>Ga0209098_1000001_pt1 | contig 583287 bp, 567 predicted proteins | sample AD_JPNHW1_MetaG_FD_184429 | JGI IMG/M metagenome (GOLD analysis project Ga0209098, IMG submission 184429) | Active sludge microbial communities of municipal wastewater-treating anaerobic digesters from Japan - AD_JPNHW1_MetaG (SPAdes) (version 2) | ecosystem: Engineered > Bioreactor >... | reverse complement strand
CTTTAGTACATAACTTTTTCGCACTTTTAGTCTTGCTGTTTAAGTTTTATCAAGAACTTTGCCCCGCTCGCTTTCGCTTACGTGCAAAAATTATCTTATCATGCCCCTTCCTCACTGTCAAGCGATTTTCGCTCATTTAAAGGAGGTAATAAATAAGGTCTTTGCATATTTCATGCGTGGCACGATTATCATTATATAATGTTGTATATTTTTTGACAATAATTTTACCGCTAATTTTTATGCATTTTTATGAATATTAAATTATCCCGGTTTATTGCAGCATTAAATAGCTTGTTGATTTATTTGCGCTAAAAAGGACGACTATAGCCGCCCTGTGTTAAAGTTTATTGCTTTAAATTTTTCCGATTTTATTTATTTTTAGCTTTAGGATATTTCTCAATATATATTGCAGCATCGGGACAAACCATTTCACAGATGAGACATGCAATACAACTGTCTTCATCTTTTGGTTCTACTATCGGGGTTCCATATACACCCAGACTATGTGACCACCGCAAAACATCGTTCGGGCATTTTTCTTTACATAGTCCGCAACCCTTACAATACTCTGGGAATATGTGAAAGATGGCTTTATTCATTGGGGTTGATTTTGCTTCTATTGTTCTCGTTTTATGCATGGTTAAACACCTCTTCCTGCAGGGATTTAACAGCTATCTCTTTCCCAATCTCCAGAGCTTTAAAATTGAGCGTTCTAAGTTCAGGATTACTCTCAAATTTATACCCTAATTTATGCTCTAATGCCTCTTTAGCGGTTTCAAAACCTACTACATTAGTTAATCCAATTACCGCTCCCATAATAATAATGTTAAATACCCTGGGATGTAATTCATTATTTGCAGTTTCTATTGCCGGCAGGTCAAGAATCCGTTTTACCTTCTTCGGCAGTTCGTCAGGGTTTATTTTAAAGCTTGAATCATAAACAAATAATGTGTTTTCATCAGAATACGCAGCAGTTCTGGCAATGGCTCTTTCACTAAGAGCTAAAACTACATCGGCTTTATTAAATTTTGGTGCTCCAATACGCGTATCACTTACCTGAATAAAAGCTATTGATACCCCTCCTCGCTGTTCCAAGCCAAAGTTAGGTATATAAAGGGTTTGCTTCTTTTCGTTATATGCAGCTTCAGCAATTATTTCAGCTACTGATTGTACACCCTGCCCACCTTCACCCGCGAGGGCAATTTTAATTAATGCCATTATTTATCCCCCTTTCCAAAGGGAGTTTTTATTTCCCCCACTGAGAAAAATTGTTCCATTTCATCTTCAAGAAAATGCCAGGTTTGCTGAGCATTAGTTCTCCAATTGGTGGGACAGGTTGACAGGACTTCTACAAATGAGAAACCATTTCCTTCTATTTGGTTACGTAAAGCATTGCGTAAAAATCTTCTTAATTGTTTATATTTCGACACCGTTGCTCTTGCTACATAAGCACCGTCAGGTGTTAGCGCGCTTATGAATTCCGGGCCTTTGGTGGGATATCCTGTTAATTGCGGATCACGTCCATAAGGTGTGGTTTCAGTTTTTTGACCCGGCAAGGTAGTAGGTGCCATCTGGCCCCCGGTCATACCATAGTTGGTATTGTTAACCAGAATCAATGTAACTTTTTCATTTCGAACAGCAGCATTGAGAAGATGTTGAGACCCGATAGAATAGCCGCCTCCATCGCCCATATAGCCAATAGTAATAAGTTCTGGGCGGGCTCTTTTGATACCTACCATAACCGGTGTTGTTCTTCCATGATGAGTCTGGGTACTGTCGCAGGCTAAAAAATCCCAAGATAGTAATGAGCAACCGATATCGCAACCAAAAATTGTTTTGTCCTGAATATCGAGTTCATCTATTGTTTCACCTAAAGCCTTCAGCACAATTCCATGCCCGCAACCCGGACAAAATTTATGCGGTTTGCTTGGCAAATACCATGATTTTGGTGTTGCAGGTGCAACCATATTATTAATACCTCCCTTATCGAAGCTTAAATGACGCTTTTTACCTTTGTAATAATATCATAATCAACAATTCCAACACCTGGCATAAATAAGGTTTCTATCGGTACCGTCTGACCATAAGTCTCGTATTTAACAATACGTTCCAGTTGCCCCATTGCTGATTCAGCAATTAATAGCTTTTTAGCAGAACTTTTTTCTATTACAGCCAGTAATTGTTCCCGCGGAAAAGGTCTTAAGGTTATAGGCCTGAAACATCCTGCTTTTATACCTTGAGCCCTCAGCGTTTTTACTGCATCTTCAGCAGCACGTGAGACAACCCCGTGAGAGATTATTATAATATCTGCATTTTCACAGTTGAATTCGTTGTATTCGATAAGTTCGGGTCCAATCGAATTGTATTCTGCATCAAATTTTAATACTACATCGTAAAGTTCTTCTTCCATACTATATATATTTCTTAAATGCTGCGGTTCCCTATCTTCGCCAATATGTCCTCCTAAGCCAAGTAATGGATAGGGTTTGATAATATCAATCCCCCGCTCCGAAGGCTCATACATTTCAAGCGGTTCTCTCATCTTAGCCTGATACCCATCACCTAATAGGAAAGTTGGGAATCTATATTTCCACGCTGTATTGAATCCTTTTATCGTATAATCATATAGTTCCTGATGAGTTGCAGTAGAATAAACAATTCTATGTCCTTCACCATTACCACCATGGGTAGTAAGAGTAACTTCCTGCTGAGAATATATAACAGTTCCTGAAGATGGCCCGCCCCGTTGCTGAATAATAGCAAAGAAAGGAAGTCTCATGGCTTCCGCCATACCAAAAGGCTCCTGCATCAAAACATTACCTGGGCCCGCAGTTGCTGTAAAAGCTTTTACACCGCTTTGTATGGCACCACATACTGTAAAGCCAGCTGATATTTCATCTTCGGTTTGCAGAAAGCCCTTACCATATTTAGGAGCCAATCGGGTCCAATAATGCATTATTTCATTTTGCGGGGTAATAGGGTACCCAAACATCATTTCGGCCTCAGCTGCCAAACATCCCCAAGCTATCGCTTCATTTCCTGTTAGAAAAGCTTTTTTGGTTTCACCAATAACCTTTTGCACTTGAATTAACACCTCCAATAAAAACAATTAAGACCATATTGCTTCAGGCATATATCTTTTAATAAGTTTAACTGGAACCGCAAATTTATGTTTTTGCAATTCTGCAACCAGGCTTATGTCTGCCGCCATATATGCGACCGGCAAACTAAGTTCATCAGCCACTGCTATTATTTCTTCATTGCCTTCAATTATAACTTCAATAGTTGTTTGTTCTCCTAAATGAGTATTGGCAACAATAAAATCCACTCTGTCAAAACTCTTAATATATTCTTTGATTCTTTCCCTGGAGTTTGTCATTGGGCGAGTATAATTTATTACCAACATAACCTTTAACTCTGTTGATTCATTAGCACCTTCAACTAAATTTAATGTGCGTGCACCATTAACCCCATAGCCAATATCTAGTATTATATCACCATCATGTCTTAATGCCCATCTGGCTTTTGGGTTAAGCATTGCACCTGTTTCTCCCAAGCCAAAAGCATCTTTTGCAGATTGACATATTAAATTAACCCCCAGATTCTCAAGTTTCTCTTGCAATGACCTTAATGTATAAAAGGGCTCCACTGTGTCAAGATCAACCAGAGTAACTTGCCGACCTTGCCTGGTTAGTTCCAGAGCCCTATTAATAGCCATTTCGCTTTTACCACTAGCATATTCTCCTACATATGCTTCAACGAATCTGGTTATAATTTGTTTCGTCAATTACTCCTCCAGAAAATTAATTACTATTAGTATAAATTAGTACCTAATTGTGCGTCAACAATTATATTAATAATACTGAATTATTACTCACATTTAACTAAAATTTTAATATGGGATATACTGTTTAATATTTTTATAAAATATTATTCTTATTTGGCTATTTTAATTTAAATTGAAACAAAAAAAAAGCTGTTAATAAGCTTTTATTAAAAATCATTATTAAGCGATTAAAAATGTGAAGCAAATGAGAAGGACTACTCCCGGGATACCGAGGAAACCAGCAATTAATACAGTTAATAAATTAATTGGGATGTTTATATCTATGAAGGCACCAAAATAATTTGTAAGTAAAAGCAGCAACATCCCTATTGCTGAGTTGAGCAAAATTTTCCATAATAGTTTAATTGGTTTTAAAGCTACTTGAGCAATTATGTAAATAACTATCAATAGAAACAAAGCAGCAATGATTATGTTTAAAGACTCCAATACAGTACCCCCATCCAACAATTATTTTATTCATCCAGTTGTCTCTTCATTTCTCTAACTAAGAAATCAAACCTTTTTTCGGCAACCTTTATGTTGAGAACAGCGATTTCGATTAATTCAGGATCTGAAACATTGCTAAATATATTGTAGGCTTGACTCAACTCCTGCCGAGCCTGTTTCAGTAAATCCTCTTGAATGTTTTGCCTGATATTTCCTTTAGGGTTAAGAACTAATAATCCCAAAGCTGCTGGTAACATTTTTTTAAGTAAACGCAAATTTTTTACCTCCTGAAAAAGAAAAACTGCAGAGTCCCTACAGTATTTCTATTCCAGAATTAATTTTTAATGCTAAAATTCATGTCGTCCTTCAATTGCCCGCCTCAAAGTTATTTCATCAGCATACTCAATATCTCCGCCAACAGGCAGACCATGTGCCAAGCGGGTTATTTTTATATTAAACTGGTTAGCAATCCTTGCTAAATACCTGGTAACTACCTCCCCCTCAATATCAGGATTCAAAGCCAGTACTACTTCCTGCACTGAACCAGCAGCTAATTTAGTCTTAAATCTTTCCAATGTCGCATTGTCAATCTCATTGTCGTCCATAAGACTAAACTTCTGGTTAATAACAAAATAACGTCCATTAAAACCGGTTTTTTCAATAGCAATAATATTTGACGCTTCTTCCGCAACACATAAAATACTGCTGTCCCGCTTATCGTCAAGGCATAATGCGCAAGGATCTGTATCTGTCAAATAACCGCAATTAGAACATGGCGCTATCTTTTCTTTAGCTTCAATTATCGCCTTTGCCAAATTTCTGACATCCGCTTCAGGTGCTTTCAGAATATATAAGGCCATTCTTTGTGCTGTTTTGGGGCCAATAGAAGGAAGTTTCATTAATTCATCTATGAGGTTTTCCAACGGTCGAGCAAGCCGCATATCATTCCTCCTATATAAGAACAGAAAATTTGATTTTATCTCTGTACTTTTATAATCCTGGTATTTTCATACCATTAGTAATTTTAGCCATTTCTGAAGATACCATCTCCTGTGATTTTCTTATCCCTTCGTTAACAGCTGCCATTATCATATCTTCTAACATTTCAATATCTTCCGCATCAACTGCATCAGGATTTATTTTTAAAGCGGTGATTTGTTGTTTGCCGGTTATTTTCAATGTAATTGCTCCACCTCCCGAAGAAGATTCAATTTCTCTTTGTTCTAATTCCTCCTGTAATTTACTAAGCTGTTCCTGCATCTGCTTTGCCTGTTTGAGCATTTTTGACATAGAACCTCCGCCCATACCAGGATTAAACACCATAATAATTTCCTCCTAATCTTTTATCTCAACAATATCTTCTCCAAAATATTCAATTGCCTTTTTAGCAACTATATCATTATATTTATCTTCATCCAAGAAAATAAACTGCAGTTGCATCTCTTTATTTAACAGTTCCTTTACTACTTTTTCCACTATGTCACGATTAGCTTTTTCCTCCATACGCTCTTTATGGAACTTGTACCCTTTTTTAAACCCAATAAACATAACATTTTCTTTGGTTCCTAATAGTTTAGCCTGGCAAAGTAATGCATGAGTGGGAACTTTTTGTTCCTTTACTCCCTGCAGAATTTTATTCCACATTACCTCCCGGGTTTCATCTTTGTTTAATTTAGGTAATTGCTCCGGCTTTGAAATTTGCATGATTGCCGGTTCACTTGCTTTGAGTTTCTCTGCTTTTGGGTATTTTATAGCAGCAATATCTAAAAGAGAGATTTCCAGTAAATATTTATTCCCATCACTAAACTTAAGCTTGTCTCCCGTTTCCATCATGATTTTTAAAGCTTCGAATATATTTTCCTCTTTGATTTTTGCCTGTTGCTTTATATATGGCATGCTTTCCTCGGTTATTACACTAAATTCTGCCTCATCACCCAATATTATATAAAGCATAAGATCACGCAAATATAACGATGCCTCTCTAGCCAACTGTTGTGCTTCTTTTCCCGAATTAAGGATTTCTCCCAACATATTGATTACTTTACCGGTATCGGCCGCAAACACCTGCTCCATAAGCTGTGCCAAAAATAGATCATCGACTATCCCAAGAACATCTAAGACGTCCTTTTTGGTTATTTTTTCTCCTTTGTAAGAATATATCTGATCAAGCATACTTAATGCATCCCGCAGTCCTCCATTAGCCCGCCTGGCTATTAGTTTCAAAGCATCGTCCGTTACTTGAACCCTATCAGTCGAAGCAACCTGTTTTAAGCGGGAAACAATTTCATTACCAGTTAATCGGCGGAAATTATATATTTGACAGCGTGAGCGAATAGTTGCCGGTATCTTATGTGCTTCTGTAGTTGCCAGAATAAACTTCACCCTGGCCGGCGGCTCTTCCAGGGTTTTTAACAATGTATTAAAGGCTTCCGGAGTTAACATATGGACTTCATCAATAATATATACTTTTTCTTTTCCCTGTGCAGGTAGTATCCTGACTTTTTCTCTTAAATCTCGCATTTCGTCAACGCTGCGGTTTGACGCAGCATCAATTTCGATTACGTCCATAAAATTACCATTATTTATATCATGGCAGGAAGAACATTTATTGCAGGGTTCCCCTGCCTCAAGGTTCTCACAGTTAACTGCTTTGGCAACAATTTTAGCAATACTGGTTTTTCCAGTTCCCCTTGGACCAGTGAAAAGATACGCATGGGTAAGTTTCCCTTCATTTAGTGCATTCTGCAGGGCTGTAACTGTGCTTTCCTGTCCCACTACTTCATCAAACTTTTGAGGACGCCATGCACGATACAAAGCCAGATAAGCCATAAAGGAGCCTCCTTTTCATTACATTAATGTGAACTGACTTTATTATTATTTTCTCTATATTTATTCTCTTTCCTGCCCGTAAACAATAATCCCCTGTTATGCAAAAAAGCAGGTCATATCCTGCTTTTTACTAAATCATATACTATTAAAACCGTGCACCTGGCTTCGAGAATACCTTCCAAGCGTTACTCATGCAGTTAACTCCGTCCAGGTTGCCCTGCGTCACACAGGATTAATCTCTTAGTGCTGCTTCTTTCCAGACCTGACACGGTTCAAGATGTCCCATTGCACAGGACCCAAACTTCTTCGCCACTTACTTGAGCCAGGCCTCACAAGATAAGCCCTCAGCTCAGGAATTCGACCCTGCTATAGCGGGTTGCAGGTTACAGGGCACCGCTAATTCCCCATCTAGCACGGTAAACCTAAAGACAAGAAAACCCTTCCCTAAAGGGCAGGGATCAAACTATTGTCATAACGATGCTAACGCTTATTTATTGTAACTCCTTTTCCCTGCTAATGCAATATAACAAAAATAGTAATACTCGTCCGTTATAAAAACCTTTGATACTGGCAGTGCAATTTTTATGTAAAAGTAATTTTACCAGCTTCCATTGATTCTATTAGGTTTTTGGTCAGCCTTTTTTTGCAAAAACAACCGATACCTCAAAGTATTGGTCGGTTATGCAGGCAACTGCAATGCCTGAAGTTTCCACCGTGAGAATTTTTGTTACCGCTGAATCAATAAAAAGTTGATGAAATTCCTGTCCAATTTAATTTAAATAATTTATATCAATCTTATAGTTCAAAAACCTGTCCACTTTTAATATATCGTTACCTATTGCTTGCCCTTCAGCTAATATTTTTTCTTTTAAGTGCTGCATGCGTCTCTCCTTATCCATTTTCTTAAGCACCGGCTTCTTCTGTCACTCAATTTCGAGCACTACTTTATACTATCCAACAACAAATAATTACATGTCGATGTTGCTACCAGCTTTTCTTGTTGGTTATATGCCTCTGCGCTCATGAACACCCTGCTACGGCCTTTGCGTATTACCCGGGCCGTGATGGCAATTTCGTCTCCTGGAAAAGCAGGGCGATGGTACTCGGTATTTAGATTAATGGCAACACTGTTTGGTGTGCCTGAAGCCATCAAACACAGAGGTCCATAGACATTATCAAAAGCTGCTGAATAGAACCCCGCCTGCATTGATCCAGCAGGATTAGAATAATAATCCACCACCGGGAAAGCAATAATCATATACATCTCCTCGGCATTTACCTTGATCAGCCGTGACTGCATAATACGGCTGCAAGGCGGCACTTCCTTCAAGCCCTGCAAAAATGCTTCCTTATCCCAGTCTTCCTTATGGTTCGAATTTACTGCCATAATATTCACTCCCCCTTTATGCCCTGTATCTATTTTTTCTCCTTTTTATTCACGCCAGAATGGTCGCGGCCGGTAAAATAATTATACCAAGCTGAAGTTTGATATAATTCCCAATTGACCGGAGGTAAATATGCTTCCTCAAGTATACCTTCCTCCCGGTACGCTTTTAAAATGGCATATGCCCTCACCCACATACATTTCTTCTCCCCTGGATAAATCTCGCACCAACCGTTATTACTGCCTCCACATGGGCCGTTACGCTGGTTCTTTGGGCACTGTGACATCGGGCATAGGTAAGCTAAATCGAGCAGGGCACAATCACCACAGTCTTTGCAGTCATTACTGATGATTTTGGCAAGGTGCTCTAAATAGTACCGGCGGGAATCTTTTTTCCCCTCATATAGACGGCTCATCAACGGAAATAAATTCCGACCCGGAGTAAAAAACAAGTGATGCATCTTCCTCATCAAGCGGGAATTTGCACCTACTGGCAGTTCAGGGTTCAGTTCCTCACGCTTCACCGGTATCATGGTGTTAAGCCCCGTTCCCGGATCTGGTTCAAAGTAATAAAATCCACACGGTTGCGGGTAATCAAATTCAGGGATAAACTGCCGCCAGTCAGCGCTTAGTTCCTCGCCAGTGTCGATAATATATTTGATCTGTTCATATTTTATGTTATGGCCGCCAATGTGTACACCAGCAAAACCCATACCTTTCATAAAGGCATACATTTTAGCCGCCCGTAGCAGCTTGGCTCTCTCTCCCTTGTCCGCCGCTTTCCGCTCCTGATCAAGCTCTGCCAGCAATTTATCTGTAACTACACTTCCCGGTAGTTGATTGGAATTCATCATGCGTCCGGTTCCATAATTTAAGATAAAGACATTTCCAATTACCGGGATCTCAGGATCCAGCATGCGAATGTACTGTAGCACCTCATGGAACTTGCGGGCATCAAATCCCAGTTGGGTAACTATGAATCTGCTATGATAGTTAATCTTCTTCTTCAATTTGTAATATTGCCCCAGCAGTTCTGATTCTAAAGTTTTAAAGGGGGAAACAACGCTGCCTGCGAAAAAATCAGCTGGTTGGTGTCTGGTCATCCCCTGGGAGGTCGTTACCTCCAGTCCCTGGTTCATTTTTTCAATAAGCTCCAGTATATGGATTGGATCCAAGTCAAATACAGGTTTTGGACGCCCCTTGAATCCTTCCATCGGATAATCGCCGGTCATCACTAAGAGGTTCCTAATCCCTGCCCGGTTCAGCGCATAAAGTTCAGCCTCAATCTGGTTACGGTTTTTATCTTTACAAGTGAAATGTACTAGTGGCTCAATCCCCAGTTGCAGTATTTCCTGTCCCAGGCTTGAAGCCGTTAGTGCCGGCCTGCCACCGGGATTATCAGTGATGGTCAGAGCATGAACCTTTCCTTCTGCCACGGCATACTGCGCTGCCTTTAACACGTTCTCCTGCATTTCCTCACGTGCCCCTCTACCAGGCACAAGTTCCCATGTTACCGAAAAGGTGTTTATATCCCGTAAAGATTCTTGGAATCTATTGTTAATCTGATTCTCCTCCCTTAAATAAGCATACTCACATTTATCCTTCTTTGCTCAAGTTCTTAAGCGCATTTACATTTACTTCGTTTTAAGAATCTTCCCTGATTAAGTAGATAATATTAAAATATTATAACATAATAAGCTTTTTTCTTTAATTCATGCAAAACTTGAATGAATTAAATCTATGAATTTTTGACGGTTAGTCCTAAGCGAGATAAATATCTTTTATTATAACAAATATATTGCCCCCTCCGCCTATTGACATAACGTCATGGTTACTAGAACATTATGATAATGCTAAGAAGAAGAAATTATTATGAAAGATTTCAGTAAAAAATCCCTTATGCAATGAAACTGGTTATGAACAGCTGAGAAAAACAGGGCATGGATTCCCGCGCCCACTATAATATTTCAATGGGGCAAGCTCAGTCCGGCAGGTAAGCAGGAGATGGATAGCGCTATTTATAATGCTACAAACAAAATGAATATATTCTTTCATGAACTGATCAGCTGAAACCGAGCAGATTTATAGAAATTTTGCGCTATTTTGCTCAATTTATGCTAACACTTTAGGGGGTCTATAAGGTATGCAACATTCAATAGAAATGGGCCAAAAAAGCATTGGCAAACTTATGTGGCAGTTTTCGTGGCCGACCATTGTCGCGATGCTGTGCAGTGCTTTATATAACATTATAGATCGCGTTTTTGTAGGGCGTGGGGTTGGGTCTCTGGCTATCGCAGCCACAACAGTTGCCTTCCCAATAATGATGATTCTGTTTTCCGTATCTTTACTTATAGGGGTGGGAGCTACTGCCTTGATTTCCATCCGGCTCGGTGAACAAAAGAAGGAAGAAGCCGAAATAATAGCTGGTAACGCGACCCTATGGTTAATACTGTTCCCCTTAATTATATCGGTCATTTACCTGATGTTTCCTGAGCCGATTCTGAAGCTGTTCGGGGCCAGCCCCGAAGTCTTACCTTATGCCCGTGATTTCATGTACATAATCATGTTAGGGTCGGTCTTCGGGAGTCTTAGCTTTGGGATGAATAACTTTATTCGTGCGGAGGGCAGCCCCATTATGGCCATGTCTACTCAGGTTCTGGGGGCCCTTATAAACGGAATATTAAACTACCTCTTTATTTTTAAATTGGGATTTGGTATTAAAGGCTCCGCTTTAGCAACCGTTGCAGGCGAAATATTCTCAGCCTTCTGGATTTTGAGCTATTATTGGACTGGTCGGAGCCATATTAAATTAAGGTTGAAAAACATGCTGCCAAAAAGGACGATTTTTTTCAGTATTATTGCCATAGGCTTCGCCCCGTTTGTGCTGGAACTGGCCAACTGTTTTCAGCAGGCGCTTCTGAACAAGACTGTTGCGGCATACAGCGGTGACCTGGCCCTATCAGCGGTAGGTATCTTAATAAGTGTTATTACTCTGATAATTATGCTCATTATTGGAATCAGTCAGGGTGCTCAACCCCTGATAGGCTTTAATTATGGAGCCCGAAATTATAATCGAGTGAAAGCGGTCCTGGCAAGAGCGATAATAGCAGCCAGCGGTGTTTCCGTAGCCGGGTATCTGGCTATTCAAATCTGGCCAACACAAATTGTAGGTATATTCAGCGGAGGGGACCTGGCGCTTACCGAATTAACCTCACACGCGATGGTGGTATTTTTAAGTATGTTCTTTATTATAGGTTTTCAAATTATGGGTTCTCAATACTTCCAGGCGGTGGGCAAGGCTCCGCAAGCCGCCCTGCTTACCCTGTCCCGGCAGTTTCTGCTGTTTATCCCGCTGCTCTTAATCCTTCCTCACTTCTGGGGAATAGAAGGCGTTTGGAGAACTGCTCCGATTGCGGATAGCCTGTCTTGTTTGTTAACCGCAGGGTTTCTTATATATGAGATGAAACATTTAACGGAAACACACCCTTTATCTGAGGAACTATGAAGCTGATCATTGGGTAAGGTAATTTTACTGGAGAAGTATAGCTTTATATAATCAATATCTACTCCTCATCCCGCGCTACTTCTTATTCTGGCGCAGTATTCCCTGTTATTTCTTACTATTCCGGCTACTCTGCAGCTATTCATTTTGAAACAAAAGGTCAGTTTTCAAAATTATGTCCTACAGAAGGAGTCGAACCCTAATCAAAAAACAGCTCCTTTCTTACCAGTTCAGGGTCAAACTGAGTCCCTGCAAATCGCTTAATTTCGGCTAATGCTTCTGCTTTACTCATTGCTTTTTTATATGGACGACCGTTTGTCATAACATCGTATGCATCAGTAATAGCAATGATTCGTGATATAAGCGGTATCTTTTCACCCTTCAGTCCCAAGGGGTACCCATGGCCGTTCCACCATTCATGGTGATGTAAAATAGCTTCTGCTATTGGAGCCAGTTCGGGGGAACTAAGGGCAATACGATAGCCTATCTCGGGATGATTTCTTATAGTATCCCATTCTTCTGGCGATAACTTTCCGGGCTTATCAAGAATACTATTAGGTATCGCTATTTTACCTATATCATGTAGAGCGGCCAGAAGCTTCAAATTATCCAGTTCACTATCAGTTAGTTCAAGGGCTCTGCCAATTTTTTGTGCCATTTCATGCATGCGTTGGCAATGCTCTTCGGTTTCGTGGCTTCTTTCCCAGAGTGTTTTCTGCAGTGATTTTATAAAAGAGCTACGGGTGCTTCTACTCTGTAAAAGTTTATTACGATACATCTTCTCTTCGGCTTCCATAATTACATCTCTTATATCCCGGTCAAGGCTATTTTGGACTGCTAGCCCCAATGATATATTTATAGGTATTGGCAAGTTATTAACCCTTGAGAAAGAATCATTTATTCGTTTAAATACTTTTAAAGTTGTTGCTCTGTCACATCGAGGTAAAAGAACAATAAATTCATCTCCTCCCCAGCGAGAAATAATATCTTCATGCCGACATGCCTTATTAAATATTTCAGCCGCCTTTATTAGAACCTTGTCTCCTTCCAGATGTCCCATGGCATCATTTATTAATTTAAGTCCATTTACATCTCCTATGATCAATCCTAAAGGTAGTTGCCTCTCAGTATTAATGCGCTTGAGTTCCTCTTCAAAAAAAGTTCGGTTATATAGACCTGTCAGTTTATCATGATAGCTCAGATACCTTATCTCTGCTTCAGCCTGTTTGCGTTCTGTTATATCATCTGCAATACCAACAGCATATAATCTATTATCTTCATCATCCAATACAGCTGCTCCACTACATACAAACCAGCGCCAGCTTCCATCCTGATGTTTAGCCCGGTATTCCACTCCCTTCTCGGATTCTCCCGTGAGCATAACCGTTTCAAAATAACGTGTACAAAGAGAAACATCATCAGGATGAATAAAGGATTTATATAAACACCCCTCTACTTGCGAAATATCGTGACCAAGGCGTTTTGTCCAGCCACGGGAAACAAACATAAACTTTCCTTCCGGCGATAATGTGAAGATTATCCCATTCGCAGTCTCAAAAATAGTGCGTAGCTCTGCTTCACTCTTGCGCAGCCTTTCTTCCATTATACGAAGATCGGTAATATCCCTAAAAACCCCCAGCAAGTAAGGGCTATTTTCAACTATAATCGTATGCATTGAAGATAGAAGGGTTCTAATTTGTCCGGACTTACATCGAAAAGGGATTTCGACGTTCCTAATATACCCGTTTTCTTTTATCATTTCCAATACGGTGTTTCGTTGATCAAGGCTTAAATAAATACCCAGGTCAACAGCTGAACGCCCAATAATTTCATCTTTTTTGTACCCGAAGATTTCTATACATGCGTCGTTTATATCAACATAATTTCCAGTATCTAAAGCTGTTATAGTAGCGGGATCAGGGAACATGTTAAAGGCTTTTAAAAACTTATCTTCTGCTGCTTCCAACCGGCTGACTTTCTCAACCCCTATTTTTGAGATCATCTGCCCAAGAATTGAGAAAAACTCCATAATTGATTTAACCTTTTCTTCCGGCACAACGCTGACCTTATGTACAGCTTCCAGGTATGATTCTTCATCAAATCCGGCCTCAATAGCTTGCCGTCGGAAAAACTCCTCGTCGGGCGACTCATGAAATATCTGTCCGGCGAAGATGCTGCCAAGGTGTTGGCCTTCTACTATTATCGGTGTCGCATAATCTATAAGTCCATTCAGACATTTATAGCCAACATACGGGCCATCTCGAAGATGCTCCGAAATATAACTGTCACTTTGTCTGCACCTTTTTTCTGTTAATGGGCAAATACGATGAAAATTAGTGCATATATCAGTAAAGCCCTCACTGCTCAGAAAATTATTATCGCTATCAAGAACTGCATATGATATTCCGGTCAGTTCATAAAAAGAATTGAACAACTGATGAAGAAGCGATAAATCTATCAGGTCAGTTATGTGATACTTTCTTCGAGAAATATTTGATGTTATACTATCGTTTTTCTCAGGAGACCCAAATTTTATTTCTTGTTGCATAGCTGTTTCATTGATTGGGCTTTCAATATCTTTAATTGTAACGCAAAAGAATTCTAAACTATTTTCAGATCTCCTAAAAGCACGAATATATATTGATGAGAGAATGTTATGGTGTTTTTGCGTTAATAAATAGCCTTGCCCTTTCCATTCTCCTTTGGTTTTGGCTATGGGAACAGCCTGGTTAAGCACTTTTTCCGCAGAGCATTCCGTAAATAATTGAGTTATATTAATCCTAGAAAATTGTTCTTTATCACGGACTTCAATGCCAAGTCTTTTGCATCCTTCCTGGTTGAGCCAAAACAGGTATCCATCTTCAGAAAAGGTTGCTATAATTGCAGGCATTGATTCCGCTATCTGTAATATTTGCCGGGTTATTTTTTCTGAATACATAATTAAAGCATCTCCTGAACAAGAATATCTTCCCATTTAATATAACAATATTTCGATATATTTCGCAGAACATCCTTTTTTGTAAACACATATTCCCCTTTTTAGTCTAATAAACCCAATTCCTGTCTATTTCTGCGATTGCTCTTGATCAGCACACCGGTTAGAATGCTAATGTTGTCTGCTTGAGCGTTACAGCAACTGTAAAATATAAAAAAGGAGCTTCGGACGAAAATCCGAAACTCCTTGGTAATTCTTTGATGGCGGAGAGGAAGGGATTTGAACCCTTGAGGCAGTTATTAGCCGCCTACTCGATTTCCAATCGAGCGCCTTCAGCCGTGCTCAGCCACCTCTCCTTATATAATTGATCTTTTTTATGCAACTCTTTGTACTGCTGCGACTAAAGTATTTTACTCCAAAAGTATAACTACCGCAAGCATCAATTATCTCATTTTAAAACCAAGCTTTACCATTACTGCCCGGTTACATAACGGTTCAGTCTATTCGACTGTTTAAACCCGTAATATTAACGCTGGCGGAGAGAGTGGGATTCGAACCCACGGAACCATTCCTGGTTCACTCGATTTCGAGTCGAGCGCCTTCAACCGAACTCAGCCATCTCTCCTCAAATCCGCGAAGAACATTCTTAACAATTGAGCACATTCTTCTTCCAAAATCCCATATTCAACTTTAACCTGATGGTTTAATCCCGGATATCTTACCAAATCTATTACTGAGCCAGCTGCACCTGCTTTAGGATCTTTACTGGCAAAAACCAATCTTTCCAAACGGCTGTTAATCATAGCTCCAGCACACATTACACACGGTTCTAATGTACAATACATAGTAGCTCCGGATAATCTCCAATGGCCAAGATAATTAGCCGCTCTTTGTATTGCCAGCATTTCAGCATGTGCAGTCGAATCCTGCCGTTTTTCTTTTTCATTATATGCCCAGGCAATTATGCTATCTTCATATACTATTATAGTAGCAATTGGCACTTCCTTTCTTAAATATGCCTGGTATGCTAAATTAAGTGCCAATCTCATGTATAATTCATCCCTCATCGGGATCCCCCGCCATAAATGGTGCGCCCGAAGGGACTCGAACCCCCGGCACACGGTTTAGGAAACCGTTGCTCTATCCACCTGAGCTACGGGCGCATTCCTGTATTCTATTATCAGCATCTGAGAAAAATGGCGCGCCCGGAGGGATTCGAACCCCCGACCTCCAGATTCGTAGTCTGTTACTCTATCCAGCTGAGCCACGGGCGCATTAATATGAATTTAAAATTCATTATTGTAAAATGGCGGAGAGAGAGGGATTTGAACCCTCGAGACAGGTATTAGCCGTCTACTCGCTTAGCAGGCGAGCGCCTTCAGCCGCTCGGCCATCTCTCCACATCTAGTCATGAGGCCTAAACCTCTAGTGGCGGAGGAGGTGGGATTCGAACCCACGGAACCCGCAAAGGTTCAACGGTTTTCAAGACCGCCTCCTTCAACCGCTCGGACACCCCTCCAAAAAAAAGGCTGGACCATTCTGTCCAATGCAAAAGACAGTATAGCACAGCCTTTCAGCCTTGTCAATAAATGCAGATATTATGAACCCTCTGCCGTTATTGTGGCATTACCTCCCATGTAAGGTTGTAAAACCTTCGGTACTAAAACTGACCCGTCTGATTGCTGATAGTTTTCCAGGATAGCTGCAACAGTACGCCCTATAGCTACCCCTGAACCATTCAATGTGTGAACGTATTGCACTTTTCCTTTAGGTGCCGGCCGATATCTGATATCAGCGCGCCGGGCTTGAAAATCTTCACAGTTGGAACAGGAAGATATCTCTTTGTATTCATTATAACTTGGCATCCATACTTCAATGTCATATGTTTTGGCCGCAGAAAACCCCATATCCCCTGTGCATAGAAGTACAACCCGGTATGGCAGTTCAAGCAGCTGCAACACTCGTTCCGCATCTTGCGTTAACTTTTCTAATTCATCATAAGAGTTCTCCGGCTTTACCAATTTGACCAATTCTACTTTATTAAATTGATGTTGTCTTATAATTCCTCTTGTATCGCGTCCGTGTGAACCTGCCTCAGCTCTGAAGCAAGGTGAATAGGCGGTAATATAAACCGGCAGTTGATCAACCTCAAGGATTTCTTCGCGATACAAATTGGTAAGTGGTACCTCTGCTGTAGGAATCATATACATTTGCTGGCCTTCAATTTTGAACATGTCTTCAGCAAATTTGGGTAACTGTCCGGTTCCCAGCATGCAGTCGTCTGTTACCATAAAAGGAGGTAATATTTCCTTGTAATTATGCTGCTGTGTATGAACATCCAAATAGAAGTTTATAACTGCTCTTTCCAGTTTGGCTCCCCAGCCTTTATAAACGGTAAAACGTGCTCCTGAAAGCTTTGCTGCTCTGACAAAATCAAGTATGTCCAGATTAGGTCCTATATCCCAATGCGCCAATGGTTCGAAATCAAACTCTCTCGGCTTGCCCCACTTTCGTATTTCGATGTTATCCTCTTCGCTTTGCCCCACCGGCACGGTTTCGTGTGGTAAATTAGGCAGGCTAAGCAGGATTGCTTCTATTTCCTGTTCCAGTTGTTTGAGTTTATCGTCATAGCTCTTAATGTCATCTCCAGTAAGACGAATTTTATTCATCAATTCTTCCGGGTTTTCTCCGGCTTTTTTCATCCGCCCCACTTCCTGAGAAGCAGTGTTGCGAAAGTTCTTGAGTTCTTCGACTCTGCTTATAATAGAGCGTCTTTCCTCATCCAGGGCTAGGAACTTATCTATTCCTCCAGATGTATTACGCTTCTGCAGTTGTTCTTTTACTTTATCCGGATTAGCTCTAATCAGCTTAGCATCTAACATGTTATTCCCTCCAAGCAATCACCCGATCTTTAAAAGCGCAGCAGCCACGGAATACTTACTATCCCGTCCAATTCTTTAAGTTGTTTTAGAGTTGATTCTTCAACTTTATTATCAACATTGACCATCATTATAGCTTTTTCCCCTTTATTTTGACGAGCAACTTTCATCGATGCTATATTTACTCCTGCATCACCTAAAACAGTTGCAAAAGGTCCTATTACACGCGGACGGTCCTCATTTTCTACCATTATGACATAACCTTCCAGGTTAGTTTCTGTTTCATAACCATCAATTTCAACCAACAAAGGATTTCTGGCCCGTGATAAGCATCCTGTAATATCTAATTCATGGTTCTGTCCGAATATTTTTGCCCGCACTAAATTTTTATAGCGTTTATTGGTCTGATCTTCCCTGGTTTCGAAGACTTTAATGCCTCTAGCTTCGGCCATCAATTTGGCATTGACAAGATTAACTTTTTCAGACATTACCGGCTCCAAAAGACCTTTTAAAAAAGATACAGTCAATATTTCTGTGTCATTTTGGGTTATAGGGCCAGCATAACTTAACTCTATTCTGTTCACAGGGCTTTTCTCAATTTGAAAGTAAACGCTGCCCATTTTTTCTGCCAATACGATATAGGGTTTCAGATATTCTAATTCTTCACTTACCATCGTAGGCAGATTAACAATATTAGGCACTATTTCACCTTTTAGAGCCTTAATAACCTGTTCAGCAATACTTTCACCAACGCGTTTTTGGGCTTCAAATGTATCTGCCCCCAGATGCGGTGTACATACAACATTATTAAAAGCAAATAATTCATTATCTGTAGCAGGTTCCTTTTCAAATACATCTAGAGCTGCGCTGGCAATTTTCTTAGCTTTCAGTCCTGCAATCAGTGCGGCTTCTTTGATAATTCCACCTCGAGCACAATTTACTACACGTACCCCCGGTTTTGCCAACTGAAACATTTCTTCATTCAGCATATGCATAGTCTCCTCATTACGGGGAGTATGCACCGTAATAAAGTCAGCTTGCTGTACTAATTCTGCCAGAGTATCCATCTTTTCAGCACCGTATCTTTCAAATCTTTCATCCGCAATGTATGGATCATAAGCAATTACTCTCATATTAAAAGATTTGAGCCGGGTAGCAACCATAGATCCAATGCGTCCCAAACCTACTATGCCGACTGTTTTGCCGTATAATTCCACCCCCCGAAAGGGTTTGCGATCCCATGTACCGGATTTCAGGAAGTTATTCGCCCAAGCAGTATTCCGGGCAGAGGATAATAATAAACTGATCGTCTGCTCTGCGGCAGAAATAGTGTTGCTGTCGGGTGTATTAACAACTATTACTCCATGGCGGGTACAAACATCAACATCAATATTATCTATTCCATTACCAGCTCTTCCTACTACTTTAAGATTCTTTCCTTTGCTTATTAGTTCTTCATCTACTTTTGTTACACTTCTGACTATCAGCGCATCGTATTGATCAATAATTTCAAGCAGTTCCTCCCTGGAAATATCATCTCTATAATCAACTTCCAATTCTGTTCTGAGTAGCTTAATTCCCTCTTCGGCAATGCGTTCGCTTACAATAACCTTATTCACAATAGTTCTCCTTTCTCTTCACGCTGTTAATATAACCTGCTGGCAATAAATTCCTGGGTTTTTATCAACCCGGCTCCTTTTTTAACAGGATGCCCTAATTTATCCAAAGTAATTTCTAGTGCAGCTAAAACTGCCAGCAAATCTAATGGTCTGACATAACCCAGATGCCCTATTCTAAAAATTACATTGGCAAGAGACTGTTGTCCTCCTGCCAGGACAATATTAAATTTTTCGAGCATGAATTTGCGTATCTCATCTGCTTCAATACCTTTAGGGCTTACTACAGACGTTACTGCGGTTGAAGCATATTCATCATCAGCCAGTAATTCTAATCCCATGGCTTTCACAGCGTTCCTGACCATATCACGGTAATTCTTATGCCTTAGCAATATATTATCAAGCCCTTCTTCCTGCATCATCCCCAGAGCTTCATCCAGACCCTGAAATAGTGCAATTGCTGGTGTAAAAGGGGTCTGCCCTTTCTCCAAATATTTTAATCCGCTACTGACGTCCCAGTAGAAACTTGGATTATTTACTTTTTGATGAACTTTATAGGCCTTTTCACTAAAGGCTAAAAAACTTAACCCGGGCGGAATCATAAAGGCTTTTTGGGAACCGCTTACGACTACATCAAGCCCCCATTCATCCATTCGTAAATCAAGAGTAGCCAGAGAGCTGACAGCATCCACCATGAATAGTGCCGGATGATCTTTTATCCCTGCTTTTATCCTTTTAATATCATTAAATACTCCGGTCGATGTTTCATTATGGGTGATTAATATTGCTTTGATTTCATCATTAACATCTGCCTTTATCCGGGCAATCACTGCTTCGGGATCAGCTGATTGCCCCATAGGAAATTCCATTTTTTCGACATTAGCACCAAATATATCAGCAATTTTAGCAAACCGATCGCCGAAAACTCCAATAGATACTGCTAATACTTTATCACCGGGAGAAATAAAATTTACTACAGCCGCTTCAAGCGCACCAGAACCTGATGCAGAATAAATTAATACATATTGATTGGTATGATAAATTTGTTTTATTTCATCTGTAACCCGGGTAATAATTTGTTTAAATTCTGGCCCTCGGTGGTTTATCATCGGTTTACTCATCGCTCTAAGAACTCTTTCTGGTATCGGCGTAGGACCTGGAAGAAGTAAATATTGTTCCCCTGTCATTTGTTTAACCTCCCTGATTTCAAATTAGAGTTATAAAAACCTCTCGCCCCTATATAGGGACGAGAGGTTTTTCCCGCGTTGCCACCCTGATTAGTGTTATTTACACTCACCTTAAAGGTTATAACGGTACCGCCGGTACTGTTTTCACAGACTGCTTCCAAGGTGGATTCAGTTTTACACTGCTCTGGTTTACACCTACCACCAGATCTCTCTGCCAGCAATAAAACTTACTGATCCTTCTCATCGCATTTTAATCTTTAAATAATATTTTTGATTATATTACATCCCTAAGGCTTTAGCAATAATCTACATTGTATACACTCTTCAAATTGCTCTATTTACTTAACTGAATAGTTGTCTAAATCTTAAATTAAGCTATATTAGTATTTATTATTATTCTTCTTTTTCGGTGCGAAATCTAGCTACCGCTACAATTTTTTCTGCTTCCGGCAGTTTCATCAGCAGAACACCCCGTGAATATCTTTTTTGGATCGGAATTTGATCAGTATCAAGCCTTATAATGTGTCCTTCGTCGGTCAGTATAACCATTTCATCTTCTTTTGAAGCAATTTTCAATGCTACCAGATTGCCATTTTTTTCAGTTATATCAATAGTCTTAACCCCTTTGCCTCCCCGGTTCTGGACTTTAAACTGCATTGGGGTAGTGCGTTTTCCATAACCTTTTTCCGTAACCAATACTACGTGAGCATCGGTGCGTTCTTTGTCAATGCCTACTACATAATGACCTTTTGTAAGTCTGATCCCCCTCACTCCTGTAGCGCCTCTGCTCATTGCTCGGACTTGATCTTCCTCAAACACAATAGATATTCCATCCGAGGTAGCCAGCATTATTTTATCCTTATTATTTACTCTTACAACTCCAACTAATTCATCATCTTCAATCAAATTTACTGCAATTATCCCTGTCCGTCGAATATTAGCAAAGGCAGATAAAACTACTTTTTTTATAGTGCCCTTTTTGGTGACCATAATCAGATGGCGCTTGTCGTCAAACTCCCTGGTTGCCATAAGAGTAGTAACCCTTTCCTCTGGTCTTAATTCCAGTAAATTTATCAGAGGAATTCCCTTAGCCTGTCTCGATGATTCCGGTATACTGTAAGCTTTACAGGAGAACGCCCGTCCTTGATTAGTAAAAAATAGAATATCAGAAAGGACATTAGTTACAATTATTTCATTGGTAAAATCCTCCGCGCGGATTGCAGCAGCACTGATTCCTTTCCCCCCGCGATTCTGGACTTTATAAACATCAAGTGGTTGCCTCTTAATGTAGCCCCGGTTGGTTAACGTCAAAACCACATCATGTTCTTCAATAAAATCCTCTTCATCAAATTCAGTATTCTCATAGCTTATCTCCGTTCTTCGCTGGTCACCATATTTACTTTTAATATCATCCAAATCGGTTTTTATCATTTCCAAAATTCTTTCCGGACGAGCTAATATGTCCTCCAGATCAGCTATTCTTACCAGAATTTCTTCATATTCCTGCTCAATTTTACTTCTTTCCAAACCAGTTAATTGAACCAGTCGCATGTCTAAAATTGCATTAGCCTGTATTTCCGATAATAAAAACCGTTCCATTAATCCGGTGCGTGCACTTTCTCTATCCTTTGAACTCTTAATTAAATCAACTATTTCGTCCAGATTATCAATAGCAGTTTTTAAACCTTCCAATATGTGTTTGCGATTGTTTGCCAACTGCAGTTCATGTTTTGTACGCCGGGTAATCACATCTTGACGATGAATTATATATTGCTCTATCATCTGTTTCAGATTTAATACCCGGGGTTCTCCGTCAACTAAGCTTAGCATTATAACTCCAAAGCTATCTTCCATCTGAGTATGTTTGAAAAGCTTATTAATAATAACATTAATATTTACATCTCTTCTGACTTCGATAACCACCCGAATACCTTTGCGGTCTGATTCATCTCTTAGGTCAATGATTCCATCAATTCTTTTATCTCGTGCCAGTTCAGCTATTCTTTCAACCAGCCGTGCTTTATTTATCTGATAAGGTATTTCTGTGACTATTATGGCGTTGCGGCCATTCTTTCTTTCTTCAATTTCATACTTGGCTCTGACTTTAATAGAGCCTCTTCCAGTTTCATATGCTTGCCTAATACCACTGATCTGCATAATACCGCCGGTCGGAAAATCAGGTCCCGGTATTGCCTGCATTAATTCATCAATTGAAATTTCATGGTTATCTATTACCAGTTTAATTCCTTCCACCAATTCACTAAGATTATGGGGAGGAATATTGGTTGCCATACCTACAGCGATACCGGTTGAACCATTTATTAACAGGTTAGGAATCCGTGATGGCAATACCTGTGGTTCCAGACGAGTCTCATCATAGTTTGGCCGCCATTCCACCGTATCCTTTTCAATATCTTTTAACATCTCTTCGGCTATTTTAGCCATTCTTGATTCTGTATAACGCATGGCGGCAGCTGCATCACCATCAATGGACCCAAAGTTCCCGTGTCCATCTATCAGCGGATAACGCATATAAAAATTTTGAGCTAATTTTACCATGGTTTGGTAAATAGCCGAATCCCCATGAGGATGATATTTGCCCATGACCTCGCCCACTATGTTGGCTGACTTTTTATGTGGTTTATCAGCCGTCATGCCCTGATCATACAAAGCGTATAGAATGCGCCTGTGAACTGGCTTCAGTCCGTCTCTTACATCTGGAATTGCCCGTGATACTATTACGCTCATTGAATATTCCAAAAAGGATTTGCGCACTTCTCTTTCTATATCAATTGGTATTACTTTTTCAAAAAGACTGTCCTGTCCCACTCAAGCACCCCCTTATATATCTAAATTTCTCACATAGCGCGCGTTGGCATTAATAAATTCCCGGCGCGGCTCTACATTATCACCCATCAAATCAGAAAATATCTTTTCAGCCTGAACAGCATCATCAATATTAACCTTAAGAATAGTACGCGTTTCAGCGTTCATAGTAGTTTCCCAAAGCTGTTCCGGATCCATTTCACCCAAACCTTTATAGCGTTGAATCGACCACTTTTTATCTGTAATACGGAAAAAATTTTCTAAATCCTGATCATTGTAAAAATACTGTATTTCTTTTCCACGTTTTAAACCATACAGTGGGGGCTGGGCAATATAAATATACCCTTGTTCAATCAACTGTCTCATATACCGATAAAAGAAAGTTAACAACAATATTCTTATATGGGAACCATCCACATCAGCATCAGTCATGATAAGCAATTTATGATAACGTGCCTTAGTTATATCAAAATCTTCCCCAATTCCAGTACCCATGGCCGTTATTAAGTTGCGGATTTCTTCACTGCTCAAAACTCTGTCCAGCCGTGCTTTTTCAACATTAAGTATTTTCCCTCTTAACGGCAAAATAGCTTGATACATTCTGTCTCTGCCCATTTTGGCTGATCCACCCGCCGAATCGCCTTCAACAATAAATAATTCAGAGCTGGCAGGATCTCTGTTACTACAATCAGCAAGTTTGCCCGGCAATGAGGTTGATTCTAATGCACTTTTACGCCGCGTCAATTCCCTGGCTTTACGTGCTGCTTCCCTGGCCCTCCGTGCCGATATTGCTTTTTCAACAATTTTTTTAGCCGAAACAGGGTTTTCCAGTAAGTAATTCTGTACTGATTCGTATACTAAACTTTCAGTAATTCCCCGTATATATGTATTACCCAGCTTGGTTTTAGTTTGTCCCTCAAACTGCGGATCTTTAACCAGTACAGAAATAATTGCTACTATACCCTCTCTGATATCTTCCCCGGATAGGTTAGCATCATTTTCTTTTAACTGTCCGTTTTTCCTGGCATAGTCATTTATTACTCTGGTAAGGGCGTTTTTAAAACCTATTTCATGCGTGCCGCCTTCCTGGGTGTGAATATTATTAGCATATGAAAATATATTTTCACTGTATCCATTATTATATTGAACAGCTACTTCCACGATCACTTCATCTTTAGTATCGTTAAAATAAATCGGCGGTTGATTAATCATTTCTTTATTCTGATTTATATATGCAACAAAATCCATTAATCCATTCGATATATATTTTTTCTTATAAGATTCTTCCTCTCTTTCATCAGTTAAATTTATAATTAATCCTTTGTTTAAAAATGACAGCTCACGTAATCTTTGGATAATTATTTCGCGATCAAATATTAATTCTTCAAATATTTCTGCGTCAGGAAAAAAGTGTATTATTGTTCCTGTTTGATTAGTATTTTCTAAAGAATGTAATTCTGTAACCGGCTTACCACGCTGATAATCCTGATGGTATACATGCCCATCTCTTTTTACAGTAATTTCTAAGAGTGATGACAATGCGCAAACTACAGATAATCCTACTCCATGCAGCCCACCAGAAATAGTATATCCGCTGCCGCCAAATTTACCGCCTGAATGTAATGTAGTCATTATAACTTCGATAGCAGGTTTATTCATCATGGGATGATTATCTACAGGTATACCACGACCATTGTCGCAAACTGTTACACTATTATCCCGATGTATAATAACATCAATAGTATCACACTGCCCTACAACAAACTCATCAATACTATTATCAACTATCTCAAAAACTAAATGGTGTAGTCCTTTGGAACCAGTTGACCCAATATACATTCCCGGTCTTTTGCGTACAGCTTCCATACCCTCCAAAACTTGGATATCTGAAGCATTATATCCATTTTCATTAGTCCCCAAAGAGTTATACCTCCCTGTAAAAATTTTTGGCACGTCTAAATAGCGTTGTTGATGAAATTGGTGATAAATATACCTTTTCAGTACAAATAATTAGTGCTTTCTCTTTACCTTTTGCACTAATATTAATTAAATTTTTTTCCGTTTTAGCAATTTCTATAATCTCTTTAACATCCTTGGAAATCGGTGATTCAATGTTCAGGATAGCAATAATATCTACAGAAGGAATAATAACATTATTGCCAAGATGAATATACATTCTTATGCCCCCTCAAATTAGACAACCGTTTTTTATTGAAAAAATTTGTGAATTTACTCTGGCAATATTATCAAGACTTACTGAAGAGAGAAAGCTCTGAAAGCCCGCCTGTGATAAGTGCTCCAATAGCAATATTTTTTTATGTTCATCAAGTTCAGCTAATACTTCATCAAGTAAAAAGATCGGATAAAATCCTTTAATCTGGTAAAAAGCATATATTTCGGCCAGTTTTAGTGTTACAGCAAGATTTCTTTGCTGTCCCTGTGATGCAAAAATGCGAGCTATTTTATCGTTGATATAAATATTTATATCATCAAGATGCGGACCAAGCATAGTTGTACATCGTATTAATTCTTCCTCTTTTTTTAATATTAATTGTTCCAATAAAACATCTTTTAAAATTTCATAATTTATTTTACCACTAAAAATTGGAAATGACAGCGCATATCTTATTTTAATTGATTGGTGTTCATTGTTTAAACTGGGAAAAACCTTTTGACAGACATCATCTAAAATATTTATAAAATTTATTCTTTTTATAATTATATTTACAGCAGTTTCAATGAAAATTTCATTTATTACCGCAAAAGACTTATTATTTACTTGTTTGTTTTTTAATAATAAATTTCTCTTGTGCAAAATTTTATTGTAATCATCAATTTGAATTGCATATTCTGCAGATACTTGTCTTAGTACAAAATTTAAAAAATTTCTTCTTTTATCTGGTGATCCTTTTATTAAATAAAGATCGTCAGGGGTAAATAAAACTACCCTGAGATTATTTTCCTGCGAAATCTTTGCTTTCCTGCTATTTATAGTAAATGCTTTTCCAAGCTGAGGCTGATATTTCAACAAAGCTTCAATGTTTCTGTCTTTATAACAATATTTGCTGTTAATGATATAAGAATCCGCGTTAAATTTAAGAAAATTAACGTCTTTTCCACTTCTGAAAGATGTTCCCGTAGAAAGCATAAAAATAGATTCTAAAAGATTCGTTTTCCCTTGTGCATTGTTTCCGGCTATAATATTTAATCCAGGTCCAGGCAGTAAATTAATTTGCTTAATATTACGGAAATTCTTTATCTTATGCTCGTTAATTTTCAATTTTTTATAAATTACTCCTCCCTTTAATTGCTGGTCCTCAACGGTACCAATACATACAAATAATTATCTGCTGCAGGGTTAAATATTTTAACTGGACCTAATGCCCCAGATAATTCGATGCGGATTTCTTCGCATTCATCATCAAGTATCTTTACTATATCGAGAAAATAATTTGTATTAAAAGCAATTTTGAAATCTTTTTCTCCTTCAATAAATAAATCTTCAATAACTTCTTGGATTTCACCCATAATTTCTGAAAAACTATCAACTATTGCTTCATTTTCACCAAAGCTGAACTGAACATGTTGAATTTTTGTTTTATCATCTGTTGGCATTATCTTAGCTCTTTCAAGAGTATTTGATAAAACCTGGGCATTTATTAATAATGTAGATGAATATGACTTAGGGATCACTTGGTCATAATTAGGATATTGTCCATCAATTATTCTGGAAAGCAAAATGAAATATGGATTAGAAAAAACTATGTTGTTTTCACTAAAAGAAATATCTATTAAATCATCTTTATCATCAATTATTCTCATCAATTCATTTACACTGCGGGTTGGAATAATAAAATTTATAGGTTTAGATTTGACTTCTGTTTTATATGTATAGTGAGCAAGACGATGCGTATCAGATGCAATAATCCTTAAAATACCATCATCTTTTAAATCAAAAAGTACCCCAGTAAAAACTTGTCGGAAGTGAGTCATAGCAGCTGCAAAAGAAGTCTTTTTGAAGGCCTCTCGTAATACTTTTTCCGGTACCGAAATTTTATATTCAAGTTTTTCTAAAGGTAAATCCGGATACTCATAATCACTGTAAGTATTTATAAATCCAGATGAGCGCCCATATGTGATATTTAATTTAGCTTTATCTTGCAATAATTCAATCTGAATTGACGAATCAGGAAGTAATTTTATAAAATCCGCAAAATAATGAGAATTAACTAAAACACTACCTTCTTTTATTATTTCAATGTTTTTAGTATATGCTTTTATCCCGATTTCCATATCAGTAGCAGTCATAACTAATCCTTTTTCATTAGATACTTCAATTAAAAGTCCAGATAACACAGGAATAGTGTTTTTAGTTGAAGCAGCACGATGAACTAATGTAGTAATAGAAGATAATTCTTTTTTTTCAATGATAAACTTCATTTTTAAGCCTCCTAAAAATTTATTTAATCACTACTGATTTTTTATTATTTATATTTTATAAACAATTTAGTAGTAGTAATAGTAGGTGCCAATAATATGTGGATAAGCTAATGCAATTATTGTTTTTACGCATTTTTTAATGTGGACAAGCTTGTTTAAAAATATAGTACTTAACCAGTATAATTGGGATTAATTTTTCGGCATAATAACTCAATAGTTGAAAATAATTCTGAATCAAGTTTAAGTTCATTTTCAAGTTTATCAACGGCATGAATAACAGTAGTATGATCTTTGCCGCCAAACTGATCACCAATTTGGGGATATGAGGCATCAGTTAATTTACGGCACAAATACATCGCTACCTGCCGCGGAAAAACAATTTGTTTATTTCTTTTTTTAGACAGCAAATCTTGCATTTCTACTCCATAATATGAGGAAACAACTTTCTGGATATTTTCAATTGTAATTTTTTTAGGACGCGGAGGAGGCAATATATCTTTTAAAGCTTCGGTGGCAGTAGCCATATTTAAAGCCCTATTATTAACCGATGCATAAGCAACCAGCCTTATTAAAGCTCCTTCGAGTTCACGTATGTTGGATTGAATATAATTTGCTATGTAATCTAAAACATCAAAAGGAATATTTAGTTTCTCAGTTTGGGCCTTCTTTCTTAAAATTGCTATACGTGTTTCAAGATCAGGAGGTTGAATATCAGATATTAAACCCCATTCAAAGCGGGAGCGAAGTCGGTCTTCTAAAGTAGGTATATTTCTGGGAGGACGATCACTAGATATAACCAATTGTTTATTAGCTTCATATAAGGTATTAAATGTATGGAAAAATTCTTCCTGTGTCCTTTCTTTGCCAGCCAAAAATTGGATGTCATCAATTAATAAAACATCAATATTACGATATTTATTGCGAAAACTGGAAGTTTTATCATCTTTAATAGAACTGATTAATTCATTGGTAAACTGTTCGGATGAGACGTACATAACAGAACAAGAAGGCTTTTTGCTTATAATATGATGGCCAATAGCCTGCATAAGATGAGTTTTACCTAAACCTACGCCGCCATATATAAACAGTGGATTATAAGCTTTAAAAGGGGTTTCGCCAACTGCATAGCAGGCAGCATGAGCAAAACGATTACTGTTTCCTACCACAAATGTATCAAAAGTATATCTTGGATTTAACTGCGAAAAGGCACTTTGTTCATTTGATTCTTCTTCAATGGTAAGAACGATATTTATGTTTTGATTGGTTAAAGCACGAAAATTATTAATCATTAAATCCAGATAACGTGTTTCGATCCAATCTTTAATTAAAGAATTCGGTACTGTTAAATAAACACGTTCGTCGTGATAAGTATTGTATTTAACCATTGAAAACCATATGTCAAAACTTGTATCGCCAATTTCCTGACGAATAGAACTTAATACCTGATTCCATACATAAGAAAATTCATTTGACAAGGACATGCAAACCCTCCTGTTTAAATGTGGAAAACTATAATAGAACAAAAAAAAATATGTGGATATCTATTAAGGACTGTTAAGAGCGTAATAAGGCATAGTAAAAATATAGTATAATAATAGCAGATAAAAAAAATAATTAGAAGTATTTAGCCAAGCCTATTTTCTTGACATTATCCTTTATTAATAAATATAATGATATAGTCTTTGAAAAAATATAGGAGGCTTAGTTAATAATGAAACAAACATACCAGCCTAAGAATCGGCAGAGAAAAAAAGTCCATGGATTCAGAGCAAGAATGTCTACTTCAGCTGGTCGGGCTGTGATAGCCAGTAGAAGAAAAAAAGGGAGGAAAACTCTTTCTGCTTAAAGTTTGTAAAAATGCAACCTTATGGCGTACCTGTTTAAAATAGTTAAATGATTGGAAGAGAATTTAGAATAAGAAAAAGCCAACAATATAATAATGTCTACCAGAATGGCGGAAAGTTTGCGAGTAAGTGCCTGATTCTTTTTATATTAGAAAATAAGTCAGGTATTAATCGCTATGGTATTGTTACCAGTAAAAAAATTGGTAATGCTGTAACTAGAAATAAAGCGAGACGAAGATTGCAAGCCCTTATTTATGAAAACCGGATAGAGCTAAAACAGGGATATGATATTGTACTGGTTTGCAGGCCATTGATCAGCAAAGTCGAGTACAGCCAGATAAAGAAAGATTTTTCGATATTAATTAGGAAAACAGGCATATGTTAAAAAGATGGTTTGTTTTTTTAATAAAAATATATCAAAAAGCTACTATTTTCAAACCTGCCTCTTGTCGTTTCTATCCAACATGTTCTACTTATTCTATTCAAGCCATTGAAAAATATGGTGCATTCAAAGGGGGATGGTTAACTGTTAAAAGAATAGCAAAATGTCATCCTTGGCATCCCGGGGGGTTTGATCCAGTTCCCTGATTTCAGGTTAATCTGTTATAGGCCATAACTGAAAAAAGTAAAAAATATACCTGCAACAATGAGCAGAGAGAAAATGCTTAAGAATAGCTCTTTTAATAATAAGGAGGTGACACCTGCAACGTATTATTTACGATGAGCAGGGATTTAATTTGTGGCAAGCATTCGTCTCATGGTTTAGTGATGTAATTCAATATATGTACGGCATAACCGTATCAATAGGTTTGCCCAATTATGGCTTAGCGATAATTCTGATGACAATACTTATCAAGCTGATCATGTTTCCCCTAACCCAAAAACAGATGAAATCAATGCGGGGTATGCAGGAAATTCAACCTAAAATGAAAATAATTCAGGAACGGTATAAGGATGATCCTCAGACTATGCAAACCAAGGTAATGGAACTATATAAACAGCATGGGGTAAGTCCTTTTGGCGGTTGTCTGCCTTTGTTAATTCAAATGCCCATTTTCATAGCATTTTACCAGTCTTTATTACACTTTGAATTTAAAGTACAAGCGCATGCTTCTTTCTTTGGAATAAGCAACATAGGAGAATCTGTTTGGGCGCTTACAATTAACAATGGTGACTTCTGGACGTTATACATACCAATTTTAGCCGGGTTAACTACTTTTCTGCAACAAAAAATATCTACAGTTGATACTAATGATCCTACACAAAAAACCATGCTATATATGATGCCCTTATTTATGGCTTGGATTGCAGCTACTATGCCTGCTGGGCTGCCAATTTACTGGATTATGTTTAATACTTTAGGTATTCTTCAACAGCTCTATGTTAATAGATCAAGCAATATATTAAAACCGAACCTGGCGGGCATGGAATTTACAGATGAAAATGTTGCTGAAAGCAAGGCTGTAGAAAAGAAAGAAGTTCCAAAGGGATCTGCAAACAAGCCCGCAGAAAAGAAAGAAACGGCAAAGACTTTTGATTCGAAGGAAGAAAAGGTAGCAGGGAGGGGCAAAGGAGGAAAGAAAAATAATGGAAGAACAGGCACAAATGGTGGAAAAAAGAGGAAGAAACGTTGATGAAGCTGTAAAAGCTGCATTAGACGAATTAAATTGTGATATAGAAGATGTAGTTATAGAAATTATCGAAGAATCGAGCAAAGGATTATTAGGGATTGTTGGAAAAAAACCAGCCATAGTAAAAGTAACTATGTTGGATAAACCCGAACAGGAAATCCGTAAAGTACTCGAAAATTTATTGAATAAAATGAAAATAGATTACGAGATTTCGAATATTGAATACGACAAGGACAAAGTAAGAATTAACATTATCGGTAAAGATATGGGGCTTCTTATTGGACGCAAAGGAGAAACATTAAATACTTTGCAATATATGGTAGGTTTAATTATTAACCGTAAACGGGAAGATAGAATCAGAGTAATACTTGATGTGGAAGATTATAGAAAAAAACGAGAAGAATCTCTTGAAGCGCTGGCATTGAGATTATCAGAAAAAGTGAAAGAGACAAGAAAAAACGTTGTTATGCGGCCCATGAACTCGCAGGAAAGAAGAATTGTGCATACAGCATTACAAGGCGATCCCAGTATTACAACTTATTCAATCGGGGAGGAGCCAAACCGAAAACTGGTAATAACTTTAAAAAAATAAGAAGCAAAGGCCCGACAAGGGCCTTTTTCATTTAGTTGTAAAATGATTTATTGAGAGCCCGGTCTTTTAAATATATTTCGTGGGGATAGGTATAGTCCTGCCATTTTGGTAAGATGTTTATAATAAGCGATTCAAACAAATTAAAAGGAAGGTAGACAAGTGTTTTGTGATGATATTGCTGCAATTTCTACCCCGCCTGGGGAAGGCGGAATTGCTATAGTCAGATTAAGCGGCCCAGAGGTAATCACAAAGATAGCCGTGATTTTTAAACCTTATCAAAAAGAAAAAAATGTTTCCATGCAACCTGGTTACACAATGCATTTAGGTTGGTTATTAGATGAAAAAGGCGATATGATCGATGAGGTATTAATCAGTATAATGAAAGAGCCGCATAGTTATACGGGCGAGAATGTAGTCGAAATAAATTGCCATGGCGGAATGCTTCCAGCCCGGCGCTGTCTTGAAGCTGTGTTAGAGCAAAAAATCAGGTTAGCGGAGCCTGGAGAATTTACTCGACGCGCATTTTTGAACGGGCGTCTGGATGTTAACCAAGCAGAAGCTGTTATCGAGATAATACGCGCAAAATCCGAAAAAGCACTTAAGTTAGCTATAAAACAACTGTATGGACATAACACCCAACAGATGAAAAACTTGGAGGAGCAACTGCTGGGTGTAATTGCACAGATTCAGGCTAGTATTGATTTTCCTGATGAAGCAGGTGAGGTTAATTATATTGAAGTTACAAACCTACTGAGTGAATTAGAAAGAAGTATCGAAAATATACTTTTAGCCTCACAAAGAGCGGAGGTTTACCGACAAGGCATCAATATTGCGATTATTGGAAAACCCAATGTTGGTAAGTCAAGTTTGCTTAATGCCTTATTGAAAAAAAACCGGGCTATCGTTACTGACATTCCTGGCACTACCAGGGATATCATAGAAGACTATATAACTATTGCCGGCATACCGGTTAAATTAATTGATACAGCGGGAATACGTGTTACCGATGATACAGTTGAACGATTAGGTGTAGAAAAAGCAGAAGAGGTTATAAATTCAGCAGATCTGGTCATTTGGATGCTCGATTTTGTCACCGGAATAACCGAACAAGACATGGAGATTTTTCAAAGAATCAATGGAAAAAAACGTATTGTTCTGGTTAATAAGGAGGATTTGGAGTTAAACATCAGTGAAGAAGAATTACAGAATTTGTTTCCAGGAGACATTATAATTAAAGCTTCAGTTAAAGAAGAAACGGGGTTAAACGATTTAACGAAGTGTATTACTGATATGGCTTTATCAGGAGAAGTGAATCAGGATAACATGGAAATGATGCTGAATCTGCGTCAGAAAAAAGCTTTTTCAAAAGCACAAAGACATATTAATGAAGCCAGGCGTGTATTAGCTGATACTCCACTCGAGTGCGTGGCAGTTGACTTAGGCATAGCTTTAGAAGCGTTAGGCGAACTTACCGGTAAAAATATTAAAGACGAAATTATTGATCGCATTTTCCATGATTTTTGTATTGGCAAGTAATAAATAACCGCATTTTAAACTACAGGAGGACGCATATGATTTATGAGGCGGGCAGTTATGATGTGATAGTAATAGGAGCTGGGCATGCTGGGTGTGAAGCTGCTCTGGCAGCAGCTCGTATGGGATGCAGTACATTGTTAGTAACACTCAGCATGGAAAATATTGCTTTGATGCCATGCAATCCATCCGTAGGAGGTCCGGCTAAAGCGCAGCTAGTAAGAGAAATAGATGCTTTGGGCGGAGAAATGGGTATAAATATTGATAAGGCAAATGTACAAATAAGAATTATTAATACTGGCAAAGGGCCAGCTGTACAGGCTTTACGTGCACAGGCGGATAAATATGAATATCATAAAGAAATGCTTAAAACTTTGCTGGCTCAGCAGAAGCTTAATCTTTTGATGGCGGAAGTTGAAGAAATTGAAGCCGTAGATAATATGATCAAAAGCATAGTAACCAAAACTGGTGCCAGATATAAATGCCAGACAATAGTAATAACATCCGGTACATACCTTAAAGGCCGAATAATAATAGGAGATATTGCTTTTCCAGGTGGCCCTGGCAATCAGTTCCCAGCCGTTAAACTATCAGACAGCTTAAAAGAAATGGGATTGAAGTTAGGGCGATTTAAGACTGGAACCCCGCCGAGAATTGATAAAAAGAGTGTTGACTTTTCAGTTATGATCGAGCAACCAGGCGATGAAAGAAAGCTTAGATTTTCCTATATTAGCCCACTGCCGGAAAGAGAACAATTATCTTGCTGGTTGACTCATAGTACTGCTCAAACGCATAGAATAGTCATGGAAAATCTCGACCGGGCACCTTTGTTTACAGGAGCAATAACCGGAAAAGGGCCGCGCTATTGCCCATCTTTTGAAGATAAAGTCGTACGCTTTTCTCATAAAGATTCGCATCAATTATTTATTGAACCTGAAGGCCGGGCAACTGACGAAATGTATGTACAGGGGCTAAATACCAGCTTGCCGGAAGATGTACAGATAAAAGTGTTAAAGAGCATACCCGGATTGGAAAATGTCCGTATTATACGAACCGGGTATGCAATTGAATATGATTATGTTTTTCCTTCTCAGCTAAAGCTGTCTTTGGAGACAAAAAAAATAAGTGGTTTATTTACGGCCGGACAAATCAACGGCACTTCAGGATATGAAGAAGCTGCAGCGCAAGGTTTAATGGCAGGAATTAATGCGGCATTAAAAGTACAGAACAGGGACGCATTTATTCTGAAAAGAAGTGAAGCTTACATTGGGGTAATGATTGATGACCTGATAACTAAGGATATTGATGAACCCTATCGTTTATTAACATCCCGGGCAGAATACCGGTTACTGTTACGGCAGGATAATGCCGACCTGCGGTTAACCGAAAAAGGTAAAGCATTAGGGCTGGTGACGGATTACAGATGGAAACTATTTCGGGAGAAGAAAGAGTTGCTTGCAAAGTTAATAAATATAATAAAACAAACATCGTTCACTCCTGCGGATGAGATAATATCAATGTTTTTAAAAAATAAAGGCAGTGCGTCATTAAGAGACCGCATAAGCTTGTGGGAAATACTGCGCAGACCAGAGATTAAACTTCAGGATTTTTGCGACTTGGGTGTTTTGGAAATTATGGATATTGATGTTTTGGAACAAATTGAAATACAGGCAAAATATGAAGGATATATCGAAAAACAAAATGAGCAGGTAGCACGTTTTGAGAAAATGGACAACAAGCTTTTGCCAGTTGATATCGATTATAAAGAAGTATATGGATTGTCTAATGAAGCCAGGCAAAAACTGGAGAGAGTCAGACCGGTATCCATTGGACAGGCATTACGGGTGTCAGGTATAAACCCTGCTGATATAAATGTTTTATTAATATTTCTGGAGAAAAAAAGAAGGAAATAGAGAACTTATATGGAATATATTGTTAATAAATTTAAAGTCGCTCTGCTGGCTGAAAATGAACGACATAATTTGGTTAGTCGTAAAAGCTTAGCAGAAGAGTTTGATAAGCATATTGAAGATAGCCTGCATATATGTACCTTGTTTGACTTATCAGGGCTTAGGGGTGCAGATATAGGAACTGGCGCAGGTTTCCCTGGACTCATAATGGCGATGGCTTTGCCCGATAATTATATATCTCTTATAGAACCTGACTTAAAAAAGAGCAATTTTCTTCAGAGAATGAAAAACGAATTATCACTTGGCAAAGTTGAGGTTATAAAAAGCAGAGCAGAAGAAGTAGGACATAATCCTGAATATCGTGCCAGTTATGATTTTTGTACCAGCAGGGCAGTAACTTCAATAAATATTTTATTGGAATACGGGATCCCTTTGCTAAAAATAGGAGGAAAGATGTTTTTGTGGAAAGGACAAAATTACAAGCAAGAATTGGAACAAGCGTCTAATGCGCTGCAGATTCTTAATGCTAGTGTAATAAATATATATCATTATACATTAATAAATAATCTGAGCAGAGCTATGGTGATAATTGAAAAACAAGCTAATACGCCTGATAAATATCCGCGCAGAATTGGAATACCTGCTAAAAGACCCCTTTAGGAGGTGTTTAAGGAAATGGTACGAAATAAAATAGGAAAGATGCTGGGTAAAAAAAAAGAAATTAAAGTAAGTTTAATCTCCTTGGACGATATTTTTAGGAGTCCATATCAACCGCGCAGAGTATTTAATGAAGAAGATTTAAGGGAATTAGCATACTCAATTAAGAATTATGGTGTTATTCAACCTATTATAGTCAGACAGTTTGAAAACAAGTTCCAACTTGTAGCGGGAGAAAGAAGATTCCGTGCCTGTAAAATGCTCGGACTAAAGGAAATTCCTGCAATAGTTCAGGATATAAATGATGAAAAGGCTGCTGCTATTTCAGTAATTGAAAATCTGCAGCGGAAGGAATTGAATTTTTTTGAAGAAGCAAGTGCTTACAGTCAATTATTAAATTTTTTCGGTATGACCCAGGAAGAAATTGCTGTGCGGGTAGGAAAAAGTCAATCTGCTATTGCCAATAAATTGAGATTACTTAAATTACCTGAAGAGGTAAGAGATAAAATATCCCCGGATATTATCAGCGAAAGACATGCGCGGGCATTACTTAAGCTTAATACAACCGAAATGCAGATGGAAATTCTGAAACAAATATATGAAAAAGATCTGACAGTGAAGCAGACAGAAAATCTGGTTCTAAAAACTAGCCAGAATAATATTCCTCTGGACGATAAAAAAGGAGAATCTGGACAGAACTTTTCTATGATAATTAGGGATGCAAGGATTTTTCTCAATACCATTAGAGAAACAGTCAAAAGGGCTAAACAAACCGGTGTTGATATAGTAATTCTGGAAAATGACAGTGAAGATGAGCATGAAGTAATAATTAAAATTGCCAAAAGGCGCCGCCAAATGCTTGGACAAAACATTGGCATAAACAGTGTTCCATTGCATGGATAAAGGGTTACTTAGCATATAAAAATATAAAGATGATTCGTTTGCCGGTGAGTTAATAGTAAATATATATTTAGATGGATGCCTGAAATAAACAGCTTCAGGTCGGGGTAAATGCCTGTGTCTGAATAGTGATAAATTAATTAAAAGCAATATTAGGTAATATTCACATGTTATAGCACTTAAGGGATGGCTATAAAGTAAGCCATCCCTTTGCTAATTGCAGGTGTTTGCAGGAAGGACTATTTTTAGGTTCCTGGCATTTTAGTGAAGACTCCGCGTGGATCAACCACTTTACGTAAAATTTCCAGTACCTCATCAGGAGGAGGATCAACCGTCTTAATTTGATCTGGAATTAATAACTCAAAACCTGTACATAACTGAGCAATTTCTGCTGTCATTCCAGGATTTAAAGCCTTGATGCGCATCCTTTTAGTTTCTGGTTCAAAATCATATACCCCAACCTGTGTTACTACAGCAATTGGTCCACCTAAAAGGCCGGCTCTCACTCGACTGTCCCCGCCATCAAGATATCCTGGTGTCGTTAAGAAATCGACTTTAGCAGGAAAACGGTCAGGGGTTTGTAACCCGACCAGAACTGATTTTTCAGTTAATGAACCAATATCGTTTCCACCACCACTACCTGGAAGAATAGCTTTTAAGTTTTCGTAACTGCCAATTACAGAAGTATTTACATTGCCATACATATCAATTTGGGCTCCGCCCTGGAAAGCGATATCTACGTAACCGAGGGCGCATTGACCAAATGAAATAGCCATCTCCATACTCATAGGTGATTTGCGAAATGTAAAAGGGCAGCCAACTGACCAAGGCATATCACAGCCTTCCATAGGGTCTTGCCCTCCACTTTCGAATACCATAGTAATATTTTTAGCATGAGTCCTGTGGGCCAGCATGGCTCCCACCATTGGAAGCCCTGTTCCTACATAGACAATTTGTCCGTCTTCGATCAGCAAAGACAAGTTATAAGCAAGCATTTCCAATGGATTAGCAGGTGCTACATTACTCATAATTTCCCTCCTTTCTTAATCCCGTTTGGGAATGACTTCCTGATAATCAAAACTTATCGCAGTATCGTCAGCGTTGCCTTGAGCTGCTTCCATCAAGCGGCGGGCTTGATCGATCATACGAATACCGCCCAATTTCTCGATGAAGTCATACTGGTCTTTGGTGTTCATTATCCAACGATCGGTATAATCCATCATATTTTCAAAAGTGACAGTCCCTATGCGGATTAAAAATTCCCACCATTCACGATTCCAGTAATAATGACCTGGACAACTTCCCGGAAAAGCTCCGAAGGGAAGTTCTACTACTGCATCTACATAAAAGAAAGGAATAGTACCAGCACTGTTTTCTCTTATAGTCATTTCAGGGACAATTCTTTCAGCAGTTATAATTACTTTTCGACAGGCAGCAGCTAAAGCTATATCATTTATAGCTGGACCTTCAATAACTGCATTGCCGAAACGATCAGCTTTTTGTACATGAATTATACAAACATCCGGAAATAAAGCAGGGATAATAGCAACAGGACTGCTATCAGCACTGACAGGATTGTCCATTACTTTAACATAAGGATTTTTTTCAATCATGTCGGTACCTATCAATTGTTTGGATGCGATAAAGGGTGCGCCTAGTTGAGCCGCTTTGAAGCCAAGAGCCATAGAACCATGGCTCCAGAATGAATAAATTTCTGCTTGTTTATTTTTGATAATACGAGCAAAATTCTTATCGTTGCCCCGCATTTCGACACCAACGTATGATAGATGTAAACCTGTCATACAACCGCGGGCCATGAAATAAGAAGTATTGGACATAGGGGAACCTATGCCGGTCAAGTTTTTTTTCTGTTGGCGGACTATTTCAAAATATGCCTGAATTGGGCTTCTGACATAGGAAAAGCCAGTTTCCGCGAAAATATCACCATCTTGTATGAATTCAGCTACAGCTTCAGACAGATTCATACGTTTATCTTTTTTACGACGATCCTTGCGCAGATGAAATTCACGTGCATCCCTATAATCAATAAGACGTTTCATATGATCCGGGTTAGTGTAAAGACTTCCCATATAGTTTTGCCTCCTATTCTGTAGAATACTTTATTTAACTGAAAAAGCTATTATTATAAAACCACCCCCCGAAATTAATAATTGAATTTGTATTAAATTCTTAATTTCTTGTAATATGAACAATTACGCTAATTGCAGAAATAAAAAAACAAATTACATGACCAAAAAATATGATTCGGAATATTCAAAAGCAAATATCCTATTTATTGAGCATATTCTACTTAATCACTCAAATTACCTTCTCCTTTCAAAATATTTATACATTTTTCATGCTCTAATTTAAGAACAATAAATAAACAATTTTGGTTATGATATTGTAATCAAGTTATTTTAAAGTTGTAAAACAGTTAAAATCAGCAGGAGTTATCTGTTTGTAGTCGAAAATAGAAAGATATAAAATGGAAAGGTGGATATTTAATGGCTAAGGTTATAGCGATTGCCAATCAAAAAGGCGGAGTAGGAAAAACAACAACGGCCATTAATATAGCTGCCTATATTGCTTTAGCCGGGTATCAAGTTTTAATGATTGATTGTGATCCGCAAGGCAATGCCAGCAGTGGCATGGGAATTAACAAAAAGATGACTAATAAAAGTATATATGATGTACTTATTAAAAATATTGCTGTTGAGCAAGCGGCAATGCTTACTAAAATTAAAAACTTATCTATAATTCCTTCTAGTATCCAACTGGCAGGAGCTGAAGTTGAGTTAGCAAATCTAAACGGAAGGGAATTAAAATTAAAAAAAGCGTTATTTCCTGTAAAAAATGAGTATGAGTATATTTTTATTGATTGTCCTCCTTCATTAGGTTTGTTAACAATTAATGCTTTGTCTGCCTGTGATTCTGTTATTATACCGTTGCAATGTGAGTACTATGCTTTGGAAGGATTAACTCAATTAGTTGACACTATTCAATTAATTAAACGGCAGCTTAACCCATTAATTAAAATTGAAGGGATAGTGTTTACAATGTTTGACGGTCGAACGAATCTTTCTATTCAGGTCGTTGATGAAGTTAAGAAACATTTTCGCAAAGAGGTTTATCGTACTATAATACCAAGAAATGTAAGACTTAGCGAGGCTCCAAGCCACGGTAAACCAATAGTAACCTACGACCCGAGGTCAAAAGGGGCGGAAATGTATCAAGAATTAGCGATGGAGGTAATGAGGCGTGCCTAAAAAAGAGAGAGGGCTGGGTAGAGGATTGGATGCTCTTTTCACAAATAATAATGAGACTATAAGCGAATTAGATATCACATTAATAAAACCGCGCAACGATCAACCCAGGAAGAAATTTAACGAAGAATCATTATCAGAACTGGCTGAATCAATAAATCAGCATGGAGTATTACAACCGCTTTTAGTCAGACCACGGGGAGGAAAATATGAAATAGTGGCTGGGGAGCGAAGATGGCGAGCTGCAAAAATAGCTGGTCTAAGCACGATAAATGTAATAATTAAAAATATAAATAATCAAGAAGCTGCAGAGATCTCATTGATTGAAAATTTACAGCGTGACGATTTATCAGTGATGGAAGAAGCGCAAGCTTACAAAAATATGATGGAAAAACATGCATTTACCCAAGAGATGATAGCAGATCGAATCGGCCGCAGCCGATCATATATAGCAAACGTAATGAGAATATTAAATTTACCTTCCGATATAATTTCCTTGATCGAAGAACAGAAAATAAGTGCCAGTCATGCCAGAACATTATTAGCTTTACCAACTGACGAGGAACGTATAGCTGCAGCGCTGGAGATAATTGAAGGAAAAATGTCTGTACGCCAAATTGAAAAGAGCGTTAGGGTAAGTAGAAAGTTAAATGGCATACAGAAAAAGTCTATTGAAATATCAGAAATTGAAATACAGATGCAAAAATATTTTGGTACAAAGGCAGAAATTATAACCAGGAAAAAGGGAGGTAAAATTGAAATTACATATTACAGTGATGAGGAGCTAGAGAGGATTCTGGATTTGTTTAGGATGAACTAAAATGTTTCACGTGAAACAGAAACGTAGTTGTATCTTTCGTATGAATTTCAGCAGACTAAGAGTACATTATATTAAACAGGAGTTTATATTGTTATATAACTACATACTACTTCTGAGAAATAATAAAAAGTTATACAATATTATTTAGGCAAGCTTAGCCGCTTAAGAATTCGAATAAGTAAGAATAATAATATGTTTTTGTTTTGTACAGATTATACTATTTATGTTGCAATATCTTTAGGGTTTAGAACAGAGGGGGCTTGGATATGTTTAAAAACCGGCAGGAAGCTGGGCAGAAGCTATCTGCTGAATTAAAACAAATACCACTGGAATTTGATATTGTACTTGCAATCCCACGAGGTGGTGTAGTTGTTGCCCGTGAAATTGCCCGTGATTTTAAATTACCTCTAGATGTTGTACTGGCAAAAAAAATAGGTTCAGCCAACCTACCTGAGTATGCAATTGGAGCAGTCGCACCTGATGGAGAAATTATGGTACATGAAAAAGCGGTACAAAAAGACTTGATTAATTCTGGAGAAATTGAATGCTTGGCTGCAAAAGTAAAAAATGAGGTTAACCACCGTCTTGATATGTATCGTAGTTATAGAGCTGCAATAGATGTTGCCGGGAAAAAAGTTCTACTGGTCGATGATGGGATAGCTACAGGTTTTACTGTTAAAGCAGCAATAAATTATCTGCGGCGATTAAAGGCTAGCAAAGTCTTTATTACCGTACCAGTTAGTTCCATTAATGCTTATCATGATGTATATAAAACTGCTGATCACGTGCTGGTTCTGGAAATACCTGAAAATTTTTATGCAGTAGGACAATTTTATGAGGATTTTAGTGAAGTCGAAGATAAGCAAGTTATAAATATTTTAAAGGAATCTGCGTTTAATTAGCAGATATTCACAATTATTTCAGTATTAATTAATCGAAAAAAACGATAGTGAGCCATGCACAGGCTTTTAGCAATTATATCTGCCATCCGGTCAACCAAAAAAAGACGGGTATTTTGTAGAACCAGGTATCGGAAATAGCCGGATACGTTAACCACTCCAGATATGTGAAAATCTCCCACATATGGCAAGGCCTTATTAAAAGCTGAGCCTGGAAGCAGACTACCCGGGTTAATATTGATAAACCCTACTCGCGCTGCATTGCCTAAACAAGCATCAATAGCAATTATAAAGGGATTATGAAAAGATTGGTATATGGTACTAAGATTTTGCTGAAGGTTTACAGCATGAACAGGGTTCTGTAAAGTCCCATAAAGATTGGCAAAGGGGAGCAAGCTTAGCAGCTTGGAGCCGACCAGCGGGCCTAAGCAATCGCCAGTTGCTTTGTCAGTGCCAATACAAACATAGACAATAGGCCGTTCGCCAGATTTGTTTAAAGCATATAACATGGTGAAGATAGAAGATTCAACTTTGGCTAAACAAAGGATATCCTCATAATAATAGGAAAAACCAACTGAAATTCTACTTTCTGTCAAGCCCACATAATACACCATCCCGCTATCAAATATAGTTTTATTATTATTATAAATTATCTGCTTTATGCCTAAAATGTCGCTTTGCCAAACAGCTGAGAAAAAGATACTGCGCCTGCTGATAAAGACAAGGATTAATACGGTATTATATTATCCGCAGTAGAATAGTAATTAATAGTAGCTGTAATATTTAGGAGGACTTAAAGCCTGAAAGCAAGGTTGGTTTTAATAATTGGTTATCTAGGGGCAGTAGTTGGAGCCGGTTTTGTATCAGGACAGGAAGTAGTACAATTTTTTGTAATATATGGTGATCAGGGATTAAGGGGGGTAATTTTAGCTGCTTTGCTTTTTGTGGTTTTAGCAGCCGTATTATTACAAATAGCCCACAAACACAAGATTTCAAATTATCAGGATTTATTATCTTTCATTTTTGCCAGTAAGACTGCGAAAGTTATTGATTTATTTATGGCTGGATTTTTGTTTTTAGGGATCAGTATAATGTTGTCAGCTAGCGGGGCAATTTTTTTTGAACATCTCAATTTGCCTGAGTATGCTGGTATTCTACTGACATATACTGCAGTTTTAATTGCGCTATTTAAAGGAAAGCAAGGATTAATAGCTAGTTACAATTATTTAGTTCCGCTTAAAATACTTTTATTATTGGTTATAAACTTCTATCTGGCTTTTGGAATGAAAAATCATGCAATATTTGATTATACGACTGCTTTAGAAAAACCGGTCAGTTACTACTGGATTATAGCGGCACTGCTATATGTTGCATATAATTTTAGTTTAGCTATGGTTGTATTAATAGAATACCAGTCAATAACTACCCGGCAACAAGGTATAAGTGGAGCAATGCTGGGGGGGATAATCCTCGGATTGCTGTTAATACTAAATTTTTGGGCGCTGGCAAATAGCATTCCGCAAGTGTTTAACTATGAGATTCCCATGCTTTTTGCAGCAGGTAAAATTAGTATGACTGCTAAGTATGGTTACTTATTGGTTTTATGGTTGGGGATTTTAACCACAGCTATAGCAAATACATATGGCTTCACCCAACGTCTGGCCAAATATTCCGGAACAAGTTTCAGAATTATGCTGATTCTAACTTTGACTTTAGCTTTGCCATTATCCGGGCAGAGCTTTTCTAATCTGGTGGGTTTGGTATATCCTATATTTGGTATAATGGGAATAATAATTATTTGTGCATTAATATATAAGCACATAAAAGACATTGTTTGATAGTTATATTATAATACTAGACAAGCAATAAGCAGAAACAGGTGATTAGTATGGATAATTTGCGAAGAATTCCCGCCATTGATGAAGTTTTGATGGATGAGCGAATAAAGGCGCTGATAAACAAATATAACCGCCAGTTTATAGTCACGACAGTACGCCAATCTGTTGATAATCTGCGCTTGGAATTGAAGCTGGAACCACAAGCTTTCAGCAAAGATGATTTAATGGAGAGGATAATAAATTCAGTAGAGAAAAAGATACCTGCCAGTCAGGGTACTTTATATAAAGTTATTAACGGTACTGGAGTCGTATTGCATACTAATTTAGGCCGTGCACCGTTAGGAAGCAGAGCAATCAATTATATAAACGAAATAGCACGGACTTACAATAATCTGGAAATGAATTTGACAGAAGGTATACGGGGATCCCGTTATGATCATGTTGAAGATTTGTTAATTAAATTAACCGGAGCCGAAGCAGCATTGGTTGTAAATAATAATGCTGCCGCAGTAATGCTGGGGTTAAATACGTTAGCTGTTCATAAGGAAGTAATCGTTTCGCGCGGACAATTGGTCGAAATAGGGGGTTCTTTCCGCATTCCTGAAGTAATGAAATTAAGCGGGGCGAAACTTATAGAAGTCGGAACTACTAACAAAACCTATGCCAGTGATTATGCAAATGCTATTAATGAAAACACCGGGATGCTTTTCACTGCCCATACTTCTAATTATAAAATAGTTGGTTTTACTGCTAGTGTTTCTATGGAAGAAATGGTGGCATTAGGTAAGGAATATTCGCTTCCAGTAATGCAGGATTTGGGTAGTGGTATTATATGCAATTTGCAGGAATGGGGATTAAATGAAGAACCACTAGTACAGGAAAGTGTTGCAGCAGGAATTGATATTATTTCTTTCAGCGGTGATAAATTATTAGGTGGGCCACAAGCGGGTATATTAATAGGAAAAAAGAAATATATTGAAGCCATGAAAAAGAATCAGCTTACTCGGGCTCTCAGGGTGGACAAACTTACCATAGCAGCACTGGAAGGAACATTACTGGAATATTTAAGCGGGGATCCCCTGAAGAATATTCCTATTATCAGTATGTTGGCCAACAGTCCTGCAGAATTAAAAAATAAAGCTGAAAGTCTTGCAGATAAAATTAAGATGTGTACAGCAAACTGGGATAAGCTTAAAGAAATAGCAGTTAAACAAACTGAAGATATGGTTGGAGGGGGGGCCTATCCAACCTTCAAAATACCTGGTTATGGAGTGGAACTGGAGTTTATCAATGGTATTCTGGAAACGGTGGTTAAAAATTTACGACAGATGCAGCCTGCACTTATAGCAAGGCGTCAGGATGATAAAATGCTTATTAATGTGAGGACATTAATGCCCGAAGATGATGATTTAATTGTCAGGTTAATGCTGGAATTGATTGATAATGAGTCTAACCCCGGGGGTCTTTTATGAAAAGGATTATAATTGGAACAGCAGGTCATATAGACCACGGTAAAACCACTCTGGTTAAAGCTTTAACAGGGCATGATACTGATCGATTAAAGGAAGAAAAAAAAAGAGGAATATCAATAGAACTTGGATTTGCTCCGTTTACGCTTCCCAACGGGCAAAAAGCTGCAATAGTTGATGTGCCCGGACACGAAAGATTTATTCGCCATATGTTGGCCGGTGCTTTTGGCATTGACTTGGTCTTATTGACGATTGCTGCTGATGAAGGGATTATGCCTCAGACGAGAGAGCATATGGATATTATTGAATTGCTTGGCGTTGATAAAGGGATAGTTGTTTTAACCAAAAAAGACTTAGTTGATGAGGAATGGCTGATGTTGGTGGAAGATGAAATCGAAGTGTATCTGAAGAAGAGCATTTTATCTAAGGCACCGATTATAGCGGTTTCTGCAGTAACCGGCGAAGGTATTGATGAATTAAAAGAGCAAATTGAAATATTGTCTGGAATGGTACAGGAGAAATCCTCCTCCGGATATGCCAGACTGCCAATAGATAGAGTATTTTCTATGTCCGGATTTGGCACTGTTGTGACCGGAACACTATGGTCAGGGAAAATAGGAGTGGGAGAATCATTAGAACTGATGCCTCCGCAAAAGCAAGTAAAAATAAGAACTATTCAGATACATAATGTAAAAACCGATGTCGCCTTTGCAGGACAGCGGGTAGCAGTTAATCTTCAGGGTATTGAACTAAATGAAATCAAGCGCGGGTATTTATTAACTACCCCAGGATCATTTATTCCAAGTTATAGACTGGACACCAGATTGCGTTTACTATCAGGAAGTAACCGTATTATGCATAATTGGAACCGGATAAGATTTCACTTGGGAACTGATGAGGTTTTGGGCAGAATTGTTCTGTTAGACCGGGATGAATTAAACCCGGGAGAAGAAGCTTTTGCTCAGATAATCTTGGAAAAACAAATTGTGGCTCATAAAGGCGATCCTTTTGTTATTAGGTATTACTCACCCGTTTCAACAATAGGTGGAGGAACTGTTATAGAACCCAATGCAGCAAAACAAAAAAGATTTAAAGAAGAAGTGCTAGAGGAATTAGCTATTAAAGAAGAAGGTAGTCTTTATGAGATGCTGCTGCATGAAATGACCTCAGCCGGGCAGGATGTATTTACTGTTGATGACTTGGCCCGCAAGACCGGAAGCCATTTTTCGGAACAACTAAACAATGAGATTCAGCAGTTAATTGATGACGAGCAAATAGTTGAAATTAAACAGGGTATATATATTAGTCAAACAAAGTTAGATAGTATAAATGAAATAATCAATAAAAATCTTCTTCAATATCATAAAAGATACCCATTACGAAGCGGATACCCGAAGGAAGATATGCGAAGCAAATATTTCAGCTATATAAATGGTAAGAATTTTAATGCCATATTAAAATTATTGGAAGAACAGCACTGTCTAATCAGTAAGGGTAATGATATAAGCCGGATAACCCACCAGCCTACACCGGGAGAAAAAGAAAGAAGAGTGATTGACTATATTGTTGATAGCTTAAATCAACAACTTTTTAATCCACCTTCAATTGAAGAAATAAAAAATCATCTGGCTGTGAGCGATACAGAAGTGGCAGAAGCATTAAATTATTTAGTTAATCAAGGGCAAGTAGTCAAATTAGAAGGGGAGAATTATTTTTCCAAAACAGCGATTGAAGAAGGAAAAGTGATTTTAGAGGAGTATTTTAGGGGGGAGCAGGAGCTAAGTTTGGCAACTGCCAGAGATCTTTTAGAAACTTCTCGAAAATATACGCTTCCTCTGGTAGAATATTATGATAAGATTCGTTTTACTCGGCGCATAGGAGATATAAGAATCAAAGCCAAATAGAGAATCAATATAGTATTAATGTTATTATGAAAAATTTTTCAATAAGAAGGCGGACAAGCAAAGCAGTAATTAATTTTCATGACAAAAGTAGTCATGATGTTAAAAAAGAGAAGAGGAGGAACGTGATGAAAAAGAACAGTAGGAAAAAGATAGCGGTATTAATAATTATGGCTTTTATGCTTGCTATCGTAGCTGGATGTGGCGGAGAAGCGAAGGATACCGGTGATAAAGCCGGTGATAAAGCAGAAATGATCAATGTAGGAATTAATGTTGAATTATCAGGTGGAGTAGCGAGTTATGGCACCAACGCCAAAGATGGGGCATTGCTTGCAATTGAACAAATCAATGCCTCAGGTGGAGTTTTGGGAATGCAACTGAATCCTGTTGTCAAAGACTGCAAATCAACTGCTGATGAAGCCATGAGTATAAGTGCAGCCTTGGTTGGTGAAAATATTGTTGCACAGATTGGGCCTCTTACCAGTGGTGATGTCGCAGGCAGTACACCAATCATGATGGACAACAAGATCCCACTGATTGCACCTGCTGCTACTGCATCCAATGTAACAGTTGATGACAAAACCGGCAAAACCAATGAATATATCTTCCGGGTTTGTTTTATTGACCCTTTTCAGGGGACTTTGATGGCTCAATTTGCTGCTGATAATCTGAAAGCTAAAAATGCAGTTATTTATGCTGATACATCGACTGATTATGGCAAAGGCCTGGCAGAATATTTTAAAAAGACCTTCGGAGAAAAAGGCGGAACCATAGTTGGCGAAGAAGGTTATGTGAAAGACGACCGCGATTTCAGGGCAACTTTGACTAAGATTAAAGGAATGAACCCTGATTTTATCTATGTACCTGGTTACTATCAGGAAGTTGCACCACTAATCAAACAAGCCCGTGAACTGGGCATTACTGTTCCAATAGGCGGTGGTGATGGTTGGGATTCACCGGATATGGTAAGTGTTGCTGGAAATGAAGCTTTAAACAATACTTATTTCACCAATCATTATTCTTCACAAGACACAGATCCCAACATTGTAAAATTTGTTGAAGCTTACAAAGCCAAATACAATAAAGAACCTGATGCCTTTGCTGCCCTTGGTTATGATGCTATACAACTCATGGTACAAGGATTGAAAGACGCGCAGGCTGCGGATCCTGTGAAACTGGCAGCAGCACTGGCCAAAATCAAAGATTTCGAAGGTATTACCGGTAAAATGAGTATAGACGAAAAGCACAATCCGGTCAAAGCCGGTGTTATTATTGAATTCAAAGATGGTGCTCAGGTAATGAATACACGAATTCAACCGTAACTAGAGCTGAGGAGGAAGGGAGGGCCAACCCTCTCTTCCTCTTTAAACAGCAGGAGGATGTGGCAATATTGCTGGAATTTATACAACAACTCGTCAATGGTTTGTCGCTGGGGGCAATTTACGCACTTATAGCACTGGGCTATACTATGGTTTATGGTATTATAAAACTAATTAATTTCGCCCACGGGGACATTATGATGGTGGGTGGTTTTGTTGGGTTTTTTTCACTGACTGTTTTTAAAACCAATATAGTGGTAGCAATGATTGCCGCCATGCTTACTTGTGCCATATTAGGTATTTTGATTGAAAAAGTTGCTTATCGGCCTCTGCGTAATTCGACCCGTATTGCAGCGCTTATTACCGCAATAGGCGTGTCATTCTTTTTGGAATATGTGACGATATTCTTGTTAGGCCCTTCACAAAGGGTATTTCCCGATACCGCCTTTCCAATCAAGGCTTATAATATTGCAGGACTCTCTATTTTGAATAAAGATGTTTTTGTGGTAGTTTCTGCGGTAGTTCTTATGCTGATTCTTCAGTATATTATTAAATGGACAAAAACCGGAAAAGCCATGCGGGCAGTTTCTCTGGATCAGGAGGCAGCAGTCCTCATGGGCATCAGTGTCGACAAAACCATTTCCATTACCTTTGCCATTGGTTCGGCATTAGCTGCGGCGGCAGGTGTAATGTACGGTGTTTATTATAGTACAGTAAATCCCCTGATGGGTATCATTCCAGGTTTAAAAGCTTTTGTGGCCGCAGTACTGGGAGGCATCGGTATCATTCCCGGTGCTATGGTAGGAGGATTTGTAATGGGACTCCTGGAAACCATGGTCAGCGGCTATGGTAATAGTCTTTACCGCGATGCAGTCGCTTTTGGCGTTCTGATCCTGATTCTGCTGATCAAGCCTACTGGTCTCTTTGGCAGAGATACCGGTGAAAAAGTGTAGGTGAATAGAATGCAGATAAAAAGTAAATTTATTAGGTTCTGTATAGATGTATTAGTTTTGACAGCCTTGTTTATACTGGTTCAGTATTTTATAACTACCGGATTGCTTGATCAGTATTATCAGATAAATTTGGCTTCGATGTGTATAAATATTATTCTGGCTGTGAGCTTGAATCTGATCAACGGTTTTACCGGACAATTGTCCTTGGGACATGCAGGGTTCATGGCGGTAGGAGCATATGCGTCCGTGGTCATGACTCAAATGCTGGGACAGCCTTTTATTGTAGGATTAATAGTTGCTTGTCTGGCAGCGGCACTCGGCGGGTTTATTATCGGGGTACCAACTTTGAGACTGAGAGGCGATTATCTGGCTATAGCTACCCTTGCCCTTGGTGAAATCATTCGTGTAACCCTGCAAAATATTGATTATGTAAATGGACCGGCCGGCATTCTTGGCATTACTAAAATGACTACCTGGCCTTGGTTGTTTGGAGCTACAGTATTTACTGTTCTGGTGGTTGTCAACCTGATTAATTCCAGTTATGGAAGAGCCATAATATCAGTCCGTGAGGATGAGGTCGCTTCAGAATTGATGGGGATCAATACCACCAAGTATAAGGTTATGGCTTTTGTAATAGGTGCGATGTTAGCAGGTTTGGCTGGCGCCATGTATGCACATTTCTTCTATATAATAAAACCCGACACCTTTAATTTTATGAAATCATTCGATATTCTGGTGATGGTTGTTCTGGGCGGGCTGGGCAGTACGACCGGAGCCATTATTGCTGCGCTATTCATTACCGCCTTGACTGCTGTCCTGCAGTCGTTCCCGGCAATCAGAATGATTCTATATGCCCTAATATTGATTATTGTAATGATCTATCGTCCTCAGGGTTTGATGGGAAATAAAGAACTGAGCAGACAGATCTTTGGCAGAATTTGGGGTGGACGAAAATGAGCCTGATAATGGAAATAAATAACTTAGATAAATCATTTGGTGGGTTGAGCGCAGTGCTGAATTTTAATTTTTGTCTGGAGCAAAACGAATTGATTGGCCTTATTGGTCCGAATGGGGCAGGGAAGACGACCGTATTTAATTTGATTACCGGGGTATATAAACCTGATAAAGGCAGCATCGTATTTAATGGGCAGAATATTGTTGGCTTTGCTCCGCATACCATATGTGCACGAGGCATTGCCAGAACTTTTCAGAACATTCGTCTTTTCAATGATCTGTCAGTATTAGATAATGTTAAGATTGCCTCACACAAAAACGTCCCGTACGGGTTTCTTTCCGCTATCCTCAGGACTCCCGGATTTTTTAAAGGTGAAGATATAATAGAAAAAGATGCCTTAAAATATTTAAAAATATTTAAATTGGATGATAAAAAAGATGAATTAGCCAAGAACTTGCCTTATGGGGAACAGCGGCGCCTGGAGATAGCCAGGGCGATGGCTACCAAGCCTACCATGCTGATTTTAGATGAACCCGCAGCAGGTATGAACCCCCAGGAAACCAAAGAGTTGATGAAATTAATTGCTCAAATCAGGCGTGATTTCAAACTTTCGATACTTCTGATCGAACATGATATGTCTTTAGTAATGGGTGTTTGCGAACGAATTTACGTGCTGGATTACGGCCAGATAATTGCTGAAGGAAGACCGGAAGAGATTAGAAGTAATAAACAAGTTATTGAAGCTTATCTCGGAGAGGAGGTAGAATAGGTGCTCAGATGTGTTGATATTGATGTTTATTATGGAGCAATTCATGCCCTGAAAAAATTATCAATTGAAGTGGAGCAAGGTAGTATTGTAACCTTAATTGGTGCTAATGGCGCCGGTAAAACAACTACTTTGAAAACGATATCCGGACTTTTGCGTCCCCGACATGGCTCCATAGTTTATAAAAATACTGAGCTTTCTAAGGTAGCACCGGAAAAGATAGTCGAGATGGGCATATCTCAGGTGCCAGAAGGCAGAAGAGTTTTTGCTTCAATGAGCGTTCTTGAAAATCTGGAAATGGGCGGTTACCTCCGAAAAGATAAAAAAGTGATGGCTGATGATATGGAAAACGTGTTTAGTCGTTTTCCGCGTTTAAAAGAAAGAAGAAAACAGATGGCAGGAACATTAAGCGGTGGGGAACAGCAAATGTTGGCTATTGGAAGAGCTTTGATGGCCAAACCGCAGTTATTGCTTATGGATGAACCGTCTATGGGATTAGCGCCGCTTTTAGTTAAAGAAATATTTGAAATTATTAAAGATATAAATGAAAAGGGCACTACTATCCTTCTGGTAGAACAGAATGCGCATATGGCATTATCAATTGCTCATAAGGCATATGTTATTGAAACCGGTGAAATTGTGCTTCAAGGAGAAGCAAACACATTGATGAATAGTGAAGAAGTAAAGAAAGCCTATTTGGGAGGTTAGAAGCTTAAGATTTGAGGGGGCAAGACAATGAAAGTCAAAGATCGTATGACAACCAGCGTTAAAACAGTACAGTTGGACACTAGTGTGACAGAAGCTTTTCGTATGATGAAAGATAATAATATCCGCAGACTACCTGTTTTGGAAAAGGACAGGTTGGTTGGGATTACTACCTTAACTGATTTGAACCAGGCTGCACCTTCATCAGCAACTACCCTGAGCATTCATGAACTGAATTATCTGCTGGCAAAAACAAAAATTAAGGATATTCTTCCAAAAAAGCAAAAAGTAATTACTGTTACGCCTGATACCTATATTGAGACCGCAGCCAAAATAATGAGGCAGAATAAAATAAGCAGCCTGCCTGTAATAGAGAACGGGAAATTGGTAGGGATAGTAACTGAAACCGATATATTTGACGCCCTTATTGATATTTTGGGTGTTAAAAAGGCTCATAGCAGAATTGATTTATATGTTAGAGAGCGGCCTGGGACACTGGCAGAAATAACTTCAATTATTGCAGAAAGTGGTATAAACATTTTAAACACAGTGGTATTTTATGAAGATAAAAAAGACCGATATAAGATAATACTGCGACTGGAATCTTTGGAAAACGATGAGCTGATTAAGAAATTAGCTGCAAAAGGATATGAGATAGAATCTGTAATGGTTCGGGCCGAGGAAGATTCATAATTGCCAATAGCCAATAAATAGATTTGACAGCTAATGATTAACGTTATATACTCATTTACGCTAATGGTCTTTTTCGGAGGCGGATCGGTCCTGGTGGGTCGCCTGGACTTCAAATCCAGTTTGCGCCGTAGTGATCCTGCGGTGGGTGAGTTCGATTCTCACACGCTTCCGCCAAATTGTTAGTTGTGCAGGAATAATAATTAATTTTACATGCATCTGGTTTTACCAGGTGCTTTTTATTTATTGAAAGTATAAAATCAGACAATAAATTTATTTCCCGGGAAATATCTACAAATAATTATGAAACAAGCAATTGATGTAGAAAAAGTGAAATTAATGAGAAAATGACTTCCTTCTGCTGTAATAATGACCAACTGCTGCTAAAGCAATTATAAGTCCTAATATTATTAAGGTTAATTTTATATCCTGATATTTAAATATACTTATACCCAGGCCAGTGTAGAGAATGGCTGTAGGGATTTTCCCCAGAGCAGAAGAAACAAAAAAGTTCCAGAACGAGACTCCGGTCAAGGCGGCGGCAGCATTGATAGCTGGAGTTGGGATAACAGGAATAATTCGGGCAATAAGAATGCTCCAGAAGGCTAATCCGGAATCTATTTTGTCAATATCATAATTGAAACGTTTTTTAATTACGTTTTTCGCCCAATCCGAACCCGCATAACGACATATCCAATATGCAACGCATGCTCCAGCTAAAGCACCTAACCAGGAAAGAAGAAATCCCATTTTCCAGCCAAAAAGCAAGCCTCCTGCCGCAGCTAAAATAATATAAGGGAAAATTGGTAATGCGGCCTGTAATACAAATAAACCAAAAGCAATAAAAGGAGCTAAAAAACCAAATTCCTTTAAATAGGCGCTCATTAAATACAAGTTGTTAAAAATTTGTACATCCATATGTATTCCTCTTTAAAAATTAAAAATTCCAATTAATTCTTCTTATTACCATATACACTTTACCATATACACTAAATATATAAAAACTGCAACTATTTTAATTCCTTATATTTTTAGAATTATTATTTAGTTTAAGAATCTTGATTGCGATGTTACAAGTATAATATCCCTAAACCTTATATTAATAATGATATAATCATTATAATTAATAATATAGGGTGATTTTATGCATATTAATATAGTTGATTATATTATTATAGCAATATTGGTGTTAAGTGCTTTAAGTGGTTTTAAACAAGGATTTTTCGTTTCACTGGGGCGAATGGCCAGTGCTGTTCTAGCGATAGGGCTGGCATTTTTTTATAGGCATGATTTTATTCTTTATCTTGATAATAAATTTGATGTTATAAATATTGTGGCTGGATATTTAAATCAAAAAATACCGATATTAGCGGCATTTAGGGAATCCACATTGTTATCTTTCATTGTTCCATCAGAGAGTATTACAGAATTGACAAAGCAATTAACCAGCTTTTTAATTGAACCGGCAGCTGTTCTTTTATTATTTTTCATCGCATTTTTTTTATTCTCGCTGCTTTTTTTGTCACTTAACCACTTGGTCTCCGGCAGGTATTTGGGTGGAATAAACGGGATTTTGGGTATGGTTATAGTTATAAGTCAAAATCTATTAATTACTATTATAGTTTTAGGCATAATTATGCCTCCGTTGGAATTTGCTGCCAGAATAGATATAATGGGAGCGGTAAAACTGTATCATTATTTGCAGGATTCCTGGTTCGCAAACTACTTAATAGGATTTTTTGAAAACTTGAAAGCTATTACTGGAAAGTATGCATAGAGCATTATTCCGAACGGTAAAGCTATTTATAAATTTTAAGGAGGCGAAGAAATGGCAGATAAAAATAAACAGGCTGGCAAAGCATGGTTAAACATGGATAATGATCAAATAGAATTAGTCAAACAATTTAATGAAGGTTATTTAGGTTTCCTGAATAGGGTAAAAACTGAAAGGGAAGCAGTAAAATTTATAACTGAAAAAGCTTCACAAAAAGGGTTTCAATCATTGGAGCAAATTGAAAAAATTGACCCGGGACAAAAGATTCTGGTAAATATTAAAAACAAGGCGGCAGCTCTCTTAATAATGGGGGAAAAACCTTTGTCAGAAGGATTCAATCTGGTTGTATCCCATATCGATACTCCGCGTATTGACTTAAAGGCTAACCCGTTGTATGAAACGGATGGATTGGCCTTATTTAAAACGCATTATTATGGTGGAATAAAAAAATACCACTGGGTGGCGATACCCCTTGCTTTAAACGGGGTAGTTTACAAAAAAGATGGCACTGAAATAAATATAAACATTGGATTTGATGAAGCTGATCCGGTATTGACTATTGCTGATTTATTGCCTCATCTGGCCAAGGAGCAAATGGAAAAGAAAATGGCGGAAGTAATCACTGGTGAAAAACTTACTCCTATAGTAGGCAGTAGTCCTTTGTCAGATGGAGATAATCCAGTGAAAGAGATTGTCCTGCAATTTTTTAAGGAGAAATATGATATTGATGAAGCTGATTTTACCAGTGCTGAGTTACAACTGGTACCTGCTATCAAAGCCAGTGAAACAGGTCTGGACCGCAGTATGGTAGGAGCTTATGGACATGATGACCGTGTAAGTGCTTATGCGTCTTTACAAGCAGCGTTGGAAGTTGAAAATCCGGACACTACAGCCTTATGCTTATTTGTTGATAAAGAGGAAATTGGCAGTACCGGCAATACCGGTTTGCAATCAATTTTACTGGAAAACTTAATTGTAGAAATAATGCATTTAAATGGACCGGTAGATTATTTTGCTGTTCGCAAATGTCTTGCTAACTCACATGCCTTGTCAGCCGATGTAAACGCGGCAGTTGACCCAAATTATCCCGAGGTTTTTGAAAAAGATAATTGCAGTTTTTTAGGTAACGGAGTAGTTTTAACTAAATATACCGGTTCACGCGGCAAAGCAGAATCCAATGACGCGAATCCCGAATTCTTATCGCAGATGCGTAAACTTTTTGATGATAATGGTGTAGTATGGCAAACAGGAGAATTAGGAAAAGTAGATATTGGCGGCGGCGGCACAGTAGCTCAGTATATTTCTCATTATGGGATGGAGGTTGTTGATTGCGGTGTAGCAGTATTAGGAATGCATTCACCTTTTGAAGTAGTGAGCAAGGCCGACGTTTTAATGTCTTATAAAGCGTACCGCGCTTTTATGCAATCATTTTAAGGAAAAACAGCAGGGAAGGGAGGAATTAAAGATGAAGGTCAGACTGACAGAGATGGTTCGGGCTGCAGGTTGAGCTGCTAAAATGGGTCCGGGGACCCTGGAAGAATTGTTAAAAGACTTCATCTTCCCAACTGATCAAAGGCTTCTGGTAGGATTAGATACCAGAGATGATGCTGCTGTGTATAAGATTAATGATGAAACAGCTATAATACAAACACTGGATTTTTTTACTCCAATGGTGGACGACCCTTATGTTTTTGGTCAAATAGCAGCTGCCAATGCTATAAATGATATTTATGCGATGGGCGGCAAACCACTTTTGGCTGTGAATATAGTTTGTTATCCAGATTGTGGTGAGATTGATTTATTAAAACAAATATTAGCCGGAGGGCTGGATAAAGTCAAGGAAGCTGAAGCACTCTTAGTTGGAGGGCATTCTGTTGATGACAACGAGCCAAAATACGGCTTGGCAGTTTGCGGAGTAATTCATCCGGAAAAAATAATAACTAATAGCGGTGCGCAGGAGGGGGACATATTACTATTAACCAAACCACTGGGAAATGGAGTTATTGCTACTAGTATTAAAGCTGAGTTAGCTTCTGAAGAAGCTTACCAGGAAGCAGTTGGCTGGATGTCAATGTTAAACAATAAAGCCTGCACAGCTATGCAAAAAATTGGTGTTAATGGGGCAACAGATATTACGGGCTTTGGGTTTTTAGGGCATCTTTTTGAATTAGCTGAGGCAAGTGATGTAGCAGCAGAAGTATTTGCCGAAAGAATCCCCTTCATGGCTGGGACCTTAGAATATGCCAGTATGGGGTTGATGCCGGGAGGAGCCTATAAGAACCGTGATTATTTATCCGGCAAAGCAGAAGTTGCTCCAGAAGTTAATCCGAATATCAGAGATTTACTTTTCTCGCCGGAAACAGCAGGAGGATTATTAATTTCTGTGAGCAGAAGTAAAGCTGAAAAACTGATGGAAGCGTTGCGTCAGGAAGGTTGTTTTTATTCAGTAGTAGGTCGGATACGACAAAAAGGTTTCCTGCCTATTAGAGTAATAAACGGCGGTGAATAGTTATTGTTTGACAGGGGGAGGAAATTGGAGCGGAAAAAGTTTGAGTTGGGAGATATAGTTAAAATGAAAAAGCAGCATCCATGCGGAAGCTATAACTGGGAAATCATACGTGTGGGTGCGGATATAAAAATAAAATGCCAAGGGTGTGCCCGTATAGTTATGTTGCCCCGCAGCCAGTTTGAAAAAAGAATGGTCAGAGTGGAAGGCAAAACCCTTGGGGACAAATCTGTACCCTAATGCATAATATATAACAAGTTAAAGGGGCCGGGGGAGTGATCTCAAATGAAATTAAAAATAGTATCTACACCCCGTTTTGCCTGCGGAGATTTGGTTACAGTCAAGACTTTGGATGAAAGGAAGCATTTTTGTATTATTGCGATCAGGCATGAGGAGCACCAAGAACCGGTTGCTGTTTTAAAGGCCCTTTTTAATGAAACGTATATTATCGAACAACCACTTAAAGAATTAAAAAGCCTGCTAATTAAAGGCAAGCTATAACTTGCATCTAAAATCTATTCCTGATATAATTTATGGAAGTCCCTGCTCCGGTTTAATAATCGGGGCCATTACCCATGTTTGGGTTAGTCCGTAGGGAGGAGGTGTATTATGCGCTCGTATGAAATGATGTTCATTTTGAAGCCGGATTTATCTGAAGAGGTGGTTGCTGAAACCAAAGAAAGACTGCAATTAATAATTGCAGACTTTGGTGGAGAATTTATCAATCAGGCAGATGGATGGGGCAAAAAACGCTTAGCTTACAGTATCCAGGATTACCTGGAAGGCGTTTACAGCCTGTGGTTCTTCAAAGGCACAGCGGATACTGTCCAGGAATTGGACAGGGTAATTAAATTATCCGATAAATTTCTTCGTCACATGATTATTCGTCAGGATGAGAAGTAGCTAAGTTGGGGGTGGAAAAACTTGCTTAACAGAGTTATTTTGATTGGTCGATTGACTCGTGATCCAGAACTAAGATATTTGCAAAATGGAACTGCCGTTGCGACTTTTACTTTAGCGGTTAACCGCAAATTTAATAAAGAGGAAACGGATTTTATTGATATCGTAGTCTGGCGTGGATTAGCTGAGAATTGTGCTAATTATATCAGCAAAGGAAAATTAGTAGCAGTCGAAGGCAGATTACAGATTCGCAGTTATGAAGATAAAGAGGGACAAAAACGCAAAGTAACAGAAGTTGTCGCAGATGATGTTCGCTTTTTGGAGAAACTGGGGACTAGCTCTTCCAAAAGTACTGCTGCCACAGGTTCTACCAATAATGATTGGGAAGCACTTGGCCGTGAAGTTAACCTGAATGAGATTGACATTGTTGAAAATCATGGCGAGGATGAAATACCTTTCTAAATTAAGGAGGGAATATTTTGAAAAAAGACAGACGTAAAAAGAGACGTCAGTGTAATTTTTGTGCTGATAAAATAGAATCAATCGATTATAAAGAAATACCAAAATTGCGCAGATACATTACTGAAAGAGGTAAAATACTCCCCCGCAGAATTACTGGAAATTGTGCAAATCATCAGCGGCAACTTACAGTAGCGGTAAAAAGAGCAAGGGTAGTAGCCCTTTTACCTTATACAGCAGAATAAACAAGCTTATAAAGCCCTCATTAGAGGGCTTATTTTGTATTAAGAGTTAAGAAGGAAAAGATCTGAAGGTTGAAGAAAGAAAAACTGGGGAGGTGGAGCCTTTGATCGGCAAAAACAAAGAAATTGATATTGCACAAAATTTGCGGGTCATAGAGTGGTTAAAAGCAGACTTGGTTGATTCTACCGGAGTGCTTTTAAAATCCTTGCTGAAGAAAGGAGATGATAGAACCGGCGATGCTTTGGCAGCAATAATCATTATCTGTTATCTGTTGGGCAGACGTGTAGGCGTTAATTTTACAATGGTTGACGCTCGTATAAAGAATAAATTAAATAACAGCTTTGATAATGCAGCAGATTTGGAACAATGGAATGCTGATTTGACAGAACTGCAGAATTATCTGGGGAAAAAGAGGTGATAAATTGCTACCCTGGTTAGTTTTTTTAATAGTATCAGCAGCAGAATGTGTTATGTTAGCATTATTCCCAGCCTTAAACCTATTAGTTGCTATTTTCTGGGGAGCAACATTAATATTGGCGGGAATTTATCTTCATCGTCAACAGCTGATAATAGTATATTTGGCTGATATAGTGGTACTTTATTCTTTTATGGGCATTTTAAGCTTGATGGTTTTTATGCTTTTTTTTGGTATCGCAGGCTTGTTCATGAGTTACTTAACCAATTTAGGCAAAAACTACTACTTTATCCAAAGCAGCGGCGTAATTGTTGCAGTGCTCTGTGTATCATTATTTCTATTCAATTTTTACTTTGGTACTGAGCAGGCAGGTTCAGCCGAACAGGAAGCTGAGTTAAATACATATATGCAGGAAGCAATAGATAATTTTTCTCAATCCGACCTGTATCAGACTTATAAAGAGCAGGGGATCACTATGGAAGAAATTGAGAATGGATTTAATGAGGCGGCAGTGATAATTTTCAAACATTTACCTGCCATTTTCTATCTTCAGGCTATTATGGCAGTATTTTTCATGTTATTCTTTGCTCAATTAGCGAGTCAAACCTGTTCTATTAAGCGTCTAAGGAAAAAAGCATACATTCAGGAGATAATGCCCTGGCAAATAGTATGGGTATTTATTGCCGGAATAGGTTTATGGCTCTGGGGGAGTAAAGAGGCGTCTGCCGTTTATTATTTGGGCTCAAATATTTTAGCAGTAATAAGCCCAATAGCAATATATTATGGGTTATCCGTTGCTTTGTATATATTTAATAAAACTCCGATAAAAAAAAGTATCTGGTTAATTATTTTGATAGTCTTCATTGTCATAATTTTTACCCTGCCTATAATCATTATGCTTGGCTTAATTGGGCTTTTTGATGCTTTGATAGACTATAGAAAAATACGTTTGCAGGAGGAGGGTTAATTCATGAAAGTTATTTTATCAAAAGATATTAAAGATTTAGGCAAAATGGGAGAAATAAAGGAATTGGCAGATGGCTATGCCAGAAACTATTTAATACCCAGAGGTATGGCGGCTGAAGCTACCAAGGAAAAGCTTAAGGAAATTGAAGAAAAAAACCTTAAAGCGCAAAAGACTAAACAAAAAGAAGTAACATTGGCCGAAGATATAAAAGCAAAATTGGATGGCAAAGCTATTAAAATAAACCTTAAAACTGGCGGTGGCGACAAACTTTTCGGAGCGGTAACTACTAAAGAAATAGCTGAGCTTATAGAAAAACAACTAAAAATTAAAATTGACAAGAAAAAAATTGAGATTGCCGAGCCCGTTAAACATTTGGGGGATTATGTAATAAAAATCAAACTCTATCCTGCTATCCAGGCTGAGGTTAAGCTAATAGTCTCAACAGAATAGTTCAGGAGGGTTTAGATAAATGAAGCAGTATCGAATAAAGCAAAAGTACCAGTCGCGTTCAAATGAAAATGAAAAAGAACTTGGCTGGCGTATTGAAGCAATCTATAAACTATTAAAAAATATTTATGGTTCCCAGGGTTTAATTCTGCGAGCCAGTAAATTCGACGCTTTGGATCTAATGGGATCTGTTAATATTAATGAACGTATTTTAGCTTTGCAAAAGTTATTGGAAGACCCCTGTATAAATGAGGTGGGCGATTTTTATGACTGCAGAAGCATCATTGAGCATCTGGAGGCACTGGCAACTGATATTTATGCCCGTAAAACCATTGAAGATGAACTGCAGCACAACATTCAGACTAAAATAGAACAGAAATATAATGATTATTTGCGTGAGATAAGATTGGAGATATTAAAAGCCCAGAATGCTAGTCCAGAAAATGCCCAGACTCTGAAAAAATATGGACAGTTAGAGAAAATGGAAATGACATCTCTTAATCATTCAGCCCTGGAGATGCTTAAACCAAATTCATTTGACGAAATTTATGGCCAGGATCAGGCAATAAAATCCCTGGTTGCTAAGCTTAATACTCCTTATCCGCAGCATATGATTCTCTATGGGCCCCCGGGAGTTGGAAAAACTACTTGTGCCCGATTGGCGCTGGAGATGGTTAAAGGAAAAAGTAATTCGCCTTTTAAAAAGGATGCTCCCTTTATCGAGGTAGATGGAACTACTTTGCGCTGGGATCCCCGTGAATCAACCAATCCGTTATTAGGTTCAGTTCATGATCCCATTTATCAGGGGGCAAGACGTGAACTAGCTGAGGAGGGTATTCCTGAGCCAAAGCCCGGACTGGTTTCGGAGGCACATGGTGGAATACTGTTTATTGATGAAATTGGCGAAATGGAACCATCAATGCAAAATAAGCTGCTTAAAGTTTTAGAAGACAAACGGGTTTTCTTTGAATCTTCCTATTATGATCCTAATGATTTAAGAATACCTAAGTATATTAAGAAGATTTTTGAAGAAGGGATACCTGCAGATTTTGTTCTGATTGGTGCTACGACCAGAGATAAAAGTGATATAATCCCAGCGTTTCGTTCTCGTTGTATGGAGATTTATTTTCAGTCACTTAAAGCAGAACATATAAAACAAATAGTTAAGAACTCAGCATGCAAGCTGGATATTGCCATCGAAGAGGGAGTCGAGGGTATAATTGCCGAATATAGCTGTGACGGACGCAGCGCCAACAAGATTCTTGCTGATGCGTTTTCCCTGAGTCTGAATGAAATAAAAGATAAGAATATACTATCAGTTACAAAGGCAAGGATTTATGAGGCAATCCAAAATAACCGCATTTATCCTGCTATTGACATCAGAGCCAGTAACTCCTGTGAAATCGGCAAAATTTTTGGAATAGGTGTATCCGGCTTTCGGGGCAGTCTGATAGAAATTGAAGCTACAGTTTTTAAGCCAGCAAGAACAGGTAAAGGTTCGCTAAGATTTAATGATACTGCTGGCTCGATGGCCAAAGATTCAGTCTTTAATGCTGCTTCTGTGTTGCGGTATGAATATAATGAAAGTCTCAGCAACTACGATTTGCATATTAATATAGTAGGCGGGGGTAAAATCGACGGACCGTCAGCTGGAGCTGGCATTTATCTGGTAATCCTAAGTGCTATTCAGAAAAAACCTATTTGGCAAAATGTTGCTATAACGGGTGAAATATCGATTCAAGGCCATGTAAAGCCGGTGGGCGGCATTTATGAAAAGATATATGCGGCTGAACAAGCAGGAATGAAGAAAATTCTAATCCCGGAAAAAAATCTGAAAGATATTCCCAACGGCTATAACGGAATTGAAATAATTCCGCTAAAATTTATATATGAAGCATATCCTCACGTATTTAAATAAAAATATGGAACGTAAAATAAACAGCGGCATAAACCGCTGTTTTTAATTTGACCTTCTCATTGATTTTAGTATAAAATAGCTTTGTTAAAAGCGGGAGTAGCTCAGTGGCAGAGCACCGGCTTCCCAAGCCGGGTGTCGAGGGTTCGAATCCCTTTTCCCGCTCCATTTAATTAAATTTGAGCGCAGCGAACGTGAAATCATTGTGCACGAATGTGCTCCCTTATAAATAAAATTGAATGTTACTAAAGGGAGATTACTTTATCGCCAAGTTCTTAGATTTGAAAACAAAAATTACTGATAACAAATGAAAAGAAAGTGATGTTATACCATTCAGAAGGGAGAATCCAAATGAGCAAACATATTGTAACTGTTATTAAACCCCATTTAAAAAGAGATAAGGATTTAATTAACTGCAGGGAGTGTGCCACTTCATGCCAGTCAGCCTGCAAAACATCATGCACCGTAGGTAACCAGACTTGTCGTAATAGTTAATCGGGTAACCAGATTTCATTATCCAGTTATAAGTCAATGGAGGAGAATTTCTAATTGTTTCAATTGGTTAATTATGACTTTAATGCCAATATTCATTTCTATAAGTTTAATGAACTCAATATTTTATTAGATGTCAATAGTGGTGCCGTTCACTTACTTGATGAGCAAGCTGCTAAAATAATTCAGAATCTGGTCAAATATCAAGGCGATTTTTATCGGGCTATGGAAGATTGCTATTCTGAATACTCAATGGAAGATCTTACTGATACTGTCTATGAGTTATTAGGTTTATGGGAAGATGGAGCACTTTTTACTGATAAGGATGAAGATATTAATCCGGAACTATTTTCATTATCTGTTAAAGCGCTTTGTTTGAATGTTGCTCATCTATGCAATATGAAATGTGAATACTGTTTTGCCAGTCAGGGAGATTTTAATACTAAAAAAGGACTCATGTCGATAGAAGTTGGTCAGAAAGCTATCGATTTTTTGATTGCCAGGAGTGAGGGGCGCCGCAATTTAGAAATAGATTTTTTTGGCGGGGAACCATTATTAAATTTTGACGTAGTTAAACAATTAGTAAGTTATGCCCGCCAAAGAGAAGAGGAAACAGGTCGCAAATTCAATTTTACCCTTACGACTAATGCGGTGCTTTTAAGTGATGAAAGTATGGATTTTATTATTGATAATGATATTAGTATTATTCTAAGTCTGGACGGCAGACCAGAAATTAATGATCGTCATCGTTTACTCAATAATGGTCAGGGCAGTTACGATATTATTATTGATAACATAAGAAACGCTGTTGCCAGACAACCAGTCAGCTATTATGTTCGGGGAACTTTTACCCGCTATAATCAGAATTTTTCTTTGGATGTTAAGCATATGGCGGAACAAGGATTTGAATCACTATCCATGGAACCGGCAGTCGGGGCAGATAGTGATTTTTCAATTCGCAGAGAGGATTTGCCTTGGGTTTTAGCTGAATATGAAAAGCTGACTGAATTGTTGTTGGAATATTTTAATAAAGGACAAGCGGTAAACTTTTTTCATTTTGATCTGGATTTACAAAAAGGTCCCTGCCTGGCTAAAAGAGTCAGCGGATGCGGTGCTGGCTCCGAGTATCTGGTTATAACTCCCGAAGGAGATATTTATCCCTGCCACCAATTTGTGGGAGAAAAAATTTTTTTCCTTGGCAATCTCATGCAAAGCCATTTGGATGAAAAAATTCAGGCAGCATTTCGTAATAACCACCTGGAAAACAAACCTGAATGTATAAAGTGCTGGGCCAGATACTTTTGCGGCGGTGGTTGTCATGCCAATAATTATTACCGGAATCACGATATAAGCACACCGGATGATATATCATGTCAGATGCAGAAGAAGCGTATAGAAGCAGCAATCTATTTAGAAATACATAAAAGAGAGTATTAACCGTTTAATATTTTATATGCAGGAAGGATTTTCTATACTAACTAAAGAAATATAATAGAATTTAGCAAAAATAAAATAATGGAGAGATATTATGGCAGATTATTTAAAGCACACTAAACCATTAGAAAAAGCAGGTATTGTTGGGCTGATATTAGTCATCATTGCACTTATTTTTTTATTTTCCGTAAAAACATCAGCTTATTCAGTTTATATTGACGGAGAGGAAAAATTTGCTGTCAAGCATAATAGTGACATTGCTTCGGCAATTGAGAATTTTATAAAACAACAGGAAAAAGTTTCTAATCTCAAATTGGAAGCTGTCAGTGAGATCAGTTGGGAAAGAAATCTGGTTGACAAGAACTCCGTTATAGATAAGGCTAATATTGAAAAAGAGTTAAAGAAGTCGGTTAAATTTGCTACCTTGGGGGTAGAATTACAGGTAGGGGGAAAGCATATTGCCTATCTGAGCAATATGAAAGTAGCAGAAGAACTGCTAAGTGAATTAAAGAAGGAATTCAGCGTGGTGGATGAGGGGGAAGAATTACTGGAAGTTTCTTTTGCCGAAGACCTTGATTTAATCGAAAAAAAAGTTCCCGTAAACGAAGTTATTTCTAAAGAAGAAGCTTATAACCTCATAAAAATAGGTACCGACAAACCGGAAATCTATATTGTCCGTGAAGGAGACAACCTTTGGTCAATTGCACGTAAAAATGATATGTATGTTGACGATATTATGCGCACTAACAATCTTAAAAGCGAAGACCTACAACTGGAGCAGGAGCTAATATTAGTTGCCAGCAAACCTTACATAAGTGTAATTGCTCGGGTTGAAGGAGAAAAGGTTGAACCTATTCCATTTGAGACGAAGACGGAGATAGACAAGAATTCGAGTAGCAGGGTCAGAATTAAACAGGCTGGTGTAGACGGAGAAAAGCAGATTAGTTATGTTGCCACCAAAGTCAATGGTGTAGTTGACACTCAAGAAATAAGGGAAGAAACTATTCTTAAAAAAGCTGTAGATAAAATCATTGTTAAAGGGACCAAAGTAACAGTTGCTTCCCGTGGTGGAGGAACTGGAGCGTTGGACTGGCCGGTTTACGGTTCAATTAGCAGTTATTTTGGCAGCAGAAGCGGTGGGCATACCGGTCTGGACATAGCTGCTTCTTCCGGAACTGCTATTAAAGCTGCCGACTCGGGAACTGTGACCGGGGCAGGTTACCAAGGAGGATATGGCAACTTGATTACTGTAAATCATGGTAACGGTATTGTTACCCGCTATGCACACTGTAGTGCAATCAATGTATCCGTTGGGCAAAGTGTAGCCAAAGGAATAGTTATTGGAAAAGTTGGCTCAACGGGTAATAGTACCGGATCGCATCTTCACTTTGAGGTTTTGGTGAATGGCAGTTTCAAAAATCCTTTAAATTATTTGCGCTAAGGAAAAAACTGCCCTGACTTTTGAGAGTCAGGGCTTTATTTATTTTTATAGTTTGTAATGAAAGGATTGATAATCAATGTACGACGTGATTATTATTGGCAGCGGACCGGCCGGGCTAACTGCTGCAATTTATAACGGGAGAGCCAAGCTAAAGACTATGGTCTTGGAAGCCGCGGGAGTTGGAGGAAATGCTGCTTTAACTGATAAAATTGATAATTTCCCCGGATTCCCTTTTGGAATTGACGGCAGTGATCTGATGGATAATTTTCGCAAACAAGCGGAACGTTTTGATGTGGAAATTAAAATGGAAGAAGCCACAAGTTTAGCAGTCGATAAAACAGGGATCAAAATTCTAACTGACCAGAATGAATATTTAAGCAGAACTTTAATTATTGCTACCGGTGCCAAACGCCGGCAGTTAGAAGTTCCGGGAGAAAAAAGTTTCTTGGGCCGGGGAGTATCTTACTGTGCTACTTGTGACGGAGCTTTTTTTAATGGCTTACCAGTAGCAGTTGTTGGCGGTGGAGACGCAGCTGTAAAAGAAGCGTTACATTTGGCTGATGTTGCTTCGCACGTTTATCTGATCCACCGGCGGGAAGGTTTTCGGGCTAATGAAACAGCAATGGCCAAGCTAAGGGCTAATGAACGCATTTCTTTGAAACTCAACCGGGTTGTCGAAAAAATTGAAGGGCAGGAATTTGTTACCCGACTGTTGTTAAAAGACGTTAAAAATCAGGAGCAGGAATTCTTAGCGGTCGATGGTATATTTATAAGCATTGGGTTAGTACCGGAAAACACATTGTTCAAAGATTTTGTTGAGACCAGAGATGGATACATAATTACCGATACAAATATGAGGACATCACAGCCTGGAGTTTTTGCTGCCGGGGATATTGTTTACAAAACTTACAGGCAAGTAGCTACGGCTGTTGGTGATGGGGCTTTGGCAGGAATCGCCGCAATTGATTATTTAAAGGAATAAAGCCTTTATTTGTCTTCCCCGTTTTCCTTCACCGCATTGTATAATGGGGGCTGAAGGGAGAGGAAGACTGTTGGGAATAAAGGATCTTACCACAGCTAAAACTATTCTTTTACCATTAATAATTATATTAATAATTGCTGTTCTATTAAGTAAAAACAGTAATGCAATTATGCGTTTTATGGTAGGACAGGAAGTCGGGCTTAAAACAGCTGATTTCAATCAGATGGAAACAGATAATTTCATTATCAGATATACTATAATAGATGATAATGATATTAATATTGTTGACAGTGCTTCAGAATATGCATATGAAACAGTTACTGATTTCTTTAATTTTAAACCTCAAGGCAAGACTATGATAGTTGTCTATCCTGATACGGTTAGTTTAGCGCGTAGTTTCGGATGGGATAAAAGTCAAAAGGCAGAAGGGGTATACTGGGCAGGCTCAATTCGTGTAATATCACCGCAGTTTTGGCAGGAAGAGGTACTGTCAAATGATGATTTTGATTTGTTGCAGGCAGGGCCGCTGGTTCATGAATTCGCACATCTCATGGTTGACGAGCAAACCAGAGGCAATTATAATCGTTGGTGGACAGAAGGTATTGCCCAATACACAGAAAAGAAGATCACCGGATTTCAGTTTGATCAACCATTGGCAAACGGGCAGGAATTTGAAATCTACTCACTGGCTGATTTAAATAAAAAATTTGACAGCGATGAAAGCCTGCTGGCTTATTGGCAATCTCTGCGAATTATCGAATATATAGTTGCTGACTATGGGGAAGCAAGCCTGTTTAGTATTATGGATTATTTGGGACAAGGCGACAATCTTAAGCAAGCTATAACAAAAGCCTTATCAGTTAATTTTGAGGAATGGGAACGAGGGTTATATGAGGTGCTGCAAAAATATCCAGGGTGAGAGGTGTAAATTTTGCGGGATACTTTGATTATTGAGGGGGGGCACCCTCTTCAGGGACAAGTCACTGTCAGCGGGGCTAAAAATGCCGGTCTGGTTTTAATGGCCGCAAGTATAATGGCTGATGGTGAAACTATATTGGACAATGTTCCTCTGATTAGTGATGTTGAAGTAATGATCCGTATATTAAATGATATTGGTGTAAAAACCGAGTGGAGAGAGGATGGCAGTCTCTCTATTTGCCCGCCTCAAGGTGAAGTAAAAAGCCATACTTCTTATGAGTTGGCGAAATTGCTCAGAGCTTCCAATCTGTTTTTGGGTGCTATGCTTGGCCGCCAGGGAGAAGCGACCATTTCCTTGCCCGGTGGTTGTGACATAGGTACCCGGCCGATGGATCTGCACATCAAAGGTTTGCAGGCTTTAGGGACTGATTTGGAACTGGAGCACGGTTATATATATGCCAGGGTGAAAAAAGCTAATGGCGCCAGGGTATATATGGATTTCCCCAGTGTAGGTGCTACTGAAAATATTATGATGATGGCTGCTAAAACACCGGGGCAATCAATTATTGAAAATGCTGCTAAAGAACCGGAAATAGTGGATTTGGCAAATTTTCTCAACTTTATGGGAGCTAAAGTGCGGGGAGCCGGAACAGATATAATTAGAATTGAAGGAGTTAATGAATTAAAACCGGGCAGATACGCAATTATTCCGGACAGAATTGAAGCTGGAACCTATATGATTGCCGCGGCTATTTCCCAGGGAGAGATATTGGTGCAAAATGTTATTCCAACTCATTTGCATCCTATTATTGCCAAGCTACAGGAAGCTGGGGCAACGGTGCAGGAAACTGATCAAGGTATTTTAGTAAAAGCAGGAGCACAAATACTGCCTATAGATATAAAGACTTTGCCGTATCCTGGATTTCCAACGGATATGCAATCACAGATGATGGCTTTACTATCACTGGCAAATGGTACCAGTATGATAGTTGAAAACGTATTTGAAAATCGTTTTCAGATAGTTGATGAACTTAAACGGATGGGAGCTAAAATCAAAGTCGAAGGGCATACGGCAGTTATTGATGGAGTGAGTTCACTTTTTGGAGCGCGGGTCAAAGCTACTGACTTAAGAGCTGGTGCTGCTTTAATTCTGGGTGGTTTAGCCGCTGAGGGTGAAACAATTATTGACAATGCCGGATATATATTCCGAGGTTATGAAAACATTAAGGAAAAGTTAAATACTTTAGGAGCTAAACTAGTTTAGACTGCGATATTTAATATACTATCCAAAAAAAAGAAGACGATAAGTCTTCTTTTTTTTTCCTGAAATTGCATAAATTTTTCTCGCATAGATGATAAAGACACGGAAGAAAATAAATAAACCTGAAGCCAAAAGCTGAGATTAGGGGGAATAATGTGAATAAAACATGGAAGGGCGCCTTATATTTTTTACTGTTTTTTTGCTTGGGAGCAGGATTATTTGATATTATCGGATTGGTTCTGGATGACAGAACTATTGTCAGTGAGGAGAAAGACCAGACAATAAAAAACGGAACTATAAGTGAAGTAGCGGCCCAGGTGAGCCCGGCTGTGGTAGGTATAACTAATCTGCAGCGCAGTAGTGATATTTTTAATCAACGTACCAGTGAAAGTACAGGCTCAGGTGTTATTGTTGATGAAGAAGGGTATATTGTTACCAATAATCATGTAGTAAAAAATGCAGAACGTTTAATTGTAACTTTAATAGATGGAAATGAGGAAAATGCCGAAGTAATAGGAACGGATACCCGATCTGATTTGGCGTTAATTAAAATAAAGGTGGATCAACATGTAACTCCGGCAAGATTTGGGGATTCAGACCAGTTGGTAGTCGGGCAGGAAGTGCTTGCCATAGGTAATCCTATGGGGTTGCGTTTTGCTCGCTCAGTTACTGCTGGAGTAATTAGTGGCTTGAATCGTTTGCTTACTACAGAAGAAGGTTTTTCTTATCGCCTGATTCAAACTGATGCGGCCATCAATCCTGGTAACAGCGGGGGGGCGCTTTTTAACCTCAATGGTGATGTAATCGGGATAAATACTATTAAGATTTCAGCTGATGGATTTGAAGGTATGGGATTTTCTATTCCAGTTAATCAAGTTCGTCAGGTTGTTGAAACCCTTAAAAAACACGGCCGGGTTGACTGGCCTAATATGGGAATCAGAATAATCGGCGAAATTGGTGACGCAGAAGCAGATTATTTTGATTTGCCTGACTGTTGCGGAGTAGCAGTAATTCCCGAGGAAGGCAGTCCAGCTGAGCGGGCAGGAGTAAAGCCCTATGATATAATAACAGCTATTGATAACAAACACGTGGAAACGGGAGTGGATCTGCAAGAGACTATTGCCAGCAAAAAAATTGGGCAGACAGTAAAAGTTAAAATCGCAAGGATACCAGAAAGTGAACTGGGCAAGACCCAAATAAAAACTTTTTCCATTAGACTCACCCGCTAAGTTAAAGGGGTTGACTATTATGAATATTTACAAATAAAATAAGCGCGGCTTTTATAGCAGCGCTTTATTTTCAATGGTTTGTGGGCTAGACTATAAAAAACGAATGAGGGAGGAAAAATTGAAATACAGAATCATTTCGGTCGGTAAGTTACGCGAACCTTTTTATAATGATGGCATAAAAGAATATCTTAAAAGATTGAAACCTTATGCCAGTATAGAATTAATAGAAGGTCTGGAGGAAAAAATAAGCCCCAGGGCAGGAGCTGGGGATATTGAAAAATGCCGGCAAAAAGAAGGAAATAAACTTCTAAGTTTGATTGGCGAAGACGAAATAATAATTGTTTTCGATATAGAAGGGGAGGTAGTATCTTCTGAAGAATGGGCTGAATATATTTTACGATTAAACATCAGTAAATATAAAAGGGTAAACCTGATTATAGGAGCTTCTTTCGGGGTTGATGAGAAAGTTAAACAAAGGGCTGAACGAATAATCTCCTTTTCCAGGATGACTTTTCCTCATCAGATGGCTGTATTAATATTAACCGAGCAAATTTACCGCGGTTTTAAAATAATTAAGGGGGAACCATATCATAAATAATGGGAAAGCATTTTCTGACAGCTTTATATAATAACTCAAACCATAGGGAGGTTAAAATGCAAAAAGTTACTGTAGCAGAATTATTGCAAGATATTAATAAATTTGAAGGGAAATCAGTAATGGTTAACGGGTGGGTAAGATTACACCGTGATCAGAAGACCTTTGGGTTTATAATGTTAAATGACGGTACCCATTTTAATTCTCTACAAATATTATATGAAAAAGATAACCTGAAAGATTTGGCATTGGCCAGCTTGAGAACTGGGGCTGCCATATCAGTAACCGGTTTAGTTATTAATACCCCGGAGGGCAAACAACCTCTGGAGATACAAGCCACACAGATCGATTTAATTGGTGATTGCCCGGCAGACTATCCAATTCAGCCAAAACGCCATACCCGGGAATTCTTACGGGAAGTAGCGCATTTGCGTCCTCGAACTAATTTGTTTTCGGCTGTTTTCAGGGTTCGGTCTTTGGCAGCTTTTGCCGTACATCAGTTTTTTCAGCAGCAGGGATTTATCTATGTACATACACCGATTATTACAGCCAGTGATGCTGAAGGGGCAGGAGAAATGTTCAGGGTAACTACTTTAAATGCTCAAAAACCACCTTTAAATGATGATGGAACTGTAGATTTTTCACAGGATTTTTTTAGCAGCAAGACCAATCTTACTGTAAGCGGGCAACTGGAAGCGGAAGCTTTTGCCCTGGCCTTTAACAAAGTTTATACTTTTGGCCCCACCTTCCGTGCGGAAAACTCAAATACTGCCCGACATGCGGCCGAGTTCTGGATGATTGAGCCAGAGATTGTTTTTGCTGGCTTAAAAGAGGATATGGATCTGGCCGAAGCTATGGTTAAATATGTTATCAGTAATGTATTGGAACAAGCACCTGCGGAAATGCAATTCTTTAATGAATTTGTAGATAATAACTTGCTGGAACGTTTGCAGCAATTAGTGATACAGGATTTTGCCCGCATTACTTACTCGGATGCGATAGGAATTTTACAGGCTTCACGGCAGAATTTTGATTATTCGGTTAGTTGGGGCAGTGATCTGCAGACTGAACATGAAAGATACATTACTGAAAAAGCTTTGGGCAAGCCGGTTTTTGTAACTGATTATCCCCGCGATATTAAAGCCTTTTATATGCGCCAGAATGATGACGGTAAAACAGTAGCAGCTATGGATTTACTGGTTCCTGGTGTGGGAGAATTGATCGGCGGCAGTCAAAGGGAAGAAAGAAGAGAGATGCTTCAGAAACGTATGGCAGATATGCATATTTCCCAACATGAACTGGGTTGGTATCTGGAACTAAGGAGATTCGGGGGCGTACCTCATGCTGGCTTTGGTGTAGGGTTCGAAAGGCTTATAATGTATCTGACCGGAATCAGTAACATTCGCGATGTTATACCCTTTCCCCGCACCGTAAACTCATGTACTTTTTAAACTTCTGTTGGATAATTATGCTTTCCTGACGGTAAATAGCTCAAAAATAATATTATCGATATAGTCTGGTAATTGTTCAGCTTCCGCTTGACTTCTAACGGTCCAAATTAATAAGAGGATATGCCTGCGTTTTAGTCTTTTGCCCAGCCAATCAGGCAGACACCCTGTTTCATAAGCAATAAAGTGGGGGGAACTTACGCAATTCAAAAGCAGGTATTTAAGGAGTAATTTTTGATATAAAGGAAGATTTTCACCTTCAAAGCTGCCTGAAAGCTGTCCGCGCATTATTTCCGGTGCCATTTTTTTGAAATATCCCACTGTAAAAGGATTGAATGACTGGATAGCAAATGGTCCTGAATAGCTTTTGAGTATGTTCAGAAGGGTTTTTTCTAATTTTCCAACTCTGCTGCGGCTTTTTATCTCAATTAACAGCGGAACCTGCCCGGCGACCAAAGATAGAACATCTTCAAACAAAGGTATACGTTGCGAAGAATCAAGCAATGACAATTCTTTTAAATGATCCCAATCCATTTCAGCTAATTTTTTATTTGTCCCCGTCATTCTTAAAAGATCATCGTCATGAAAAACTATTACTTTTTCGTCAGCAGAAAGCTGAACATCCAGCTCAATTGCATAACCTTTTTTAATCGCTTGTGCAAAAGCCAGCATAGAATTTTCCGGCACGACCTGGTCATTAGTATGCAGCCCCCGGTGGGCAAACGGCATCATGGTCAGGACAGCTTTTGGGTCAGCGGTAGTATTGACAAAATGAGTCATTTAATAAAAACTCCTTTATTGATTCTTATGCTGGGGTATTGTTAACAATTATTCCGGCACTTAAGGATATGTACAAAATAAAAATATCGTTTATAAACAGATGCTGTCAACAAACCTGTCGGATTTCAAGTTTAGCTGGTTATTTGATTGGGTTGGTAAATTATGATTGTCGAAATAAAAATGAATGAAAGATTTAAGGATATTTTAAGTATTTAAATATATAATTATAAATAAAAAAGGGGGAAAAACCAATAATGAAAAAAGTTAAAACTAAGCTTTCAATTATCATGGTATTAGTATTTGTATTTACTATGGTTATTGGTGCGACTGCTTTTGGCGCATGGTCTTCAGTTCAGAAAGTGGAAGCATATTCAGGGGTAAAAGTATTTTTAAACGGAACAGAAGTAATAAACCCTGATCAACCTCTAATAATCAATGACAGGACCTATGTTCCTTTGCGAATGATAATGGAACTGGTTGGTAGCAATGTAACCTGGGATGCAGCAAACTACAAGGTCATGCTGACCGGAGCCAGCGCCGGCCAATTAGCTGCCAAAGACGCGAAGATAGCAGACCTGGAAAAACAGAACACCCAATTGAAAAATGAAATTGCGGCACTTGAAAAAGATACCGGTGCTGATCTGGATAAAATCGAAGCTGACCTTCTTGATACTTTTGAAGATGCCGGTAAAAAATATTTTGACGATGATTATATCGATGTTTCATTATCCTTGAGCGGAGATGAAGATGGTGTAGCCTATTCTATCAAGCTGAAATTTGGAAGTAAAAGCTCTTATGACGATCTGTCCGATGCCGATGAAAGCGATATCGAAGATTTCCTGGATGCTGTGGAAGACGAATTAGTTGATGCTTTTGACGGTACTGACTATGAAGATGCAGATATTACCGGTAAACTGACTGATGAAGATAATTCCAAATTATATGCAAAATACAACGGCAGTTCCTATACATATAGTTGGGGAACCGATGACTTAAGCGATATAGAAGATGATGTAAATGATGCCTTCAGTAGTGTCTATGATTATTTTGGCGACTACTCAATAAAAGTCGATATTAGCCTGACAGGTGATGAAGATGATATCAAATATGAGATTGAAATAAATGCCAGCCGTTCATCAAAATATGATGAAGAAAACGAACTTGCCATAGCATATATCAATGATTTGGAAGATGATGTGATCGATGAAATTAAAGATGAAATTGACGGCACGGATTTTGAACATGCGAATATCAGCGGAGACTATTCAGTAGAATATTAAAGCTTGATAAACATTGATTTTTGAAGGTGTTTTTAATTTGTAGTTACATACAGTGAAGACAGTGTAATGCGTTAAAAATTCTAATAAAAGGCTGGTTTTGGGATTTAGGCCAAGACCAGCCTTTTTTGCTGCAACTGATTTTAGTTTGAAAAGGAAAAAGACAGCATTTAATGCTTACCGGCAGATCGGGTCTAAAGCCGGTTGCTGTATGACCAAAATGGCAAGAAGATAGTCAGGCAAGCTGCAATGGCTAGAACCAGTCAGGCCATAATTCCATAAAATAATAACAGAAAAGGTGTGCAAGGAGGAGTCCTGTTTGCGTAAAGCACTGATCAGGTTAGAAGATGTTGGACCGGGCGGACCTTACAGTTCAGCAGAGAGTTTAAAAAAATTGAAGATAATAGCCGATTACCTTAAATCTGAGCAGGTACATTTTCATATATCTTTGATTCCACATTATATAGATCCGCCTTCGGGTTACAGTAAATCAATCGATACAATGGATGATCCGTTTATAATACTGTTTAATGAAACGATAAATTATATGAATCAATGCAGTTCCGGACGGGCAGTTGGCATGCACGGCTATACCCATCAATTTGCTCAATCTGCAAGCGCTGTTGGGGATGAGTTCTATAGCTCTAACTGCACGCAAAACTGTCCCCCGGAGGATATGCCTGCTGCTGTTTTTGATCGGGAGGCATTTTTTAGTTCGTATGCTTCCAGCAGAATGATAGCTGGTTATGAATGTTTCAAAAAATCATATATTCCGCTTAGCTGGGGATTTTCTACGCCGCATTATACAGCGTCTTATACGCAGAGGGAAATCCTGGAGGCATGGTCAGGCATATTTTATGAAAACAATCCCTGGATAGATGATTCTAAAAGGGTCAGCATTATTGACAGAGATTCACCTTTTTATAGAGGAGTCATATATGTGCCGACACCTTTGTATTATGTGGATGGACTCAGGGCAGAGGAGACAATTGCCAGGATAATTAATGCTCTTGATGATTATGGAGAAGATGACCTTGCTTCATTTTTTTATCATCCCTATTTGGAATTTGATTTTATTCAAGTGGCTGGGGAGGGTTACACCTATGCTGAAAATTCCTACTTAAAAAGACTTATTCGGGCTTTCAGGGAGAGAGGCTTTACTTTCGTATCCATGATAGGTTTGATTGATTTTGTCCCTTCGACCCGCGAGACTGATTTTTTCCCCGGGACTGACAAGCAGATTATGAAAGGTTCTTTAATCGATAACAACCAGAGCGGATTGATCATCTGGTCAGTTCCAGAGGGCAACTGGCATTATTGTCCATGTTTGTTGGAGAACTTTCCTAACCGCCAGGCTGACAAATCCTCCTTTGCTGATATATTAATGCTTACCAATTGGGCGGTAGGCAGTGGCTGGATACCTTTGACGGGTGATGTTGACGGAGATGGTATCGATGATGTGGTAGTCTGGGACCCGGAGCAGGGTGAATGGCAGGCAGCATTAAGTGATACAGAAAAGTTGATTCCTCATCCGGGGCCGGGAGATTTTATCTGGTTAAATAACTGGGCAAAAGGTCAGGAGTGGCACCCTTTTATTGGCGATTTTGACGGTGACGGCAAAGCTGACCTGCTAGTCTGGTATCCGCCTGCAGGCGAATGGCAAGTTGCTCTCAGCACCGGTAAGGGATTTACCCCTGCACCTGGTCCGGGGAATTTTATCTGGCTTAAGCCATGGGCGAGGGGAGAAGAATGGGTTCCGCTGATTGGTGATTTCAATGGCGATGGTCTAGATGATATTGTCGTATGGAATCCAGGTACAGGAGAATGGCAGGTAGCTTTCAGTACTGGAGAACGCTTTATACCGGGACCAGAAAATTCAGAACCCATTTGGCTAAATAATTGGGGAATAGGCAGGGAGTGGACACCGCTGATCGGTGATTTTGACGGTGATGGGAAAAGTGATATTCTGGTAGTTAACTGCCTCTTGGGAGACTGGCAAGTCGCTCTGAACAGAGAATTTAAATTTATTCCTACCGGGCACGCTTTTTATCCATGGGCAGCGGATGTCGACATGCAACCTTTGGTTGCTGATTTAAATAAGGACGGTAAATTTGCCTTACTGGCGCGTCATCCATTTTTAAGGAATGGCACAGTTGATGTAGCAGTTTCAGTCATTTAGTAGATGGTGGGTAGAATTTAATAAGCATTGATTATTGCAATTTATGACAATAAATACCGAGGCGGATGCTCAAGAATAGTTGTCGGTTAATAAATAAAAGGCATTTTTACTCTGTGGGAAGGATTAATTTAAGCTATAATACTTGAGAAAGCAAATTACTATTCCAGGAGTAAATAATGCAGATAAATATTTTGGCCAGTGGCAGTACAGGCAATGCGGTTTTAGTTCAGACGGGCTCTACTAAAATATTAGTTGATGTTGGCATCAGCAACCGCAGGATAGAAAAAGGACTGGCGGAGCTTGGCATCCGTATAAGCGATTTGGGTGGGATACTTATCACCCATGAGCATAGTGATCATATAAATGGTCTGGATGTGCTGGTACGTAAATACAGGGTACCGGTTTATACCCGCAGCCTTACCTGGCAGAAAATAAGCTGCACAGAAAATTTGCCGGCTGAATGTATAAAAGAAATTGACGGCCATTTTAATTTGGGAGAAATTGAAATAGACCCTTTCAGTATTTCCCATGATGCAGCTGATCCAGTTGGGTTTTGTTTTTATCATGGCCGGCAAAAAATGGTTATTGCCACTGATTTGGGTATCGTTACCCCAACTATTGAAAAGGCATTAGCCTATGCCGACCTGATGGTGCTGGAGAGTAATCACGATATTGATATGCTTAAAAATGGGCCTTATCCGCAGGTTTTAAAACAGCGCATCAGAAGCAGCAGAGGGCATTTATCCAATTGGCAGGCAGCTCAGGTGTTGGCGCGTATTCCGTATAAAATTGGTGCAAAGGTCATGCTGGCCCATTTAAGTCAGCAGAATAATCACCCGGTAATAGCTGAACAGACTGTACGGGAAGTTTTATCTGATGCCGGTATAATTGTCGGCAAAGAAATTCTTTTATATCCTACCTTCCCGGCGCGGACTGTCAGTCAGGTCATATAGCGAAGAAAAGCCACTGTGCAAGTTTATGGTTGAGGGCAGGCAATAGAAAGAAACAAAAAGAACCGGGATAAATAATCCTGGTTCTTAAAATACTTTCCCTATTAAGCCTTATTAGGTTCCGGATATTCAATATCAAAACAATTGACCGTAACGGTTTTAATTTTTTGTTCCTCATAAGGTTTATCTCTGAAATCGCGTGCAGCGTTCACGATTTCATCAACAACTTCCATACCTTCAATGACTGCGCCGAAAGCTGCGTAATCGCCATCCAAATGAGATGCCTTATCCGCCATAATAAAAAACTGCGAACCGGCAGAGTCCGGCTTAGCGGATCTGGCCATTGACAATATTCCCCGACCATGTTTCAGGTTATTTGAAAAATTATTACGGGAGAATTCACCTTTTATCTGATAACCAGGTCCCCCGGTACCGGTTCCATGCGGGCAGCCGCCCTGAATCATGAAGCCGGGAATAACCCGGTGGAAAGTCAAACCATTGTAAAAACCTTTTTTAACTAAAAAAATGAAATTATTAACTGTATTCGGAGCAACTTCGGGGTACAGTTCAATTTTTATTTGGCCCCCTTTTTCCATTTCCAGAGTAACAACAGGATTATTTTGCACGTAATTTGCCTCCTTAATATTTGTTGTTTCATAAATGTTGCATAAGTGAAAACATCAGTGTAAATTGAGTTTCTATATTATCATAACCAGCCACTGTACAGGTATAGGACAAGAGCTGCAGTAAAACTGCCAAATATGATGAAGATAAGCCAGGTAATTATTTTATTGAGGCTTATGCCGAACATTTAAAAATCCTCCTTTGCCAAATCACTTAAATGAAATCTTAAATGCTTCAAAGTTCCCCGATAAAATATTCCGACCAGAATATAATCACCGATTATAAATAACAGGCCAAACGCAATTAAACCGATGGAGACAAAGAAGGTGCCCATACGGGTAAATGTGTCAGCAAACAGATCCGGAGGCAAATCAATAATAGAAGGCAAAGTTGGATAAGCTAAAACACCTGTAAAAACTTCTATTCCTACAAAGCTTATTCCCAGACCAGCAATAAAAAAAATCAATAAGGCCCCGCTCAAACCAAGAAAAGGGCCTAAGAAAAAAGCCAAGTTAAAAACACCAAGTCCAACAGAACTTGTTACTGCTTTAAATATGTTTCTAAAAGTAGAATCCGCTTCCGCCCTTTCCACCAGGTAATCAGCCACAATATAGCGGGCAACTGTTTTGGGATTTCCCCAAAAAGCTATTATTTCTTCTTCAGTTTTACCCGAATGCATGCTTAAATTAAAATATTCCCTGTATTTTTCAATAATTGATTGCCTGTTCCGTTCAGGTATTTCCCTTAACAATGGTTCTAAGGCCGCCAGAAAACTATCCAAGCCAATCCACCTTTCGACAATTGTTATGAATTTATGGTCTTTGCTATAAAATAACATATATATGCAAAAGAAGGTAGCCAAAAAGATTGATTGCCTTATTAATAACGATTTCAACAAATACATTTTATATTTACAACCTGATTCAGTCGAAATTTGCCTGGACGGTTTTTTCTACCCATTTATTAAGCCATTTTTTATTGGCAGGGAAAAATTGATTATTAAATGATGAATAATTATATTCTTTAAAATAATACCTGCGGTTTATGGCAATTGTATGCAAATGACTTACAAGGGTATCAATTTCTTTTTCAGTATTATAGGCACCAAGACTTATGCGAACCATACCATGCATTTTATCCAAATAGTAATCATCAGTTGGAGATAATCGTATTGTGTTTTTATCTTTATGCAGCAGTTTTCGTACATAAGTCTGAGCGCAAAAGCAGCCGGTTCTGACTCCTATACCAGCTTCATAGCATAGTATTGCTCCTACCAAAGCATGAGGAAGATCTGCCAGGTTGAAACTGATGACCCCGACCCGGGGTGAAGTCCCATATATTTTAATACCAGGTACTTGATTGAGTTTAGCTAATGCATAATCTGTCAAGGACTTTTCATAAGAGGCGATTTTTTCCATGCCTATATTCTCCATGAACTGCAGAGTTTTAGCCAGGGCATAAGTGCCAATAACATTTGGAGAACCGGCTTCTTCCCTTTCAGGCAGGTCTGCCCACCAAATTTTATGAGGAAAAACCAGTTTAACCGTTCCGCCTCCTTTATATTCTGGTTCACTGGCCATAAAAATGTTTTTTGGACCGATTAGACAACCGGAACCGTAAGGGGCATATATTTTATGGCCGGAAAATGCTAAATAATCAATATGGCAAGGGTCGTTGTCATCTTTCATGTCAATAGGGTTATGAGGAATGAGCTGCGCGGCATCAACTAAGACAGGGGTTCCATACTGATGAGCCAGATGAGCAAAATCATGAATTCTATTCAAATGTCCGGTGACATTGGAAGCTCCGCATATAGCTACCAGCTTGACCCGCGGAGAATAACGGCGTAATTTTTTCTTTAAATCATCCAGACACAAGCGGCCATCATCATCTGATTCAATATATTCAACCTGTGCTTTTTGCCGCCATGGTAAATCATTGGAGTGATGTTCCATAACGGAGCTTATGATAATATCACCTTTATTTAACTGCAATCGATAAGATAATTTGTTAATGGCTTCAGTAGTATTCTTAACCATAATAACAGTATTCTGGTCAAGATTTACCTTAACAAAATCCCCAATTATTTTGTGACAATGATCGTATGATTTTGATGCTATCAGGGATTTATAGCCGGTACCACGATGCACACCGGAGTACCATTGCATAAAAGCTTCGGTTTCTTTAACAGTTGACAATAATGGCGGAGTACTGGCTGCATTATCAAAATTAATATATGATACTTTCCTTCCGGTAACAGTTGGGACCTGACAGTTGATACCAGTTATATTTTTTCTGAAGCAATAGGGGTTAAATGGCTTGCCGATGATATAAACACTCCCGTGCAGATTGTTTATATATACTATGAACACCCACTGATTTTGCCCACTTAAATTACATGATATCAAATAAATAGCTGCATATTTGCTGCCAAAGCATCCTTAAGGTAGTCTTTAACTTCAACGATGGTTACCCCTTCGATTAATTCTTCTGGTTTAAAACCCATTATCTCCAGCGATAATTTACAGGCATAAAATTTTACTCCTTTATGCTGTGCCCCATTTAAGAAATCAATTAAATGCGGAGTATCATTCTGATCCATCATATTTAACAACATTGATTTGCCTATACCTGCCATATTCATTCTGGATATTGGTAATTCTTCGGCCTGACCGGGCGTAAAAGCAGCAAACAACTTTTCATATGTCGTCTTATCTTCATTTGATAAATTATGTGGATTCCTTATCAATAATAATCCCCAGAAAGCAAAAAACATAGTGACCTCAACATCCATTTCTCTTGCACCGTTTGCAACAATTAAGGCAGCCAAAGCTTTGTCGTAATCGCCGCTGAAAATAATCATATTCAAAGACTTATTATTCAAGTAGCTTTACCTCTCAATATTATTCTTAACTTAAATAGAGTTTTCAGTCTGTAAAATGATTTAGATAATTAAGATAACTTAAAGTGAAAATTCTGCTAAAATATAGAGCAGGAGATAGTCCTGAAACAGAATAGAACATTAAATTTACCTACATGGCATTATAGATAAGAGCATGTACGCATGAGCAAGTTTTTTTATTAAGCTGGTATTGATTTCTTTCATCAGGCAGATAATGTAGATGACTTTTGCATTATCGTGATGTATTATAACATCTAAATGGAGATACCTTAATCATGGCATTACCAGACATTATAGCCTGGTATGACTGCCCTTTAAAATATAATGAGCTTTTTCCAAATCGCCATTATCAGCAACAACCGTTATCAGATAAGAAGAAGTTAAATCTGATGCGATGTGGCCTGACATTCCGCTTACTGCTGGATCAGCAGCAAGCAAAGGCCCGTAGTTTTGGTCATAATGTCCGCTTCCCAGAATTTTAGATGATAGATTTTGATTGCTGGTATATGAATTCTGTTGGGGGAATTCTGATACGTAAGTTAACTGAACATCACGGAATCCGTTAGTTTTTAAAGAATGAACGATTGACAGCGCTTCATCCTCAGAAGTAAAATAGGTCATTAATGAGCTTTCACCGGGATTAAGCTGCAAAATAAATCACTTCCTTAAAAAAATTAAATAAATTTCGCTAACAGTTTTGCCAACATCGGTATTAAATATGTGCAAAATTAAAATAGGTTATTTAGGAGTGAAATAGCGTGAATGCGATTGAAGCTAATAAAAGTTTTATAGAAGCTGTTATCAACGAAGCTCTTTTTACTGCCAGGCAGAAGGGATTGCTATCCTTTCAGGATATACCTGATTATGTAATTGAAATTCCACGTGAAAAAGGACATGGCGATTTTGCTTCTAATATAGCAATGTTAATGGCACGACAGGCGCGTCTGGCACCAAAAACAATTGCAGAAATTATTGTTGCAGAAATAGCCGGTGATAAAACCAGTCAATTGGAAAAAATAGAAGTGGCAGGTGCCGGCTTTATTAATTTTTTCTTAATTAATAACTGGTTGTTTGATATTCCTGCACAAGTGGTTCAAATGGGAGAAAAATACGGATATAATGAGTCATTAAATCTTAAAGTGCAGGTTGAATTTGTCAGCGCTAATCCTACCGGCAATTTACATATGGGAAATGCCCGGGGAGGTGCAATAGGTGATACTTTGGCCAATATTTTGCAAAGAGCAGGTTATGACGTTGAAAGGGAATTTTATGTTAACGACGCGGGCAACCAAATTGAAATATTTGCTGAATCTCTTGAAGCACGTTATTTGCAACTGACCGGGCATGATGTAATTTTTCCGGAAAACGGTTATGCCGGGCCCGATGTAATACAGACAGTTAAAAACATTATTAAGGAAAAAGGAAAAAGCCTGTTGGCAATTGATAGTTCGGCCAGACGTAAGCTGATGAGCGAGTATGCACTGCAAGAGAAATTAACCTATATAAATAAAACTCTTGCAGATTTCGGTATTGAATATGATGTCTGGTTCAGCGAGCAATCTTTGCATGAATCCGGCAAAATAGATGAAGTGATTCAGTGGCTGACTGAACAAGGCTTTATTTATGAACAAGATGGAGCCTTGTGGTTTAAATCAACCCTTTTTGGTGATGAAAAAGATGAAGTTATAAAAAGAGCCAATGGATTAACAACTTACTTTGCTGCTGATATTGCTTACCACAAGGATAAATTTGAAAGAGGCTTTGATTGGGTTATTAATGTTTGGGGTGCGGATCATCATGGTCATGTAGCACGAATGAAAGGTGCCATAAAAGCTTTAGGTTATGATCCGAATCGATTGGATATATTGTTGATGCAACTGGTCAGGTTATACCGCGGAGGAAATATAGTACGTATGTCAAAAAGAACAGGAACTACTGTTTCGTTGGATGAATTAATTGAAGAAGTTGGTAAAGATGCTGCCAGGTTCTTTTTTGTGATGCGTAGCGCTGACAGCCATTTGGATTTTGATATGCAGCTGGCTAAACAAAAAAGCCAGGAAAATCCGGTTTATTATGTACAATATGCTTATGCCCGCATTTGCAGTATTTTCCGTCAGGCTGAAGCGTCCGGAGTTAGAATGGCTCCCTGGCAGCAAATCGATTGCAGTCTTTTAAACAGTCAGGAAGAACGGGATATTTTGCACAAAATAGCTGATTTTCCCGAGGAAATAATGATTGCTGCCCGAACTTTAGCACCGCACAGGATTGCCCGTTATGTTCTTGATCTGGCTGGATTATTCCATAGTTTTTATAATCACTACCGCGTTTTAAATGATAATTTGCCTTTACAAAACGCCAGACTGCTGTTGATGGAAATAACCGGCATTACGATAAGAAATGCTTTGGATATACTGGGTGTAAGTGCACCGCAACAAATGTGAGGAGGGATTTTATGGTACCCAGGAAAAAAAGCGAAGCAGATTGGGCTGTTGAAATTTTGTTGGAAAAACAGGAAGCAGTTTTTTATCTGGATCTGATCAATGAAATTGCTGATAAAATGGCGAAAAAAAAGACCAGTCAGATACTGGCTTCTATTAATACTCGCCTGAACATGGACAATCGTTTAATTTATCAGGGGGAGGGTTACTGGTTTTACGATAATAACCGGATAAAGGAGGGCAAGTGAAAGTTTAATGAAAATCAGTTGGCTGGGACATGCCTGTTTTTTAATAGAAACTGAAATTACAAGTATACTATGTGATCCGTTTAATGAAGGTGTTGGATATCCTTTATTTAAAGGCAACGCAGGCCTGGTAACCATAAGCCATGACCACTGGGATCATAATGCCGCCCATCTGGTTGGGGGCAATCCGTTCGTTGTCAGGGGGCCAGGCAGCTTTTTATTTGAGGATATTCAGATAAAAGGCTTTACATCGTTTCATGACAAAGCCCAGGGGAAGAAGCGGGGAAACAACATAATTTATAAGATTTTGGCTGATGGTTTAAATCTTGTCCACCTGGGTGATATTGGACATGTTTTAACAAAAGAACAGGTAGAAGAAATAGGTGCTGTTGATATATTACTTGTGCCGGTCGGCGGCAATTTTACGGTTGATGCTGATGAAGCGTATGAGATTACCGGGCAGCTAAAGCCCAAAATTGTTATCCCTATGCATTTCAAAACTCCGGTAAATTCTTTCGATATTGATCCTGTTGAAGCTTATACAATTAAATTTGAACAAATAGTAAAGAAACCTTTTTTACAAATTAACCAATCAGAACTGTTTTACCCTGTTCGGGTAATAGTTCTTGATTATCCGGGAAGCTAATCAGATGGTTCAATAAAGAGTTATTATTAAGCAGTTGAAAGAAGGGAGCAGATCGTGACAAAATATATTTTTATTACCGGGGGGGTGGTATCTTCTCTGGGCAAAGGAATAACTGCAGCATCGTTAGGCCGATTACTGAAAAGCAGAGGACTTAACGTTTGGATGCAAAAATTTGATCCTTACATAAATGTTGATCCCGGCACAATGAGTCCATATCAGCATGGTGAAGTATATGTCACTGAAGACGGGGCGGAAACTGATTTGGATGTAGGTCATTATGAAAGATTTGTTGATGAGAATTTGACCAAATATGCCAACTGCACAACAGGGAGAATTTACCAGGCTATCCTTGATAAAGAAAGGCATGGGGATTTTTTAGGTCAAACCGTGCAGGTAATTCCTCATATAACCAATGAAATTAAGGAACGGGTCACTTTAATCGAGAAAGTTGCCAATCCTGATATTGTTATCAGTGAAATAGGAGGGACGGTCGGAGATATTGAGTCACTTCCTTTTCTGGAAGCTATTCGCCAGCTTAAATATGTTCTGGGTAAAGAAAGAGTAATGTATATTCATGTTACTTTGATTCCTTATATAAGAGTGGCAGGAGAACTTAAAACCAAACCTACTCAGCATAGTGTAAAAGAACTCAGGAGTATAGGAATTCAGCCTGATGTCTTGGTATGCCGGACAGAAAAAGATCTGTCTGAAGATATTAAAGCTAAATTGGCATTGTTTTGTGATGTACCTAAAGAAGCGGTTATTCAGTTAAAAGATGCGGATTCCATTTATCAGGTACCTTTGATGTTGGCTCAGGAAGGACTGGATAAACAAGTAATAAAAGTACTCGGTTTAAATTGTCGGGAAGCAGATTTAAATGAATGGAAAGCAATGGTAACCAAGGTTGAAAACCTGGTTAATACAGTTACTGTGGCGCTGGTAGGGAAATATGTTCAGTTGCCGGATGCATATTTAAGTATTGTTGAAGCTTTAAAGCATGCCGGATTCCAGTTTAACACTGAAGTTAAAATTAGATGGGTCTATGCTGAGCAGATAGAAAAAGAAGGACCGGAAAAACTTCTGCAGGATATTGATGCTATACTAGTCCCAGGAGGTTTTGGTGAAAGAGGAATTGAAGGTAAAATTGCCACAGTACGCTATGCCAGGGAAAATAAAATACCTTTTTTAGGTATATGTCTGGGTATGCAATGTGCTGTTATTGAATTTGCCCGGCATGTATGTGGATTTGAAGGGGCTAACAGTGCAGAATTTTCTGCTGATTCGCCTTATCCAGTGGTACATTTAATGCCCGAACAGGAATACATCGAAGAAAAAGGCGGGACTATGCGTTTGGGGGTATATCCCTGCAGTTTAACCGCAGGCAGTAAAGCACAAAAAGCTTATGGAGCGGATGAAGTTATTGAGCGGCACCGTCATCGTTATGAAATTAATAATAAGTACAGAGACGAGTTAAAAGCAAAAGGTTTGATAATCAGCGGTCTGTCACCAGACGGGAGATTGGTCGAAATTATTGAAATTCCTGAGCATCCATGGTTTATCGGCTGTCAATTCCACCCGGAATTTAAGTCTCGTCCTAACAGGCCGCATCCGTTATTTTTAGGTCTTATCAAAAGTGCACTGAATAAATAACATATATTGGTTATTATTTTGCGAAAAAAAAGACTGCCTTTTAAGTTTTTAGGCAGCCTTTTTTATTAAATAACTTAAAATGGAATTCTATTAGTCTTTGACCATATTTTCATTTCCTGGGCAGATTTGATCAGATCATCACGGAAATCCGGATGAGCAATCTTAATTAAAGCTTCTGCCCGGCCCCAGGTTGACATAGCCTTCAGATTTACTTTGCCATATTCCGTAACCAGGTACTGAACCTGAGTACGGGGAACCGTTACAGCAGCTCCCGGGGTAAGCAAAGGCCTTATCCGTGAATGGATCTTGCCCTCTTTATCCTTAAAGGTGGAAGAAAAGGCTAAAAATCCTTTTCCGCCTTTGGAATGAAAAGCGCCGATAACAAAATCAAGTTGTCCGCCGGTGCCTGAAATCTGGCGAAGTCCGAATGATTCTGAGCATACCTGACTTAAGAGATCAACTTCCAGAATATTATTTATGGCAATTACATTATCGTGCAAAGCTATGCGTGCCGGGTCATTGGTATGTAAGACATTAGTTGATGCGCAGCGGGGATTATCATCCAGGAAATCATAGGTTTCCTGAGTTCCCAGGCAGAAAGAATAAGTGCTTTTGTTAATATCGTAGGCTTTTTTGGCATTTGTAATTTTACCGGCTTCGTACATTTTTACAAAAGCATCGCAGAACATTTCACTTTGGATTCCCAGGTCTTTCAAATCTGATTCGGCAATCATATTACCAATACAGTTTGGCAGCGCACCAATTCCTAATTGAACACAGGCACCATCGACGATTTCTTCAACAATAAATTCAGCTATTTTTCTTTCTTCCGGAGTAGGATCGGGATTAGGCGGCAAAGCCATAATAGGAGAATTTGAACCTTCAATGATATAGTCAACTTCGCTTATATGTACACACTCATCATTGCCGCCCAGACAGCGGGGCATATTTTCATTTACTTCAACAATGGCAATGTCAGCTCTAAGTGCAAGACCACGATTATGTGAATTCCCCAACCCGAAATTGAAGCAGCCTTGTTTATCCATGGGGTGAACTTGCGCACACCAAATCTGTGGGATCAAATGATCAAATTGATGGGTGTTATCATAAGCCAGCAGGGTAGCCTCATGATAATTAAAAGGATTATGGGCAGCTAAGCCGAAGTCTCCAGCTTTACGATCGATAGCAGTAAAATACCAGGAAAAATACTGGAAAGTTTTTTGCTCTCTATCCTGAAATATAACATCGGGTACTGGCAATACAGTGCCGGTACCGCGCACAGCTACATTTTCCAAGCCGTCACCTGCTCGTTTGGCCAATGCTACATCAAAATCAACTGGCTTTGATGCAAACATTCCATAGTCGACAATGACATTAGATTTGCATAATTGTGCTGCCTGGTCAGCCGTTATTAGTTTTTGCTGATACTCTTCCAAATAAGTACTCAAAAAAAATCCCCCCAAATTTCAGTATATTTTGATATATTAGAATATTCTAACAGTGGTTGCCGTTTTCCTTTTTTTATGAGGAATTAATGTAAAAATATTAAGGAGATTATCAGAATAATAAAGAAAAAAGCGGGCATTGCCCGCTTTAAGGAGTTTGATAAGAAATCTTAGAATGGAATACGATTTGTTTTTGACCAAATTTTCATATCTTTAGCAGCTTGTATTAGTTCGTCACGGAAATCTGGATGGGCTATTTTTATTAAGGCTTCAGCCCGGCCCCAGGTTGACAAAGCTTTTAGATTAACCTTGCCATACTCTGTAACCAAATACTGCACCTGAGTGCGGGGAACTGTAACAGCAGCACCAGGAGTTAACAATGGTCTGATCCGGGAATGTACTTTGCCTTCTTTGTCTTTGAAAGTTGAAGAAAAAGCCAGAAAGGCTTTGCCGCCCTTAGAATGGAAGGCGCCGATAACAAAATCCAATTGTCCGCCGGTTCCGGAAATTTGCCTTAATCCTGAAGTTTCCGAACATACTTGTGAGAGCAGATCAACTTCTAAGATGTTATTAATGGCGATAACATTGTCATGCAGGGCAACACGAGCGGGATCATTGGTATATCCTACTGTACATGAAGCCACTCGGGGATTGCCGTCGATAAAATCGTAAGTATCCTGGGTCCCCAGGCAAAACGAATAAGTAGTCTTATTTATATCATAGGCTTTTTTAGCGTTGGTTACCTTGCCGGCTTCGTACATTTCGACAAAGGCATCGCAGAACATTTCACTTTGAATTCCTAAATCTTTAAGATCTGAAGCAGCAATCATTTTCCCTATCAGATTCGGCATCGCTCCGATTCCTAACTGGACACAGGCGCCGTCAAAAATTTCCTCCACAATGTACTCAGCTATTCTTCTTTCTTCTGCGGTAGGTTCAGGCATAACCGGAGTAGAAAAAATAGGTGAGTTTGAACTTTCAATAATATAGTCTACTTCACTTATATGCACGTATTCGTCATTTCCGCCCAAGCAAAGAGGCATATTATTATTTACTTCAACAATGGCTATTTTGCTGTTTAGCGCTAAACCACGGTTATGAGAGTTGCCCAAGCCGAAATTAAAGCAGCCATGTTTATCCATCGGTGTAGTCTGGGCACACCATGCCGTGGGCCATAAATGTTTGAAAGAATCGTCGTAAGCTAAGGATGTTGCTTCATGGTAGTTAAAGGGATTATGGGCAGAAAGTCCAAGATCACCTGCTTTACGGTCAAGCAAGGTAAAATACCATGAAAAGTACTGGAAAGTTTTCTGTTCAGGATCACCTTTTATTACTTCGGGTATAGGCAATACTGCACCGGTTCCCCTGACGGATACATTTTGCAGACCATCTCCGGCTCTTTTGCCTAAGGCCACATCAAAATCAACCGGCTTGGTGGCAAACATACCATAATCAACAATTGCGTTCGATGGAACTAGTTGGGCTGCTTCTTCGGCAGAAACTAGTTTTCTCTTATACTCCTCTGCATAAGTTCTCAAAATCGTTCCCCCCCAAAAAAATTTTGTAGCGTTAGTACAGACAGTTATAAAAGTCTTCACTTCCAATAAAGTGAAGTATAAAATATATGTACATTTTGAATATTCTAACAAGAATAAGAAAGTCCTTTTATAGCGAAATAAGTAGAAATATTAAAAATATTCTCAAAATTTATAGAGTAACTTGTGGAAATAAATTCATAATTAAAAATGAAAAAGCAAATACAATTAAAGGCAAGTTATTGGTTCACGGAGAACTTAATAAGTATATCCAGGCTAAACATTACGCAAACTGGCAGAGAAATGATAAAGGAGCATCAGATGTATACTACACGGATATTGGATATAAATGAAAAAGCATATTTTAACCATTTTGTATCAACTCACCATCAAGGCCATTTTCTGCAATTATGGGAATGGGGTATGGTTAAAGAAGGTATGGGATGGGAGCATTTACCCCTGGTAGTGGAGAAGGACGGAGAAATCAAAGCATCGCTGCTTATTTTAAAAAGGCCTCTGCCGATTCCGGGTATTAAAAAAAGTATATTTTATGCTCCGCGTGGGCCGGTAATCGATTTGGAAGACGAGGAATTGTGCCAGATACTAATTAGCAGCACCCGCCGTATTGCTAAAAAACATGGGGCGATTTTTTTAAAAATTGATCCGGCAGTCCCGGCTGATAACAGGAAATTCAGGCAAATATTAACTAACTGTGGATTTAAATTGAATGAGACCGGATTGGACTTTGAAGGAGTACAGCCTAAATTTGTTTTCCGGTTGGATATTACTCCTTCAGAAATCGCTTTATTAAGCAATATGCATCAGAAGTGGAGATACAATATAAAACTTGCTGGGCGTAAAGGCGTAACCGTACGTGTGGCACAGTCTAAAGAGGATTTAAAGATTTTCTATTCAATTTTACAGGAAACAGCTCAACGGGATAAATTTCTGGTGCGTGGTTATGAATATTTCGAGTGGATATGGGACTGTATGGTCAGTCAAAATTATGCCCAAATATTTCTGGCCGAATATGAAGGCCGGGTTATTTCTGCTACACTGGCTTTAGTATTGGGATCAAAATTTTGGTATCTTTATGGAGCATCCAGCAATGAGGAGCGTAATGTTATGCCCAATTATCTGATTCAGTGGGAAATGATTAAATGGGCACGAAATCATGGTTGTACGCTTTATGATTTCCGAGGTGTTTCCGGCGATTTGGATGAGGATAATCCTTTATATGGGTTATACAGATTTAAAAAAGGCTTTGGCGGAGAACTGACAGAGTTTATTGGGGATTTGGACAAGATTTATTCGCCATTTTTTTATCTGTTATGGAATAAAGTCCTACCTATATACCAGAAAATAAGCCGTTCCATAAAGAAATAAGTACTTAGGGCAGGAGAATTAATTTGAATCAGAGAGACAAGTGGGTAGAAATTGATTTTGCAAAAATATTGAATAATTTATATGAAGTGCGCAGTCTTTTGCCGGCTGAAGTAAGATTGATAGCAGTAATAAAAGCTGATGCTTATGGTCATGGGGCAGTTAAGACGGCCCAATTGCTGTCAGCGAATGGAGTAGATTTTTTAGCGGTTACTTATTTAGAGGAAGCTTTAACTTTAAGAGAAGCAGGTATAGATAAACAAATTATGATATTTAGTCCTTTAAACGAATCAGAGCAGTATATAACGGCCCTGGAACAAAATATAACCCTTACCATATCTTCAATCCGTGAAGGCCAGGAATTGGATCGTATCAGCAGAGGCATGGAAAACAAAGGTAAAGTACATCTTAAAATTGATACCGGGCTTGGCAGGTTTGGCTTAAATGCTGCTGAAGCTATTCAAATATGTCAAACATTTAAAGAAAATCATTACATAGAGATAGAAGGCATATATACACATATGGCTGATGCGGCCAATAGTGAAAAATATACTCAGCAGCAGTTCAGGGATTTTATAAAAATAGCAGCCGGTTTAGAGAAAGAAGGTTATAAATTTTCTCTTAAGCATTGTGCTAACAGTGCTGTGTTTTTACAGTATCCCCATATGTATTTGCAGGCTGTGAGAATTGGCACATTACTTACCGGGCAACAGCCAGCAGGTAAATTCAGTACCACGTTAAACCTGCAGGATCCTTATAAATTCAAAAGCAGGATAATTGCAGTGCATCACAGGGAAAAAGGCAGTTATCTGGGTTATTATCGGACTTATCGGCTGAAGCAGGCGGCACAGATTGCAGTAATACCTGTAGGCTATGTTGACGGATTAGCTCTTACGGTGCAAAATCCTCCCACCGGCTTTTTGGATATGTTAAAGCTTTTATTAAAGCAGCTGTTTGGTTACCTGGGAATAAAAAAGTACAGTATGCTGGTGAAAATCAGAGGGGCTTATTTCCCGATTCGCGGCAAAGTATTTATGCAAAATTGTCTGGCCGAGATTCCGGAGGATTTTCCGGTAATGGCGGGAGATGAAGTAGAGTTGCCGGTACGCAAGACTCTGGCGGATAAAAGTATCGCCCATGTATATATGAATGAAGCTGGGGTATATAGCAGAGAAAAGAATTATTTCCGGGTTTAATATTTAACAGGAGGTTAAGTGATGGGTAAAAAATTTTTTGTGTTGCTGATTGCTGCTATAGTGCTTCTGGTTGCAGGAATGTCTTTAGGTAAAATCATCAGCCCGGCACCGGCAACCCTGGCAGGAAATTCAACTATCGGAGTTATTGAAGTCAACGGGGTAATTGCGGGGGATGCTTCTTCTGCTCTGTTAACTGGTACTACTGGTGCTTCTTCCCGACAAATAATGGAAAGTATTCGCCTGGCGGCCGCGAGGGAAGATATTAAAGCAGTAGTTTTAAGGATTAACTCACCAGGAGGGACTACAGCAGCATCACAGGAGATAGCTATCGAATTAGACAAATTACGGGAAACAGGGAAACCAATTGTTACTTCTATGAGTGATACCTGTGCCTCTGGCGGATATTGGATCGCCTGCAGCACTAATTACCTGGTTGCCAATGCAGGGACACTTACGGGCAGTATTGGAGTAATAATGGAATTGACCAATTTACAGGGACTTTATGAAAAAATCGGTGTTGACAGCATAACATTTAAAAGCGGTGAATTTAAAGATATGGGTTCTTCCAGCAGGCCTGTAACTGAGGCGGAAAGAGTACTATTTAATGACATGATAGAAGATAACTATGATCAGTTTTTTGCCCAGGTGTTAAATGGACGCCAAGGCAAAATAAGCGAAGAGAAGTTAAAAGAAATTGCTGACGGACGCGTCTTAACTGGTCAGCAAGCTTTAGAATTAGGGCTGGTTGACAGCCTGGGCAATTATTATGATGCCATAGAAATTGCTGAGGAAATGGCTGGACTGCCTGCCGGAACTAATACGGAAGTAATAAATTCACAGAACTTTTTTGATCGTTTTATGCTGCAGGTCAAGGCACCGGAATTGATAGAATCCCTGGAGCTGATGCAAATTAAATAGTGAGGGGGGAAAATATTGAGTTTTACCGATCGTCTCTGGAATACTATTTTTAATCCTGATTTAGCAATGCGGCAATTAACTGCCGAAAAACCTTTGGGACAAAGTTTGGTTTTATATATAGCTGTTTTGACTTTTATAATGATAATCAATCAGGGAGTAGTTGCTTTAAGGCCTATTGAAGAGGCATTAAGTTTGCCGGCTCAGTATATCTGGCTATTAGTATGTACTGGTATCATATTATCTTTGCTGGGATTATTTTTAGGCGCAGGTTTTTTATCTTTGCTTAGCGAAATAATTTACAGTCGAGGCAATAACATGGGATTACTGGTAGGATTATGTTTTGCTGTATTGCCCGGATTATTTGGGGCCGTACTGCAATATGTCTCAATGATTATTGGGCTCAACTGGTTGGGAGGAACATTTTCATTTATATCCATCATATGGGTTATTGTATTACAGATAATTGCCGTTCGTGCTGCATTTGATTTAAGTACTGGACAGGCGTTGATAATATATTTTTCCCCATTTTTTATTTTAGCCTTAACAGCTATCATTTTTACTGGCTTTATTTTAGTATCTTCTCTTTCGTTATTGTAATTTTTCAGTTCCAGAAAAAAGAGGAAATTATAAAATTTGGACGAAATAAATGGTAAAAAATGGTGAGGAGATGCACATTGACAAAAAAAATACTGGTTGTTGATGATCAGAAGGGAATCAGAAACCTGCTGAAAGAACTTTTGGAGCAGGAAGGCTTTCAGGTTATAACTGTTGGGGACGGGTCGGCGGCTATTAAAGAGACTCAGGAACAAAAGATCGATTTAATTATTATGGATATGAGAATGCCAGGTATGAATGGTTTGGAAGCTGCCAAAAGAATTTTGCGGGATGAATATATTCCGGTAATTTTAATGACTGCTGATGCTAAAACTGAAGTAAGGGAAGCAGCCAGAGAGGCTGGTGTAAATAGATGTATAATTAAACCTTTTGCGATTGAGGAATTAAGAGATGTGGTGTTAAATTTATAATTAAGTCAAATAAGTATCAATATACTGCTATTGAAGTGATACTTAACAAAACTTTTATTTTGAGCGCTGCTAAAAAAATATAATTAATAAGCATTATTTTAAGGAGATGATTTTTTGCGCATTTTTGTTGATTCTGCTAATATAGAAGAAATCAAAGAGATTAATCGTATGGGCTTTTTAGATGGAGTCACAACCAATCCTTCCTTAGTTGCCAAAGAAAAGCGGGATTATCATCAGGTAATAAGAGAAATTGCCGCTATTGTTGATGGTCCCATAAGTGCAGAAGTTATTTCCCTCGATTTACAGGGCATGCTTCAGGAAGCAGAAATGCTGGCGGAGATCCATCCTAATGTAGTTATAAAAATTCCGTTAACTGCCATTGGCTTGCAGGTTATCTCGATACTAAAACAAAAAGAAATAGCAACTAATGCAACGCTGGTTTTTTCTGCTAACCAGGCTTTATTGGCTGCCCGTGCCGGAGCCGGTTTTGTGAGCCCTTTTATTGGCAGGGTTGATGATAATGGCAATGACGGGTTGAAGTTACTGGAGGATATTGTTACAATTTTTGATCAATATATGCTCGATACTGAGATAATAGCGGCTAGCATCAGACACCCGATGCATGTAATTCAAGCGGCTAAATTAGGTTCACATATTGCAACAATTCCCTATAAAGTGATTATGCAAATGATACAACATCCTATGACAGATGCTGGTATTGATAAATTTTTGAGTGACTGGAAACAATTCATATAGATCATGGGGGGGGGTTGATTTTGGAGAGGGAGTTAGCACTTGAATTTGCACGGGTAACAGAGTCAGCAGCTTTGGCAGCTGCCTGTTGGGTCGGTAAGGGTGATAAAGAAGCCACTGATGAAGCAGCAGTTCTCGCCATGCGGGCAATGTTTGATACGGTGTCTGTTGACGGAGTAGTAGTTATTGGGGAAGGCGAGATGGATGAAGCCCCCATGTTATATATTGGGGAAAAAGTTGGTATAGGTGTTCCGCCGCAAGTTGATATAGCAGTGGATCCGGTAGAAGGTACCAATAATGTAGCAGGGGGACGCGATGGAGCAATAGCTGTTCTTGCTGTTGCACCAAGGGGGACACTTTTACATGCTCCGGATATGTATATGAATAAAATCGCGGTTGGCAATGAATGTAAAGGACGTGTTTTTTTAGATGCACCGGTTAAAGAAAATTTGCATCAGGTGGCCAAAGCTCTGGGCAAGTTAATCAGCGAAGTAACAGTGGTTATTCTGGATCGGCCGCGCCATCAGGAAATGATTGAAGAAGTTCGCAGGGTCGGCGCTCGTATTAAACTTATTTCAGATGGAGATGTTTCACCTGCAGTTGCTGCTGCATATACGAATTTTGGCGCTGATATCCTTATGGGAATCGGGGGAGCACCTGAAGGAGTAATTACTGCTGCAGCATTGAAGTGTCTGGGCGGTGATTTTCAAGCCCGGTTATGGCCTGAAGATGAAAGTGAAGTTAAAAGGTGCCTTGAAATGGGTATTACAGATATTAAAAAGATATTCACAATTGATGAATTGGTGCAATCAGATGATGTTATTTTTGTTGCTACTGGTATTACCGATTCTTTTTTGCTGAAAGAGGTCAGATATTATAAACGGCGGGCGGTTACCCAAACAATTGTGATGAGAAGTACCTCCGGTACTATCCGCCATATCGAAGCCCACCATGATTTAGACCGTAAACCTCTGTTTAAAGATAATCGAATTAAATTAAAATTTGATTAAATGATTAATGTTTAAAAGCCGGTATAGATTGTTATAATCTAAGTAATAATTCTTTTTAATGGGGTGACTCGCCAGAGATCGCTCTCCTTAGAATTTTACACCACAAAATTACCTGCGTATTTTTCATGGGATTAAAACAGTGTTGTTCATTCTTTTGTCAGCCAAAATGCATGGGCATATCAATATAATTCCTGTAGCCAAAAAATTAATATACATGTAAAAATAAGAAAGGAGAAATATTTTGAAAGTTAATATTTCAGAGTTGGACAATAAAACTATGTTGGAACTGTACCAGTTAGCACGTGATGTTAATCTGGTTGGTTATTCGAAACTGCGTAAAAAGGAACTGATCTTTGAAATAACCAAAGCATTAACTAAATCAGACGAATTACTGCAAGCCCAGGGGGTACTGGAGATAATGCAGGATGGTTATGGATTCTTAAGGCCTTTTGCTTATATACCCAGTCACGAGGATATATATGTTTCTCCCTCCCAGATTAGGAAATTTGAACTGCGCACCGGAGATCGTGTAGGGGGGCAGGTTAGATCCCCCAAAGATAATGAACGCTTTTTTGCCCTGTTAAAAGTAGAAAACGTTAATGGATTTCCTCCTGAAGATTCAGTGAAAAGAATCCATTTTGATGCATTAACCCCAATATATCCTACTGAGAGACTGAACCTGGAAACCAAATCGGAAGAATTATCTACTCGGATAATTGATTTAATATCTCCCATCGGAAAAGGTCAGCGCGGACTCATTGTATCACCACCCAAAGCAGGTAAAACTATATTATTGCAAAAAATTGCCCAAGGTATTTCTGCCAACCATCCCGAGGTTGAATTGTTTATATTACTGGTTGATGAGAGACCGGAAGAAGTTACTGATATGCAACGTAATACTCAGGCTGAAGTAGTAGCTTCAACTTTTGATGAACCGCCGGAAAATCATGTGAAAGTTACTGATATGATCCTGGAGCGGGCTAAAAGATTGGTTGAACATAAAAAGGATGTTGTTATCTTAATGGATAGTGTAACCAGACTTGCCCGGGCACATAACCTGGTAGTACCGCCCAGCGGCAGAACATTATCAGGAGGAATTGACCCTGCTTCACTTGATAAACCTAAACGGTTTTTTGGTGCGGCACGAAATCTGGAGGAAGGCGGCAGCCTGACTATAATAGCTACCGCCCTGATTGAAACAGGTTCCAGAATGGATGAAGTTATATTTGAAGAGTTTAAGGGCAGAGGCAATATGGAATTGGTATTGGAAAGAAAAATTGCTGAGCGCAGAATATTCCCGGCAATTGACATTAAACGCTCCGGCACCCGCAGGGAGGAACTGCTCTTGAGCGATGAGGAATTTGAGTTAAACTGGAACTTAAGAAATGCATTCAGCGAATATAATCCGGTAGAAACTATGCAGATGATCAGTGAAACTATGAAGAAAACCAAGTGTAATGAAGATTTATTAAGAGCTGCTCCGGTTGTATTCGGCCGCAACAGCCATGGCAGAAAATCCTATCAATAAGTATAAATTCCTGCTATACAGTTAATAATAAAGGTCGTCAAGGCCTTTATTTTTTTGTCTTGATAGAAACGAGGTGACGTTAGGTGATTAAAAAAATTCTTAGCAGTCTGGTTTTAGCTGTTTTTTTGCTGGCAACTGGTTATACATCTGTTATGGCTGCTCTGATAGAAGGGAAATTTATTCCCGGGACATTAAAAAAATCCGCAGTTACCAGTATTAAAAGTAAATACTACCAGATAAAACAAGGTGATACTTTATGGGGTATATCCCGGTCTTACGAAGTAGATTTACAAACTGTTATGGCAATAAATAATTTGTATCCTGACAGTATTTTAACTATCGGAGATACTATTAAGCTTCCGGCAGACAATGCTCGTCAGCATTTAATCAAAAAGGGAGAAACTATGTGGGCTATAGCCGCTTTATATGATACGGATATTGCAGAACTCTGCCAGCTTAACAGTGACAAAAATCCCAACAGTTTAAAAATCGGGGATCAGCTTATTATTCCTGAAAGCACAGTCCGGGTGGCTGCGGTTATGGAAGAACCTTCAAGGAGTTGGGCTGGAGGGCTTTATGCATGGCCGCTGACAGGTACCATTACCTCCTACTACGGATGGAGAAAATCAGGTTTTCATCATGGGCTGGATATTGCTGCTGAAATCGGGACGCCGGTTAAAGCTGCAGCCAGCGGCAAGGTATCTTTTATTGGCACTAAGGACATATATGGAAAAACGGTAATAATTGATCATGCTGATGGCAAGCAGACTCTTTATGCCCATCTCAGCAAATTTAAAGTTAAAAAAGGCCAGGAGGTCGGCAAAGGACAGATTATAGCTTATGTAGGCATTACCGGCAGAACTACCGGACCTCATCTTCATTTCGGGGTCATGAAAGATGATGAAACTTTCGACCCTTTACAATTTTTACGCAAATAAAAAATATTTATCAGCTGGCTCCTATTGTTTAGGGGCTTTTTTTATGCTTATCCATGGGCTAATCTATAGAAAGTAATTGAATGAAAGAACGAGGCTGTTATGTATTTAACATTATTTGCCGATGAAACAGGACAGGTCAGGGAGCATCAGCAGTTTAAAATGCTCGGACAAATCGGGGCTGACTGGGCAGAACCTGAAGCAGGGGAAATGATGCCTTTGCCGAAAGGCGCTTCATTAGTATTGATTCCCGGCCATATTCCGGTAGGGATGCAGGGAGACAGACCGGTACCACTTATCCAAAAAAAGAATTATGGTAAGCAGTATTATGCAGTAGCTGCATTATTGCCCCAGGGATTTACCCGTACATTACTGCCAGCAGTTGTAGCAGCGGATGATAAAGATCTCCCTCTCCTGGGTTATACGGCGGTGGGATTTAAGAATGAAAAAATTTTTGCAGCGGCGGTGCAAACTGATGAACACCGTAAATGGCATCCGAAAAATTATAATACTGAAAAGCTGCCGGACAAAATTGCCGCTTTCCTGAGAAAATATCCCCACAACCGTATCATAAGGCAATTAGCCAATTGTGCGCTGGAGTACAGTTGCTTTACGGCACAGAATATGTTTTATCGTCGCTGGGAAGCAGGTATTCCAACAACTAAGTCCTGTAATGCTAATTGTATTGGCTGTATTTCGGAAAGTCATACCGGGGCATTATCTGCACAGAAGCGCCTGAAATTTTCTCCGGAAATTGATGAAATTGCCGAATTGGGCATCCAGCATTTAGCTGTTGCTAAAGAAGCAATAATCAGTTTCGGGCAGGGCTGTGAAGGGGAACCTTCGTTGAATGCAGACAAATTAGCGGCAGCAATTAGAATAATCAGGCAGCATACTGCTGAAGGCACTATTAATATTAATACTAATGCCGGGTTTAAAGCAGGTATTCAGCAACTCTGCGATGCCGGTCTGGACAGTATACGGGTAACTATGTTTTCACCGATTAAAGAAGATTATAATTATTATCATCGCCCGCACAATTATAATTTCAGTGATGTTTTAAAATCTATCCAATATGCAAAAGACCGACAAGTAAAAGTTGCTATAAACCTGTTGACTTATCCGGGTTTTACTGACCGGCCGGAGCAGACGGAGGCGTTGCTGAAACTGCTGAAAAAAACTGAAATTGATATGATCCAGTTACGCAACTTAAACATTGATCCTAAACATATGTTATCCTTAAAGACAGAAAGTGAGCCGCTGGGAATTCCACAATTTATAAAAGTTATTAAGCAGGAAGCACCTGAGGTAACAATCGGGTCATACAGCAGGCCGGTTCGCTGAAATAAAGGAGTGGGAAATAGCGTGGAGAGAAAAGGTCCTTATCTGGTAAAAGAAATAAAAGTATTGGCACCCGGACAACAAATATGGGGAAAATATTTAATAATTGAGAAAGTAACCCGTAAGACAAAGGATGGCAAAGATTTAACCAATATTAAAATAGGTGACAGTTCAGGAGATATGGATGTGATTGTCTGGGATAACTGCCAGGTCAGCGAAGAGCTGGAACCAGGCAAAGTAATCGGTTTGCTGGGAGATTTGGGCTTATATCGGGAAAAACTACAATTGACGGCTAAAAGGATTAAATTATTAGATGAGCCGGCAGACAATTATTTGCGTACCCCTGAAATAAGTATTGATTGCTTGTTAAGTGATTTGGAAGCGATAATTGCTTCCATAACTGATATTTATATGCGGGAACTGTTGCGGAAAATTTTCCAGGATGAATTACGGGATACATTTATCAAAGCCCCCGCCGCTAAAAAGATACATCATAATTATAGCGGAGGTTTACTGGAACATTCCGTAACAGTTGCTAAACTATGCGAAGAAATCAGTAAGGTTTATCCTGTTTTAAACCGGGATTTATTATTGACGGGAGCCCTGCTGCATGATTTAGGCAAAATTGCTGAATATAAAATAAAAGTAATTCCCGAATACACTGTCAGTGGACGTATGCTGGGGCATATTGTCCTTGGAAGTGAAATACTGGGAGAGCAAATAAAAAAAATGCGTGATGAAAACAGCTATTTTCCGGAGGAGTTGGAAGTTATACTCAAACACCTGGTCTTGAGCCATCATGGCAGTCTGGAATTTGCGTCCCCGGTCGTCCCGCTCTTTCCAGAAGCACTGGTATTACATATGATGGATAATCTGGATGCCAAAATGTATGTATTTTTGAACCGTATCAGCGAAGAAAATGGCGATGATCCTTACTTTACTGCCTATGACTCGCTTTTTGCCCAGCAATTTTATAAATACCGCTACACTAGTAAGACTGAATAATAGATAATTTTTTATCCATTAAAATAATCGGAATTATGTCTGCCAGCAAAATCAGACGATGAGCTGATCAACGACACAATTAAACAAGTCAACCTTGTCTTTTGCTTATTAAACTGTTATAATTTCTTTTGCAGTTTGCACTGTTCTGTTATATATTAATCAAGATTATATAGACTACCTGAAAAGAGGTGAAATAATGAAAGATAAAATACATCCACAGTATCACCGCGCCATAGCCCGTTGTGCGTGTGGAAATGAATTTGAAGTCGGCTCTACCAAGGAGAGTATAAAAACTGAAATTTGTTCCAAATGCCACCCGTTTTTTACCGGCAATAAAGGAAGATTAGTAGATACAACCGGCAGGGTAGATAAGTTTAAGAAAAAATATGGCATGAATTAGTATATTTAGCAGGGCAATTGTCTCTGCTATTTTTCTTAAAAGCGTTTATCCGGGCAAAGAAAAGGTGAAAATATGAAAAAAGATGTGCAATACGGCGGCATGGCAGTAATCGAAGGTGTGATGATGCGCGGCAAAAATAAAGTTGCCGTTGCAGTCAGAAGGCCCGATGGCACGATTGAACTGGAACAGGAAGCAATCAAGGATCATGCAGCGAGATTTCCCTTTTTGAAATGGCCATTTATAAGGGGAACCTTTGTATTGATCGATTCTATGGTGTTAGGCATAAAAATGCTTAATAAATCAGCTAATATGTCTATGGACGAAGAGGAAGAAGAGTTAAGCTCAACGGAGATGTTGCTAACCGGATTGTTCGCTTTTCTGCTGGCGATTGTGCTTTTTGTTATTTTACCAACTGCCATTGTCCATTATGTAGCTGCTTTTATCGGCGGGGTACTGGCCCAGAACCTGGTGGAAGGTATAATCAGGGTCAGCTTCTTTCTCATTTACGTTTACGCTATTTCCAGGATGAATGAAATAGATCGGGTATTTATGTATCATGGTGCTGAACATAAAGCTATTTTCACTTTGGAAGCCGGTGAAGAGCTTACCATCGAAAACAGCCGAAAATATTCGACTTCTCATCCCCGTTGCGGAACCAGCTTTCTTTTGACCGTGATGATTATTTCTATTCTGGTTTTTGCCTTATTGGGTGAAGGGACATTGTTTTACAGAATCTGGTCCCGTTTAGCAGTTTTGCCGGTTGTAGCAGGACTTGGATATGAATTTATCAAGTTCAGCGGCAATTGTTATGAAAAAAGATGGGCCAGAATATTAATGGCCCCTGGCTTATGGATGCAAAAAATGACTACCCGAGAGCCTGATGATAAGCAGTTGGAAGTAGCTCTGACAGCGTTAAAAGCAGTACTGCCTGCCGAAGCAATAACGGAAGAAGACATAATCGATGCCCGGGAAACAAGCTGGGCAGGGGTTAATTAAGCTTAAATCATCGGAGGAGGTTACTTGGTCAGATGCTGGAAAAGTTACAGAGTCTGGAAGATAAATATAACAGTTTAACAGAATTACTTAGCACTCCGGAAGTAATCAATGATCAGAGCAGATTTCAGAAATATGCCAAATCACATTCAGATTTAAACGACATTGTCGTAACTTTTATTGAATATAAAAAAGTACTGCAGCAAGCAGAAGATACCCGGCAAATGCAGGCAGAAAATAATGACGAAGAATTCAAGCAGATGCTTTTGGAAGAAATAGAGGACCTGAATAATAAAAAAATAATTTTGGAACAGCAGCTTAAGGTTTTATTGCTGCCCAAGGACCCCAATGATGAAAAGAGTGTAATTATGGAAATCAGGGCTGGCACCGGCGGTGAAGAAGCAGCCTTGTTTGCCCAGGATTTATTTAGAATGTACAGCCGTTATGCTGAAATTCAGGGATGGAAGATTGATATAATGGATTCCAATTATACTGATATAGGAGGAATCAAGGAGATAATATTTGTTGTCGACGGGCAAGGGGTGTACAGCAAATTAAAATATGAGTCAGGAGTGCACCGGGTACAGAGAATACCTTCTACCGAATCTGGGGGACGTATACATACATCAGCGGCTACTGTGGCAGTTTTGCCGGAAGCAGAAGAAGTAGAAATCGAAATTGACCCAAATGATTTACGCATTGATGTTTATTGTTCCAGCGGTCCAGGGGGGCAGTCGGTTAATACTACCCAGTCAGCAGTTAGAATTACTCATATTCCGACTGGATTAGTAGTTACCTGTCAGGATGAAAAGTCTCAGCATAAGAATAAGGCTCAGGCCATGAGGGTTTTAAGAGCACGCTTAAAAGAAGTAATTGAGGAAGAAAAGAACGCCGAACTGGCAGGTGCCCGTAAAAGCCAGGTGGGTTCAGGTGACCGCAGTGAACGGATTCGCACCTATAATTTCCCTCAGGGGCGGGTATCTGACCACAGAATAAATTTAACTTTGCATAAATTAGATATGGTATTAGCAGGACAACTGGACGAGATTATCGAAGCGCTTACTACCCATTTTCAGACTGAATTAATGAAACAGGTGGAATAGTTGCAGGATGCTTGGAGTATTATAGATATATTGGAATGGACTACCCGGTATTTTAAAAGCAAAGGCATAACCGAACCTCGGTTGGAGGCTGAAATATTAATGTCTTTTGTGCTCAAAAAAGACCGGGTATATTTGTATGCACATTTTGATGCTCCGGTAAGCCCGCAAGAAAGGAAAGCCCTGAGGGAAAATATCTTAAGAAGAGTAAATGGGGAGCCATCTGCATATATTACCGGCAATAAGGAATTTATGTCACTAAATTTTTATGTAACACCGGCAGTATTGATTCCTCGCACCGATACCGAAGTGCTGGTAGAAAAAGTTATTGAGTTGGCCGGCGAAAGAAAAAATCTGAATATTTGTGATGTGGGAACCGGTTCCGGAATAATAGCAGTGAGTCTGGCCTGTTATATAAAGGATGCCACAATATTTGCTGCGGACATTTCACCTGCGGCAGCAGAAATTACCCGCCGTAATGCTGAACGTCATTCGGCTAATATAAATATATTGACCGGCGACCTGCTGGAACCGGTTAAAGATGAAAAATTTGATTTTATTACGGCGAATCTGCCTTATATAAATCCTGCCAGTTACGACTTGCTTGAGCGGGAAATTAAAGAGTATGAACCGCAGTCCGCTTTACTGGCCGCCGGGGATGGGTTGGAAATTTACCGGCGTCTGATGCCCCAGGCTTACAGATGTCTGCAGCCAGATGGATATCTGCTGTTTGAAATAGGATATGATCAGGGACAGGCAGCTCTTAAGATTACTCGAGAATTTGCCGACAGCTGCATAATTAAAGATTATGGCGGGCGTGACCGGGTAATTGTAGCACGAAAGGAAGAAAAAATTGCAGACTGAGTATCTGAAAGTAGATCCTGACCAGAAGAATGCTCCGGCACTTCATAGGGCGGTGCAATTGCTGAATGCATCCGAATTAGTAGCTTTTCCTACAGAAACAGTATATGGGTTGGGAGCTAAAGTATTTGATGAAGTCGCTGTCAAGAAAATATATACGGTAAAGAACAGGCCGGCTGGACAAGCTTTGCTGGTGCACATATCTCAAATAGACCAGTTATCAGGCATTGTTAACCAAATTACTCCCGATGCCCGTCTTCTAATGGAAGAATTTTGGCCTGGACCCTTATCAATTATTTTAACGGCACATCAACATTTACCGCTGACAGTAACCGGTGGAAATACAACAGTCGGTCTGCGCATGCCATCCCATCCCGTAGCCAAAAACCTGATAGATATAGCCGGGCCTATGGCAGCAACCAGTGCTAATCGTTCCGGGCGGCCAAGTCCTATTACCGCTGAACATGTAAAAGCAGATTTAAATGGAATTATTAGAGCTGTACTGGACGGAGGGCCAGAAGTTCAAGGCATAGAGTCAACTATTATTGATCTTAGTCGGGAACCTTATACCATTGTTCGTACCGGCAGTATAACGGTGGAGGCTTTGAAAACTGTTCTGGGCAAAAGGCTGTACATTAAGCAGGTTGACAGCAGGCAAGAATGCTATCAAACCAGTTTTATACTTAAGGTAGCCTTGGATGAGGAAGATTTTCAGCGCCAGCTGAAAGACAATAAGCAAAAGGCGTTGGGGGTTGTATATTACGATAAAACCAAAAAACTACTGAAAGCCAGCAAATTAAGTATTAAAGAAGAATATTTTCTGGCGTTAAATGAAAAAGGCAGTCAATTTTTTTCTATATTAAGAGATGCAGAACAAAAAAATCTTGAGGTCTTACTGATGAAACCACTTCCTGATTATACAAGTGATTCATTAAGGGACAGAATTAGCCGGGCTGCCCGTAATGACGACAAAGGAGTTTAATATACTATGCTGGAACAGTTGATCACTATAATATTTATAGCGATAGTTCTGGGGCTTGATGCATTTTCCATGGCATTAGGAATTGGCTTGCGGGGAATCTCCAGAGTTAATGCCTTAAAATTTGTCGGGACTATAACGTTATACCATATTTTAATGCCGCTGATTGGGCTTAACATAGGGATAGCAGCCGGCAAACTGCTCGGTATCTGGGCGGCACGCCTGGGAGCAGCTGCACTGGCATACATTGGTATTGAAATGCTTATTAAAAGCTATAAGACTATTAGAACCAGAGCGGTCAGTTTTGCCGAAGTCCGAAGTTCCCTCAATACTGAGACTTTAACGGATATCAGTTGGAAAAATATTTTGCTGTTGGGATTTTTAGTAAGCATTGATGCCTTGACAGTAGGTTTTGGTTTAGGTACTTTAAGGATGTCTATATTATTAACCTGTTTGATCATAGGGGTAGTGGCAGGAGTAATGACTCTGACAGGTTTTTGGGGGGGAAAACTGTTTAGCCGGATTGCTGGTAGTTATGCACAAATTGCCGGAGGCCTGGTGTTGCTGGCACTGGCAGTTAAAATGCTTTTCCAGGGGGGATTAAAGTGAAAAAAGTATTATTTGTATGTTCAGGTAATACCTGCAGAAGTCCTATGGCAAAAGCAATTATGCAAAAACTATTAGATACTGAGAATTATGACGATATAGCAGTAGAATCAGCAGGACTTTTTACCAGCGAAGGCTTGCCTGCATCTGAAGCAGCTATAACTGTTATGAAAGATATAGATATTGACATATCCGGGCACTCCAGTCAGGTAATCAGCGAAGCTTTAATAGCAGAAGCCGATCTTATATTTACAATGACTAAAGGTCATCAGCGCTATTTAACAGAATTGTTTCCGGAAAAAGCGTGCCAGACTTTTACTTTAGGCGAATTCATCGGACAACCTTATCGTGAGATATCAGACCCATACAGTATGGATTTGGATGTATACAGAAAAAGCAGTCAGGAATTGAAGGAAATTTTGACAATAGTAATTAAAATACTTTTAAAAGATAAATGAATTTTTAACAATTGAGGTGTAATTATATTGAAGATAGTAATCGGCAGTGATCATGCCGGTCTGGAAATGAAGCGGGAAATCAGCAGCAATTTACTGAAACAAGGCTATGAAGTTATTGACTGCGGAACATACTCGGCTGACTCAGTAGATTACCCGGACATTGCTGAGCAGGTAACATGTGAAGTAATCAAACAGAAAATTCCGGGAATATTGATTTGCGGTACCGGTATCGGAATTTCAATTGCGGCCAATAAAATTCACGGAATACGGGCGGCGCTATGCACTAATGAGTATACCGCCCGCTTGGCACGGCAGCATAATGATGCTAATATTTTAGCTCTTGGCTCCCGTGTTACTGCCGTTAGTTATGCGTTAGAGATAGTGACTGCTTTTTTAAAAACTGATTTTGAAGCAGGCAGACATAATAAAAGAGTAGAAAAGATAGGGATATTAGAAAATAGATATAATGAGAGGAGTTAGTGCAAGGTGGACTATATTGAAAAATATGTGCAGCCAATCGACCCGGAAGTAGCGCAAGCCATTGCCAATGAAGAAAAAAGACAGAATAATAAACTGGAGTTGATAGCCTCAGAAAACTTCGTTTCCCGTGCCGTTATGGCAGCTCAGGGTTCAGTTATGACTAATAAATATGCGGAAGGTTATCCAGGTGCAAGATATTATGGCGGCTGTGAATATGTAGACGTAGTCGAAAAATTGGCCATTGAAAGGGCAAATGAGTTATTTGGCAGTGAACATGCCAATGTCCAGCCTCATTCCGGGGCTCAGGCTAATACCGCCGTATATTTTGCCTGTGTACAGCCCGGAGACACTGTCCTTGGGATGAACCTCAGCCATGGGGGGCATCTTACCCATGGCAGCAAAGTCAATATTTCCGGTAAATATTTTAATTTTTATGGTTATGAAGTAGACCCGGAAACTGAGAAAATTGATTATGAAAAAATAGCAGAAATTGCGCAGGAAGTTAAACCTAAATTAATTGTGGCCGGAGCCAGTGCGTACTCACGAATCATTGATTTTGAAAAATTCCGCTATATTGCTGATAAGGTTAACGCATTGCTTTTTGTAGACATGGCCCATATAGCAGGCTTAGTTGCAACAGGGCTTCATCCCAGCCCTATTCCTTATGCTGACTTTGTTACGACTACTACTCACAAAACATTGCGCGGTCCCAGAGGGGGCCTGATAATGTGCAAGGAGGAGTGGGCACAAAAAATTGATAAAGCTGTTTTCCCTGGTATTCAGGGAGGACCGTTAATGCATGTGATTGCTGCCAAGGCAGTTTGCTTGAAAGAAGCGCTAAGTGATGAATTTAAACTTTATCAAAAAGCAATATATGATAATGCACAGGTTTTAGCGGTATCATTATCTGAATTGGGACTAAGACTGGTTTCCGGCGGCACTGATAACCATCTTATTCTGGTTGATGTCCGACCTTCCGGACTAAATGGCAAACAAGCTGAAGCTATTTTAGAATCGGTCAATATAACCGTAAATAAAAACGCTATTCCCTTTGATCCGGAAAAGCCAACTGTAACAAGCGGTATAAGAATAGGCACCCCAGCGGTTACTTCCAGAGGTATGAATACTGCTGATATGAAACTTATTGCGCAGGCTATAGTGGGTGCTGTGCAAAATCCGGAAGATAAAAAGGTCCTTAATGATGCACGTCAAATCGTAGCGGGATTATGTAATAAATATCCCTTGTACAGATAAAATTAATTAAGGGGAAAGAATGGAAACTTTAACAAGGCCTAGCTGGGAAGACTATTTCCTGCAGGTAGCAGACCTGGTTGCCAAGCGTTCTACCTGTCTCCGCCGCCAGGTAGGTGCGGTACTGGTTCGGGATGAACGAATTATTGCTACCGGATATAATGGAGCCCCACGCGGCATTGCTCACTGCCTGGACATTGGATGCCTGCGCGAAAAGATGTGTATACCTTCAGGGGAGCGTTATGAACTGTGCAGGGGGGTCCACGCTGAACAAAATGCTATTATTAATGCTGCTTATTATGGAGTATCAACCAAAAATGCTGTTCTTTACTGTACTAATCAACCTTGTTTGATTTGTGCACGGATGATTATAAATGCTGGCATAATAAAAGTAGTGCACCGGGGTAACTTCACCGATGATTTAGCAATAGTGTTTATGCAGGAAGCAGGAATAGAAATGGTAATCAAAAAAGGCCCGTTGGGAAAGGAAACTAATTAATTATGGACACCAAAACTTTATCCTTGCCAAGACTGAATCGGCTAAGTCCCAATTTAGAGTCTACTGCATTGAAACTTATGGAGGAAGCAGGAGAATTAGCTCAGGCTATAGGTAAATATCGTGGCCTCAGCGGTGAAAAGGTCAACCTGGATGAGCAGACGGTAATACGGGAAATAGCCAAAGAACTCCTGGATGTTGCCCAGACGGCCATAACCATGATGTTTGTTATGGAACAAGACTATGGGATTGATGTTGATACCGTATTGAAAGAGCATTGGGCAAAATTGGAACGCAAAGGTTACTTGGCTCTGGATATTCAGGAAGAAAACAGCTATTAATTGTATATATTGAAATATAATAATAATTTTGCCTGAATATTGCGAAATTTTACAGCAGTTTTTTCTATCTGTATAAGGTATTTTTACATGATTAAAAAAGGATTTTAGATTTTCATGACGAATATCATTCTAGGTATCGAAAGATTCATTAATTTAAAAGAGGTGAATAAATGCCACAACAGAATAAACACTGGGCTCGAGCTTTAGGCGATGCTTTGAATTTGACTACTACCATAGTCGCGGCAGTAGCAGTAGGGTATTTTGCCGGGAGATGGTTGGATGGCAAATTTGACACTGAACCATGGCTTACGGTGGCAGGTTTTTTGTTAGGGTTGGCAACTTCTTTTAAAACAATTTTTGACCAAATGAACAGTGATAATAAAAACGACCACAAATAAAGGGGGATACGAAAGGAGATAAACCTGAACGGAATAGAAGTCATCCAAAGCTAATTACTTTGGTTGCAAGTTTTTGGGCAGTCTTTGGGGAGGGGCTGGACGGAAACTATAGTTAAAATCCAATTTAGGAAGGGGGGAAAAAGAGAATGATATTTGGTATGCACGATGGTGTCCTGTTTCACCTTGGCCCGATTCCGGTTGATCATTTAGTTGTAACACAATGGGTAATTATCGTTTTACTTGGAACTGTTGCATTTTTTGCTACTCGGAATATGCAGGAAGTACCTCGTGGATTACAGAATGCTTTTGAAGCAATTATAACCTGGGCCAACGACTTCTTCACTCAATTGATGGATAAACCGCATGTCGCTAAAAAATGGGCCCCATTGCTTACCACATTTTTCCTGTTTATTCTGGTAAGCAATTATAGCGGACTCCTTCCTGGCTCTGCTACTATTGACGGATTTCAGCCACCAACCAGTAACTGGAACGTTACTATGACTTTAGCTTTGATTACTTTTTTCTCTATTTATGTAGCCGGTTTTTCGGAACACGGTATACATCATTTCAAGCACTTTATCAGTCCTAATCCGGTGATGCTGCCTTTAAACCTTGTTGAAGAAATAGCACATCCGCTTTCCCTGACAGTCCGTCTATTCGGGAACATATTTGGTGAAGAAATGGTTATTGCCTATCTTTTATTCATGGCTCCTTTTGTTGTTCCGGCAGCTATTATGGGGCTTAGTTTACTTTTAGGGGCAATCCAGGCAATTGTATTTACGATTTTGTCCGCTAGCTATATAGCAGCGGCAACTGGAGAAGGTCATTAGACACAATTAAAATAACATTAAATTTTTAGCTCAATGTATTTTCATTGAGAAGGAAAGGAGGGGAAAGAATGGGTGCAGCATTAGGTGCTGGTATAGCTGTATCTATCGCCGGAATCGGTGGTGGTATAGGAATGGGTGTTGCTGGTGGTAAAGCTTTTGAAGCTATTGCTCGGCAGCCTGAAGTCGGAGGAGACGTAAGAACACTTCTCTTCATTACACTGGCTTTTATTGAAACTCTTACTATTTATGGTCTGCTTATCGCATTTATGTTAGTAGGCAAAGCCTAATAAGTGGAACAGAGCAACCTAATACCACTTGGTTTTAGATTTGTGGGCGACAGGGCACCTGTCAAACTGACAGAACCATGCCCTATCGCCCCAAATACTATATGTTGTAAAGATTGGAGGTAGCACATCCGTGATAAGGGATAAAAGATTTCATTTGTCGGTCCTCCTTTTAACTATAGTTATGGTTCTGGGATTTGCCGCCTTCTGTATGGCTTCATCAGGAGCGGGAACGGAGACAGCTATTCCTCAACCTGCAGGAAAAACACCTGCATTTGGGAACTTGTTTGTAATAGGGTGGACGGCAGTAAACTTTTTTGTACTGCTGGCTTTGTTATACAAATTCGCGTTTAATCCAATTAACGCAATGTTGGATCAGAGAGCAACCACTATTGAAAGTTCCTTGAAGCATGCGGAAGAAGTCAGAATCGAAATCGACCAAATGAAAAAAGAAACCCAGGCTAATTTAGCAGAATCACGCAAGGAAGCTCAGGAGATCGTTGCCAGAGCGACTAAAGCTGCGGAAGATGCTAAAACAGAAATTACTAAAAAAGCTCATGAGGAAGCCGATAACTTTAAAATTAAGGCTAAAGCAGAAATTGAAGCAGCAACTGAACAGGCTAAAATTGAGTTGAAAGATACTTCTGCTGCCCTGGCTATTATGGTAGCCGAAAAATTGTTGGGCAGAGCTATTACTGACGAAGACCATAAAAAAATGGTCGACCAGTTCGTTAACGAAGCGGGAGATATGCTATGTTAAACAAGAGCGTCGCTAGGCGCTATGCTGAAGCATTCTTTAGCATTGCCCGGGAAACGGAGAGCATAGACGGGTTTCAACAGGAATTGCAGGTTGTAGTTAACACTATAAATGAAATGGAAGACCTTAAGGAATACTTTGGTCATTTACTGATACCTGCCAAAGATAAGAAGGAAATTGCCGGTAAAATATTCAGTGGCAAGATTTCTTCCACAACCTTGAACTTCCTGATGATGGTATTGGACAAACGCCGCCAGGCTTATCTGGAAGTAATACTGGAAGAGTACAAGGATATGGCAGATGAAGTGAGAAATATTACCAAAGCAGAACTTGTATCAGCCCAGGAGGTATCAGAAGCTGAGATTAAATCACTGGCAGAAAAGCTTTCTGCTTCGACAGGCAAAAAGGTACAGTTGGAACCGAAGGTCGACCCTTCGTTATTAGGCGGAATTAAGATCCGAATAGGTGACCAGATTATGGATGGTACCATTGCCAAGAAACTGGAAATGCTAAAGACACAATTAATGCAAGCAAAGATAAGTTAATCGATAGGGGTGAGCATGTAAATGAGTATTAGACCGGAAGAGATTAGCGCTATTTTAAAAGAACAAATCGAGCGCTACCAATCCGAGGTCGAAGTCAGTAATGTTGGCTCTGTTATCTATGTTGGAGACGGGATCGCACGGGTATATGGATTACAAGGAGCCATGGCTGGCGAACTACTGGAGTTTCCAGGTGGAACCTACGGAATGGTTCTCAACCTCGAAGAAGATAATGTAGGCGCAGTTTTATTAGGTGGTTATTCACATATTAAGGAAGGCGACGTAGTTAAAGCAACCGGCAGAATTATGGAAGTTCCCGCCGGCAAAGCTATGCTGGGAAGGGTTGTTAATGGACTTGGTCAGCCAATAGATGGAAAAGGACCTATCAACACGGATACATTCCGTCCGATAGAACGTGTCGCTCCTGGTGTTGTTACCCGTTCACCGGTTAACACACCTATGCAGACCGGATTAAAAGCTATTGACTCTATGGTGCCAATTGGAAGAGGCCAGCGTGAGCTTATAATTGGTGACCGGCAAATCGGAAAGACAGCTATTGCTATCGATGCCATTATCAATCAGAGAGAAAAGAAGGATATGATCTGTATCTATGTTGGTATAGGTCAGAAGCAATCAACTATAGCAGGAATTGCTGCTAAACTGGAAGAAATGGGAGCAATGGATTATACCATTATAGTAGCAGCAACGGCATCAGAACCTGCTCCACTGCTCTACATGGCACCATATTCCGGTGTTGCTATGGCAGAAGAATTTATGGAAACAGATAAAGCAGATGTGCTGATAATTTACGATGATTTATCCAAACATGCGGTAGCTTATCGTGAAATGTCACTTTTGCTTCGGCGCCCACCCGGCCGTGAAGCTTATCCGGGAGACGTTTTCTATCTGCATTCCCGTTTATTGGAAAGAGCTTGCAAACTGAGTCAAGAATACGGCGGCGGGTCAATAACAGCATTGCCGATCATTGAAACCCAGGCGGGTGACGTTTCAGCTTATATTCCGACTAATGTTATTTCTATTACTGATGGGCAGATATATCTTGAAACTGACCTTTTCTATGCTGGACAACGCCCCGCTATAAACGCTGGTTTATCAGTAAGCCGGGTTGGTGGATCCGCCCAGACTAAAGCTATGAAATCAGTTGCCGGGCAATTGCGCTTGGACTTGGCACAATATCGAGAATTGGCATCATTTGCTCAATTCGGCTCTGACCTTGATAAAGCAACTTTAGCCCGTTTAACTCGTGGTGAAAGAACTCTGGAAGTTTTGAAACAAGACCAGTATGTACCAATGTTAATGGAAGAACAGGTCGTTGCTATTTATTGCGGGGTCAACGGTTACCTGGATGACATACCACTTGACAAGGTTAACGAATTCGAAGTTGATTTCCTGAAATTCCTAAGAAGTGCTAATGCCGAAATATTAACCGCAATTAAACAGAGTGGGAAAATAGAGGACAAGACTAATGAAAACCTCAAGAAGGCGATAGTTGAGTTTAAATCAACCTTTGCAGTTTAGGTGGTGAAATAATTGGCAGGTGCAGGTGTTAGAGAATACAAAAGAAGAATACGCAGCGTAAAAAGTACCCAGCAGATTACCAAAGCCATGAAAATGGTAGCGGCCGCTAAGTTGCGCCGCGCACAGGCAAGGGCTGAGTCTTCAAGACCTTACACCGAGACACTTACAGGAACCTTGGCCAGACTGGCTGGTGTAGCCTATGATGTTACCCATCCCCTCCTGGAAAAGAGAGAGGACATTTTAAAAGTTGGCTATATTGTAGTAACATCTGACCGGGGATTGTGTGGTGCTTATAATACTAACATTATAAAGTTGGCATCTGTAGCCATTGCAGAAGATGAGCGTAATCTGGAAAGCGGAATAATAGCTGTAGGCAGAAAAGGCCGCGATTATTTCCGTAAACGCGGTGGCGTAGATGCAGAATTCGTCGGGCTAGGTGATAACGTTAATTACGCAGATGCCAAAGAAATAGCTGACTATGTAATTAATGCGTATGAAAACGAAGAGCTGGACGAAGTATATTTGATTTATGCAAAATTTGTAAATGCCTTAAGGCAGGTCCCTACTATAACAAAGATTTTGCCACTTGAGACGCCTACTGAAGAGGAAACTGAAGAACATTTTGTTGATTATCTCTATGAGCCCAGCGCGGAAGAAATTCTGCTTACGCTTTTACCCAAATATGTAGCCAGCGTTATCTACCATGCTATGCTGGAAGGTAAAGCAAGTCAGTTTGGAGCTACAATGACAGCGATGGGAAATGCTACACAGAACGCCGGGGAAATAATTGATAATCTTACCATGATAATGAATAAAGTAAGGCAGGCGGCTATAACAGATGAAATTCTGGATATCGTTGGTGGCGCTGAAGCTCTCAATAAAGGAGGAAAGTAAGGGATGGCGAATGTAACATATGGGGAAGTAACTCAGGTTATAGGCGCAGTTGTTGATATACGCTTTAAGCCCGGTGAGTTACCAGACCTCATGAATGCTATAACTATTAAATCTGAAGATCAGGGCGGAACAGAAGCAGGAGGCGGTCTAAATATAGTTTTGGAAGCTTTTCAGCATCTGGGCAATGACACCGTGAGATGTGTTGCTTTAAATCCGACTGATGGTACTAGTAGAGGCATGAAAGCAACTAATACCGGTGCTGCAATTAAAGTACCGGTTGGTGACAAATGCCTGGGCAGGATATTGAATGTGCTGGGGCAGCCAGTTGACGACGCTGGACCAGTTGAAGCTGCTGATTATTGGGAAATTCACCGTAATCCACCCGCACTGGTTGATCAGTTGCCCGCAACAGAAGTACTGGAAACCGGCATCAAGGTAGCAGATTTGATTTGCCCCTATGCCAAAGGTGGGAAAATTGGACTCTTTGGCGGTGCTGGCGTAGGGAAAACAGTTATAATTCAGGAACTTATAAGAAATATAGCCTATGAGCATGGTGGATATTCAGTATTCACCGGAGTTGGCGAGCGTTCCCGTGAAGGGAATGACCTCTGGGGTGAAATGACCGAGTCGGGTGTTATCGACAAATGTGCCCTGATTTTTGGTCAGATGAATGAACCGCCGGGAGCTCGTCTAAGAGTTGGTCTGACCGGACTGACCGTAGCAGAATACTTCCGCGATGTTGGCGGGCAGGACGTATTGATCTTTATTGATAATATTTTCCGTTTTGCTCAGGCAGGCAATGAAGTATCGGCTTTGTTAGGACGTATGCCATCTGCGGTTGGTTATCAACCGACATTGGCAACTGATATGGGTCTTTTGCAGGAGCGTATTACTTCTACCAGAAAAGGTTCCATCACCTCAGCTCAGGCAGTTTATGTACCCGCTGATGACCTGACTGACCCGGCACCGGCTACAACCTTTGCGCATCTGGATGCGACTACGGTTTTATCCCGGGCCATTTCCGAGTTAGGAATATATCCGGCAGTGGATCCGCTGGATTCCACTTCGCGTATTCTTGATCCGCAGGTAGTAGGTGCCAAGCATTATTCTACTGCCCATGGTGTGCAGCAGATTCTGCAGCGCTATAAAGAGCTGCAGGATATCATCGCCATACTGGGTATGGATGAATTGAGTGATGAAGATAAGGTGATCGTAGCCCGGGCAAGAAAAATACAAAGATTTTTGTCCCAGCCTTTCCATGTTGCTGAACAGTTTACTGGCAGCCCAGGTATTTACGTACCGATTTCCGAGACGGTCGAATCCTTTGCCCAGGTTCTGGAAGGGAAACATGATACCCTGCCAGAAACAGCCTTCTTTATGGTAGGTAATATTGATACGGCAATCGCAAAAGCAAAGAAGGAGGCGTAGTCTATGGCAGACAACACCTTCATGCTTGAGATAGTAACCCCTGAAGAAATCCTTTTTAAGGAAGAAGTTCAGTTTATGGTTGCTCCCGCTGTCGAAGGTGAGTTTGGGGTATTAAAGAACCACGCACCGTTAGTAGCGGCACTTAAAATCGGCGTATTGCGGTGTAAGGATCCTGCCGATAATGAGTTCCGCATAGCTATAAGTGGAGGGTTTGCAGAAGTAGTTGATAATGTTACCCGGGTTTTGGCAGAAACTGCGGAACATGGGCTTGATATCGATATACTTCGGGCCAAGGCAGCCAAAGAAAGAGCTGAAAGAAGGCTTAACCAACGCGATGATAATATAAATTATACTCGCGCGAAAATGGCGCTCCAAAGATCGATTGCACGTTTAAAGGCAGCGGGCGAAAAGGTAGATTAAATTATATTTATACTAAAAGCCGGAAGGAAAATATCCTTCCGGCTTTAGGTATAGAATTAGAGAGAGATAATTTTGGGAGTTAATAATTTGCCATGGAAAATTCATTACTAAAAACGCTAATAGTAGTGGCCCTGGGTTATTACTTAATAAAGGGGCTTATTTATTTACTTTTATGGCAAACTACTTATAAACTACAACAAAATGCTTTGGAAAAGAAAAGGCAAAAAAGAGAAGCCAGGTTGAGAAAAAGAGAGAAGCAACCAGCACAAGATGAATAAAAAATTCCTTTTTAGTATACTTATTATAAACCATTATGGTACCTCGATATATTGATGAGGGGTGATAATATGAGAACCGGATTTATTATTTTAATTGCCCTTGCTTTTATAGTTACCATTTCTTTTGGAATAATAATCTGGAGACATTCGATTAAATTTGAAAAAAAGGCCTTAGTTTTGAAACAGCGTAAGGAAGCTTATATTAAAGAACTGGAATTACATCAAGCTAAGATAGAAGCACTAGGCGGCGATAAAACGATGGTTGAAGAACCTGCAGATGGAAATGACATAGCAGAGGGAAAGCTTGAAGAATAAAAACCTTAAAGGCTGATAATATAATAAATTTAAAAGAGTTTTATAGCTCTTTTTTTTTGACAAATATTAAGTGTCAACTAATTAATAAAAAGAATAAATCGCTATAAGTAAGGCAAGAATTTTTACATGGCAGCTTGGGGAGGTTTATACCATGTTTAAAAGATTCATGCTTTATTTAATTCTGTTTGGGACTCTTATTGCCATTGGTGATTATGGGATTGATTATTCAATCGCCAAACAAATTGATAATATGTCACCATATTACCTATCATTTGCATCTATCGGTGCAAATTCACTGGAATCACGTATGGATTGTTGGGCCACAATAAGAACAGAATCTTCAGCAAATGAGTTAGAAAAATATCTTGAAGAAATATTATATTGTTTGAATTTACCTGCAGTTGAGAGTCAATATTTATATCATAACGACAAGCGTTCTGTTTCACTTAATTACCAAACTGCCAATGAACACATCAAAGGTTATTTCGCCTTTGAATCTGATAATCAGAAAAATGAAACAAATGTGGTTATCAGTTTGGCTACTAACGATAAGAAAATATCACTGTCAGATTATGAAGAGAATTTAAATCATATGCTGGGATTTGAATGGAAATATTATTATCTTTATACTGCCTGCCTGGATTATATCGTCACGCCTGATAGTCATGCGGAACTGCTGAAAGTGATAAATAAAAAACTCAAAACGCAAAATATCGAAGTATATCAGGCAGATAATGTCTTGGGTGTGGCCGGGTTTAGCCCATTAATAGCTGAAACAGGTCAACAGATTGCTATAGAAAGTAAAATCTATAATGTACAGATAGCTGCCCGTAATAATGTTAATGAAAGAAAAACCTATATTTATATTGGTTCTCCTTTAATACTTGGCGATTATTAACTATTTTATAAATTCAGAAAGGAGGTTATAGCTTTTGATAATGATAATAAACGGGCAAGCCACCTTGCAAGGTGAAGTTGAAATAAGCACTTCCAAAAATGCTGTTTTACCTATTCTGGCTGCTTCACTTCTAAGTGATGAGCCTAAAATAATTAATAATATACCAGCTATTGATGATGTTAATATTATTGTTCAGTTAATCAGTGAATTAGGCGTTCAAGTCAGGTATCATAACAATTCTCTCAAATTAATCGGTATACCGAATCAGATTGAGCCACCTTATGAATTGGTCAGACAAATAAGAGCTTCATTTTTAACTATGGGGCCATTACTTGCCAGACATGGAATAGTTCGCATTTCTTTTCCGGGAGGATGTGCTATTGGTACCAGGCCAATCGATTTGCACCTGAAAGGTTTGGAAGTTCTAGGCGCCCAAATAAAACAGGCAGGAGGAGACATTATAGCCAAAGGAAGACTTAAAGGGAGGCATGTTTATTTGGATTTCCCCAGTGTTGGGGCAACTGAAAATTTAATTATGGCAGCATCTCTTGCTCAAGGGACAACTTATATAGAAAATGCTGCATTGGAGCCGGAAATCACTGATTTGGCGAATTTTATCAATAGCATGGGAGGTAAGATAACTGGCGCGGGAACTAATATTGTTAAAATTGAAGGTGTGGAAAAACTGAATGGTACCATATATACACCTATTCCCGACCGTATTGAAGCGGGAACTTATATGGTGGCAGCCGCTGCCAGCCGTGGTGATACAATTATAACTAATGTAATACCTGAACATGTTAAATCGGTAACTGCTAAATTAATTGAAAGTGGTGCTGAAGTAACAGAATCATTTAATCAAATTAAAGTAAAAGGGCCGGATAAAATAAAACCTATATATATAAAGACATTACCTTATCCAGGTTTTCCGACTGATATGCAAGCACAATTCATGGCTTATCTAAGTTGTGCTGAAGGAAATTCAATAATTACTGAATCAGTATTTGAAAATCGTTTTATGCACGTTCAGGAGCTCTGCAGATTAGGAGCCAATATAAAAATTGAGGGACGCACGGCAATAATTAAAGGTGTAAAAAAATTGGACGGTGCTATTTTAAAAGCCACAGATTTAAGGGCAGGTGCGGCTTTATGTATAGCTGCTTTAATGGCGCGCGGACAAACAACTATTACTGACAGTGAACATATTGATCGAGGTTATGAAAAAATAGTAGAGAAACTCAATAAATTAGGTGCTTGTATAAGCCGTCAATAAAATATTAAATGAATTCCTCTACAATTCATCAGGTTCTGCTGCTAAAATATTCAACAATTTTTTCATTTAGGGTTTAATATTTTTGACTACTAAATTAAATTAATATATAATTTAACCAGTAAAGTAGTAAAGTACTAAATTACTAAATAAAAATGGGGTGGAAGCCAATGAAAATTCCGGTTACCTTAAAACATAAACCCGTAATAGTAGTTGAAAACTATGAACAAGTTGACGGCAGGCAGGCTTATCATTCAGATACCAAAGGCTTATCATTAGGTTTGGCACAATGGAATGATCGCGGCAAAATTGATATCTCAGCTAAAGTGTGGAGATATACTGGTGAAAAATGGTCCCGCCAGTCTGAGGAATTACCCCTTCACAGGGTGCTTGACCTGGCCTTGCTCATTTGTAAAGCTAAACAGCATTTTATGGAAGCTTATCGTTATGAGAAACTTTATGATCCAGCCAATACTTCATTAGCAAGGATAGGAATTCAGGGAGATGCCATGACCGTTGAGGTATGTACGGAAAATCCAATGATAGATGAGGATATCAGACTTTTCAGAGATTGTCTCAGTAAGGATGACGAAATGATAAGTGAAAGATTAATCGTTTTGGCATCAATTCTCAAAGAAATGGGTTATTAAAGTATGAAAATATCTAGTGAAAAAAAGAAAGAACTATTGGAACAATATAAAATGATGAAGCCTGAAATGGGACTTCTTGCAATAATCAATAAAACTAACGGCAAATATTTTCTGGAAACGACTGCTAATTTAAAAGGGAAATTAAACAGGATCAGTTTTCAATTTAAAATGAGCCGCCATCCCAATAAAGAACTGCAAAAGGATATAAATATATACGGGGCAGATCAATTTGAAGTAACGATACTAGAGCAAATCGAGTATGAAGAAAATGATGCTAAAACAGATTACAGTGATGATCTGAAGCTGTTAAAAATGATATGGACAGATAAACTGATGCAGGAGGGTATCAAGTTATATTAAATTTATAAGAAATGTTACCGATGGTTATTAAAGATATTTGCTGTATCCACGATTATTGAGTGCCGAAAGATTGTGCATGTTAACGAACATTTTCACTAAACAAACAGGTATAAAACTGTCAAAAAAACCACAGTAAAGATTAATAAATAGTCCCAGCCGGTTAAAACCAATTCATAAAGATAGGTTCTTTCTCCTGGCGTATATCCTCGGGCTTCCATAGCATCAACCAGCTCATCAGCACGGTGCAGTAAATTTACTGCTAATGGCAAGGCCAGGTTTCCCGTTGCCCTGATACGTGAGCGGATTGACCAGGAATCATTGCTTCCATTGCGCGATAACTGAGCTTCTTCAATACTGTTTTTCTCAGCCGCCAATACTGGAATAAACCGCAATGCAAGAGTCAACATCATTGCGAGATTATGAGAAGATAAACCAATTCTGTTCAAAGGGCTAATAATACTCTCCAATCCCATAGTTATTTGCGTTGTTTTTGTACTCATGGTAAGCAAAGAAGCTGTAAGTACCAATAAAATGAATCTGCTAATCTGCAAACCCCCTGTCTGTAAACCCTGGCAGCTGACTTTAACAGGACCTATGGAAAATAAGATTATACCAGGTGTAAAAAAAACGTATACCGCAAACAGTAAAAAAAACAAAGGCATTACCGGGCGTAAGCTTTTCATCATCGTATAAACAGGTATTCTTCCCAGCAGCGAGCCGGCTGAAATGACAGCAGCAACTATTATTAAACCTATATAGTCTGCCTGCATAATAACTATACTGAAAGCGATAGCAATAATAATTTTAGTACGGGGGTCCAGTTTGTGGACAACAGAATTTCCTGGAATATATTGAAAAAGAGCATTCATTTTATATACCTTCAGCTTCCCTGGAAATAATTAGCAGGCAGAAGAGATAGTATTGCCCGGCCGGCCTGTTCAACAGAAAAAATACCTGGAGGAAAAATTTTTACCTGTTGGTTAAGGCACCACATAAGTTCAGAAATTTTAGGCGGTTTAAGGCCCAGTTTTTTCAGCCATGTAACCTGGCTGAAAATATCACAGGGTGGTGCATCTGCAGCTATACTGCCCTGGTCTATTACGATTATGCGTTTGGCATTGTCAAGTTCATCCATGTGATGAGTAACATGGATTATTGCGGTACCCTGCTGATTAAGTTCCTGCAGCAAAGACAGCACTAAACTGGCGCTTTGGGGGTCAAGCGAAGCAGTTGGTTCATCAAGCACGATGAACTTTGATTCCATGGCCAGCACACCAGCCAATGCTAATAGTTGTTTTTGGCCGCCGGAAAGAGTATGGGGAGGGCGGGTTTTGTATTCCGACAAACCTACTACTGTCAGTGCGTGGTCAACTCTCTTCTTTATCTCAGATGAGGGCAATCCAAGGTTGCCGGGACCAAAAGCCACATCTTCCTCCACAGTCATACCTACTATTTGATTATCGGGATTTTGAAAAATCATGCCGACCCGACGTCGTATTTCCGGCAAATTTTTTGCTTTCAGAGTACTTAGGCCGTCTACCAGAACGTCACCGCTGGCAGGAAGCAGCAGAGCATTAAAGTGACGAATCAGGGTGGTTTTGCCAGAGCCGTTAGCACCGATTATCGCAACATACTCTCCGTCGGTGATATCCAGATTGATATCTTTCAGAATTGCTTCGTTATATGCATATGAAAAATTCAGGTTTCGCAGGCTGATCATTTTTGTTCCCTCCCTGCCGGGAAATACTTATATAGCTTAAGTGCTAACCAGGCTGCAACGATCAGCTTAAAGATATCTCCGGGTAAAAAGGGCAGGACCCCGATCAACAGAGCTTTATATAAAGACAGGTCAGCTACCAGCATTAGTTGTGCGGTACCCAAAGTATAAATTACCAGATCACCAATGACCAGAGCCAGAATCAGCCACGGTAAACCTGGTTTCCGCCTGGCTTTAATTACTTTACCAATAACAAAAGCTGCTGCAATGAATCCAAGCAGATATCCTCCCGTAGGGCCAAATAAAATACCTATACCGGCTTTACCTCCAGAAAAAACCGGCAATCCGATTATCCCCAGCAAAACATATACTATTTGGCTCATGGCGCCGACAGAACTGCCCAGCAGAATGCCAGCCAGGCTGGTAAAAAGAGTTTGCAGGGTAATAGGTACCGGCTGCAGAGGTATTACCATAAAAGCCCCAATCGCAGTAAGGGCTCCAAATAGGGCGGCATAAATCATACTTCGCAGAGAATCATTGTTTGATGCAGACATAATAGGATACCTCCCAATTGTAATACTTCAGTACTTACTGCATATGTCTTGCATAATTAAATTATGGAGGGATCATAAGACTATTGTAACCTAAAAAAATAAAATTGTGTTAACATATAAATTTGATTGGAGGAAGACTATGATAATAGGCTTATCTCTCCCGACATGACGGTATGGATAGTTCCTTTATAATCTCGAACCAGCAGATAACCTTTATCGTCGAGATCAATAGCTTCACCGGAGATAACTTCGCTTCCTTCATCGAAGTATACTTTTTGTCCCAGGGTCATCGAAAGACGACGAGCTTTTTCCAGAATGGGAGTAAAATTGTCATCCTCCAAAAAGTTATATTGCCGCTCAAGAGATAACAGTAATTTGCGCAGCAACTTGACCCGGGAACCGGGTTGGCCGTTTTCTGCCAGTACAGAAGTTGGCGGAGTGCGAAAGTCTTCAGGAAATTCCTGCGGCAGATTGTTGATATTTATTCCAATTCCAAGCACTATGTACTCTATACTATCCATGTCAGTAACTGCTTCAGAAAGGATGCCGGTTATTTTTCTGCCGTTTATCAATATATCATTGGGCCACTTGATGCTGGGCTGCAGTCCCAGTTCATCTTTCAGTGCCTCTGCCGATGCTACCCCCGCCAGAAGGGAAAGCCGCGAAATTTGCCTTAGAGGAAAGGCAGGCCGTAAAATTATTGACATATATATTCCCTGATTGGATGGAGAATACCAACTGCGGCCCCTGCGGCCTCTGCCATCAGTTTGTTCTTCTGCAACTATAACAGTTCCCTCCGGATAACCATCGTTGGCTAAAGCGCGGGCACGCTTGTTGGTGGAATCTGTTTGCCGGTAGTAAAAGTAATTATCCTGGCCAAATACTTCAGTCAGTAATCCGGGCTTGACTTCTTCAGGGGATAATAAATCAACAGGATTGCTGATACGATATCCTTTTTTGGGCGAAGATTCTATTTTATAACCTTCTGTTGACAAGTTTTGGACTTGCTTCCAAACAGCCGTTCTGCTTACATTTAAGGTTTGACTTAAAGTTTCTCCTGAAACCCATTCACCATTACCGGCTTTTAATGCCTTCAATACTGATTCGCGCAGAGCCATTTCACCCGCCTCCTGCAATGTTAACCTTTATTTGTAATTATAGATGACAAACCGTTGGAAAACAAAAGCTTTTTACATGCAAGGGTTGGATTATCCGAATTATTATTAAGGGAATATTATTACTGCCACCAGTGTTTGAAACAGAGCAAATCCTAATAGGTGTACATCTTTCATGATAATAAAAGTAAAGCAGAGTGAAGAAGAAAAAATCAATTCTTTACAAAGTTGATTGACATTGACGTTGCGTAAAGGTCTATAGTTGTCATGTCAGGAGGTGAAAAGATGGATTATACAGTACAGAAGCTGGGGCAGTTAGCAGGCATCAGCAGCAGGACCTTAAGGTATTATGACCAAATCGGTATATTGAAACCTGCCCGGATAAATTCGGCAGGCTATAGGATCTACAGCGAAAAAGAAGTTAACAGATTACAGCAAATCCTCTTCTACAGAGAACTGGGAATAGGTCTGAATATTATTAAGGAAATATTAAATGCCCCATCTTTTGATGAGATTAAAGCATTGAACCAACATCGCAGACAATTGCTGGAAAGAAGGAAACAACTGGATGAATTGCTTGCCAATGTTGAAAAAACTATTACCGTGAAGGAAGGGAGAATTAAAGCTATGAACGATAAAGAAAAATTCGCCGGATTTAAACAAAAAATGATTGATGAGAATGAGAGAAAATATGGTCAGGAGATAAGAGCCAAATACGGGAACGAAAGCATAGATAAGTCTAACATGAAAATTAAAGGCATGACAGAAGAGCAGTACCAGGAGTTTGAAAAGCTGGGAACCAGTGTTTTAGAATCTTTGAAAGAGGCCATGACTACGGGTAACCCGGGCGGAGAACTCGGACAGAAGACTGCTGACCTGCATCGCAGGTGGTTAAGTTTCAGCTGGGACAATTACAGCAAAGAAGCTCATGCTGGTCTGGCGCAGATGTATATTAATGATGAAAGGTTTACTGCTTTTTACGATCAGGTCCAGGCCGGAGCAGCGATGTTTCTAAGAGATGCCATTTTGATTTATACGGGGGTATCCCGAACCTAGTGTAAAGTCCAAATTGAAATAGAATACGGCAATAATTTTTGAGGGCAGTTAGCCAGGATAGGCAAGCTGCCCCTTTAAAATTGAATTACAGGTTAAAGTTTTTACGGAAATCAAGGAATAAAGTTCAGCTTGATACTATTTATCCTGGTTCCGATGGTACTTGGCGCGGAAGCGTATCCTCGTTTACATGTCATTTAAGTGTGCACCTTATCATATTATTTACCCATGAGAAAAATTACTTTTAAGCGCCAACCAAAATTAATAATTCTCGGGCTTATCCTGATAAGCTTTTTGGGGCTATGGCATTTTACCTGTAAACAAAATACCAGTATAAAATGGGGAGACGAACCATATATTTCACTATATCTGCACGAGGAGGATAAAACCGTCAGCCTGAAATTTGAGGAGTATCTGGCCGGGGTGGTAGCGGCAGAAATGCCTGCATCATTTGATATCGAGGCATTAAAGGCGCAAACAGTTTGTGCCCGCACCTATGCTGTGAAGAAGTTGCTGGAAAAGCGGCCTTATCCGCAGCAGGCGGATCTTTCCGATGATATTGATTCCTGCCAGGCCTATATATCACCGGCAGATTTTAGCAAAGCCAATCCTAAACATTATCAGGAATTATTAACCAGGATTAGAAAAGCCGTTAATGAAACCCGTGGTGAAATAATGCTAAGCAAAGGTGAACCAATTGATGCACTTTACCATTCCACCTGTGGAGGACAAACGGAAAATGCCGGGGATGTGTGGTTTCAGGACGTGTCCTACCTGAGTTCGGTGAAATGTGAATACTGTGCCGAATCAAAAAATTACTCAACTGTACAGGTGTTTTCATTAAAACAGATCGAAGATAGCATAGGCATAGACAGTGACGAAAAATTGGACATTGAGGTCTTAAAAACAACTTCCAGCGGGCGTATCAAAGAGCTATCGATCAACAGTCTTATACTAAGCGGTGAAGAATTCAGGCGAAAACTAAACCTTCCTTCCAATTGGCTGGAGTTTAAAGTTAACAAAGGGAATCTGATAATCAACAGCCGCGGATACGGTCATGGGGTAGGGATGTGCCAGTACGGAGCAAATGGAATGGCACGGGACGGTGCAGACTATAAGGAGATACTGTGGAACTATTACGGAGATATTGAATTTAATAAAATTACCTATGATGTTCTTGAGTAACACTCTTCCGAATATAAATTAAATAATTTAACCGGGGGAGGACAATTATGCAAAATTACATCAGGAAAAGGGCGGTAAAAATCGGACTCCATATTCAAAAAACATCTGATACGGTAAGACAAACTGCTGAGATTTTTGGAATCTCAAAAAGCACAGTTCATAAAGATGTGTCAGAAAGACTGCCGCGGATCGATAAACAATTAGCTCAGGACGTAAAAGATATTTTAGATAAAAATAAGGCAGAGAGGCATATCAGAGGGGGGGAAGCTACCCGGCAAAAGTATGCAGCCGCCAGAATAAATTAAAATAAATTTTTATATATTAGCATAGCTAATCAGAATTAAAAAAGGTAGAATAATGTTAGTTTGATTATTTTTGTGGGGAGGCTATGCTAAATGTGTCTTTATCAGGAGGATATTGGTATTGATTTGGGTACGGCAACGGTTTTGCTTTTCCGCAAGGGACAGGGAATAGTTCTGCATGAGCCTTCCGTTGTGGCAATTGATAAGAAAACTGACAAAATTATTGCCGTGGGAGAGGATGCCAGATCCATGCTGGGAAGAACTCCGGGGCATATTGTAGCCATCCGTCCATTAAGAAATGGCGTTATTGCTGATTATGACACTACTGAACGCATGCTTACATATTTTATCAATAAGGCTATCGGCAAAAAATTGCTTATGAAACCAAGAGTGGTAGTGTGCATACCAATAGGAGCAACTGATGTCGAAGAACGAGCGGTAAGACAAGCCGCTTTAAATTCCGGGGCCCGGGAAGCATTCATTATTGAAGAACCCTTAGCGGCAGCCCTGGGAGCAGGCATAAACATCAGCAGTCCTGCCGGCAACATGGTAGTTGACATCGGCGGAGGCACATGCGATGTAGCTGTTCTTTCCCTGGGCGGGGTCGTATGTAATACTATGCTTAGAATAGGCGGAGATCATTTTGACGAAGCAATTATACGCTATGTCCGCAAAGAACATAATTTAATGATTGGGGAAAGAACTGCGGAAGAAATAAAAATCAAGATTGGAACTGCGATGGTTACTGACCAGAACCGCACACAATCAATAAGCGTAAGAGGCCGGGATTTAATCACCGGACTGCCCAAAACTATCGATATCACATCGGAAGAGAGTTGGCTGGCAATTCAGGAACCGGTTTTTTCTATTATAGAAGGCATCCGCAAAGTGCTGGAAATAACACCACCAGAGTTGTCTGCCGATATAGTAAACAATGGTATTGTTATGACCGGAGGCGGATCACTGCTGGATGGTCTTGATATATTGGTATCCAAAATGACCAATCTGCCGGTAAATATTGCAGATGATCCTATAGCTTGTGTGGCAAGAGGAACTGGTAAAGTATTAAATGAAATGACTTATTTACATAGTCGCGCTAATCATAACACCAGGACCGCCTAAAACAATAACAATTAAGGCATAATATTTAAAAAACTCATAAAACCTGCTTACGGCGGGTTTTTTCATAAGCTTGTTTTACTGTTAATTGGCGGATGAGACAGGAGGCGCCAGGGCATATGAATAAAGAGCAGCAGGCTGATATCCTGGGGTGTCAGGTAGATTTAGTCAACTTAAGCCAGGTTTTACAGGATATCGAAACTTTTCTCTGCACTGATAAAGAACCAGCACAGATTATTACAGTTAACGCGGAGATACTCTATGAAGCGAGTAAAAACCGTAAACTTAAGGAAGTAATCAATGCTGCACAAATGGTAACACCTGATGGGATAGGTGTAGTTTGGGCAGCCAGGCAATTAGGTTATAATCCGCAGGGACGGGTTACCGGAATCGAATTGCTGGAAGCGGTTTGCAGGGAAGGAGCTAAGCAGGGTTGGAAAATATTTTTTTTGGGTGCTGCTCCGGGCGTGGCTGAGCAGGCTGCAAGAGAATTAAACAAAAGATACCAAGGTTTAAAAATAACAGGTACAATTGATGGATATTTTGCCCCCGAAAATGAAGAGGATATTATTGCAGCAATCAAGTCCAGCAGCCCGGATATATTATTTGTTGGTTTAGGAGCACCCAGACAGGAGTATTGGATAAATGATTATAAGGAGCAATTGCAAATTCCTGTTTGTATTGGTGTTGGAGGCAGTTTCGATGTGATCTCCGGTCTGAAAAAAAGAGCTCCGGCGTTTATGATCAGATTAAATTTGGAATGGCTGTACAGATTGATCAGTGAACCATCGAGAGTTAAGCGTCAAATGGCCCTGCCCAAATTTGTCTTATCAATTTTTCAGCAAAAATACCAGCAGCATTAATAAATAACGCATAAAACAGGAAAACCTATATAAGCCATATTAAAAAGAGGTGTAAGCCTCTTTTATCTTTATAATCACGGCAAAAAAAGTCAACATAAATTGAAATTAGTTTAATATAGTCAAATATACTAAAACCATCAAAAATTTTAATAAAAAATACCTCTTTATTTATTTTTACACGTGCAGTAAAATTAAAACGAAGGTCAAAGAAAGTCAAAGGAGCGTAGCGATGAAAAAGAGCCTGGCAGATAAAATAGAACAATATTTAAAAGTTCTCATTGAAAGAAGTGAGAATAATGAAATTGAAATTCAGAGAGCTGAGTTGGCTGAGACTTTTGCTTGTGTTCCCTCCCAGATAACTTATGTTATTGGGACCCGTTTCAATGAAACGGTTGGATACTATACAGAGAGCCGCAGAGGCGGCAAAGGCTTTGTCCGGATAAACCGTATAGATAATGTCCAGGTGAAGGCGGGAATCAGCCGAAAAGATTTTTTTTCTTTTATTGATGATCTTCTGGATCTGCAGCTTATAACTGAAAATGAAAGCCGTTTGTTAAAGCATTTGGCGGTGAACGGTTTTCGCGAAATACCTTTGGAAACGCAGAACCAGTTGTTTTTAAAATTGAAGACTTGCTTGGAAAATTTTGTGCATTTGCCCTAGCAATGCGGAGGAGGCATTATTTATGTACTGTGAAGAATGTAATAAAAGGCCGGCTACAGTTCATCTTACGCAAATATTTAATGGTCAGAAAAAGGAAACTCATTTATGTGAAAAATGTGCGGCTGAAAAAGGCGCATTCATATTTAATCTGGAGGGGCAGATGACAATACCAAACTTGTTAGGCAGTTTTTTTGGCAGTCATTATAATATGCAAGAAATGAACACTGATACAGCTCAGGCCGTTTGCCCCAATTGTGGCATGAAATTTATCGATATCAGGCAAACAGGCAAATTAGGGTGTGCAGTTTGTTATAATGCTTTTGACCATGATCTGGAACCTATTTTGCGCAGAATACATGGAAATAATCAACATATCGGCAAGATACCTGCCCGTGAGGGTGATACTGTTTTATTAAAGAAAAAAATCGAGGAAATGAAAAATCAATTACATCAGGCAGTAGTGAATGAAGAGTATGAAAAAGCAGCTGAAATAAGAGACGCCATTAAGGAACTGGAAAAACAGAATGAGTAGGAGGGTTCAAAAATGGGCGCAGACATTTTAAATGATAATTATGTTTACTGGATGGAAGCCAAGGATGGCAAAGACTCTGATATAGTTATCAGCAGTCGGGTAAGACTGGCCCGAAATTTAAATAAACTGCCTTTTCCCCATTTGTTAAGCGCCGAACAGGGAGAACAATTAATAAAAATATTTAAGGAAGCCTGGCGCAAAAGCCCTGATCAGGGTATGCATAAGATGACCCTCTTAACTTTTGATCAGTTAAGTAATCTGGACCGGCAGATACTGATGGAAAAACATTTGATCAGTCCTAATCATGCCAAAAACAATACTTCCTACAGCGGGGTACTGGTTAATGATGAAGGCTCGTTAGCTATTATGATAAATGAAGAGGATCATTTTCGTATTCAATGTTTTTTACCCGGTTTACAGCTCAGTGAAAGTCTTGACCGGGCACAGCAGATTGATGACGCTCTTGAAGCAGAATTGAGTCTGGCTTTTGACGAAAGAAGAGGCTACCTTACTGCCTGTCCAACTAATACAGGGACCGGTATGAGAGCATCAGTGATGCTGCATCTCGCTGCTTTTGTTATTTCCGGTCAATTGAATTATTTATTTCAGAATATCTCTCAATTGGGTATGACTGTAAGGGGGCTTTATGGTGAAGGTACTGAAGTAATCGGCAACCTTTTTCAATTATCTAACCAGATAACAATGGGACAAACTGAGGAAGATATCCGTAGTAAACTAGGCAGTATTACAGAGCAGATTGTTGAACAGGAAAGAATGATGAGACGAAAACTTGAGGCTGATATGAAGTATCAGCTTGAAGACAGGGTCGGCAGAGCTTATGGTATTTTAACCAATGCCCGTGTAATAAATTCCAATGAAGCCATGAATCTTTTATCAGATGTTCGTTTAGGAGTTGACCTGGGTATTATAAAAGATATCAATGCGTTTGCCTTAAATGAACTTTTAGTAGCTATCAGACCTGCCCATTTACAGAGAAAAGTAGGCGCCGAAATGGAAGCATATGAAAGAGACATAAAACGAGCTGAAGTAATAAAAGAAAAGCTCATTAAGCAGAAAAAGAATTAGGAGGAAAGTATATTATGTTCAGAAAATTTACCCAAAGAGCCAGAAATGCAGTTATTCATGCCCAGGAAGAAGCCCGGCAGATGAATCATCCGGCTATTGGTACAGAACATATTCTCCTGGGGCTGCTTATGGAAGGGGAAGGCATCGGGGCCAGGGCCCTGTTGAATTTAGGGTTGGATTTAAACAAAGTCCGGGAAGCAATAGTTCAGACTATCGGTGAAAGTGATGGGGGAATAGAACAACCAGCAGGTGATCTGCCTATAACTCCACGGGCCAAAAAAGTATTCAATCTTTCCTTTGATGAAGCAAGAATGCAGGGAGTAAATTATGTTGGTACCGAACATATACTTTTAGCTTTAATCAGAGAAGAGGAAGGGATAGCCGGGCAGGTATTGATTTCAATGGGGGTTAAACTGGAGGAAGTCAGAGAACAGGTAATAATGTTGTTAGGCGGGGAGATACCAGGAATGACTTCGATAAATAACCAGTATGCAGAAGCACCAAGTCAGCCAGCGCCCCAGGCCAGCAAAAGAAAACCTAAAAGCAAGACTCCCACCCTGGACAATTACAGCCGCGACTTAACCCAGGATGCTCTGGAAGCAAGGCTGGATCCGGTAATTGGCCGGGAAGATGAAATTGAACGTGTAGTACAGATATTATCACGCCGTACCAAGAACAATCCGGTTTTGATCGGAGATCCCGGAGTCGGTAAGACTGCCATAGTGGAAGGCTTAGCTCAGAGGATAAATGAAAATCGCGTGCCGGAAATTTTGAACAACAAAAGGGTTGTGTCGCTGGATCTTTCATCAATGATAGCAGGAACTAAGTATCGGGGAGAATTTGAAGACCGGTTGACTAAAATTGTCGGAGAAATAAAAGCCGCCGGTGATGTTATAATCTTTATTGATGAATTGCATACTATAGTAGGGGCCGGGGCTGCTGAGGGAGCTATAGATGCTGCAAATATTTTAAAACCTTCTTTAGCCAGAGGCGAATTTCAGTGTGTAGGTGCTACTACTCTGAATGAGTACCGGAAACATATTGAGAAAGACGCTGCCCTGGAAAGGCGTTTTCAGCCTATTCTGGTCAATGAACCAACCCAGGAGGAAAGTATTGCTATACTGAAAGGGCTTCGTGACCGCTATGAAGCTCACCATGGGGTAAAAATCAGTGATGAGGCTATCGAAGCTGCTGTCAAGCTTTCGGCCAGGTATATTTCCGACCGTTTTCTGCCTGATAAGGCGATTGATTTGATTGATGAAGCGTCCTCCCGGGTTCGACTGGCAAATTATGTTTTACCTGCTGACATACAGGAAGATGAAATTCGTCTGGCAGAAATAATCAAGGAAAAAGAGGAAGCTATTAATGCACAGGAATTTGAAAAAGCTGCCAGTATCAGGGATGAAGAACAAAAGTTGAAAGATTTGATTGAAAATAGACGCAAAGAATGGACCAATAAGCGCAATCTGGAAACAGGTTCAGTTGGGGAAGAAGAAATTGCTGCTATTGTTTCAAAATGGACCGGGGTTCCGGTAAGCAAATTGGCAATGGAAGAGAGCGAGAGACTGGTTAACCTGGAGGAAGTATTACATGCCCGGGTAGTCGGACAAAACGATGCCGTAAAAGCAGTTTCCCGGGCGGTAAGAAGAGCACGGGCGGGGCTGAAAAATCCCAAACGTCCCATCGGTTCATTCATCTTTCTTGGTCCTACCGGCGTAGGAAAAACTGAATTAGGCAGGGCATTAGCCGAAGCTATGTTTGGCAGTGAAGATGCTGTTATCAGACTTGATATGTCTGAATATATGGAAAAGCATGCGGTTGCCAGAATGATAGGTTCCCCTCCCGGCTATGTCGGGTATGATGAGGGTGGTCAGTTGACTGAGAAAGTAAGGAGGAAACCATATTCAGTAATCTTACTGGATGAAATCGAAAAAGCTCACCCGGATGTGTTTAATATTCTGCTGCAGGTACTGGAGGATGGGCGTCTGACTGACGGACAGGGACGTACGGTTGATTTTCGCAATACGGTCGTAATCATGACTTCCAATGTCGGTGCCGAATCGTTGAGAGATGACAAAAAGGTTGGCTTTAATCGTGCTATTGACGAAGCGCAGGATTATTCCCGGATGAAAGATACCGTATTGGAGAAACTGAAACATACTTTCAGACCTGAGTTTTTAAACCGTATTGATGAAGTAATTGTATTTCAGGCGCTTAATGAAACAGAACTGAAAGAAATAGTAGAGCTGTTGTTAAAAGAAGTTGCCGAACGAATATCTGAAAATGGCTATAATTTATCGATTAGTTCAACTGCCAAAGAACTTATTTTGCGGGAAGGTTATGATCCGGCTTACGGTGCAAGGCCTATTAAACGAGCTATACAAAGATTAGTTGAAGATACATTGTCGGAAGAGATATTAAAGGGAACGGTACAACCGGGCGATAATGTTCTGATCGATGCTGCAGATGAACATATTGTGGTCAAAAAAGGTTAGAACCAGGCAACCGGAGGAGCCGTTCAATCGGCGTACATTACGTACGCCGATTGAACGGGACTTTCGTGTTAACACAGTTATTAGCCTTTTTTGATGGTCTGAAAATGAGGCCGGAAAGGCCTCATTTTCATTAAGTGCCGGTTTAAAGACAAAAACTCCCATAATATTAAATTTGCTATAAATACTGAGATAATTTAGTATATAATGATTTAAAGGAGTGTAATATGGGGAAAATAAGCACCAAGTTCGTTTGTAATGAATGCGCCTATGAAGTTCCCAAATGGATGGGAAAATGCCCGGGATGCAATTCCTGGAATACTTTCGTGGAGGAAAGAATTACTCCCCGGGATGCGGCTGCTAAAAAAAACAGAACAGAAGCAGTACCGCTCAGTGCCATAGCAGACACCGATATCTGCCGTTTCAGCAGCGGCAATAATGAGCTAAACAGGGTATTGGGAGGGGGAATCGTTCCAGGATCCTTAGTCTTACTTGGTGGAGACCCGGGGATCGGCAAATCAACCTTGTTGTTGCAGGTAGCTCATTCCATTGCACAGGCAGGTCAAAGGGTAATATACTTATCGGGGGAAGAATCCCTTAAGCAAATTCGTTTGCGCTCATTACGGCTTAAAATAAACAGTGACTCTATATATTTAGTTAATGAACCAGACATTGATTGTTTAAGCAGTTATGTAGATGAATTAAATCCGGGATTAATTATTATTGATTCTATTCAAACCGTTTATTCACGCGAGATATCCTCAATACCAGGTAGTGTATCACAACTGAAGGAATGTACAGCCCGTTTGATGGAATTGGCTAAAAAGCGGGAGATAGCAATTATTTTAGTCGGGCATGTTACTAAAGACGGGGCGCTGGCTGGACCCAAAGTACTGGAGCATATCGTCGATGTAGTAATTTATTTTGAAGGTGAAAAGAATTTCTCCTTCAGATTATTACGGGGAATAAAAAACCGTTTTGGCGCTACGGATGAAATCGGGATTTTAGAGATGAGTGGTGGGGGTTTGACAGAAGTAGCGGACCCTTCCTATATTTTTATTGAATCTGCCCGTAATGATTGCCGAGGGACAGCAGTTACCGCCAGTTTCGAAGGTACCAGACCACTTTTGATTGAAATACAGGCATTGGTTTCTGCTTCCGGACCGGTATATCCCCGCCGTATGGCATCCGGAATCGATCAGAACCGCTTGGCCTTGATTATTGCTGTACTTGAAAAAAGACGCAGTTTTAATTTATCTGCTTATGATGTTTATTTAAAGGTAACGGGAGGTATGTTTTTAAAAGATCCGTCAGTAGATCTTGGTATTGCGGCAGCCATAACATCCAGTTATTTAGACCGCCCTTTGCCGGCCGCAACTGTTTTTATCGGTGAATTAAGTTTATCGGGACAAATTCGCCAGGTTGCTTTTTTGGAGCAGCGTCTGAAAGAGATTCAAAAATTGGGCTATAGTCAGGCAGTTATTCCAGGAAGCGGAGGTAAAGATGCTTATGACCGGGGAGGATTAGAGCTTATCAAGGTAAACAATCTGGATGAATTAATTGAGCTAATAGGGTAGGGGGGTAAATATGGTCGACGATATTTATCATGGCAATTTCAGAAAGTATCTGCAACTGCTGGCACCAGGGACAATATTTCGTATTGGCCTGGAAAATGTATTACATGCCCATACCGGGGGATTGATCGTGGTGGGTGACTCACCAGAAGTAATGAATATTGTAAGCGGTGGTTTTCAGATCAACTGTGATTTTACTCCCGCCCGGTTATATGAACTGGCCAAGATGGATGGAGCCATTATTACTAACCATGATGTTACAAAAATCGTAGCCGCAAACGTACAACTTGATCCGGATCCCCAGATCCCATCCAACGAAACCGGCATCAGGCATCGTACCGCCCAGAGAGTAGCTAAACAAACCGGCCAATTAGTAATAGCCATCTCCCAGCGCCGCCATGTAGTAACTCTTTACCAGAGCAACATTGTTTTCAGATTGCGTGACCTGGCAAGTATACTGGTAAAAGCTAATCAGGCACTTCAGGCACTGGAGAAATACCGAAATGTATTGGCTAAAGAAACGCAGCGTTTAGGAGGACTTGAATTCGAAGATATGGTTACTGTTTCGGAAGTATGTGAAGTAATAAGACGCAGTATCAAAGTATTAAATATAGCTGAGGAGATTGAAAACTATATTGCGGAACTTGGCGTAGAAGGCCGTCTGGTAAAAATGCAGCTGGAAGAAATGATCTCCAATGTTGAAGAAGAAGCACTGCTTGTCATGGAGGATTATTCTAAAACGTCAGATAAGACCCCACAGGAGCTTATGAACAGCTTAAGAAGAGCATTTGAAGAAGATATTTCCGATTCGGTTTTTATAGCGAAAATATTGTCAATAGGTACTTCCAGCGGCCATCTTGATTTGCAGGTCTCGTCCCGGGGTTATCGGATGCTGCATAAACTGCCGCGTATCCCCCTGCCGATAGTCGAAAATCTGGTGGAGAGATTTGGCTTGCTGGGTAATATTCTACGGGCTACTATTGAAGAACTGGATGATGTTGAAGGCATTGGCGAGGTCAGAGCTCGTTCAATTAAAAACGGGCTTAAACGAATGCATGAGCAGCTGCTTTTGGAATATATGGTTTAAAAGATAAAGAAAAAGCCGCGTTGTGCGGCTTTTTTTAAAATCGTAATTTGGTTGTTTTAAGTCATATTAAATACACCTAAAGCGGAGGCCTTTTTATATTCCTGCAGGAAAACATCGTAAAGATTCAAATCCAGAGCATTGCATAGGGCGGCAGTATAAAAAAGCATTTTCCCCAGTTCACTTGTTATTACTTCATGGCAATGCTCACATAAAACACCGCGCAGGTGATCATCCAGATATTCCCGCAATTGGTCAAAGGATTCAATCCCTTCAGGCAGTTGAAGTTTTTCTGCCTGTATTGATATACAGCCGCATTCAGTAACTGATTTGGTTACAGCCCGGTTGACCCGGCATGTGGATTCGGACAGTTTGGATAAAACATCGAGAATGCTACGGTGTCTTATTAAAAGATCACCAACAACATTTTGAAATTCGTCACATATCAAGTCCTTCATAAAAAGACTTGCCCCCCTTTTTCCTGTGCCTTTATTAAATTATAGACTCGCAGGAAAACCTTTGTCAATTGGGGGGATAAACCTGCAACTTACTTTTAATCCTGTTTTGTCAGTACAATACTTCATTCCGCTAAATACAAATAAATGGAAAATAATATAGTTGTTAGTATAAATGCCTTGGCAGAATAGAAAACTAATTAGCGGAGGTGTTTATATGTATTATAAATTAAGGTTTTCAAAGCCAGTATTGGGATTAGCTCTGTTGATCAGCATCTGGACAGTATATTTTGCCCGCCTGTTCTTGCGGTTAGATTTAAAATATCTGTTGATTCTGGGATTAATAGTACTTCTTTTTTGCACTTTTATTTTTAATATTATTAAAGCCTTTTTTCAAAAAGCTCATAAACGATTTAACCGTAACCTGGACAATCTTCCTATAGAAATGATCGTTGGCGGGACAACCGGTTTGCTGGTAGGAATAATTGTGGCAGCACTAAGTAGTTTCCCTCTCGCGTTATTAGGTAAGATCGGTGCTTATATAACTATGATATTTTTTATTTTAACTGTTTATCTGGGACTTAAGATAGGACTGCGCAAAGCCCAGGAAGTATACAACCTTTTCCCCTTCGATTTAAAATTGGCTGAAAGTCATTATCTAAAAAATGAGCAGGCAAAAATATTGGATACCAGTGCTATTATTGACGGGCGTATCTATGATGTCTGTATTTCCCATTTCCTGCAAGGGCCTTTAATTGTACCCAATTTTGTAATTGAAGAACTGCAGCATATTGCTGATTCTTCTGATAACATCAGAAGAAACAAGGGAAGAAGAGGTTTGGAATTATTGACGAAAATGCAGAAGCACACAGAAATAAAAATTGTTATAATTGATGTTGATGAACCAAGTATTCTGGAAGAAAAAGAGGTTGACAATAAACTGATACGGTTGTGCAAACATCTTAATGCCAGTATTATTACCAACGATTATAATCTTAATAAAGTCGCTGAGCTGCAAGGTATAACGGTACTTAATATCAACGAACTTACCAATGCGGTAAAAGTAATTGTTTATCCGGGTGAAACCATGAATATCACAATCATTAAAGAAGGTAAAGAAGCCGGACAGGGAGTAGGTTACCTGGAAGATGGAACTATGGTAGTGGTTGAGGAAGCCCAGAAGGAAATAGGCCGGGATTTGGAAGTCATGGTTACCAGTGTTTTTCAAACTGCTGCCGGCCGCATGATTTTTACCCGTAAAGTCCGCGAAGATTCGCGTCATTCAGCTTCTCAGCCACTGGATATGCAAGAGGTGAATATGTATGGATAACAACCTTCGGGTTGTTGTTGCCGCTGCCGGTATCGGCAAACGCATGGAAAGCAAGATTAATAAACAGTATATCCTTTTGGAGGATAAGCCGCTTTTAACTTATTGCATTGAGGTTTTGGAAAAGTGTTCTTTAGTCCAGAAGATAGTTATTGTGGCCCATGCCTGGGAGACAGAATACTGTCAAAAAGAGATAATAGAAAAATATGGTTATATGAAAGTAAGCCGGGTAGTTGCAGGCGGTGCGGAGCGCCAGGATTCAGTTTTCAAAGGTCTGGAAGCTTTAGGTTCCGATACTGAGTGGGTGGCTGTTACAGATGGTGCCCGTCCTTTTATTACCCTTGATCTTATAGAAGCCTTGGCAACAGCAGCTTATTTATATGGTGCAGCTGTTCCTGGAGTCTTGACGAGAGATACTATAAAAACAATCGACCTGGATAGTTTTGTGATGCAGACGCTTAATAGGACAAACATAACTGCGGTGCAAACTCCTCAGGTATTTGATTATGCCAGGCTTTTTGACGCTTATAAAAAAGCTTTCCAGGATAATTTTTACGGCACAGATGATGCTTCAATATATGAAAGATATGCCGGATCTGTAAAAGTGATTAAAGGGGATCCAAATAATATAAAGATTACGCATCCAGAGGATCTTATCTGGGCACAGGCAATTATTAATGCCCGGCGGAAACAGAAAAAATAATTTTACAGAAGAGGAGAAACAATGCGTATAGGAACAGGCTATGATGTGCATCAGCTGCAAGAAGGAAGAAAACTAATTCTCGGCGGGGTTGATATTCCATATGTTACTGGACTATTAGGGCACTCTGATGCTGATGTGCTGGTGCATGCTGTTTGTGATGCCTTGCTGGGGGCTGCTGCCTTAGGTGATATAGGCCGACATTTCCCTGACAATGATCCAAGATACAAAGATATTGACAGCCTGAAATTACTTAAAGATGTCAGACATAAGATAAGTGAAAGTGGTTATAAAATCTCAAATCTGGATTGTACGATAATAGCTGAAAAACCAAAACTAAGCCCTTTTATTCCTCAGATGTGCGATAATATTGCCCAGGTACTGGAACTTGACTTAAAGCAGGTGAATATTAAAGCAACTACTACAGAAAAACTTGGTTTTACAGGGCGGGAAGAAGGTATAGCTGCCCAGGCAGCTGTGCTGCTTATGGAGTTATAACCTGTTCCATGATTGAATTCATCAGGAGATTAAGTTAGTATTACTATACGCAAAATAAGAGGAGGAGAATCATGAAAGCGGTCAAGGTAAGATTTGCGCCCAGTCCAACCGGGCCTTTACATATAGGGGGAGCACGGTCAGCTTTGTTTAATTATTTATTTGCTGCCCATGAACAGGGTACTATGGTGCTCCGCATCGAAGATACTGACCTGGAGCGTTCCCAGCGTATTTATGAAGAAGAGATAATCGATTCACTGCGCTGGTTAGGCTTAGATTGGCAGGAAGGCCCGGGGGCAGAAGGAGAAAACGGTCCCTACCGGCAAACGGAAAGATTGGATATTTATAACCAGTATGTGGAAAAGCTGCTCAAGGAAGATAAGGCTTACTATTGTTTCTGCCAGCCGGAGGAACTGCAAGCAGAGCGCCAGCTTTCCGGGGAAAAAGGAGAAATGATAGCCTATTCCGGTAAATGCCGTTCCTTAAGCAAAGAGGAAATAGATGAAAAAATAGCTCAGGGAATAAAACCCACAGTTCGTTTCCGGGTTCCCGAGCATAAAGTCTTGGTAGTCGATGATTTGGTAAGAGGTTCAGTCATGTTTGAAACTGACCTTTTAGGCGACTACATAATTGTAAAGTCAGATGGCATACCTACGTATAATTTTGCTGTAGTAATTGATGACTATTTAATGGGGATCACCCATGTAATCAGGGCAGAAGAGCATTTATCAAATACTCCCCGGCAATTGCTTATTTATGATGCATTAGGATTTGAACTGCCGGAATTTGCTCATATTTCTCTCATCCTGGGCAGCGACAAGCAGAAGATGAGCAAACGCCACGGGGCGACTTCAGTCTTGCAGTACCGTGAAAATGGCTATTTACCGGCAGCCTTGTTTAATTTTTTGTCCCTGTTGGGATGGTCACCGGAAGGGGAAACAGAAATACTTACAGTCCCTGAAATTATTAAACAGTTCAGCCTGGGAAAAGTATCAAAAAGCCCGGCAGTTTTTGATGTAGACAAATTAAACTGGCTTAACAGCCAATATATAAAGAAACTTAGCATAAACGAGCTGGCACCTATGTTGAAGCCTTTTCTTAAGGATTTTCCATATAAAGAACAGCTCGATAAGCTTAGCGATGATAAGTTCATGCTTTTAGCGGAGGCAGTTCATGAACGTTTAGTATCACTTAAAGATATTGCCTTGGAAGCTGAAGCCTTTTTTGCACCGGTTAAATATGAAGATGAAGCCTGGCAAATTCTTTGCCAACCGGGTTCAGCTTTGGTATTGCAGTTATTTAAAGATAACCTTACGGCAGCAGATGATATAGATTTTATCAAACAGACTATAAAAAAGGTCATCAAAGACAACAAACTGAAACCTAAAGATGTTTTCATGCCCTTAAGATGTGCCCTGAGCGGGGTCACGCACGGACCGGAGCTTCCATATTTCATCAGCATCTGGGGATTGGAGGAAACCCGACGCCGTATTGACAATACATTAACGCTCCTCCAAACGCAGTGAAATAAATAAATTTGCTTAACAGAGGAAAGGTTAAACGGTATTTTAAGAAAATCAAAACCACGCAAATATAACCTTTCGTCTCTTACGAGATGAAAGGTTTTTTATTGACCATGGTAATGGTATAGTTATAGGTGAAACTGCTGGAACCGGAGACAATTAACCGTTTGCCCAAGCGTTGTCCCTGACGGCACCGGAAATAAAAAAGGTAAAAGTAATCCTGCTGCCGTCAGCAAGTTTAATATAGGTGCTGTACTTAATAACATAAAAGTGAGGCGCTGAGAAATGAAGGTTTACAATACTTTAAACAGACAAAAAGAGACTATGGATTTAAATACCGAGGTAAGCATGTATGTATGCGGACCGACAACCTATAATTATATTCATTTAGGAAATGCCCGTCCGCTGGTAGTTTTCGATACCGTACGCCGCTATTTGGAATATAAAGGCTATAAGGTCACTTATGTTCAGAATTTTACTGATGTCGATGACAAGATAATTCAGAGGGCCAATGAACTGGGGCAGGACCCGCTGGAATTAGCCAGCTTTTATATAGGGGAATATTTTGATGATGCAGATAAATTAGGCATAAGAAGAGCAGATGTACATCCTAAGGTAAGTGAACATATTGATGATATCATAAAAGCTATTGAGATTCTGATTAAAAAAGGCTTTGCCTATGAATTAAACGGTGATGTCTATTACCGGGTAAAAGCTTTCAAAGATTATGGGAAACTTTCAGGACGATCTCTTGATGACATGCTGGCTGGGGCCCGCGTAGAAATTGACGTAAGAAAAGAAGAACCGGCTGATTTTGCTTTGTGGAAGGCAGCCAAACCAGGAGAACCACATTGGGAAAGTCCCTGGAGTCAGGGCAGGCCGGGTTGGCATATTGAATGCTCAGTCATGTCAACCCTCTACCTGGGAGCGACAGTTGACATACATGGCGGCGGAAGCGATCTCATCTTCCCTCATCATGAAAATGAGATCGCTCAGGCAGAAGCTGTCACCGGCAAACCTTTTGTCCGTTATTGGATGCATAATGGCTTTATAACTGTCAATAAAGAAAAAATGTCAAAATCACTGGGTAATTTTTTTATTCTCCGCGATATTTTAGCAAAATTTCCGGCTGATGTAGTGCGCTATTATTTAATTGCTACCCATTACCGCAGTCCTTTGGATTTTGATGACGGCAAACTGGAAGAAGCCCGGCGTGCTCTTAACCGCTTAGATAACACCTTATTATTGACGGAGGAATTTAAAGTTAATGACAGCCGGACAGTCGAAAAACTAAGCGAAAAAGCACTGCAATTCGAGGAAAGCATAGGGCAGCTCAGAGACAGTTTTATTGAAGCTATGGATGACGATTTCAACACTGCCCGTGCGATAGGATATTTATTTGAAATGTCGCACCTGATAAATATATTTTTGGCCGAGGAAAACCGAGAAGACGCAGACAATCAGGAAGCGATAAAGTGGGCTGCTCAAATCTTTTGCGAATTAGGTTCGGTTTTAGGTATTTTTGTTAAGACAGCAGTTGATTCCAACCACTTGGGAGAAAAGCTGCTGCCGATATTTGGGCGGCTAAGAACCAATGCCCGCCAGGAAAAACAGTATAGTTTAGCTGATTCGCTGCGTGATTGGCTGAGTGAAAACGGGATTACTATTGAAGATCAGCAGGAAGGCAGTCGTTTTCGTTACGATGATTTGCCCGACAGCCGGATATTAATAGAAAAACTTCTTTGGCTGCGTACAGAGTTCAAAAAAGAAAAATTATATGCCAAAGCTGATTTTATCAGAGACAGTCTGCAGGAACAGGGCATAATAATTGAAGATACCAGGGAAGGGGTGCGCTTTAAATTTGCTGACAACTGAGAATAATGAACCGCTTAATTTAAGAGAGTATTCACCTATTGTTTTAGCCTACATCGGAGATGCCGTTTTTGAACTATTGGTACGTACCAGCATGGTAATCGGGGGTAAACGTAAAATTAAAGATATTCATTTGGATACCGTACAGATTGTTAATGCTGAAAGTCAGGCCAAAGTGATTCGGGAAGTATTTGAAGATTTAAGTGATGAAGAAAAAGATATCGTGCGCCGGGGCAGAAATGCCAAGAGTACTCCGCCGCGCCATGCAGATAACGGTGATTACAAAATGAGTACCGGATTTGAAGCTTTATTAGGGTACCTTTATCTTAAAGGTGATTTAAAACGAATAGACCAATTAGTTCAAGCAGCGCTCCATAATGAAGCGGTGATAATATAAATTATGAGGTGAGATAAGTGCAGACAAGTTTACAGGTTGAACTGATCCGGCATACCCCGGAACCCGAAAAACTGGTTGCTTCTGCTGCCAAGCTATGCTATTCCCAAACGGGAATTGATCAGATTGCCCAGGGGTTAAACCAGTCCGCCATTGACAACTTTCTTACAATGCTGGGAGAAATAGGCCACGAAAGCCCTATTGAACATGTCAGCTTTACTTTTGCGGTAGCCGGGGTAAGCCGTTCTCTGTTGGCCCAGCTTACCAGGCACCGTTTAGCCAGTTACAGTGTACGCTCACAGCGGTATGTCAATGAAGCCGACTTCGAATACATAATTCCTCCTGAAATTGAAGCGATACCGGAAGCCAAAGCACTTTTTTCAGAAGCTATGCAGGCTGACCAGCAAACCTATGAAAAGCTGGCTGCCCTTTTAGCAAAAAATCATGTCAGAGAATTTTTGCAGCAGGGAAGATCAGAAGCGGAAGCCAGACAGATGGCAGAAAAAAAAGCAAATGAAGATGCCCGTTTTGTGCTTCCCAATGCTTGTGAAACAAAACTGGTTGTTACTATGAATGCACGCAGCCTGCATAATTTTTTCCGTCAGAGATGCTGTAACCGGGCGCAGTGGGAGATCAGAGCCTTAGCAACCGAAATGTTGAAACAGGTGCGCACGGTCGCTCCTGCCTTATTTAAGAATGCAGGCCCCGGATGTTACAGTGGCGGCAAATGTCCGGAAGGTAAAATGACCTGTGGGAAAACTAAAGAAGTGAAAGAATTTTTCAGCAGTTTCTAAATGTTACAGATGTGAGGTTAGATAAGTGACAGAAAAGCTGGCCGGAGTAAACAGCATAATGGAAGCCCTGAAAGGGCAGAGAAAAGTTAATAAAATATTCATTCAGGAAGGACGTCAGGGCAAAAAGACGGAAGAATTAGTCCATTATGCGCAAAAAAAAGGCGTTTTTGTTCAATATGTCGAAAAAAGCCGTCTGGATGCCATGTATACTGCCGGTAACCATCAGGGGGCGGTCGCTCAGGTAAGCAATTTTGAGTATAGTGAAATAGGAGAAGTTTTGGAGAAAGCCTGCCTGAATAAGCAAAACCCCTTTATACTGATTTTAGATGGTATCGAAGACCCGCAAAACTTTGGTTCAATTATAAGAACTGCAGAAGCTGCAGGAGTTCATGGGATAGTAATACCCAGGCACAGTTCGGCAGAAGTAACTACAGCAGTTGCCCGTGCTTCTGCCGGTGCTGTTGAACATGTATTGATAGTCAGAGAAACAAATTTAGTAAATTCCATTAAATATTTAAAAGAACAAGGCCTTTGGATAATTGGTGCTGATATGAAAGGGGAGAATGACTATTTTAAGGCAGTTATCCCTGCATCGACAGCCCTGGTTATCGGAGGGGAAGGCCGGGGTATCAGAAGGCTGGTACGGGAAAATTGCGATATACTGCTCAGGATTCCTATGGCAGGTAAAATAGAATCTTTAAATGCTTCCGTGGCAGCCGCCCTGCTGATTTTTGAAATAGTTCGCCAGAGGAACACAGAGCAGGGAAATAGCAGTTATTACCGCGGATAACATGAGCCCAGGCAGTTTTACCAAGGTATTTAAAATTTGATAGCAATGATGATGCTTGACGCCAATCTTGTGAGTGGCTATAATATACCTATCTGTAAGCATGGACGTGCATTAAAGCAGGGAATAAAAGGGTGGAGGAGAATGGATGTATAGTTCTGCCGCTGTTAAGCACTTCGAGATTGCATACAATGAGCTGACTGATGAAGAAATCGTTGAATTAGCTCAAGAGGGAGAACAATTTGCTTCAGAATATCTAGTCGATAAATATAAGAATTTTGTAAGAGCCAAAGCCAGATCTTATTTTTTAATTGGGGCCGATAAAGAGGATATAATTCAGGAGGGAATGATAGGGTTATTTAAGGCTATCCGCGATTACAAAACGGACAAGCTGACTTCTTTCCGCGCCTTCGCAGAATTATGCATCACCCGCCAGATAATTACGGCCATAAAAACTGCCACCAGACAAAAACACATTCCGCTGAACTCATATGTTTCATTGAACAAACCGATTTATGATGAAGAGTCAGACCGCACTTTGATGGATGTAATATCTACTACTAAAATCACCAACCCGGAAGAAATAATTATCAGCCGGGAAGAATTCATTTTTATTGAGAAAAAAATGGGAGAAATACTAAGTTCTCTGGAATGGAAAGTACTTATGGCCTATCTGGAAGGAAAGTCTTATCAGGAAATAGCCGTAGAACTTAAAAGACATGTAAAGTCTATCGACAATGCCCTGCAAAGAGTAAAACGCAAACTGGAAAAATACCTGTAATATGAACAACATAACGCTAATAAAAGAGCACATCCAAGTATGTGCTCTGTAGAGTGTTAAAAAAAGCAAATCTCATTGTTACATTACAAGCCCCGCTCAATCATCGTACTCCATGTACGCTTCAACCGCGGGGCTTGCTCGTGCCTCAATCTTCACTTTTTTTGTTCGGTCTGCCAGCAACTTTGATAAGTTGAAAGCATATCCAGGTATAAGCTTTTTGTTGTACTTAACATACCTACACAAGCTGAGGTTGAATGATGACCTGGCTTCAGTAGCTTTGGCAATTTGCAGGCCGGCAAAAAGCTATTGACTTTGCGGTATACAGAGGTTAAAATATTATTTGCTGAGCCGAGCTAGCTCAATCGGTAGAGCAGCTGATTTGTAATCAGCAGGTTGCGGGTTCAAGTCCTGTGCTCGGCTCCAGATTGTACATGGAGGGATACCCAAGCGGCCAAAGGGGGCAGACTGTAAATCTGTTGTCGACGACTTCGAAGGTTCGAATCCTTCTCCCTCCACCATTTAATAATTGCATACTGGCCGAAATAGTATACAATGAATAGTAGTTCTTTTTAATTGTCATCGCGGGATGGAGCAGTTGGTAGCTCGTCGGGCTCATAACCCGAAGGTTGCCGGTTCAAGTCCGGCTCCCGCAACCATAAAAATAAATCCCGAAGGGATATGAAATAGGTAGTGCCCGCAGGGTACAACCAAAAATAGTAAGTTCCCGCAGGGAACATAAGATAAAGGAAGTCCCCGAATGGGACTGAAATTTATAAATAACTGCAATCGGTAGTCCTGAATAAGAGGGGCAACCAGTGGAATTGCCCTTATAGCTCAGTCGGCAGAGCGCATCCTTGGTAAGGATGAGGTCACCGGTTCAAGTCCGGTTAAGGGCTCCATTCGGCGGCGTAGCTCAGCTGGCTAGAGCATACGGTTCATACCCGTAGTGTCGTGGGTTCAAATCCCTCCGCCGCTACCAGCTAAAATTCCAAGGAGTGGGATCATCCTGCTCCTTTTAATTTAGATTTATATTGGTTAAAATATAATTGCATTACAGGCAAAAAATTTAAATGGGAAAGGTGAGAAGGAAAAATGGCAAAGGCTAAATACGAGAGGACAAAACCTCATCTTAACATTGGGACGATAGGACACGTAGACCATGGGAAGACAACCTTAACAGCAGCGATAACATTAGTATTATCAAAAGTAGGGGGAGCAGTAGCGACCTCATATGATTCGATCGACAAAGCGCCGGAAGAAAGAGAAAGAGGAATAACCATCAACACCGCCCATGTAGAATATCAGACAGAGGCAAGGCATTACGCACATGTAGACTGCCCGGGACATGCAGACTACATAAAGAATATGATAACCGGAGCAGCCCAGATGGACGGATCGATACTGGTAGTATCTGCAGCAGACGGACCGATGCCGCAGACCAGAGAGCACATAGTCCTGTCAAGACAGGTAGGAGTGCCATATATGGTAGTATTCATGAACAAAATAGACATGGTAGACGATGAAGAACTACTAGAGCTGGTAGAAATGGAAATCAGAGAGCTGTTAAGCATATACGAATTTCCCGGAGACGATATACCGGTAATAAAAGGATCAGCCTTAAAAGCAATGGAATGCGGATGCGGAAGCAGAGACTGTGAATGGTGCGGCCATATATGGGAACTGATGGATGCAGTAGACAGCTACATTCCGATGCCGGAAAGAGCGAAAGACAAGCCGTTTTTAATGCCGATAGAAGACGTATTCACCATAACCGGAAGAGGGACAGTAACGACCGGCAGAGTAGAAAGAGGGCAGGTCAAAGTAGGAGACGAAGTAGAGATCGTCGGGATGAGAGAAGCGACCAGAAAGACAGTATGTACCGGAGTAGAAATGTTCAGGAAGCTGCTTGATTATGCAGAGACAGGAGATAATATTGGTACGCTGTTAAGAGGAATAGACCGGAAAGAAGTAGAAAGAGGGATGGTACTGGCAAAGCCAGGAAGTATAAAACCGCTGACCAAATTTGATGCCCAGGTATATGTGTTGACCAAAGAAGAAGGAGGAAGGCACACTCCATTTTTTGGAGGATACCGCCCGCAATTTTACTTCAGGACCACAGATGTGACAGGAATACTGCAGTTGCCGGAAGGAGTAGAAATGGTAATGCCAGGGGACAACATCCGGATGTCAATCGAACTGATAACCCCGATAGCATTGGAAGAAGGATTAAGGTTTGCCATCCGCGAAGGCGGAAGAACAGTAGGATCAGGAGTTGTTACTGCCACCTATGCTTAATCAAAGCAGGTAAATTTGGTTTAATAACCAGTCAGCAGGAAAGCTGAAGTTTCCTGCTGACCTATGTTTTTACGTCACTTGGTTAACAATTATTGACACAGGCCTTAACCATGTGATAGAGTATTCTAGGATTTTTGTCCACAGGATGGAGGTGTAGTAGTGAGAGTCGGAATCACTTTAGCATGTACGGAATGCAAACAACGCAATTATACAACTACCAAAGACAAGAAAAAAAATACAGAGAAGATAGAATTGCGCAAGCATTGCAAATTTTGCAACGCTCATACAATTCATAAAGAGATTAAGTAATGTCAGGGATGTGAACAATATGGCCAAGAGCAATTCACCAGCCCATAAGCAGGTAACTATTAAAGACCGGTTTGAAAATATCAAGGAATATTTTATCAGTGTGTATAATGAACTGAAAAAAGTTCATTGGCCTGACAGGCGGCAAATGGTGGCTTATACAGGAGTAGTTATATTTGCGGTGGCATTGGTAGCTATAATTATATATCTTTTTGATATGGGTCTTTCATATTTATTGCAGCTGCTTTTCGAGGCTTTTGCTTAAATGGAGGAGGTGGTTCCAATTACTGATCAGCAATTGGAACAGAATAATGTAGACAGCGAAGAAAATCAACTGAAAATTAAAGGCGAATGGTATGTTGTGCATACTTATTCCGGTTATGAAAACAAAATAAAAGTTGACCTGTCAAAAAGAGTTGAGTCCATGAATATGCAGGACAAGATTTTCGATGTCATCATACCTGAAGAACAGGAAGTCGAATATAAAGGCGGAAAGAGAAAAGTTACCACTAAAAGAGTTTTTCCGGGTTATGTAATTGTAAATATGGTGATGGAGGATGATTCCTGGTATGTAGTACGCCATACTCCTGGAGTTACAGGATTTGTTGGCAGCGGCACCAAGCCGATTCCTCTGCAGCCGGAGGAGATTCATAAAATCCTGCGCCAGATGGGATTAATTGACAGCAAACCGAAGATACTTGATATAGATATAGGAGAAAATGTCCGTGTTAATACCGGACCGTTTGCCAACTTTGAAGGAGTGGTCAAGGAATTGTTGCCTGACCGCGGTAAAATAAGAGTGGCGATTTCAATGTTTGGCAGGGAGACTCCTGTGGAACTGGATTATGAACAAATAGATAAATTATAGGAGGTGAAAATGTGGCGAAGAAAGTAATCGGTAAAGTATCATTACAAATACAAGCTGGAAAAGCAACACCGGCACCACCGGTTGGACCTGCTTTAGGTCAACATGGTGTAAATATAATGGGCTTTTGTAAAGAATATAATGCAAAAACAGCCAATCAGACTGGATACATAGTTCCAGTAGAGATAACCGTTTATGCAGACAGATCATTTTCCTTTGAATTAAAGTCACCCCCGGCATCTGACTTATTAAAAAAAGCAGCTAATGTAGCAAAAGGCTCCGGGGAACCAAACAAGAAAAAAGTAGCGAAAATTCAACGGGCCAAACTGTTGGAAATCGCTGAGATTAAAAAAGATGACCTGAATGCGGCAGATGTTGATGCAGCAGTAAGAATGATTGAAGGAACTGCACGCAGTATGGGAATTGAAGTAGTAGATTAGTTTTTTAATATGTGGGAGGAAAAATTCCGACATAACCACAAGGAGGTTTATTAAATGAAAAGAAGTAAAGCATATAAAGAAGCAACAGCCAAGATTGACAGCCAGAAGCTGTATGATACAGCAGAAGCCCTTGCCCTGATAAAAGAGATTTCTTCGGTTAAATTTGATGAGACCGTCGAAGTGCATATCAAGCTGGGAGTTGATCCGCGCCATGCTGACCAACAGGTAAGAGGTACAGTAAGTTTGCCTCATGGAACGGGAAAAACCAGAAAAGTTCTGGTATTCGCCAAAGGTGATAAATTAAAGGAAGCTGAAGCTGCAGGAGCAGATTTTGCCGGCGGAGAAGAACTGGTGGAAAAGATCCAGGGCGGATGGTTTGAATTCGATATTGCTGTAGCTACACCAGATATGATGGGCGTAGTTGGTAAATTAGGCAAAATATTAGGTCCCCGCGGGTTAATGCCTAATCCTAAAGCCGGAACGGTTACTTTTGATATTGAAAGAACTATCAATGAATTAAAAGCAGGCAGAATAGAATACCGGGTTGATAAAAATTCTATTATTCATGCACCTATTGGCAGAGTATCTTTTGATGTTGAAAAATTACAGGAAAATCTTAATGTTTTTGCCGGAGCTCTTATTAAAGCCAAACCAGCTGCTGCCAAAGGAACCTATATGAGGTCTGTAAGTGTTTGCTCCACTATGAGCCCGGGAATCAGGATCAATCCACTTGTAATAATGGCAGCCAACAAGTAAAATAGATAACTGAAGCTTAAAAAGAAAATACTGACTGTAGACAGCCGGTGGCAAAAAGCCATAATGAACGACAGTTCGCCTGCCGAGGTTATTAAAGATAATTTGCTGTTTGTAAATTGTTGAATTATTGACCTCTGCAGGATTTCCGCAGAGGTTTTTTGATTTTTACCGCAGTTCGCAAGGTCATAAAAGGGGGTGAAATAATGCCCAATTTGGAAGCTAAAAAACAAATTGTAAAGGAAACAGAACAAAGACTAAAAGACGCCAAGCTGGTTATCTTTACAGATTATCGTGGTTTAACTGTAGCTGAAATGACTGATTTAAGAAACAAACTGAGAGCACCCGGAGTTACTTTCAAGGTTGTAACCAACACCATGACCGAATTTGCTTTGCAGAATACTGGTTATGGAGAATTAATTCAACATATTGAAGGTCCTAATGCAGTATTATTCAGCAATGATGAGCCTGTAAGCCCGGCGAAAACAATTTGTGACTTTATTGCCAAATATAAAAAGCTGGAATTAAAAGTCGGGATTTTGGAAGGCCAGATAATCGGTGCTGAGAAAATAAAAGCTTTAGCTGACCTGCCGCCGCGTGAAGTGCTGATAGCTCAGGTTCTTGGTACTATGCAAGCACCGATAACCAGTTTTGCATATGTGCTTAATGCTAATATCAGCGGTTTGGCACGAGTGCTGGATCAAATCAAGGAACAGAAACAAGCCAGTTAAAAAAAATATTGGGAGGTTAAAATAATGAGTAAAGTACAGGAAGTTATTGAAATAGTAAAAGGACTGACCGTATTGGAATTATCAGAGTTAGTTAAGGCTCTGGAAGAAGAATTTGGCGTTAGCGCTGCTGCCCCGGCAGCAGCAGCACCGGCAGCAGCAGCTCCAACTGCTGAAGCGGCTGAAGAGCAAACTGAATTTGATGTTATCCTCACCTCTTCCGGTGACAAGAAAATTAACGTAATTAAAGTAGTTCGTGAACTGACCGGTCTGGGCTTGAAGGAAGCCAAAGCCTTAGTTGACGAAGCTCCGAACCCCGTCAAAGAAAAAATCACCAAAGAAGAAGCTAATGATATCAAAGCCAAACTGGAAGAAGCTGGTGGCAGCGTAGAAATCAAATAAATAAGAGCATTTTTGGGGTTGTTGAAAAAATTACAACCACATCATAGCGGATAAAAAGTTTACCCAGGGGTACAACTGATGTATCGGAAGCGATACCATTAAGGTTGTTATTAGCCTTTTTTAACGATCTGAAAAGTACTGCATTTTAAATATGCAGTACTTTTTTGCTATATACGGGGAGGGAAAAGAGTTTTTTTATTGTCTTTATGAATTTTATGTTATAATCTTTATTCAGGTTTAAATTCAACGAGGGGGGGAGATGATGATAATAGCTAAAAGATGTATTGGGGTTGTAATGTTTCTAATCTTTTTTATTATTTTCAGTCCGTTGTATGGTGAGGCTGAAAATAAAAATGAAGTGGAATGGGAAATCAAGGCTTATGATAATCACACTATCAAAGAAACCGTTAAGATTTATAATAATGAAATAATACCTGATACACCAACGTGGGAAAAATCTGTCAGCGGAGAAGCAACTATTCTAACCAGGACAGTCGATAACTGGAGTTCCTACAATGAATTGAATGACAAGTTACCGATTGAGGCGCAAACCAGAAACTTTTTCCTGTGGCAAAAAATATCTCTGCTGGTAACAGCTGATAAGGCCCCTGACGGTAGTGTTTTTGCGCAGACCAAAGATATGCAGGGAATTAAAATTACTATTTTAGTACCTGGATACATAGCTGCTTCCAACGGCAACCGGGTGGATGAAATGTCAACCACATGGGAACTTGATAAAATGGAAGCGCTGACGGAAGGCGAAGTGATGCTGCAAGCGATTACCTTCGATGGATTTTTAATTGGGCTGATCGGATTTTTGCTGGGACTGATAATAATAGGAATAGTTTACATCATACGAGTGAAAAAGGTTGAGCAGATGATGGAAACAGAGTATTCTCTTGAAAACATAAATCTTGAAGAATTACAGGAAAAAGAAAACGACAATAAGAATGAAGATGATGACTGGAATTAAAGCGGGTTAAAAAAATCATAAAAAAGCAATAATTTCCTTGACCCGCTTTTAGTCTTATGATAACATTAATAATTGCCATTATAGTTATAATGGTATTAGTCTGAGCAAATGCGCTGGTAAAGCGAAGTTTGGATATGAAAGCGAGGTTTGAGGTTAGGCCTTGCTTTTCACTCTTTTGAGAATAAATAAAAGGGGTGAACATTATATTGGCTCACATCGAACAATATGGAAAAGTTCAAAGAATCAATTATTCTCGGATCAAAGAACCAATTAAATTACCAAATCTGATTCAAATTCAGTTAAGCTCCTACGAATGGTTTCTGGCTCACGGACTCAGAGAAGCGCTTCAGGAAGTTTTCCCGATAAGTGATTTTACTGAAAATCTGTCCCTTGGTTTCATTGATTATAGTCTTGGTACTCCCAAATATTCTGTTTTGGAATGCAAGGAACGGGACATGAGCTATCAAGCTCCTTTGAAACTGAAAGTAAGATTGACTGATAAAGAAAACGGAGAAATCAAAGAATCAGAAGTCTATATGGGAGACTTGCCGTTAATGACTGAGAACGGTACTTTCATAATCAATGGCGCAGAACGGGTAGTAGTAAGCCAGTTGGTTAAATCACCCGGAGTTTACTTTAATGAACGTTTTGATGTAGCAGGTAAGAAATTGTTCGGAGCAACGGTTATTCCTAACCGGGGTGCCTGGTTCGAATTAGAAATGGACAGCGCCGGCTTGATCTATACCCGCATAGATAAAACCCGTAAAATTCCGGTAACAGTATTGTTAAGGTGTATAGCTTTCCCAACCAATGAAGATATTTTGGGACTGTTTGACAATGATGAAACCATTATAAAAACATTGGAAAAAGACCCGACTGCAAATAAGAAAGAAGCTTTGATTGAATTTTACAGAAGACTGCGACCGGGTGAGCTGGCTACCGAAGATGCTGCAGAACAGTTGCTCAAAAACTTGTTTTTTGATCCTCGCCGTTATGACATGGCCCAGGTAGGAAGATATAAAGTAAATAAAAAACTGGGACTAAACATTCCAGTGGAAACTCGCTATCTCACCATCGAAGATATTACTGCTACTATTGCCTACCTGTTGAAACTTATAAAAGGGGAAGGCAAAACGGATGTAATTGACCATCTTGGCAATCGGAGATTACGTTCTATAGGAGAACTGCTCCAGAATCAATTCCGTACTGGTCTGGTAAGAATGGAAAGGGTAGTAAGAGAAAGGATGAGTATTCACGATGTGGAAACTCTTACTCCCCAGGTATTAATTAATATCCGGCCGATAACTGCTGCTGTCAAAGAGTTTTTTGGCAGTTCACAGCTGTCGCAGTTTATGGATCAAACCAACCCCTTGGCAGAGCTTACGAACAAAAGACGGTTAAGTGCTTTGGGACCCGGGGGACTTACCCGTGAACGGGCAGGATTTCAGGTGCGGGATGTTCACCATTCTCACTATGGACGGATTTGTCCGATTGAGACACCGGAAGGTCCGAACATTGGCTTGATAGGCTCGCTGGCTACTTTTGGGAAAGTGAATGATTTCGGTTTTATTGAGACTCCTTACCGCAAGGTTGATAAGAAGAACGGCCGGGTCATGGATGAAATTTATTATATGTCAGCTGATGAAGAGGATGAATATACAGTAGCCCAGGCAAACTCACTTCTGGATGAAAAAGGCTACTTTGTTAATGATCTGGTTGAAGCGCGTTATGCCGAGGAGATAAAAGAAGTTGACATTCACGAGGTCGACTTTATGGATGTATCACCAAAGCAGGTATTTAGTGTAGCTACTTCCTTAATACCCTTTTTGGAAAACGATGATGCCAACCGGGCGTTGATGGGAGCTAACATGCAAAGACAAGCTGTTCCGCTTATCAAAACCAATGCTCCTATTGTAGGAACCGGTTTGGAATATAAAGCTGCCAAAGATTCCGGCGCGGTAGTGGTTAGTAAAAGAGCCGGGACAGCAAGCAAAGTCAGTGCTTCCAAAATTGTCGTAGTAACTGATGATGGAGAAGAGGACGAGTATCCTTTACTTAAATTTGTTCGTTCCAATCAGGGAACCTGTTACAATCAGAGACCAATAGTCAGAAGCGGGGAAAGAGTGGAAGCGGATACTATTATTGCTGACGGACCCAGTACTGACAATGGCGAACTGGCATTAGGCAGAAATGTACTGGTAGCTTTCATGCCCTGGGAAGGATATAACTACGAAGATGCAATTTTAATATCAGAACGTTTAGTTAAAGAGGATGTTTTTACTTCAATCCATATTGAAGAATACGAATGCGAAGCTCGTGATACCAAGCTGGGACCGGAGGAGATAACCCGGGATATTCCCAATGTATCTGAGGATATGCTTAAAAACCTCGACGAGCAAGGCGTGATCCGGGTAGGAGCTGAAGTAAGGCCGGATGATATTTTGGTCGGCAAAGTAACTCCGAAAGGCGAAACTGAACTTACTCCGGAAGAAAGACTGCTCAGAGCCATATTTGGCGAAAAAGCCCGGGAAGTAAGGGATTCATCTCTTAGAGTCCCTCATGGAGAAGCTGGTAAAATAGTGGCGGTAAAACGCTTTTCCCGTGAAAACGGTGATGAACTGCCACCTGGTGTCAACCAGTTAGTGCGGGTTTATATTGCTCAAAAGAGAAAAATATCCGAAGGTGACAAGATGGCCGGACGTCACGGGAATAAAGGAGTAATTTCCCGTATTTTACCTGAAGAAGATATGCCTTTTTTAGAAGATGGCACCCCGGTACAGATCGTACTAAATCCTTTAGGGGTTCCTTCCCGAATGAACATTGGGCAGATACTGGAATGCCATATGGGGTGGGCTGCCAAAACACTGGGCATGAACATTGCTACCCCGGTTTTTGATGGTGCCAGCGAGGAAGATGTTTTCGAAAAAATGCGTGAAGCTGCTGAAAACCCGGCAGGCAAGGTAATCGGTCTGGGTTACAACGGCAAGACCAGGCTATATGACGGGCGTACCGGTGAGCCATTTGATCATGAAGTAACTGTGGGTTATGTATATATGCTGAAACTGGCACATTTGGTTGATGATAAAATCCATGCCCGCTCTATCGGACCTTATTCACTGGTTACGCAGCAACCTTTGGGAGGAAAAGCCCAGTTTGGCGGACAGCGTTTTGGAGAAATGGAAGTCTGGGCCCTGGAAGCTTATGGAGCATCCTTTACACTACAGGAAATTTTAACGGTCAAATCTGATGACGTTGTAGGCCGTTTAAAAACTTATGAATCAATTGTAAAAGGTGAAAACATACCTGAACCAGGAGTTCCGGAAGGTTTTAAAGTGCTGATCAAAGAACTGCAGAGTCTGGCTTTAAATGTTCAGGTTTTGTCTGATGAAGAAAAAGAGGTATTAATAAAGGATATAGATTATGAAATAAACGAAAGAGAAAAAGCCAAAGAACTGGGGTTTGATTTACCTGTTACGGCTATTGGCGGAACTGGCATCGGCGATGCCGATATAGAAGAAGATGAGGAACAGGATGAATTGGACGATGACTTTGATATAGATGCTGATATTGATTTGGATGAAGATATTGATGATGAATTTGTCGGCGAAGATATTGATGATTAATGAATTAATAGCACGCAGTGATAAAATTCTTCTGGAAGGGAGAGAATGATTTGTTAGATGTCAACAATTTTGACCGGATCAAAATATCCCTTGCTTCTCCGGAGCAGATAAGATCCTGGAGCAGCGGCGAGGTTAAAAAACCTGAAACCATAAACTATCGTACCTTAAGACCTGAAAAGGAAGGACTGTTCTGCGAAAAAATCTTTGGCCCTGTAAAAGACTGGGAATGTCATTGTGGTAAATATAAAAGAGTGCGCCACAGAGGCATAGTATGTGATCGCTGTGGTGTTGAAGTTACTACATCTAAAGTCCGGCGGGAAAGAATGGGACATATAGAATTGGCTGCACCGGTATGTCATATATGGTATCTGAAAGGGATACCGAGCCGCATGGGTTTGTTGCTGGATATGTCGCCAAAAGTACTGGAGAAAGTAATTTATTTTGTTAGCTATATAGTCCTTGATCCTGGGGATACACCCTTGTTGAAAAAACAGTTGTTAAACGAAAGAGAGTATCGGGAAAGCCGGGAGAGATATGGTGACAGCTTTTATGCCGGAATAGGAGCTGAAGCCGTTAAAGTATTATTGGCGGAAATCGATTTGGACATTATGTCTGCTGAGTTAAAAGAGGAAATAACATCTACTACCGGGCAAAGAAAAAGCCGGGCCATTAAACGTCTGGAAGTGGTAGAATCATTTCGTTTATCAAGCAATGATCCGGAATGGATAATTTTAGATGTATTGCCGGTAATACCTCCGGAATTAAGACCTATGGTACAGCTGGATGGGGGCCGTTTTGCTACATCTGATTTAAACGACTTATACCGCCGGGTAATAAACCGTAACAACCGGCTGAAAAGATTGCTGGATCTGGGAGCACCCGATATTATAGTCCGCAATGAAAAAAGAATGCTGCAGGAAGCAGTCGATGCCTTGATTGATAACGGACGTCGCGGCAGGCCGGTCACTGGCCCGGGCAACCGGTCGCTCAAATCTTTAAGCGATATGTTAAAAGGTAAACAAGGCCGTTTCAGACAAAACCTGCTGGGAAAAAGGGTTGATTATTCCGGCCGTTCAGTTATTGTGGTAGGACCTAACCTGAAGATGCACCAGTGTGGTTTGCCGAAAGAAATGGCTCTGGAGTTGTTTAAACCTTTTGTAATGAAAAAACTGGTCGACCGGGCGATAGCTTCAAATATAAAAAGCGCCAAGAAAATGGTGGAAAGAGGCCGGGAAGAGGTATGGGACATATTGGAAGATGTAATTAAGGAACATCCGGTTCTTTTAAACCGTGCCCCTACCCTTCATAGACTTGGTATTCAAAGTTTTGAACCGATGCTGGTGGAAGGAAGAGCATTACAGCTGCATCCCCTGGTTTGCACTGCCTATAATGCAGACTTTGATGGCGACCAGATGGCAGTACATGTTCCTTTGTCAGCAGAAGCCCAAGCTGAATGCCGTTTACTGATGCTGGCCAGCAATAATATTTTAAATCCCAAGGATGGGAAGCCGGTAGTTACTCCGACTCAGGATATGGTCATTGGAGTTTATTATTTAAGTCATATGAGCAAGGAAGAGTGGAATAAAGAGGATAAACTTTGCAGAGCCTACTCATCTCCGGAAGAAGCTCAGATGGCTTACGAACATAAAGTCATCAGCTTGCATGAAAAAATAAGAGTCAGAATGATAGTCCCCGACCCTAAAATCAAAAAGGAAGATAATAAACCCCGCCTGTTTTCTACTTCGGTCGGAAGGGTCATTTTAAATGAAATGATTCCCGACAGCCTTGGATATTATAATGAAGTAATCGATAAAAAGAAACTGGGTGTAGTTGTCTATGAAGCTTACCGGCTGGAAGGTAATGCCCGTACTGCGGAAATGCTGGATGGCATAAAAATGTTGGGCTTCAAATACAGCACCAGAGCTGGAATAACAGTTGGAGTAACTGATTTCCAGACTCCGAGTGCCAAAGCAGGAATATTGGCTGAAGCAGATAAGATAGTTGACGGTATACACGAAGATTATCAGGTCGGAATGATAACCGAAGATGAAAGACACGCTCAGGTCATCGAAGTGTGGAATCAAGCTACTGATGATGTAACCGAAGCTTTAAAGCAGACTTTGCAGGAAGATAATCCAGTATATATGATGGCAATCTCCGGAGCCCGGGGAAACTTCCAGCAAATCAGACAATTAGCTGGTATGCGCGGACTAATGGCGGATCCCTCCGGGAAAATTATTGACCTGCCGATTAAGGCTAATTTCCGTGAAGGGCTTACGGTACTGGAATACTTCATATCTACCCATGGAGCACGCAAAGGTTTGGCCGATACGGCTTTAAGAACTGCCGATTCCGGTTATCTGACCCGCCGCCTGGTTGATGTATCTCAGGATGTTATTGTACGGGAAGATGATTGTGAATCAGCAGAAGGTATCTGGGTCCAGAAAATTATGGAAGGATCCCAATTAATTGAACCGCTCAACCAGAGAATAATTGGCAGAGTATCAGTAGATGCCATTTATCATCCGGAAACCGGAGAACTGTTAATTGATGAAAACCAGCTGATTGATGATGATATTGGTTTTGCCATAGAAAACGCTGGAATCACCAGCGTAAAAATCAGATCTGTACTGACCTGTAAGACACGCCACGGCGTATGTAAAAAATGCTATGGCCGCAATCTGGCCACCGGTTATGACGTAGAAATAGGAGAAGCAGTTGGCATATTAGCTGCTCAGTCTATCGGGGAACCAGGAACCCAGTTGACTATGCGTACATTCCATACCGGCGGTGTGGCTGGTGATGATATAACAATTGGTTTGCCGAGAGTTGAAGAGTTATTTGAAGTGCGGAAACCAAAAGGGCAAGCTGTTGTTTCCGAAGTTAACGGCAAAGCTCGTTTCGGCGAGAATAAAGGCCGTCGGGAAGTTGAAGTATTAGGTGAAAATGATGAAGTTTTTGGGGCCTACGTTGTCAACTATGGCTCCCGCTTAAAAGTTCACCAGGGTGATCAGATCGAAATCGGTGATGCATTGACTGAAGGGCCATTAAATCCGCATGATATATTGAAAACCAAAGGCTTGCAGGAAGTACAGAGATATTTGCTGCAGGAAGTTCAGAAGGTTTATCGCTCCCAGGGAGTTGACATCAGCGACAAGCATATTGAAATTATGATCCGCCAGATGTTAAAACGTGTAAGGATAGAGGATTCAGGCGATACTTCTTTGCTGCCGGGAGCTTTTATCGATATTGCCAGCTTTGAAGAAGAAAATGCCCGGGTAATTGAAAATGGCGGACTGCCAGCTGCATGTTCACCGATGTTGCTTGGCATAACCAAAGCATCACTTAATACTGATTCTTTTCTTTCCGCTGCCTCTTTCCAGGAAACAACCAAGGTTCTTACGGAAGCGGCAATAAAAGGTAAAGTAGATAATTTAATTGGTTTAAAAGAGAATGTTATAATCGGAAAATTGATTCCGGCCGGTACTGGATATTCATTGTACCGCAATACTACCTATGAAGTAACGGCTGACGAAACAGCTTCTACAGATTAACCCGGGTTGGAAAGTAAAATATTTGACTTTGGGACTTACTTGGTGCTACAATATATTGCGTCGCGGCAAATAAGCTCCTAAAGTCATACGGTTTATTTACCATGAGGAGGTTATGGTTTTTGGCCCTGGATGAATTGAAAAATACAGCTATGGTAATTGGGACCAGGCAGGTAATTAAGCATCTGAACAAAAGTCAGATAAAGAAAGTATTTATCGCCGTTGATGCAGAACCTCATGTAATTGAACCGGTTAAAGAATTATGCCGCCAGATGCAAATTGAAATGGAAATGGTAGAAAGTATGGAAATACTAGGCAGAGCAGTAGGCATAGAAGTTGGCTCTGCGACAGTTGCTTTATTAAATGATTAGAAGGGGAAGGAGGTGCAGGAATGCCGACAATAAATCAGCTAGTTAGAAAAGGGCGTGAAAAAGGTGTGAAGAAATCAGCCGCACCGGCTCTGAAAAGTTGCCCGCAAAAAAGAGGTGTATGTACCAGAGTTTATACTACAACACCCAAAAAACCTAACTCAGCATTGCGTAAAATAGCCAGGGTAAGATTAACCAACGGCATCGAAGTAACCGCATATATTCCTGGTATTGGCCATAATCTTCAGGAGCACTCCGTAGTCCTGATAAAGGGCGGCAGGGTAAAGGACTTGCCAGGTGTCAGATATCATATTATCAGAGGAACTCTTGATGCATCAGGTGTACAAAACCGCCAGCAGGGCAGATCCAAATATGGAACCAAGAGACCCAAGAAGAAATAGGAAGGGGGCGCAACATGCCTAGAAAAGGTCCTGTACCTAAGCGGGATGTTTTGCCGGATCCCGTATATAACAGCAGAATATTTACCAAACTGGTCAATCAAGTCATGTGGGATGGCAAAAAAAGCATTGCTGAAAGTATTTGCTATGGCGCATTTGAAATAGTTGAAAAAAAGACTGGCAAAGATGCGTTGGAAGTATTTGAAGAAGCTATGAAAAATATTACCCCCATAGTTGAAGTCAGAGCCAGACGAGTTGGCGGAGCCAATTACCAGGTTCCGGTTGAAGTAAGACCAGACAGAAGACAAACTCTGGCAATAAGATGGCTGGTAGCTTATGCCCGTAAACGCGGAGAAAAGACGATGGAACAGCGTTTAGCCGGTGAAATAGCTGACGCATTCAACAGTACCGGAGGCTCAGTTAAGAAAAGAGAAGATACTCATAAAATGGCCGAGGCTAATAAAGCATTTGCCCACTATCGCTGGTAAGATGCAGGGAGTAGAAAAATGGCCGCAAAGTCAGGTTTAGATGCCATTAGAAATATAGGTATCATGGCTCATATTGATGCAGGTAAGACTACCACAACGGAAAGGATGTTATTCTATTCCGGTCGGGTACACAAAATAGGTGAAGTCGACAAAGGTACTGCCACTATGGACTGGATGAGCCAGGAGCAGGAAAGAGGTATTACTATTACCTCAGCGGCTACTGCATGTAAATGGAACGATGTTATAATTAATATTATCGACACGCCAGGGCATGTGGACTTTACAGTCGAAGTAGAACGGTCGCTCCGAGTACTTGATGGGGCTATAGGCATATTTTGCGCAGTGGCCGGGGTGCAGCCTCAGTCAGAAACAGTATGGCGGCAGGCAGACCGATATAATGTGCCCCGCATAGCATATGTAAATAAAATGGATCGCATCGGCGCAGATTTTTTCTCCGCCGTCAGAATGATCAAGGAAAAACTGGGAACTAATCCTGTTCCTATACAATTGCCGATTGGTACAGAAGATTCTTTTGAGGGAGTACTCGATATAATTTCCAAAAAAGCCTATGTATATACTGATGATAAGGGCGAGCACTACCAGATAAGGGATATAACTGACGAAGAAGCGCTTGAAGTCCAGAAGTACCGTAATATGATGCTGGAAAAGCTGGCTGAATTTGATGACAATATACTAGAAAAATATCTGGAAGGTCTGGATATTTCAATAGATGAGATCAATCGTTCTTTGAGAATTTCAACCATAGCAAATCAATTGGTACCAGTACTATGCGGTTCATCCTTCAAAAATAAAGGAGTACAAATGCTTTTGGAAGCAATAGTCAACTATCTTCCATCACCACTTGATATGCCTCCGGTTAAAGGCGTTCATCCCCAAACCGGTGAAGTGCTGGAAAGGCACCCGGAAATAGATGGACCTTTTTGTGCACTGGCATTTAAAGTAGCAGTTGACTCCTATGTAGGGAAGCTGACTTATTTCAGGATTTATTCCGGTCATCTGACCAACGGAGCCTATGTTATAAATCCCGGCAAGGATAAGCGGGAAAGAATAACCAAAATCCTGAGAATGCATGCCAATCACCGGGAAGAGATTGATGAAGCCTGGGCTGGCGATATAGTCGCCGGTGTTGGGTTAAGGGAGACAGTAACGGGAGATACCCTTTGTACAGAAAAACATGAGATTCTTTTGGAGTCTATCAATTTTCCCGAACCAGTAATTGACGTAGCTATAGAACCAAAGACTAAAGCGGATCAGGATAAAATTGGCGAAAGTCTGAAAAAGCTTGCCGAAGAGGATCCTACTTTCAGAGCTAAGATGGATGAAGAAAGCGGGCAGACAATAATCTCAGGCATGGGTGAACTCCACCTGGAAATAATTGTCGACAGGCTGCTAAGAGAGTTTAAAGTGAGTGCTAATGTTGGAAAACCACAGGTTTCATATAAAGAGACTATTAAGAAAAGATCCCGTGCAGAATACAAATTTGAAAAACAAACCGGAGGACGGGGTCAATTCGGACACGTAGTTCTGGAATTATATCCGGCAGGAGAAGGCCAGGGCAAGCGTTTTACAGATAGATCAGCCCCGGAGCAGATACCCAAAGAGTTTGTTCCGGCCGTCGAGATCGGCGTCATGGAATCATTGCAGGCCGGTATATTAGCCGGCTATCCGGTAGATGACTTGGAAGTAGATCTCATCGGCGGCTCTTATCACGAAGTTGACTCCAGTGAACTGGCTTATAAGATTGCAGCCGCTATGGCTATAAAAGAAGCGCTGCAGAATGCCGAAACAGTTTTACTGGAACCGGTAATGGATATCGAAATTATCTGTCCGGAAGAATATGTCGGTGATGTTATATCCGACCTGAATGCCAGACGAGGAAGAGTGTTCAGTCTGGAAGAAAACCGCGAAAGTAAATTGGTAAAAGGAAGTGTACCCTTGGCAGAGACCTTTGGGTACGCCACCAGTCTGAGGTCATTAACGCAGGGACGGGCCAGCTTCTCCATGTTATTAAAAAACTATGCAGAGGTACCTGAATCCAAAAGTAAAGAAATTATTGCCCGCAGATATGGTCTGCCAGTTTAAAAATTTAAAAATTTTTTAAAGGAAAGGTGAGAAGGAAAAATGGCAAAGGCTAAATACGAGAGGACGAAACCTCATCTTAACATTGGAACGATAGGACACGTAGACCATGGGAAGACGACCTTAACGGCAGCGATCACCCTGGTATTATCGAAAGTAGGAGGAGCAGTAGCCACATCCTATGATTCGATTGACAAAGCGCCGGAAGAAAGGGAAAGAGGAATCACCATCAACACCTCCCATGTAGAATACCAGACCGAGACCAGGCATTACGCCCATGTAGACTGCCCGGGACACGCAGACTACATAAAGAATATGATCACCGGAGCAGCGCAGATGGACGGATCAATTCTGGTAGTATCAGCAGCCGACGGACCGATGCCGCAGACAAGAGAACACATCCTGCTGTCAAGACAGGTAGGAGTACCATATATGGTAGTATTCATGAACAAGGTAGACATGGTAGATGACGAAGAACTATTAGAACTGGTAGAGATGGAAATCAGAGAACTGTTAAGCACCTACGAATTTCCGGGAGATGACGTTCCGGTGATCCAGGGATCCGCCTTAAAAGCATTGGAATGCGGATGCGGAAGCAGAGACTGCGAATGGTGCAAGCGCATATGGGAACTGATGGACGCCGTAGACAGCTACATTCCGTTGCCGGAGAGAGCCAGTGACAAGCCGTTCCTAATGCCGATCGAAGATGTATTCACCATAACCGGAAGAGGAACAGTGACCACCGGGAGAGTAGAAAGAGGGCAGGTCAAGGTAGGAGACGAAGTAGAGATCGTAGGGATGAGAGAAGCAACGAGAAAGACAATATGTACAGGCGTAGAGATGTTCCGCAAACTGCTTGACTATGCAGAGACCGGAGACAACATCGGGACGCTGTTAAGAGGAGTAGACCGGAAAGAAGTAGAAAGAGGAATGGTATTGGCGAAACCGGGAAGCATCAAACCGCTGACCAAATTTGACGCCGAAGTATACGTCTTAACCAAAGAAGAAGGCGGAAGACACACCCCGTTCTTTGGAGGATACCGTCCGCAGTTTTATTTTCGTACGACAGATGTGACCGGCATACTGCAGCTGCCCGAGGGAGTAGAGATGGTAATGCCAGGAGACAACATCACGATGTCCATCGAGCTGATCACGCCGATCGCATTGGAAGAAGGACTGAGATTTGCGATCCGCGAAGGCGGCAGAACAGTAGGTTCAGGAGTTGTTACCAAAACCTATGCGTAATTAGGATTTTAAGTAGCGAAGGACAGTGGTTCTTCGCTACTTCCCCGAACGCCTGGCAGCGTGTAATTACTAACCATTCTAAGGAGGTTATTTAAAGAGTGAATGGCCAACAAAAAGTTAGAATCAGATTAAAGGCATTCGACCACAAACTGTTAGATCAGTCTTCCCAAAAAATCGTCGAAACTGCCCGCAAGAATGGAGCCAATGTTTCAGGCCCCATACCCTTGCCAACGCAAAGAAACATTTATACTATTTTGCGTTCACCCCATGTTAATAAGGATTCCCGGGAGCAATTCGAAATGAGGACCCATAAGAGACTTATTGATATTTTAGATCCCAATCCCAAAACTATAGATGCTCTCATGCACCTGGATCTGCCTTCCGGAGTAGATATTGAGATAAAACTGTAGTGAAAGGACCGGTGCTCAAAGACGAGTGGAATTAAAAGTCTAAAGGGCAGTAAATACCGGGTAAAAGAAGTGAAGTTGGAATCCCGCTTCCAACCAATCGCAAAGAAAATCTCAGCAGGGAGGTATTATTCAATTGGCGAGTTTACAAAAGGCCATATTGGGTACCAAAATTGGTATGACCCAAATTTTTAATGAACAGGGCAAAGCAATCCCTGTAACAGTTGTTGAAGCCGGACCGTGTGTTGTCTTGCAGAAGAAAGATTCCGTGAATGATGGTTATAATGCAATACAAGTAGGGTACTCCAGCATAAAGGAAAAAAAGGTTAACCTGCCCCAGAAGGGTCATTTCAAAAAGGCTAACGTAAAGCCTTTGCGATTTATAAAAGAGTTTCGCCTGGAAAACTGTGACCAATTTAATGTGGGGCAGGAAATAAAAGCGGAAATATTCCAGGCCGGTGACTTAGTTGATGTGGTTGGAACTTCCAAAGGCAAAGGATTTGCCGGTGCGGTCAAAAGACATAATTTTGCCCGCGGTTCTATGGGGCATGGTTCAAAATATCATCGCCGTCCCGGTTCTCTTGGAGCTAAAGGACCAGCCCGGGTTTTCAAAGGCAGAAAAATGCCAGGCAGATTAGGCGGGGATAAAGTGACCGTACAAAGTTTGTCAGTAGTCAAAGTATATCCGGAAAGAAATCTGATCCTTATTAAAGGAGCTATCCCAGGGCCCAAGAGAGGTCTGGTTATCATAAAGAATTCTGTCAAGGCATAGCCTGGCGAAGGAGGTAAAGAAATGCCTAAAGTTGCGTTATATGATATGAACGGGGCCCAAATCGGCGAAGTTGAGTTGAATGATGAAGTATTTGGTATTGAACCGAATAAGGCCGTGTTATATGACTTTGTTAAAATGCAGCTGGCCAACAAAAGGGTTGGGACATCATCGACTAAAACCCGTGCGGAAGTAAGCGGCGGCGGAAAAAAACCCTGGAGACAAAAAGGAACCGGACGTGCCCGCGTAGGAAGCACTCGTAATCCGGTTTGGACCAAGGGAGGAATCGCTTTCGGGCCAAAACCAAGGGATTATTCCTACAAGCTTCCCCGTAAAGTGAGAAGATTGGCAATGAAGTCAGCCCTGTCAAGCAAAGTATTGGACAATAATTTAATACTCATCGATGAATTGAAGTTTGAAGAACCTAAGACCAAACTTATGGTGCAGGTTCTGGAAAAGCTCAATGCCGCCAAAAAAACTTTGGTTGTAACTGCAGACGGTGATATAAACATAACCAAATCTGCCAGTAACATTCCTGGAGTTAAACTCCTTAGAGCAGATTTTATCAATGTTTATGATTTACTGAACTATGAAACACTGCTGATCACCCGCGACGCAGTTTCCAGGGTAGAGGAGGTATTTGCCTAAGATGAAGGATTACAGAGATATAATCATCAAACCGGTAGTAACTGAAAAATCAATGGATTTGCTGGCCGACAATAAATACACATTTATAGTTGACCGAAAGGCTAATAAAACCGAAATCAAAAACGCTATTCAGAATATTTTTGATGTAAAAGTAGAGAAAATCTATACCATCAATGTTAAGGGTAAGCCGAAACGCCTTGGCCGGTTCGAAGGAAGAACCTCTGATCGCAAAAAAGCGATCGTAACTCTGAAGCCCGGGCAAAAGATAAGATTATTTGACGCTGTATAACCAGGGTTTCGGTAGTAAGGAGGGAAAAAGTAGTGGCTATTAGAAAATTCAGGCCGATAACACCAACCAGAAGGCACATGACTATCATGACCTTTGAAGAGATAACTAAAACAGAGCCGGAAAAAAGCCTTACCGAGCCGTTGAAAAAGCAGGCCGGACGCAATGCCCAGGGTCGTCTGACCGTAAGACACCGGGGCGGTGGGCATAAACGTTTGTATCGCATCATCGATTTCAAGAGAAACAAAGACGACATACCTGCTAAAGTGGCAGCTATCGAGTATGACCCTAACCGGTCTGCATATATTGCACTGTTACATTATGCTGACGGACACAAGGCATACATTATAGCTCCCCAGAACCTGAAAGTTGGAGACACTATCATATCAGGAGCTAAAGCTGATATAAAAGTAGGGAACACTTTGGCGCTGGAAGATATCCCGGTTGGCTCATTGATCCATAATATTGAGCTGAGACCAGGCAAAGGCGGACAATTAGTTCGTTCAGCCGGAGCAGTAGCGCAATTGATGGCCAAAGAGGGAAATTATGCTCATGTGAGACTGCCGTCCGGTGAAGTCAGACTGGTGCATGTAAAATGCCGTGCTACCGTAGGGCAGGTAGGTAATCTGGAATATGAAAACCAGAAGATCGGCAAGGCAGGTAAATCCCGCTGGTTAGGAATCAGACCTACCGTGCGTGGTTCAGTAATGAATCCTACTGATCACCCTCATGGCGGCGGGGAAGGACGTGCACCTGTTGGTCGTAAATACCCAGTTTCTCCCTGGGGCAAGATTGCAATTGGCGGTAAAACACGTAAGAAAAAGCCGTCTGATAATATGATAGTCAGAAAACGGAAATAAAGGGGGGTTCTAAGTGGGTAGATCATTGAAAAAAGGACCTTATTGTGAAGAAAAACTGCTGAAAAAAGTTGAGGATATGAATCAATCAGGAAATAAGAAAGTAATTAAAACCTGGTCAAGAAGATCCACCATTTTTCCGCAGATGATTGGACATACGCTGGCGGTACATGACGGACGCAAACATATTCCGGTCTATATTACCGAAGACATGGTCGGTATGAAACTGGGAGAGTTTGCACCTACCAGAACTTATCGCGGTCATGCAGGAAAATCTGAAAAAGCCAGCAGAGCAAGGTAAAGAAAGGAGGACGCAGCAAAATGGAATCAAGAGCAGTAGCTCGTTACCTTAGAGTATCTCCTTTAAAAGCTCGTCAGGTAGCTGACCTGGTCAGAGGCAAAACTGTTGCCGAGGCTAAAGGTATTTTAAAATATACCAATAAAAAATCCGCGCCTCTGATAGGGAAAGTATTGAATTCTGCAGTAGCTAATGCTGAGCACAATTATGACATGGATTCAGACGATTTATATATATCAGCTATATTAATTGATGAAGGGCCGACCATGAAAAGAATGAAGCCCAGAGCTTACGGAAGAGCCGATGTTAAACGGGTCAGAATGAGCCATATTACCGTCGTGCTCAGGGAAATGGAGGTAAAATAGTGGGTCAAAAGGTTCATCCAAAAGGATTTAGAATTGGCATTATCAGAGATTGGGATTCCAACTGGTATGCTGGCAGAGATTACACCGAACTTCTCCATGAGGATTATAAAATAAGAAAATATGTTAAAGAGCATTTTTTTACAGCTGGAATATCAAAAGTCGAGATACACCGTACCGGCAATCGGGTAAGAGTCACTATCCATACCGCCAAACCAGGCATCATTATAGGCCGCGGTGGCTTGGAAGTCGAAGCCCTCAAAAATCAATTAACCAAAATGACTGGTAAAATCATTAGTATTACTATTCAGGAAATAAAAAAACCAGAACTGGATGCCCAGATAGTGGCCGAAAACGTAGCCCAGCAGCTGGAAAAGCGGATTTCCTTCCGCAGAGCCATGAAACAGACCGTAGGTCGTACAATGAGAGTTGGCGGCGTAGGTATAAAAATTGCCATATCCGGCAGATTGGGAGGGGCAGAAATTGCCCGTACTGAATGGTATTCAGAAGGCAAAGTTCCTCTTCATACCTTAAGAGCTGATATTGATTATGGATTTGCTGAAGCTAATACAACTTATGGAAAAATAGGAATCAAAGTTTGGGTCAACCGCGGTGAAATATTGCCGGAAGCCAAACACAGACCAATACAGAAACAAGTGGAGGAGGCAGATAAATAATGCTTACCCCAAAAAGAATAAAGCATAGAAAACAACATCGTCCGGGCCTTTCTGGCAAGGCCAATAAAGGCAACACCTTAGCATATGGTGATTATGGTTTACAAGCCCTTGAGGCCGCCTGGTTAACCAACCGGCAGATAGAGGCAGCCAGAATAGCTATCAATCGTCATGTAAAAAGAGGCGGTAAATTATGGATTAAAATATTCCCTGATCGGCCGCTGACAGTTAAACCAGCCGAGACCCGTATGGGTAAAGGCAAAGGCTCTCCAGAGTATTGGATAGCAGTAGTTAAGCCAGGCAGGATAATGTTTGAGCTGGCGGGTGTACCAGAAGAAGTTGCCCGGGAAGCTATGAGACTTGCAGCTCACAAGCTCCCCATCAAATGCAAGTTTGTAAAAAGAGAAGAAATGGGTGGTGAGGTTAGTGAAAGCTAATAAAATACGGGAACTAACCGATGAAGAATTAAATAAAAAAGTCTCCGATTATAAAGAAGAATTATTTAATCTTCGCTTTCAGATGGCTACAGGTCAGTTGGATAATCCTATGAGAATAAGAGATGTAAGAAAAAACATTGCCAGATGCAAGACTATTCTCAGACAGAGAGAACTGGCTGCCAGCAAGTAATTTAATAAGGAGGTCTAAGGGTGACTGAGAACCAAGTTAACAGAAAAGTGATGACCGGTATAGTTACCAGTGACAAAATGGATAAAACCATCACAGTCAGTGTAGAAACTATCAAGCAGCATCCTCTGTATAAAAAGACCATAAAAACCAGTAAGAAGTATAAAACTCATGACGAAAACAACGAAGCTAAAACCGGTGATATGGTCAAGATTATGGAAACCCGCCCCTTGAGCAAGGATAAGAGGTGGAGGCTGATTGAAATAGTTCGCAAGGCCAAGACTTTAGAGTAAGCCTGAATATTGAAGGGAGGTTTACAGTGTGATACAACAGGAAACATTGCTTCAGGTTGGCGATAATACCGGTGCAAAAAAAGTACTATGTATTAAGGTAATGGGTGGTTCGACCAGAAGATATGCTACAGTAGGGGATGTAATCATAGCCGCAGTTAAAGAAGCTTCTCCCGGAGGAGTTGTTAAAAAAGGCGATGTAGTCAAAGCGGTAGTTGTAAGGACTAAAAAAGAAATAAGACGTCCGGATGGTTCATATATTGCTTTTTCAGAGAATGCAGCCGTTATTATCGATGATAACAATAATCCCAAGGGAACACGTATATTCGGACCTGTTGCCAGAGAACTGCGGGACAGGAATTTCATGAAAATAGTATCTCTGGCTCCTGAAGTCATTTAGTTGATGGAGGTGTAATCAATGCAAATCAAAAAGGGCGACACCGTAAAGGTTGTTGCAGGCAAGGACGCCGGGAAAACAGGCAAGGTTTTAAAGGTAATTCCGGATGCCAAGCGACTGGTAGTCGAAGGTGTCAATCGGGTTAAAAAGCACCAGAGACCTAACCGTGCCATCCCTCAGGGGGGCATCCAAAAAATAGAGTCATCAATGGACGGTTCAAATGTTATGCTCGTATGTTCCAAATGTAAAAAACCAACCCGGATCGGCCATAAAGTACTGGGCAGTGAAGAAAAAGTAAGAGTATGTAAGAAATGCGGAGAAATATTAGACTAAAACTCCAGGAAGGGAGGCTAGCTGTTTAATGGCTAGGTTGTATGAAGTATATAAACAGGAAATAGTGCCCAAGCTGATGGACAAATTTCAGTATAAGAATATCAATCAGGTCCCGGCAGTGGAGCGCGTAGTACTTAATATCGGCGTAGGTGAAGCGATTCAAAATCCTAAATCTTTGGATGGAGCAGTCAATGACTTGACGGTTATCTCCGGACAAAAGCCGGTTATCACCAGAGCCAGGAAATCTATAGCCGGGTTTAAATTGCGTACCGGAATGCCTATTGGCTGTAAAGTAACCCTGCGGGGTGAGCGGATGTATGATTTTTTGGATCGGTTGATCAATTTGGCTCTGCCGAGGGTACGTGACTTCAGGGGAGTTTCACCTCAGGCATTTGACGGGCGCGGCAACTACTCGTTGGGGATCAAAGAACAAACCATCTTTCCGGAAATTGAATATGACAAGATGGATAAAATCCGCGGAATGGAAGTAGTTATAGTAACTACTGCCAAAACTGACGAAGAAGCCAGAGAATTATTAAAAAGTATGGGAATGCCATTCAGATAGGAGGTAAATCATTAATGGCCAAAAAAGCGTTGATTGTTAAACAACAACGGGAAGCCAAATTTCAAGTCCGTGGATACAACAGATGTAAAATCTGCGGCAGACCTCGGGCCTATATGCGTAAGTTTGGCATGTGCAGAATATGTTTCAGGGAAATGGCTCACAAAGGTGAAATTCCCGGAGTAACTAAATCCAGTTGGTAGTTTGTATGTGAAGGAGGTATAAAAATGGTCATGACTGATCCCATTGCCGATTTTCTGACCAGAATCAGAAACGGAAACATGGTCATGCATGAAGCCGTTGAAGTCCCAAGTTCGAAAATAAAAGTTTCATTGGCAGAGATTATGAAGGACGAAGGATACATCAAGGATTATGAATATATAGAAGATGGCAAACAGGGTATTATAAGGGTTTACCTTAAGTACGGGCCGGATCGTCAAAGAGTGATAACCGGGCTCAAAAGAATCAGCAAGCCTGGATTAAGGGTGAATGTGCAGAAAGATCAGATACCCAAGGTATTGGGAGGACTAGGTACTGCAGTAATTTCAACTTCCCGGGGAGTAATGACCGATAAAAAAGCCCGCAAAGAAGGTATCGGCGGGGAAGTAATATGTTATATCTGGTAGCTGAAGGAGGGAAATTAAGTGTCAAGAATTGGTAAAAAACCTATCAGTCTACCCAAAGAAGTCGAGTTTAAAATGGAGGGCAATGTTGTAACTATCAAAGGTGCCAAAGGCAGTTTGACCCAGCAGATTCCGGCTGATATCACAGTACAGCAGGAAGATGAACAATTAATTGTAAGCCGGCCTTCGGACAATAAACAACATCGTGCTTTTCATGGCCTCAGCCGTGCCTTGATAGCTAATATGGTTGAAGGAGTAACCAACGGATTTGAAAGGAAGCTGGAACTGGTAGGAGTGGGCTACAGAGCCCAGATGCAGGGAAGCAAATTAGTATTAAGTATCGGATTTTCGCATCCGGTAGAAATTGAAGCCCCGGAAGGCATAGAATTTGAAGTTCCCGCAGTTACTAAAATAACTGTCAAAGGAATCGACAAACAGCTGGTAGGTAATACGGCTGCGCATATCCGGGCGATCAGAAAGCCGGAACCTTATAAAGGCAAAGGCATTAAATATGAAAACGAAACTATCAGGCGCAAAGCCGGCAAATCAGGTGGAAAATAAAGCGAAAGGAGTGACCGGCGTTGATTAAGAAAACCAGCAGAACCGTGTTGAGAAAAGGCGTACACGAAAGAATTCGTAAAAAAGTATCCGGCAGCAGTGAAACACCAAGACTTTGTGTTTACAGAAGCTTAAGCCATATATACGCCCAGATAATTGACGATCAAAAAGGAGTCACCCTGGCAGCCGCTTCCACTTTAGACCAGGAAGCCCAGGAATTAAGCTCCAAAACTAACATAGAAGCGGCCAAAAAAGTTGGGGCCATGATAGCTGAAAAAGCTAAAGAAAAAGGCATTACTACTGTAGTATTTGACCGCAACGGCTATAAATATCACGGCCGGATAGCGGCCTTAGCCGACGCAGCCCGCGAAAACGGACTGGATTTCTAATTGATAAATTTCTCAAGCTAGGAGGGAAACGATGCAAGACAAAGAACAGGTTGCCCCGGAATTAATAGAAAAAGTAATAACTATTAAAAGGGTTGCCAAAGTGGTTAAAGGCGGACGAAGGTTCAGATTCAGTGCCTTGGTTGTAGTTGGCGATGGTGCAGGCAAAGTTGGCACCGGGAAAGGTAAAGCAACCGAAGTTCCGGAAGCTATAAGAAAAGCAGTTGAAAATGCAAAGAAAAATATGTTTGAGATCCCGTTGATTGAGGAAAGGACTATTCCTCATCGGATTCTGGGCAGATTTGGTGCCGGACAGGTATTATTAAAACCTGCTTCCGCCGGAACTGGTGTTATTGCAGGAGGCCCTGCCAGAGCAGTATTGGAAGCGGCAGGTATTCATGATATTCTGACCAAGTCGCTGGGATCATCTAATGCCAATAACATGGTACATGCAACTATGCAAGGTCTGAAATCCCTCAAACGGGTTGAAGATGTGGCCAGACAAAGAGGCAAAACCATCGACGAGATATTGAATTAGGGAGGGATTGGACTTGTCTAAACAGCTTAAGATAACCTGGACTAAGAGCTTTATAGGCTATCCTGAAACCCAGCGTAAGACTATAAAAAGCCTGGGACTGCGCAAGCTGCACCAGAGCGTTATAAAAGAAGATTCACAGCAGCTCAGAGGGCAGATAAACAAAGTCAGTCATCTGGTTGCAGTCGAAGAATTAGAAGACTGATAAGGAGGTTTTAATGGTGAGACTCGATGAACTAAAATCTCCGCCTGGTGCTAATAAGAGCATTAAAAGAGTAGGTCGGGGAACCGGTTCCGGGCATGGAAAAACATCGACCCGGGGGCACAAAGGTCAGAAATCCCGTTCGGGCAGCGGAGTAAGGCTTGGTTTTGAAGGCGGACAGATGCCGCTGCAAAGACGTATTCCCAAACGCGGGTTTAATAATATTTTTAAAAAGCAATATGCTATTGTCAACTTGAAAGATTTAAACGGCTTTGAAGATGGCACAGAAATCACCCCCATGCTTCTGCTGGAAGAAGGTATCATTAAATCTGTGAAGGATGGAGTAAAGATACTGGGGAACGGGAATCTGGATAAAAAACTCTTTATTCAGACACATAAAATCAGCAAACAGGCTGAAGAGAAAGTTTTGGCCCAGGGCGGCAAAGTCGAGGTGATTTGATGTTTAACTCCCTGCCGCAGGCGTTTAAAGTAGGGGACCTCAGAACCAAAATACTGTTTACTTTGTTTATGCTGTTAGTTTTCAGATTAGGGGCTCATATACCGGTTCCCGGGATAGATGCGGAAGCTGTTGCCCAAATGTTGAATGGCCAGTTATTCGGGTTTTTCGATATTATTTCCGGCGGAGCTTTTAAACGTTTCAGTATTTTTGCTATGAGCATAACACCGTATATCAATGCCTCTATTATCATGAACCTTCTGCAGGTAATAATTCCCCGGCTGGAGGAATTATCCAAGGAGGGCGAAGAGGGTAAGAAGCAGATTGCACAGTATATCCGCTACTTTGCTATTATCCTGGCTTTTATTCAGGCAATTGGTATGACTTTCGCACTGTCAAGATCAGGTGCTATCGATAACCCTGGTATAGCAATCTATTTGATCATTGCGATTTCACTTACAGCCGGTACGGCCTTCCTTATGTGGATCGGTGAAATGATTACCGAAAAAGGCATTGGAAACGGAATTTCTTTAATAATCTTTGCCGGTATAGTATCCCGGCTGCCATCACAGATTTCCGGAGTCGGGCAGGAATTATCCGGCGGAATAGTTGGATATTTCAATATCCTGCTTTTCATTGTTCTTGCATTGGCGATAATAGCAGCGATAATTGCTGTAAATGAGGGACAGCGGAGACTGCCCATTCAATATGCAAAACGAGTTGTGGGACGCAAAATGTATGGCGGGCAAAGCACTTTTTTACCTTTAAAGGTAAACGCGGCAGGTGTTATTCCTATCATATTTGCCATGTCTCTGATGATGTTTCCGGCCACCATTACCTCCTGGTCGCCGCAGGATTCGGCCATTAACGTATTTTTAAACACCTATTTTAACTATGGTTCAGTAGCATACAATTTGATTTATGCATTATTGATAGTATTTTTCACTTATTTCTATGTAGCTATAATCTTTAACCCGGCAGATGTAGCTGAGAACATTAAAAAATACGGCGGGTTTGTTCCTGGCATCAGACCAGGCAGACCGACTGCCGAATATATCGATCGGGTACTTTCCAAACTTACCTTGGCCGGCGGAATATTTTTGGGATTGATTGCAATATTGCCCAACTTTATAATCGGGCTTACGGGAATAACAAGTTTATGGTTCGGGGGAACTGCACTGCTGATCGTTGTCGGTGTTGCTTTGGATACTATGAAACAGATCGAGTCACATTTGTTGTTACGCAATTACGAAGGCTTTGTTAAGTAGTAGGAGATGATCAAATGAATATAGTCTTGATGGGCCCACCCGGCGCCGGCAAAGGGACCCAGGCGGAACTGATAAAGGCAAACTACCCTATCCCCCATATCGCTACCGGGGATATGTTCAGAGAAGCGGTAAAAAACGGAACTGAATTAGGTTTAGAAGCCAAGGGTTATATGGATGCCGGTAAATTAGTTCCTGATGAAGTAACTATAGGGATTGTCAAGGAAAGATTGGCGCAGGCTGATTGTGCAGCAGGATTTATGCTGGATGGATTTCCCCGTACCACTCCGCAGGCAGAAGCTCTGGATAAAGTGTTAAGTGAGATGGGCAAAAAAATCGAAGCAGTTGTCAATATATTTGTACCCCGGGAAGTACTTTTACAGAGAATATTGAACCGGGTTACCTGTAATAGCTGCAAAACCGTTTACAGCTTAAGATTTCTTGATGATCATAAAACCTGTACCAAATGTGGAGGAGAACTTGCTTATCGCAGCGATGACCGTGGTGACGTTGCCAAAACCCGTCTGGAAGTTTATCTGGAGCAGACCTTGCCGCTTTTGCAGTATTATCAGGAACGGCAGGTCTTGAACAGTATAGACGGCGATCGGGAAACTGAAGAAGTATTTGAAGATATAAAAGAATTGTTGGAGAAAATCAAATGATTTTGATTAAAACCCCGGAACAAATAGCAAAAATGAGGGTGTCCGGACAGGTAGTAGCACAGGTATTAAGGATTTTGGAGAGCAAGGTGGCTCCAGGCATTACCACTGCTTATCTTAACCAGATCGCGGAAGAAGAATGCAGGAAAAGAGGAGCCTATCCGGTTTTTAAAAATTATCCTAATTACAGGGGCGGCAGGCCATTTCCCGGAGCTATTTGCGCCTCAGTAAATGATGAAGTAGTACATGGGATACCTTCTGAACGCAAGTTAAAAGAAGGTGAAATAATAAGTATAGATTTTGGCGTGATTGTAGAAGGCTTTGCCGGTGATTCTGCTATAACCGTAGCAGTAGGAGAAGTTGACCGGGAGGTAGAAAAACTGATTAATACCACCAGGGAGGCACTGATGCGGGGAATCAAGCAGGCAAAAGCCGGAAATCGACTGGGCATGGTTTCCAATGCTGTCCAGAATCACGCCGAGAAAAACGGTTTTTCGGTAGTGCGGGAATTCGTAGGGCACGGTATCGGCGCAGAAATGCATGAAGATCCGCCGATACCAAACTTTGGACGACCTGACCGGGGGCCGGTTTTGAAGAATGGTATGGCCCTGGCCATTGAGCCCATGGTGAACATGGGCAGCAAAGACGTTTATGTCAGCAGAGATGAATGGACAGTATTGACCAGAGACGGCTCATATTCAGCTCATTTTGAACATACAGTGGTAGTCGGCGATAATGAACCTGAAATTCTCACCTTGAGATAATTGGGGGTGGAATATAATTTGCACAACAGTTTAGGTAGAATTGTATATTCCAAATCTGGTCGCGATAAAGGAAAGATGTTTATAATAATTGATATAGTTGATGAAAATTTTGTAATGCTGGCTGACGGTGATTTGAGAAAAATCGAAAATCCCAAGCTGAAAAACATCAAACATGTACAGATGACCAATATGATTGCCGAAGAAATTTTGCAAAGTATAAATGCAGGAGTTATACCCGGAAATCACATTATCAAAAAAGCCCTGAAGAAGATTCAGGAAACCGGAGAAATGAGCGGGAAGGAGGTCTGATAATGGCTAAAGATGATGTAATAGAGGTTGAAGGAATTGTTCTTGAACCATTGCCTAATGCCATGTTCAGAGTTGAACTGGATAATGGTCACAAAGTCCTTGCCCATATCTCTGGGAAAATGCGCATGAATTTTATCAGAATACTACCTGGAGACAAAGTAACGGTGGAATTATCACCATATGATTTAAACCGCGGCAGAATTATTTATCGTTTTAAGTAGAAGGAACCTTATAACATAAGGAGGTAATTATTTTGAAAGTAAATCCATCTGTGAAGCCGATGTGTGAAAAATGTAAAATCATCAAGCGCAAAGGCAAAGTAATGGTAATTTGTGAAAATCCTAAGCATAAACAAAAACAAGGATAATGGGAGGTGAATTAATTTGGCAAGAATAGCGGGTGTAGACCTGCCCCGTGATAAAAGAATAGAAGTATCACTTACGTATATTTTTGGGATTGGCAGACCATCTTCCCGGAAAATATTGCAGCAAGCAGGTATAAATCCGGATACCAGAGTAAAAGATTTAACCGAGGAAGAAGTTTCCAAATTAAGAGAAATCATCGAGAAGAATTACCAGGTCGAAGGTGATCGTCGCCGTCAGATAAGTATGGATATAAAACGGCTTATGGATCTGGGTTGCTACCGGGGTATCAGACATCGCAGAGGACTGCCGGTGCGGGGACAAAAAACCAAAACCAATGCTCGTACCAGAAAAGGACCCAAACGGGTAGCAGGCGGAAAGAAAAAATAGTCGAAAGGAGATAAGTTTGTGGCACGCAGAACAACCACAAGAATAAAAAGACGCGAAAAGAAAAATATCGAAAATGGTATAGCACATATTAAATCAACCTTTAACAATACAGTGATTTCCATTACTGATAAACACGGCAATGCTATTTCATGGGCCAGTGCCGGAACATCCGGATTTAAAGGTTCCAGGAAGAGCACTCCATTTGCCGCACAGCAGGCTGCTGAAACTGCTGCCCGCGCTGCGATGGAACATGGGTTAAAAGAGGTTGAGTGTTATGTGAAAGGGCCAGGTGCTGGCCGCGAGGCAGCGATTCGTTCCCTGCAGGCAGCAGGACTGGAAGTCAGTGCTATCAAAGATGTAACGCCTATTCCGCATAATGGCTGCAGACCGCCAAAAAGAAGAAGAGTTTAGGAGGTAGTGACAGAGTGGGAAGATATACTGAAGCAGTTTGTCGCCAATGCCGCCGTGAAGGACAAAAGCTGTTCCTGAAAGGAGACAGATGTTATTCTGACAAATGTTCTGTACAGAGGAAACCTTATGTACCTGGTGCACACGGACAAGGCCGCAGAGCAAAAACAACTGAATATGGCCTGCAATTAAGAGAAAAGCAGCAAGCTAAAAGAATGTACGGATTATTGGAAACCCAATTCCATAATTATTTTAAGAAAGCTGACCGCCAGTCTGGTATTACGGGTGACAATCTTTTAATACTGCTGGAAAGACGCCTGGACAATATCGTTTATAGAATGGGGTTTGCTTCTTCCCGTAAAGAAGCACGACAATTGGTTAATCACGGGCATTTTACCGTTAATAGCCGAAAAGTTAATATTCCTTCCATGCTATTAAAAATAGGGGATATAGTTCAGGTAAAAGAAAGCAGCCGCAAATCGCATAAATTCGAAGCACTGCAGGACGCAGCCGCTTATAAGACACCACCGGAATGGCTTAGTTTAGACGCGGGGAATATGGCAGGGACTGTACTGGCTTATCCCTTAAGAGAACAGATCGATTCTACTATCAACGAACAGTTAATCGTTGAGCTTTACTCTAGATAGTTAAACCTCTAAAAAAAAGGGGGAATTGAATTAATGCTAGGGATGGAAAAACCACGTATCGAGTGCGTGGAAAAAAATACCGAAAACAACTATGCAAAATTTGTGATCGAACCATTGGAAAGAGGATATGGTACTACTTTGGGCAACTCCCTGCGCAGGGTTCTTTTGTCATCACTGCCAGGTGCGGCAATAACTTCAGTCAAGATCGAAGGAGTTTTGCATGAGTTTTCCACCATACCCAATGTGGTTGAAGATACCACAGAAATAATATTGAATCTGAAGCAAATGATTATCAGATATGATGGCAGCGAAAGGAAAATCATCCGTTTGGAGCAAACCGGTGCTAAAGATGTTAAAGCCGGCGATATCGTTCCGGACGCTGAAATTGAAGTCTTAAATCCGGAATTGCATATAGCTGCCCTGGATAAAGGGGCTAAACTGGAAATGGAAATGACGGTGGAAAAAGGCAGGGGTTATGTAAGTGCAGACCAGCAGCCTAACAAGAACGACGACATTGTCGGGTTGATCCCCATTGATTCCATTTATACACCCGTCAACCGGGTCAACTATACCATAGATCATGCCCGGGTAGGCAAGAGGACAGACTTCGACAGCCTGACTCTGGAAGTATGGACTAACGGCAGTATAAGCCCGGAAGAATCAGTCAGTCTTTCAGCCCAAATACTTATTGAATATTTGAAACTGTTTACAGAAATAGACGATACTTATGCTCAAGTTGAAATACTGGTTGAAAAAGAAGAAGATAAAAAAGATAAAGTGCTCGATATGTCTATCGAAGAGCTCGAACTTTCGGTTCGTGCTTCCAATGGACTGAAACGGGCTAATATTAATTCAGTAGGCGATTTGATCGAAAAGACCCGGGATGAAATGAGCAAAATAAGAAATCTGGGGCAAAAATCCCTGGAAGAAATCGAAAGAAAACTTAAAGAGCTGGATTTAGCTTTTAAAAAGCCAGAAGATTAGAAAGGAGGATAACCATTGAGTTACCGTAGATTAGGGCTCAGGAGCGACCATAGAAGAGCAGATTTGAGAAACTCTGTTACTTCTTTATTTGAAAATGAAAAAATTACCACCACCGAAACCCGAGCCAAAGAGATAAAAAAAATATCGGAAAAAATGATTACTTTAGCCAAAAGAGGCGACCTGCATGCCAGAAGGCAGGTTGATTCATATATTATGACTGATGCCATTGTACAAAAACTATTTAATTCTTTAGCTGATCGCTATCGCGACCGGCCGGGCGGTTATACCAGAGTCATTAAAACCGGTTACCGTAAAGGCGACGGTGCCCCCATGGTTATATTGGAATTAGTCGATTAAGGACAGACAGGTATATCATTAAGACAGAAGCAAAATTGATATAGCTGATAGAGCAGTATCGATGGAGGAGTTGATTTAACATCCTCCTCATCTTTTTTGCCTTAATTTATTCAGGCGGCGGTACATGCTGTTAAAAGCCGCTTAAGCTATTTTTACCCGGAGAGTTTATGAGCAGGATCAAAATGATAATCGAATATGACGGCAGCAATTATCACGGATTTCAGATTCAGACCAATGCTCATACCATCCAGGCTGAGATCGAAGCTGCCCTGTACAGGCTGACCGGAGAAAATATATCTTTAGCTGCAGCGGGAAGAACCGACAGCGGTGTTCATGCAGCGGGACAAGTGATCGCTTTTGACAGTGAAGCTGCTATACCGGCAGAGAAATGGCGTTTTGCCCTTAACAGTTTCCTGCCTCCCGACATAAGAGTATTAAAGAGTGATGCGGCCGCAGATGATTTTCATCCCCGTTTTAATGCTCTGAGCAAAAGCTATGCGTATTTGATTTACCGCCAGCTGCAGGGCGAAACTTTTATGCGCAATTATGCCTGGTGCAACAGAGAAAAGCTTGACATTGCTGCTATGCAGGAAGCCTGCCGGTACTTTACCGGAACGCACAACTTTAAATCCTTCTGTGCTTCTGGTTCCTCAGTAAAAAGTTTTGAACGCCAGGTGACCAGATGTGTTCTTTATTATAATGAACCTTTTTTAAATCTGGAAATCTGCGCAGATGGTTTTTTATACAATATGGTCAGAATAATAATGGGCACCTTAATTGAAGCAGGCCGGGGCAATTATCCGGCCGAACATACAGAAAAGATCATAGCTGCGCAAAACCGGCAGCAAGCAGGTATTACCGCTCCTGCTCAGGGCCTGTACCTTTTAAGGGTCGATTACCCGGAATCAGGGACCGGATCAAGCAAAAAGAAAGTTCTATAGCATGCTTTATTCTTGACAAGCAGCACAGTTTTAACTAATATAAAAAAGTACTCTCTGCAATTATGCCTGTCTCCTGCCCCGTTGACAGAGGATGAGAGCAGAAAGGACGTTACAAATCTCATAGAAGGTGAGATACAGGAGGGAAAGACTTGAAAACATATATAGCAAAACCGCTGGAAATCGAGCGGAAATGGTATGTAATAGATGCTGATGGCCAGACTTTGGGCAGATTAGCTTCTGAAGTTGCTGCTATTTTAAGAGGCAAGCATAAACCTATATATACACCAAATGTTGATACAGGCGATTTTGTAATAGTTATTAATGCTGAAAAAATAGTCCTGACCGGCAATAAACTGGACCAGAAAAAATTACGTCATCATTCCGGATATCCGGGCGGCTTGAAAGAAATGAGCTATCGGGATGTTTTACAGAAGAAACCGGAAAAAGCTATAGAAACAGCGATAAAAGGAATGCTTCCCCACAACCGTTTAGGTGCGCAAATGTATCGCAAACTTAAAGTTTATCGGGGAAATGAGCACCCGCATCAAGCCCAGCAGCCTGAATTGCGCGAACTTAGAGGGTAAGGAGGAAAAACATGGCGAACATTCAATATTGGGGAACCGGCAGAAGAAAAAGTGCTGTAGCTCGGGTAAGATTAGTACCGGGTGATGGCAATATCATTATAAACAAACGCACATTTGAAAATTTCTTCCCTAACCGTACCAGCAGACTTATCGTTTTGCAGCCTCTTGAAATTACGGACATGACATCAAGATTTGATGTTATCTGTAATGTGCATGGCGGAGGTGTTACCGGTCAGGCCGGTGCGGTACAACTGGGAATTGCCAGGGCGTTGACCAAGGTCGATCCCGATTCCAGGCCGCAACTTAGAAAAGCCGGATTTTTGACTCGTGACCAGCGTATGACAGAAAGAAAGAAATACGGTTTGCACAAGGCCAGAAAAGCTCCGCAATACTCAAAAAGATAATAAAGCAGACCTCCTCGTTTCGGGGAGGTTTTTTTATTTTCATTTCTGCTTAATAAAAAAGGGGAAAAATGCATATAAAAGAATAACAATATCTTACGATGGAGATGAAGCTCTTGCGCCTGCGGGTATGTTACCTCTCCGGCAAAAAAACTGCTTTACTGTCAGCAGTTATCCTGCTGTTGATTCTAAGCACAGCGGCAGCCGGGTCGGAGAGCAAAAAGGAGCAGCCGGTTTTTTCCTATGGTGTGGCTGGCCGGATAATCGTAATTGATGCCGGGCATGGAGGGTTGGACCAGGGGGCAACCAGAGGAGAGTATTCCGAACATGACATAACCCTGGCGATAGCAAAAAAGCTGGAGAAATACTTAAGCCAGGGCGGAGCAGCTGTGATCATGCTCCGGTATAATGAAAGTGATCTGGCCGGCGATGAATTTACCGGAACCATCAGGCAGCATAAAAAGGCCGATATGAAGCAAAGAATTACGACTGCCAACCAGGCCGGGGCTGAATTATATATCAGCATCCATGTCAATGCGGTACCGGGCTCAACGTGGTCAGGAGCACAAGTTTTCTTTAAACCCCGGGATGAGAAAAGCAAAAATACTGCGCGCTTAATCCAGGAGGAATTAAGCAGAGTCCTGGGGAATACTAACCGTAAGGCGGCAGCCGGAGATTACTATGTCTTGAAAAATGTTGACATGCCGGCAGTCCTGATCGAGACCGGTTTTTTGTCCAATCCCCGGGAAGCGGCGCTTTTAGCCGACCCGGAATATCAGCGAAAACTTGCTTATGCTGTTTTTTCCGGTATTGCCAAAGCAGCATTAAAAGATAATGAAGCACAAGCTGTTGATCAGGAAAAATCATTATAACTAAAAATGCTTTTATGACTTGCATGACAAGAAAAAGGGGGCATTAAATGATCACTTGCCTGGCTTTCACACCGCATCCGCCCATTATAATTCCGGCGGTAGGCGGTAATCGAATTAAAGCAGCAGCAGCCACAGTTGAGGGTATGCAGGAAATGGCCCGGCAGGTGGCAGCAACAGCACCGGAAACCCTGGTATTTTTAACTCCCCATGGCAATGTATTCAGGGATGCCGTTTCCTGTCTGGGAGATTCCCGGGTATATGGAGATATGGCTGATTTCAATGTTCCCGATTTAAGGACAAGCTGCCCCAATGATTTGGAACTGGTTGCCCGGATCGGCTATAAATGCGCTGAAAATGATATTGATTTTGTAATGGTCGACCAGGATAATGCCCGGCGCTACAAATTAAAAAACCGCCTAGACCATGGTATCCTGGTTCCCCATTATTACCTGAGCCAGGCCGGCCTGGGACAGTTGCCGCTGGCAGCCATCAGCATAGGTTTTTTACCTTTGATCAAGCTTTATCAGTTGGGAACCTTTATAGCCGAAAGTGCTGAACAACTGGGCAGAAGGATAGCGGTAATCGCTTCCGGGGATATGTCCCACCGTTTAAAAACTGAAGGCCCCTATGATTTTCATCCCGACGGCCCCCGTTACGATGCCGAAGTCGAACGGCTGCTTAAGGCCGGGGATACCAGAGGGCTGTTGAATATTCCTGAGACGCTCAGGGAAAATGCAGGAGAATGCGGCTATCGTTCCCTGGTGATCATGCTGGGCTGTCTGGATAAATACAGCTATCAAAGTGAAATATTCAGCCACGAAGGTCCTTTCGGGGTAGGTTATATGACGGCCGGATTAACTCCGCAAGCGGCAGCCACCAGCTATCTTAAGCTATGGCAGGAAGAAAACCGGTGTGAAAATGAAGTAAATACCAGTATCCCGGTTCGCTGGGCCCGCCAGGTTTTAAAATCATATCTTTTAAAAGGAGAGATACCGCCCCTGCCGGAAGAATTTAAGGAACTGAAAGCAAAAAAGGCCGGAACTTTTGTTTCATTAAAAAAATACGGCAGCCTGCGGGGATGCATAGGGACTATCATGCCATATTGCGATGATCTGGCGGCGGAAATAGCTTATAATGCCGTTAACGCAGGTGTTAAGGATCCGCGCTTCAGCCCGGTCACCATTCATGAGTATGATGACCTGGAATTTTCGGTAGATATACTTGGGGAACCGGAACCTTGCAGGCGGCAGGATTTAAATCCCAGGCAGTACGGGGTAATTGTCAGCAAGGGCGCAAAGCGGGGTCTTTTGCTGCCGGACCTGGAAGGAATCGACACAGTGGAGGAACAGTTGAACATTGCCCTGCAGAAAGCCGGTATAAAACCCGGGGAAGATTACGATACAGCCAGATTTACTGTCACCAGATACAAGTAACTTAAGGAATAAATCAAAACCTCGGGTTAAAATGAAAATCCTGCGGAGGCAAAGGAAAAGGTGTAAATTATGCCAAAAGCAGAAGCCCTCTATTATGAAGTAATAGCTCCGGACCGGGTCAGGTGCCGGCTGTGTCCTCATCACTGCCTGATCAAACCGGCCCAAAGCGGAATCTGCCGGGTGAGAGTCAATGAAAACGGCAAATTATACACCTTAAACTATGGAGAAATTGCTGCTTTAGCCCTGGATCCCCTGGAGAAGAAGCCCCTTTATCATTTTTATCCTGACCGGCAGATACTGTCAGCCGGAACCTGGGGATGCAATTTTTCCTGCTCCTATTGCCAGAACTACCGCCTGGCTCATGAAAAAGCCGCAACCGATGTTGTCATGCCGGAGCAACTGGTTGAGATCGCGCTGCAGGCTAAGGCAAAAGGTTCAATCGGCATTGCTTTTACCTATAATGAACCATCCATATGGTTTGAATATGTGCTGGACACCGCCAGGCTGATGAAAGCCAACGACCTCAAAACTGTCCTGGTAACCAACGGTTTTATTGAACATGAACCTCTGGCCGAATTGATCCCCTTTATCGATGCGGCCAATGTAGATATAAAAGCTTTCAGCGAAGACTTTTACAAGCGCAACTGTAAAGGTCGGCTGAAGGAAGTCAAAGAAAATGTTGAATTTATGGCCGGGAAAATCCATGTAGAGCTTACCAATCTGATCATCCCGGAAGCAAACGACCTGCCCCGGGAAACAGAGGCCATGGCTGAGTGGATCGCCAGCCTCGATCCGCTGATACCGCTGCATTTATCCCGCTACTTTCCGGCCTATAAAATGCAGCGTCCGGCGACCGGAATATCAGCTATGCTCAAAGCGCAAACACTATGCCTTAAGCATCTTAAATTCGTTTATCTGGGGAATCTGCCCGGCGTCATAAACAATACTGCCTGCCTGCAGTGCGGGGAAGCATTGATCATAAGAAACGGCTACCAGATCGAAATTGCCGGGATCGAATCCGGCCGCTGCATTCATTGCGGAGCCCCAGTCACTTATATCACCTAATAAAGCATAAAAATAGAGGAGAATACCGTAAAGGTATTCTCCTTTTATATGAAAGCTCACGGAATAAATCCGCTCGCTGTTCAACCGTGCAATTTATAAAATCTGCGATACATTTCTTACTGTATATTGCCCATAATTAAGTATATGAATGCAGACAATTTTCTGTGTCAGTTATAATTATTTTTTCCCACAAGCTTTATAAACAAACAAAGAACTGACAAAGATTGATACCGGGGTTAAAATAATTAAAAAAGTAAAGGATTCCCCGGTAAAAAGGCCGGGGTGGGAAATTGATATAATGCTAAAAACAAAAGGCAGTATAGGGAGGAATAGATGTGGAAATCAAAAAAATTATCCTGGGTTTCACCAATAGTTATCTGTTGGAAGGAAACGAAGGTTATGTAATGATAGATGCCGGCATTATGAGAAAGAAGAAAAGCTTTTTGAGCGGCCTTAAGTATCACGGCATTGATGCCGGGCAGATCAGGCTGATCATTATTACTCACGCTCATTTTGACCATGTCGGCAGTTTGGCAGCCATCAAAGCTTTATGCAACGATTGCCCAGTACTTATACATCCTTATGAAGCACCGCGAATATCAGAACCGGTGGTAGCTATTCCTCCCGGCACTAATCTGCAGGGCAAAATAATCAGCAGCATAGGCCGGGTAGGCCGGCCGCTGTTAAAATATCCCCCGGTAAAGCCGGAGAAACTATGGATGGGCGCTTTTGAACTAAATGATTACGGTATCGAAGGCAAAGTTATCCATACTCCCGGGCATACCGCCGGTTCCGTGTCAGTATTGCTGGCGGACGGTCAGGCGATAGTCGGCGATCTGGCCGTCAATTTTACCCGCATGCGTCCTTTCCCGCCTTTTGCTGAAGACCCGCCGGCGATTTATAACAGCTGGAAACGGCTGCTTGAAGCCGGGGTAAGAACAATATATCCGGCCCACGGACGCTCATTCCCGGCAGAATGGCTGGAGGAAAACCTGCCCCGTTAAAGCATAAAAAAGCTGTTGCAAAAATATACATGCATATGTATAATTATAAACATTGATGATAAAAAAACGGGAGGTCTTTAAATTGTACCGGATAGGAATAGTAGGTGACGGATATACAGCGGCTGATTTACTGCGGATACTGGCGGGGCATGAAGAGGTTGAAGTTACAAGGATACTCTCCGCCGAAAACGCAGGCCGAAGAATCAGCGATATTTACCCGAACCTGCTGGGATATTGTGACTTGATCTGCTCCGGCAGTGAAATAAAAAATCTGGCCGGCAAGTGTGACGCAGTTTTTCTGGCACTGCCACATGGTCTGTCAGTGCCGATGGCTACTGAGCTGCTGGCCGAAGGAATTAAATGTATTGATTTGGGTGCGGATTTTCGTCTGATCGATACGGAAATATATAAAAAATATTACGGATTGACCCATGGCAACCCGGAACTGTTGAAAACTGCGGTTTACGGCATACCTGAATTATACCGGGAACAGATCAGACAGACTAAGCTTACGGCTAATCCCGGTTGTTTTCCTACCGGCGCCATCTTGCCCCTGGTACCGCTGATTAAAGCCGGGGCAATAGAAACCGGAGATATAATTATCGATTCCAAAACCGGCGTATCAGGAGCAGGCAGAACTCCCGGCCCGGCCAGCCATTTTTGCGCCGTCAATGAAAATATTAATGCCTACGGGGTAGGGACCCACCGACATGCTCCTGAAATTGCTCAGGAACTGAGCCGGGCGGCGGGAGCTAAAATCGATATAACCTTTACCCCCCATTTGGTGCCGATGAACCGAGGTATTTTAAGTACCATATATACCAGGTTGAAGCCAGGGGTAAAGGCTTCCGAACTGCGCGGCATCCTTAATGAAAAATACGGACCGGAAGCTTTCGTTAAGATCCTTCCTGAAGGGGTAATGCCTCATACCAGGTGGGTTTACGGTAGCAACATGGTGCATATAAATGTGGTTGCCGATGATGAAAACGGAAGAGTTATATTATTGTCAGCCCTGGATAACCTGACCAAAGGAGCTTCCGGCCAGGCAGTCCAGAACATGAACCTTATGCTGGGCATTGCAGAAAGCAAAGCTTTGAACATCCCGGCAGTATTTCCATAAAAAATGATTAAAATCCAGTAAGGAGATGAAGAAATGAAAACCATTGAAGGCGGAGTGACAGCTCCGCAGGGTTTTTTGGCTTCCGGCGTATGTGCCGGAATAAAAGCCGGTAATAAAACCAAAAAAGATATAGCCATCATATATTCACAGGTTCCCTGTATGGCAGCGGGAGTTTTTACTACCAATGCAGTACGGGCAGCCTGCATAGATTTCAACAAAAAGCAACTGGCAGACGGCAAAGTACAAGCCGTTATAGTCAACAGCGGCAATGCCAATGCCTGTACAGGAGAAAAGGGAGCTTCCGATACCGAAGAGATGGCGGCAGCAACTGCCCGGTGCCTGAACATTGGCAAAGAAAATGTCCTGGCAGCCTCGACTGGCGTAATAGGCGTATTTATGCCTATGGATCGTGCGATCAGCGGCATTGGGGAAGCTGCCGCTTTGCTTTCTGCCAATGGCTCCAGCGATGCGGTCGAAGCCATCATGACGACAGATCTGATGAAAAAGGAAGTTGCAGTTCAAATAGAGCTTAATGGAAAAACTGTAAAAATCGGCGCAATTGCCAAAGGGTCAGGAATGATCCATCCCAATATGGCCACCATGCTGGCCTTTATAACTACCGATGCTGCCATCAGCGCTCCCTGCCTTAAGCAGCTTATCAGTGCCAGCAGCAAAGTCAGCTATAACATGATCAGTGTGGACCGCGACACTTCCACCAACGACATGGCGATCATCATGGCCAACGGAATGGCAGGCAACCCGATGATCGATGACCCCGGTTCCGAAGCTTTTAAACAGTTCAAGGCGGCGCTTGATCATATAAATATAACCCTGGCTAAAAAAATGGCCCGGGACGGCGAAGGAGCCAATCACCTTATCGAGGTCAAGGTCGTCAATGCTGCCGATGAAAAGACCGCCCGGCTGATCGCCCGGTCCATCACCGGTTCCAACCTGACCAAGGCGGCAGTTTTCGGTGAAGATGCCAACTGGGGACGGATACTGGCAGCAGCCGGTTATTCCGGCGCCGCATTTGACCCGTCTAAAACTGATATTTATCTGGGGGAGGAAAAGATGGCACAAGGCGGTATGGGTCTGATATTTGATGAAGATAAAGCCCGGCAGGAACTCAAGAAGGAAAACGTAATGATAACGGTAAATCTCAACAGCGGAGCGGCCTCTGCCACCGCCTGGGGCTGCGATCTTTCCTATGAATATATCCGCATCAATGCGGCTTACCGGACTTGATAAGCGTAAAGAGGGGGAACAGGAATTGACTTTATCAGCACTGGAAAAAGCCGGGACCCTGGTCGAAGCATTGCCGTATATAAAAGAATTCCACGGCAAAAGAGTAGTGATCAAATACGGCGGTGCGGCCATGATCGACTGCGAATTAAAGGAAAAAGTCATGCAGGACATAGTCCTGATGAAATATGTCGGCATGCATCCTATCGTAGTCCACGGCGGAGGGCCGGAAATAAACGCCATGCTTAAACGGCTGAACATGAAAAGCGAATTCGTGGATGGCCTCAGGGTGACCGACCGTGATACCATGGAAATTGTGGAAATGGTATTAGGCGGCAAAGTCAATAAAGAAATCGTCTCCGGTATCAATGCCAGCGGCGGCAAAGCCATTGGTATTTCCGGCAAGGACGGCCAGCTGATCATGGCCGCTCCCACTGAAGACAGCAAGCGGATGGGCTTTGTCGGTAATGTCAAAGAGGTCAATCCCGAAGTAATCGAAACCATTATAGAAAATGGCTACATACCAGTCATCGCTCCCATAGGTATGGATGAACAGCGCAACAGTTATAATATTAATGCCGACCTGGTGGCGGCTGCCATTGCAGTAGCCCTGAAAGCTGATAAGCTGGTGCTTTTGACTGATGTCCCCGGTCTCTTGCTGGATCCGCAGGATCCGGAAAGCCTTATATCGGTTTTAAAAGCAAGTGAAGTGGAAAAATATATTGAAGCGGGAGTTATCAGCGGGGGTATGACACCCAAGGTGCAGTGCTGCGTGGAGGCTGTTACCGGCGGGGTGGGCAGAACTCATATCGTTGACGGAAGAGTTCCCCATTCCATACTGCTGGAAGTATTCACCCGGCAGGGGGTCGGAACCATGGTAGTCGACGAGTAACAGCCTGACTTAAGGAGGATAAAATAATATGAGCAACAACAGCATAGCTGAAACGGGACAGCAGTATATAATGAATACTTACGGCCGGTTTCCCATCTCCCTGGTACGGGGCAAAGGCACCTACGTATGGGATGCCGACAATAAACAATATCTGGACTTTGTAGGCGGGATAGCCACCTGTGCCCTGGGACACTGTAATGAAAACCTGATCCAGGTGCTCACCGAACAGGCCAAAACCTTGTGGCATGTTTCCAACCTGTACTGGATAGAACCCCAGGTTCAACTGGCCGAAAAACTTACTGCGGCAACGGGTATGGATAAAGCTTTCTTCTGCAACAGCGGCGCAGAAGCCAATGAAGCCGCCATTAAACTGGCCCGCAAATACTTTTACCGCCAGAACCAGAGTAAAAAAAATCAGACCATTACTTTTAAGAATTCATTCCACGGCCGGACTCTGGCAACGGTTACCGCAACCGGGCAGACCAAGTACCAGCAGGGTTTTGCCCCTTTAGTGCCGGGATTTGTCTACGCCGATTACAATGATCTCCCTTCAGTTGAAGCTGCAGTTAATGAAAACACCGCTGCTATTATGGTGGAAACTATTCAGGGAGAAGGAGGAGTAATACCTGCTGATATCAATTTCCTGCGCGGTTTAAGGCTAATATGCGACCGGGAAGATCTGCTGCTGATTATCGATGAAGTACAGACCGGAGTGGGCAGGACCGGAAAATTCCTGGCCAGCCAGTTGTACGGAATAAAGCCGGACATTGTGACCCTGGCCAAGGGACTGGGGGGCGGCATCCCTATTGGTGCTGCTCTGGCGGTCGACAAGGTCGCTGCTGCATTTGAGCCCGGCAATCATGCATCTACATTCGGCGGCAACCCGTTGGTTACTGCCGTTGCAGGCAAGGTAACGGAAATAATAAGTGATGAAAAGTTTTTAAAACAGGTAGAAAAAATGGGAGAATACTTAAGCGAAAAACTGCTGGCCCTTAATGACCCGCGTATAGTTCAGTTCAGAGCCCGGGGCCTGCTGCAGGGCATGGAGTTTGACCGGGAAGTAAAGGATCTGGTCGGCATATGTATGAAAAAAGGCCTGCTGCTGGTTAATGCCGGGCCCAATGTCCTGCGCTTCGTTCCGCCGTTGACCGTAAATGAGATCGAAATAAACGGAGCCGTTGCAATAATCAGCCAGGCTCTGCAGGAATGGCAATAATATTTAAAGGGGGAGAAATAAAATGGAAATCAACGATACTTTAAGAGGGAGATCTTTTATCAGCCTGCATGATTTCAGTGCTGCAGATATCGAATATATACTTAAAACCGGGGCTTACTTGAAATCCCTGCAGAAAAAAGGAATACCCCATGCTTATCTGGCCGGGAAAACGTTAGGCATGATATTTCAGAAATCCTCCACTCGTACCAGAGTTGCCTTTGAAGTCGGCATGTATCAGCTGGGGGGACACGCGCTGTTCTTAAGCCCCCGCGACATACAACTGGGCCGGGGCGAAACGGTCAAAGACACTGCTCAGGTACTGGGGCGCATGGTAGACGGCATCATGATCCGTACCTTTGAGCACGATGAAGTAATAGAGCTGGCCAAATGGGCAGGCATACCGGTCATCAACGGCCTAACCGACCTGCTGCATCCCACCCAGGTCATCGGCGACCTGATGACCATCGAAGAACATAAAGGCAGTCTTAAGGGGTTGAAGCTCGCATTTATAGGCGACGGCAACAATGTTGCCCACTCATTGCTTTTCGGCGGCGCCAAAGTCGGCATGGATGTCGTAATTGCTGCTCCGGAAGGATTCGGCCCGGATGCCAAAATTCTGGAGCTCGCCCGTAAGGATGCAGAAGCCAGCGGCGCCAGGCTGTGGACAGTGGAAGACCCGGCCGAAGCAGTCCAGGGTGCTGATGTAATATATACTGATGTCTGGGCCAGCATGGGGCAGGAAGAAGAAGCGGCAGAGAAAGAACAAAAATTCCTGGCTTACCAGGTCAACCGGAAACTTTTGAGCCAGGCCAAAGCCGACGCCATAGTCCTGCACTGCCTGCCAGCCAAACGCGGCAAGGAAATTACTGATGAAGTGATGGACGGCCCTCAGTCCAAAGTATTTGACGAAGCTGAAAACCGCCTCCATGCCCATAAAGCAATTATGGCAGTATTAATGTAAAAACAACATTTAAAGCAAAAAGACCGTCTAAAAAAGCTCCTGGGAAGTACCAGGGGCTTTTGCTTTTTAAATTATTTTGTATAGCATTGTAAATTAAAAGCGAAAAAACAAATACTATAAAACAGCAGGCAGCAAAATAATATATAAATATTTTTATTCAGACAGCAAATGAGCCAGGCGCAAAAGTTTATGAAATTTTTTGAAAAATGCCTTTATAAAATCATTGACGCACAGTATGTTGTGGTACTATTATAAATATACACCATATATATTGTTTTAAAATAAGGGGGATACAGTATGGACACAACAAAAATCAAGAAACGTGACGGCAGAATAGTACCTTTTGAAGAAGAAAAAATTACGAAAGCTATCTGGAAAGCGGCACAGGCGGTCGGCGGCAAGGATTATGAAACGGCAGTCCAGCTCACTGAAAAAGTAGTCGAAATCGCTCAATATGTAGATGACGATGAAATAGCATCTGTCGAAGCCATACAGGATTTAGTAGAAAGAGTCCTGGTCAAAAACGGCCATTACAAAACTGCCAAAGCATACATACTCTACCGCAAACAGCACGAAGATCTGCGGGAAGCCAGCCAGCTTTTCTTTAATAATAAACTGATCGGCGATTACCTGGAGAAAAACGACTGGAGAGTGAAAGAAAATTCAAACATGACCTATTCACTGCAGGGCATGAATTTTCATGTTGCCTCCCTGATCGTTTCCCAGTACTGGTTAAACCAGATTTATCCCGGGGAAATAAAGCAGGCTCATACCAACGGCGACTTCCATATCCACGACCTGGGCATATTAGGCGTATACTGCGTCGGCTGGGATATCCGCGATCTTCTCCTGCAGGGCTTCCGGGGCGTAAGAGGCAAGGTAGCCAGCGGACCGGCCAAGCATTTCCGTTCCATATTGGGGCAGATCGTAAACTTCTTCTTTACCCTGCAGGGTGAGGCGGCCGGGGCCCAGGCTTTTTCCAATTTCGATACCCTGTTAGCGCCTTTTATCCGCTATGACAAACTTGATTACAAACAGGTTAAACAAGGGCTGCAGGAATTTGTTTTCAACATGAACGTACCCACCCGGGTAGGATTCCAGACCCCCTTTACCAATATAACCATGGATCTGAAAGTGCCGGAATTCATGAAAAACGAACCGGTAGTGATAGGCGGCATATATATGCCGCAAACCTACGGCGACTTCCAGGCGGAGATGGATATGCTCAACCAGGCCTTCGCCGAAGTAATGATGGAAGGCGACGCTGAGGAGCGCGTATTTACCTTCCCGATCCCCACCTATAACATTACCGAAGACTTTGACTGGGACAACTCCAGTTACGATAAGATCTGGGAGATGACCTCCAAATACGGTATCCCCTATTTCTCCAATTTCATAAATTCCGATATGAACCCGGAAGACGCCCGCAGCATGTGCTGTCGCCTGCGCCTTGACAACCGTGAACTGAGAAAACGCGGAGGCGGACTGTTCGGAGCCAATCCCTTGACCGGTTCCATCGGAGTAGTAACAATTAATATGAGCCGCCTGGGTTACCTGGCAACGGATAAGGAAGATTTCTTCAACCGCCTGGCATCCCTGATGGATATGGCCCGCAACAGCCTGGAAATAAAACGCAAAGTGCTGGAAGCCCTTACTGAATCAGGACTTTATCCCTATTCCCAGTTTTACCTGCGGGAAGTCAAAGAAAGATTCGGGCAGTACTGGAAAAACCATTTTTCAACTATCGGCCTGATCGGCATGAACGAAGCTTGCTTAAACTTTTTAGGGGTGGATATCGCCAGCGAAAAAGGGTCGGCCTTTGCCGTTGAAGCAATGGATTTCATGCGCGACCGCTTAATGATATTCCAGGAAGAAACCGGCGACATATACAATCTGGAAGCAACCCCGGCTGAAGGCGTAAGCTATGGGATCGCCCGCAAGGATAAAGTCCAGTATCCCAATATCATAGTAGCCAATGAGAACGAATTCAAGCAGGGAGCGGAGCCTTATTACACCAATTCCACCCAGCTGCCGGTTTACTATACCGAAGACCTGTTCAAGGCATTAACTGTCCAGGAAGAACTGCAGACCCGCTACACGGGCGGCACGGTCTTCCATATCTTTTTAGGCGAAGCAGTACCATCCATAGCCTCAGCCAAGAAGCTGGTCCAGAAAGTATGCGCCCAGTTCAGGCTGCCGTACTTTACCTTATCGCCGACCTTCAGCATCTGCCCCAGCCACGGCTATCTGAAGGGCAAGCAGCATGAATGCCCCATCTGCGCCGCAGAAGGCAAACAAACCCACTGTGAAGTATATTCGCGGGTAGTAGGCTATATAAGACCGGTCGACCAGTGGAACGCCGGCAAACAGGAAGAATTCAAAGAAAGAAAAGTATTTGACAGGGCTGTACAGTAAATGAAATTTGCAGGAATGATCAATCAAAGTTTGCTCGATTACCCGGGTGAAATAGCAACCGTGTTATTCACCCGGTGCTGCAACTTTGCCTGTCCCTTTTGCCATAACGGCCACTTGCTCTTAAAATTCAGCAAAACCCAAAGCGAGGAAATTGAGCTGGAAAAGATCATGGAGTTCCTTAAGGAGAGGAAAGGCTTCATCGATGCAGTAGTGATAAGCGGCGGGGAGCCCACCTTAAATCAGGAACTTCCTGAAGTGATCCGCAAGATAAAATCCATGGGATTTTTGGTGAAACTGGATACCAACGGCACCAATATCGATATGTTAAGCCTCCTGCTTAAGGAAAAACTATTGGATTATGTAGCCATGGATATAAAAGCCCCGCTGGAATTCAAAAAATACCAGCAGGCCAGCGGCAAGCTGACCAACGGGGAATTTTTCAATGTGAGAGCAGCCGTCAACCTGCTGCTGCAGGCGGATATAAAAGTAGAATTTCGTACTACCGTAATTCCCGAATTGCATACTTATGGAGATATAGAAGCTATTGCCCGGCATATCGCCGGGGCCCGGCTTTACTCCCTGCAGCAGTTCAACCCCGGCAACACTTTGGATCCGGCCTTTCAAAGCTGCCTGCCCTACAGCAGGGAAGCCCTGGAGCATATGGCCCGGATCTGTTCTCCCTATATAGATGAAGTCCGGGTGGTAAATATATAAGCTGCGGGCGCGGTTTTTATTGGAACCATAAGAAGCATATTTTCTTAAACTTTTATGACCGGTCACCCAAAGCCGGCGTTTTTAGTCTGTCATAATCGATTGGATTCTGATAGAATTTAAATATCATCAGCCAGATCAAACAGGAGGTAAGGCAATGGCAGACAAGATCGAATTCACCAGAAATTACAGTGACTTATGCACCAACAAAGGCTTTCAATTTGAATTTTATTGTGACCGCTGCGGCAACGGCTTCCGGACCCGGTTCAAACCATCAGTTACAGGCACGGTCACCGGAGTGCTGGAATCAGCCGGCAGTCTGTTAGGCGGGTTTTTCAACAATGCCGCCGATATAAGCGAGCGGGTCCGTTCCGCCGCCTGGGAAAAAGCCCATGACGAAGCTTTTAAGGAAGCTATGCAGGAACTGAAACCGGACTTCATCCAGTGTCCCCGCTGCTCTTCCTGGGTGTGCCGCAAAAGCTGCTGGAACAACAGCAAAGGCTTATGCAAGGAATGCGCCCCTGATCTGGGCGTGGAAATGTCAGCCGCCCAGGCCAGCAAATCCGTGGAAGAAGTATGGGCCCATGCCGCCATGGCCGAAGAAGACAAGAAACTGGACACCGAAAACTGGCGGGAAACTATAAGGGCTGCCTGTCCCCAGTGCGAAGCACCGCTGGCCGCCAATGCCAAATTTTGTCCCGAATGCGGAGCCCAGTTAAAAACCAAAGCCTTCTGCACAACCTGTGGAGCACAGCTGAAACCAGGCAGCAAATTCTGCCCTGAGTGCGGAGAGAAACAATAAATTATCCACAGGCTTAACAATATCGACCGGTACATATATTTAACGGCTTGGTCAGGGCATCCCGGCCCAGGCCGTTTGCTTTGCCTGAAAAGCCGCAGGCAGATAAAATGAAAACTGAAACAGATGCAAAAACAGCGGTTAAATTATATAATAAGTTTTGGTACCAAAATATTTACCTTTAGCCGGGGGAGGCTTATTAAATGTACAACCTCAGCAAATTCGAGTCGGTAAACGGCAAGGCGGATGAAGAACAGGTATTGACCTGGACTGACGCTTTCTTTTTTAACCTGATGAGTGTATTCAACTCTTTCCTGTCCAGGCTGGATGTAGAGGAAGCAGCCGCCCGGCTCAGAGTGATCCCTTTCGATGAACTGGTGGCAGAGCAGCTGGAAGGGGAGAGCGAGGAGATAATCAACATGGCAGTTACCCGCATCAAAGAAATGCTGGAAGCCGAGCTGGAATTCATGGACGCATATACAGAGTAGGTTCAGACAGCATTCAGGACAAAAATACAGGAAATTTGTTTGTACTTAGCTTTAATTACAAATGATGAAAATGGCCCGGCAGGAATATCGATTGTGTTAAAAGCATTTCTTTTATATAATAATTGATGCACGACACAGGGCATTGATTTATAAAGCCCCAAAAATAAATATGCCGATGTGGCTCAGTGGCAGAGCAGCTGATTCGTAATCAGCAGGTCGGCGGTTCAAATCCGCCCATCGGCTCCAGAAGAAATGAAGACCCGTCTTGAATTAGGCGGGTATTTTGTTTAATTAATGTAATTTTATTTACTGCAATCAGCCAGAAAACTTAATAACTGAGGCTGATATTATTCAATTAAAAGAATCCTTTAAAGGAATTAATTTCGGTAATAACGAAATTTTGGAGTACGGGAGGATTCAGATAAAAATAAAAGAAAATATGGGTAGTAGTGAGGGAAAGTTATTGGTTTATTATACTTATATATTTTTTTACAGGAGGCGGCGGGGGGATTGGCTGATTCAAAACCAAAGAACATGAAAATAGAGGACTGCGATTTATCTGCAAGAGTTAAGATCCTTTTAAAAAAGAAAAAAGTAATGGATACCGACCAGCTGGCGGTAAGATACGATGAGATCATTGAAGATAAGAAAATACGAGCGTGGTCGGAAAGAGAGATAAAAAGAGTACTTCAGGAGCTGGGATATATTAAGGAAATAATCTCAAAATCCGGCAATGACAATGATGAAGACGAAGAAATCTCGGATGAAGAACTGGAAAAAAGGTTTGACGAGTTGTTTGTCAAATTAGACGATGAAAATGATGCCGGCAGTCATGCCGCAGACAGCGAAGATACTGATGATTCCAAGAAGGACAGCGGTGAGTCGGATTCCGAGATAGAATTATTTGAACTTGATAATAAGGTCATATCGATTAAAGATTTCCCCGATTACGTCAAGGAAGTTGTAAGAAAAGAGTATAAAGATGCCGATTTGTTTTCGGGTATTGAGCTTGGAAAAATCCGGCGCTACCTGGACTGGATCCTGAATTTCCCCTGGGTCAGGGAACAGAGCCCGGAGCTTGATCTGCACGCAGCCAAAATGGTTCTTGACAAGAACCACTACGGGCTTGAAGATGTAAAAGAAAAAATACTTGAATTTATGGCTGTCCAAAAGCTTACCGGCGATTCATACGGAACGGTTTTGCTGCTGGTCGGCCCGCCGGGTGTGGGCAAAACGAGCATTGCCAAGAGTATAGCCGAAGCTATGAATAGAAAATTCGTGAAAGTATCTCTGGGCGGAGCTTTTGATGAGATGCTTGTCAGAGGCTGCGACCGGTCTTATAGCGGATCCCAGCCCGGAGACATTATCAGGGCGATTCGAAGGATAGACACCCTGGCTCCCGTGATGCTGCTGGATGAAATCGACAAAATAGGTAAACGCAGCACGGTTGGGGATATCAGCTCTGCTTTGCTGGAATTGCTGGATTCGGATCGCAGCAGATTTGTGGATCATTATTTTGGGATTCCAATTGACATGAGCGGGGTGGTATTTATCGCAACAGCCAATTCGCTGCAGCAAATATCCCCGGTTTTGCTAGATCGAATGCAGGTTATTGAAGTGGATGGTTATACGATCGATGAAAAGTTATCGATAACCAGGGAGTTTATTCTTCCGAAAGAAGAAACCCGACACGGATTGGTGCGCGGTTTTATTCAGATGGATGAAAATACTTTGTTGGAGCTGGTGCAGAATTACTCCACTGACTGCGGTATGCGTTCCATACAGCATCACGTGCAGAACATTTGCAGCAAAGTCGCCTACTGGGTTGTCAGCGGAAAGGCCGATGTTCCTGTGGTTATTAACCGGTCTATGCTGACACCGCTCCTGGGACGTGCCGACAAGACTTATAGCATGCTTAATTCTGAGCCGGAAATAGGGGTCATCAATGCCCTGACATATATTTCTGAAGGTATGGGAAATGTGCTGCCGGTAGAGGTAGGGGTTTTGCCGGGAACGGGAAGGATGCAGTATACCGGTAATCTGAGAAAGATCATACGGGAATCCTGCGAGGTAGTTGTTTCCCTGATTCGTTCAAGAGCTGCGGAATGGGACATCGATCCCAGGTTTTACGAAATCAAGGATATTCATTTTCATGCGTTGAATGCCGGTGTTCCCAAAGAAGGTCCTTCCATGGGAGCAGCTTTATTTGTTGCCCTGTTCTCAGCCTTGCTGAATAAGCCGATTCGCAATGATCTGGCTATGACCGGAGAAATGACCCTGCGGGGCAAAATAATGCCTGTTGGCGGACTGGAAGAAAAGATCACTGCGGCGTATAATTCGGGAATTAAAACGGTTGTCATACCCGCGGCCAATATGTATGAAATACCCGATTGGCCTGACGAATTGGTTAAGCAAGTGGAGATTCTGGGAGTAAGCGATGTTGATGAACTCCTTGAAAAGACATTTGGAGCATCGAAGTAACCGTTATAAAAAAATGACCGGCTTGATAAGCCGGCCATCTTAGTTTAATCCTGGGGACTGTCCCCAATATTAAATTATTATTTCATAAATGGGCTGCCGGTTGGAAGAATGGCCTTTCCAAAAGTAGTATTTAAGACTATGGCAGCAGCCGTATAGAGACCAAATATTCCGGTAATTAATAACAGCCAGCCGGCACAGGGAACCCATGTTTTAGCGATGACTGTCAAATCTGTAAGGCAAACTATCCATACCGCAGGAGTAATGGCAATTATCAAAAAAGCCATACTTTTGGCAGCTTTTAATATATAAGCCGGTGCCCAGGTAGTTAGGGCAATGCATAATACCAACCAGGCCCAGCCGTCCAAACGGGCATCAAAAGCAATGCCTTTGCTAGCTAATAATGTTTTCAACAGTAGCTCGGAACCAGTAACAAACATAAAAAATGCCGAGAAAAAAGTGAATACATTACCACCCACTATCTGACCTTCTCTTAATTCAATTACTCCTACTATTACTTGAACAATGGCACCACCTAAAAGCCAGACTCCCAGAAGAGGTGCAGCGGAATGCTCAACTCTGCCGGTTTGAAGTGCAAAGAAGGTAAAACATGCGATTGCTAGTGCTACTAATCCGGCTGGTGCAGGGCTTGCCCAGCCATAATTATCTTTAGACATTATAAAATCCCCTCCCCTATTAGTTCCATCTTCTACTGTTAACAAAAATACACCTGTTCCTCCCATCAACCACTCCTTTCCAGACAACTTCCAATACTATTTATTAGGAAAGTCTTTCCTAAAGCTAATTTCCTGTGATTCAAGTGATGGCCGATTAACATTTATTTGGCATATTTCCATTGGATGGGATCATTTCAGAATTTTCTGATAATAAGGGCGAATATGTTCTTAGAATACCTTACTGGCGCATTTAATGTCAACAATTGTTTGATAAAACCCTTTTAATCATTCAAAGGAATTAATTTCAGAAATAACGAAATAAGATACAGTATGCCTGAGAAAGTCAGAAATCAGGTGCCTGGCACCTTTATAGGAGAAATGAGTTATGTCCGGAAAAGAACGTATAGGAAATTTGCTGGCGGCCATTGGCGCCCGGAATCAGGATCCGGTTTTGGCAGCGCGGGAGAGGGCGGTTATTGAAAAACTGATCAAAACCGCAGCAAAGTATATAGAAATTGTTGCCAATCAGGTCATCCTGATTCAGGGAGGGGAGGCAGATGCCAGGACCCTGGCGGATGTCGATACTGCCCGCAGCCGTACTCATGACAGCCTGATAGCGCAGATAAATATTATAAACCGTTTGTGCGAAAAATACGGCGTTCCCTATGTATATGAAGGCGACGATGACCGCAGAAGCAAAGGCGATTTCGCCTTGCAGCTGATCAATGAATACTTCCGGGACCGGCCGTAGCAAGCTAGAGCAATACTTTACCGTAATATTTACATTACCTATTATTAGAGCTGCACTACCAAGCTTTGACGCTTCTCTATTAGATAAGGTATCGCTGGACAGAATCTATAAGCTGATCTTCAAAGGAATATATATCATTGATAGACGTTAAAGCATATCGCAGTGGTTTTTTGTCGGCATCCGGAATATAGAGATTTATTTGAACCTTCCCAATTGATATTCTGCAGATCCACTTAAGCTTATTGTCATCCAACAGGATTCCAACATAAGATTCAGTATCCCTATAGAATAATCTGGCTGGGTCAACAACATTTTTTAAGATGGTTTTTACAATTGCAAAAGCTTCAACCTCTTCCAGAGTAGTTATTATCTTTGGCTTTTCATTTTCGGTAGGCACATCTACAGGAGAAGTGAGATCGTCTGTAGCTTCAGTTTCCGGCTTTCCACTCATAGCGGCTTTAAATCTATCACTCAGAGTGTCATTTATAAATTGCTCTATAGCCTTTTGAGTAATACTTCTAAATCTATCAATAACATTCTGGGTTTTCATTCCCGAATAAATATCTTTTAAGAGGAATCGAATAAAGTCATCTGATGGGGTTTGAAACTCTGCTCCCAGTTCTTTTTTAATCTCCTGCGTATATTTCAGTTCAGCTGCCGAGGTTAGGATATTATCCCTATTAAAATTATTGCGCTCAAACTTCTTTATCTCTGGCATCAGTGCATCTTTAATATCCAAAAGATTAAATGCTAAAAAAGGTCTCTCATCCATTATGTTCGGGGTGTCCAAGTCAGTATAAAACCGGTATTCGATCCCATTTGTCAGAATTCCGAATCGTGCTGGCAAAGTTGCAAAATATCTGAATAGTTGAGAACCATGTTTGTTTAAATCCTCTGCTGCCGATTTGGCTTCCAATAAAATACTTAGGTTCCCATTTATAAAAATGGCATAATCAATTTTTTCACCTTTTTTAATCCCCACATCGGCTATGTATTCTGGTACAAATTCCGAAGGATTGAATATGTCATAACCGAGAAGTTGGAAAAAAGGCATAATGAGAGCTGTTTTTGTAGCCTCCTCCGTTTGGACCTGGCCCTTCAAAGACTCCACTCTTGCAGAGAACTCGATAATTCTCTCATTAAAATAATCCATATATTTTATCTCCCTTCTCACCTTACAGCTTTTTCCGCAAATCCATCACCCGAACAGAACTACTTAATATTGCTTTTGCTGGTCTTCAATTTGGGCAGCAGCGTCCTCGTTAATCCAAATTGTATTATCGGTAAAATGAACCTCACTTATTACAACCTTGATTTTTTTTGCATTATCAAAGCCATATGTCTGCCATGAGTTGGAGGCTGTTGCATTAGGAGCTATTATTTCTTGAAATAAACCATCAGAGCTGACATTATCGTCATCGCTTGAAAAGCTTCCTACCGGCTTACCGAAATTATCAAAAAATAAGACGCTAAAGGATATTGCATCAATTGTTTTAGTAGATAGATTATGAAAAGTAATTGAAAAATTTGTAATAATATCGTCCCAACAACGAAGATTAAGAGCTTCAACAGGTGCACTCGTGCTATTAGCTATTGCTAATGATTCAGCTGGAAGTTGTTGCTGTAAAGATGCAATTTTAGTGTTCAGATCGCTTACTGACTGTTTTAATTCCCTATTTTCTTGCTTTAATTTGGAATTCTCGTTTACCAAATCCTGATTATTACCGCAACCTGTAATTGTCAAAACGATAACAAATATAAGCGCAATAAAACAACACCGATTTCTTTGCATATATACCTTTCCTCCTTTTATTATTTACCACTTGATTACTCCGGATTATGTTTCACAGGCAAGAAAAGTGATGCCGTCACGTATGTGGTTCCCAGAAATGGACATGAGCAGTATTATAAAGAAACGTCTTGGTCTAGGAGCTATGGTGGACATATTCAGTATATCAGCAAGCTTGCTCAATGTTTCAGTTGATTGATTTTCGGAGTATATTGTCCTCAGGATTCATCATATCGGCATTCCTAAACCTAACTTCTTGAAAACCAGCAGATTGATAAAATGCTATAAGCTTTTTGTAATACCTCCAATCATAATTTGAACTAATGGACTATAAGCATTTGGATTCTTAATCAATATACTTTTTTGCAACTTACATTCATAATAGTACATATTCTGTTATTATGGAATAATTTTCATCAAATATCTAATATTAGTAGCAGTCCATGATATGGACAGACATGAAGCAGTTGGAGAAGCAGATCGGCAGCCGGTTGGCACCTTGGATTATTGAGATGTGTTCAGGGGTTTAGGGGGATTGGAGGAAGAGATTAATCTGATCGTAATTTTTTATGGGCAAATAAAAAGGTTTAATGGCAAATTTGTAGAAATATAGAAAAAAATAAATGAGGGATGATTATATGCCTATTAGACCTGAATATTTGACCCTTGATGATTTGATGCAAAAAAGACTATTCCGTATACCGAATTATCAAAGATCCTATAGTTGGGAAACAAAGCAGAGAAAAGATTTATTTAAAGATATTGAGAAATTAATGAATAATCGGAATCAGACTCGAACCCATTTTATGTCTATGGTAGTGTGTTTACATACCAATGAAGGAACGGAAATTGGGACTGATAAATATACTTATGTAGATATAGTTGACGGCCAACAGCGCCTAACAACTCTTATAATATTGCTTAAAGCACTAGAAAAGGTTCTGGTTAGTGGAAGCAAAATTGAAAAAAGCGAAGCATTAAAATTGAGAAGGCTTCTTGTTAAAGATAACAAGGAACTAATACTGTTGCAGACCAATCATGATAGTTCAAGTACATTTCGAAATTATATTATTAACGGATTAATAGTAAATAACGACCAAATTAAGACTACTGCTGATAGAAATTTAGTTGATGCTTTTTCGGAATGCCAATCATTTGTTGAAAATTGGAATAAAAACTATCAGTTATTAGACTTGCTCAAATTATTAAAGCATAGATTGGATTTTGTTTTTTATACATTAGAGGATGAGGGATCAGTATATAGCGTATTTGAAGTACTTAACAGTCGGGGCTTAGATGTCGATTGGTTAGACAAATGTAAAAGCGGGTTAATGGGAATAGTATTTGAAAAAGGTATTGGGCAAAGTCAAATCGACGAGTTGCATAAAATATGGTCAAATATTTATAGAATAATCGGGATTAAAACAATTCCTGGACACGAAATTTTGCGGTTTGCTGCAACACTAATGCAGGATGTAATCCAAAGCAGGCCTTTAGGAGCGGAAGATGCCATGGATTATTTCCTTACGGAATGCAGGCGCAAGCCAAGTTCAGCAATACAATTAAGTGAGTGGATTTTGGCTATTACTTTAAAGCTCAATAGCTTGTATGAAAATAAACGACTGGAGGCTGTTACTGACATTGTCCAAGCACGCTTATTGGCTGTTGCTATATTTCTTGCAGAACAACTCTCTGATCAACAAAGAACAAAAGCATTGGAAGAATGGGAGATCGTTACATTCAGAATTTTCGGTATGTTTAGAAAGGATGCTCGAACCAAAGTAGGGGACTATACCCGACTCGCTCGTTCTATAATGAAAGATAAAATTAGATTTAAGATGATAATGACTGAACTTATTGAATTAGGAGCTGATTATCCTATAGAGGAAGCTGTAAAAAACCTTGCTAATATCGATTGTTATAACGGATGGGAAAAGGATCTGCGATATTTTATGTATCGCTATGAAGAAAGCAACTATGAAAATACTATAAGTCAAGATAGTTGGAATATAATATGGACTCATTCACCGAGTACCACTATTGAGCATATCTGTCCTCAGGCGGCAAAAAATAATGATCTTCTAGGATGGAGAAATAAGATGGGCAGATCACCAGAAATTGTTCAGCATAATATCAATCGTCTTGGAAACTTATTAATTTTACCACCTTCACTTAATTCAAAATTGAGCAAGAAAGCTTTTGAAGAAAAAAAGAAGATTTACAAAAAGAACCTTACTTTAAATATTGTACAAGAGATTACCTCAGAGCCAGACTGGAATCAAAAGAGGATGATTGAAAGGGAGAAGAAACTTCTTACATGGGCAGAGCAGGCATGGGCAGATATTAACTCCTAAATATAATTAATAATGTGCCAAATATTTATATCAGAAGCATAAAGGGCAGGGAGCGTTGGCATCATGTCAGCGTAGTAATAGATTCATTATTGGCTTAATCAGGGGAATGGAGAGGGAACCCGGTTGTTTCTTCCTGCACATTGAAACCGCCGGTCAATGAATGAAGAAAACGTTCCGGTACCCGCTCAATGGTCTGATCCAGCATATCTGCAAATTCATCGAAGGTCGGGATGCAGCGTCTCGGCAGAACAAATGTTTGCACAACACTAATTCTATGGTATACTGAATTTGCCATTTAATTTTTCTTTTGAGGTGAATCGGTTGGATACCATGACTAAACTTGAAATTCTGGCCGGAGCGGCAAAATACGATGTATCTTGTTCTTCCAGCGGGGTTTCCAGAGATAATCAAGGCGGGATTGGAAATGCCAGATCTTTTGGCATTTGTCATGCCTGGTCGTCGGATGGACGGTGCATTTCGCTATTAAAAATACTTTTAAGCAATGATTGTATTTATGACTGCCGTTATTGTGTCAACAGACGTTCGAACGATATTCGCCGGGCCAGTTTTTTGCCCGGGGAACTGGCTGATTTGACGATTCAGTTTTACCGCCGCAATTACATCGAAGGCTTGTTCCTGAGTGCCGCGGTGGAGATTTCTCCGGATTACACCATGGAGAAAATCATCCGGGTTCTGACTTTGCTGCGCCAGGAATACAGCTTTCAAGGCTACATTCACGTAAAGGTAATTCCGGGTGCCGACCCAACGTTGATTCAGCAGGCCGGGCTGCTGGCTGACAGGATGAGCGTCAATATCGAACAGCCTACGGAACAGAGCTTGCGTCTTCTGGCTCCTCAGAAAAAGCTTCCGGTATTATTTTCTTCCATGCAGCAGCTGAAGGAGCAAATTCAGATCCATAAAGAAGATCGCAGACGGTTCCAGCATACGCCCCGTTTTGTCCCCGCCGGGCAATCGACCCAGATGATTGTAGGTGCCACGCAGGATAGTGATTTGACTATTTTGCAGGTCACCCAGTCCTTATACCAGAGTTTTAACATGAAAAGAGTTTATTTTTCCGCCTATGTACCGGTAAATGAAGACTCCAACCTGCCGGCCCTGGCAACGGCGCCGCCTCTGCTGCGGGAACACCGCCTGTACCAGTCCGACTGGCTGCTGCGCTTCTATCACTTTAAAGCGGAGGAGATTCTTGACCCGCTGCACGCCAATTTGGACACGGAGCTGGACCCCAAAACCGCCTGGGCAATTCGTCATCTGGAATTTTTCCCGGTGGAAATAAACCGCGCTTCCTATGAAGAACTGCTAAGAATACCGGGCATCGGAACCAAATCAGCCCAACGTATCATCAGCCAGCGGCGGGTGGCCGCCGTTTCCGTCGATGAATTAAAGAAAATGGGGGCCGTTTTCAAGCGGGCGCAATATTTTATTACCTGCAAGGGGGTCTACCCCGGCAATCATCCGCTTGATCCCATGACCATACGCCGGATCATGGTGCCGGAGCCGTCGGCGGTTCAATTGAGCCTATTCTAGCAGTTATTTATTGAAGCCAAACCAGGGAGAAAAATTGATGGATTACTTATACGATGGCAGCTTTGAAGGGCTTTTGACCTGCATCTATTACAATTATTATGGGGAAAAGGCGAGCGGTATTTACAGGCAGGAGGACTACCAGCCAACCCTGATGATCGACAGCACCGAGGTAATTACCGAGCCGCTTCTGGCTGCGCGGGTATACAAGGCGATCGAGTACAAAATATCCAAGACTTCGCTGGATTTGGTTTACCACACGTTTGTTTCTTGCACTTCCAACAAAGAAAACCTCATTCTCAATTATCTTCGCCTGAGCTTTCGTCTGGGGTCCAGGGTGGATCTTTGCCATACCCATCCGGACGTTTATCCGTTACGCAAGGCTGCTCACAAAGTAACCGCTGAAGTCCATCGCTTTTTGGGTTTGCTCCGTTTTGCCGATGCCGGAAATTTTCTGTATGCCGTTTTATCTCCCGATCATTATATCCTGCCTCTGATCGCCGATCATTTTGCCGATCGTATGGCCGGTGAACGCTGGATCATTCACGACCAGAAGAGAAGCCTGGCAGTTGTTTATGATGGACATCATACCGATGAAGATAAGTCCGGCCCCGAGCGCAAATGGTATATAACCGATTTCCCCCACCCCGGGCCACTCCCATTGTCCCAAAATGAGCAATACTTCCAGGAACTATGGCAGCTTTACTTCGATAAAATCAGCATCGAGTCCCGGCGCAATCCGCGGCTGCAGGCGCAATTTGTTCCTTATCGTTACCGCAATAATTTGGTTGAGTTTAAAACTAGTTTTCATAAAGAATAAACATAAGCTTTGCCGACAGTGCGCAAAAGGTACCTGCTGAAAAAGTGAAGGATATCGATCAGCTGTCTTCGCGGAGGGCTTTGGCCAGTTCTTCTATTTCTTTTTGGGCCAGGTCGTCTCTTCCGGCCAGGGATTCCAGGTGGTGCTGCAGTTCGTGCAGGACGGTGTCCATGATTTCTTCTTCCCAGCCGGACAAAGGTTCATCAGCCAGCAAGGCTTTGAATGAACCATAATAAAACATGATGAAACTGCCCAGCCAGCCGTCCTCAATGTACTCTCCCATTATATAGAATTCGCCTTCCCGCTTCGTTTCTTCCTGCACATTGAAACCGCCGGTCAATGAATGAAGAAAACGTTCCGGTACCCGCTCAATGGCCTGATCCAGCATATCTGCAAATTCATCGAAGGTCGGGATGCTCATTTGACTTCCTCCCTAGTAGATCTGTTTCACGAAATCTTTATATTCTTGCCGGTATGAAGACATGTTATATTATGCTGGAAAGCAGGAGATTACCTATTCTCGCTTGGCTGCATAACTAAAAAACATGAACCGTCCATATCATTAACTTTATCATATTACCTGATGGAGTGAAAAATGATGAAGCTGTTATCATCAACCATATTTGTTTTATATCATCAAATATGTTTTATAATTATGTTAATAAACGGCAAAAGGATAGAGTAAAGAATAATACATCAGCGGCGGCTATAACGACCTTTATAGTCTGGTTAAGGCATTCCATGAGAGTTTTATATAAATGACTGAAAGTTGGGAGCATGTATTCAATGGCTGAACCGGTTAAATTAATTGCGTTCTATCTGCCCCAGTTCCATGAAATTGCGGAAAACAATGAATGGTGGGGTGAGGGATTCACTGAATGGACAAATACCCGTAAGGCCAAAGCACTCTTTGAAGGGCATTATCAGCCGCGGGAGCCTTTAAACGATAACTACTATAATTTACTGGATCCGGCTGCCAGGGACTGGCAGGCAGAGATTGCGGAACAATTTGGCATTTACGGATTTTGCTATTATCATTACTGGTTTAAAGGGAAAATGCTCCTGGAAAAACCGTTTGAGCAGGTTCTCAAGACGGGTCAGCCGAATATTCCGTTTTGTTTATCCTGGGCCAATGAACCCTGGACCAGGAATTGGGATGGAGGAGAAAACAGTATTCTCATGCCGCAAGATTACGGTAATGAGGCGGATTGGGAAGAACACTTCTATTATTTGTTAAGTGCATTTAAAGATAAAAGATATATCCGAATTGATAATAAACCTGTGTTCGTTATTTACAGGTCTATAAGTATTCCTTGTTGTGATGAAATGCTGGAATTCTGGAATGTTCTCGCTAAAAGAAATGGCCTGGATGGTATTTTTTTTGTGACTACCTTGGCGGGTTTTGAAATTGACAATAAAAATCGATTATTTCAGGCTCAAATTGAATTTGAACCTATGCATACGATTGTACATTATTTGCCTTATCATTGGCAGGTTGTCAGGAAAATAAAAAAAACGGCAAGAGATTGGTTGATATCACGTGATTATTATTTGCCGGCATCATTTCTTTATACAATAAATTATGATTCACTTTGGAAACTGATATTGAAAAGAAAACCTCCTGTAAAAAAAACATTCCCAGGAGCATTTATAGATTGGGACAATTCAGCACGAAAAAAGAAGGAGGCCTTGATAATCACTGGTGCATCACCGGATAAATATGAAACCTATATGCGAAAACAAATATGCCGCGCCCAGGAAGTTTACAGGAGTGAGTTTTTATTTATCAACGCCTGGAATGAATGGGCAGAGGGGGCATATTTAGAGCCTGACCAGCGATTTGAATATAAATATCTTGAGGCTACAAGGAAAGCTTTGGTTGACGGGGACGTGGAAACTGTCAGCCCTCATCCCCGGTGAAGCGATTCTCAGCTGACCCCGCCGGGTAGAAAGTCAATATGACCTTACCCAAGGCTATAAAGACTATCAGCAGATAAACCAAAAACCCTCAGTTATTTCAAAATATCATTTACCTTGATATCCGGGTGGTGATAGCGTGCATAGGCAGCGGTTTTCTTTCCGTACTGCAAAGACTGCCGGGGGCACCACTGTATGCAACGCAGACATTGCTCGCAGTGATTCTGCCAGGTCAGTTTATCATCCTGCATAACAATATTCTGGGCAGGACATAGCTTGACACAGATCCCGCATTGATTGCAGCGCTCATCTGTCCTGAACTTCTGGTCCATCTTGGGGACCACGGGATAAGTAAGATTATAAAACCAGGTAAAAACGATACGCTGCCACAGGGGGCCTTTTTCTATAATGACTGCCCGGCGGCGGATCGCTGCAGCGATAACTGGTATTTTAGCAGCCGCTTCCGTAAATAGACGGTTTTGTTCATTAATCGAACCCGGTCCTCCCCACGGGATATAGTTTGACGGCAGTTCCAGAGACCAGCCGGCGTTAAGGGCCGTGCCTTGGGACTGCATTACCTTCTTAAGCTGTACCAGGGTGTTGGAAACCTGTCCTCCGTTGGTTGCTGCCGCAAAAATATACCTGGGGGACATTGCCTTAAGCTGGGCTAAAAAGTCCATGACCCGATGCGGTACACCCCATATATGCACGGGAAAAACCAAGCCGATCACTTCGCTGCTTTGGATATGATTCCTGATATCGCTGCTGGTCATCGAAACCAGTTTGGTATCGCCCAACTCCCTTGCCAGAGCCCTGGCCGCCCACAGGGAATTGCCAGTACCTGTATAGTAAAATATGGTGGTGCGAAGCTGGTTTAATGGCTGTTCCAAAGTCAGGCCTCCCTGCTTAAATTTCTTCCTTAAATTATAGCCTAATCTTCATGGCTCAGCTACTGTTACATTGTATTACACCTGAACAGCTTTCCCTTGCCGGTTCAGTTCTGAAATTTGGAATTGCTTCTAAAATAAAGGATTCACGCTGTTGCTGGAGAAATACATTATGGAAGGGTTTGCTAAAAATGACAGTTGGGGGATTGAAGCATGTGTAGACGAAGAATTTTTTTACTGTTGATTTTATTGCTGATATTGGGGGTGCCCGTCAGCACGGTTCAGGCTGCTCCGGCTGTAGTTTTAAACGGGCAGCAGTTGTCTTTTGACGTACCTCCGGTTATTGAAAACGGGCGGACCCTGGTTCCGCTCAGAGCTATATTTGAGGCAATTGGAGCGACTGTTAACTGGGATGACGCAACACAGACCGTGAGCGCATCCAAAGGTGAAACCAGCATCCAGCTTAAAATCGGTGAGACCAGCGCCATCAAAAATGGGACCAAAATAACCCTGGACGTGCCAGCCATGGTCATAGAAGGCCGAAGCATGGTTCCGCTCAGATTTGTCGTTGAGGCATTTGACGGGGTAGTTGGCTTTGATTCAGAAAAAGGAATCATTACAATTCACAGCAATCAAAAACCGAGCGCAGATATCGTCTGGAGCCGAACGTTTTCTGAAGACTGCGGGATAATGATTTCGAATATGCAGGAAACCTCCGATGGAGGATACATGATTTGCGGTACGAAAATAGAAAAAACAGATAAGCAAAACATTTTTATGCTTAAAACAGATAGTATGGGTATAAAAAAGTGGGATAAAGTCGTTACAGAAGGTTCACCGGATTGGGGCGCAGAAACAGAGGACGGCTTCGTGCTATTTGAAGCCACAGAGCAGTCACAAATCATAACTGCTGATAAAGAGGGCAACTTTGTCGCCTCAATAAAACTGGCGGGTTATTTTAATTTTGCTTCTGCACTCGATGGATATATTTTGTATTCCGGATCAAGGATATTCAGATATAGTATTAATGATGAAGTCATATGGGAAAAGAATTTGCCGAATGCGTTTATCGTTTCGGTTTTGGAAACCGAAGACGGCTTTATGGTTTTAAGCGTTGATTCTAATGGCAGCTTCGGGGGAAAAGTATATTTGTGGAAATTAAACGAAAAAGGCTCGATAATGTGGAAGAAAAGCTATTTTAATGGACAAGCAGGTTTATTATCATTATTTTTACCGTGCAGTGATAGTGGATATCTGTTGAGTGTCTCAGACGCTGCCGAAACAAACAGCGGCTGCAGAACAATTAAAATAGATGCAGACGGTTCCGTAGAATGGGAACGATATCTGGGAGGGGCTGGAGGCGAAATAATTATTGATGCTGTTGAAACCGAAGATGGATACGTTTTGGCAGGCAGTACGGATTCTTTTGGAGCGGGAGAATCTGATTCCTATCTCGTAAAGTTGGATCTTCAGGGGGATCTGCAATGGGAAAAAACCATCGGCAGCAAGTATTCGGAACATATTGGTGCGATATGGCCGGCATCTGACGGAAGTATCGTCATTGCAGTCAGAGGAGAAAGCGGCGGGGACTCTTTTGACAAAATTTATCTGGTAAAACTTCGTGAATCAGCTGCAGAGGATGAGACGCCTGACCCGGTTGAAACGATCAATACATAAAACATATTGAGAATGTGCTTAAGACGTCATTGGTTCATATCTATTAAGCTGACCGCCAAAGCTGCTGCGAGGGTACTCGTTATCTGAACCGCATCATTATTAATCCGCAATCGATTTTTCTATGTCAGTAACTATGCGGCTCATCTCATCATCTATGTTGATATTGGCCCGGCCTAAACTGGAAATGGGACAATTAAGATTATAGTCCAGTATTCGCTTTGAAATTTCCTCCAGGTGCTCGCGGGTTTGGAGGTAGAAGTTATGCTTCTTTTGTTCATAACGGCGAAGGGCTCCGCTGCTCCGTTCTTCTCTGAAAACCATCTGCGTATACTTTTTGAAGTGATCAACTTCCTTGTTTAATTTTGCCCTGAGGACATCGACCTCCTTGCCGAGTTCGATCCAGTGTGGTGCAAAGCCATTGTCCTTAAGGATTTTATGCACCATGTGCAATTCATTTTGCTCATAGGGGTTTTCATTCAGATCAAGCGGCTTCCCGGCGCCCTCCAGATTGTCAAATTCCCCTCGTTCCATAGCTTTTACCATCATTGTTCCTACCAGGTCGTGCTGCCGGATAAGGTGCAGAGTTCGCTGTAATTCAAGCGGATAATATTCTTTTAAGGTTTTATCAGACACTTTGTCGGCTATTTTTTGGATTTGATCCTTTTCACAGCTGGGTTTGTTCATAATTTATCCCTCCATCCTGATGCGCATCCGGTTGATCACTTTTCGACAGCCGCTTTATGCTTGGGCTGGACTATATATCTACCATATTGACGGGACCAAACGGTAAGGTATTTTTTTGTAATAATCTTTGTAATCCGGAAGCTCTCGTAACAGCACTTCTTCTTCTTTCTTTATCCTGAGGATAAGTACAGGTATGAAAAGTAAGGCAAATATTAGTGCCCAATAAGAACCAAGAGCTAAAGGGGTGAACAATTGCATTATCAGCAACCCCGTATACATTGGATGACGGACAATGGCATAGGGCCCGGTTTTAATGACCTGCTGCCCTTTATCCACCTGGATGACAGTCGAAGCATAACTATTCTCCTTAAATACCAGAAAAATGAATACATATCCCAATAAGACCAAAACATTGGCGGCAATAATAACCCCAACCGGCACTAAGGACCAGTGAAAGCGGTAATCAATACCGGGAACTACGTAGGCAAGCAGGGACAAAAATGATAAAGCTTTTATAATTACCGGTTGTGGTTCTTTTTCTTTGACCTTCATTCGTCTTGCTAAAAGCCCGTGGTCTTTTCTTAAAAAATAGCTGGTAATAAAAAGCGTCATGGCAGAAATTATCGACCACCAGATCCATGCTTCCCAAAACTTAAAGGACCCGGCGGGAAGAAATAATATAAGCCCCATCACGATCATAATTATTACCGGTACTGAATAAGCTTTAAAGGCGGATAAATCAGTCTTTTCATCCATAGGTATTACCTCCTGACCCTGATCAATAAACTTTTTTACTATTCCTGTGATAACAGATATTTATCAAAAAGCTGCTGATATTTTAATTGAGCCGGTGACAGCACCCCGGCGACCATCTCCTGATATAAGCTTTCAAAGGGCATTTTCATTCCCGGGTTATTGCAGATCATCTCCTTTACCGGAGGCATGCTGTTGACGAGAGCGGCAGATTCTCGTGCGAAAGCTTCGATGCGGGGATCGTCTTCGTTAAGATGGGAAAGCTCGGCCCAACGCGCTCCTGACTCCAATGCTTGTTGATAATGTTCGGGATGGGTTTTGAAATACCCGGCCAGGGAACGGAAACTTTCCTGGTAATCTTCACCCCAATTAAGGTCATCCAGGATGCCGTACAATTTGCGGTGCTGGTCATATATTTCCGGGCAGGTGCGGGCGTATTGCCCGATCTGATCTTCTCCCAGTATCCCGGTTATCATCTGAAAAGAAGGAGAATCAAAAATATCTTCATCCAGCGGCGCATCTTCATTCAGGAGAATATCGATCTTCGCCAGCCGCTCCTCCAAAGTATCCTTCTCTTTTAAGAGTTCAAGGCGCAGGGAGCGTAACACTTCCCGCGAAGTGCTTGGTTTTTTCAAGTCTCCAGCTATTTCTTTGATTTTTTTAAGATCCAGGCCCAGAGATTTAAAGTGTCTGATCAAACGCATACGGTTCAAATCCGCCGGTCCGTATAAACGGTATCCCCCGGCTGAGCGCTCTGGTTCAGGCAGCAGACCTATTTTATGGTAATAGTTTATTGTTTTTAAAGTGCTGCCGGTAAGCTTAACAAAATCACCGATTTTTATTTTATGCATCCTTATCCACCTCACATTTAGTATAAACCAGGCCCTAAGGATCTGGTCAACATGATTAGGATTTATTTTTATACTCCTGAAGAAAATATAGGTTCCCATAACAGCTTTTTGCTGTAAAATAGCTTATATTAATGTGATAAAAAAGCAGAAATTAAGCTGTTTCGACAACTTAATTTCTATATATTATAATTATTCATAGATTTATTCTTCATAGCAGTAAGGATCGAGACATCATACGTTGACGATTTGCTGTCAGCATTAAAAAATGCAAATTGTTTTGTGACCTGCCGATTAATAGATTTAACAAGAACTTCTGAATTATGTTTATAGTTTAAAAATTGGTTTTAATAGAATTCAACAAATAACTTGGACTTTTATACGAAGCATATAGGACTTCAAATGCAGAAGAATCAATGAAGACCGATAGAATACGGGAAATCCTGCAAAGCTGATCGACAGCAACACAGTTGATTATTCCGATTTTTAAGAGATTGAGGAAATGCTCAGAAAGGCAGACAACAGACTATGCTTTCTACTTATTTTTCACCGGGCAGAAAAAATATGAAGCAGCGGTTTGAAAATACGCTGGATACTGGGAAAAATCATAAAGGTACCGCAGCACTGGTTCTTATGGCTATCTGCGTTATCGTTGCCGGTACGCTGATCGCATGTAACGAAGAGAAAGAAACGCCTGACATTCAGGTTCAGGCTTATGTTAAAGACTTAACGGAAAATGAGTATTCACAAGTCGGAACAAGCGGCATTGAGAATCCTGCGATAGGCGATTTTAAAAAACTATACATTTCGATTAACGCTTATAATATTATGGATAGAACAATAATCTTTCCGTCAATGCGAGATGTTAGGGATATGTTAACCTCCGATATCTGGTGGTATGGGAATTCAGGATCGCAGGATAATAAATCGGAAGATTTTGCGCACTATTGGGTCGAAGCTGTTTTATATACGAGAAATACTTCTTTTGAAGAAATTCGCGGTAAATTGGGCAATCTGAAAATTGACGTTTCCTATAAAGACGAACAGGGAAAAGCAAAACGAGCAACCTATAACCTCGGAGATTTATTGGTTTCCGACCCTGAAGTGGAAATAACGATGGACGACGTCCGGGAATTGGCGCGAAAAGGTGACGATATGGCTTTTGAAGACTTAAAAACTTTTAATGGAGCGGATGTCAGTTCCAATTTTAATTATCATATTATGGTCTACGGTGTTGAAGGCGGTTATCGCCTTATCGTTCGCACTGACGGTAAACATCTGGATAACGTGGATCTTGAAAGCATTCGGGAAAGTGGCGGTAGCGGTATTGATATTCGATATAATGATGTTGACGAATTCATAAAGAACCACCCTTCATCAGAGGTAAACGGATTTGAGTTAAGTAATGCCTCTTAACAAACGCCGATTGAACCCGCTGCCGACGAATGGTCACGCAATCAATACATGGTGGCTATGGCAAGTCTTTATTGTGTTTCGTGACCTCGTGATCTTCCACATTTTTTAGGCGTGTTTGTATATGACATGAATTCGCAGTAGCTTGTTCAAATTTGCAAATAGCAGTATATTTCTTCAGAAAAACAAAATTTTAATGTTGTAATATTAAGGTTGGGAAGGCATAATGATATAATAGACAGCATAAGTTTAATTGAATGTCGTCATTGCTTATGTCTCAGAAGAAAATGTTGACAGAAATTTAACAGGTCAGATATAATAAATGCAATATTCAAAAATAACGATGACAGGGAATAGTAAGCTGTTTCTAAGGTTACAGAGAACCGCTGTCTGGTGCAAGGCGGTCAAAGAGGCAGGCAGAACTCACCCTCGAGTTGCCGACCGAAATCATTCTGGAGAGTAGGCTCGGACGGAACTTCCGCCGTTAAAAGGAAGGGGATATCGGATCTTAAGATCCTGCATCCTGATTAAGTGAACGGCTTGACCGTTAAATTGAGTGGTACCGCGGAGTTGACCCTTCGTCTCAGATTTCTGAGCGAAGGGTTTTATTTTTTGCCTGAACAGGCACCATGGAAGAATGGAGGAGGAACATGTTAGAATTACGTATCAACGGATTTGGCGGACAGGGCTCGGTTACCCTGGCTCACTTGCTGGCGCAGGCGGCGCTGGAAAACGGTGAACAGGGCCAGGCTCTGCCTTTCTTCGGGGTGGAACGGCGTGGAGCGCCGGTGCGGGCAGCAGTGCGCATGTCCCCCACTACTATCCACGCGCACAGTCAGTGCGATTTGCCGGATTATGTGGTAGTGATGAGTGAAAAGCTCACTGAAGCAGCGGTCAGTGAAGGCATTACTGATGCAGGCACCGTGATCATCAATGCTCCCGCTGCCGCAACCGTGAAAAAGCACCCGACCTGGCACGTGGACGCTGATAGTATTGCCCGCGAAGCCGGATTGTTCTCCGCCGACGGTCCTTTTATAAATATTCCGCTGTTTGGCGCAGTATGCCGGGTCTTGAATATTCCCCAGCAAATAATGGAACAGACTATTATGAACAAATGGCCGGGAAGTTCCGGCGCGCGCAATCTGGAAGCCGCCGGCAAGGCCTATAACACCGTGACCCAGGCAAGCTTATAACACAATATATATTTGGATCAGCGAAAGGAATGGAAATAAATGAAAACAGTTACGAAGGCCTACCGGCCCATTTCCTGGCCGATGATGGGAGCCGGCGGGGATACAGGTTCCTGGCGGACCCACCGTCCGGTAGTCAATACGCAGATATGCACCAAGTGCCAGTTTTGCTGGGTATATTGCCCGGAAGCGGTCATCGACCGCTATGAAATTACGATCGATTACCGCTACTGTAAGGGCTGCGGTGTGTGTGCCGTAGAATGCCCCACCGGCGCGATCAGCATGGAAAAGGAGGAGTAGCAGTATGAAAGCAGCGCAAGTTATTATGGAAACCGGTACCAAAGCCGCCGCTCTGGCTGTAAAAAGCGCCCGTGTGGACGTAGTACCAGGCTATCCCATAACTCCTCAGACCAGCATTATGGAAGCAATATCTGCAATGGTTGAAAATGGCGAGCTTAATGCCCGCTTCATCCCGGTGGAGGGCGAACACAGCGTTCTGGCCGCTGCCGTAGCCGCCTCTGCTGCCGGCGCCCGTGTTTTTACAGCCACCTCGGCCAATGGCCTGCTGTACATGCACGAAGTTTTACATATGGCTTCCGGCGGACGCCTGCCGGTCGTAATGTGCAACGTCAACCGCGGTATTTTTGCCCCCTGGACCCTGTGGGCCGATCACCAGGACTCATTTGCCCAGCGCGATACCGGCTGGATCCAATATCACTGTTCCTCCAACCAGGAGGTGTTCAACACCATTTTGCAGGCCTTCCGCGTGGCCGAACAGATAAATATCCCTGTAATGGTCAACTTTGACGGCTTTGCCATCTCCCATTGTTTGATGCCGCTTACCATACCGCCCCAGGAGGATATCGACCGTTTCCTGCCCCCGCATGAACCGGAATGGCGGCTCGACCCGGCTAACCCCTCTTCATTCAGCAATGTGACCATGGCGGCTGAATACGCACCTTTCCGTCAGATGCTGTCCGACGATATCATGGCAGCCATCCCGCTGGTAAAGCAGGCAGCGCAGGAATACCAGGAAACCACCGGCATGTGGGACGGGGACACCATTGAGACTTACATGCTGGAAGATGCCGAAGTAGTAGCTTTTGCAGTAAACAGCATGGCGGCGGAATTAAAGCTTTCCGTCGACATCCTGCGCGATCAGGGCATCAAAGCCGGCCTCTTGAGACCGCGCCTGTATCTGCCCTTCCCAACCGAGGATATAATAGCTGCACTGCCGCAGAACGCGCAGGTGATGGTGCTGGATCGCAACTATAATTTCGGGCATGCCGGCGGCATTTTGGCTGCCGAGCTTAAGAGCGTGCTCTTTGGCCGGCGCAGCGACATCACGGTCAAAAACCGGGTAATGGGCATTGGCGGCATCGATCTGACCCGCCGTTATATGGCTGCCGAGATCCGCGCCATGATGGATGAATAGAAGCATGACCATGAAAGGAATGGATGAAATATGACTACCAGTATTAAAAAATTACCGGATAATGAGCAGGTTTTAAGCGGTAACGGAGCCTGCGGCGGCTGCCCCGCTACCATGGCCCTGCGCATGGTGGGCAAGGCTTTGGGCCCGAACGCCATCATGCTCCTGACCCCGTCCTGTTCGGTGGCCAGCATGGGCATGACCCCCAGGCTGGGCTACAACTGGCCATGCATTAATATAACGTTTGCGACTGCCGGCTCATCAGCTTCCGGCATCACCCACGCGGTCGAAATAATGAAGGAAAAAGGCCGCCTGCAGGGTGAACTGCCCACCGTATTCGCCTGGGTGGGCGACGGCGGCACGTATGATATTGGCTTCCAGGCGCTTTCAGCCGCAGCCGAGCGCAACGATAATCTGATTTTCTTCTGCTATAACAACGAAGCCTACAGCAATACCGGCGTGCAGCGCAGCGGCGCCACTCCGCGCGGAGCTTTTACCACCACTACCCCGACCGGCAAGCGGCAGCCCAAGAAAAACATGGCCCGGCTGATGCTGGAGCACAATATTCCCTATGTGGCTACTGCCGCTGTGGCTTACCCCGGTGACCTGTACGACAAGGTGGTAAAAGCCAAAAACACCCCCGGTATGAAATATATCGAGATCCTGGCCCCCTGCTATCTGGGCTGGCAGTTCGATCAGCCCGATACCGTGCAGATGAGCCGTATGGCTGTGCGCAGCGGTGCCTGGCTGTTGTGGGAAGCGGAAAATAGCAGGATAAGCTTTAATAACCCCACCTCGCTTATCATTGGCGGCAAAAAAGACGCTGATCCGGTGGATGAATACCTGATGAAACAGGGCCGCTTCAGCCGCCTGCTGAAAGGACCGGACGCTAAAGAACGCATCGCCCAAATTCAAGGCGACATCGATCATGAGATCGCTTTTATGCGGGAACGGGCGAAGATCACGATTTAGGTTACCATAACTGTAAAAGTTGGAAAGGCTAATCAACACAAAAAAATTGCGAAAGAGGCTAATTATCAATCGGCCTCTTTTTTACTGCACGTTGCCAGTCCATTCCCTAACCTGCTATTCCATCAAAATAAAATAATTATATTGACAGCATGACCGGGTGGTCATACAATATTGTTATAATATGACCTGGTGGTCATGCGAGATGGGGCTAATAAATGGAGGGGATACCAATGAAACAAAATAACGCTAGTTTTTCTGCATCGATAATCGCCTGGTGCCGAGCCTATCATGCGGTCAATGATGACCCAAAGATATTTGATGATTTTCTGGCCGGTCAATTGCTTACTGAAGAGCAACGTACCTACTACGACAAGGCAATATATAGATCTATAAAGGTACTTCATTCAATGGGCTCCCGAAAGATTGTGCCCTCAATTATAAGATTTTTGCTTCCCCGGCATATTAAACGTATGTTTGAGGCTATGGCTCCCAAAGACTCGAACCCGATTTCCAGCCCGGCATTGGCCGTGGATTTCTATATGCACGCTACAGGAGCTCTTGCGTTGGCAGTCAGCCGGGCCCGTTATACAGAAGAAAATTTGGCAGAGGCTGTTGAGGAAGGAGTAAAGCAGTATGTTATCCTGGGAGCGGGGATGGATACCTTTGCCTTCCGGCGTCCAGAACTGATGGAGAGGATCCAGGTGTATGAGGTGGATCATCCGGCTACCCAAGTTTTTAAGCGTCAACGCCTTGCCGAATTGGGTTGGGAGATTCCCAAGCAACTACATTTTGCTCCGGTAGATTTCACGCGCCAGAGACTTGATGAGGCGCTGAAAGATTCATCGTATGACCCTAAAGCCTTGAGCTTCTTTAGCTGGCTGGGTGTTACTTACTACCTGCCCCGCAAAACTGTATTTGATACCCTGCGCACAGTGGCAAGTATCGCCCCCAAAGGCAGCACGATTATTTTTGATTACCTTGACAACGATGCATATAATCATGCAAAAGTAGCTCCACGTGGACAGTGGTTATTATTTTCTCTGGCAGGTGCGAAAACGAAATCCGGGTTTGATCCGTCGACGCTTTCCGAAGACCTTGCAGCTGTAGGGCTGCGTCTTAAGGAGAATCTAAGCCCTGCAGATATTGAAAAGCTTTATTTCAAAGGACACACAGGCGGCTACCATGCCCAGGAACACGCCCACTTTGCCTGTGCGGTGATAGAATAGCGTAACCAAGGTATTTAAAGGGTCAAATATTGCTGAGATAAGTTTGTTTACCTGAAGGAGGAAGAATTATGCCCAAAGATACATTTAATAATCTGAGTCAAGAGAAGAAGAAGCGAATATTTGATGCGGCTGTGCAAGAGTTTTCAGTACGGCGTTTCAGCGACGCATCCATCAACCACATCGTCAAGAACGCCGGTATACCCAAGGGCAGTTTCTATCAATATTTTGCCGACAAAGAAGATATCTATCTTTACATGCTGGAAGGAATGTCAAAGGATATACATGAGATCATAGGAACCCAAGAAGTATCAAATCCAAAGGCCAGCTTTTTTGAAACCATCTTACAAAGAGCCGAAGGTACTATTGAAATTGGTAAAATCAGACCGGAGTATTCCAAGATAGGTGCGTTGACAGTGATTGATAACAGCGAATTTATCCTGCAGCTCCTAAGAGCATCCAACCAAAAGTACATCGAAATGATCGATCGCGACAAACAGCGCGGTATTATCAAGCCGGAAATCGACTCCGATGTAGTTGTAAAAATGATTTATATTTTCGTTTTTAATGAATATTTGTACAGCGGGTTTGACGCGACCCGGTATTTAAAGAAAGTGGAGAGTGCAATTCAAATACTTAAGCAAGGTATTGCTGTTTAAAAGGATTAATTGAACATGTTGTTTAACTGGTAGGGACATTAAGTGCCCGGGGGTAAAATATGAGTTCGTATGTGCTTGGTTTTGATGAGATAAATAAAACAAAGCTGGTCATAGCCGGCGGCAAGGGTGCCAGTCTGGGGGAACTGTCAAGAATTGAAGGGATTTGTATACCGGAAGGCTTTTGCGTTACAACTGAAGCTTATAAAAAGATTATGGAGGAGAATCAGGAATTCCACCAGCTGCTTGATCAGTTGTTTCTTCTGCGTCTAAGCGAACTGGAAATGATCAGCCGCATCAGCGCTATGATCCGCGCTGTTATTGAAAAGGCTACTATCAATAAAGAAATCAAAGAGCAAATTTCCCAATACGTCACCCTGCTGGGTGAAAAGAATGCCTATGCGGTGCGCTCCAGCGCCACCGCGGAAGACCTGCCTGCTGCCTCGTTCGCTGGTCTGCATGATACGTATTTGAACATTATTGGAATAGATGCCATCCTAAAACATATCAGCAGGTGCTGGGCATCGCTGTTTAACGATCGAGCCGTAATATACCGCATGCGAAACGGCTTTGATCACAGCAATGTCTATTTATCTGTTGTCATCCAGCGGATGGTCTTTCCCCGGGCGGCGGGGATTATGTTTACAGCCGATCCGTAACATCCAACCGTAAAGTGCTGTCCATCGACGCCGGCTTCGGTCTTGGCGAAGCTCTGGTCTCCGGCCTGGTGAATCCTGATATTTATAAGGTTCGGGAGGGTATAATCGTCGATAAGATGATATCTGCCAAAAAGCATGCTATCTATGCCATTGAAAAAGGAGGCACCCAGCAACGGGAAATTGAGCTCCAGCAGCAGAATAAGCAAACCTTGACCGACGAGCAGATTTTACAGCTTGAAGGCCTGGGCAGAAAGATCGAAGCCTGCTTTAGCTCGCCCCAGGACATTGAGTGGTGTCTTGAAGAGGGTACTTTCTATATTGTTCAGAGCCGCCCCATCACCGCTTTATACCCCCTGCCAGATGTAAATGACGGAAAAAACCGGGTATATGTGTCCTTCGGCCATATCGAGATGATGATCGAACCCATTAAACCATTGGGAATGATCTTTTGCCAGCTTTTATTCAAGGATCATACACTGGTCGAGGCCGGTGGGAGGTTATTTAGCGATTTGACTCATGATTTTGCCTCTCCGGTGGGCAGAAAATTAGCATTGAGATTGTTAGGTCAATTTGACCCATTAATTAAAGACGCCATGCTGAATCTATTTAAACGAAAACAATATTTAAAGACCTTGTCTAGGGGGAAAAGAGCAATTCGTATGGTAACACAGGGACAATCCTGGGGACGTACCATTCAGCAGCTCACGAAGATATACCGAAAAAACGACCCCCTGCTTGTAAAAAACATCATGTCCCGTAACCAGGAGTCGATCAGGGATCTGCAGCAAAGGATTACAAGTGTATCCGGGGAAGACCTGTGTGATTTTATTTTACAGGACTATAAGCGTTCGCTGGAAGCTATGGCTAATCCCCAAAGCACGGCAGCATTCATGGTTGGGATGCTGGCAGCAAATTGGATTAATAAAAACATAGAAAAATGGCTGGGCGAAAAAGGTGCAGCCGACGTACTATCTCAATCGGTAAATAACAACGTTACATCCGAAATGGGGCTTGAGCTTTTGGATGTAGCCGATGCTGTCCGGCAATACCCGTCCGTAATTGAGTATTTTCATCATGCCAGGAATGAGACTTTTTTTGAGGATCTGGCCGGGTTGGAAGGCGGGGAGGCGGGCAGCAAGACTATGCAGGAGTACCTTGAAAAATATGGCATGCGCTGTTCCGCTGAGATCGATATCACCAGGCCCCGTTGGAGCGAACAGCCGACCGCGCTCATTCCCATGATCCTCGGCAACATCAGGAACTTTGAGCAGGGTGCCCACAGGATTAAATTTGAGCAGGGGCTTAAGGAAGCAAAGGACAAGGAACAGGATATCTTAAGCCGCCTGAAGCAATTGCCTGACGGCAAAAGAAAAGCAAAAAAGACGAAGAAGATGATCGAAATTATGCGCAATTTGATCGGTTACCGGGAATATCCCAAATATACCAGTAACCAACGCAACTATATTTATAAGCAGGCCCTGCTGAAGGAAGCCGGAAAGCTCTTTGAAAAGGGGGTTATCCGGAAGAAGGAGGACATTTATTACCTGACCTTTGAGGAACTCCGGAAGGCAATAAAAACTAACCAGTTGGATTACGGCATTATAACCAGACGAAAAGCGGAATATGAGGGCTATGAGAAACTGACGCCGCCACGCTTAATGACGTCCGAGGGAGAGGTCATAATGGGCGAATATGATACCGGTAACATTCCCAAAGGTGCTTTAACAGGTGTGCCCGTTTCAACAGGCGTCATAGAGGGCAGGGCACGGGTTGTTTTAAAATTGGAGGACGCCAATATAGAAGAAGGCGATATATTGGTAACCAAATTTACTGACCCAGGCTGGACTCCGCTCTTTGTATCCGTCAAAGGCCTGGTGACGGAAGTAGGGGGTATGATGACCCACGGTTCTGTTATTGCCAGAGAATACGGTCTCCCTGCTGTTGTTGGGGTCAACGATGTCACCAAACTGATTTGGGATGGACAACGAATTCGCATCAACGGTTCGGAAGGGTATGTAGAAATCCTGTAAAAATTGTGATTAGGCAGTTTTGGTACAGCCCCAATAGATGCTTCAAGCCTTAAAGCTCTTTCATCAATGACTGAACTTCTTTAACTTCTTTGAAAGAAGAACGTCTCTCTGCTTCCGCACGTGTTTTTTTGCTAACGCTGTGATATTATAAAAAGAATTATTGAAAGGAATGTCATAAAAATGAAGATTGCCAAAGAGTTCAAACTGGTGGAGTGCAGCGGTACAGCCTATGAGATCGGACTGCAATGGGGCGAAGGCTGCCGGGAGAATCTCAGTCAGATTTCCGAAAACAGCTTCCGCAGCATGGATCTTATGTACCAGGCTAAAAAGGAAGACGTAATTGCCCAGGCGATGAAGTTTCTGCCCCGTATCCAGGAGTTCGACCCTTATCTGGTCGATATATTAAAAGGCCAGGCCGATGGAGCGGGACTAAGTTTTGCCGAGATTTTGACCCAGCGGTGCATGAACGAACTGCTTTTCTATTACCAGCAGATCAGCGGCCTGTGCACCACTTTTGCAGCCACCGGAAAGGCTGCTGCTGGCGGCAAAACTATCATGGGCCAGAATATTGACTGGTCTCCGGGTGCCACAATTGATTTTTTGAAAGTTCATCATACAGGCGGCCCGGACCAGTACATCTTAAGCTTTTCCAATTCTACCGAGTATACTTTTTCTTCCGCCGGTTACGGTATTTGTGCTCTGGGAACTTTAGGGGTGAATTATGCTTTCAATCTGCCCCTGGCCTGCTATATGCCGCGGGTGATGCGGCAGAAGAATATCCATGAGGCCATGGACCTTTTAAAACAGGCGGCACGTGGCCTGGGTTATTTCCAGCTGGCCGATGCCAATGGAGTCATTATCGGTATTGAAAGCACCTGTAACGACTACGAGATCATCCAACCTACAGATGACATTATGTTTCACTCCAACCATTACCTGACAAAACGTTTTAAACATGACAACTTGATGGCCTATCTGGCCGATAGGGGGATCATTCCTCCCGTTATGGCGACAGAGAGCTTTGATCGCTACGAGAGGATCAGCAGCCTGATGCGCAAGGATTACGGGCAGATAACTCCGGAGACTGCCATGGAGGTTCTGGCCGACCATGAAAACCACCCCTTCTCTATTTGCCGCCACGATGCTTCAGGTCCGTCACCGTCGGTGACCCTGGCTTCGTTCATCATGGTTCCGGCGGAAGGGGCCATATATATAGCTGTCGGCAATCCCTGCGAACATGAATATGTACGGTATGAGTTTTAGGAAATAAAAAGCCGCCTCCTGTCACGGAGGCTGGCAGGGAGAAACTGATCGGGGATAGCGCTAAGAAGCCTGTTCGTGGGCGTCGGAGGAGCGAAATTCAAATCACGAACTGCGCTCGGAGAAGCTCTTCTGGTCTTTCTTTCGGACGGGGGTTCGACTCCCCCCGCCTCCACCAGATATTCTACCATCTATTGATAAAATGAATTTTATCGGTGGGTGGTTTTTATATTGCCTGAGAAGCTTGTAATAAAGCCGTTCCTGCGTTTTAGCGGAGCGGCTTTCATTATTTGCGGCATGGTATTTTGGCGATGCCAAGATATAACCCCTGCCATTTTTTCATGGTGTTGGCAGGGGTAATCGTTGAAAGATAGTAGGGGTGTGCATTTTTCAAACTAATCGTTTAACACTTGGGATAAAACGTTGAATATTAACTTATCATATGAGTCGTTCGATAAAAGTTGGACCTATTCTTGTAACGATGCTTGTGGAATGTTGTTGCTTCATCCTCAGACAATAAGCCATTTTTTTGTAGGTGTAGATTGTCACTTTAACCTGGTCCCAACTACTGTATAATTATCAAATTAATTAATCTGCAAGGATTGCCAACACTAAAATAATTTAAGATATATTTTCATATTAATCTGGTAGCTGTTCAGGGGAAACTGAGCTTTGGAGTGTGTAAAATAAATTGTGCTTCTGCTCTTTCCGAATATAAAATGAAACGGAAAGGCAGGAATACATATGGAGAAGAAGAAACTGGTTTCCCGAGCCGAGATTAAGCAATTTATCAAAGATAACGACTTAAAGAGTGTTGAAGATGTCCAGAATGTCCTTAAAGACCTCTTTGCCGAGACCCTGCAAGAGATGCTGGAGGCCGAATTGGACACCACCCTGGGCTATGAAAAGAACGATGGTCATAATAAAAGGACTAACAACCGTCGTAATGGGCATAGTGCTAAAACTGTACGCAGCGAGTTCGGAGAAATCGATATACAAATACCACGCGACCGCGAAGGTGAACATGATCCTCTAATCGTCAAAAAGCATCAGAAGAATGTAACCGGTATCGAAGACCAAGTATTGGCTCTCTACGCCAAAGGGGTCAGCACTCGCGATATCCAGGATCATTTGGAGCGCCTGTACGGAATTGAGGTTTCACCAACTCTAATATCTAACATAACCAACAAAATCATGCCCATGGTCAAGGAGTGGCAGAACCGGCCGCTGCAGAAGATCTATGCAGCCGTCTTCCTGGATGCTATCCATTTCAAAGTCAAGCAGGACGGCCAGATTGTAAACAAGGCAGCCTATATGGTAATAGGCATCGACCTAGACGGCAATAAAGACGTATTGGGCATCTGGATCGGGGAAAACGAGTCCGCCAAGTTCTGGCTCACCGTCTTAAACGAACTGAGAAACCGTGGAGTTCAGGATATTCTTATCGTAAGCGTGGACAATCTCACCGGTTTTAGTGAAGCCATATCGGCCTGCTACCCGGATGCTGAGATCCAGAAGTGCATCGTACACCAGGTGAGAAATTCCATCCGCTATGTCTCATACAAAGATGTCAAGAAGATAACTGCGGCCTTAAAGACCATTTACACGGCATCTTCTGAGCCTGCTGCTAGCGAAGAGCTAAACCAATTTGAAGCTGCCTGGGGAGACAGATATCCACTGATAGTCCGGTCCTGGCGCAACAACTGGGCGGAGATATCAACGTTTTTCAAGTATCCGCCTGAGATTAGAAAGATAATCTACACGACCAATATGATTGAAAGCTATCACCGGCAGCTCCGCAAAGTAACCAAGGGTAAGAGCATTTTCCCAACTGATGAAGCGCTCCTGAAGATGCTATACATGGCCACCCAGGATGTCTTGAGAAGATGGACCGGTCGAGTTCAAAACTGGGGACAAATTCTGCTGCAGTTGTCTATTTTCTTCCCTGACAAAGTTAAGGCGCACCTACGATGAACAGACGGAAGAAGGGCAAAGCACAAATTTATTGACAGACCCCCAGATCAGTGAAATTCCCTTGTCTCCTTGATTATTTTAATAGTCGACTTAGTTGCTCAGTCATATCACATTTCTCCCATGGCATATCTTTTGCATTTTCCCCAAAATGTCCGTAACAGGATAGCTTTGAAAAAATAGGACGGTATAGTTCAAATTTCCGTATAATTGCCATCGGTCGCATATCCACTGTCTCTATGATATAATCGCGAACCTTGTCTATTGGAATCTTACCCGTACCAAAATCATCAATACGCAGAGACACCGGCTCTGCAAGTCCGATTGCGTAGCTTAATTGCACTTCACAGTTGTCGGCGATACCGGCAGCCACGATATTCTTGGCAATATACCTGGCCATGTATGCCGCACTTCTGTCAACTTTTGTAGCATCCTTTCCGGAAAAAGATCCGTCCCCGTGCCTTGCATATCCACCATAGGTATCGACTGCATTTTTTCTACCTGTGAGCCCCGTGTCTCCTGCGGGGCCGCCGATAACAAACCTCCCAGTCGGGTTAATAAAAAAATCCGTCCAACCGTCAATCATTTTCTCAGGCAAAACAGGACGAATAACGTGTTCTGTAATATCCTCACGCAACTGTTCAGTCGAAATATCTTCGCGGTGCTGTGCAGAAATGATAACAGCTACGATTCGTTTAGGCTCGTTATTCTCGAATTCCACAGTTACCTGCGACTTGCCATCAGGGCGAAGATACGGCAATTCTCCCGATTTTCTAACTTCTTCAAGGCGGCGTGTCAGCTTATGAGCATACTCAATCGGACACGGCATCAAATATTCGGTTTCCTTGCAGGCATACCCGAACATCATGCCCTGATCGCCCGCGCCGCCATCCAACGGTTCAGTTCTGTTTATGCTCCTGGCTATATCAGGGGACTGTTCATGGATATCTATCGTTATCTCACAGGTCTTTGAATTAAACACCATGAGGTCTTCGCTATAACCGGTATCTGCAATAATTTTTCTTGCAATAGCATCATAATCAACAGATGCATTTGCGGTAATCTCGCCCATAATGTGCAGTTTATTAGAAGTAGCTGCAACTTCACTGGCAACGTGACCTAACGGATCCTGACGCAAAATTTCATCAAGGATACTATCGGCTATCTTATCACATAGTTTGTCGGGGTGTCCGCTCGTCACTGACTCTGAAGTAAAATAAGAAAGCATATTACACCACCCAATACTCATTTTGATACTATCAATTTTTACCACCGTCTTTAATATACGTATGTTCTTTCCATAGCCTGTCAGCTACAGGGGCCCACTGCTCTGCGGCATTAACGCATTTGTCGCAATAATCGCAGGCTTTCTCAGGACAAGCCATATCCGTTGAATGGGCGCCGCTACTCTCCACCATCTCGGTCAACCGTCCAGGATTATCCAGTACAGGACACGGACGCAGCAAGTTGGAATTGAATGGCTGATTCGCCCTATATGCTTGGAACAACGGGGACTTGTAGGCTGCAATAAGAGTCTTTTCCTTGATATTGGAATCAGAATAATGAACAAACGCACAAGGCTCTATATCACCATTCGCATTAATGTGTAAATACGATCTTCCACCTGCAATACAACCGTTTACATATTCGCCGTCGTTCCAAAAGTCCATTGTGAATATTGGCTTCTCTTCGCGGAATTTTCGAATCTGCCGATACATGAATTCACGTTGTTCGGCAGTTGCAAGAAGCTCCGGTACTGCGTCCGCGCCAATGGGCATATAGGTGAACAGCCATGCAAACTTCGCTCCCATATTAATCATAGCATCGAAGTATTCGTCGCTGCCGATAACCTCGCTATTCTTGCTTGTATAGCAACAGGAAATTCCAAAAAGAAGTCTCTTCTCTTTCAGTCTTTTCATAGCAGAAATGACCGACTGATAAGTTCCCTCGCCGCGACGATAATCTGTTGCCTCTTCAAAGCCTTCTACGCTGATGGCGGGAACAAAATTGCCGACACGCAGCACTTCTTCCACAAATTCATCATCGATAAGAGTTCCATTCGTAAAAGCAAGAAATGCGCAATCATGATGCTTTTCACATAAGCGTATGATATCTTTCTTTCTAACAAGGGGTTCGCCGCCTGAATAGATATAAACGTATGTACCGTGTTTTTTACCCTGACTAATGATATTGTCGAGTTGCTCAAAGGACAAATTCATTTTATTGCTGTATTCAGCAGCCCAGCAGCCTATACAATGCAAGTTGCAGGCAGAAGTAGGATCCATAAGAATAGCCCAGGGCACATTACAGTCGTATTTTATTTTTGTTTCATTTTGAATCTGTGTTCCAATCATGGTTCCGTTGATTATCGCATTGGTAAATAATTTTTTACGCTGTTCGTCATCAATGTCCGTCCATAGACTGTAAAGAAGCTGTGACCAGTTGTTGTCAGGATCGGTTATCGCCGACCGAACCGCTTTTACCTGTGATGTAACAGAATTGTTGTAGTCATGCTTTTCCAACCATTCAAGCACCTTGGGAAGGTTACTCTTTGGGTCTCGATTGATATAACTGTATACTGTTTTGACTCCCATGGATTTTAATTTAGTTGATATGTCCATATCCTTATACCCTTTCATATAATAATTAAGGTTTATCATCTTAATTTTCATTATACTAAGGGGGAAAAAGATAACTACGGTCAGTTGTTATGGGATGTGTGAAATTCATACATTATGCATTCATTGCCTAAATTTTGGACATAACATATGACTTGTTTGATTTTCAGACAAACTACCTTTATTGTCCGGAAATCTCAATCGACTTCTTCAAATTATTGCGGATACTTTCTTCAGAAAGGAGACTGATTCTTTTTAATAAGCTTACAAGCTCCTCATCATTATCGTTGGCCAGCCAATCGATTATAAAGCCTACAAGTGCATATTTGTGATAACAGGCCAGGAATTGAATATCATCCTCAGCAGCGTCAATATCCTTAAAGATGTTTCTGATAAAATCAAGTATAGCCTTGTCCAATGCTTTAGAGAAATAGCGCTCCAGCTGCTCTCTGTTTGAGGATTCATAAATATGTTTTAATGCTCGCTTGTTATTTTTTAGAAGATCCAATACATTCTCACATACGTCGCTCAAGGTGTCGGAAGTATCTGTAACTTCCTGAAGTTTTTGTATTTCTGTGCGGAACACATAATCTACCAGAGTATATATATTCTCAAAATAGTAATAAAAAGTATTGCGGTTAATTTCGCATTCTTCAATTATTTCCTTTACCGTTATTTTTGACAGTGGTTTTTCATTCAGAATTTTGACGAATGTATCGATAATCGCTTTTTTAGTAAACTTAGCCACATTAAGCCCCACCTTTCATTATAAATAAAGTTTGATCAAAATGTAATTAAAACGCAGGTAGGTCATTTTGGGATTTTCAGCTTAGCTTTGCTTTTTCGTATTCTCACATACGGGGTGGCTGTCAAGCTTGCGGCTAAAATAGCAGCATCTAATCGTTTCTAGGCATGCTTAATCTGTCTTCAAAATGGATCGCCAGCTGTGAAAGGCAGCTTCTATTGTTGCCAGGTAGATGATCTGTGCCTTTCTTGTCGGGATCAGCACAATTCAATTGTATTGAACGGCGTCTCTTTTTTCAAAGACCTCTGTTAAGCATTACAGGAATGCTCCTGTACCTGCAAAAAAATTCACGCGGGATTATTGGCTCATGGTTATTTTCAACATAATATTGCGGTACAATGCCGGCATTGGGAACTCGCTTTTTTGTTAAGAAGTCCACGGTATATGTCTTTTGCAACAAAACATCACCGATATATTTTTCATTCCTGAGCAATTTTATTTCAAACGAATAATAATTACTTTATCAAGAGAAACTTCACCAATATCGCACTGTTCCCATCCGCGCAAAAAAGTTTTTAAGCCGAGTGAATTTATCGTTCTATTAATATATTCAACAAGTGCGGCAGTTCGCCTTTTATATCCGAAACTTCCTATTAAAGTTCTAAGCTTAATTCTGCAATAATCTTTTCCAGGAGTAAACGTAAGTCTAAGCTTTATTACTTTAAAATAACTTTCAATTACATCCTGCTCAAACTCTAATTCACCCACTCGATATTTACTGCCCATTTCTTGTAAAATTAAGTTTATCTCATCAGCACAATCAAGAATCCCATCCAATTTGTGCAACTCATGCTTAAATAAATTTAAAAACTGTTTTTTCTCTTTATTATATTGAGCTCCCAATAAACCATTACGCCTCTTCCATAAGGATTCTAATATTATATATTCTTCTTTAATAGTAAGATTTTCTGTTTTAATGTAGACTGCTACATCGAAGGGTGTATATAAATACTTCACTGCTTATCACCCTTTACTAAATTGCAGGTTCTGCAAAGCAGCTGCAAATTTTCCGGAACTGAAAGGCCTCCCCATTTCATTGGCTTAATGTGATCAATTTGGAATAATGCCTTCGTTGCCGATTTTTTACCACATTGAGCACAGCAATAATATCCATCGTCATCAATTGCTTTATCATTACCACTATAGTATGCGTGCTGTTGCTGGCGGCTTTGTCACTGCCCATATATTTTTGGACCGGAGCGCCCTGGATTCGGGTAGTCAATATTGTGATCTTTCTCTTGATATTCTTTGCCCCGGCTCAAATTGCGGAATTTGCGGTCAACAATCATCAATCCCCGACCATTGCCGCCATCACTCAGCTGATCAATTACCAGTCCTGGCAGCTGGCCCTGGGCGGTATGGCAGTGATGCTGGTACTGATGACGGTTTCGTATTACATCTCGTTTTGCATATACATGAAAAAGGATTTCTAAACATTGGGGGGAGGCGTCGTCATAAGCATTACTACGCCAAGTACAGCAAATACTCCTCCAACAACCTTGCTCAGAACTTTTTCATTAATCGTATTGGCAAATCGTGCTGCTAAACGACCGCCGATAATTGTACCTATCGATCCAATTATTGCCGCCCGCAAAGGGAGATTAGAGGTAAGGGCATGCCCTATAGTCCCCGATGCCGCTGAGAATGCCATGATAAGAGTTGACGTACCTATCCCCTCATGCATGCTATACTGCATAATAAATACTAAAATAAGGAGTATCATAACTCCGCCGCCCGCTCCAATCAAACCGGTTAATATCCCCACTAAAAAGCCAAGCAGTAAACCGGAAATGATAACATTGGACCTTAAAAGTCTTAATATAAGGGACGGTTGAGTAGTGTTATTCTCGTCAAGCGATGATTGAGTAGTATTACCCTCGTCAAGCGGCGGTTGAGTAGTGTTATCCTCGTCATCAGCAGCTGACATTTTATTAGCTTGGGGCGTCTTAATTCCTCTACCCCAAAATGTTACCGCCGAAATAAATAAAAATATGCTGAAGGCACTGCTCAAGCCGACATCGGGAACCGATGGTGCTATAAAACTGCCTACCTGAGCACCTACAACAGTACCTGCAGCTATCCAAATGCCTTGCTTAAAGTTTAGATTTTCATTTTGATAATAGGTCCATGCTACAATTAATGCAGCCACGGTGTTTATGAAAAGACTGGCTCCTATGGCATCAGGTACAGAATAGCCAAGTACAACTAACGCCGGTACCACAATCATAACTCCGCTGGCACCGATAAGACCCGTTACAACACCGGCGGCACCACCTATCAGCAAAGCAAAAACAGATTCCATATGACAAATCACCCTTACTTGTTCAATAATCTCATTGAGTCTGGCCAAGCTATATCAATAATATATTATTATTGGCATAATAGTGATGATAAAAACTAGAAAAGTTGGGTTTTCTCTGCTCAAAAAACGCCCTTAATGAAACTCGCAACTCCCGGAATTTTGTACCAAAAATAAAATATACGTCTTGCCTGGCTTTGTTTTCCCACCAGGAAGTTAAATTTCCCTTTTGGATTTCAATATTGGCCTTATTAATCGAAAGAATATGGTCTATCTTCATTTTGAACAATAAAAATAGATTCGCTTACCGCTAATAACGGGAATTCGTCACTTTCAATATGCTCTCCATTTTCTACTACATACTGTACACTAGTAAAACCACGCCGGGGCTTATCTTCAGTGTCAGGAATTAACCAATCCCGGCCATTCTTTTTTGCATGCCTTAGTTTTCCGCGCCGTATCCATTGCCTTACTGTAACAGGCTCTACATTGTGCATAGCGGCATATTTCTCGACTGTAAGGTAATCACATTCGACTGTAATTAAGGTGTGTTCCACAGTTGAGGTCATGCCACTAATTTCATCGTTTTTAACTTCAATCTCACTAGCCTGGCATAAATTCAGCTCCATACTATTCCCTAAAAACTGATATTCATAGAACCACCAAAGTTCTGTCAAAACCGGAAGTTTGCATTTCTTTACGGCTGCAATAAATTTTTCGCAAAGTTTGACTCTGTTTTTTACAACTTCATTTGAGTATTCATTTTCTTCATTTAATTTTTCGTGTTCAACAAATAACTCTAATGACTTTAAAATATCTTCCCGCGTAAATAAATAATCCTCTCGGAATAGCTTTTCTTTAGTGTCCATAGAGGACCCTCCTATAAATGTTTAAAATAATTGTAACGCAACGTTACAGATATATCAAATATTTTCCATTCCCTTTTCTTAAAACAACTGTCGAGTCTTGGTTTAAACATGTACACCTCATATTTACTTGACTTATTCTTGCTTTGGAGACATAACTACGGTTAAAAATCCAAGGAGAACGATATGAACAAGCAGCAGGCAGAAAACGAAATGAAATACCGCCTTATCAAGATCATGCTTGAGGCCATGGAAGCGGAAGGTCTAATTAATGTCTCAGAAAAAGAAACAGCTCTGAGAAAGCTAATCAACAAAGTTAAACCACTGATTGGTCAGTTGGACTAAAAAGGAACGCTTATGGAAAGGAAAGTTTTTAAGATTGCCGCGCGACCGTTACTTCCGACAAATACCGCAGAGCATTTCCTTAAGCGCCGGGTAGCAGCATATGCACGTGTATCAACCTCAAGCGAGGAACAACTGGTCAGCTTTGAAGCTCAGAAAGACTACTATGAAAAATATATTCATGCTCATCCAAACTGGGATTTTGCCGGACTATACGTAGACGAGGGCATTTCCGGTGTCTCCTGTAAGAATCGCGCAGGGTTCAATAGCATGATCAAGGACGCACTGGACGGCAGTTTTGACCTTATTATAACCAAGTCGATCTCCCGCTTTGCCAGGAACACTGTGGATACCCTTACCACTATCCGAATGCTGAAGGAAAAAGGCATTGAGGTCTATTTTGAGAAAGAACATATCTTTACCTTTGACAGCAAAGGGGAACTCATGCTCACTATCCTATCCAGCATTGCCCAGGAGGAAAGCCGTTCCATATCTGAAAACGTAAAGTGGGGTTGCCGCAAGAGAATGGCCGATGGAAATTACTCATTGCCTTACAAATATTTTCTCGGTTATAAAAAGGGCGACGACAATAAACCCACAATTGTAGAAGACGAAGCCAAAATCATCCGGCGTATATATAGACTGTTCCTGGAAGGCCGGACCCCATCCAACATCGCCGCTATCCTTAAAGCTGAATCCGTTCTTTCGCCTGCTGGCAAGCCAACGTGGCAGGTAGCCACAGTGATAAGTATTCTGACCAACGAGAAATACTACGGCGCGGCCTTATTGCAGAAAACATATACTGAAGACTTCATGACGAAGAAGTGGCGCAAAAATAATGGTGAATTGCCACAATACTATATCGAAAGCGATCATGAACCAATCGTCAGCAAGGAAGTATTCGATGAGGTTCAGCGTAGGTTAAGCTTGCCAACCAAGGAAAACCCCAGTCACAACACCTTTGCTAACAAACTGTTCTGTGGTGATTGCGGGGGCAAGTATGGCAGAAAAATCGTTGGCAGTTATCGCGACAATAAAAAGTACCGCCATGCTGTTTGGAAATGTAACCGCAGGTATGATCACGCTGAAAAATGCCAGACTCCCTATTTGTATGAAGAGGTTATCACTCACGCCTTCAATAAAGCAGTTCTGTGGCAATTGAGGAACAATCCCTCGCTGGTAGAATTATGCTGCAAACTTGTTCTTTCGTCTATTCGGGCAGCCAAATCCGTATCCAAAGCAGAGCGCAAGCAGATGATTGTAGATTATATTTCGGATTTTCTGGATGCTTCGCCTAATGAGGTACCTTTTAGTACAACCGCCTGGCGCGTCATCATCGAACGAGCAGACATAATACGAGATCGGCAAATAATACTGCAATTTATTGACGGCAGCAAGTATGTGTATACCATCCCACCTTATTCTAATATCCGTAGAAAGCAACTCTTAAAATAATAAGCCCGCAACCAGCCATTACCGGCTTAGCGGGCTATGCAGCAATTATATCGTCTACACATGTACACAAGTTCTATCTTTAAAAACAAATTCCAGGTGACCATCTCGGTGGATAGTAACCTTTTCAACTGCTGCCAACCACAGCCTCTCATCAAACTCCTCGACCACAAACGGGCGGGTTTTGATTTCTCGGATAAACCTGTCCAGTATCAGTAATTTGTTTTGGCGGTTTCGCCGCTGATCCTCTAATTCAGCAACCCGCTCCGTTGCTACCCGGTGGCGCTCCATGTATCCCTTGTGCCGTTCGTTAAATTCATCCTGATTAATAGCAAAGCGGGCGTTTTCATAAATGGATTTTCTCGTGAGTTCGGAAACAACCTCAATTTCGCGGTGCAGTTCCGCAAGTTCCGTTTCAATTGCCGAGCAATCGCATAAGACTTCTTGGGCTAGGCGGCAGTTGTTTAGAACCTCATCCCGACCACCCATCAATATGTTAAATGCTTTCAGAAAGCGCTGCTTAATCTCATCTTCTGTAAGATGAGGCGTGGAACAAGGTTTATCGTTTTTGTACTTCTCATTGCACCGCCATACCGTGCGCCGATACTTGGTGTTGGAACCCCAAACCTTAGAGCCGTAAAAGCCACCGCACTCACCGCAAACGATTTTAGCCGAAAATGGGCTGTGGCAACTGACTGGCCTACCAAGTTTTTTACGCCGTTCCATTTCAAGCTGCACCGCATCAAATTCGTCCGGCTCAATAATGGCAGGATGGCTATTCTGCACATAGTATTGAGGAACTTCACCCTCGTTGACTTTGGTGGTTTTGGTGAGAAAATCCACCGTGAAGCTTTTTTGCAGCAGAGCATCACCCTTGTATTTCTCGTTAGTCAGAATGCTTATCACTGTCGCCACTTGCCAGGTTTTTTTCCCGGCTGGAGATGGGATGCCCAGATTGCCAAGATGCTTAGCGATGGCTGAAGGCGTTTTACCCTCAAGAAACATTCTGTAAATCAGCCGCACTGTTTCCGCTTCCTTTTCAACGATTTTAGGTAAACCATCCTCACCCTTTTCGTAGCCAAGGAAATGACGATAAGGCATGCTTACTTTCCCATCAGCCATACGTTTGCGTTGGCCCCAGGTTACATTTTCAGAAATTGAACGGCTTTCTTCCTGTGCCAGGCTGGACATAATGGTGATTAAAAGCTCCCCCTTACTGTCCAGCGTGTAAATGTTCTCCTTTTCGAAATAAACCTCAACGCCTTTATCTTTTAGCTGGCGAACCGTAACCAGAGAATCAACTGTGTTTCTCGCAAAGCGGCTGACTGATTTGGTAACAATCAGATCGATCTTCCCGTCCAGTGCATCGGCGACCATCTGCTTAAAACCATCGCGCTTTTTGGTATTGGTAGCACTGATACCTTCATCGGTGTAGATTCCGGCAAATATCCAATCAGCACGTTCGTTGATGTATTTGGTGTAGTAGTCTACCTGGGCTTCGTAGCTAGTAAGCTGTTCCTCAGAATCTGTTGAAACGCGGGCATATGCAGCTACTCTTTTTCTTGCGGCCACACCAGTCTTTTCCGGCACAAAGCGGTTTATGGTTGGTGGTATGACAGTAACGGATCGAGCTGGTTTCACTTCAAATCTCCCCTTTGGTAGGCAAGCGCCCTTTCCCGCGCCTGCTGTTTCTTTTTGTCGTCCCAGCTAGATTTGCGTGACCGGTCTTGCCAGGCGGCTTCAACTTTATGACCGTCTTGAAAAATATAAATTACCTTGTTTGCTTGCGGCACCTGCAGCTGCTTAATCTGGGATCGGAAAACCACCTCATCAAATTCCGCCAGGCCCAACACTTCAGCGGTCAGCGACAATAAGATTGGTTCCGGGATTTGCTTCGCTGGGCAGGCGTCCTTACCGTAATTGACGAAGGTGGGACAGTTCCACGCTGCATGCCCCTTGTAGGTTACCCGCCGGTAGTTCTTGCCGCAGCGGGGGCAGAAGATTAAGCCTGAAAATGGGTAACGGTTGGCCGGGTTTTGCCTGACATTTCTGTTCTCCCGGCGAAGGGCCATGATTTTCTGCGCCTTTTGAAAGATGAGAGGGTCTATAATCGGCGGATGGGTTCCTTCGGCATAGTACTTTGGCAGGGTTCCCCGGTTATAAACCAGCTTCTTTGACAAGTGGTCGGCTACATACTTTTTCTGGAGCAGCGCGTTGCCAGAATACTTCTCGTTATTTAGGATGGCCAAGACTCGCTTTGCTGTCCACTGTCTGCCACTAAACGTTCGCGCACCCATTTCCCGCAGCCTGGCAGCAATCCGACCGCAACCCAGGCCGTTTATGTAATCGGCGTAGATCATTCGAACGATTTCGGCCTGTTCCTGATCGATTTCAATTTGACCATGGTTGATTCGATACCCGTACATGAAACGCAGGTTTACAATCTCGCCTTGCTGAAACCGCTTGCGAATCCTCCACTTGCAGTTTTCACTAACCGAACGGCTTTCCTCCTGAGCGTAGGATGCCAGGATGGTTAGCATGAGTTCTCCATCCCCGCTCATGGAATGAATATTCTGCTCCTCAAAATAAACGTCAACACCAAGCAATTTTAGTTCCCGCACCGTTTCAAGAAGTGTTACCGTGTTGCGGGCAAAACGTGATATCGATTTTGTAATAATCAGGTCAATCTTGCCATCCTTGCAGTCAGCAATTAGACGCTGAAACTCCGGACGAGTATCTTTGGTTCCTGTCAGTGCCTCATCTGCGTATACACCAGCATATTCCCAATCTAGTCGCTGCTGAATGAGGTTGCTGTAATAGCTGACTTGAGCTGCCAGAGATTGTAACATCGCATCTTTTCCGGATGATACTCGGGCATAAGCAGCAACCCGTAATCTAGCAGGGATTAGTGACACTGAAGGGGATATTTTCGTAACTATCTTTTCCATAATGACCTCCTTTCGCTATGACATATTCGCTCCAAAAGCCTATATTATCAAGCGTTTTGGCGATATATGCTGTGCTCGGAAAGCCCATATTTTTGAGCGATAGTTGCCTCAATTTTTATCAATTCATCTTCTCGGATAATGCCTATCGCAAGCCATCTTTTAAAAACTGCCATGGTAGCCGTATAGTAGATGACTGCTAATGTCTTACTACTCATGCCGCACCGCCTTCGACCTGCCGTAGCAAGCGCGGGAGCAGTATTTGCGCTTCTTGTTTCCATAGCTTTCAAAATCACGGCCACATATAGGGCAAGTAAAAGTATAAATGGCTTTACGGTTGACGGCTTCCGGGTGGTCGTTCCACCAGGCCATGCGGCATTTGTCCGAACAGAACCGTTTTTGCTTCACACCAGCGGTCTGGATAAGGGGGGTTCTGCACTGTCGGCAAGAAATTCCGTCCCTCTGAAAGAAGGATTCTCTATTAGCACTACCAAGATTGTTCCTACGGCAGAAAGACTTCACCGTATTTTCCGAAATACCAAGAGCTGTCGATATTCTTGAATAACTAAAGCCGTCCCGTCGCATTTTAATGATTTTCTCTTTTTGCTGTTGATTCATTACAATACCTCCTCCGAAGGCAAACCTTAAAAGCCTTCGGTATAAGCCGCAGGAGGAGCAAGAATCGGACGGTATCAACATATTTCACCGTCATTACCTCCCATCAATATGCGAACAACTAGCGGGAGTCGAACCCCAGCAAAAAGAAAAAACCCGCAGAGCGAGTTGCTCCACGGGCGATTGCTTCAGAATAATAGTATTCAATGTTGTTGAGAAGAAATATATTCAGCCATTCGTTCAATAAGTAGTCTGGCATATTCTCCCTTAATGGTTTTACCCGCAAGGGCATTTTGCAGCCAATACTCAGGGGATTTAAGGAGGCCGTTTCTAACCAGCACCTCCAAAGCTCCTTCCAGACCGTTCTTGCCTTCTTCTATGTATGCTAACCCCAGTTGGGAAAGGATAGCGCCAGATACTGCTTTGACAATTTCATCTCTCTTGCCATCAAACAGTGCATTGTCCTGGCTGTTATCAATAAAGCCTATTTCAATTAGAACTGCAGGAGCCTTGGTTTCTCTTAAGACTTGATAATTAGCAGTTTTAACCCCTCGGTTTGCAAAACCTACTACCACCAGGAAGCTTTGAATTTTTTCGGCCAGTCCCTTTGACTTGGCTACCGGATTTAAATAAGTGTAAGTTTCTACACCAGTAGCCGTTTCCGGCTTAAAAGCATTACGGTGAAAGGATATGAAGTAATCAAAGCTACCCTTGTTTTCAAAATCACATCTAGCTTTCAGGCTTAAACAAACATCAGCCGCCCTGGTTTCATCGACGATTACTCCATGGCGTCTCAACACTGTTGCTACGGCCCGACCTAGGCTAAGCACATCATCAGCTTCTTTTCTTCCTTTATATACAGCGCCCGGGTCATTGCCGCCATGACCGTAGTCGAAACATAATCTAGCCATTAATCTTTTCCTCCTTATTCAGCTGGTCCAAAACCAGTTTGAGTTTCTCCGGAATAGGCAGGCCGATCTTGGCTGCGTTTTCCAGAATACTGATCCCTTCGTTGGATAAATAGAAGAAGATGACCGCGGTACGGACAGCGCTACCGTTTGTTATTACCTGGGCGTCGATAATGTGTCCCACTGCCACCATGGCAAAAATCAGCACCTTCTTAAAGATGCCCCTGGCACCTACCTCGCTGGAAAGGCGTTTTTCCAGTATTGCCAACATGACGCCTGTCAGGTAATCGATAACCACGAAGGTTACCAGCGCGTATAAAAAGCCGTCCCAGCCCCCCAAAACCCAGCCCAGCCAGCCGCCAAAGGCCGAAAGGGCAATTTGAATTGTATTAATGGCATTTTTCATGCGTTTTCTTTCCTCCTTGGTTATAGCAATAAAAAAAGAGCCCTGCGGCTCACACATCTTTGACAGGTACTATTTGTTTCTCAATAGTCCCAGTATTTCGTTTTGAAACTCTAAAATAAGTTTATTTTGCTCATAGATATCAGTAAGCACCACATCCTTGTTGGCCTTGCCCGTTAAGGCTTTTATTTTAGCCGCTCTGTCGGATATTTTGACCGCCTCCGCTTCAGCCGCCAGGTGCTTTTGCGTCTTAGCCACCACTAGCTTCTCAGCCATTGACGATCACCTTCTTTTCCGCGGGTTCGCAGGTGCAGTTCCCTATCGCGCTGATTCGATATTCTCCGGGACCGGCAAATTCCAGGACCAGATTCTCAGTCCCGTTGATAGGGGTAATCGTTTTTTCGGCAACAACCTCACCCTCTATAATTACCTGTACTGTAATATCCTCGCTGTTAACCTGGGGATTACCCTCGTAGTCCAAGTAGGCGATGGTTACATTTAGTTCCTGATTAACAACCACTGTGTCCGCGCAGCATATATCAAGCCGCAGGAAGGCACACTTGATGAATCTGGCCACCTCAACCCCGTTTTCCATCTGTATTTCATAGATAAGACCATTTTCATTTATCTCCAATGATTCTCCCTCCTAAGCCGCCACATGCCAGATGCCGTATTGAGTGTTAATAGGTCTCGTATTACCACTGGTTACCATATACTCAACAACCAATGACGATTGTACCGGCAGTAATGCTGGTAATTTGATCATTACGCCCCTAGTACCAATACTATAATCTACAGCACCAGAGTTATAGTATTTGCCATACCCGTAGGGTAAACGGTAACTATGGGTGTTTTTACGAGAATCACTGCTTGGATTCCAGCTGTAGAGATTGTAAGACTGAATATCATCACCGTTAAAGTTGGCTATCGTGTTACCATCTAGCACTATCCGCCTGTAGAGGTAATCGGAGCTCTGCTCAAAATTGATATATCCATCTAATATAATCCTCGGACCAGTTATTCTCAGGACATCATGATACAGACCGTCGCCATCCACGTTGGAGTAGACATAGCCAGAGTTTACGGTAACTGACTTACCATTCCAAGGAGCTTTTGCTAGAGTTGCTAAAGCATCGTCACTTAGCTTTTTGATCTTTGAATGCAGACTCCCAGCGGCATCGGCTGCATCCCCACGCACACCGACAGAACGACGGATAAAAGCCAGTATCTCTTCTGAGCCAAACATTACACCACCCCCCGTTTCAATATCTCGCCTGCCCACTGGTAGGTCTTGATCTGCCTGACCCCGCCTATAAAACCGGAAGCAGGGGGCAGGTACCGGTAGGCTCTGGTGATTAGATCCCCCTCCCATATAAGCCAGGTAATAGCGTTGTAGCCATAGATGCCATGAAAAAGGTTGCCCGTTTCCCCGTTATATACGCCGAAGTGGATAGCGTTCTCCGCTGTCCAGGCTCCGCTGTTTCCCGCTCTTTTGTAAGTGGGGTATAAGGAGTCTTGAATGGTTTCCCCATGCAGGTGGAAATGGTTATCAGCATCCCCGGCTTTTTTAATAATCAGCCAGTAGTAAGCGCCGCTCACCAGGTCAGATATATCTATAGGGATGCTGAAATATCCCTTGCTGGTGGGAATAAACTCTTTGGGCAGCACCATATATCTCAGCAACGAACCCGCCGTTGAACCGTCCGGATTAAAGCCGTCCCGCAGTTCGACCAAGAGATCGGCACCCTGACCATGCTTGATAATTTCAAAGGTCACTCTCGCGATAGCGGCAGCGGCATCGGCTTTAAAACGCACCGCATGGTCATATCCGGCACAGTCAAATTCAGCAATGCCCGCTCCGGTTTTGCCACCAAAAGCGGTGCCTTCATAAATATGCGAGAATTCCTGCATTATCATAGCAGCATTAGCCAGGTTCTCATCGATTACTGTTCGGCCGCTTTCAGCTGCAAACAACACAATAATCACCCCCTACTGCAGAGTAAGCCTGCATTCCACTGTCAAAATCATCTGGTTTTCCTTGCCCCAGGGCACTTTTAAGAGGTTAAACATAATGCCTGAACCGGGGGCATCGCTGGCGTCAGTAAAGATACATGTCTTTTGGTGCTGCCCGTTGCCTTCTCCAGCCAAGAGTACCGTCCTAAAGCGGATCATGTTGCCGGACTGGGTCACCACCGATACAGCCTTGCGGTAAACTTCCGATATAGTATCCCCTTCGGTCGTATCATCACCAATAACGAGATAGGGGCTGGAGAGTCCGGCCAGCTTCTGGGCGGCTATACTTAAGCCTGCGCTGGTAACATAGTTTTTTAAAGGGCCGAAAACTTTGCCGTCCCCATATTCCAAGTACCATTCTGATTTAAGGCTGATAGTATCTTTCATGTCACACCACCCCGTATTGGCCCAGAACCACCGTCAGGCCAACCAGCGAGTCGGCTTCATCTGGTGATTTGTAGTTTAAGACCTGCACGTTGGCTTTTTGATAGGCCCTGAATTTGATAAAGCCCGGGAAAGGTACTGTTACAGCTTCGGAAAAGTCCACATCCGCCCATGGGCTCCACTGGCTGCCATCAATACTTGTTGATATCTGCAACCCCCTAGGCAATGACATAGCTTGGGTCTGGGGATAGATGCGGGCCAGGCTGCCAATAGTGGGTACAGGTTGGCTTTCCGGTTGCGGGATGTTTTCAAGCCCCCACTTATGCATTTCCCATATCATAGCCATAGCCTAACCTCCTATGTGATATCCTCAGCTGTAATCACCGCCAATATTGACCATAGGCCGACACTGGTGTTGGTTATCTGTTTGATACTGAAACCTTCTCCTGGCCGTATACATAAAGGCTTAACGTCCATTCCCCGGGGGATCATATTGAAATCCAGCAAAGGAGTGGCATTAAGGGTCAGAGGTATTTCATCGTTATTAAGAGTTACCGGCCACAGCAAGGCACCTTCAGCAATGGTGGCTCCGGTAGCAATATGAATTGTCGCTGTCAAGTTAACATCGGCAGTGTCAGCTTTTTGCGGGGTTATAACCGTACCGCCGCTCTGACTGGTGGTACGCATAAAATCCAGTTCCACCCCTACCCCGGAAACCGATGTCAGTGACATGTTGACAATGGATAGCCTAGGGACCCGAATTAAATACCCGCTGCCCGCATCGTTATATATGGAAAACAAGTGCTTGTTTTGCGCCAAAGAAACGCTGCGCGCTAAACAATAAAAGGTAGGAAGCCCTTGCAGGGCCACATACTGCTCATAGCCAGCTGTGCCTTCAATCGCCCGGTAGCGCGCATTTAACTTTTTCCCAGTGCTGTCGGGCGGGACTTGAATATATCCGCCAGCCATTACATCAACCTCCTATCATTACTGCACTGCTTGCACAGCTCTCGACCAGCCAGGGCCGGTTTCTGCCTGCTGTAAGCAGTACGTCTTTTATCGCTATGGCTTCGGTTCCATAAACGAACTTATGGATCAGTTTGGTGTCGTTCATTTTTTTCTTCTGCTGGGCTGAGACCAGGGCTTTAAGAAAATCGGCTATCCCTAAGAGACGTCCGCCGTATTCTATGGTGTATATCCAAAGACCGACTTCACTTAAGGAGATGGTCACCTTTTGTACCAGGAAAACTGCGTTTACACCACGTTCGGGAAGCTCAATGCTTACTAACTGTCCCGGTTCCCATCCCGGCACTGCGGTGACGAAACTACCTCTGGTCTTAGGATTAGCCCATTCCCTAAGGTCGGCATTTCCGGCCGCTTCAGCTGCTTCAATGGTGGTCAGGGTATCATCTTTGATATAGTGCTCATACACCCCATCGCCACCTTCCAGGACGGCAATGGAAGCCTGGCTGGCCAAATCATCTACCATGGTAATAACATCAATGCTTTGCCGGGCGGTAAGCGAAATGGTCACGCCACTCTCGGGTGTATCAGTATCAGCAGAACAGCGCAGGTAGCCGTCGCTGAGGTTTACCAGATAATCCTTGGCATCTTCTTCATCCACACCCTCAACCCCGACGTTTTGCACAGTACCGCCCACCTGCAAGCTACATTCATTAGGAGACCAAGGGAGCACCCAGATACGAGCCGCACCGTCTGCTTTCCACTCGATAGTCTGTGGGTCGGACAGCATGCTGCCGCCCAAAACATATACGCGGTTGCGCAGTCCTTGGTGGTCGATACTTACCTTGAAATTGCTAAACCGACCCCCGGCCTGCAATGTCATGGGGGCAGAAGTTCCCATTTGGGCAGGATCAAAAAAGTGGACCACCTTGTAGTAGTCCACATACCATTGCCAGCCGATATAGTCGCACAGCCACTTGATACATTCCGACGGCATTTTGTAGTTGAATTCGGTGCCGGTAGACTCGATTACCGGTGCACCGCTGGCTACCCCCGCCGCCGAAAAACCAGGACAATACTTAAGCAGGATGTCGCGTACAATAGCGTCAGCACTTAAGCCCAGATAAGTTTCCACCACCAGCTTTTTATCCATCTGCAAGGTATAGTCCTGGCAGTCAACTTTCCACACCAGAGGAGCCTTATAGTTCACCAGTTCCACCCGGTCGATAGTTCCGGCAAAGAGCCGGGGTTCCGTAAGGTTGCTATCCTCGATGATGACTTCACTGCCCTCAAGAGGTTTTGCTCCCTTAACCGCAAATGAGCAGTTGTCTACCTGACTGGTAAGGATTTGGCTGATAGTAAGGCTCCCCCGACGATAGTCCGGCCAGCGCTCCATACCGGCAATCTTAAGGCTTTTAGCCACTGAAGCGCACCCCCTTGGCCAAGAGCGTCCGGTAAATCTGCTCGCCCGAGTCACCGGTGCCGCCATTGACCGTTATACTGATCTGGTTGATAGTGGTCGAGCTGTTACTGGTTGTATTAGCGGCAACCGCACCCAAGGCTAAAGGAACAATTCCTACCAAAGCACTCTTTAAGTCAAGTCCACTTAAATTGTTTTTTAAGCTGCTGTAGGCAGCCGTTATATCAACCACCCCGATTTTTATCTTGTCTACTAAAGAGGGGGAATTGCGCTGATTGGGGTCCATGCCTGAGCCCATGATGCTTCGCACTTCATCCATGATACTTTGCAAGGCACTCATCCTGGACCTTATGCCCCGGATTAACTCACTCATAGCCTGGATGCCATACCCGGCCGATTTTTTGACTATTTCCTCATATTTCTTTTCGATGGTGGCGATGGTTTCAGCGGCGTTCTTTTTAATTTCACCGTTCTTTTCCTCCCAGGCCTTTTTGTACTTGGCCAGCTCCTCATCGGCCTTGGCTTTCATTTCCATGAGTTTGTTCTGCATTTCGATAGTCTGCTGGGTAAGTTGATTCTGGGTTTCCTGCCTGATCTCACTTAAGCGCTGGCCTAGTTCAACCCGGGCCTGGCGTATCTCGATATTGGCTTCCGCCCGGGCCTGGGCGTTTTTGGTTTTCCAAAGGCCTACATATTTATTCAGCTCATCAGTTGTCAAGGTATTTAACGCCGCGACCTGAGGAGCCGCCTTGACTCCCATCTGCCGCAGTTCGTCAATCAGCCCCTCGTCAACCCCTTTGGCGGCCAGTGACTTTAAGTTGGCCTGCCAGTTGTCGAACTGACTAACCTGGTCCTCCAGATTACCAAGCAAGGACTTGCCTGATACTTTTTGTGGCTTCACTTCATCAAAAAGCCCGATCTGGTTTTTGATGGACTCCACCTTGGCTGCATAGCTCTGCTCAAAAGCTTCGATGGCCTGGGCTTCTTTCTCTAAGCCTGCTGCCGTAATAGCGGCTAATTTATCGGACAGTTCCTGCTGCAAGGCGATTTCATCCTGGGCCAGTTTGCTTTTGACTTCCCGGCACTGGTCGGCGTACTCTTTTTCCGCTTCCAGCAGCTTGGCATTGGTTTCAGCCGTTATCTTTTCCAGGCTGTTCTTCATATCGACCAAGGTGGCAATAATGTCGGATACCGATCCTTCTATAAAGGACATTCCTTCTTGCATGCCGGTGCTCAAGCCTTCGCTGATATTAAGGCCATATTCGCGCATCACCTGGGAGGGGGAGCGGATGGATAGGGCTTCTTTGATTTTGTTTTTTACCGTCTCGGCAATTTCCCCGGCGATTTCCCTGACTTTCTCAATCCGGCCTTTAATCCCGTCGATCAAACCCTGAATAATATGAGTACCTATTTCCAGCAGAGTGTTGTGCAGGGTTCTTAGACCCTCGAAAGCGTTGACCACCACTGTCTTAATCCCATTCCACAGGGTGATGAAAATGTTTTTGATATGCTCCCAGGCCCCTTGCCAGTCTCCCTGCAAGACATCCAGGAAAAAGCCGAAGGCGTTTACAATCACTTCCGCCGCAGTCTGAAATACCGCCTTAATAATGTTCCAGATATTGGTGAATACCGCAGTGATATCTTTACCCCAATTGTCCCAGAACACTTTAATGGCGGTTCCGGCTTTGGCGATAACGCTCCCAATATCCGCCCAGATCTCCTTGACCGTGTTACGAAAGCCTTCATTGTTTTGCCAAAGCTCCTTGATAGCCAAAACCAAACCAGCGATAACGGCTACAGCGATACCAATAGGACCGGTTAAGGCGGAAAAAGCCGCCCCCAAAGCTGCGGTAACCCCGCCGGCGCTGGCGATAGCGGCTGCAGCTGTACCAACTACCCCGGAGATGGCCCCGGCGGCGGTGACCAGCTGACCGATAATGAGGACAACCGGGCCTATGGCGGCAGCCACCCCCGCCACGACTAGAATCGTTTTTTGGACGCTGGGACTTAAATTCCCGAATCTTTGTACCAGTTCATTTAAGTGCTGGATTAATGGGGTTATAACCGGCAGGATATGCTGTCCCATGGTAGCCCCTAGCTCTTTTATGCTTTCGGAGAAAACCCGCATCTGGTTAGCCGTTCCCGCCCCGGTTCTCTCGAAATCCCCCTGGGCGTTCTTGGTCATGGCCAGGACATAGTTGTACCTGAGTTGGGTCTGCTCCGCCTGATTCATATCCTGGATCTTCTTTTTAATCCCCTGGCTGTAGGCGTATTCCTGCAGGTTGGCCTGGGTCATAACAATGCCTAATTCTTTCAAAGATTCGGTCTCGCCGGTAAATACCGACTTTAAGGCGGTATCCGCTATGTCGATGCTGATGTTCTTAAAACTGGACAGATCTCCGGCCAAACCCACCAGGGTTTTGCTCATTTCTTCTGCCTGCGCAGTGTTAAGCCCCAAGCTGGTAGCCATGTCCCCGTAGGTAGCAGCCATATCCAGGGCAGTGCCCCTAGCGATGCCATAGCGTTCCAGGGTGGTATCGCTCCAGTTCTTAACGCCTTCAGCGTTATCCTGAAAGGCTACTTCCACCTTGTTTAGAGCTTCATTGGTATCTGAGGCTAGTTTCACCGCTGCGGTTCCGGCGGCTGCAAGCGGTGCGGTAACCGCCAGGGACATTCCCTGACCGGCACTGGTGATGCTGCTGCCCGCTGCTTTTAATTTCTGGCTTGCTTCTTCGGCCTTTTTAGAGAGCTTGGTCCAGGCGGAAGCTTGCAGTTCCAGTTCCTTGACCGTATTTTTTAGGGAGTGTTCCATATTGGCCAGAACCTTTTCGGCCTGCAGCATTTTGATCCGCAGTTTTTCCACCGCCACCGTATCCTGCTCAGTGCTGCCCGCCGCTTTGTCATAAGCATCTTTTAAGGCGGCAACTTTCTGCCTTTGCACCTCAGCCTGCTTGTTTAAGTATTCAACTTTTAATTTAAGTTGGTCGGCGGCGCTACCCATATCACCCATCTTGGCGGCTGCTGCCTGAAATTCAGCCCTAGCCAGCTTAAGCGACTGATCCAATTCTTTCATGCCCTGATTAAAGCCGGTGTTGTCCAGGCCGACTTTGACCAGCAGTTCACCGATGGTTTCTGCCAATTGTTCTCACCCCCTTACCAAATATCATCAATGTACCCGCCAGGATTGTTTTCAGCTTCGTTAACTACAGAGCCAACAATGAGCAGATCCCAGAACATATCGAGCGTCATGGCGTCAATCTGTTCCGGGAGCCAGTGGTAGCTTTGGGCCAGGCTTAAATAGAAATACACCACCATTTGATAAGCCGACAGATGGCTTAGGTCAGGTCCGTCGGCGGGATTTACTTTGGGAGTTCTGCCATCTTGCGGCTGACTGCCTCGGCCACCCAACTGGCAATCTGGTAAAAGAGAGGGACAAACTCATCCAGGTCCAGTTCTTCTTCAATAACCTCAGCGCTTATTTCCGGGTGATTAAAGGCAGCGGCGATCAAGCGTTCCATCTCGCTTAGAGCTTCCTCATCGCCTTGCTCTTTATCGCCGAATTTATCTTTGAATTTGGTTACTTCGCGCCACAGTTTGACCTTGGGCGGGGGTGCGGTGTATGTCTTTCCTTTAAGAGTAATCTTGGGGTTCTTCATCGATATCCCTCCTTGTGTGATAGCGGTACAAAAACCGCCCCGATTGACTTAAACAGCAGTGGTGAAGCTGCCGATTGAGGCAACAGCCAGGTTTTGGCCGCAAATATCCCTGACACCCTGCGTGCATACCATGATGTAATCCGCGCCCGGGGCCAAATTGCTGGCCGGATTGAAAGTCACCACCTTGTGTTCCGAATCGATACTAAGGACTCCGGCAACTAAGGACCCATCATCTGCCTTCAGTAAGATAAAATTAGCGGCGGTTACATCGGTAGCCTGGATGGCGTTGGCAAAGGTCCAGGTCAGGTTAGCGTCTGCCGCCACTCCGCTGGAACCATCCACCGGACTTATTGTCACCGTCAGAGGGTCGGGGGCCGCTCCGTCTACCGCCGTAAACCAATTTGTGCCGGTTGAAGCTGTCCAATCGGGATGATCCTCATCGCCGATCTTCTGCCAGGCGTTGTCAAAGGTGCGTTTAATAAATGTCCCCTTGATTTTGGGGGTCTGAAATTTGGGCTTATCCTCCGCGGTCTGGTACTCCTGCTCCTGCAGGGCGAATTTCCCTTTATACAGCCATACATAGCGGTAGCTGCCGTTGCTCTTTTTGGACTTGAATCCCAAAGCCACATAGGGCGCGGTATTGGTTGACTTTTTGATCAGCACCCCGCCGGTGACACTGTGTCCCAAAAGGACCGCCTGGGTGTTTAAGTCAATATCTTTAGTCTCAAACTCCACATCGATTTCCCCCAGCGAGGTGACGGTTTCATCAGGCCCGTCGTCGCAGTACAGGGTTTCTGTGTTGCTCTTGGGACTTATTTTGGCGTTGATAGCCCCGGCTATGGCCACCGGGCTGTTATATGTCGCTGCTAAAGGCGTATCGCTAGTTAGAACCGCGTAATACAGGCTGTTTAAGCCTACTTGTACCCCTGCCATTTTTTAACCTCCTTCAACTTCCCGCTCAGTCACATACCTGAGCGCTTTGTGAAACATTTTGGTATCGTCTTCATAAAGATCGGCGCTGCTAGTTCTTTTAAAGCCTAATGATTTCATGGTTTTGTCCACCTCGGCAGCAATAGGGGAGGGGCTGGCTGCTTTTACCCACACATCCACTTGCAGGTGCACCTCAGCCATAAAAGCAGTGCCGTCTGCCCAGGCGGAATCGAAATTGGTTAACTCAAACAAAGTAATGTATTTACCTAAACCCTCCGGTGCTTTCAGCTGGTAGATATGAGGCCCGCCCAATAAAGCCAGCAGATCGGTATTTTCCTCCAAAGCCGCCAGGACTTCCGGTTTGACATTGATCATAGGTCAAGCCCCGCTTTCAAGGTCTGCCTGATGGTTTCCAGCACCTGTTTTTTGCTTTCGGCTTGGGCCGGACCCATGAAAGGGCGGGCGGTCATCTTGGAGGTGCCGTACTCCAGAAATTTGCCATAAAAAAAGGGAGCCGTTGGCCCCACCTCCACGTATTTGCCGTTTTCATCCTGCTTTGGTTCGCAAATCACGATATTGTCGGCCAGATGCTCCTTAGCCTTTAAACTGCGCGGCGCTTTTTGGCTAGCCTTTTCCTGGACGACCTTGGCACCGGCATAGAGGGCCTGGTTCTCTACCGGAGCGGCTCTTTGCCCCAGTTCCTTTAGCCTATCTAAAATCTCGTCCATACCTTCCAGAGTCAAATTACCCGCCACCGGGGATCACCTCCTTGCACGTCAGTTCTATTACGTGGTGCCGCTCATCCTTATCGATTACCGACAGAATTTGAAATACCCGGGAGCCATATAATACCCGCATGGAAGGAGTTATCCCGGTTCGGTAGCGGATTTTAATCCGGGTGGTGACCTCCGACTGCATGGCCCCCGCCTGGAAATATTCTTTACCCGATAGGTCCGCCACCGCTGCCCAGACTGTGGCTACGGTAGCCCAATTTTCTTCAGGGATGCCCTCCACCCTGGTGACAGTCCTGACCTGCAAGGCAATCCGCTGCCGCATCTGACCTATTAAATCGCGCTTCTTCATAATTACCACCCTTCTCGGCGGTAGGCGAATAAGAGCCTGGTCATAAACTCAATTAAGGCTTTCATGTCGACTGCTTCCCGTAGTTCATAAAGATTGCCGATAGCATAGAGTAGGGCTTGTTTAACTGTTTCCGGCACCTCGGTAAATTCGGTCAGGGGAAAGCGCAGAATGTCCTGGCATAGCTCCTCGGCGGCACCTATGAGATCGGTGATGAGCGTATTGTCTTCATCACCGTCTACTTTTAGATACAGTTTTACTTCCTCCAAAGAAAGCACCAATACGCCCACCGCCTTTCATTACTCGGCTGCCATAAGTCCCGCGGCTTTAAGCTTAGCGAGGAGGGCATTAAAGTCGGTTACCAATTCGGCCACTTCGGTTGCAATACTGTCGGCCTGATTGGCAGCGGTCTTGGCAGCTATAGCATCATTCAAAACCTTGCCCTGTTTAGCCGACAGGGCGCTGGTAGCTGAGGTTGAGTCAAGGGCATCAACCACCGGGACTGATAAGATCCCTTCAATTGTTGCACCTTCCGCAATTGTCAGCTTGCCGCTGGCTGTAATCTCAAGCGATCCGCCAATGACGGTTTTTTCGCCGCCTTGCTCAGTGTAGTTCTTTACATTGCTCATAACTCACACCTACGCTTTCATCTGCAGTACCTTGATGGCTTCAGAGAGAATCAGCTTGCCGTCCACCCGCTGGGTTGCCTTAAATCCTACCTGACCGGTTGCCGCATAAAGCTCGTTCAGCCTTTGGAAGGAACGGCCTTGCCGATCAGCAATCCAGTAGTAGCCGAAATCGCCGAAAGCGATAGTTTTAGCCCCTGCCGCAATTGCCGGTACATAGGCTGAAGTCTTGACCGGACGATTTAAAATCGTATCCGGTTGTCCGGCAGAAATGGAGGGCTGCCACAGGTACTGGCCGTTGCCGTCCTTTAATTTTCTGATGGCTTTGACAGTGGAATCATTCATCACGAACACGGCGTTTTTGCGGTAAGGGGACTTAAGGCTGTAGAACAGATCCATGATCTCATCCACCGTAATAGCTGTTGCCGAAGCAGCAGTTACGCCCAGTTCAGCTCCGCCGGTTGCATTGAAAATCCCGGTTGGCTTGCCGGTTCCGTTACCGATGAAGAAGGATTCCTCTTCCTTGGCACCGATTCTGCGGGCAAATTCCCGGGCGATATATGACTCCAGATTAAAGATGCTGTCATTTAACAATTCCTCGGATACCTTGATCATGGTCGCTAGCTTGTAGGCCCCTATGGAAACCTGCCCGAAGGCATCGTCTGATTCTGGGATAGCGCCTTCTTCATCTACCCAGGAAGCGGTTCCTTTGGATGCTACGACCGGTATTTTGCGGTCGCCGCTGGCAGTTTGGATGATCTTGGCCATGGTGCGGAAGATGTTTTCTTCTTGCAGAGCTTCGACCAGGGTACGCTCGAACTCGTCCGGCACCAGGTAGCCTCCCTCGGAATCGGTTCCCACCTGCAGCGCGTTCAGGACTTCGTAGCCCGCTGTCTTGCTGCGCATGGCGTTCCAGAAGGCTCGTTTGTACTCGTCACTGGCCCGGCCGGTTTTATTCTCAGGGTTGGGCTGCCCGGGCTTACCGGTAATAGGTGTATTGACGGGCTTGTTAAGCTCCGCGTCCAATGCCTGCTGACGCTCCAGCCGATCGATTTCTTTGCCGAGATTCACCACATCGGCTTCCATCTTTTCATAGGTGGCAACGTCCTCGGCGGAAAGGAGCCCGTCAGCGCCGCGCTTGCTGTCCAGAAAGGCTTTAGCGGCATCCCAGGCTTTGGCTCTTTTCTCACGCAGTTCTAAGATTTTGCTCATGGTTATTCCTCCCATTCTAATGTTTTAATAGGCTGAGCCGCTTTTCCAGGTAGCTAAGCGGGGTGCCGGTCGGCGGTTTAGGGTTATTAACCTGGGGTAGCGGAAACTTTTTTACCAGCGCGTTGGTGACCGTCATTTTGTCAAAAAGATAAGCCGCACTGGGCGGCTCGTTTAGGTGTTCTTCGGTTGTGTATAAGACTTTGTCGGCAAAGCCCAGCTCCACTGCTTTCCAGGCATTAAACCAGCTTTCGGCATCCATCATGTGCGAAATTTTGGCTCTTGATAAACCGGTTTTCTGCTCGTAGGCATTGATGATGCTTTCTTTAACCTCTGACAGCATGGCAATACCGCTTTTAAGGTCAGATATTTCCCCGAATATGACGGTGGCGGGGTTATGGATCATCATCATGGCTACCGGAGACATGTGAACCTCGTCCGCCGCCATGGCGATCACTGAAGCCGCGCTGGCAGCCAGCCCTTCGATTTTGACGGTAATGTGTCCCGGATACTCTTTTAACATGGTGTAGATTTGACTGGCGGCAAATACATCGCCACCTGGGGAGTTGAGCATCACCACCACATCCCCATCCTCAGCGTACAGCTCATTTTTAAACTGCTTGGGGGTAATATCGTCCTCGAACCAGCTGTCCTCAGCAATATACCCATCTAAAAAGAGGGTTCGATACTGTTCGTTTTTGAGCCAGTTCCAAAACTTTCTGCTCATTGGCTGACCTCCTTTCTGTTGGTATTGGCATACGCGCCCACATCTTCAAGCTTTAACATGTTGCCGTTCATGGCATAAATATCGCCATGCTCGATGGTGTTCATGTTTTCTAAGGTTCTTACATCGTTGGGGCTTAAGAAGCCGTTTTGAATACCTATGGCGTAGCCTTGCATCCTCGATGCATAGTCGCCCCGCAATAGTCCATCCACCACAAAGCCCACAAAATACTGGCCTTTTTCGGATGGGGTGAGCAGAGCTTTATTCATTCCTTGCTCGAGCCTTACCAGCCAGGGCCGGATGGTATGGACTACAAAACTGATAGATTGATGCTCGATGTTGCTGAAAGTGGCTTTGTCCAAGTTAGCCACCAGATGGGGTGGCACCCGAAAGATCCGACATATCTCCTCAGTCTGAAACTTCCTGGTTTCAAGAAACTGCGCCTGTTCCGGCGGAATTCCTATCGGCTGAAATTTCATACCTTCTTCCAGAACAGCTATCCGATGGGCGTTGCCGCTGCCCTGGTAGACCGTGTTCCAGCTTTCCCGGATTCGGGCCGGATCTTTGACTACCCCGGGATGCTCTAAAACTCCGCCTGGACTGGCTCCATTGGCAAAGAATTTACCCCCGTATTCTTCGGTGGCAATCGCCATGCCTATGGCGTTCTTGGCCATAGCGATAGGAGAGTAACCCACCAGTCCATCAAAACCAAGCCCGGGAATATGCAGGATATCTTCTGGCCTTAAGATCACATATCCGGTGTCCTTGCGGTATTCGAAATAGAGCTGTCCATCAGTTGTCCGATCCACTGTCATGCGGTCGGGCAGCAGGGGATAAAGAGCTAAGATTCGGCCCCTACCGTCTCTAATTATCTGGGCATAGGCGTTGCCCCATAATAAAAGATGACTCATCAGTGTTTCCCGAAACACAAATGAAGTCATCTCCGGATTAGGCTCATCATGGAGCAGATAATATAGCTGGTGGTCTATGGCTTTCTCCTTGCCGTTGTCTGTAGAGCGGTAAACATTGAGCGGCAAGCTGGCTATGGTTTCCGCCAGGATGCGAACGCAGGCATATACCGCGGTGGTCTGCATGGCAGTTCTTTCATTGACGGTTTTGCCGCTGGCGGTTCCGCCGAAGAAAAAGCTGTATGTGCTGCCATACAGACGATTTTTAGGACTTGCTCGGGGCTTTAATAATCTTGATAATACGGGTATTTTCATAAAATGTTCCTCCTAAAAATGGTCATGAAAAAACCACTTCTTTACGAAGTGGCTGAATCAATATCGTTTCTTGTTTACTTGGGTTATATATACAATGTTAACGATTATACTTCTGAGTATTTGTACACGCAGGATATCTAGAACAACCCCAAAAATATCCATACTGACCGTTTCTAAGAGTCATCTTTGCCCCACAGACACATGTTGGCTTTGAATCCTCGTATTCTTGAGCTTTTCTCATGTCCTCCTTAGTACGTAGCCGATAATCGTCTGTTCCTTTTCCCCATGTATGTAATGTCGTTCCACATTTCAAACATTCCAATGAACTACCCACATCTTTAAAAGGAAATTTAATATGTTCAATGTAGTATTCTTCATGGCATTTTGGACATGTAACCCAACCAACGCTCATAGTCTATCCCCCTTTAAGCAATAATTTATTCCATATTATATCTTAGATATAAATATGTAAATAATTGGCCGGGTTACAGAAACAGAATCCCCCTATCATCATAAACACTTGCCCTATTATCATTTCTTATTGCTCTATCCAATGCCATAATTGTGGCTACCGCCCCATCAATCCGCTCGGTGCTTTTCTCTTTGTCAGGTTTGATATTTCCAGCCGGGTCAGTACGGATAAAAATATTATCCATCATCCAGCGCAGAACCGGATGGCCGCCATGGGCGATTTTTTCTTCCAGGGTCAGTTTCATTAGTTCCTTGGTAGGAGGGGACATATCCTTAAACCCCTGGCCAAACGGCACCACCGTAAAACCAAGCCCTTCCAAGTTCTGTGTCATCTGGACCGCTCCCCAGCGGTCAAAGGCAATCTCACGGATGTTATACTGGGTCCCAAGTTCCTCGATGAAGCTTTCAATGAATCCGTAGTGGACCACGTTGCCCTCGGTGGTTTTCAGAAAACCTTGTTTTTGCCACAGGTCGTAGTTTACGTGATCGCGCCGTACCCTAATGTCTAGGTTTTCTTCCGGTATCCAGAAGTAGGGGAGAATATGAAATTTATCGTCCTCATCCACCGGGGGAAACACCAGCACAAAAGCTGTTATATCAGTCGTACTGGACAAATCTAACCCTCCATAGCAAACCCTGCCTTTTAGTTTTCCCGGGTCAACCTTGAAAGCACACTTATCCCATTTCTCCATGGGCATCCAGCGCACTGCCTGTTTGACCCATTGGTTGAGTCTAAGTTGCCGAAAGCTATTTTCCTCAGCGGGGTTTTGTTTCGCGCTTTCACAGGCAGCTTTAATCTTGTCGATACTTACGGTTATACCCAGCGACGGATTAACTTTTTTCCAGACTTTAGGGTCAGTCCAGTCGTCATCTTCCTCTGCTCCATAGATTACAGGATAAAACGTCGCATCATGCTTGCGACCGGCTAGCAGGTCTTTGGCTTTTTGATGCACCTCATAACAAATACTGTTGACGTTATCGCCCGCTGTCGTGATGAGGAAGTAGAGCGGCTGCATCCTTGCATCCCCGGAGCCTTTGGTCATGACGTCAAACAATTTCCGATTAGGCTGGGTATGCAGCTCGTCAAATACCACGCCGTGGATGTTGAAACCATGCTTCGAATAGGCTTCAGCCGACAGCACTTGATAAAAGCTATTGGTCGGCAGGTAAATAAGCCGCTTGGTGGAAGCCAGGATCTTAACACGTTTGCTCAGTGCGGGGCACATCCGTACCATATCGGCGGCAACCTCAAACACGATGGATGCCTGCTGGCGGTCGGCGGCACAGCCGTAAACCTCGGCACGCTCCTCGTTGTCCCCGCAGGTGAGAAGCAAGGCAATGGCGGCCGCCAGTTCAGACTTACCCATTTTCTTTGGAATCTCCACATAAGCCGTATTGAATTGCCTGTAGCCATTGGGTTTCAGTATCCCAAAAATATCGCGTATAATCTGTTCCTGCCAGTCGATGAGTTCAAAGGGCTTGCCAGCCCAAGAGCCTTTGGTGTGGCACAGGGCTTGGATGAACGCCACAGCATAGTCGGCGGCATCTTTGCTGTATTTTGAATCCGGTGCCATAAACTGTGTCGGTTTATATTTCTTTAGTTTACGTATATTGCCGCCTCCTTTCTTAAAGCGAACAAAAGAAAAGAGCCTCATAAGAAGCTCTGTTAACCATATATTTATTGGTCTTCAGTTATTTGCTCTCATCTTCCTCGCCCGTCAGTATAAAGCGGCAGTAATCGGCCTTGTGGTCATTAAGGTAGATGACCAGTTCGTAAAAGCCTCGGGTGTATGCTTCCTGCCTAACGCGGGGGAGGTCAAACATATTCGTGACGCCGCTTTTCCTGATAGCTAAAATCTGCATCCGTATGGTCTCATTCATTTGGCCTCCTCCATGTCTGCGGATTCGGCGGCTGCCCGGCGCAGGGTATCATCGAGTTTTCTTATCTCATCCTCGCCATATACTACCCCCAGCCCGCTACCGGAGTCCCAGTTGACAAATACGGTGCCGGTATCGTCTACAAATGATACTGTGCCCTGGTCGCCGGGCTTCAGCCTGGTGTATGGGTCCTCCATACGGACCAGTTCGACCCGCGTACCCGGGGGATAATATGACCTCAGCACCTTTAACATTTCAGGATGAATCTGCTTCATGCTTCAGTCCCCTCCTCCGAATTGCGCTGGCCGTTTTTGAAAGCGGCGCTGCCGGTCAGCCTGGAGAGCAGGATTTTTCGTTCCGCTTTGTATTCCGGCCCGATAAATCCTAAGCGCAGCAAGAAGCAGCGAAAGGCGTATTTTTCGTTGTCATAAGCCTTTTCGGTGGCGGTTACCCGATGCTGGTTCTTGGCCATGGCGCAGAGCGCCCCGATGAAGCGGGAATAGGCGTTGACTTCTTCCGCTGCAAGGCTTCCGGAGAACCAGGGGAAACGCAGCCTGTCCTCGGTCTGTTCAATAGGCAACCTATTTGTGCCCAAGGCTTTCTTAATAAGAGTTTCTTTGCTCTTAACCAGCCGCTCCAGATTGGCAATGGCGGCTTCGGTAAAACCTTCCCCGGGCATCTCAATAACCAGTTCGCTTGGTGCTTCGAACTGAAATCCGCGCTTATCAAGCTCGTTTAATAATTGCTCAAGATCTTCGTCGCTGTTGTTTTCACTGGCGCTGAGGGTGCCTTCTTTGTTGACGGTAAAACCGCCTATGACATAAGCAAAGGTCGGAGCGCCTTTGTATTCCGGCGCAGTATTCAGGATTTCGCTGATTGCCATTACAAGTTCTTTGCGCCTAGCGCCGGTAACGTTAAACTTAAATTCCATGAGATTGACCACCTTTCTGTTTTGGTAGTCATATACATCACTCTTAAGCTGTGGAATAGCAAGCCTTTATACCAGTTTTTACACGCTTTTAAAGGGTATTTTCTGACCGCCGCGCATAAGGAAAACATCAGCGTCAGAACCTTTAAATTCAATGTACCTATTCACAATAACATCGCAGAACTTCTCGTCCAGTTCCACGGTGTGGCAAATCCGGCCGGTCTGCTCACAGGCGATCAGGGTACTGCCGGAACCACCGAACGGATCAATAACAATACACCCTGTCATGCTGGAGTTGAGTATCGGGTGAGCTACCAGCGGCACGGGTTTCATGGTCGGGTGATCAGCGTTCTTCCTGGGCTTGTCAAACTCCCAGATGGTAGACTGCTTACGATCGGAGTACCAGGCGTGTTTGCCCGTTTTCTTCCAGCCAAACAGGATCGGCTCGTGCTGCCACTGGTAAGGCGAGCGCCCCAGTACCAGCGACTGCTTTTTCCAGATACACGTTCCCGAAAGATAGAATCCCGCTTCCAAAAAGGCTTTTCGGAAATTTAGTCCCTCGGTATCGGCGTGGAACACATAGATACTCGCATCCTTGGCCATTGCCTTTTCGGTCAGGGTGAAAGCTTCCAGCAGAAACTGATAGAACTTTTGGTCCGCCATATTGTCATTTTTAATTTTGCCCGCCGTACCCTCATAGTTGACGTTATAGGGAGGGTCTGTCACCACCAGGTTGGCAAGTTTGCCGTCCATAAGCAGGGAAAAGGTCTCCGCTTTGGTACTGTCACCGCAGACCAAGCGGTGCTGTCCCAGAAACCAGAGGTCACCCGCCTTAGTTATAGCAGGCTTGGCCAGTTCGCCTTCCACATCGAAGTCGTCGTCCTTCACGTCCTCGGCACCGCCCAGTAGTTTGTTCAGTTCCGCGTCGTCAAAGCCGAGAAGAGATACGTCAAAATCGGCGGCCTGCAAATCAGCAATCTCTACCGAGAGCATCTCCGCGTCCCAGCCAGCGTTCAGGGCGAGGCGGTTGTCAGCTATAATGTAGGCTCGCTTCTGGGCTTCGGTCAGGTGTTCCGCAAACACGCAAGGTATTTCAGCAATACCTTCCTCCTTGGCAGCGAGGATGCGCCCGTGCCCGGCGATGACATTGAGATCTTTATCTACGATGACCGGATTGACGAAGCCGAACTCCCTAAGTGATGCTCGAAGCTGAAGTATTTGCTCCTTGCTATGTGTGCGGGCATTGCGAGCATATGGTACTAACCGGTCGATATTAACTTTTTCAAAACGCTCGGTTGTGTTCATCCTACCTACCGTCCTTTCCTGCCTGACAGCAGGGCTTCCATAATATCGTCCTGCGGGTTGCCGACGAAGGCTGTAGTGCAATTCTGTTTTACGATGTCAAAAATCTCGTACCAGATGAGGTTGGCCTGCTTCTGAAAGGATTGGCTCATCTGTACGAAGGGGCTGGCTATAGCGCCGCCCGTGGTCGGGTGCTTCCCTAAAAGCCCGTAGGTGCTGATAGCTTCCTCACACTGGATGTAGCGAGTGAAAGCCTGGGCATAGGCTTCAATCAATCTTGGGTTAACGAATTTCTCACACCCACGCTCTTTAAGCCATTTCCAGGTTTCTTTAAACAGAGCGTCAGCGCCCAGCGGCTTACCGTCTTTCTGTCTCGCGCTGAGGTAATCGCTGGGCGTGGGCATATCTTCTCCGTATAAATCGGCTGTATCGTCAAGGTCGCCCGCTTCAAGCATCGACTCGGGATGCAGTTCCGGGGCTGCTAAAACTTTTGCGGCCTTTCCGGCCGAGATTTTGTCAGCCAGGGGCTGCGGCTTGTCACCGGCGCGGACCCTGCGGCCGCCCCTATTGGTTCCGTCTTTTGCCACAAGCCTTCACCTCCTTACTGTGGCAGGGTTTAATCCCCCGTTTGAACCGTGATTTTTGCGCGCGAAGGGGGCCGCCCGTTCTCCAGGGTAGGGTTGTAGAGATTTAGATCCCCCTGTGGGAGACATGAAACTCATTTCCTCCAACGACCGCCTTCGCGGGCAGTGATCTCGGAGTGGCAGGATGTACACAAACTCATGAGGTTGTCCATATCGTTGGTGCCTCCCTGGGACAGCGGCTTGATGTGGTGTACTTCCTGGGCTGGGGTGACCCGTCCGAGACTTGCGCACTTCTCGCAGAGAGGGTGTGCGGCAATGTACCGGTCGCGGATTCGTTTCCAAGTCCTGTTGTAGCGTTTCTTTACGATCAGGTCACGCTGGTACTTTTCATATTGTTTGTCGGTCAGCTTTTGATGTTCTTCGCAAAACCTGTCGTGTGTTAGCTTTGGACAGCCCGGGTAAGAACACGGCCGTTTGGGTTTAAAGGGCATTAAGCTTCACCTCGTTATTGGCATACAAAAAGCCCCCGCAAAGCAACCTGCGGAGGCTTAATGATTTAAGCAATTTTCTACTTTAATTATGGAACAGACTCATACTCTCTTTTTATCACATTTACTCTCATCTTTTTGAATTACCTTATTCAAAGCCCTTTTATGCATCCTAAAAACGTGCTGCAGGCTATATCCCATTTCAACAGCGATCTGCTCCCAGCTTTTAAAGCCCAGGTATCTAAGTTCAAGCAAAGTTTGGTACACTGGGTTTTCAATTTTTTTGATGATGGTTACGATCTCCCGTTTCAAATCTACCAGTTCATCAATGTCCTGGTTGATTTCATTTTCCAGATCAACGATCTTTACAATGATATCTTCCATGGAATGAATATTATTGCTGGTGTTACGGGGCATGTCCGACAGCGTTGCAGTAGCTTTCCTGGCTAAATCCCTGAGTGACGCCACCAGTTCCAGCTTACTGTTTATGCGCTGGTCAATTCGGTAAGCCCGGGATAAATATTCTTTAACCGTCATAGCCATCATCACCTTCCAGCCAGGGCATATTGCCGCGGTAATAGGTAGCTGCAATATGCTTCTGGTATGCTTCGTCCAGACTGGCCAATCTGGCATTGGCTTTTCTGCGTGACTCAGCTGCCTGCTCCGGGGTTTTATAAAACGAACAACTGCTGCCGGGGCACTTAACAATGGTTAGCACCTTGCAACTATTATTTTCACTTAAAGCGAAACATCTGTTACTCATAAAGACTTGCACCTCCAATCCTGGCTTTTACCGCGTCAATTAGAGCGGTCTGGGTCTTGTCTTTTCTTTCCAGGGCGCGCATCACATCTTCATCAATGGTGCCATTGGTGATGATGTGGTGGATAACCACCGTATCCTTTTGACCCTGCCGCCACAGCCGGGCGTTGGTCTGCTGGTAGAGTTCAAGGCTCCAGGTAAGCCCAAACCATACCAGAATGGAGCCGCCCGCCTGCAAATTCAATCCGTGTCCGGCCGATGCCGGATGAATCACGGCCAGTGGTATTTTTCCGTCATTCCAGCGCCTAATGGAAGCAGTGCTGTCCAGCTTCTCAGCGGGGAAACGATTAATTATCCTCTCCAGATCGTGCTTGAACCAGTAAGCTACCAAAACAGGCTTGCCGTTGGCGGCTTCGATAATATCCTCCATGGCATCCAGCTTGCGGTTGTGGATATGCGCCACGCCTTTATCCTCGTCATACACCGCGCCGTTGGCCATCTGCAGGAGCTTGCCGGAAAGCGCCGCGGCGTTGGCGGCATCAATTTCCCGACCTTTAAGGGACAGTACCAACTCGCGCTTCATTGCCTGGTAGCAAGCCATTTCATTTTCTGACAGCCTGACGGGGATCTCGTTCATCACCAGTTCCGGCAGCTTCAAATAGTCGGTATTTTTCATGCTGATGGTGATGTCGGAAATCAGCCGGTAAATAGCTTCCTCGGCACCGGGCCGGGGTTTGTATGAAAACACCATCTGCTGGTTACGCTTGTCCGGCATAAAATAATTATTGCGGAAGTGGGTGATATATCTGCCAAGGCGCTGCCCCATATCAAGAATGCCGATTTCAGCCCACAGGTCCATCAATCCATTGGATGAAGGCGTACCGGTAAGGCCGACTATCCGTTTAACCCCAGGCCGAACCTTGCGCAGGGCCTTGAACCGTTTGGAGCCGTTATCCTTGAAAGAACTCAACTCGTCGATTACCACCATATCGAAGTCGAAGGGAAGGCCGCTTTTATTCACCAGCCAGTCGACATTCTCCCGGTTGATGATGTACACTTGCGCTCTTTTCCTAAGCGCAGCTTTCCGCTGGGCTTCGCTACCTATAGCCACCGAGCAGGTAAGCCCCTTTAAGTGATCCCATTTTTCAATTTCCGTGGGCCATGTATCCCGTGCCACCCTAAGCGGGGCAATGACCAGAACCTTGCGAATCTCGAAACTTTCCAGGGTAAGGTCGAAGATGGCTGTCAGCGTAATGACGCTTTTGCCAAGTCCCATTTCAAGCAGAACAGCCGCGATTGGATGCTTAAGGATGAATCTTGTGGCATAATCCTGATATTCATGTGGCTCGTATCTCATTCAGCATCCCTCCAATCTGCTCCGGGCTATCTATGACGTACACCGAAAACCCTAACGCTTCCAGTTGTCTTTTTCGTCTTACCTGCAAAGGCCGTAATTTACATCCCATCGCTTTAATTTCTGCAAAGGCCATCCGTCCATCGGGCAATAATATTAAGCGGTCGGGCACTCCATCGAACCCTGGTGACACAAACTTTAGCGCTAAACCATCCATGCCGCGGACTGCCTTGACCAGTTTTTGTTCTATCTTTTTTTCTCGCATAGGACTCCCCATAGCATTTTTATTCCTTTCATCTTGTTGCTACTTGCTCATTTGCTGGAACGGAACACACCTTGGAACAATAACCTGGAACAGCCTCGAACCCTGAATTTACAAGGCATTCCGCTCAGTTGTGTTCCAGTCGTACCGAAAAATTCCTTATAGACCCTTACGCGTGTATATAGTTCCATATAGGTACAGAGAGTAATAATACAAATAACTCATATATAATTCTTGGAACACTTGGAACAGAACTTGTCGAGTTGCCTATTCTTCTAAGCTAACGCCTGTTCCCACTGTTCTCTTTTCCTGGAACAAACCCGGAACGCTTGGAACACCTCTGCCTTAATCCGGCTTTCTCAACCACACATTTTGGGGGCCGTAGCCAATGATTCGGATCTTCTTATCCCCGCGCCGCCAGTCGGTCATTTTCTGCATGATGGCGGTGATTTCATAGCTGTCGCGGGTTCTGATGTCCTCGCGGTTCTTGTTCAGGCACTCGCACCAGATCTCAATATTGCTGACAATATCGCGCCGTTTAACACCTGGCGGCCTGGTTGGGTCATTCTGATCCCGGAAATAATCACGTCTTCGGTATACATCCAAAGTGTCCCAGTTCTCCGGCAGAAGCATGTCGAGATACTCGCGTACCAAGCCTTCACGTTCATCAGATTCCATGGCGTCTGCCTGCTCACTGACCGCCGCCTCCGCATCGGCTCCCTCAAGGTAGAGCTTCTCACCGTTGTTCCATATCAGCTTGGCCTCGGCCCAAATCTGAAGAACATCATCATCTGTGATATCCCAACCACGCCTGGCATTTTTACCGCTTACACGGACTGGCCAGAAGCGGCGGTTGCCGGTCACATCACGAAGAAAACCGGCACTTTCGCTGTTGGTGCTGCCCACAATAATACATTGACGAGGATGGCTTTCAGTTACATGTCCGTAGCTGGCACGATAGTTATCATCACAACGGGATAAAAATGCTTTTACGTTGTTAACGTCAGTTTTCCGGATACCAGCAAGTTCGGGGATTTCTATAATCCAGAACCCCTGTATCTTTTCAGGAGCATCCTTGCCTTTTCCCATGTCAGCAAAGGTCAGGCTGTCGGAAAACCACTCTCCGGCCAGCTTGCCAAAGAACGTGGATTTTCCAAGTCCAGTCGCCCCATTAATGACCAGCATGTAGTCAAACTTAATCCCAGGCTGATAAATGCGGGCGACCGCCGCCGCAAAAGTCTTTCTAGTAACAGCCCTGGTGTACGGGGTATCTTCTGCACCGAAGTAATCAATCAGAAGCGTTTCGACTCTTTTAATGCCGTCCCAGGTAGGAAGTGTGTTAAGATACTCACGTATCGGATGGAATTGTCGGGCAGCTGCTGCTGCCATAACGGCATTATTCGTCTTAGTCGGTGAGTAGATGCCATAATGATTTTGCAGATATTCATAAAGTTTCGCCGCGTCCGTTTCGCTCCAGCCAGGTTTGAACCTTTGCCAGGGTATTTCCCCACGAACATCCACACCGTCCCGCAGTTGGTTAAAAACGATACCGCTCAAATTAGGGTCATTGTTTAATATCAGAAGATAGTTTCCGAAACTGTCTTTAACAGCACCGGTCTTTTCAAGTTCCAGGGCCTTCTGCCAATCCGCATCCCTAAACTCGTTCTCCGCCTGGGCTTTACGTTCTTCAGCCAACTGCTCCTTGACCCGTTCATCCTTTATGGCTAGTTCCGTCATGGCCCTAAAGGAGGGCAGCTTTCCCGGAGGGGTATCCAAAGCGGTCTTGTCGTCGAGGTCGCGGAAGCGGTGTATTCGCACCAGATCAAAGGCATTCAGCAGCCTGCCGCAGGCCGGATCGGTAGCGTGATGGCTGTAGGCGAATTTACCATCGTATATGACCAGTCCCGCTGAAGAATCAGCAGGGATATAGTCGTAACGCCCATTCATCGCGCTGCGCTCATAGACGTCGGATAAAAAAGTCTCAATTGCATCCTCAATCGAGTAAGCCCGGCAGAACGCACCGACTGCACCTTCCTTGGTGAGCGGATCGGCTTGCTGGGTAATTTGGCTACGAACCACTTCTGACTGGCGCGAGGATACAGGCCACAAGGAAGTATCCCGCCAGTCAGTGTATTTTTCGAGATATATATCGGGGTTGAGCAGTTCGCCTTCTTTTTCTTGGAACACAAACTCACCGTCAGATGGCGTTGACGGCCAATACATAAGCCGTGATGGCTCATAAGTCGTGTCATCAAACAAGTCGATACCGATTTCCTTGGCTACCATGCGACCAAGAGCGGGGTACTCGTCCTCGCTTACCTCGCGGGACAGGGGAATAACAAGCCGCAGGCGCGGTGCATCCGGCGTGTGTTTGTGAGTGGAGTAAACGCAGCACTTGAAATCGTAGAGCATATTAATTTCATCCCAAATTCCTGGCCTGGCATAGTCCATATCCAAGGTGAGCAGGGAGCGGCAAAGGACATAACCGTTCCTGCGTTTGCCCTTGCGCAGAGCGCCGCCCACGAAGCCGCCCACATCTTTGATGGAATCCTGCTGCGCGCGGCTCATCTTGCGGAATTCCGATACCGTTTCGGTGGTGCGGATCGTCGTGCTGACCCGGGAGAGAAAGTTTTCCCATGAGATGTCCCTGTTTTTCCACTTCTTATCCATGCGGCTGTTGCCGACCGCTATCTTCACGTTCCCTGCACCTCCTCGCATTTCTCAGTAAAGTGCCGAATGGGGATGCCCTGCTTTTTCGCTTTGCTGATTTCCCGGGCCATACCGTCCGACACCCGGTGGCCGAACACCCACAGCTCATCGCATTTGCTAAGTAGAACCAGGGCAAAATTTAGCCCGAGATCGCGCTCTTCACGGTTGCCGTCATCCATAAACTGTGGGTAGTGAAGATGAGGCGCGAGGGGGATATATCCCTTGCTAACTGCAAACCGACAATAGCCCAGCACACGGATGATGTTGTGTTTCGTGTCACCGGCAAAAGGAGAGCATATGTAAACCAGCTGACGGTGCCTTATTTCCTTTTGCGCCGCACCGTCCGAAGAAAGAGCGGCTATATGTTCCGGGCAGCCCCCGCTGTTACGCCCGTCCATCCCTATCCGCCCCTCCCCCGAGAAAGTAGTTGACAAAATACTGCTGCCCTTTGCCAGTAACTTTGGTGGTCTTGCTGATGGTGACATGACCATCCGAATGGGTAATGGCGGTTTCTTTTACTTTGAAAAGACCGAGTTCCATGGCCTTTTGGGTCGGCGCGTTGTAGTCGGTGCCTTTGCGCTTGATAAGGAAGCCGTCCTGGCGGAGCCTTTCAAACAGGCGGTTCTGGCCGATTTCGATACCGTTGCCTTTGAGGATTTTCGCCAGTTCGCCGATTAAAATGGTGCCGTCCGATACGGATACAGCATCGGCAAATACCACCTTAGGCTTATCTTGGGCGACCTGTAGCTGAAGCCGCTCTTTTTCCTGGCGTTCCTCCTTGAGGGCGGTCAAGAGCTTAATCCAGGAGTCAGGGTCATTCATGATTTCTTCCAGCTTAGAGGTTGTGATGTAAGCTCCGTGTCTGCGAATCTGAGGAAGAACCTCGTGGGTAACCCAGCGTTTAAACTTCTTGGCTTCGGGCTTGTCAGAGCGCAGGATAACATTGTAAAGCCCGCTCTCGTTAACGATGTTGGTTTGCTGCCGCCTACCCATACTGTCGGTGACGTAAGCCAGACTTACATCATCCTCGTCAAGCCGGTCGGCAATCATGCGAGCGTTGCTGAGTTCCAGCACTCCGCACACATCCTTTAGCACCCACCAAGTTTCGCCGTTCCTCTGGATGGTTCTGACCTCTTTTCCCTCGTAGGAGAATACCTGTAGTTCGTTCATATGGATTCGTCCTTTCCGAAGGCTTGGATTTTGTTTTTGGCCTTCGCTATATCGCCACCACAAGGAGCGGAATCGGACGGTCCATTATTTTTTTCTAATCTTTTTTATAGAACTGGCACTCAAAGCCGTCAGCACGGAGCAGAAGCCCCTTAGCCCAGGGAGGAGTTTCACCCATAACCTGGCATATATCATCAACCAATGCATCTGCCGGGGCTTCAATGACAACCTCGTCATGGACATGCATTACTATGTTGTAGCCCAGGGCATCCAAACGGCGCATGGCATGGCAGAGAATGTCTCTTGAGGTCGCCTGGACGATGTTCTCCACGAACTTAGGCCCGTAGCTTTCGATGCGCTCCCATTTCTTGTTTGTCCCAATACCCTCATATGTCACCGATTCGCTGCCGAAGCGGTTTAGCTCTATTCTGGGCTTCACATAGCAAAGCTTCCTGCCGGATGGCAAGGTAATGAACAGCATTCCGCTGCGGTACTCAAAGCGGAGTCCATGTGTTTCCGTAGTGACGCGTTCCTTGACCGCCCTTTTGGCAGCCCGGTCAACGTCCCACCAGAACCTTACTATGTTGGGATTGGCCTTTCGCCAGACGGTTACCAGCGGCTGGAGTTCATTCTCAGTAAGCCCCATATCAAGAGCGCCCATAGCGGTTAAAGCACCGACTGATCCGCCGTAGCCAAGCGCCAATTCGGCTATTTTCCCTTTCTGGCGCAGCGGGCTGCCTTTGGTGACCTCTTCAATAGGAACATGAAACATCTGCGCCGCCGATGCTTCATAAATCTTGCCGTGGGTGGCAAATACCTCATTCCGCCATGTTTCACCCGCCAACCAGGCTATTACCCTGGCTTCAATGGCGGAAAAGTCAGCAACGATAAATTTTAATCCAGATTGTGGGATGAATGCGGTACGGATAAGTTCGGATAAAACGGAGGGCACAGAATCATAGAGCATCTCTGCTGCATCAAATTGCCCGGAGCGAATAAGATTGCGCGCTTCCTCCAAATCTGGTAGATGGTTTTGCGGAAGGTTTTGTACTTGAATCAACCGCCCAGCAAAACGCCCGGTACGATTAGCTCCGTAGAACTGCAGCAACCCGCGCGCCCTGCCGTCGGAGCAGACTGCGTTTTCCATCGCTGTGTATTTCTTTATACTGGACTTGGCTAGCTTCTGCCGTAATTCTAAAACACGTCCCAGATTTCCGGGTGCGGTCTTAAGCAGTTCCTTAACCGCTGCTTTGTCCAACGTGTCTGTTTCAAGGCCATGATCAGCGAGCCAGGACTTCATCTGCGCGACTGAGTTGGGATTATCCAGTGCGGTCAGCTCTTGCATAACTCGCGTCAGTTCCGACCGGGATTGCTCATCGCAGCGGATCGCCTGCCTGACCAGGGTCATGTCCAGCAGGATACCTCGGTCATTGATTTTCTGGTCGAGGATATAGTTTTTCCACTCATCCTCCGGTACGGGAAAGCTCGCCAGCTTTGCCTGTATTGCCATTTCCGTTTCCACATCGCGGGCATTGTAGGCTTTGAAGCGTTCCCACCTTTGAGGGTCGTGTTCAGGGAGATTACGAGTGCGCTGATTGTTTGTTTTAGTAGGCTTGCAGGGCATGGAGAAGTAGCGGATCAGGTCTTTGCCTTCAGTCAGTTTTTGTTTTTCAGCGCCGGTGACCAACGCAGCGCCCTCCAGCGTTAAAGGCAGACCGAGATAGGCGGACCACACCATGGTGCAACGCCATGAATTTGGTTTCAGCCACTGGTTAAGATAGCGGGACAGACATACGCGTTCAAACTGCGCATTATGTGCCCATTTGATAACGGATTCATCTAAAATAGCGCTGTAAATCTCATCCGGCATATGTTCACCTCTGGCCAGATCAATAACCTGAACACCTCCGCCGTCAACACTGTAGCCGAACAACAGGATTTCAAAATCCGGGGACTCAGTATAGCGATAGACCCCGCTTTTCGCGAGGTCTACCGTGCTGAAAGTCTCTAAATCAATACTAAGCGTTCTCATGACAGAAAATCATCGTCCACATCAGTGCCAAAATCATCAGCAGCACTTGATTTGCTGCCTAGCGGTTCACCGTCACGAATTTTCTGGATGTTACCCAGACCACAGGCAATTCCTTTGTTGCCATTGGAGTTGAAGGCATAGAAGTTTATGCTGACTCTTGCGTAAACGCCGGAATAAATTTCGGAACGCTCAAGGATAGGGTTGACTTGCCTGTCCACGATTTGTGGAGCGGTATTGCTATTGGCGTTAACAAAATAGCTGTTGGCGTAGGCTTCGTCATCAGGGCGGTCAATATCGCCATCACGAAGCGGAAGTTTTAACTGCGCTTTAGAAGGAATCTTACCGCCAAATTTGCCTTTGCCTTCCTCGATCGCAGCATCCACAGCTGCATTGATGGCCGCGATGGTCTTAGTGTCTGACTTGGGGATAATCAGGCTGACACTGTATTTTTCCGCGCCGCCGTTTATAGACTTGGGTTCCCATACGTTCGCATAGGATAGACGTACAATGCCGGTGATAACCTTGGTAGGATTTTTCCCAGGACTACGATTAACTCTGTTTGCTGTATTTGACATAGTATTAAACCTCCATAAATTCGTTTTTTGCGTTTGATATACTCATCGCCGGTCGCTTGTCCGTAACCGGAACCAGGGTCGGTTTGCCGGGCGGCTTTATAACCAGTCCGCCGAGAATTTCATTGAACCTTGATTTGCCCATCAGCTTTTCCATCTCAGTAATGCTGATAAGGCTCTCTCTATAGATGTCGCGGTATCCAGCAGCTTTTGCTGCTTCGGTGACGGCCTTCTCATCGGTATATTTCCGGACGGAGCGCCCCTCGACCACCTTGAAACCGGGCCATTCCTTGCCATGGTTCACAGCGGCATCTGTGGCATAGGCAATAATCTCATTTGCCCAACTGGTCAGGTCGCCGATCAAATTGAGAACCTCGCCAATTTCCTCATCGGAAAGCAAGGGAGGAAGGGCAAACTCAAAGGCCGCCAGTTTAAGCTTGGCTTCGGCTCTGGCTCGACACTTTACCGCAGCCCGGCAGAACTGACAGTGTTCACCCGGGACGTACTCGCCCTCACCTTTAAAAGCCAACTCAGCGGTGGGTATCAGTGTTTCCTCCGCCCATTGATAAAGCGATTCTTTAAATACCGTGTAGGTGCTGACATTCTCCCGGCGCGGCTGGAAAATGGTCATGGCCACTGTGCTGATGTCATATATCCCGTCAAACAGTTCCAGTGCACCAAGTGCATATAGCTTCATCTGGGGATTGTCCTTGGCATTCACCAGAACGCCCTGCCCATACTTAAAATCGATAACATGGAGTGTACCGTCGCCGATAATAACGCAATCGCCGGTACCGAAACCGTCCGGTACATACCTGGAAAAATCCAGCCTCTGCTCAATCAGTACCAACGGGTCGTTGCAGGTCAACTTTATCTGGGCGATGGTTTCAAGAACAAAATCCACGTAAGCGTCGGTGTGTGCGTCCATTTCGTCGCAGTCGTACTTGGAGATTGGCTTCTTCGAGCGCATTTTCAGTGCCCGGCGCAGCTTGTGTTCAGCGAGGGCATGAGCTGCGGTACCCTCAGCGGCGGCTTCGCTTTCACTCTCATCAAACTCCATCTCCAGCCTGGCTGATGGGGTACAGTTCATCCAGCGGTGCGCTCCGGAAGCGGAGAGAATAGCGTGTTTGCTCATTTCAGCCCCTCCGCATCCGCGAGAAGTGCGGGATAATTCGCCGGGTCAATTTCACTGAGCCTTGATGCACCGTGCTTCTCCAACAGTGCTCGGACCTCAGCGGTAAAGCCGTCATGGCTTTTCGCAGCCAGCACAGCCCGGACTTGCTCAAGCGTGACCGCTTTGGTTTCAGGCTTTTCTTCCTTTTTAATAGTTGGTGCTTCCGGCTTCAAAGCCCCGCTAGGCTCACCATCCGCCATTGCCTCTGCTATTGCCCAAATGCTGTCTGCCAGATTTTTCAGGTTAGCCGCTACATCCAGCAACAGCTTGGTTTTGCTCATGGCCCTCACCTCCCTCCTCAATAATTGAAAGCGCTCTCACGCTGTCGCCAGGGACAATGACCGTCAGCCTTTGCTTGTCACCCAGCAGGAGACGCAGCAGTCTCTCGCGCACGGTGACATGGCGACAGCCAACTATTCCACCACCCTGCGGTTCCTTTGAAACACTGATCCTAAGCGTGTGCTTCATTTGGATCACCTTGCCTTTCCGAAGGCTGATTCTTGTGCCTTCTGTCTTATGCCACCTGCGGAAAGCAAATCGGACGGTCTATGACAGATATTTTTTAAGTTTGTCTTTAGCTCGGTTTACAGCGTGCCGTATAGCGGATTCGTCCACGCCCTCAAGGGCGGCAAGTTCTGTGTATTTCCAACCTTCCAGACAGGTTTTGCGGATAAGGTACTGCTGTCGCTCGGTCAGGTGGGACATAGCGCGGCTCACAGTTTCTGAAGCTATTAGATCGGCAAGCAAGTCCGTTCCATCGTCGAAGAACCGCTTGTCCTCATAGGTGAAACTCTCGAGGGAAGTGTGGCGGCGGGTTTCCCGCCGTTCATTTTTCTTTTCTTCTTCTACGGAACTGAGATAGAAGGTACCGACTTCGTCAGAAACCTCCAATTCGATGATTTTGCCATCGGCATCCTTGTAATTAATTAACATCTTTTTCCTCCTGCGATTTTCAAAAGTTGGCTTGAAAATCCGCAGGGGGCCGATGTCTCAAATCCGTAGAAACAAAACGAGACGGGCGGCAACACCAGTGGTTGGTGTCGTCCTGCCCGTCTCGCGGTTCTGCGGATTCTCGTTATTGACTTGTGTTTTGCGGTTATGCTGCTTCTGTATTTATGATTTCTGCTGTTCCATCTGGTTTAAAACAAATCAGCGTCTTACAACCTTTGTGGACGATTTCTACGACGCCAGCTTTTTCGTCCAGTCGACAGACCAACTTGCCGTTAGCGTTTCGGATGTCTCGCATCTCGTTGAATCTCCTTTCCATGAAAAGTACGGCTTGTCTGACCGTCTATGTTGATTTTATTGGCTCGAACACGATGAGTCCTCAGCCACAGCTCCGCTATCACTCCGCTGTGACTCAGCAAATTTCCATTCGTTTTTATCGCTGAAAATTGGACTAAGCGTTTGCAAAGCTTAAATTAACATATTTAAATTTATGTTTTTTATTTGCTTAGTTATTTGCTATAATTAGGTAACAACTTATTTTAAGAGCGTCCAGAATGCTTGGAGGCGATAGAATGGCATTTAGTTATAACAAACTTTGGAAACTATTAATTGATAAAAAGATGATGAAAAAAGACTTGATGGCAAAGACGAATCTGACATCAACTACGATAGCGAAGATGAGTAAGGACTTGCCGGTAAGCATGGACGTATTAGCCAGAATTTGTAAGGCTCTTGATGTAAACATTGGTGATATTGTTGACTATGTCGATGATGATGCATCGAATTCTTAGATTTAATTGAGGGGGCGCAATTTATGAAAAAGCTGTGCTTTGGTTCTTATGCAACGGTTTTAACGCTTTGTAAAGCAAAAAGCGTTACGCAAAAGCGGTTGTGTGGCACCATCCTGCTTTCTATTGCGCCAAATTATGATATTCGTGAAGATGATGGCACTACTTCAGATTTGGTTCGTGGTAAGAAAAATCTATCGTCTATCGTGACTGATAATGCTCCAACAGCGGACTCGCGTACTGTTGCTGATTATTTCAAACATCATATCCTACCTCTCCTGGACAGCAACAAAAGGAGCCACATCGTTCTTGCGTTGAAGGATATCATCGCTTCTGATGACACAATCGAGCCTGATACAATTGTGGAAAGAGTTAACGGAATGACAAAAGCAACTATTGCAGGACGTGATGCTTTTGTTTTAGAAGACTTTCTGGCCGGAATTTTCCTATATACGGTGGTCAATGTAGAAAACCGCAACTGCCAAGAAAGCCTAAGAGAGATAACCGGTGAGTACATACAGTCCTTTGACACACAAAAAACGAGCATAGACTTTCTTACGGCATACAGCAATTTCTCAATGGGGATCGCCGATGAAATAGCGATTGACACTCGCGCTTTGGTTTTACTAACAGAAACGGGCGGCAAATGTCAAAAATGTGGAAGACCATTGGGCATAAAAAAAGAAGGTAACGACGTTAATTACGCTAAAGTCGTTCACCTTTCTGAAACTGATGATGTTATTCTATGTGTTGACTGTGAACGCGAAATGCAAAATGCCTCGGAAAAAGATAAATTGGCTTTATTATCGGACAAGCATTATTTAGAAAATCTTACGGCGGCAAGGAATGCAACGTCACTATATACATTAGAAAAGCAAATTGAAGATGTGCTTCGTGAGGTAAACTTAATGGATGTTACAGACGATACACGTCTCAAAATAGAACCTGTCAAGGTTGAAAAGAAAGTCACTGAAAAGCGGTTGAAAGAGCGGGTGCTTTTTGATGTTACGCAGTTGTATGAAGGCGTTAATAATGCGTTAGATCGATTGGCAGGAGAAAACAAGCTAAACGTTGATAAGTTTGCTAAAAGTATTAAGCGGATGTATGAAGATGCAAGCGAATCGCTTCCCACCCAAAGTGCCATTTATAATCTGCTCGTTGAAACATTGTTTGAAAAGACTGGCCGCAAATACAAAGAAGCCTGTGAAATCATAATCTCCTACTTCGTGCAAAGGTGTGAGGTATTCGATGAGATTGCCGAATAAAGTTACATCTTATGCAAACAGCGTTATTGCCCGTTTTCCAGATATCTTAGAAGTATTGACGCAGCGAGATATGTCTCCTAAAGAGCTGTTTGAACTAACCACGTCAGGAAAAAAGGATATGGGTGATTTTCTAAGTGCTTTAGACTGCTTGTTTGCATTGGGGAAAATTGAACTAATCGAGGAAGGGAGGGTACTACGCTATGTTGGCAGAAATTCGATGTGATAAATTTGCACCGAGGCATCAAACCATCCACTTTAAGTCAGGACTTAATACGGTTTTAGGCAGTGCTGGCGGCAGTAATGCCATCGGCAAATCAACATTCCTGTGGATTATCGACTATGTATTCGGCGGTGAAGGCTATTACTCCCTTTCCGATGATATTAAAAAAGAGATCGGCCCTCATACCATTTATTTCACTTTTCAATTTGAAGGACAGCCACATTACTTTTACCGGAGAACCGATGAACCTAAAAATGTATATCGCTGTGATAAAGAAGGCCATTTCATTACAAAGTTGTCGATTGATGAATTTCGGAGCTTTCTCTTTCAGGAATACAAGGTTGGACTTCCAGCCCTTACATTTTCGGAGATTACAGAGCGGTATTTTCGTATTTATGGCCGGGAAAATGCACTGGAGAAGTACCCCCTGCTCGTAAAGCCTCGTGAACAGGATGAAAAAGCAGTTGATTTTCTGATGAAACTATTTGGTCACTACAATATTCTTGCTGCCATTAAGAACATGGAGGAAGAACTTGGTATCAAATCCTCGCAGCTTAAGTCACGCAAGCGTCAGCAGGTTGACACCGCAAAAATTGAAATGAATCAGAAGACTATAGAGTCACTGAAGAAAAGGCTCCAGAAGCTAATGAAAAACAGTGAAGAGGCCCAACTAGCGCTGTTTGGGTTTGACACACAGACATTTGAACGGATAAAAGCGGCTCAAAAAGAGTTGAATAATTTCATCCGCAAACGCAATCGTCTGCAGTCTCAGCTTAATGCAATTTCGGGTAACATCGCTGACACTAACCCTGAAACCGCCAGTGAATTTGATTCCTTGGTGCATTTTTTCCCGAATACTGATATAAAAGCCTTCGAGGAAATTGAGCACTTTCATAAGAGAATAAGAGAAATTCTGGGCGAAGAGATGGCTCAGGAAATAGAACGTTTGCAACCGCTTATTGATCATTGCGATAAAGAAATCAAACGCCTACATCAAAAGATCGAGGAATCCGGTTTGGCAAAGGAGATGTCGGAACGAGTGCTCTCCCAATGTGTCAATGTGTCAAAAAGCATTGATAGACTAGAAGAGGAAACAGCCGAGTTGATTCACCAGAAACAATTGCAGGAAATCCGCGCCGAAGCAGAGCACAAGCTGGAAAGACTATTGCTACAACAAACCGAGAAGCTGGAAGAAATACAGGACAACATCAACCTACGTATGGCAACGATAAATGGTGTAGTGACTGAACACCAAGAAATAGCACCCGTTTTGCAGATTACTCCCCATAAGGAAATTACCTTCGAGACTCCTGGAAACACCAGTGAGGGTACTGCGTTTAAAAGCCTGGTGGTTTACGATTTAAGTGTGCTTGAGTTACGACCAATCCCTGTGCTTATTCACGATTCTAATATTCTCAAGCGTATTGAGGACATACACCTAGAACACATATTGGAACGTTATCAGGCCAGTGGACGACAGATCTTTATTGCGTTTGACAAGGCTGATTCTACAACTGCAAAGGCACATAAGATTTTGGAAGCGACAGCGATTTTAAGATTGTCGGACGGAAATGAGCTTTTTGGTCGTTCGTGGAGTAAGCACGAAACGAATGATTAATTATGGGAGGATCTAAAATATGGCTGCAATCAATGATTTACTAAGGCAAATCCCTGATATATCTTTACGTAATCGCTTGGAACAGGAAGTTACTCGCCTATCAAAGAATAAAAAATTTGGACTTGTTTTCGAGGAACACATCCCTGAATGTACTCCGCTTTACGATGTTGCTGTCAAACTTGGCTCGACCGTTGCACGAAAAACGGGACACATCAATGATGTTTATACAGTGGTGAAATTAAATGCCGATATCGCCCTTTGCCGTAACAAGGCAACAGGCGATACTATGACCATCCCACTTACGGAGCTTGTTTCGGTTGCCCAATTTGGCGAGCCGATTTTTCCTATGCTCCAACCGATTGATTCTATAGAAAATGCGCCTGATAGTAACCTGTGGCACACACTCATTGAAGCAGACAACTACCACGCTCTCCAGTTGCTGGAATACCTATACCCCAAGCAGGTAGATTGCATCTACATTGACCCGCCATACAACACAGGGGCAAAAGATTGGAAATACAACAACGACTATGTGGATTCCTCTGATAGCTGGCGGCACAGCAAGTGGCTGTCGATGATGCAGAAGCGGTTGAGGATTGCGAAGAGGATCTTAAATCCAGACACAGGTGTTCTCATCGTCACCATTGACGAACACGAGGTGCATCACCTTCGAATTCTGTTAGAACAGCTATTTCCAGAGTATTATATTCAAATGGTAACCGCTGTGATAAACCCGAAAGGGGTTACTCAGGGGCGCTTTTCGCGGGTAGAGGAATATATAGTGTACTGCTTTGCTCCTAACGCATTTGTTGATCCCAGTGATGATAATCTGCTTAACCCACCTGTTTCAAACAGAAAACCACGTTGGAAAGGACTCTTACGTTCTGGAACAAATGCACGGCGTGAAGATAGAAAAAAAATGTTCTACCCGGTTTTAATTGATACTGAACTAGGCAAAGTTGTTGGTACTGGTGAAACTTTACCTTTTGAAGAATATCCAAATTTCGATTTGAAAATTGATGGCTATGATGTTGCGTGGCCTATAAGAACAGATGGTTCGTTAGGTAATTGGGGAGTTGGATATGAGACTCTTCGAACATTAATTAATAAAGGATACGTTTCCCTTGGAAAGTATGATGCAAAACGTAAAACATGGGGAATTTCATATATTAGCCTACCTAATCAGAAAATGATAGACGATGGACGTATTAGAATAGTAGATAGGGATCCCAAAACTGGGGTTGTATCTATTGAATATACTGACGGTAATAATAGGGCAATTAAAACTGTATGGCACAGGAGTTTGCATGACGCTGGAGCTTATGGATCCGATTTGGTTTCAAGTATTATTGGTCAGTCAAGAGCATTTTCTTTCCCTAAATCACTTTATTCTACTAAAGATGCAATTATGGCAGTGGTTCGAAACAATAAAAATGCCCTCATCGTTGATTTCTTCGCTGGAAGTGGTACAACTCTCCACGCCGTGAATCTGCTGAACGCTGAAGATAGTGGCCACAGACGGTGCATATTGGTCACTAATAATGAGGTTTCAGTTGACGAGGCACGGGACTTACAAAGAAACGGCTACCAACCAGGTGACCTCGAATGGGAAAAACACGGAATTTGCCGCGCGGTAACTTGGCCAAGGACAAAATATAGCATTCTTGGCAAACGTGACGATGGTACGATTCTAACGGGAGAGTACTTTACGAACCAGACCATAACAAAGGAAGTTGATCGTTCATTCTATCAGCTCGGCTTTGTAGAGAACCCCACAGAACTAACAACCAGTGCTAAAAAGCAGCTTGTTTCCTTGCTCCGTGGCAAGGATGGAAAGCCACAACTGCCGCAAACGTTGGTAAAAGCGGGCAGTAAATTTATTGTTTCGGATAAACATTCAGCATCGGTTTTATTTGATATAAACGCTGTTGATGAATGGCTGGAAGCGTTGGAAGATCAAGACCACATCACAGACTTTTACATATTGGTCAAAGAGACGGCGAGATTCAAAGAAATAAAAGCACTGGTTACTGATTTGCTTGGTCCCATTAGCGAGGCAACACAAGTGAAACGCCCCATGAGTGATGGCTTTCCTGCCAATGTCGAATATTTTAAACTTGGTTTTTTGGATAAAAACAGCGTGTCGCTGGGACAGCAGTTTCATGAAATACTACCACTGCTGTGGCTGAAATCTGGTGCACTTGGTAAGCGACCTGAACTGAGCAGCGATGAAGAACCAAAAATGTTAATTCTTCCACAGAACGGCTTTGCTGTTCTGGTTGATGAAACAAAGTTTGCTGAGTTTGCCGAAAAGCTCTCGGAAGAAGATAGAATCAAGGTGGTCTATTTCGTAACAAACTCCGAGGACGCATTCCGTGAAATGACCGCTGGCATAAAAGTAAATAAAACATACCAGCTATACCGCGATTACATCGACAACTTTGTGTTGGGGAGCAGGAGGGATTCATAAATGAGAGATACATTATTTCCGTTTCAGGAAACAGCTCTTGCTGAATTGCATGAAAAGATCAATAAAGCACACTTGATGTGGAGCGAACGTGACCCACAAGTAATTTCCTTTTCCGCACCTACAGGTTCGGGAAAAACAATCATCATGACCACACTCTTTGAAGAAATTCTATTTGGGAGTGCAGATAACATTGGCGAGCCGAAGTCAGTGTTTGTTTGGCTTTCCGATTCACCGGAACTTAATGAGCAAACGCGGCTAAAAATTGAAAGCAAGTCTGATAAAATCCGTGTGCGGGATTTAGTTACTATTGATGCAACCTTTAGCGCCGAGTATCTTGAAGGTGGCCGCATCTATTTTCTGAACACACAAAAACTAGGTTCTGACAAACTATTGACGGCAAAATCCGATACACGGCAATATTCAATTTGGGAAACACTTACTAACACTACTAAACGTAATCCAAAGCAGTTTTATGTGGTGATTGATGAAGCGCATAGAGGCACCTATACCTCCGTTCAAGCGGAGAACAAAGCGCAGTCCATCATGCAGAAATTCATTAAAGGCAGCAAGGATGACGGGCTCTGTATTATGCCTCTTGTCATCGGTGTAACTGCAACCCCTCAGAGATTTGATAATTTAATTGCTGGAACTACATCGACAGTTCAGAAAGTCATCGTTCCTCCTGAGCATGTGCGTGATTCCGGACTTTTAAAGGACAGAATCATCATTCATTTCCCGGATATTCAACTAAGTGCCGAAATGACCATGTTCAAGGGTGCAGTAGAAAATTGGCTTAAAAAGTGCTCTCACTGGAAAGCTTACTGTGAACGCGAAAACGAGAAAATGGTAAATCCTATTCTCGTTGTTCAAGTCGAAGATGGCAGCGAACGCGAAGTAACCCATACTGATATTGGGGCTTGTATTGATTTACTTGAGGAATCACTGGGGCGCAAATTACTGCCTGGTGAAGTGGTACATACCTTTAATGACCGTGGCACGATTAAAGTACGTGACGTCGAAATTCAGCAAATCGAGGCCTCTCGAATTGAAGACGAAGAAAATGTGAAGGTAGTATTCTTCAAAATGAACCTTTCCACAGGCTGGGACTGTCCGCGTGCTGAAACGATGATGTCGTTCCGCAGCGCACAAGACTATACTTATATTGCGCAGCTTTTAGGTCGTATGATTCGCACTCCTTTAGCGAGAAGAATTGCCTCCGATGCTGAACTTAATAGCGTGAGCCTTTTTCTTCCGTACTTTGACGAAGATACAGTGAAAAATGTGGTTAATGCTCTACGCGATAGTGAGTCGGCTATGCCCGCCGAAACAGGTACTAACAAAGAACTTGTTACACTTGGTCGCAATCTTGCCTATGCCGATGTCTTTGATGCAATGGATAACCTCGTCACTTACCGGGTAGATTCATCTCGCAAACAGGCACCTCTTAAGCTACTAATACAGCTTTCCCGAGCACTGACGATGGACGGCATTGATTTAGGAGCGCAGAAAACAGTTAAACATGCAGTTCTATCAAAAATGGATGAGGAAATTGCGCGGATAAAAGAAAGCGGAGAATTTAACAGCCGAGCTGCTGCGATCACCGGATTTGCTCTGGGTACACTGATATTTGAGTACGGAGACAATGCCTATTCCTTTGACGAAGCAACACAGACCATGACAGTTTCGGATTTCGATATTTCACGACATTTTGAACAGGCCGGAAAGCTGTTGGGCGAAGGCCTGCACAAAGAATATTGGATTCGGCACAGTAGCCGTGACCATATCGATATAAAAAAGGAGATCATCGTTCTTACAAACGACACGGACGCAATGGAACGAATAGAAGCCTTTGCAGAGGAAAAATTCATTAATCTCTACGAAGGTAATAAGCGCTCCATTGCAAAATTAAACGAGGCACGAAAAAATTTTTATGAAAGGTTAATCAATGCTTCTGTACAACCGATAGCTGTGCCATGGGTATTACCCGATTCAATCGATTTCTCTGTGCCGGAGGATAGCATTAAGTTTGAACAGCACCTATATTGTTCCGAGGACAGTACATTCCGAACATCACTAAACCAATGGGAGAGCGGAGTTATTAAAGAAGAACTTAAAAACGGTGCCGTCTGCTGGTTACGTAATCTCGACCGTAAAAAGTGGTCACTTGAAATACCGTATGAAGTTAGCGGTATTACCACTTCTATGTTCCCGGATTTGGTGGTTGTTAGAGCAGATGCACAGGGTTACGTTTTCGATATTCTGGAACCACATGACCCCAGTCGTAAGGATAATTACCCCAAGGCTGTAGGCTTGGCGAAATTTGCCGAGAAACATTGGGATAAATTTGGCAGAATTCAGCTCATTCGTCTAAAAAAAGGTGTAGATGGTCATGAACATTTCTATCGATTGGATATGGGAAAAACAACAGTCAGGAATAAGGTTCGCGGTATAACGTCAAACGAGGAGCTTGATAGAATTTTTGACGCAGATGCTATACGTGAAGACTAGATCTCTATCGGTTTTAGACTTAGCAATACGGTGCTGGAAGGAGATTATATGAAAATAACCTATGTACGGGTTTCTAATTATAGGAATATTGATGGTATCACCGTCAACTTCCATTCGGAACATAATTACATTATCGGAGAAAACAACCTTGGGAAAAGCAACTTTCTATCTCTCCTCAGTACTGTGTGTAGTGGTAAAGGCTTTGATGATAAGGACTTCTATGATTCTGAAAAGCCCATCGAGGTTGAAATGGAAGTCAAGTTATCGCCAAACGAACAAGGCTTCTTCGGCGACAACTTCTCCCCTGATGATGCCTCATTATTGAAAATACGGTATCGTCAGACGATAAAAGAGGCATACCCGACTATTGTCAGTGCCGATTCCAACGAGAGTATTCAGATAAAGCAATTAAGAAAAATTAACTTCTTGAAATATGAAACAACATCCATTCCAAGTAGAGAGTTGCGCCTGGACACGCAGAAAGGCGCAGGCTTGCTGATTAATGGCATCATCGAGAGATTCATAACGAGCGATGAGGAAACCCCTACCTTTCTGAATAATGAGCAGGTAGACAAATTGACGGAATTTATAAACGAACATCTGGGCAAAATTCGCAGCTTTAGGGATTACGCTATAAAAGCGACTGTTGCCCCTAACCCTACTGAGATGTTGACCAGCCTGTATTACCTATCAGATGGCGACAGGAAAATTGACACAACGGGTAGCGGTGTTCAGTATATGGCTATGGCTTCGATTAACATCTTATGCCAGATTATGGAGCTCTATAAAAGCAAATCTGCACCATTTAATGAACAGCTTTTCAGAGACAATGATGGAAAAATGCTTTTACCGATTGTTCTATCAATTGATGAGCCAGAAGTTCATCTACACCCTTATCTCCAGCGTTCGCTCATTGGCTATTACAAACGAATTCTGCAAAATGAGGATGCTGAATTTGCCGAGTTGCTGAAGCTGTGCTTCGGAATTGACGGCATTGATGGTCAGCTTATTGTTGTCACACACTCAACAGACGCTTTGGTTGGGGACTACCGCAACCTCATCCGCTTTTATAAGGAAGAGAACAAAACAGCAGTAGTTAGTGGTGCCACACTTAGATTCACCTCAGCAAACGAGAAACATATGATTATGCGTTTCCCCGAAATAAAGGAGGCGTTTTACGCCCATTGTGCCGTGTTGATTGAGGGTGAAACCGAATATGGTTGCATTCATAGTTTTGCCGAAAAACTTGGCGTATCGCTAGATGATTACGGCATCTGCGTTATAAATGCAAGAGGCGAAGAGTCAATCAAACCACTTCGCCAATTACTGGAAAAATTTAAAATCCCAAGCATAGCTATCTATGACGGTGATGTTAGGACTGGACATACCCCAGCTAATAACGAGTTTTTCACACAAGAACTCTGCTTTGAAATTGAAATTGTTAAGAAACTATTTTTAAATGGTCAAACTGCCCTGGTAAGGAAAATTGCTAAGGATTTATCCAGCAATGCAGAGTCTGTCGAAATGGATGCCGATTTCGTGCGGAAGCACTTCAAAAAGATGGGTATTGATATGACAGGCTATGTACCTAAGAAGCTATCAGATGTCAATGATGATGATGAGATTGAGTTCTGCCAAATGTACTCCGCTTGGTTTATGGCAAAGAAGGATGTTCTCCTGGGACGGATTATCGGCGAATTGCTACCAGCTGACCTCATACCTGCTTGTTATGCCGATGCAATTATCAAGGCGCGGGAGGTGGCGAGCATTGCCTAATGCCATTCTTGCAGAACTAAAGGCAAAAATTTCAAAGCAACATGAGGGCGATGAAAAACAACTTGAAGTTATCTTTTCAGACAGTCCACGCTTGATAGTGGAAGCACCTGCCGGGTATGGTAAGACGACCACTATGATTAGCCGCATTGCTTACCTGTACGCTTCAGGTGGCATACCAAACCCCAAGCGTATACTAGGACTAACCTTTAGCGTGAATGCCGCACTGAAAGTCAAAAGGGAAGTCGCAGAGAAATTGCCCGTACTCCTTGGCGAACAAAACAGTCCGGTTGCCATAGGCGAGAAAGTAACTGTCACGAACTACCACGGGTTTTGCAAGGGGGTTTTGAAAAAGTACGGCTATCTCATCTCTGACGTATTGCGAAAAGATGTCAATCTATTCAAGGCGATCAGCGAAAGTGAAATTAGCAGACGCCAAGATCTAAATACTACTTTATCTGCATCAGAAACCCAGCGGCTTGAAGGTATAGAAACCTCCATTAAGGCTTCCAGTGCTCCTGATGCACAGACTATACACGAATACAATGACATCGTTATCAGGAAACTCCTGCCTTTGGAATACATTACACACAACGCTGTCATTCTGTTTGTGCTGGAGATTTTCGCACGCTTCCCTGAGGTAAGGAAGTTCTATCAAAGCTACTACCCGCTACTCGTTGTCGACGAGTTTCAAGATACAAACTCCATAGCTTGGTCTTTACTGGAGTCAATGATCTCCGTCCATACCCAATTGGTTTTTCTTGGAGATCCTTTGCAGCGTATTTACGGTTTCATTGGGGCGTTGCCTGATATTATGTCCACGGCAGCAACGAAATATGGTATGACCCAAATAGCACTTGCCAGGAACTACCGCTTCCGCAATAATCCGGAGATGCTTAAGCTTGACGCAAATATTAGGGCGAACGCAGCGACTTGCTTCGACCCGGAGATTACTGATTCTGATACTGCAAGACTACCAGCATTTTGGGGGAGCACTCAGAAAGAGGAGGCGTGCAAGGTTATTGCGAAAGTACAAAGCCTTCTACAAGACGATACGAGTAAAATAGCTATACTCTTTCGCGGACGTGGAAAAAACGCCGAAATTGTCGAAGCGGAACTTTCAAATAATAGTATCCCGTATTTCTACGGTATGTTTACTGACGAAGACTTGGATTATGTAGAATTCCACAACAAATGCCAGGAAATGTTCATCAAGAGATTTGACTGAACTGAATAAAATTGATAAGAGAGAGACCTTTCATTCTATATTAGTATTGCCTACTGGTGGAGGAAAGACACTTACCGCAGCATATTGGCTGCTTAAAAATGCTGTCGATAAAAAGAAAAAGGTTTTATGGATTGCGCACAGGCATTTATTATTGGAGCAGGCAGCGGATTCGTTTGTGAAAAATTGCTATTCTGATGTGATGATGAACGAAACAGGTTTTAGATATAGAATCATTTCCGGTATGCATGATAAGCCAATACATGTCAAACTGGAAGATGATGTTTTAATTGTAAGTAAAGACAGCATAATTAAAAATCTTGATTTGCTTGGAAAATGGCTAAAAAATCAAGAGGTTTATTTGATAATTGATGAAGCTCATCATGCTACTGCAAAATCATATAGAAGAATTATTGATTATGTTGAGGAAAGTGCGAGCAGGGTGAAATTATTAGGCTTGACGGCAACCCCATTCAGAACATCCGAAAAAGAAAAGGGACTACTTGGTAAGATTTTTACAGATGATATAGTTTATAAAATCGATTTATTAACGCTAATGAAGAAAGGTATTCTTTCAACGCCTGTTCCGGAGAGCTGTGAAACGAAAATTGATTTTGGAGATTCACTGGGATTAAAGGCTTTAAAAAGCATTGAAGACTTGGATATCATTCCTGAAGATATAGCAGAAGAAATCGCTAATAATAGTAAGCGTAATAATATAATTGTTCAAAGATATTTTGATAACTATAAGACATATGGACAAACATTAGTTTTTGCGCTAAATAGAACTCATGCATTTGTTTTAAAGGCGTTGTTTGAGCAATATGGTAAAAAGCATGGAATTCGAGCTGGAGTTATTGTTTCTGGAACTCAAGCGGAATTTATTGGTATTGAAATTTCAAATGAAGAAAATGCAAGGCAAATTGAAGCGTATAGAAACGGAGACATACAGGTTCTAATTAACGTAAATATACTTACAGAGGGGACCGATTTACCAAAAACACAAACCGTATTTTTAACCCGTCCAACAATATCAACGGTGTTGATGACACAAATGGTAGGGCGAGCTTTAAGAGGTGAAAAAGCCGGAGGGACCGCTAAGGCCTATATTGTTAGCTTCATAGATGATTGGAATAATAAAATAGCCTGGGTTAACCCAGAATCTCTAATAAACGAAGGTGAGTTTCCTACACCTGAACCATACAACTATATTAAGAGAAATTTCAGGATCATTTCCATCGCAAAAATCGAAGAGTTTGCTCGTCTTATTGATGAAACAGTAGATACTAGATTATTGGAAAGCATTGATTTTATAAAAAGAGTTCCAATTGGAATGTACGTGTTTTCATTTGTTGATGAAAATAATTTAGAGCGAAATCATCAGATATTAATTTACGACAGTACAAAAAACGCTTATGAAGAGCTTATTTCATCTTTGCCTGATCTTTTTAAAGAATATGCAATCGAAGAAGAGACAATTGAGCCTACTACTTTGGATGAGATATGTAAGGTGTGCGAAATGACCTATTTTTATGAAGATATGATGCCACCTTATAACAGAAAAGATATTGAGTATCTTATGAAATTCTTCGCACAAAAGGATGCCGAGCCACTCTTTGTGCCTATAGAGGAAATTGATAGGAAAAAAGTGGATTTGTCGCTTGTTGCTAAAGAAATAGTAAACAAAAATATGCGCCGCAAAGAACAAGAGGAATATATTAATAGCTTATGGGATGATGAGACAGGTCTTATCAGAATTTACTTTGGCAATAAGTACTTTTTAAAAAGGCAGTTAGAAACTGAAATAGATAAAATCTTCAATCCAGAGGAATATATCGTTGCAGGAGGAAATGCCACTCCAATTGACAGACCCATTGAAGAATTGCTTATTAATGATATAGAAAAATTGAACCCAGAATATGCTCGAATATTAAAGGACGGGGTTTATACTAACAAGAGTAAATTTATTTGCTACCTTAATAATTATAAAACTAAATTCCGCAGTAAGCTTGAACTGACAAGAAGCGAAGTTGAACGGCTGGAACATACCATTATTGAATCGGGCAAAGCAAGGGTCGGAGGGAGTATACAATACGTCCCTTACATTAGAGATATGGAAGACTGAAAATCGGCAAGGATTTCTTTGGAGGTATAGCGATGCCAAGGGGTAAAGTTGAAAATGCACTCTAATTGAAGGAATTACGATTATAAAGTTGAAATAGAAAACAAGCGATACATTAAACGAAAATTATTATTCAATTGAATGGTTGTGCTTATTATTGCTCAAAGACCTCTTTTGAATAACAGTATTATGAGCTGCTTGGATAAGGGGTAATCGAGTTAGGCCTTATGCTAGATTAGATTGTGGCATGCTAATTTGGCAGTGACAAAATACGGTCTCTGATGGCAATGAGATTATTAATTCTTACGGTTTACTGGGCAGTGGACTTAAGAAGAATTAATTTGATGTCAAAACACAGATAATTAGCGGTTTAGGAGGTTGTTCATGAATAAAAAGGTATTAGTTTTATTAATGATAATGCTGTTATTTGTAAATATTGGTTGCTCGTCGGGTCAAAAACCTAATGAACAGTCCTCGCCAGTCTCAACACGACCTTCGCCAAAAGTTGAGTATCCAACAGAATTCTATATCGGGGACACATTGGTTTTTCCTAATACAAGTGAAATTACGGTCATATCAACTGAGTTTGCAACCAGGGTCAACCCACCCAACCCAGACAGTTTTTATACATATTATGAAGTTAAAGACCCCAATAAAATTTATGTCCATAGCACTGTTAAAGTGAAAAACCTGAAAGGAAACGACCTTGATGCGGACCAAGCGTTGAGCATCAAAGTAGTTTATGATGGGCAATATGAATATTCCGGTTTTTCAACAATTGAAGAGACTGGCGGGAGGGACTTTAATTACACTAATATTAGTAGTATTGAACCATTGACAACAGGAGTTCTACATTTTTTAAACGAAGTACCACTTGAGGTTAAAGAGAGCGGGAAACCTATAAAAATAATAATATCCGCTAATGGGAAAACGCTATCATCCCTTGGTAAGCCTACAGCTGGCAACCAGACAATTAAGGTAGCTGATGAAGCATTGCTAATGGATAATACTACTTGGCAATCATATACACCAGTTACTTTGAACACGGCGATCTCTGTAGCTGGATATGCTGATTTTACCATTAGTAAGGCCGAAATAGCATCACGCGTTAACCCTCCTAAGCCTAGAAGTTTCTATACTTATTATGAAGTAAAAGACAACAACCTTCGCTATGCTCATTTAGCAGTGAATTTTAAGAACACGATGAATATAGGCAAGGATGCTAATGAAGCATTATCTGTGCGGCTTATTTATGATAATAAATATGAATACAATGGTTTTTCTTGTATTGAAGAGGATGGTGGTGGAGATTTCACATATAGCAATATAACACGGATAGAACCTCTGACAAGCGGTAATCTTCATTATTTAATAGAAGTTCCTGCAGATGTTGAACTAGACTCAAAACCACTCATTTTTATCATAACAGCAAACGGTCAGAACTATTATTATCAGTATAGGTAAAAACATTTTTTTAGAAATAGGTTAAATAAATTCGTCAAGGTCGAGCCTATTATGGGCTTGATAAGCTGCTGGAGTATAAAAATAGTGGTTATGTGCATTGCCGTAATATAGGAAGGCTGAAACATATTGCACACCCCCTGACGAAAATGCACACCCCCATAGCAAATCGTTTGACATTAGACCAGGGGTGTGCATTTGTATCATTTTATAGTAGTGTAGCCAGAAACGGTTTACAGTTGACTTTTTAACTAAAGAACTGCGGGTAAATAACGGCGAAGTACCCCAATATTATGTTGAAAATTCGCACGAAGCCATTATTGCCTCCGATGAGTTTGAAGCGGTGCAAGAAGAAATGGCGCGGCGCAAGGAACAGGGCAGAGCTTATAGCGACAAGGCTTTTCACAGTAAAATCATCTGTGGAGACTGTGGCGGTATCTACGGCCGAAAGGTCTGGCATTCCACGGATGAATATAGAAGCGTTATATTTCAGTGCAATCAGAAATTTAAAAATGAGAACAGATGCCAAACTCCGACACTCACCGAAGACGAAATCAAACAACGTTTCCTTACTGCCTACAATGACTTGATGGGCAACCGAACCACGGTGCTTGCCGACTGTGACCTTATTCGCCAGACGCTCTGCGATACCTTGTCACTTGACGCCGAAATGCAGCGGGAGCATGACGAAATGACTGTCGCGTCCGAACTCATGAAAGCGCATATAAAGAAGAACGCGTCGGTCGCTCAGTCGCAGGAAGCCTACGCACTGGAAGCCGGGCGTATTGAGGAACGCTACAATACCGCTCTGGAACATTACACTGCACTCGAAACGGAAAAAGAAAAGCGGATGCGAAAAAGCAAGGAAATCAGCACTTTTATCACAACACTGAAAAAGCAGCCGCTGACCGTGCTGGAATGGAACGAGCGACTTTGGATTACGCTGCTTGACATCGCAATCGTTCAGCGGGATGGCAGTATCGTGTTTCGGTTCAAAAGCGGGATAGAAATCACAGAGTAAAATGATATTTCAGCACTATGGTAAACCATGCAGCTGTATTGTACACAAAATGGTTGTTATTTCAGATATATTATTTATTTGAAGAATTTGCGTAATAGTGAAATAGAGACAGGGGTAAACTCTATTAACCCATCCTCTCTCATTTTAGCAAGTTCTCTGGATAAAGAGGTCCTTTGAACTCCGATTCTTTCAGCCAATGCCTTTTTTGTCATGCTAAGCTTGATTATATTTGAGTTTTGCTTTTTGCATTCATAATCCAAGTAGCTCACGATGCTCTCTCGGATTGTCCTGCTCACATAGTGCTTTATCCTATCACCAAGAATGACCGTGTGGTCCGATACATACTCAAGATAGCTCCTTAGAAATTCATGATTATCTGAAAACAAATTGAACAGACAATCCTTATTTATCTCTAAAATCAGTGTAGCTTCTTTTGCCGTGACGGTCATCGGATAATACGGATTCTTTGAAAACATAAGATTGCCACCAAGAACATCGCCGCTGAAAAACTCCGCTATTGTCATTAAATTGCCGGACTCGTCAATACGCTCAATAACAACTTTTCCGGAGAGAATGATCTCAAGATTTGAGCAGACTTCCCCAACAAAATGAACAATATTATTTTTTCTATACTCAGCTGTTTTACAGCTTCCTTCAGTCAAGTACGAATCAATTTCTTGAGGATTTATTGATTTAATAAGATCAATCTGTCGCATTAGTTCTGAATATTTTTTCATAACAAACTCCCGAGGTGTTACATTGGTAACGCCTTTTTGTTTAGTATATCATTATAATAAGGATATATCAATAGGAGGCGAATATATCATGAAATACATAACCAACATCATTAGGATACTCTTTCTCACGCTTTTTGTCTTTTTACTGGCAAATGGGAAAGTAGTACTTTGGCTTGCCTTGTTCGCAGCAAGCTTGATTGCAGCGCTGATTTTCGGCAGGGTTTACTGCGGGTATGTCTGCCCTATGAATACCTTGATGATTCCCGCTACGTGGCTGTCAAAAAAGTGGAAACTGCAAACGGATAAAAAGCCCCATTGGCTAAAAAACGGATATTTCACATGGATAACGCTGGTTATCAGTGTAGCGATTATGCTGCTTTCCAAAAGACTGCTACATATTGACCTGCCAATTCTGCCTTTTTGGCTGGTTGTGTCGGTACTTGTAACACTCAGATATAAACCGGAAGTGTTTCATAATCTCATCTGCCCGTTCGGCGCTCTTCAAAGAACCTTTGGAAGATTCGCAAGGCTGTCGGAAAAAGTTGATAAAGACGCCTGTATCGGTTGCAAGCTCTGCGAAAAAGCCTGTCCCTCCAATGCTATCGTTGTTTCCTCTGAGGATAAAGAGGCCATGATAAAAACCGCGTTGTGCCATCAGTGCACAAATTGCCGGCAGGTTTGTCCTAAGGATGCTATTCATTATAAAAAGAATGAAAAATAATCTACTTATAATAACTCAAATTGATTTTTATTAAAGTTCAGCAATCCGTCATTTCTAAGCTTTGAAAGCTCAGCTGACATAGCGCTGCGCTCGACGGAAAGATAATCTGCGAGTTCCTGACGGTTGAAAGGGATATTGAACTGACTACATCCCGCTTTCTTTGCTTCAGCTGACAGATAGGCTAACAGCTTTTCACGGGTTGTGCGTTTTGACGTAAATTCAATTTTTTGTGTCAACGCTATGTTTTTCATTGAAACGATACTCAACATATTCTGGATGAGCCTGCTGTGAAAGCCGCAAGCCTTCGCACACGGAACAGCAAGCCTGTGACAGTCGATAAACAAAAGCTCGCTTTCGGTCGTTGTGATCACACTGACCGGAAGCGTTTTTATTTCCGCGCAGGCAAAGGATTCCCCGAACAGATTTCCAATGTCGATTTTAGCAAGAATGCTTCTGTTTCCGTAATAGTCGTCCTGAACAATCTGAACCTGTCCCGACAAAACAATGCCAAATTGCCCGATGCTTACACCACTGAAAAATACAGTTTGCCCTTTTTCATAATGAATCGCTTTCCCGCACAGGCATGATAAAAGTGGTTGCAAATCCGATTCTTCTATGCCTTTAAATAATTTGACTGTTTTAAGTACATCTAAATAATTTTTCATAAAATCCTCTTTTGTTGGAATTCCAACAGACTTATTAGCTTAAGTATAGTAAACTTGAACCGTAAAGTCAAGATATATACGACAGGAGTGAAAATAATGATTAGAAAAATAATTAAGATTGATGAAAATAAATGCAATGGCTGTGGATTATGTTCACGAGCCTGCCATGAAGGAGCAATCGGAATGGTAAACGGAAAAGCAAAACTTCTCAGAGACGATTACTGCGACGGTCTCGGCGACTGCCTGCCGGCCTGCCCGACAGGAGCCATCAGCTTTGAAGAGAGAGAAGCTAAAGAATATGATGAGGCAGCGGTAAAGACAAATAAAATGAACATGCAAGGAGAAAATCTTCCCTGTGGCTGCCCCGGAATACAATCGAAAACGATTCATCACGACAGTAATAATTTATACTCATGTGAGGATAATATAAATGTCACAAGTCGGTTATCGCAGTGGCCTGTTCAAATTAAGCTTGCCCCCGTTAATGCACCCTATTTTAATGACGCGAACCTGCTTGTCGCCGCAGATTGTACAGCCTATGCCTATGGTAATTTTCATAATGAGTTTATAAAGAACCGGATTACGTTGATAGGCTGTCCAAAGCTTGACGTGGGTGATTACAGCGAAAAGCTTACAGCAATAATAAAAAACAACAATATCAAAAGCGTCACGGTTGTGAGAATGGAAGTTCCATGCTGCGGAGGGATTGAAAATGCCGTTAAAACCGCTCTTCAAAACAGTGGCAAATTTATTCCGTGGCAGGTTGTCACAATTTCGACCGACGGTAAAATAATTGATTGAAAGAGGTACGCGTTATGATTGAAAAAGAATATAAGCTGTCCAAAAGCAATGATAAAGTTATAGAAAAAGTCCTGTTAGACGAAAACATTCATTATCTTCACATGGTGTTTAACAAAACAGAGGGGTTGGCGGAACACTTTTCCAACTCGAACGTGTATATGACCGTTGTTCGAGGAAAGCTTTCTATTGGCTTGAATGATCAGGAAATACATGAATATGAGGCCGGTACTTTGCTGAAAATCCCGTTTCAAACAAAAATGAATGTAAAAAACCTGAATGAGGAGACATTGGAGCTAATCGTCGTAAAGGCACCTGCCCCGAAAGGCTGATGGACAGGCTTTCTGATCGCTTCATTACCTATTTTTAAGGAGGATATAAAATGGGAAAAGCGACACAAGATCTTCGGAAGGAACACGAGGCTATACTATATGTTCTGCAAATACTTGATAAGATGATGGAGTCCGATAGCCGCGATGCTGAAAACATGCTTCGCTATTACGGTGAGGTGGTTTATTTCCTCAAGATATTTGCGGATAAATGCCACCACGGAAAAGAGGAGAATTACCTATTCAAAGAACTGGTTATCAAAGGAATTTCTAACGAGGGCGGTCCCGTCGGTGTAATGCTGCAGGAACATGCTCAGGGCAGAGACTACATTGCGCAGATGAGCCGTAGTTTTAATGAAAAAAATATCGCGGAATTCCATATCGCTGCAGTGCTATACCGCGACCTGTTGCGACGCCATATTGAGAAGGAAAACGATGTGCTTTTCATGATGGCGGATAAAGTGATCAATGAACAAGCGCAAAATCTTTTATTCGAACAATTTGAGCAGCATGAAGAGAATGTCATAGGGCAAGGCGTACATGAAAAACTACACGCCATGATTGATACCTGGGCAGAGGCTTTTGGTGTTGAATGAAAAGAAACAGAAGGGAGAAAAAAGTATGAGCAATTTAACATTTGATGAGGCAAAGAAAAAGCATTTTCGGACATTGAAGCAGTATATGCCGATTGTAGCTAAAGTACATGGAAGCAATCACCCGGAGTTTCATGAGGTTCGCAAATTATTTGATGCTATCATGGAAAAGGCAAAAGAAGTGGGATCAAATAAACCTGAATTAAACAAAGAGTTTGCCAAGTTGCGCGAGATCACAGATAATTACACAGTACCCGGAGATGTATGCGAAAGCTATGAGGCTGTTTACAGCATGTTAGCCGAAATAGATAAGGCATATCATTCCTAAGTATCAACCGCCATAAAACAGAGAAGAAGGTGAGGATTTGCAGCGGTTTATTTTAAGCAAGAAAAATCATATAGCTTTGGTCGGCGCCATTTTAATTGTCGTTGGATTCACCAGTGAACTGGGTTTCAAAAATGAAGTTGTGGCTGTTTGGGCTTTTGCGATTGCCTCAGTTTTAGGAATTGCTCCTATTGTAATCCAAGCTTATCAAGCATTGAAGGTTAAAGTTGTCAGTATCGATGTTTTAGTTACAATCGCGGTTATCGGGGCATTTTTCATTAAGAACTTAGAAGAATCTGCTATTGTCACCTTCTTATTCTTATTCGGCGCTTTTCTGGAACAGCGGACATTAAACAAGACGCGTTCGGCCATCAAGGAGTTAACGGAAATGGCCCCGGAAAGCGCTTTAAAGCAAATGGATAATGGTGAATTTGAAGAAGTAGAAGTTGATGAAGTTGACGTAGGCGATATATTGCTGGTTAAAACAGGCGCGAAGATTCCTGTTGATGGAACCGTTCTGTCAGGGGAAGGGCACATTAATGAGGCGAGTATTACCGGAGAGTCTGTTCTGGTTGGTAAAGAAAAGGGTTCGGGCGTATATGCTGGAACGATTTTGGAAAATGGGACGCTTCAAATTGTTGCCGATCGTGTAGGTGAAGATACTACTTTTGGCAGAATAATTGAGCTGGTTGAAGAAGCGCAGGATTCAAAATCTGAAGCCGAACGTTTCATTGACAGATTTTCCAAATACTACACTCCGGCAGTATTGGTGCTCGCCATTATTGTGTGGTTATTCTCGCGGGATATTAAACTGGCCATTACAATATTGGTTCTGGGATGCCCCGGCGCACTGGTGATCGGCGTCCCTGTTTCAAACGTAGCGGGCATTGGTAACGGAGCACGGCACGGTGTTCTTTTAAAGGGCAGTGAAGTAATTGGAGATTTTAGCAAAGTCGATACAATCGTTTTTGACAAAACCGGTACATTGACAATAGGCAATCCCAAAGTAGCGGACAAAGAACTCTATACAGACAACGCTCAGGAGGTATTGGCTTACCTAGCTAGCGTTGAAAATGAATCGGACCATCCTTTAGCCAAAGCAATTGTAGAACACATCGGAAATATAAATCTATACCCGGTAGAAAACACAGATGTTGTAAAGGGTGCCGGAATTATCGCTTCTATCGATGGCCATAAGGTTGCTGTTGGTAATGTTGCCCTCATGGAGAATGAGAAAGTCCATTTGCCTGATAAGGCTCGTGCAGATATTACCCGATTCGAAAAGAACGGTAATTCACTTGTACTAACATCCGTCGACGGTGAACTAAAGGCTCTGATGGGCATCCGCGACCAGATTCGACCAGGTGTAAAAGAAAATCTGCAGAAATTGAAGAGATTAGGCGTAAAAAATCTGGTTGTTCTCTCGGGAGACAACCAGGGAACCGTTGATCTGGTGGCGCGTGAACTGGGACTGACAGAAGCCCACGGACATATGTTACCAGAAGACAAGTCGTCATATATTGGAGAGCTAAAAGCGAAAGGTCATATCGTTGCATTTGTTGGAGACGGAGTAAATGATAGTCCTTCGCTGGCTCTGGCGCAAATCGGAATTGCTATGGGGAGCGGCACCGATGTCGCAATTGAAACCTCGGATGTTGTACTAATGAATTCGGATTTTAGCCGTTTACCACATGCATTGGGTTTAACAAAAGCAACAGCTAATAATATGCGTCAAAATATTGTTATTGCAGTAGGAGTTGTATTGGTTCTTCTTGCAAGCGTATTTTTTAGTGAGTGGATGAACATGTCGATCGGCATGTTTGTACACGAGGCAAGCATATTAGTCGTAATTTTAAACGGAATGCGGCTTCTTCGTTACAGATTAAGATATTAAAGTGAGGAGAGATGAAAATGCAAAATGCAACGATTCAGTTGGAAACATTAACTTGCCCATCATGCGCGCAAAAAATTGAAAAAGTGACAAAATCTTTGAACGGTGTGGAAAAAGAAAGCGTAAAGGTGCTGTTTAACTCAAGTAAAGTAAAACTGGACTTTGATGCTGAAAAGATATCCATTGAAGACGTCGAAAAAGCCATTACTGCACTTGGATACGAAGTTAAGAAATCTCAGGTAAAAGTAAAATAAGATGCAGACAATCTTCTTAAACAAGATATGTTTGAAAAATTTGAGCAGCATGAAGAAAATGTCATAGGGCAAAGCGTACATGAAAAACTACACGCCATGATCGATATCTGGGCAGAAGCTTTTGACGTGGAATGAAAATTCTATAGATAACATTTGGAAAGGAGATAAAGAGAAGATGAAGAAATATCGTTGTATTCCTTGTGGGTATATATATGACCCGGAAGTCGGTGATCCTGATGGTGGTATTGCGCCTGGTACTTCGTTTGAAGATATCCCCGATGACTGGCAATGCCCGATTTGCTTTGTAAGCAAGGACGAGTTTGAAATTGTTGAAGAATAATAGGAGGAAAACTAAATGAGTATGTTTTGTTATCAATGTCAGGAAACCGCCGGCGGAAAGGGCTGCACAATGCGCGGAGTCTGCGGAAAAACCGAAGAAGTCGCAAAGCTTCAGGACCTTCTGGTTTACACCCTCAAGGGTATTTCGGAGATTGTAGTTAAAGAGAAGCTCGATGTAAAAAGTCTCGGTGAAACGAATTACGAAGTGCTCAGCAGTCTGTTCATGACAATCACCAACGCAAACTTTGACGACGGCTCAATTGAAAAGCAGATCATGAAAATGATTGCCGTCAGAGACAATCTCAGAAGCTTTGCCGTCTCTGCCCGTTTACATGACGCGGCAACCTTCACGGTAAGTTCCAGAGAAACTATGCTGGAAAAAGCCGCTTCTGTAGGTGTCCTGTCAACAGTAAACGAGGACGTGCGTTCTCTCCGTCAGATGATCACATACGGTCTGAAGGGTATGGCGGCTTACGCTGAGCACGCGAAAAATATCGGGAAGGAAAACCTTGACATTAATGCTTTCATCTATGAAGCACTGGCGGCAACGCTGGACGATTCGCTTACCGCTGACGATCTGGTTGCGCTGACATTAAAAACCGGCGAATATGGTGTAAAGGTCATGGCACTTTTAGACGAAGCCAACACATCGAGGTTCGGCAATCCCGAAATCACCAAAGTCAATATCGGCGTCAGGAAAAATCCCGCGATCCTTATTTCCGGTCACGACCTGACCGATCTCGAACAACTTTTGGAGCAGACAAAGGGCACCGGCGTGGATGTATACACCCACAGCGAAATGCTACCTGCTCATTATTATCCGGCTTTTAAGAAATATGATAATTTTGCTGGCAACTACGGCAATGCATGGTGGAAACAGCTTACAGAATTCGAGTCATTCCACGGCCCAATATTATTCACCACAAATTGTATCGTTCCACCAAAAAGTGAAGAAGTCAGAAGCAGGATTTTCACGACAGGTTCCACCGGATTCCCAGGGTGTAAGCATATAATAGCTGATGAAAATGGTAAAAAGGACTTTTCGGAGATTATTGCACTGGCTAAAACTCTTCCGGCACCGGAAGAAATTGAAACCGGAAGCATCGTCGGAGGTTTTGCACACAATCAGGTGATTGCTCTGGCTGACAAAGTGGTTAATGCCGTAAAATCCGGAGCGATTAAAAAGTTCTTTGTCATGGCTGGTTGTGACGGACGTATGAAATCACGAGAGTATTATACCGAATTTGCAGAAAAGCTTCCGAAGGACACAGTTATTCTTACAGCGGGTTGTGCTAAATACCGTTATAATAAACTGGGTCTTGGTGACATCGGAGGTATTCCGAGAGTATTGGATGCCGGTCAGTGTAACGACTCTTATTCACTTGCTGTGATCGCTCTTAAGCTAAAAGAAGTATTCGAATTGGACGATATTAATAAACTTCCGATTGAATTTAATATCGCATGGTACGAGCAAAAAGCTGTCATTGTACTTCTTGCGTTGTTGTATCTTGGTGTGAAGAATATTCATCTCGGCCCAACGCTTCCGGGATTCCTTTCTCCGAATGTCGCCAATGTTCTTATTGAAAAATTTGGAATTTCAGGCATTGGTACCGCAGATGATGATGTCAAGCTGTTCATGAATGCTTGATTTACGAAAGGATTCTTAGCATATGAAAGCAACTATAGACAGAGAAGGCTGTATTTCCTGCGGTTTATGCGCATCAACCTGTCCGGAGGTGTTCCGGATGGCTGATGACGGGGTTGCAGAGGTTTTCACGGACCCTGTTCCTGAATCTGTGGGAGATGCAGCAGCGGAAGCGCGTGATAACTGTCCCGTCTCTGTTATTATAATAGAATAAGCATAAGTTAGCACCCTTCAGAAAGTTGGCCTTTTTGAAGGGTGCTGATTTTTTAATTATCATTTATTTTTGAAGCAATTTTTATAGTTATTGTTAGCTTAGATGTTATTAAGAAAAAATCGCAATTATTCATTGGCTCAATGCATTTTACTAAACCGGAAAATAGCAAAACACGCCGGCGAAAAGTATCAAAAAGTAAAAGTTACATTTTTTTCTTATGTACACTCTGCACACGGAACAAACTGAAAAAGCCAAGAGTATGCACAAAGCAAACGGAACAAACGGGAACAACGCTACCGGGTGCATTTTGTATCAAACTCGTGTTCTTCTCCATATTATCTACCACCAATTGATAAAAATGGTTTTATCAATGGGTGGTTTTATTTTGTCCTGAAAACGCCTTAATAAGGCCGTTCTTGCATTTTGCGGAGCGGCTTCTATCATTTTGTAGAGGGATATTTTGGCGTTGATAAGATATAACCATGGCATTTTTCCGTGGCGTTGGCAGCAGTAATCGATGAAAGCTAGCATGGGGTGTGCATTTTACGCGGATAATCGTTGAAAGATTGCGATAATCGTTAAAAAGTTAGCAATTCGTTCAATGGGCAATTAGATGATATGTGGATATGTTCCCCCAGACCAGCCACATTGTGAGACTGTAGTTTGCCTCGAAAGAAAACACAGCTAGAAGTCTCGTCCCAACGCAACGACGCAGACCTTATAGTGGACATAGTTATAAAAAAGAGATGCAATCTGTTTCGCAATCCGCATTGAAGAAGGAGGAAAGCTGAATTATGGTAATAAGGATTTGGCGAGGGAGCGGATAAACACCTTTACGCTAGAGATTTGGGGTAGTTCCGTCTGTAAAACCAGTGGAGCCATTATCAATGAAAGCGTGCAACAGAGTCAAGTAACCATTTTAAAAACGGGCCGAGTCCGAAAAGCCATACGAGTAGGAAAACATTAATCTTTAAGGAGGACTGAACAATGGCAAAATCAGTATTTACGGGGTTAAGTTACAGCTACATCTTTGATGGAGCAGGCGGCATGAGAGATCGGCAAAATTGAAAGGTATGTTAGAAAGTGTTAGCGACAAGGAAGCGAAGAAGAAAGTCGAGAGAGTCTTTGACGCAGTTTATTCAAGCCCCGTTAAATCGCACCCGAATTTGGCACAGATGGAAAATTGCATTCTTCAATCCATAAATGAGCTTGAGGAGGCGATTTCTGGAGGGAGCAAGGAAAATATAATCTCATTGTCAAACTCTTTGCTATCTGCCGCAGACGAAAGAAATATGCGGTTGAGGACGCTTAATTAAGGGTCATGGATTCTATCAAAGGAGCGGGTTATATACTGCACTTTTCGCAGTATAATGTAAAAATATCAAGATGAAAATGAAATTTGCACACCCCACGGACGAAAATGCACCCCCCATCTTGAAATCGTTGAAAGATTGATAAGGGGTGTGCATTTGTATCATTTTATAGTAGGTTAGCCGATTTTTTATTGCAAACTATGACCAGGATTCAAGCGCATCGAGGTCTACGGAATATATTATTTCTCTACCGCTTCTACTGACCATAATAGGAAAACCTTTATTTACAAGGTTTTTAGTGATATTTTTTATAGAGTATCTAGATAACTTAGATATGTTTATCATGTCCGATTCATTAAAAGACTGTTCTGGTGAAAACAGTTTAAACTGCACAAGCAAAAATGACACCTGGAATTCTTCGTTATTTAATTTATTACTGTTTGACAATATGTCACCATAATAAGTTAATTTGTTAGAATATTCTGCGCAATTCTTATGTGCAGAAGACACAGCATCATAAACAAATTCAAGAAATAAGATAATAAAAGGAGTTAAATCTCCACAATTGTTTTTATCATTACAGATGTCAAAAGCATCGTAATAATCTGATATCTTGTCTTTGATTGCATAAGACAAATAAGTGGCGGGGATTTTGCCTAATTTTATCCTTAGCAAACTACTGCTGATAAAACGATTGATGCGCCCATTGCCATCATAAAAAGGATGAATATAGCCAATAAAATAATGAATTAAGGCAATTTTAATTAAGCCAGGTATTTTTTCGTTATTCATAATTTTACCGAGGTTTTGAACTGCGTCAATAATCTCATTTTCAGGATATAAGCCTCTATGTTTTGTTTTTCCAGTTGTCGATACGACATCAACAGATTCCTTTCTGAAAAAATGCCCATCTGGTTGATCTTTTGAAGGTATCTCTGAGGCAACAATATCATTATAAAGATTCCTTAAGCCCTGGCACGTGAAATAGTCGTCGATGTCTAATTTGTCACTGATAAGCATCTGATACTTTCTTACCATTCCAATAAGACGCTTCTTTTTTTCTTCACCTTTTTTAGAGTTTATAATATCAGCAATTTCTTTCCGCGTGCTACTGACACCTTCAATGCTATTTGTTATCATAATTTCTTTTATAAGACATTCATCTAGCATAAATTCAATAGCTGCTTTAGGTAAATTGTGTTTTAGTTTTTGTAGTTGAGTATTTAAATGGTAAATGTCTTGTATCAATTTCATAATCTCAAAATTTGGCACAACGAATGAGGCATTGCTATTAACGTTAATAGGGAGGGTAATTGTATCAAAGCTGTTTTGGCGTTGCGCCTTTTCGATTTCATACAGTTGCTTGTTTGCATATTTTATTTTGCTTAATACTTTGTAATCCATAAAAACACCACGCTTTTTTACTATTTAGTAATATATTATACCAAATAGTTTAAAAAAATACACTTTTTTAAACTATTTACTTGATGTATAACTTAAAAATTTTACACTTCTTAAAGCTTATACAGGCCCCGGTAAATAGCTCAAACCATATAAACAGCTCCCTTTTCCAAACAATAATATTACCCTTCCAGTAAAACCGGAGCAATTCTTTTAATATAGAATTCTTTTTCAAAAAGACTTTTCATTGATATAAACTCATCTGAAAAATGTTATTAATATCCGCAGGAATACTTTTGTTGATATCCACATGTTCATATTGTACGTTGTACATATTGTAAAGCTCATCATACAGATTTATTGCCTTTTGGTTACCTGGATCGTGCTGAAATAACCAATTATTTTTTTTGTACTCAGGTATTGATCATAACTGGAGTTACTGCTTAAACTCGCCTTTTAAGAACTGGCAGACCTGGTCAATTGCCTCATCTGCCTTGGGAAGAAACCTGGTTACAGATAAAAATGCGTGGACGAAACCTTTACATTCAACCTCTTCAGTTGGGACCCCGGCTTCTTTCAGTTTTGCCGCATATGCTTTTCCGTCATCCCTTAAGGGGTCAAATTCAGCAGTAATTATTATTGCCGGAGGAAGTCCCGCAAAATCCTGCGCCAGTAACGGAGACGCTTTTGGATCATACCAGTCTTCTTTTTGCGGCAGATACATATCGCGGTACATTTCCATATTTTCTTTTAAAAGCATATACCCGGTTCCGTTTTGCTGATATGATTCTGTATCGAAATCAGAAAAATTGGTAGCCGGATAGATCAAGGCCTGGGCGGTAATAGCCGGGCCATTATTATCACGGGCCATCTGGGTAACGATCGCGGCAAAATTACCTCCGGCACTGTCTCCGGCCACGGCGATACGGGTCGCGTCTCCGCCAAAGCTTCCGGCATTCTCTGCAACCCATTGCAGTGCGGCATATGAATCATCGATCCCGGCAGGGAAAGGATATTCCGGAGCCAGGCGGTACGCAACTGAGATAACTATGGCGTTGGACCCTTTGGCCAGTTTCCGGCAGACATTTTCATGAGTATTGAGACTGCCTGCTACCCAGCCCCCGCCATGATAAAAAACAATCACCGGCATTGGCCGCGGATCATCGGGGGTATAAATGCGAATGGGAATATTACCGGCCGGCCCGGGTATTTCTGTATTCTGAATGTTTTGAAAGGGGATAGGCTTTCCCCCGAATAACTGGGATGATCTCTCCAGTTTTTCCCGTTTGTCGGAAATTGACTGGTAATCAGGATTGCTTACCAGTTCATTAAGTTTCAGGAGAACAGCGACTCTGGTATTCAGTCTGCCGTGATCGGTGATGGTCCAGCTCCTGACCAGCAGCCCGCAGGCTGCACAAACTACTATAATAACAACAACCAACCCAACCCAGAATTTTTTCATGATTCAATTCCCCCTCTTAAAGTCCTTCAATGCTTAGGACAAACAAAGTTCATATTACTGAGGATATTATAACGAAGGAAAGTAGAACCGGTTGGAAGTTTATTGCATAGTGATCTGCCCCTGCGAACCCGTCATATAATATTTATTTTGATCTGCCTGAATGCCTCCTGATATAATTTTATTGTTATATCGCATGGCTTTTTTTGTATATTCTTCAGCTTATTATTATAATCCTGCCGGATTTGGCAATATTATTGACCCGGATCTGCACCCGGAAAACCAGGTCAGTCAATTAATTTTTTGCCATAACCTTTAAGCAGCAGGGAATTGGTCACCACCGATACGGAAGAAAAAGCCATGGCCAGTCCGGCCCATTCCGGCGGCAGGAGTTTCCCGGTTATTGGATAAAGCACCCCGGCAGCCATCGGAATTCCGATGGTGTTATAAATCAAAGCCCAGAAAAGATTCTGTTTGATTTTGCGCAGGGTTTGCCTGCCCAGCCGGATAGCCCTTTCCACATCGAGCAGATCATCACGTACCAGAATAACGTCACCGGTTTCCTTGGCCACATCGGTACCCGAACCGATGGCGATCCCGATATCCGCTTGGGCCAGAGCGGGAGCATCGTTGATCCCATCGCCCACCATGCCGACTTTTAGTCCATGCATTTGATACTTTCTGATAATATTGATTTTATCCTGGGGCAGGACTTCAGCGTCTATCTCACCGATACCAACTTCCTGTCCCACCACTTCGGCAACTTTCATATTGTCACCGGTGATCATAAAAGTTTTCAGGCCCAGCCCGTGCAGGCGTCTTATCGCCTCTTTGGTGCTCCCTTTGAGTACGTCCGCCAGGGCTATCAAGCCGACCAGGCGATTATCGAATGCTATAAACATCGTCGTCCGGCCTCTGGCGGCCAGGCTCTGAAAATCCTCTTCAACAGCGCTGGTATCGATCCCATGTTTCAGCATATGTTTCATATTGCCTATAAACAAAGGCTGGCCCTGGTAAGTGCAGGCTGTTCCATAACCGCTTTCCTCCCGGTAGTCCGTGACTTCAGGGAGTTTAAGGCCCTCGAACCGGGCCCGCTTCACGACCGCCCGGGCCAGGGGATGGATAGAGGGGTTTTCCCCGGCGGCAGCTATTTGCAGAACATCTTTTTCCTGATGGGGAGCAACTGCTATGATATCCGTGACCTCCGGGGTCCCTTTGGTCAAGGTGCCGGTTTTGTCAAAACCGATGGCCTGCAGACTTGAGATAGCTTCCAACACTGCTGCCGATTTAAAGAGAAGGCCGCGGTTAAGCCCCACTCCGCTGCCGACCATGATAGCTGTAGGAGTCGCCAGCCCCAACGCACAGGGACAGGCGATGACCAGGACGGCAACAGCGGCTGTAAAGGCGAAAACAAAACTGCTCTTGAGTGCCAGATACCAGACCAGGAATGTAATCAGACTTAAGGTGACGACTACAGGAACAAAATAATTGGAGATGGTATCAGCCAGGCGCTGGATAGGCGGTTTGACTCCCTGGGCCTCTTCCACCATTTTAATAATTGACGACAGCACCGTATCTTTTCCAGTTCGGGTGATTTTTACTTTGATGCTCCCGGAACGATTGATCGTAGCCCCGGTCACCTGATCCCCGGCTGCCTTGTCGACCGGAATGGACTCTCCGGTCAGCATGGACTCGTCGATACTGGCCTGCCCTTCAATAATTTCGCCGTCCACCGGTATTCTTTCGCCCGGTTTTACAACAACGATATCTCCGATTTTTAAATCAGCTGCGGCGGTTTCTCTTTCTTCCCCGTTCACCAGCAGGCGTGCCTTATCAGCCTGCAGAGCAAGCAGGCGATTTAACGCCTGACCGGCCCGGCCTTTGGCTTTAGCCTCCAGGTATTTGCCGAAACGCACAAAGGTGATTAATAAAGCTGAAGTGTCAAAGAAATTGGGGCCGGCAAAAAAAAGATCGGGAAAGAACATATTTAAAGTGGTGATCAGGCTGTAGCCATATGAAGCGGTAATTCCCAGGGCTACCAGGACATCCATATTGGTGGCGCGGTTTTTCAGGGAGTAAAAGGCGCCGCGGTAAAAGGTCCAGCCCGCGGTAAACTGCACAATGGTAGCCAGGGCCAGGATCAAATACATCAGCGGCCTGCTCATGGGAAGATACATAAGCGGCATTATAGGCAGTGAAAGGGCTGCACTGAAAATAAGCCAGTTGCGCTGCTTCACCGCATCCCGGTACGCTTGGGCTTCATCGGTGTTCTTCAGGGGGATATAACCGGCATCCTTTACCCGGTCAAAAATGTCGCTTAAAGCAATCACATCAGGATCAAATTCGACTGTTACCGTTTCGCTGGCAAAGTTTACCGAAGCAGTATTTACGCCAGCAGTTCCTTTGAGCTTCTTCTCAATGTTCAAAGCACAGTTGGCGCAGGTCATCCCGCTCACCTTAAACTGCTGTTTTCCGCCCTCGCTGTCTTCACTCCGGGCAGCATAACCCAGGTCTTTGATCCGGGCCAAAATATCCTCTTCCGTAACCATAGCGGGATCCAATTCCAGGGCCAGCTTTTCCGAGGCAAAATTAACTGTGGCCGATTTGACACCTTCCATCTTGCCCAGGCCTTTTTCTATAGTCCTGGCACAGTTGGCACAGGTCATTCCACTAATTTTAAACTGCTTCTTTTGGTCTGCTGCAGACATATACGGTAAAGACTGGTCATGGTCAGCCTCCACGGCTTCTTCAGCTTGAGCCTGCTCAGTGGTATAGCCGGCCTTTTCAATCGCGTGTTTCACTTCATCTATACTGGTTAAGGTTTCATCTATGGCAAATGAAGCTTTGTTCTCCGGCAAAGAAACCCGGACATTTTCAACCCCTTCGATTTTTTCCAGTGCCTTGGTGACCCGCCGTACACAATGTTCACAGCTCATGCCATAAACGGGGAGCTCTGTTTGATTTAAGTCGGTACTTTCCCCGCAAACATCCATATTATCATCTCCCTTGTAAGATTCCAGCCTGGCTGGAGAAGGCGGCGAAGATCATGCTTATAATTTATCTGATCAGTTTAAAAATAGTTTTTACAACTTCGTCTATAACTTCCTCATCCCCGGCCTGGATCTGCTCCATAACACAAGACTTCATGTGATTTTCCAGGAGCAGCTTGGCTACTCCGTGTAAAGCCGATTGAGCCGAGGCAATCTGGTTTAAGATATCATCACAATAAACATGCCGCTCGACCATACCTTTGATGCCGCGAATTTGACCCTCGACCCGGTTCAATCTGCTGACGAGTTCGTGTACCGTCTTATCACTGTGATGACTTAGCCGTTCGCCCTGTTCTGAATTATCCTGGCAACATGGGCAGGAGATTTCCTTCTCATCCATATGTTCACCACCTTATTTGAAATCTATTATACAATTTAACATAGTATACCCCCCTATGCCATGTTCGACAATAAAAAAATCTGATGATTTATAGTGACAAGTATTCAAGAGAAGGAAAGAAACAAGAACTGTACGGCTATATTGACCGGTGGGAAGCAGCTCCGCAATAACTGATTTTTATCATGAAAAAGGCCTTGACGACTTAATGGAGAAATAACATACTAAGCGAAATTGGCATATCCAAACTATAATAAATTATCTAAGGAGGAATTATGGCTATCGCAGAATGGAAAAAAGACGGTACTGTCGCTATACTGACCATGAACAACGGCAAGAATCTGCATGACCCTGACTGGACTGAAGCTATGCTCGCTGTTTACGGCGAAATTGAAGCTGATCAGGAGATAAAAGCCCTGGTCCTGACTTCCAGCGATCCGAAATACTTTTGTCTCGGGGTCAACACCGACTGGATCTTTAAAGCTGTGCAAGATAATGATTATCCGGGCATAAGCAAATGGTTCTACCGGAACGGGGAGCTGTTTACAGCCCTGATGATGGCGCCTTTTCCCACTATAGCCGCCATAAACGGCCATGCTTTCGGGAACGGATTGGTGCTTGCCGGTGCCTGCGATTTCAGGTTTATGAGCGCCGACAGAGGTTTTCTCTGTTTCCCGGAAATCGATATGGGCATCCAACTGGTGCCTTCCATGCTGGAATGGATGAAGCGGATCATGCCTTATCACCTTCTCCGGAGGATGTTATTGACCGGAGTCAGGGTGGGAGCCGTTGAACTGGAGAAGTATGACGTGATCATGAAAGCCTGTGATAATGCTGAAGAAACATTGGAAGCAGCAGTTGCTTTTGCCAGGACCTTTAATAAATCCAGGACTACCATGACCGAGATGAAAAGAAGAATGTACAAGCATGTACTGGACAAGATGTCCAGTGAAGACCCGGCCTATATCGATTATAAACCTGAAGCGGTAAAAGAAGGACGCTCGCCAGTTTTTATGATCACACCGCTTACCTGAACCGGATCGTTAAAAAACCTCTTGCATCTCCCGTTAGGGGAGGTTTTAGAATGAATCTGAGGAGAAAGGAGTGCTGAGCATGTTCCGTATAGGCGAATTTTCCAAAATGAGCAAAACAACGGTTAAAGCCCTGCGTTATTACGATGAAATCGGTTTGCTGAAACCCGAACAGACCGACCCGTTCACCAGTCACCGGTTTTATACTACTGAACAGCTGGTAAAACTGCACCGTATTCAGTCGCTGCGCCAGACCGGATTGTCCATTGATGAAATCAGATTGATTTTAAGCGGGCAGAATGTTGTATCGATTTTGGAAAAGCGCAGGGCGGAGCTTATTGCTGAGCTTGGCGAAACCGGGCATCAGCTCTCCCGGATCGAATTCATTCTGAAAGGAAAAGAGGAGGAGAACTTTATGAGCTATGCTGCGACTATCAAAGAACTTCCCGAGTGTATCGTCTACTCAAAGCGGATGACCATTCCAAACTATGATGCATATTTTGAAGTCATCCCGGCCATTGGCCGGAAAGTGGCAGAGAAATACCCTGATCTGAAATGTGCTGCCCCCGGATACTGTTTCGTTGTCTATCTGGATAATGAGTATAAGGAAAGTGATATCAACGTGGAGTTCTGTGAAGCAGTCACTCAAATGAAGCCTGACTTTAATGATATCCGTTTCAAAAAGATTGAACCTGTCACTGCCGTATCAGTCATGCATAAAGGTGCTTATGCCGGTTTGGCGCAGGCGTATGCCTATGCGTTCAAGTGGGTCGAAGAAAACGGATATGTCATGGCAGACGCACCGCGGGAGAGCTACATCGACGGCATCTGGAACCAGGATAATGAGGAAGACTGGCTGACCGAGCTGCAGATCCCGATCATGAAGAAGTAAAGATATCAAGCATAAAGGGCGGCTGCATGTGCAGCCGCCCTTTATTGATCAAGCTACCGGCCTTTAAATGCAGCTCTGCGCTTGTTGAACAGGGCATCGCTTCCCTCGATGAAATCCTCCGAGCCTCCGCACTCTGAGATAGCATACCGTTCCAGATCCATCTGGGACTCTATCCCCTGCAGCATGGAATGATTGATCAGTGCTTTGGCATTGGCATAGGCTTTAGTTGGGCCGTTTGCCAGTCTGACAGCTAACTTCAGGGTCTCTTCCTCCAGCTGCTCCGCGGGAACCACTATACTTGCCAGTCCCAGGCGCAGGGCTTCCTCCGCTTTGACCGGTTTATCCAGCAGCACCATTTCCATGGCTTTGGCGATCCCCACGGTTCGGGGCACGGTCATGGACCAGGCACCGTCCGGGCTTAATCCTACCGAAGTGTAAGCCTGGGCAAAACTCGCCTTATCTGACATGATGCGCAGGTCACAGGCCATGGCTACGCTCATGCCGACCCCAAAGGCCGGACCGTTTATGGAGGCGATGACCGGTTTGGGCAGTTTGCGCATGGCACTGACTACTACGCCGAGTTTCTTGGGTGTCTGTAGCAGCCAGTGGGCAGGGCCGTCCTTGATCATCTCAGCCAGATCTCCCCCGGCGCAGAAGGCCTTGCCCGCGCCGGTCAGGACCACGGCCCGGATCTCCTCATCAAAACAGTCTTCGAAGGCTTCTTCCAGGCCGGCTACAATACCTTTGCTGATAGCATTCAGGGTTTTTGTTTCATTCATGGTAATGAAACATATACCATTTTCTTTTTTCCACACTACGGACTGGTTATCCATTTTGTATCCCCCTCCAAAAAGCACATATTTTTAAAGCCATTCGACATTGCGGCAGCAAATTCCTACACTGCTTATGAACCTTAACTCAGCCTGTATAATCATAAAGCCCTTTATTTCCTGGTCAGGCTGCTAAAGAAATCCCGGCAGTTATCATCTTTTAACAGTGGATAATCCGAACCGGGTCATTATGACCCGGATGATCCTGCTGCCAGCTTTAAAAAAATGGTTTATCGTTCGTCCCTTTTAAACTTCTTGTGCTATGTTTACCTCAAAATTTCGGGTTATGATCGTTTCCCTGAGTTTTATTTCCCGGTCGATTGCCTGACCGGTGAAGCACCTCAAATGATTGGAAACTACGTCATATCCAGCCAAATGACTGAATTCTGCTCCGCCGGAGAAACGGGGATTTATCTCCATAAAAAAGAATTGATCCGGCGTTTCTATGAATTCAAAATTTGCAGCCCCAATGATCCCCAGTGAATTTGCTATTTTTATACACAACTCTGTCAGTGACTGGTTGGCAATGATCTCCACGACAATTGGAATTCCCGGTAAATACCGCAGCAGATCGCGTCTGGCTATACAGACAATACTATCATCAGATTCTCTGATTACATCTGCATTAATAATATTTCCATCGATAAAAGGCTGAAGAACATACTCCTCATTCCTGGTCAATTCTTTCACATATCCGAATTCTGCCTGGTGATGAATGATCAGCATCCCCTCGCTGGCTCTTCCGAATCTATTCTTGGCCACCATCGGATAACGGTAAGGGGGGGCGTCAGTTTCGGCAAGCAGACAGGTGGGAATGGTGGGGCATAGGTTATTTTGTTTAAGATAGCCGGCGAGCTGATATTTGTCCCGGCATAACCTGGTGACCTCGTGATCTGGCATGCAGGCGCATATATCCCGGTCAAGCAAGTCTTTTTTTATTTCACAGATAATATCTATTTCCAGATCATTCAGCGGCATTATGTATTGGACAGCATATCGCCGGCAGATTTCATTTATGAAATCTATATAAAGCTCTTTTGCTGTGACCGGGGGAGCCTGTATGTATACGTCAACATTGCCGGCGGCAGCTATCCATTCCTGCGGGTAAATGCCGCAGCCTATCACATAATGATTACCGCCCTTAAGGGTTTTTATTGTAATGTCAGCCGCAAGGGCACTCCCGACAGCTGTTACAAGTATGTTCATATAATCTCCTTAACGTATTCATATTTCACAAAAAATGCATTCATTTAAGTTGCTTTTCATTTTATCGTGACCGGAACCTGGTGTCCAGATAACAATAAAATCCCGGCCTGCAATATTCACGGGTTTTTCATTAGTTGGACATCATTTCTTCACAAAAAGTGTTTATAGTATAATCATAGAATCAAGGCAGGTGCCTGGCGCTGTATTTTGGCGGCAGGTTGAAACCGGCTCATTCTGAAGAAAGGACGGAGGACATTGCAGCAAGCAAGATATCGCCATGAGCTTAAACATTATATAAATTACTTTGATTATCTGCAATTGCAGTCAAGGCTGTCGCATCTTATGGCATCAGATGAAAATGCCTGTGATAAGGGCAGCTATAAAGTAAGGAGCCTCTATTTTGACAATCTTTATGATAAAGCCCTAAGGGAAAAGCTCGAGGGATTCTCGGTACGCGAGAAGTTTCGCCTCAGATATTACAATGATGATACCTCCTATATGAAGCTGGAGAAAAAGAGCAAGCTTAATGGGCTCTGTTTAAAAGAAGCCGGGCTCATTACCCGGGATGAATGTGAAATGCTTTTGAACGGGGAGCTGTCATTTCTGCTGGCGGGCAATGAAAAACTTTTTAACGAGCTTTATGCCAAAATGCATACTGAGCAGCTGCGGCCTAAAGTTATCGTGGACTATCAGCGCCAGGCTTATATGTATCCCGCCGGCAATGTGCGGATAACTATCGATAGCGATATCCGCGCCAGCAGGAGTGTAAGGGAGTTTTTAAGCCCGCAGCTCTTTTGCCCAAGGGTGTCAAACAACATTATTCTGGAAGTAAAATATGATGATTATCTGCCGCAGGTGATAGTAAACAGTATTCAGTTAAAGAACCGTCATGCCACGGCGGCTTCAAAATATGCCATGGGCAGAACTATATAAATCAAGGAGGATTTTAAATGACTTTTCAGGACATTTTTAAAACCAGTTTTTTGGAAAACGCTGCCTCGCTGTCCTATTTTGACATAGCCCTGGCCATGCTGATAGCACTTTGCCTGGGGCTGTTTATTTTCCTGGTTTACCGGAAAACCTTTGCGGGGGTAATGTATTCGGCGTCCTTCGGGGTGACCCTCATAGCCATGACCCTGATCACTACGCTTATCATCCTGGCGATTTCCTCAAATATTATCCTGTCGCTGGGCATGGTGGGCGCCTTATCGATCGTCCGCTTCAGGACTCCGGTCAAGGAGGTCCTCGACATAGCCTATATATTCTGGGCGATTTCCGCCGGCATAGTAGTTGGGGCCGGACTGCTGCCCCTGGCTATTTTCGGGACCCTTTTTATCGGTATCGTACTGTTTGTGTTCGTTAACCGCAAAAGCACCGACACACCATATCTGATAGTAGTAAACTATGGAGACGAAAATTCTGAAGCTGAGGTCCTGACACTGATCAAAGAAAAAACCAAAAAGTATCTGGTCAAAGCCAAGACCGTATCGAAAAACGGCATTGAATTGACGGTTGAAGTTCGCCTGCAGGATACGAATGCCAGGCTGGTAAATGAACTGCTGGCGGTAAACGGTGTGGAAAATGCGGTTCTGGTCAGCTACAACGGCGAGTACATGTAAGAAACCGAGCGGCAGGAGGTGAAGCCTGTGATCAGGAGCAGGTATATAAATATTATTATTGCAGGCGCAGTTGTATTAGCCCTGATTGCAGGCCTGCTGACAGTTCACTATGCAAAGCAGGAGACTGAAGACAGCGGCGTGACCCAGGAATACGCGAGCAAGCTGTTTGGAGGCGACATTATCAGCATCGAGATCACAGCCGACCAGTCCGAGTGGGAGGCTATGCTTGAAAACGCCATGGCGGAAGAATACATTATGGCGGATGTAGTTATTAACGGCACCCGCTTTCAAAGTGTGGGGATAAGGCCCAAGGGCAATTCCAGCCTGAGCCAGGTGGCCAGCTCCAGCTCAACTGACCGCTACAGTTTCCGTATCAAGTTTGACAAGTATATTGACGGCCAGACCTGCTTCGGCCTGGATACTTTCGTTTTGAACAATATGCTGGGTGACAACAGTTATATGAAGGAGTACATTTCCTACGATATCATGAATTACATCGGCGTCAATACACCGCTTTACGATTTTGCCGATATTACTGTAAACGGTGAGAAATGGGGTTTTTATCTGGCAGTTGAAGCCTATGACGACAGTTATATGAGCAGGGTTTACGGCGATAGCAGCGGCAGTCTCTATAATGTAAAAACCATGGATAAGGGTGACAATGACGATAACCAGACGGCGGCAGACCAGACTGAAATGACGGAAGGGCAAATGCCGCAAAGGCCTGAAGGCGGTGCCGGGCCGGGAATGCCCCCGGGAGGGGAAAGACCTGAAAAGCCGGAAGGACAAATGCCTGATATGACGGAAGGGCAAATGCCAGATATGCCGGGAGCACGAATGACGGAAAACGATGCTGCTGAAGGTGCAGACTTGTCTGCCCAACCCGGCGCTGATACGGCAGATGGGCCGGTAGAAACCGGACAAATCGCCCAAAATACATTAAACGCGGAGGACCAGACCAAAAGCAGCCGGCGCAATAATATGGGCGGCGGCAGAACCTCCGGCGGCGACCTGAAATATACTGATGACGACCCGGACAGTTATTCCGCTGTTTTTGCCAATGCAGTGGGCGATACCACCGAAGCGGAACAGCAAAGGGTGATAACCGCCCTGAAAAATTTAAGCACCGGGAACGAACTGGAAAAATATTTTGATACCGACCAGATACTGCGCTATATGGCAGCCCATACAGTGGTAGTCAACCTGGACAGTTATTCATCAAGTATGGCGCAGAATTACTATATTTATGAAAATAATGGGCAGGTATCGATCCTGCCCTGGGATTACAATTTTTCCTTTGGCGGCTTCCAGTCAGGCAGTGCCTCGGCGGTGGTGAACTACCCCATCGATACGCCGGTCAGCGGTGTAACTTTGGAAGATCGCCCGCTTTTTGCCCAATTGCTGGCCGATGAGGAGTACAAAGCCAAATATCACCAGTACCTGGAGGAAATTGTGGCCGGATATTTTGCCGATGGCAAGTGGGAAGCCAAGGTAAACCAGCTTGACAGCCTGATTGCCGAATATGTGGAAAGTGACCCCGGCGCCTTCTGCACATTTGCACAATATAAAAAAGCCTTGCCGGCATTGATCAAACTGGGAGAACTGCGGGCAGAAAGCATTGCCGGCCAGCTTGATGGGACTGTACCGTCAACAACTGAAGAGCAAAATAATAATACCGCTGCCCTTATTGCAGCTGACAGCCTGAATTTAAGCGACCTGGGCAAAGGAACAGGCGGCGGCGGCCGGGGTGGCAATATGGGCGGGCAGGACCCGGGCAACGCTGCCGGAGAAACAGCTGCTCAAAACCCTGCCGATAATGACGGCGGGGCAGTTGCTCAAAACCCCGGAGAAAATACCGGCGGAGCAGCCCCACCGGCTTTTGAAAGCAATAGTGATGATACTACAGATCAAAGTCTGAGCAATAGCACTGATCAAAACTTAAACAATGACAGCAGTAAAACTGCAAGACAAAAACCTGGCAATGATACAGGAGATACAGTAAGGCAGAACCGGACTAATGCTGATGGGAAAACAACAGAATCAAACCGGCCGGGCCAGGACAGAAAAGGCCTTGAAGCCAGCGAAACGCCGGCCGGCAGTACTGACCGCCCAAATGATATAATAATTACAGGCGGATTATTGGCAGTTTTAATTTTAGCCGCTGTATTTATCGCCCACTACAAAAGAAAATTTTAATCCGGGTATAGGGCTTAATTCGGGAGCTATCTTTCATACGGAGTTACCAGCCATTTCATGCAATTATCCTTATGATTGCCGAAAATATCGTAGCCTTTTTCAATATCGTTTAATGGTGCCCGATGGGTAAGCAGGAATCTGGTATCGATTTGTCCGGTCATGATCAGTTTCATCATTTTCCTGATGCCGGCTCCGTTTTGAATGCCGGCCTTAATGGTCAGATTCCTGAAAACGATATCCGGCATATTCACTTCAAAGGGAGCGGCAGGGACAGCCACGGTGGATATAGTTCCATTGTATCTGGCCGCTCTGACAGCCAGGTCGAAGGTGGCTTTGATCCCGGCGGTTTCTATCACCACGTCCACACCTGCACCACCAGTCGCTTCCATTAATTTCTTTACCGCTTTATCCTGGGCAGGGTTGATAATAAAATCCGCAATCCCTGCATTTCTAGCTATGTCCAGTCGGTATTGGAGGGTATCGACCGCGATGACCTGCCGGGCGCCAAACGCCTTTTTGGCCAGCAGACAGGCGCATTGCCCCACCGGCCCGACGCCAATTACCGCAGCAGTCCCGCCTTCAGTGAAACCGCCATTGGTGATGCCGAACCAGCCAGTGGCCAGCATATCAGGCAGCATGAGCACATCTTCTTCTGTCAACCCTTCGGGGATGGGGAACATGGTTTGATCTGCCTGCGGGATCCTGATGTATTCGGCGTGACATCCTTCCAGACTGAATCCGCCGAAAATACCTCCATCCCGGCAGAAAAGGAACCTGCCCGCCCGGCACATATCGCACTGCCCGCAAAAGGTGCCCGGAAGCACCATGCACCGGTCACCGGGCTTGAGGTTTTTGACCTCCGCACCGGCCTCTACCACTTCAGCGCAGAACTCATGCCCCTGAACGCGGGGATAGGGAATGCCCTCGATCTCACCCCGTACCTGATGGATATCACTGGTACAGATGGCAGCCAGAGTGACTTTGGCAAGAACATCTGTGGGTTTTAAAATGGCAGGGACGGGAACATCCGTCAGCCCGTATTTTCCCGGTCCATGGTAAACCAGAGCTTTCATGGTGTCGTTCATAGTCGTTACTCCTTCCCCAATGGTATATTTAAATCGACCCTGGGAGCCGATCTACCGCCGCTTCATGATATAGAGCCCCGGCATCATACAGGGCCTGCACCTCTTCATCAGTATAGCCTAAAAATTTCTTCAGAACCTGGTAATTATGTTCACCCAGCAGAGGGCTGTATCCGCGTATTAAGGAAGGAGTTTCCGACATCTTGATGGGACTGCCGTACATCTTGACCGGGCCGATGAAAGGCTGATCAACTAACGGCATCATATCCCGGGCTGTTATTTGCGGATCTGTATCAGCCAGTTCTTCGATGGTCCGGGCCCTCATACAGGGCACCTTCACCTCGTCAAGAAGCCGTTCCACTTCTTCAACCGAATCCTGCGCCATTACCCACTCGTCAAGAGCCTGGTGGATCACAGCGGCGTTTTGGCAGCGGGACGTGACATCCTTTAAACGGGGATCAGCAAGCATCCACTCATATTTTTCTCCCATAGTCCGGATCAGATCTTCCCAGCGGTTTTCTGACAACATGGCAATGGCGGCTACGCCGTTTTTTCCCTTATACAGGCCGTACGGAGCGTAGCCGGAATGGACCCGGCCGATTTTAGGAGGTGTTATTGGTTCGCCGACCGCCTGGCTTAAGGTATACCAGGGAAGAGTATTCTCATGCAGGGAAAAGAGGCAGTCAGTCATGGAAATATCGATGTTTTGCCCGATACCCTGAATATTTCTGACATGCAGTGCCGCTGCCACGGCCAGAGCAGCATGCAGGCCGGCAACGGTGTCACCGATCGAAACCGGGGCTATCTGCAGTTCTTCACTCCGGTCGGTCCAGCCGCTGGCCGCCTGGGCGATCAAATCATATCCGGGTTTGTGGCTGTAAGGGCCCCAATGCCCGAAACAGGAGACCGAACAATAGATAATATCTTCTTTGAGCTTTCTGGCGGATTCATAGTCAAGGCCCAGACGCGCCATGACTCCGGGTGCATAATTTTCCACTATGATATCAGCCTGCCTGATCATATCAAAGATAAGCGATTTTCCCTGCGGATTTTTCAGGTCCACACAAATACTTTTTTTGCCACGATTGACATTTAGGGAATAGGAACTCTGCGTGACCCCGTCATGAGTTTTCTGCATGGCCAGATGCCGTTCATTGGCTCCGGTCCCGTAAGGTTCGATCTTGATAACTTTAGCGCCCATGTCGGCCAATAGTTTGGTACAATGCGGCCCGGCCAGCACCCAGGTAAAATCAATAACGGTTACACCGCTTAAACTTCCCGGTTTCGTATCTTTTTCTGCCATTAATCATCTGTCCCTTGTTTTAAAATTTGTAAACAGCTATCAACAACTTTTATTATAACATTGCAAGGGGTACATGAAATAGCTGAAGTTTACAGGACTTTCCAACCAGGATTTTTAGCTAAAAATCTCATGGTTCTTTCCCGAGAGCTAATCTATATTCTTCACCAAATCGAAAAGCCGTTTATTTTGATATATCCGTTCCTTGCCCAGTTTTCTCGATTCCAGAAAACCCTCCGCTTCCAAGGCCGACAGATAATTGACGGCAGTGCGTCTGGAAACGCCTAAACCGTCGGCAATATACTGGGTTTTGGTATAAAACTCATAAAAGAGCAGATCGATAAGCTCCTTCGAGTAAATCTTGGGCAGCTTTTCTTTTATTTCTGCAGTCATGGCGTCTACTTCAGTATTTATCTTCTTTACCAGCGCCATGGTATCATCGGCCGTTTCCTCGATGCCGGTCAGGATATAGACGATCCAGTCCTCCCAGTTATTCCTGGTACGAACTTCCTGCAACAGTTGGTAATAGGCATTTTTGTTACGAATAATATAACGGCTCAGATACAGAATGGGGCTGTCTATGAGACCTTTAAGGATGAGATACAATACATTTACGATGCGGCCGGTCCTGCCGTTTCCATCATAAAAGGGATGAATGCTCTCAAACTGATAATGGATAACAGCCAGTTTGATCAGAGGATCAATGCCGTCAAAATCCTCATTCATATATTTTTCCAGGTTGGCCATTAACTTTAGAATTTGCTGCTCACCACTGGGAGGGGTATACACTGTTTCTCCTGTAGTTTCGTTGCGCAAAACAGTGCCGGGTAATTTACGGATCCCGCTGCTGTTATTTTCAATATGGGTGTATATATCAATAATCATATTGGTGGTGAGCATTTCGTGCTGCGTTACTTGTTCATAACCATACCAGAGTGCGCGACGATAGTTGACCACTTCTTTGGTGGCAGGATTTTTATGCCGGTCCTGGCTCATGGCTTGATATAGTTCATCGTGGGTGGTAATTATATTTTCAATCGCGGCACTATCTTTGGCTTCGTTTATGGTTATCGCATTGAGCAATATGTGTTTGTTTGGGATGGTGGAAGCATACCCTTTAAGCTCGGCCAGGGAACGATTAGACCGGGCAAGTTGTTTTAAAACCGGTATTGTTTCCAGTTCAGCATCGGGCGGTAATACAGGTAAAATGTTTCGGTTCATGACTCCCACCTCCTTTATATAGGTAGTATACGGCGGAATTCTTCCTATGTAAACATCACATATGAAAAATTCCGCCGCTATTTTCCTATATATTTTTTTATAAAGATTCTCAAGAATAATCAAATAGTGTACAGGAATTCATAGTAATTGAATAAACCGATAAATTGGAATGTGGATAGTTGACCATATTGCGGATGAGTGCAATAGATCGAATAGAACCCGGCCGGGAGATCAGTGATCAATTCGAAATTTCCTTTAGCATCGCTGTAAGCTGCATATAGCTTGCCTTTGTTCTGGATATAGATTTTGGCGCCTTCAACCGGATCGCGGGGTTTAAATAACCTTTCTTTATAAAATACGCGTCCGCTAAAAGTCACACCGGATTTGGTTCCGGCTTCTTTGGCACTGTAAAATGCAGCAGTTGCTGCCCGTAAATTGATGACTGCCTGATCGACCTCGGCCTGAGTGGCATCCGAGTCCTGGGCAACTGCTGTAGCCGCGTTGATTGCCGTCTGGTAAGCTATTCGCTCTTCCCACGTTACCCACTGTTCAGCCGGGGTTACCTCGCTTCCTTTAACACTTATCACTGCTGTCTCCATGTCGATGGTGGCGGTCAGGATCAATGCCTTAAGAACTGATTTATCGTGAGCCGGTACAGCAATTGGCTCAGTTGTCGTATCGTCAGCCGGCTCAGTGGTCGTATCGTCAGCCGGCTCAGTGGTCGTATCGTCAGCCGGCTCAGTAGTGGTATCATCGACCGGGTCTTCTGCCGGTTCAGCAGTTATGCCGAAAGTCCAGGGGACAGCCTCGGCTGAAGCAGCAGTGTAATTCTCATAGATATATTTCCCGCAATAGTCGGTAAAGGACTTTAAATATTCCCCGGTGATCAGGGAAGGATCGCTGTCGAGCTGACTTATGAATTCATCAGTCCTGGCAATGACCGTGTCTTCAAGCGGGAAGGTCCATTGCTGCACATTGGCCAATGCAGTTTTATTGATGTACTTGTTGTAAGGCCCGCTGAAAACCGAACCCCGGTTGTTGGTGTGGATACCGGCTGAAATTTCGAGTTTGTCTTCGGCAATAGTAAGCAGGGCATTGTCCGACGAGTCCTTCATTACTCCATTGCTGCCGATGGTATCCATATAGGCATATTCCGATACGGAGCCGGCTCCTATCATATTAGGGAAATATACCGCTACGGAAGGTTCCCCCAGCGCGGTCCAGTATACTGATTTTAAAGGATCATCTCCCGGTGCCACTCCCTGGAAAACTGTTCCGGACCTGGTTTGGTTGCGGCTGATGCAATAGGTGGTGCTGTAATTGGTATCCCCGTTGCCGTCAGCCTGTTTGCCGGTGACATCTTTGCTGACGACCTGCATAAGGTTTTTGGCGTTCAATTTGTTTTTATCAGCCAGATCCGTCAGCAGATCCTTGGCTCGTAAATATCGGTCTACTCCCGAGTTATACCAGACATAATAATTGAGATTGGTGCGATTTATAAAGCCCGGATGATCAGCCGGGGCTTCCATGACGGTATTGCCTTTGTCGTTAGTAACCTTGCCGGTGTTGGCGTCATATTTCCTGTACTGGATATACATCAGCCCTAAAGAGTATTTTCCGGTATAACATTCATATAGCGCTGCGCCGCCGTGAGCGTCAACTACCACAAAATTGGCGCTGATGGCATGGTTCCGGTGAGTACTCGGCCATGTTTTGAGCAGGCTTTCAAAATCTTCCAGAGTCGCACATTGTTCCACTGCATCCTGAACCAGGTCGGTGTTAAGATTCCCGGATTCGTGAAGCGGAGCCAAATCTTCGTATACCGCGGCTACTGATGCTGCAAAACCGGCCTCATTTGCTCCGGATTGCGGCATGACCGGCGAATCATTAATAAGTTCCATGTAATCATCATAATGATACAGCAGAAAATAATCCCCGGCGGCAGGGTTTTTGGCCTCAAAGTATTTGACCTGCTGCGGCCAGGCAGACGAACAGTCAAAACTCTTCCACAGAATCGGTTTGCCGTCAGTGGTGTATTTTCCTGATACGACTGCAACATCGCATGACAGAGCCGGTTGGCTGACAGCCAGTATGATTATTGCTGCAAATATCAGCAGCAAAAAAATGGTTTTGCGTGTTACTCCCCAAGACGGTCCGGTTAAGCTGATCACAATATTCCTCCCCCTGTTAAATAAAAAAATGAATTAACTATATACTAGATTAATATGTAATATTTGGCAATTAATTTTAACAGGAAACCATAAAAATTATAAAAATTTTCCATGCTATAACAACATTTGTTCAAAGTACGGGAATTTAAAGCAGAAATAAATATTGTGACCCGGATGTTAAAGCAACAGGCAGGCAAAATTGCTTCATCTTTATACTGAAGATAATGGTATAATTGGATTATTATTAAGATATTTTTAATTATGGTCCCATATCAATGGAATTATTCATGAAGAAAAAACTGCTGCAGGAAAATACTGATGCCGGCCAGCTTCAGACAACTGTTCATTGGCAATTGTCAGGCGAACGCAAAAATCAGACAGTGACCGGATGGCTGCAATAAACAATTGTTCGTGGGCAATACTATGCAAAAGGACAAGAAATAACTATAAATATCTGGGAGGGAATTATTATGCCGCTGGTAACTTCAACTGAAATGTTCAAAAAAGTTTACGGCAAATGTGCCGTTGGAGCGTTTAATGTCAACAATATGGAAATCATCCAGGGGATCACCGAGGCAGCCAAAGAAGAAAACGCCCCCCTGATCCTGCAGGTTTCCGCCGGAGCCAGAAAATATGCCAAACATATTTACTTAATGAAGTTGGTGGAGGCTGCCGTTGAGGATACCGGCCTGCCGATCTGCCTGCATCTGGATCACGGGGAAGACTTTGAGATCTGTAAATCTTGTATCGACGGCGGTTTTACCTCGGTGATGATCGACGGCTCCAAGTTTTCATTTGCAGAAAACATAGCTCTGACTAAAAAAGTGGTGGACTATGCCCATGACAGAGGGGTAGTGGTAGAGGCTGAATTGGGGAGGCTGGCCGGCGTGGAGGATGATGTCAAAGTAAACGCTGCTGACAGCAGCTATACTGATCCGGAGCAGGCAGCCGAATTTGTTTATAAGTCCGGCTGTGATTCCCTGGCGGTCGCTATCGGCACCAGCCATGGCGCTTACAAGTTCAAAGGTGATGCCAAACTTGATTTTTCACGCCTTGCTGAAATTGCTGCGTTGCTTCCCGGTTTCCCGCTGGTTTTACACGGTGCTTCCACAGTCTTGCCGGAATTTGTAACCAAATGCAACCAGTACGGAGGAGAAATAAAGGGAGCCCAGGGCGTACCGGAAGCTATGCTGCGCCAGGCCGGTACCATGGGAGTCTGCAAAATAAACATCGATACCGACCTGCGTCTGGCCATGACCGCCTCCGTCCGGGAATATTTAGCACTCAACCCGGGCGATTTTGATCCCCGCCAGTATCTTAAACCCGCCCGGGAAGCCATTAAGAATATGGTTCAGCATAAGATCAGAGATGTGTTAAACTGCAGCGGCCAGAAATAAGGTAAGGGGACACACCCTTAAAAGAGAATATCCCCTGAATATTCGCGTCGGGCCACACCAGCAGAGCGAGTAAAAATGGCTTAGAACAAGGCAACCGGAAGCCCTGTTCAAGCCGTATGGCCAAAAACGCTTGGGCCCGGTCTTACATTCTGTCAAAGCAAATGGTATTCATGCTGACCGCACCTCACGCCTGACTCCTCACACCTCACTGCTTTATCCTTTGCCGTTCCAGCAGTAGGTACAGACCTTCTCATGGTCTATACCTATTGCGTCAAGCATGTCGGGCAGGTTTTGATATTTCAAGGTTGAAAAATTAAGTATTTCTTTGATACAGTTTACCATACAGCTGTACTTTTCATGGGCCGGGTCACAATATTCAGTAAATGACTCCGGCTCTTTGCCTTCCAGTTTCAGGATAGCCTGTCTGGCCACCAGATCCATTTCCGACCTTGAAGCCGAGAAGTTTAAATACCGGCAGCCGAATACCAGCGGCGGGCAGGCGGAACGGATATGAACTTCACGGGCATTGCATTTATACAACAGGTCTACCGTTTCCCGCAGCTGGGTGCCGCGGACAATGGAATCATCGCAGAACAGCAGGCGCTTGCCGGCGACCAGCTCCGGAATCGGCATCAGTTTCATCCGGGCCACCAGATTTCTTATGGTCTGATCCTGAGGCATAAAACTCCGGGCCCAGGTGGGGGTATATTTAATAAAAGGGCGTCCGTAAGGCACCTTGGATTCATTGGAGTAGCCAATGGCATGACCGATGCCGGAATCAGGGATCCCGGCCACCATATCGATTACCATGTGGTCATTTTGGGCCATGGCCGCGCCATTTCTGTAACGCATCATCTCAACATTAGTACCCTCGTAGGTTGAGGACGGGTAACCGTAATAAACCCACAGGAAAGCGCAGATCTTCATTTTGTCCCGGGGAGGCGAAACCGTCTCGAACCCGTCTGCAGTTATAAAAACGATTTCCCCGGGGCCCAGTTCATATTTGAAGCTGTAGCCGAGTGTTGCGAAAGTGCATGATTCAAAGGAAACACAGTATGAGCCTTCTTTTTCACCAACGATCAAGGGCGTTCTGCCCATTTTATCCCGGCAAGCGAAAATCCCCCCGGGGGTCAAAAGCAAAATGGAACAGGAACCGTCGATCAGCTCCTGGGCCTTTAATAAACCGTCTTTAAAGGAGTTTTCCTGGTCAATTATCACCGACACCAGCTCAGTCGGGTAAATAGCGCCCCGGTTGGTCTCTAAAAAATGGGTGTGGTGATTGGCGAACATCTTGCCAGCTATTTCATCCAGATTATTGATTTTACCAACGGTGCTTATCGCATACTGGCCAAGGCGTGAACGGACAGCCAACGGCTGGGGCTCGGTATCGCTTATGCAGCCGATGCCCAGCCTGCCCTCTAATTTGGGCAGATCAGATTCAAATTTGGCTCTGAACTGAGTACTTTCTATGCTGTGGATCGCCCGGTTAAAACTGCTGCCGCTCCACACTGCCATACCGCCCACACTGGTTCCCAGGTGGGAATGATAATCCGTTCCAAAGTATACATCCTTTACGCAGTCTTCCTTGGAAACAACGCCAAAAAATCCGCCCACTATGCTGCACTCCTTACATATATTTATTTCAACTAAAGTTTATTACATCGGCGGCTCCGGCTGGGGGTCCAGCTGGTCCGGCGGTTCCGGCTGAGGATCCAGCATGTCGCCCTGATAGGTTATTTTTATCTGGTTGAATTCAGCTATCCATTCAACTTCGCAGCCCAGGTTCTCAGCAATGAAGCGCAAAGGCAGCATAGTTCTGCCATTGATTATCAAAGGCATTACCGAAGAATTATCAGGGTCGATGGGGACACTGCTGCCGTTGATCTCAGCCTGGTTCTTGCCTATCCAGAGTTCGATGGTTGTCGAGCCGTTGTTGATAATTACTTTCTTTTCCGCATCAAGCCATTTAATCTCCGCCCCCAGCGGTTCAGTTACAAAGCGGATGGGGAGCATTGTCCGGCTGCCGCTTATGAGCGGGCTGACATCCATGGGCGAAGCGGTGCCGTTGATATTATATGAATCCTTGCCGATATAGAAATCCAGCGTAACCTCGCCGCTTGCTCCGGAGGAACCAGAGCTGGCTGAAGTATTAAAAATAACTGTATTGGAAGGATCTGAATTCAGGAAGAGTTTGTAGGCCCTTACCCGGTAACTGTAGGATTGGTCAAGCTCAAGACCGGTTTCGGTCACACTGGTTTTGTCGGCCTCCACGGTAGAAGTCATTTCCCAATCTGCGGATCCGGACTTTCTTTCAATAATATAACCGTCAATGTCCGAATCGCTGGCCTGCCAGGAGAGTTTGACCGCCTGCGGATCGCTTGAGACAGTTTTGGCGGCTAAATCAGAAGGAGCATCGGGGATCAAATTGTCATAGTCGATGTCCGGCATAACAGCAAATTTAAGCAGCAAGCCCGAAGCTTCGTTGGAATAACCGGAGTCGAAGTTCCCGGTCGCTTTTACCCGGTAATAGTAGGTGGTGCCGATCTGGGCACTGGTATCGGAATATGTGGTGGTATTGTCCCCGACAGTCGCAATTTCAGCATAAGTGCCGCCTTTGGTTTTCCTTTCGATCACAAAACCGGTCTCATTGCTGGAGTTATCCTTCCAGTACAGATCCAGCCGGGAAAAAAGATACGGAGTTACTGTAAGTCCGCTGGGAGCAGCGGGAAAGACCTTCAGAATAAGATTGGGATTTATAGTTATGCCCGGCATCAGGATGCCTCCCGACCCGGCAATACTGAAGCCGGAATCGCTGGTGTCACTGGCATAGGCCCAGGCATCGGTTTCATTGTCATAATATAACCAGCGGACCTCAACCGCAAAATTGGAACCGGATTTATTGGGAACGGTCCACTCATAACTGCCGTTATTGGACAGCTCTTCCTCGATTTTGACCAAGCTGTTGGAGTCCGGCCCGTCAGTGGTGTAATAGAGATTGATCTCTCCGCCGTCAACGGAAGAGGTCCAGCTGATCTCCTGCACATCACCGGCATTAAGAGCTTCACCGCCATTAGGAGCAGTGACTTTGATCTTCTGCAGTACTTCCGGAGAATCCCAAGCCCGGAAGGTAACGCCTTCATAGTTATAACCGGAGATATTGGCGGCATCTACCTGATAGAAATGATGCCGGTCCATTTCAGAGGCGCTTACGAATGTTTCACCTGACAGCCATTCCCACCCGTCGGAGTGGTCTGACTCGGGATGGTACCAGCGATTGATATTGACATCACCGTAATATGTATCATTGGCAGGTATGACATAACCTTCAATGCCGAGATAGGAATAGCCGTAATTGCTGATTACAGCGTCCCGATCAGCAGAACTGATGGCATAGTACATATCATTGTATAACATGCATTTGTACAGAGGGATAGTATAGGGCAGGGGCACCGGGGAAATATAGCAGGCAATTCCTTCGTCGTTGAAACCGGAAGCAAGCCAGCTGTCACGTTCATCAACATTGGAAGTATACCAGTGTACATAACCGTTCCAGCAACGGTACAGGGGGATGGCTTTGATATTTACGTTTTCGGATGCTACAGCATTTCCTGCGAAAGCAAATACCAGGACCAGAAACAATAAACATGCGATCAGAGCTGCGGGACCTCTACCTTTAAGCATCTTTTTACCAACTCCTTGTCAAATAGATAATAAAATAATAGCACTTTACAGGTATATAATCACTATTTCTGCTGTAAAAATGATCGGCAATGAGTTAATTTGTCCCCAAAAAGCTGCAGAATGCAGCAACAACTACGGGCGTTTCATATGATTATAATTACAAGTGGTCTTACATAGCCGCATGAGCGGTTTTCTTACATTACCTGCATAAAAGCTTCTGGGTCATTATATCAGAGAATATTTCCATTCCGGCTGTGTCGGCAATATGGATCACATCCTGATATTTTGAACTTTCCGGCAGCAGCCCGGCCAGCAGGTTCTTTCTGCCCAGTATATGATCCGGGTTAAAAATCACATCTTTTTGCCCGGCAAAAAGGGCGGCATAAAACAGCCCGCTTTCCACCAGATCCTGAAAAAAGTGGCTGCCGTAAGAAAGCTCCGGCATAAAGCCTTCCTCGCCGGAAGCATATTCACAGATCACTGCCATATGGCAGAGCTCGGAGAAATTGACCGGAACTCCCAGGGAAGGAGTTGAAGTTCCCCATCTTCCCGGGCCCATCAGCAGAACATTTTTCCCCTTGAGGGCAGTATTTATCCGGCCTACAGCGCGGGCTACAGAATATTTTTCCCGCTCGGGGAGCTTAAGGTATTCCCGTGCCCTGATAAATACAGCATAGTCCAATGGCAGGTGGATATTGCCGCCCATGAAATTGCCCCGGCAGGCAAATAAACAATTTTTGGCGTCGGCAAGCTCCGGTACCGCGACGGTTTTGCCCAAACCCCTGGTCTGCAGGGGACGGCATTGCAGCAGGTTGACCATAAAGCGCCGGTCGGCGGTGAAGTTTACCGTAAACTCGATATCGACCGGATAATTGTAAGCCCGGGCGAGCAGGGCCAGGGTATCCCGCATAAAGGCGGCAAAACCAGTCTCTTCGAGCAACCCTTTGAAATCCAGGATGAAAGGCGGCTTTATATCAGTATGCCCCAGTTCGCGCAGGCGTCTTAGTGATTCATAATCGATGCTTAAAAATAGTTCTTTATCAGCCTTGAGGTCAAAACTTAAGACCTCATCAAGGTTTACTGAGGTCAGATTATTCTCCTTGAGCGACAGGACATCCGCATAATGCTGGGAATACTTTTTCATGTCTTCATAATTGACCAGTGGTATGCGCAGCGGGTCATCCAGGCAGATGATACGGGCATAGTCGCCGTCCGTTCTGTCGACCGCCCGGGTGCCCAGGCCGAATACCATGCGCAGCATACCCGCATCCATATCGATCGCTTTATCCCATACATAAAGGTTGGAGGAATTGCCCACCCCGGCAGCATGGGGAAAGAAATATTCATTATGATAATCGCCGGATACGCGCTGCACCAGCACCGCCATTTGTTCATCCCGGTCAAACAGGCCGCGGTTCATGCGGTAAGCTAAGGCATCTTCATTCATGGTGCTGGCATAGACAAAGCGCAGAGCCTGTTCAAAAGCTTCGTAGCGTTCTTCCGGGGTACCACGGTTGACACAGAACACGCTGTCATATTTGCCGGCGAAAGCATTGCCGAAATTATCCTCCAAAAGAGAACTGGAGCGGACGATAATGGGAGACTGCCCGAAATACTCCAGCATCTGTACAAACTTGTCGCGGATATTTTCCGGAAAACGGCCGGTAAGCATTTTCTCCTTGAGCTCCGCAGCATATTTATAATAGCCTGCCTCCGTCTTTTGCCTGGCACGCAGTTCCCACCAGCCGTTCTGGACTATATAGGTATAAAAAATATCTGCCCCCAGAAAGTAGGAATCATGCGGTTCAATGCAAGGAGTAAAACGCCCGCCGCCGTCCTGCTCAAGGATCTTGCGGGCCAGCAGCATGCCCACGCTCTTGCCGCCGATATAACCGGTGCCGACTTCGCGGGCGGCGATGTTCAAGATATCTTTTAAGGAGGTGTATTTATCGCACAAGGGAAACATAAGGGAATCACGGCCGATCAGCATCGACATCAAAAGCCGCTTGGTCTCCAGCTGCTCGGCCGGGGAAGCATTGAGCTTTTCCCGGGCCCGGGCAAATATCATATCCCAGTTGTCAACGATTTCCCCGCTGCGCCTGATAGTGGAAAACAGCTCGGCTGCCTCGCTGCTGGCAGTAATGCAGACCGCTTCCTGCTCCCGTACCTGATGAGGAAAGAACATGGTGGGGGAATAGCGCTGCCATACTTTCAGAGGATGGATATAATATTTTTCGTTCACATGGTACAGGTCCAGCAGCAGTTGGGTCGTTTCCCGGATACCGGCTATCGTGCTGTAGGTGTGGACATTGCGGATAATTGAAAAATAGGCGATAGTATCCAGTTCATAAAGATAGGGGCAGGTGACCCTGAAAAAATTGCCGATCATAAGATCCGAATACCAGTATTCAAGCAGATCAGTCAGGCAGTCGAAAACATAAAAAGCTTTTTTGCCTTCCTGTTCAGCCATTTTATGCACTTCAGAGGCAAAACTCTCAAAACCTCTTTTGGCATCGATATGATAGATCTTTATGTCCGGCATGTCAGAGAACAGGGGGGCATGACCGGCAAAGCGGACATAGACCAGGTTCCTTTTATCCAGCCTGGCCTGCGCGGCAAAAGGCCTCGCCATGGCAATATAATCATCCACCGAATCCGTCTGCCAGACTACATTGTCGCCCAGGCGCAGTTTGTCGATAACCTGATCAAAACCTTTGAGCCCGGTACTTACCTTTTCATGTATTTCCATAACCCACCTGACTTTCAAACCCTTAAAAATAAAACATGCTTATAATAATACTTTAATACAAGCAGACCGGGTTTTTCAGCAAAGCAGGGAAAAAATGCAGTATACTTGCAGCCAGATCAAGTTTTGACCGGAAATTAAATCGGGGCAGGACTGGATCAATTTAAGCAGAGAGTTTGCTTATACAGTTACTTTATCCCGGAGAATACTTCCTGATCTGGACTCAAGTGATTTATTCAAGCAGGGGTCTGGTCGACACAGTTATCAGTTGGCTGAGGGTCATATAGGCTGCGCAGCAGCACCTCGATATCTGCTGCCGGCATCGGCTTGTAAAAATAGTACCCCTGGATTTCGTCACATTCCTGCCGGCGGAAGAATTCAAACTGCTCTTTGGTTTCCACGCCTTCGGCAAGTACCTTGATTTTTAAGTTTTTAGCCAGCTGGATCATAGTCTTGACGATAGCTTCATCCTTGCTGTCTTTGGTAATGCCATGGACAAACTGCATGTCGATCTTGATCCGGTCAGCGGGCAGATGCTTCAGGCGGGTCAGAGATGAATACTCGGTGCCGAAATCGTCAAGAGCGATAGTTATGCCTAATTTTTTGAAGGCTTCCAGCACCCCGATGATATGCTCCGCTTCCCGGACCGCGGTGCTTTCGGTAAGTTCCAGCTCCAGATACTCCGGCTTAAGGCCGGTTTCCTTTAGAATATTCCCCACCATGCCCACCAGTTTGGCATTGCGGAACTGTTCCAGCGACAGGTTTACAGCAATGCGGAAAGGCGGGAACCCCATGTCCTGCCAGCGGCGGAGCTGACGGCAGGACGTTTTCAAAACCCACTCGCCGATAGGATGTATAAGTCCGGTTTGTTCAGCCAGACCGATGAAGTCATAGGGAAGTATCATTCCCAGTTCCGGATGGTTCCAGCGCAGCAAGGATTCGAAACCGGTAATCTCCCCGCTGGCCACATTTACCTGTGGCTGGTAGTAAATCTGCAGTTCATTTCTGGACTGGGCGCGATAGAGGCTGTTGGTCAGCTACATCTGCTGCTTAACGTCCTCTTTCATAAACGGCGAACACAAGGTATACCGGTTCTTGCCCCTATACTTGGAAGCATACATGGCCAGGTCCGCATTTTTGATTAACTCGTCGGCATCCCTGCCGTCGACAGGATAGACAGAGATCCCGGCACTGGCAGTAATAAACAATTCCTGACCGTTAAGATGCAGAGGATCGGCAAAGGTCTTCATTATCCGGTCGGCAACATTTGTAATGTCTTCTTCCCGCCCGATCTGGTTGATCTGGATCAGGAATTCGTCACCGCCGAAGCGGGCGATCCTGTCGGTGGAACGCAGGTTGGATGACAGCCTTAAAGCCAGTATCCTCAAGACCTCGTCGCCGATGTCATGGCCCATCGTGTCATTAATGGACTTGAAAGAATCCAGGTCGAGAAACATCACCGCCAGCATTTTTCCGCTCTTCCCGGTTGAAATAATATCCTTATGCAGTCCCTGCTTGAAGGTGGAACGGTTGGGCAGCCCGGTCAGGTTATCATAAAAAGCCATATAGGTTATCTCTTTCTCAGCTTCTGATTTTACCAGGGCATCCGACAGAAGATTGGCCAGGATCTTGATCATTTCCTGGTTATCTTTCGGCCAGGAGACATATTTTTTCAGCGAATCATAGAACAGGTAGCCAAACAGACGGTCCTTGCTGACCACCTTGATGGCCAGGATTGACCTGACGCCCAGCTGTTCGACAAACGCCTTCTCCTTTGTGTATTCAGACGGTATCATTTTAGTATCAGGCAGGTGGACTACTTCGTTATTGTCGAAAGCGCTGGTAAACCAGGGGAAATCCTCTGTTTTTAAATCAAGGATAATGTCAGCGGCAGAAGGGGTGTCCCCGGAAACCCATTCCAGAACTTTCAGCTGCGGGGGCAGCCTGACGAACCAGGCGCGGTCGGCCATAAAATAGCGGCCGCTTAAAGCCAGTACCTCATGGATCGTTTCATCCAGGTTGAAATCGGCTGCTTTTACGAACTCTTTGGATACCTGGGAAATCAGCTGCTGAAATTTGATCTGGGCTTTGCTTTCTTTAAAACGATTCATATACAGGCGGTTGAGGTAATAAACCAGCCAGAAAGCGATAGCCAGAAAACCGAGCCTGGCAATATGGTCTGAAGTATCAAGATATACGATGGCGTGCGGAGCTTTGATCCAGACCAGTATCTGGGTGATCAGTATGAGCGCACCGAACCATATAAGAATGCTCTTCCGGTTGATCACTGCCAGGATCAAAAAGATGAACGGGAGTATCCATGTTGTCATACTGGCGTCATTGATGAACCTGAAGCAAATAACCGGAATGGAAACAGATAAGAGGACAACAAAGATAAATCTTTCGATCCTGGCCTGGGGCGGGAAAAGGTTAACGATCTGAAAGATTACTCCGTAACTGAAAAGGAAGAGACTGAACAGCAAAACAGATAGTAAAGGCGCCTGGCTGATAAAATAATGGGAAAAAAAATTCAAAAAGCTGCACAACAAAAAAGTCATCGAGATAATCTGGTAGAATACTCCCATGTCCGATTCAACTGAAGAAACTTCTGCGTCGGCAGCAGGATCATGTTTCGGATTCATCAGATTATACCGGTTGATCAGGTAAATAAACACCGGGACCGGCAGCAGAAGAGCGACCGAGCCCAGCTGGGGAAGGTCATAATGCCGGCTTCCGATACTTAAAATGTCCAGGAAGACTGCCATGATCAGATCCGCCGCAAGACAGATGGATATCAGGCGGGCCTGGATTATTTTGACTGCATCTTTCGACTTTTTTCCCCAGTTCCGGAGCAGCCATAATGATATCAGGGCAAAGCTGCCGTAATAAACATTGAAGAACCAGTCCCAGATATTGTGGGGGGGTATATATATCCAGCCCGCCGCAGTATTGATCAGATTAAAATGTCCGGCCGCAGTTTCACCGTAAAGCCCGAAAACAAAAACTGTGACTGCACCGGGGAGATAAATAAGCAGATAAAGCCATTTGCTTTTTAGCCGCTGACTATTTCCGGTCAGGACCAGCACAAAATGCAGCAGGACGGCAGAAATCGGGCCCCAGCCTATTACAGACAGGCGGTGCCACAGGCTGGCCATATCATGATCCGGGGCGGAATTGGCAATGGAAAAACTGAAGGTCCAGATGGCCAGCAGAACGCAGAGAATAAAAAACAGGATATTGGTCCGGCTTTTTAAATCCAGAAACAATACATGGAGCGCCAGCAAGGAATAGACGGCGAATGCGGTGAAGAATATCAATGAAAATGTTAAAGAAAGAGACATAACCGGCTCCTTTGCTTAAACATCCTGAGTTGTTTTAATTAGCGCAAATAAAAGCAATCTGCGAGTAAGTTTGTCAGCTCCCGTCTAAATTTGTAATATTTACTATAATTAAATTGTAATTTGAATTCTAATTGGAGTAAAGCCTATTTTTTATAGGACTGGAGGGCAACATCCAGGTGGGATTATAGTCTTATGGAAGCAGGGGGACGTTCTTTTTGCTTCCTTTTTTTGATAGTAAGGCGTGAGGGGTGAGGCGTGAGGCGAGGTCAGCATGAATACTATTTGTTCCGGCAGAATTTAAGACCGGACGCCAGCGTTTTAATCATTACGGCTTAATTAAAACCAACCACAGTCGGAATGATTGTGGCAAACGATTTCCCCCCTGCTTCCCTGGCAACCTTATCGCCTTTCGCCTGACTGCTGACTGTCAGCAGCAGGATTATAGATGCATAAAGGGAATTAATATAGTACTTGTTTTCCGGGTGGTCTGAAATCATCAGGGAGAGAGAGGCAGGAATTAAATCTGTTTAAGAAGTAAAGATAGGGGTGAGGTGGATGGAGTGTACAAACTGCCGGCATTACGATGGGGAAAAAGAAACGGCCTGTACCAACATATGGATCAGCGAAGCGGTCAAACAGGAACTGCTCGGGCACAGCGGCCAGGGATGCACTTATTTTATCGCTAAAGACAGCTATAGAAACATAAATTTTGACAAGATCAATATACCAGCCTTCAATTTGACAGCAGTGATAATCAAGCTGATGGCCTGGACAGTGCTGATCGGCGGCCTGGTTTACGGGGCTAAAATGGGGAAGAGTTTCGGGGAATTCAGCTGGGCGGTGGCGGGCCTTAACTGGGCAGTTACTTTTACAGCGGCCATGTTTCTCTTCGGCTTCGGCGAGATCATAAGGCTCTTGGCCAGTATCGACAGGAAACTGACGGGCAGGAGTGAGGAGTGAGTGGTGAGGGGTGAGGCGTGAGGCGTGAGGGGTGGTGCATACCCATTCGGGGTATACCCCTCCGGTGCACAGGCAGAATGGCGTGTGCCCGTTTTTGATGGATTAGACATGGGAAGGTTCTTCTGCCTGCCCATTGATTGTCCAAGCCGGTATGATTAAAACCGCTTGAGTCCGGTCTTAAATTCTGCCGGCTTGATGTCTCCTGCTATCCTGTCGCCTCACTCCTCACACCTCACTCCGTACTCCTCATAATTTGCAGGAAAAACATAGATAATGTTGAATATCAGACACAGAAGAAATCCAGGAGGTTTTTCTTTGTTATTCAACTCTTATGTTTTCGCAATATTTATTACAGTTGTATTTTTCTTATATTGGGCTCTTCCGCATAAATACCGGTGGCTTTTGCTTTTGGCAGCAAGCTATTATTTTTATATCAGCTGGGGCCCGAAACTCGTTATATGGTTAATTGTTACAACGGGTATTACCTATTTGTGTGCAAGAGCAATAGAGAAAAGTAACGATAAAACCATCAAAAAGCGCTATATGCTGACAGCTGTTATCAGTTGTCTGAGCATTCTGTTTGTTTTTAAATACTTTAATTTTTTCAGCTCCAGCATTACTGATTTGCTGCGTTTATTCTCCCTGCCGATCGGCAAATTCACTTTAGCACTGATGCTGCCGATTGGGATCTCATTTTATATTTTCAAAACACTCAGCTATGTGATCGATGTTTACAGAGGAGATATTACAGCCGAGAAGCACCTGGGGATCTATGCCTTATATGTTTCATTCTTCCCCCAGTTAATTGCCGGTCCCATCGACCGCGCTCAAAATGTAATTCACCAGTTTTATGAGGAGAAACAATTTGATTATGCTCAGGTCACATATGGGTTAAAGCTGTTGGCCTGGGGATTTTTCAAAAAGCTGGTGATAGCTGACAATTTAGCTGTCTATGTCAACCAGGTGTTTGATAATATATACGAATACAGCGGCCTTTCGCTCATCGCAGCTGCAATGTTTTTTACAATACAAATTTATTGTGATTTTTCCGGATATTCGGATATGGCTATTGGTACAGCCAAAATGCTGGGGATCAATTCCATGAAAAACTTCGACAGTCCGTATTTTTCCCGTTCAATGCAGGAATTCTGGCATCGATGGCATATATCACTCTCCACCTGGTTCAGAGATTATGTATATATCCCCTTAGGCGGAAACAGAGTGAAAAATTCCAGATATTATTTAAACTTAATGATAACCTTTATGCTATGCGGATTATGGCATGGAGCCAATTGGACCTTCGTTGTCTGGGGCGGTTTAAATGGACTTATATTAATTATTGCTGCCATGACCAGAAAGCAGAAACAAAAAATATATGAAGCTCTGAACTGGTCAGAAGACCATTTTATGGTGTATTGGCTCAATGTCGCCCTTACCTTTATGCTGGTATGCTTCCTATTAGCAATCTTCCGCGCCAATACCATCGGAGACGTGTTTTATTTTATCAGCCATATGTTTGACGGAATCGGGGCTGTCAAAGCTTACATCAAAGCAGGCTCCATGGGTCTGAATATAGGAAAGATCAGGCTATTGTCATTATCTCTTCCAATATTTATTTTGGCAGCAGTGGATTTTGTCCAGCTTAAAAGAGATTTTATAGATATACTCAGCAAAAAGCCATTAGTGCTTAGATGGACGATTTATATACTCTTCATCGTATACGTTATTGTCTATAGTTACAAAGGGGTCCCGGTTGACTTTATCTATCTTCAGTTTTAGGGGGACAGCATGATTATATCCGGGAGGCTTAATAAAAAACCATGAAAAACCAGGAGAATGATATGAGAAAATTCATTTTAAAAGTGACCATATTTTTGTTTATCCTCGGCCTGGTTTTCAGTCCGGTTATTCTGTCGGACCCTTTCAAAGTATTTCGTGATTATGATAATTTCTATCAAAATAGTATGATCGGCATTAACAGAGAAATGGTGTGCTTCAAATTATTTGCACGAAATAATGATAAATATCATTATGATTCCTTTATTTTGGGAAATTCCCGTTCACAAGCTTACAAAATCGAAAGCTGGGAAAATTATTTGCCTGAAGGCAGTACCGGCTTTCATTTTGATGCGTCTGGTGACGGATTATATGGAATATATAACAAATTAAAATATATTGATAAATCAGGCAATGATATTTCAAACGCGCTGATAATACTTGATGACAAAGCAATGAATTGTGTGTCAAACAAAACCGGGCAACTTTATATATCTCCTCCCGAGCTTTCAAATGAAAGCTATATTGATTATTATTTAACTTTTATTACTGCTTCCATTGATCATGAATTCTTAACTGCTTATGTTGATTACAGCATTTTTAATACATACCGGCCTTACATGGAAAATATATTTTGTGAACCAACCAGGTATAAAAGCAATTCAAACAATATTACCGGTGACTATTTTTATTCGGCTGATCAATGGATTTCAGAGGACAAAAAAGGGTATTATGAGAGATTGATCAGCAAGGGTATTTTTTATGACAGAACGGAAAAAGTATCGCAGAACCAGGAAATAAAACCCGAAGAAATCGATTTATTACAAAAAATAGCATCTATTTTAAAAAAGCATAATACAGATTATCGCATTGTGATATCGCCATTATATGACCAGGTACCTTTCAATTCAGAGAGAATGGATAATCTGGTTAAAATATTTGGCAGTGAACATATCTTTGATTATTCCGGAAAAAATGAATTTACCGAATCAATCTATAATTATTATGAGGATAGTCATTACCGCCCTCACGTGGCTGAAGCCATAATGCGCGAAATTTATGCAGAAGGGAACCGGAATTGAGTGAGGGGTGAGGGGTGAGGAGTGAGGGGTATGCCTCTTAATAAGCCGGGATGGTTATAATACGCGCAGGGAGGTAAAGGTGATTAACCGTGAGGAGTGAAACGAGATGCAATGTAGGGGCGATCAGTGATCGCCCGCCGCCTATTCCGGCGTACCCTTTCGGGCGCACAATTACTGTGTCCCATAGGGTATGCGCCCCTTCAGAACAACATCCGTACATCGCCTCACCCCTCACTCCTCACGCTTCACGAAAAATGTTATAATATTTGTAATGAAACATACTGGGGAGGGGGCGTTAATCATGTTTAAGAAATTCCTGGTGCCGGTGGATGGGTCGCCGTCATCGAAAATGGCCTATGGAAAAGCGGTAGAGCTGGCTAAAATCACGGATGCGGAAATAGTGCTTCTCCAGGTGGCATGGGATATCGAATACTACTCCCGCAAAGGGGTTTTGTTTGCCGGGAAATATTTCGATGAAGACGAAACCAGAAGCCATAGTGCCAAAATCCTGGCCGAAACAAGGCAGGATATCGATGAAGGAGCAGTGAAAATATCGGAACTGGTTCTTTTGGGTGATCCTGTCCGGAAGATAATTGAGGAAGAGGGAAAGCCGGGATATGATCTGATTGTGATGGGAAGCCGCGGCAACGGGCCTATTAAAGGAGCAGTGCTGGGCAGTGTGTCGCAGAAAGTTCTGGCCGGAGGAAACCTGCCGGTCCTGATAGTGAAGGATCCCCATGGAAACACCAGGGATGATGAGTCAGGCATAACCGTATTCTGGAAATAAAATTTACCGGACCTGGACAATTATTTGAGCCGGTGGATACTTTGAATGTGATTGGAAAGCAAAATTCATACAGGACCCGAAAATTCATAAGGAGAGGGCATTAATAAAAATGCCCTCTCAGACCGTCAAAAAAAGCGAATCTCATTGTTACATCACAAGCCCCGCTCAGTCGCCGTACCTCAGTACGCCTCAATCGTGGGGCTTGCTCGTGCCTCGATCTTCACTTTTTTTCTTCGGTCTGCCTACTTATTTGACAAACTGAGAGGGCATCAATAAAAATGCCCTCTTTTTTTTCTCACCATATTTAACCTGAAACAAATGAAGAAATATTATAAATTGTCAGAAAATAGTATATTGTTGAACTATTTTGGATTATAAAGAAATGAGCTTCATCATATTTGCAGGGTGGGATCATATTATGAAAGGTACCGCTGAAAAGATGAGTGCAAAAAATGCTCAGACCAGGTACGGCTTTTCCGGTTCTGTAAATGAACTGGCAGTCCTGATAGAAGAATTGGATATTATTTTTAAAAACACCAGCGAAGCCATATTTTTAACCATGGTCGAAGGTGATGAATTCCGCTATGTGCGAAACAACAAGGCTCATGAACGGCTGAGCGGTTTCAGCCTGGATCACCTGCGGGGCAAGACTCCGCCGGAACTGATGGGAGAAGAGGCCGGCCGCCGGATAAATGAACACTACCGGGAGGTTATTAAGAAAAAGCAGTTATACAGCTTCGAAGAGATTTACAGCTTTCCGACCGGGGAAAAGACCCTCCAGGTCAGATTGTCACCAGTCGAGATAGAAGGACAGATAAAGTACATTGTCGGCACCTCGGTTGACATAACCGGGCAGAGAGAAGCTGAAAAAAGTCTGGAAAAAACAAAACAGGAACTGCAGCGGGAAAAAGACCTGCTCTACACCACTCTGCGTTCGATCGGTGAAGGGGTTATCGCAACTGATATAAACGGCCGCATAACTTATCTTAATAAAGCGGCAGAAATGATAACCGGCTGGAGCATGCAAAGAGACCGGGACCGGCTTTTCACCGATTTCCTGGAAATGGTCAGCGAAGTAAGCGGCCAATCCATAGCAGACCCGGTAAAATATGTCCTTAAAACCGGTATGGCTTTAAGACTGGATGCCGTGCTGCTGCGTACCAACGACGGCAGTCTGGTTCCCATCGCCTACAAGATCAACCCGATAACCGATGAAAATAACACGGTGATCGGCGTAGTAATGGTGTTCCGCGATTTGTCGCGGGAAAAAGAGCAGACCGAGAAGATCAATTATTTAAACTACCATGACCTGCTGACCGGCCTCTATAACCGCCGCTTCATGGAAGAACAGATACAGCTGCTGGATAATGCCGGACAGCTTCCTCTGGCCATAATTATCGGTGATCTCAACGGGCTCAAACTCAGCAATGATGTGTTCGGCTATGAAGAAGGCGACCGGCTCCTGCAGCGTGCAGCGGCAACCTTGCGGGAAATCTGCCCGCCCGATGCAGTGCTGGGACGCTGGGGCGGCGACGAATTCCTGGCCTTGATTCCCCGGACCAGTCTGTCTGAAGCCGAAAAGATAATGCAGGCCGTAAAGAATAATACTTATACAAATAATACCGGCAGGCTGAGGCTCAGCATTTCCATGGGCTGTTCGGCCAAAGAGCGAATCGGAGAATGTTTCACGGCCAAACTCAGAGAAGCCGAAGAGTGGATGTACCAGCAGAAACTTACCAAAGGCAAGAGCTACCGGAATTCCATTATCAGCGCCATGCTGGCCACCCTTTTTGAAAAAAGCAGCGAGACCGAAGAGCATGCCCAGCGGCTCAAGTATTACTGCAGTGTACTGGGCAGTGAACTTAAATGTTCAGGCCGTGAAATGCAGCAGCTGGCTGTCCTGGCCATGCTGCACGATATAGGTAAAATAGGCATAAGTGAGAGCATACTGCAAAAACCCGGGTCCCTTACTGATGAAGAATGGAGGGAAATGCGCAAACATCCGGAAATTGGCTTCCGCATCGCCAGCAACATCAATGAACTGGTTTATGTGGCAGAGAATATACTTCATCATCATGAACGATGGGACGGGGAAGGATATCCTGACGGGCTGGCCGGTAAAGAGATACCATTGGTATGCCGGATCCTGGCCGTGGCTGATTCCTATGACGCCATGACCAATACCCGGGTTTACCGCGATGCCATGAGCCGTGAAGCAGCCATCCGGGAGCTTAAAGTAAATGCCGGCACCCAGTTCGATCCCAGCGTGATCGAAGTTTTCCTGAACATACTTGCGCGTGAAGCAGCCGGGGAAAAGTTTTCTGACTTTGCCAATCAGCTGAAAGCCAGAGCGCAGGATAATGTCAGCTAATTAATCAAGCCTTTCTGATTTGGCTTTGGTAATCCCAAGCCCGTCTTTTTTTATTTGACACCCAGCTTCCGTGCCATTTTTCTAAGCTTCTTTGCATTGTCATAGGTTTCCCGGTATTGGTTCCGGGTCTGCTTGTCCGGAGCATTTTCATACAGATCGATCCAGATATCGCTGCAATTTTTCCAGCATTGGGCCTGATACCTGGGTTCATCTTTTAAAAGGGTGGCCAGTATATAATAGCCATAGGCCAGAAAATTGCGATTTCTGTGGTTGGGATCCAGCTCGATCGCTTTGAGCGCGATCTCGATGCCCGTTTCAAACTTCTGCCTGGCAGCCGCAGGATCGGTATTCATGATCTTCTGTCCGGTATTCATTGCTACCGCCGCCTGGCCCATAAGCTTTTGGGCGGGAGTCACCGCCGGGTTTAAGTCAGATGGTTTACCGGGCAGGCTGGCCTCCAATTTTTCGATATATACCAGGGAGGATTCATATTGTTCCCGGGCGGCAACCGTGCGCAGTTCATCTGCAGCTTCTTTGTACTTCTGGGCCGCCTTGCGCATCCACTCCAGGGCTTCGGCATATTTTTGCTGCCGGCTTAAGTAAAGCGAGAAATTATTGCAATAGTTGGCCATATCGGCTTTGCACCGGGCAGTATCCTGGCTTTCCAGCAGTTTTTCAAATATCGGTCCGGCAGCATCCAAACGCTTTCTGGCATCATCAAATAATGACAGTTCTGAATAAACTCCCGCCAGATCATTATAGGCCAGGGCCAGTTCCCGCAGCATCTCCGGCGTACGAAGCTCCCGGGCCAGAGGTTCTCTTATTTCCACCGTCTTTTCAGCATAGCGGGCGCATTCTTCATACCTGCCCTGGGCTGAAAGAGCCATGACCGCATAAGAACAGGCCAGGGCCAGATTCTTTCCGGCTGCCGCCCCCGGTTCTTTCTGAAGGACGGCAGTGCGTAGTTCTATACTTTTAAGAGCATGCTTCAGCTGGCTTTCCAACTGCCCCGTCTGGTTTTCCGCCCGGGCCAGCAGTTCATAAGCCGTGGCCAGATTCTTTAAATCATTTATTCCGCCGGAATCTTTAACGATTTCTTCCTGTATTTCAACCGCCTGCCGGCATTTTTCCAGCATGGCCCGGGAATTGCCCTGGCTGTTGTTGATAACGGCCAGTTCACGCCAGCAGGATGCCAGCCAGGTCTTCTCCAACCCGGATTTTTGCGGTATGCTCATCAGTTCGGCGGCACCCTCTTCATAAAGCTTAAGGGCAGCATCATAGCGCCCTTTTATTTTATAAGCAGCAGCCAGTTTATTCTGCAGCCGGACCAGCCGGGGCAGATCGGTCCGGCCCGCTTTATACTGCCTTTTTAACTCGCGGCACAGGGGCTCTAAGATTATGCTCAAGGCATCCTGCTCCTTCCAGGAGTAATCGAAATGGCTGCCGATGCTGTCCGCCAGTTTGGCTATAAAACTTTGCCCGTCAGGGCTGTCCGCATGATCTTCCACCGCGCAGCATATCCATTCCGGGCTGGCGGCGGCAATGATCCTGATCTGTTCCACGGCAGACAGCCAGGCACCGGGCATGGTTTTTTCGTCCAGGGCAGCCACCTGCCCCACCAGAGCTGCTTCATCCCCGCAGCGCCAGGCATGCAGGATCATATCATCGCTTCTTAACGGGTCGGAAACCGGCAGGGTTTGAAGATAGCGCATAAAGGCCAGTGAATCAGATTTATAGGTCGGCTGCCGCATAGCCTGAATGATGCCGCTGCGAATATTCTGGTGGGCAAAATCGATGCGTCCGTCAATACGTTCCATCAGATAGGGGCGCATATATTTCAGCAATCGGGCAAAATCCAGAGCATTATAAGCAACGCCTTCCGCCGCCAGCATAGCCCGGATATCCTGCTCCCGGAGCCCGTACCGGGAAAGTGACAGGAAACGCAGGGTATGATCGGTAAGGACTTTATTGATCCGGGCGCCCGCTTCTGAAATCACCGCTATGCAAAGCCCGTTGACATCGCGGGGGGCAGTATCGATTATCTGGCCCAGATATTCGTTGATGGCGGCCATATCGTTGCCGCGCCGGGCAATCTCGCCGAAATCATCACTGTTGAAGATAAGCATCCGCTCGATAAGCATGGCAAGATACAGCGGATCATCCGCCTGGGGGAGCCGGGCCAGCTTCTCAATCACCGAGGCATGCAGCTGTTTGTGGGAAGCAGCGGCAATGCCGTTTATGAGCCGCGGCCTTTCCGCTTCCGGCAAAGGCATCACCTGCCGTACCAGAGTATTGGCGGCAAACAGGATCGGCAGCTTCAAAGCGGCACTGTCCAGGCATGAACATACGAAGCGGATGTTATCCGGCAGGATATCCGGCAGCCAGTCAAAAGTCAACGCGTTTTCGCCGTTTAAATTTTCCAGCCCGTCAATAATAAAAACCAGCATAGCTTGGTTTTCCCGGGCATATTTTTCCGCCAGCAGGGAAAAGCGGCTGCGGAGGTCCTGCCAGGGCAGGTCATCACCGTCATCATTAAAAGAAATGCCGGCAGTGTCACTGTTCATATTTAAAAAAGTTCCCAGAAAATAGACCGCCTGCTGCATAAGAGCATAAGCGCTGGCCGAATATTCGCTGTTGCCGCATATAAAAGGCATGACCCTTAAGCCCCGGGCCCTGAAATCAGCTGCCATTTCAGCCAGGAAAAAGCTCTTCCCGCAGCCCTCCTTGCCGGTTAAGACAAAAAGCCGGGTGCTATCTGCCAGTACTTCCTGTTGGTAATCCTGGCAGACTGTCTGCATAGCCGAAAAACGGCCGCTTTTGCTGTCAAAAATGTGCCAGGAATCTTTTATCTCCCGCTCCGGCGGGGACATCTGGGCAGCTTCCTCCCATTCGCCGGCCAGCAGAGCTTTTAAATCACGGAGCACCATTTCAGCAAAAGCAATCAAACCAGCCACACACTCATTTTTTGCATCCCAGCTGACCGGATAAGTTTTTATAGGCCGGCCGGTTTTAGCGGCAATTTTTTGCTTCAAGGCTATAAGCTGCTGCCGGTGTTTTTCCGATTCAGGCCCAAAAGCGGCTCGGGCCTCCGGGCTCATCTGGTCTAAAGGCAGAGGCTCCCGCATATAAAACAGACAGCGGTCCAGCTGCCCGGTATCAGACAAGGCTCCATATTCTATTTCCAGCGCCGTTACGCTTTTAAAGTCATCCTCAACTGCATAGCCCTTATCGCCGGCCGCATTGACCAGCAAGTCCCGCCCGGGAACCCACCCGTAGCGCTCACCCAGCAGTATGATCATGTAAGGATTCGATTTATCTATCTCATCAAGGCAGACAGAAAGCACCTTGCGGGCCCCTGCTTCACTTTCAAGCTCACTGGTATCAACTCCCCAGCGCAGGTCGACAAATGATACATTCTCACCGTACCCGGCGGCAACAGCCGCTATTTCCGGCAGCACATCCATAGCCAGAGCATCCCGCTCCTGCTGCATATCCCTGAAAGTACTGGAAATGAAAATGGTTTTCATAAAAATAATTCTCCTCTTCAATATTTGCCGATGGTTATACCGGGCAAGGGTTTCTGCTCTCAGTCTTTACCTGGAGCATTTATTAAAGATTTTCCGACCGGCGACGTATTTGGCCATGATATTCCGGTCATCGGCCAGACAGATCATCCGTTCCAGACGCTGGACCGGTGTAAGGGACCGGGGATGGGGGAGATCTTTATCATCTAAAACTACCGCATCAAACTCATAGCCCGGCTCAAAAGAGCCGGCCCGGCCGAAAAACGCCCCGCTGCCTTTGGTGCCGAGATAAAACGCCTCGGCCATGGTAAGCGGGGGCAGGGAATCGTCAGTTAACCTCCAGCGCAGCTTGGAACTCTGCACCGCGTCCGACATAGCCCGCAGGATCGAGAGGGAAAAGCCACCCGCGATATCAGTGCCCAGCCCGACATTTAAACCCCGGTCAATGAAAGTCCGTACCGGTGCAATACCTGAAGAAAGGTTGGTATTGGACTGGGGACAGTGGGCGATGAACACCCCCCGCCTTTTGATCCTGTCGATTTCCTCTTCCTTAAGATGAACACAGTGAGCCATGACCGTAGGGCAGTCTCCGCCGAACAGGCCGAAATGTTCATAGGCTTCAGCATAGTTTATAGCCGACGGGCAAAGGCTGCGCACCCATTCAATTTCAGCCAGGTTCTCTGACAGATGGGATTGAAGCGGAAGTCCGCTCTGCCGCTGAATCCTTCCCAGCCCCTGCATAAGCTCGTCGCTGCAGGAGGGAATAAAACGGGGAGTTAAAATCGGGCTGACATTGCGAAAGCGCCCGCTGGTTTCCTTTATCCATAATTCAGTATCAGCCAAAGAGCGCCCGGCGCTTTGCTCCCTTAAACTGTCAGGGCAGTTGCGGTCCATGTTTACCTTGCCAACCATAGCTATAAGGCCCGACTCCTCCAGCAGCTCCATCAACAGGATAGCTGCCGGCACATGCACGGTGGCAAACACACAGGCCCGGGTCGTTGCACCGGCCAAAAGAGCCTGAACAAACTGACCGCAGGCCAGCCGTGCATAGTCCAGGTCTGCATATCTGGCTTCCTCCGGGTAGGCATTAGTGTTCAGCCACTCCAGCAGTTCCAGATCCATCCCGGTTCCCCGTATCGCATACTGGGGAGCATGCAGATGCAAGTCGACCAGACCAGGAATTATCAGCCGGTCAGCAAAATCCCGCACCGGGATTCCGGTATAATTCCCGGGCAGGGTGCTGAATACACCTGCCGATTTCCCATCCTCACAGATGACATAGCTGTCCGGCGCACTAATCAGGCTGGCCGGAGTCTGCGAATATATAACATGGCCCTTTAAGGCAAAGGTTTTTTCCTGCTGCAGGTTATTTATGGCCGGAGCCTCCTTCCCGGGTAAATGTTGCCAATATTATAGCATGATGTCCCCAAACTTACTAAGAGTTAAAACATATCCTGCCGTCATGCCCGTGTTAACCCCGGCAGGCTGGTTACTGGGCAGGGAAATATTCGTACATTATTCCATAATGTTGTAAACTATAATTATCAAACAAGGGAGAGATGAGTATGTTTAAATCAAAATGGATCCGTATCCCCATAAAAATCATATTGATCCTGCTGGTCATCACCATATATTTTTACTTTCAGCACCCGGTAGTCTACCGCTGCCAGGACCTCAGCGCGGTTTTTCCCATTGGGGATGATGCGCAGCTTTTGATCCATGAAATCAGGGTCAATAATCTGGACGAGGACCAGGAAATGCGCTGGCTGGATAATGAAGAAATGCCCTGGAAATATCAGCTGCTGCAGAAAATGAATGAAATGGGCGTTCCTTCGATCTGGAATATGCCGGTCTTGAAAATAATTTCATATTACAGCTGGCCCCCGCTGGCCAAGGATTCTTGGACATTGCAGATATATGGAACCTTTATTTATCCGGAAGATGCAGGTCCTGATGAAAGCTGCATTGATTATTTCGATATTGACACTTATCCGGGAGGAACCAGCAGCGGCGGCAGTCTGCATGAGTTCTTCCGTAATGCTGATATGATAAGAGCGGAAGGGGAAATCGACCCCCAACAGATGGATGAACCTATGATAATTACAGTTATCGATAAAGAAAATGCAAAATCGACCAAACTTATACTTACTCCCCAGTGGCAAAAAGAACGGCTCTTTAAGCAGGGAGATAATTATAAAAGTCCGGCCGACCCCGTGCGGAGATTTATAAACAGTATTTACGCCGGAAAACCCCGGCAGGCCCTGGAAAATGTCCTCCCCGGACGGCAAAGCGGTTTCGCCCTGCCCGAACCCAGCCAGGACCTGCAGGGTAAAAATATTCAAATGGAAGGCAGACTGACCTGGGTAGATGTATTTAAAGGCTATGTGAATGTTTACCGGGTGGACGCAGAAGTCGGTGCCGCCAGTGAAAATAACTTTATCCCCCAGGAAAAGATGACTTTTTACACGGTCAGAGACCAGGATGGCAATTATAAAATCATTTGCTGGAAAGCTGAGGACTGATAATTTTGCCCCAATATCAAACACCGAACGGCAATTTGTCTTTCATCAGAATACGAAGGTTAATAGTACTCTTTGTCAGAAATAAAAATGGTTTTATATATTCCACTTCTATGGCTATCATTGCTATTATTGATAAGCAGAAAGAAATAAACTATACTTGAATAAACTGTAAATAGGGAGCTTATTATGCGAGTTTATCTGGATAACTCAGTTTTAATCGCCCTTTTGATGATCAGACGCAAATAAAGATAAGTCTGGAAACAGAAGCCAAGCTATTTATTCAAAAGGAAATATTGAAGGGCAGCTTTGAGTTGGTATGGTCTTATATACTCGATTTTGAAAATGCTGAAAATCCTTATGAACAAAGAAAAGATAGTATTTTCAATTGGAAAGATGTTGCGGTATTGGATTTTGATGAGGATGAAGAGATAATATTGTTGGCAGAGGAATTTGCATCAAAGGGTTTAAAAGCAAAGGACGCTCTTCATATCGCTTGTGCTGTAAAAGGAAAGTGTCGATATTTTATTACCACAGACAATAAGTTACTTAATAAGCATTTTGATCAAATAAGCATTGTAAATCCCGTCGATTTTATTAGGATACTGGAGAGTGATTATGGTGAAGACGGATACCATTATAAAAAATGAAGGAATGAAAATTTTAACAGAGCATCTTGGTAAGGTTGAAGCGGAAAGGTTCATTGCCCTTATTATCAGAGAGCCATTTGATTATACCAAGTGGCAGACGAATCTCTGGCAGGACAAAACGGTCAAAGAGGTCAGCGAAGCTGCAATGAACTATAGAAAGAACTTATAATATTAATTGCGCAAGTCAAGAACCGTCCCACTTGCCCTGATACCGCATGCTGTCGACAACCCCGTCCCCATGACACTACTTTTGCATATAAACAAGCTGCAGAACTTCACTGACTTTTATGGTTTTGTACGATTTGTACCCCAGCTTTTGATACAGGGCCAGATTCTTTTCACTCAAATGCCCGGTAAAAAGTTCGTATCTGACTCCTTCAAAACACTTTTCAATCGCACCCATGAGCTTCTTGCCAATTCCCCGGTTTGAATAATCCGGTGCTACAATCAATTTCCCTATGTAACAGGTTCCATCCTTTTCATAAGCCCTGACAGAGCCGACAATTTTTCTGTCCTCGACAACCTTTAAAATAATACATCTTGTGGCCTCATCCCGAATTTCTTCCAGGGTTTGAGTCAAGGGAGCTATACCGTAATCATTGTAGATGGCTGCTTCACTCCTGTATGCCAGCTTCTGCAGATTCAGGATCTCTTCCAGATCACCCCCGGCGGCTATATCCACAGGCGGAAAATTATACTCAGCCCCGGAGGATATTATATATTTTCTTGTCCGCGGACAAACCAGAATACATAACCCGCAGAGAGTCTCACCGGCTACAACCCTCCAGGATCGTTGAACAGTTTTGTTCCGGCAGGCCTGAGTATTGAAAAATTTATCCCTTTGAAGACCCACCGACCACAAATCACCCGATAAAGCTGTGGCCGGACAATTTCTTACACAACTGTCGCAGGTCCCGCAATGTGAATGATCAACCGGTTCAGATACCTTAAGCGGCGCATCGGTCAACACTGATGTAAGCCTGACGGCAGATCCGTACTCTTCTGTCACCAGTAACGCACACTTACCTATCCAGCCAAGACCAGCCCTGGTAGCAACGGTTTTATGCGGCAGGATAGTAGAGTGATCGGCCCAATTTGGAATAAGGTTGGCTTTGGTTTTCGGCAAAGCACTGAATCCATACTCTTTTATGACTTCGGCAGCCTTTACAGCCAGACTTTCCAGCAGCTGGTTGAGCCGGCAATACTCATCATAATATTCCCTGGTAAGTCCGTTGCCTATGTTATTGATTATCACCGGATCGACAGCGACTGCAATGGCAACGCCGTAATTAAAACCATCTCTCTGTGTAGCCGGAACGCTGGTCAAATCGGCAAAACCAACCAGAGTTGCCCCCGATTCGGTTAATACAGTTTTTAATCTTTCGGATAATTCTTGCATTCTTGTCCTCTCTTTTCAGGCAGTATACATGTGACTATCTCTGACTCACACAGGCTTCGCCGCTTTTATAACTGCAACCTTCGAGCTTTCTTTTTCGCTAATTTTAACATTTATAAATCTCCCTCACTCCGGTTTAAGTTAGCTTTGACACAGTATTAAATATTTCCTCCCTGAAATTTAAGCTAATGCAGATTATTAACATAGTGTTTTCACTATATTTATACATATTGTGTTTACATGTATTTAATATTGTATTTATATATGTATTTAATATTGTATTTACGCCCCCTTCAAAGCCTGGACTATCTAAGGCTGAAGCCTGCTAAGGCAGTGGTGTATTGACCACTACCCCTGGTGGTGTATTGACCACTACCCCTGGTGGTGTATTGACCACCACCACCGCATCGAAAAAATTCTCGATAAATTTTAAATTCAGCCAGTTTTTAAAAACTAACCGCTTTTTTCAACCGGGATTTAATTTCCCCTCGCTTTTTTGCGTCCCGAATTGAAAAGTCGCCGTTTTTTGTGTGCCGGAATCAATTCCGGCGCTTTTTATCTTTTCTGCTCCCTTGCCTAGACTTGATTTATGAAGGACATGGATTCCTTCACAAATCACGAAAAAGGAGGTGGAAATTATGGCAGTAACTCCTACAGCCGTTTCCCGCGATCTGATCCTGGTCATGGACAACGGGATCGGTGCATCCGGCCAGCCCCTGACCATCGACCGCACATTCAAGAACGTCAAAATGGCGGCTGTCGATCAGGACCTTTATGATGTAGCCGGAATCATCATCTCACTGCAGGACAGTGACAATGTAGCCATCCAGCGCCGTGACATCTACGAACTGACCGCTGAATAGGCAAGGCAGACCCGGTAAATTCCCAAGAAAGGAGGTTTTATAAATGGCAACAGTTGTTACCCTGGAAATGGACTTCATGACCGAGCTTTCCAAACTGCAAAGACTCAGAGTGTATAACGCCAAGCCGGCCCTGACAGCGGCCCAGATAAGCACTGCCATGGATTCCATCATCAGCGAAAACATTTTCAACACCAGCGGCGGAGAACTCATCTCCAAATCCGGAGCCCGGATGGTAACCAAAGAAACCGATGAATTCGAATTAGTCTAAGTTGAAGGAGTGAGGGTGAGGAGTGAGGGGAGCACTCGCCTCACCCCTCACTATTAAACCGAAAGGAGGATACCCATGGAAGACCTGATCAACACCATTGCCAATGTCGGCTTTCCCATAGCCGTAGCCGCATATCTCCTGATCCGCATCGAAGGCAAGCTCTGCCAGCTGAGCACAGCCATTACCGAACTGAGACAGGCCATCATAAACTTAAAGTAAGAAAACATTTGCTCATGCGGCGTAGGGGCGATTAGCAATCGCCCGAACCTTAACGGGCTCATGCGGCGTAGGGGCGATTAGTAATCGCCCGAACCTTAACGGGCGAGCCTGCGAGCCCATAAAATAACCTATTTAACCAATTATGAAGAGAGTGAAGCTGGAGACAAGGCGCGAAGCGCCACACTTCACACCTCTCGCCTCACTCCTCACTGAAAAAGGAAGGTGACTCATGAACATAAAAGAATACAACCTGAAGTTTGATACCCTGGCCGACCGCCTGCATACCAACTGCATCATCGTACATCATTCCGCCAGTGATGACGTATCCGCAGAAGAGATCCACCAGTGGCATCTGGACCAGGGCTGGAGCGGCATCGGTTATCATTTCGTCATCAGGAAATACGGCACCATTGAAAGAGGAAGGCCGATAAACAAGATCGGTGCCCATGCCGGCAGCGAAGCCAACATGGACAGCATCGGCATCTGCCTGGCCGGAAACTTTGTCGGCCGCGAACCGGAAATCGAACAGATCGAAGCCCTGCTATCCCTTATTAAGTATCTGGAAGAATACTACGGGAAGAAACTTACGATACTCAGGCACTGTGACGTTTACTCCACCGCCTGCCCCGGCAGCAAATTCCCCTGGCCCCTGCCCGGGCTGGATGAAAAAGCAGACTGGAAAAAAGCCCTGGTCAGCCGCGCCCTGGAAGAAAAGCTGATCAATGAAGAACACGACCCCGATGACAAAGCCGACAAATGGTTTGTCCTGGCAGTATGCTTAAACCTTTTGGACCGGATCACGGAACTGTAGAGGTGCCAGCGAGAAGAGAAGAAGCACGGGGACTTCTCCTCACTCCTCACCCCTCACGAAAAAAGGAGGAAAGATAAATGACAACCAGAATACCCAAAAACATCACCCCGAAGAAATTTGCCAAATGGCTCAAGGAAAACACCAAATGCGAAGTAAAAGTCAGAGGGCAGCGCGCAGAAGCAGTGGTTTATTCCGAACAGACAGGACTGGGGCGCTATATACCTTTGCTTGCCCGGATGAATGACGAGGTACTGGAAATAACCGAGTTCGTAAATGACTATCATCACTTAAAGCCCGCCCGGACAGCCATAGAAAATGAAGATGAAGCCTTCGCCCCGGTACCGTTTTACGACTGGGTCCAGGACCAGTACCTGACCGCCAGGGATGTAAAGATCACGAAGATAGAGATATGAAGCAGAATACAAATCAAAGAGAAAATGCCCGGTCAGAAATGATTGGGCATCTTTTTATTTGCATGAAATGCCAGGCGCTCTTTGTCTCATCATCAAAATTATTTTGTAATAGCTTCACTTTATTTATTTTATTCTCTTTGAAAGATCCGTTCCCCAGCCTATTACCCTGCCTTGAGTTTTCTTTGTTTCTATGATACTGTTATTTCAAGGATTCTTTGCATTGTCTCAATTTAATCAGCATATACTACCCAAAGGAGGATTGCTGACGACGCAAGTGAAAACAAAAGGAGAAAATCCGATGTTAAAAAAACGTATTTCTGTATCTCAGAAACGCCAGATAACAATTCCAATAGAGTTTTACAACGGTCTGGGCATTGATAAGGAAGTGGAATGCTACGTCCAAAACGATACCATAGTTATCCGTCCCGTTCGGGACAGCGGCGGAGAATTTGATGAACAGATACTGGCCGATTTAATATCCCAAGGTCTTTCGGGCCAGGAACTTCTTGATAAGTTTAAAAAAACCCGCCGCCAAATCCGTCCTGCTGTGGAACGCTTGCTTGATGAAGCCCGCCTTGCCGCAAAGGGCAAATCATCTGGCAGCAGCTATGAAGATATTTATGGTTCGAAGGCAGACTGATGGCTAAACTGATCATTTTGCCTCCTGCCGCTCGCTACCTTAAAAAGCTAAAACAAAAACCTCTGAAAGAAAAATTTCAGGCCATCATCGACCAGCTTCTGCTGGATCCATATTTCGGTGAACCTAAAACTGGCGATCTTAGCGGCGTACATTGCTGTGATATCTCCCACAATAAAACCAACTACGAACTAGCCTATACTATTATTGAAGAAGATGAAGAAACCGTTGTCGTAATACTTGCGGGTACCCGCGAAAACTTTTATGAAGAGCTGAAGCGATACATGAACAGGTGATTGGGCATATTTTTGTACCAGCTTGCAGCACCATTAACCCTGCCTCCTTAAATAGTTTTCTCTTTATATGTCGATATCTGCATCAACTGCGGTATTGCAGGTACGGTACTCTCTTATCTATATCCGGCAATATAAATCTGACGCCCTGGCCGACCGCCTGCATACCAGCTGCATCATCGTACATCATTCCGCCAGCGATGACGTATCCGCCGAAGAGATCTACCAATGGCACCTGGATCAGGGCTGGAGCGGCATCGGCTATCATTTCGTCATCAGGAAATACGGCACCATTGAAAGAGGAAGGCAATTAAACAAGATCGGAGCCCATGCCGGCAGCGAACCGGAGATCGAACAGATCGAAGCCCTGCTGTCCCTTATCGATTACCTGGAAGAGTTCTACGGAAAGAAACTTACGGTACTCAGGCACTGTGACGTTTACTCCACCGCCTGCCCCGGCAGCAAATTCCCCTGGCCGCTGACCGTTTTAACTGAAAAAGATGACTGGAAAAAAGCCTTGGTCAGCCGTGCCCTGGAAGAAAAACTTATCAGCGAAGAACACGACCCCGATGACAAAGCCGACAAATGGTTTGTCCTGGCAGTATGCTTAAACCTTTTGGACAGGAAGCACGGGGACTGACCGAGGAAGCTTAGAGCCTGTCTGAGGAAGCATGGGGACTGTCCCTGCCGTTTCCCGAAGGGAAGCTGAGGGACTGTCACCTGTGCTTCCAATATGCTGGGGGACTGTACCCATGCTTCCTCCCCCGTGCTTCCGGTAAAAAAAGGAGGTAACCCATAAATGACAACCAGAATACCCAAAAACATCACCCCGAAGAAATTTGCCAAATGGCTCAAGGAAAACACCAAATGCGAAGTAAAAATCAGAGGGCAGCGCGCAGAAGCAGTCGTTTATTCCGAACAGACAGGACTGGGGCGCTATATACCTTTGCTAGCCCGGATGAATGACGAGGTACTGGAAATAACCGAGTTCGTAAATGACTATCATCACTTAAAGCCCGCCCGGACAGCCATAGAAAATGAAGATGAAGCCTTCGCCCCGGTACCGTTTTACGACTGGGTCCAGGACCAGTACCTGACCGCCAGGGATGTAAAGATCACGAAGATAGAGATATGAAGCAGAATACAAATCAAAGAGAAAATGCCCGGTCAGAAATGATTGGGCATAATTTGTATAGGGATTGTCAATCACATTTTTCAGATATACACTCTCTGTATCACCAATTCTGGGATAAATCTTTTTGCTGTCTGGAATAGTCATAATAACCTCTGTTTTCATTCGTTATTTTCAAAAAGACTATTCCAGTAAATACAATGCAGCGTTTCACTGATATCACATCTTTTCTATGGTTCTTTAATTATAAACTATATCATATCCACATTTATTTTCAGCAATCATGCAGATAAATTGGCGTAAGGCGTTTGGCTAGGAGGGGTGCAAAAATCGCCTCGCATAGTACATGTCTTGAGCAACTTTTTGGGGATTATTATCAAAAAGTATTTATGATTATACCGCCTAATAGATAAAAATCGCTGGCAAAGCGGACATCTGGCAAACAAATCCAATGGCTATCTGTTACAGGCTTATACCACTTTTTCGATATTCAGTTTTTGATATCATGCTTAAAGTGCATGATTTCCGGATAATTAGCTCGATATACGGCTTCTTAATGCTGAGCTAAGCGCGATTTCTGCAAATACATAAAAGCTGGTCTTTTAGATCTTGGTCATGCTACCACATCCTTAAAACAAATCAATCGCATTGTATGGCATATTGCCCCTCCTCATTGATTCGATCAAGCCACTGAGAAAAGTACCCCACGCTACGCTCTGTAATACGCCCAATCAGCAGAGTTCGATCAAGCAGAACATTATATTCTTCGCAACTAGTCTCCGGCAGCAAAGCGCATGCGTGACAAGCCGCAAGATTCATCGCCTTCCTTCCTTGCCCGTTGCTCTCATTACAAACCGGATCGTTTGAACACCACCGAGCATTTTCCAATGCCGATATAAAGACTTTTTGCAATCGTTTGGGAAGCCCCTGACGAACTAATCCGCCTAATGTTCCCTCTGAGTCGCCGCACGCGGTATATATTAAAATTCCGCACATTGGGAAATCCGAGTGTTCGATATCGCAGTAAATACGCTCGCGCAACGATGCGCTGTTATATCCACTCTCAAAACTTAACCGCTGTATAAGCAGGTGTGATAATGTGTGTAGGAAAATAAATTTGGCGTTTATTTTACTTTTCTGTATACGATCGTCAAGGTTTGCATTTTTACAAAGCTGGGCAATCTGATTAGCCACGTGGGTGCTACCATCAATCCAGTCGGATACAACATCATTATCAAATTGAATAAAAATGCCTTCACCTCTGACTTCATAACCGGGATACCATCTGGTTTCATCACGCTTGACGCATTGAAACCTTCCCTCATCCTGTGGAGGAATGCCTAATGTCCCGGTACTTGGCGGGTCGAGTCGTGTAAAGCCTATTAGTGCACGTACCTCCCTAACCTTGTGAAGAAGTGCCACTTTTATTACACCGGGTATTTCGTATTCACTTCCATTTATTTCTTCACGTTGAAAATCATCGTCGTCAGACTGTGGTGTCGTACCATTTAGCGCGCTGAATTCCGCCTGACGATAAACTTCAGAAGAGGAATCGTCTACTTCGGAATCGGTTTCTTCGTTCCATAAAAGAGTCTTCAGTATTGGTCGAACGAATCGTGAGTCGACGTTAATAGCGGAGGAAAGATCGGAGAGCCATTTTTCAAACCGCTTGACAATATACGTAACTCTTGTACCTGGCTCAAACTCTTCATTATCTTTGACTTTCGATTTATAATCCATGAACTCCGCCGAATTCCTAATTTTTGTTCTCAGGTGGTCAGAATAAGGTGGTATAACGAGCGAACTGTCAACTTTGGGATAGTATACGACCGATGCGCCGCGTTGCTTTGCCTGAGGAATGCAATTGCAATTCACGTGACGATTGCTCCACGGCATGTTTCCATTGCACCCATAGCCCTGTATTTTCTTTGAAAGGCTGTCTTTATCAAAAGCATGTTCCAATGATGCGTTTGCGTCGCAGTGCTCACAAGTGACCGTTAAACCTTCCAGACCAGCCGTAGAGTTAACCCCCGTCTTAAAAAACAAATTCGGTTTATTGCATATCGGCTTATTAGATACTGCGTGAACCCATTCTATCCAAGGGAAATCGTCGATGTGGCCAGCAGCGCATGCAACAATAATACGTGCGGGAACCAAACCGACTCCCCTACCTTTACTTCCTCTGCATTTATCACCAAGACAAATAGGTTTCCTCATATAGGGGTCACCATTTTCCCCACGTAAATGTTCTTTGTTGACCTTTGTCCAATAAGATGAATACTCCTTGTACCACTCCGTAAGCGGGGCAAGCCTTCTGCACTTTGGGCAGAAGTACCATTGGGGAAAACGCGTGTAAGCAATTCCCTTTTGTCTGGGATCACTCTTATCGTGTGGAATCGCAAAAAAATCGACGCCCAACCGCTGTTCTAGACGTTCGTCACTAATCAATTTGAAGTCATTCTTATCACCCCAATATTCGGGCGCAACAGTCATTAGCGTCTGATCCGGGAAGTCGACCATAGCTCCCACACCGTATTGTAGAATTGCTTGCGCGGCACGCACGCTATGTGTGATCTTATTAAGCTTAACTTCAGCTTTCGGTTCGTTGTTCAAGTTTATTCCTCCTCCCATATCAACATACGCGCCGACAACATCTGATCGACGTTTCTCATTGAAGTCAGAGTTTCGTTTGCCGGTTCTTTATTTGTCCATGTGCCAAAGGGCCGCAGTAGGCGATGTTCGTTTGCTACGAGAGGCTTTATCATAAATTTCTGACCGTAATACAGCCGCTGGCCTTCGGGTGTTGCCTCCGCTCTGGAAGCCCAGGACTTAAAAAATTCATCGATTTGTGTTGAAATAGTATTCAGATCAATTTTTTCACCCGACTGAGCATGCTTAAAAATGGAATCGATTCGTTGCAGCAATTCCTTTTTGATATTTTCTAAAAACGGAAAATCTCCGGTGAAATTCTTTGCATCTATATCATCTTTTAGGCTATTGTCACAATGTCTTGCCAACCCTACAAGCACTGCGTGCAACGCACGGTCCAGGGAAGGTTGAGAAAACGGAGTTACGCTGGTCGGCTCAACATATCGATAAAAAGAATTGTGATACGCATGAAATTGCTCATAGTGAGAACGATCGCGACTCTTAGTAGCATCATATATCACGCAAACAAGCCCAGGGTATTTGCGTCCGACTCTGCTTGTCGCCTGAATATATTCACTTGTTAATTTTGGTTGCCCGACAACCGCCATCAAATTCAGTCGCTCGACATCGACCCCGACGGATATCATATTGGTGGCAAGCAACACATTTACGGCATAATTCTTTGCCGCTTGGTTTTCTTTTGAGTAAGTTGTTTTTTCTAGTTTTTTTAAGCATTTTACAAGTGCGGTGGTCGGGACACGGCTTGTCAACTCGTCAGCCATTGCAATTGGACGGATGCTTTTATCATTGGCAATCCGACGGCAAAGTCGTTTCATAAAATCCTTGATATCGTCGTCTACAAGCCCCGAACATTTTCCCAGATCACGCAAACTGTTGAAATAGGCGGTAAGTGTCCAATATTGATCTTTGATATTGTCTTCCGCATCCAGCATGTTAACGTATTGTAGAAGCGTAGACATTACCTTCGTCTGAAGCATAGCCTTTGTCTTGCCCGATGGGAAAACGCCTACATATAGGCGCCCAGGTTTCTCCCTATTTTCAGCTTCCTTGGCGAAGAACGCATCGGCTGCATCAAGTCCGGACGGTGGGAACTGGCGTGCAATACGATTGTATAAATTTCTGCATTGGTCTCCAGCTCGGCGAATCGTAGCCGTGGATGCCACGATTTTCGGCCAGACCCCTTTTGATGAACACAAGGAGTCTATCGATGCTTCGTACAAGCCGACAATGGAACCTAACGGACCGGATATCAAATGCAACTCGTCCTGAATAATTAGTTCCGGTGCCCGATTATTTGTGCCCAAACCAAAAAAGTTCCCGACTTCCTTGTTCCAGGCTATCATTGCAAATTTATCAACGGTGGCAAAAAGTAATGTAGGTGGAGTACGATACAGCTCCTCATCTACTACTTGGACGGGCAATCGGTTTTCATATGGGCATCCAGGCCGAATACACCTAATATAAAACCTACCATGGTCGTCAGTTTGATATCCCCATGCGGCTTCGCCGTTTAATTTTTCTGCTTCTTCTGTGGGAACCAGGCTTGCTCCACACCATGGGCATGTCAAAACTTGAAATTTATTATAATGATCATTCCTGAAATCCAACGGGCCTATGGCGGGATTTTTTAAATCTTTGCTTATTTCTTTCGCGCCTTTTGGGTAAGGTGACGAGTTTTTGTTTGGCGTATGATCCCCACCGATCCATAGACCGGCTGTAATCTGTTCTTTCCATCGTATATCACGTCGTCGACTTTTGTTCCACAATTCCGCACGAACTCTGTCACACGCACAGATCAGAGTACTAGCGCGGGAAAACTGCTGCGAAGTAAGCAATCTCAGCGTATATCGCATTAAAACCGCCGTACCTTCCGAAGTATCCGGATATTTGAGCTTCCTGTAAAAGATCACGAACGCTGTTAGAGCCAGATAAGCCTCCGTTTTTCCACCGCCGGTTGGGAACCAAATAATATCGACAATGTTTCTGTCTCTTTCCGTTTTGTCAGGACTCGGTTCCGTATCTGTCAACCCGCAAATGTTCATTAGAAAAAAGGCGGCTTGGAAAGGGTGCCAGATGCTGACATCGGGATCATTTAAATCAACATCCAATTCTTTATAATCGATATCCTGAAATGGGACCAAAAATGGATCCTCGTCGTCCGGTACATTCTGCACTTTATACCGATGCTTCATCTGCATAAGCATGGCGCGATTCGCCAGAGTAAACGCCCTCATTGCGTCTGTATTTTTTCGTAAGCAATCAAGGCCTTCCCTCATTCGTTTAGCAGCGTCTCTACATAATTGGATATGCCGGTTCGCAATCTCCCGCTGATGGGTTTCAAGAGATAATACGTCCAAACAATCAATCCAGTGCTCATACGCGGCTACAAGCTGCCCAAGGGCAGACAGCTTTTCGTATGATGTAGCCGTTGACAAATCGGACAAGAACTTGAGTGAGAGAGATTTTTTATCCACACCCTTTCTCAGCGCATATTCGAAATCCATTTGTGGAACCTCAGTATATGGCATAAGGTCGGTGAGTATACACCAATAAGTATTGTTTATATCCCAAAATGCAGAAATACCATGACCTGTGGCATAATGTTTTCGATTTCGATACATCAGGGCAAGTGAACATTCTTCGTCATCCGTTGAATATCGCATATTTTTGGTATAAGCCAACACGCTCGTAGACGGGTTCTTTGTCGATGCCACCTCTATTTTAGGCTGAAAAATCGTATTCGTACCATCGTAATGCCCCGTTCCATTGTTATATAACATAATGGTGATGGTATATCTACGATCGGCGATCGCATTTTTCACTGCGCGCATGTATGCGAAACCAACCCCGCATATGTTAACCGGTTTGCCATCGAGAGGTAGATTAACCGTTTCGCCATGTGGTATTCTGACAAATGCTTTTCTCGGGTTACATTGGGCTGCAAGTTTATATAAAACTCTTGCCATAGACTCATTGTCTTTTAGATCGGGCATCGACAATAATGCTCTTACATCTCTTCCAGTAATAAAGTGTTTTAATCTCATCACTGACCCTTCGAGATAAACATGCTCGTCCAAAATATTTGCATTATCAGCAATATTCACGCCGCAGGGTACTCTGCTGTCGGTATACAGGGCATGCCTATATGTGGCGAATGAGACGTCAACGACGATGTTATCAATATCATGATCTACTATAAATGTAATACCAACCGAAGAAGGCCTGTCCTGCATGGAGAGGGCAATCACTTCATCCATAGTATCATCATTTAAGCTGGCTGTTGCTGCGAGATCGCCATATGTTTCCGTTTCTGCCCCGACAGATTCCGTTGACTCAGTATCTTCATCTATTCCTCCGGTATCAGGTACCGACGTATCATTGTCGGCATTCATTTTGTTATCCTTAGTCGGGTATAAGACACCAACATAATACCTATCTTCGGGTAAATCGGTAATCAACTCATGTTCTTCATCGGGCAGACTACAGGATACTCCATTATCGGATGACTCACCGGACCCGGGGCCCACGACCTCTTTGTATAGATTATTAAAAAGAGCTCTTCTGGCAGATAAACATTCATTTCTCAATTACTCAACCTCCCGATCGGCTTATTGACTAAATATGCAGGTATATAACGCTCACAAGGCATGATACTTTCTATCTCAAGTTTACGTGCGTATTTGCTGGCATCACCTAAATATAACTTTTCCTCATCTGTTAAAGAAGCATCCTCACCTTCTTCTCCATGTCTTGTCGTTGAATGAATAATGCTGGACTGTACATAACCCAATATCTTCATTCGTTGACTGCGAATAACATCGCATGCCCGTTTATACAGGTTAGCTTTATCGACGATTTCTTCGTTATCCGCAGCCAATCCTATCGCAATAAATGTATCGACATCCCGCGGACCAATAATCGTACCATCTTCCCGAAGCCAAGTACCTATGGTTGCCGGATGGCGCGGATAACCGTAATCCCGCATTCGATCGGAAATATTCTGATAAGACAACGAATTTGCATTAATGTAATCGATCAATACTTCTTTCCAATGTCGTGATCTTGCATAATTTTCCTTTAAGAAATGGTTGCCTCGTAGAATTAGTTGCCTAAGTATCTCATCTACGAAATCTGTAATTTCCGAACCAATTGTTGAAAACACAACGATATCTCCTGCACAAAGATCGGCAGGTGATTTTTCAATCAGTTTTTCGGTCGAAGAGTCAAAAACATAAACTGTATAATATTGAGTAAACAGAGCCCATTCGCCGGTATCAAATTGAGCAAGCCTTATTGCACGGATCGGTGTGGAGCCAGGTCGGCTTATATTAACATCGTGCCCTATTGTAGCCTCAATTTCTATATTGATCAGTTCAATTTCAGTTTGCTCCGCTTCATCAAGCTTGGTGTCACTATACTTCTTATTAGGAGCAAAGTCTTCGTCTTCTAAGGTTACACCTAACAAATTAACCGTGCTTTTTCTTGCAGAACTGTTTATATGAGCAAAAGCACGATCAAGCATTCTTTGGTAGCAATCGTTTTTCAATGCTTCGCTTTCATATTCAAATACAATAGTTTCTTTCGCCGCTCTTCCCGCCAACGGATTATATCTGTCTTTCTTCATATTGGGAGTGGCGGTTATAATAATTCGTTCCACATCGATACTTTGTGAAAGCCCCGATATTACTGATACGGTTTCGCTGTCCATACAACCGCAGATTTTGCGAACAACATCGATATAACTGCGTTTGGGTACGATTATATGAAACGATTTCTCATATTCTCGTGTTTTCGCAACAAAATGCAGCAATGCCTCTCTTTTAGGATTTACGTTATAAAGAGATGAATATGCTTCAGCCAATATCAAGTATATCGATTCCACCATATCTGTTATTTCGTCATTAGCCGAAATAACTGTCAATTCGTATAATTTTTCAATTTGCTTTCTAGGGGAACGAGTACCGACAAGACCTTCGGAAATTAAGTATTCATATTCGCTCATTGTAAACGATGCTTGTTCAAAGAGATTCAAGAGACCACACGCACACAAGATAAACTCATCGATATCGGAAGTGCGGTTATTTAAGCGAATAAGCCGTTTGAGAAGCGATTTGCATACTTTAATATCAGCCAACGCATTCGAAACAGGCACTGTGATCCTTTCAACCGTACTATCAATCGTTCTGTTAATAGCCGCCATAATTGTTTTATCATCCTGATTTAACGGTTTGTGATATAGATCATCTATTGTAGAAAGCAAAACAGCGCTTGACCATACCACGGTCTGCACTCTTTCGTCAATAAAACTATTCATTACTTCGGATACGTTACCAGCAGATTGTAAAGTTATAAGGTGGCCGTTTTTTCGACGATTTACCTGTTCTCTAATATCATGAATTTCTGACTCCGGAGCCGCATGGGGTTCAATGTCGAACAGAATGACCGTGGAAATACGTTTCAGGAAATCCCAATCATCGTAAAGCAATTCGCGAGCAAGCGAAATTCGATTCGTAAACAATAAAGCAGGTTCCGGTTTACCTACTGCACCAAAAAACACTTCATAGTCATCTATAGAACGAACCCATGCGAAAGGAAATGCATCGGCGAAACGATAGCAACGATTCTCATCCATAAACATCAAATTGTCTGCAATGTGATATGCGGTTTCTTTTGGACAAACGATCAACGTACAAAGCGGCATAGTTATAGCTTGATCACGATATTGTTCACCGACAATACGTTGAAGATAATCACTAGCATCCAAATAGGAACGTACGGTACCCTGTCTGCCCGTCCGAGATGAACTTCCAAAGTATGGTCGAATGTCAAGCCCGCGTTTCAAAGGAATCTTTGTAAGGGAATTAGACGTTGTGCTTGTATCGTCTGAGGCCAATATACACATACCTTCTTCAATCCCTTCAAATCTATATCTTTCCCCGCGGCGAATTACGGGACAACCAGGTGAAAACTGCTCATAGTATTCTTTTAGATCAACAGTACCGTCTAAGACACATGCAAAAGCAGCGCTTAAAATAGCACTCGATAATATTCTGTCTGTACCTGGGTGAATGATTAAAAGTTCGTTGTCTTTGTTAGAACTTGAAAAAATGTGAAGAAATAAATCACTATTCAAGTACATATATCGGTTACAGAGCAGAGGAATTCCATTTAAAGTTAAAGACAGATCACGCACCATGGAGTATGGTTTAAGTTCTTCTTGATACATGTTTTAATCACCGCGTATTCTTCACAAATCAGTACAATTTCAGGTAAATTATAACATATTTATCATATTAGTTGATTTTTATATATCTATGCCATCTGATAAATAATGACGTAGAAAAATAAAAAAGAGGTATCTTAATATTAAAATTAATATTGGATACCTCCAAAGTTTGTATTACATGCTTCAATTTCATAAGCAATTCATCCTTATTGGCCCATAGTAGGCTAACAAGAACTCTTGTTGAGTAATTTAGTATTAAGTTACTAAGTAAACTTAATTACTCAAGAAAATCTCCCTAGATACTCTTTTTAGATTGTAATATTGCGATATACCTGTGCCCTTGGTAAATCGCATTGGATCAAAATCTTTTGGACGGACATACCAACACTGTGCGAGTTTACATTCAACACTAACGGCTGCACAAGCTACTGCTTGGATTTTAGATCCAGTCAACCCAAACTCAACGTTGTATCCTCTGTCAACATACCACGTAACAAATTGTTCGGTTAACCAATCTATAACGAGCTTAAGATCGTTTGAATTAACTTCATTCATCCTAGATAACCGATAATTCCAAGCAGCTACTTCGGCAGCGATTCTAGCAGTTTCGTTTCTTGGTGTTCCTGCTGGTGGGACAGCTATCTCAACCCGGTCATAGTCTCTATAATCCAACAAAGATAACAATCGCTCATGCTTTGCAGATACAAAGGCACATAACACTTTACGAAGTGACTCATCAATATCGGTATTTATTAATCTCTCCAATTTATAAGGGCCTTTTTCACCTGTAAGTACTTTCGATAACGACTTCAGTAACAAGGCATAATCGCTGTTGCGTTCCGCTTCCAATATAACTTGTAGATCTTCATCAAGTGGATAATACATTTGAGCTAAAGTATGGCAAAACCAAACATTTCCTGTTTGCCTTAAAGCATTGCGGATTGCCCAAAAAAGTACTGGTGTAGCTAGTCCTGTTATGTCTACAAATGTTGGCACACTTGGTAAAATAAGGCCATTCGTTAAAACATCCTCGTACGAAATAACTTCAGTTTTTACACCATGATTTTTGAGTAGTCTTTTAATCTCTCTGCTATTTCCACGTTCCGGATATTCAATTGTAATTGCTTGCTTTGGGGTAAAAAGGGATAGCCACCGATCGGTTGATTCCAATGTTCGGTCTTCAAACCCCAAACCGAGAATTGCTAATTCAATGTTAGCCAGACTTAGTTCTTCAGCTTTTAGGTCCTCTACCTCAATTCTTCGTTCAGGTGCCACATATAGTAATTCCAATTCCTTCTTTTTCACTTCGAAAAGAGATTCTTGAGCATATGTACTAACTGTCGATTCTTGGTTTCGTGTTTCGGAAATAATTTTTACCTCAAACTCCTGATCATCATATTCGGCCTCTATTCCGCCTAAACGCCGAAGAAAGATTTCCTTCCCTCGTTCAGGATGCTCTAGCCATTCTTCCAATTGCTCTCCCGAAAGCTCGAAACGATCCCTGTCAGCCAAACCAATAAAACTTGACAGTCCAAATAGTTTACGATATGTTAATTTGAATTGTTTGATAGGATCACTATCTCTTGTTTTAGTGCGGTGTGCTCCTCCTTGTAGCACAAACACCCCTGCATCAATAAGTTCTCTAATTTTATTGAATTGTTGTGTCGTATCACCGGTAGTAATACTGACATATATACTTGAATACTGTCGAATCCTTTGTGGACTTGTAACTTTTTCCCTGTATGATCGGATCAAAAGTTCATTAGCTGCTTCAGCAAAAGACAAGGCAAAATCCTTTAAAGGGTCATCACGTCTGGTTAGTTCATATAACCTTCTACTGCAAAAATCTAGGAAACTCTGACTTTGCCAATCAGACCGTATGGGAAATTGTCCAGATCCTTTCTTTAAAATTAAATCATAAAGAATAATGACATCCCCAATGTCACCAACACATATTGCTGACACAGCTTGGATTCCGTGATAAGCTGATTTACGTTGCGCGGAATTTGAACCGGATGTTGCAATATTTCGTGCGATTTCTTCCAGAGTACATTCTCCTAGAACATTTCTTGGAGTTGTTTTAGGATGATTCGGATAAAAGGGTACACGTTGTTCCAAAATCCTTTCAACAAACAGCCTTTCTTTAGAATTAACTTTTGTTTTCTCATACACTTCGGCTCCAAGATCAAAAACATCATAATCTCTGCCTTTTCGAGCTGGTTCAACTTGCCCTGGAGATCTGAGAACCATCTCAATTGTCTGGACTTCGGTGGTGATTTTGAAAGCACATCCTGGATCTCTAAAAATTAATGAAGAAATTAGTTGCTCGATCATTTCGGGGTTCAAATACCGGGTGCTAACATCATCCAACAAAAAGAAAACTTTGGATCCTGACCAAATTGGCAAGCATCTCCTTATGGCATCAGCCAAATTACTAAAAGCTATTGCCGGAGGATTTATTAGAGTATGAGGATGTTCAACAAGAACAGACTTATATTTATTAATGAACCTCTCAAGATCATAGTCCGAATGGCATGTATCAATTTTTAATGAGGTATCCATATTAACCTGGATAGCTTCTATAATAAGCTCATAGTAAGCAGGCGTTACATCGACCCGTCCAATTTCCTTTAAATGCCTAACTGCTCTAATTACCATTAGGCAATATGTCAGAAATAAACGTTCTAGTGCTGTCCTTGGGTCGGGCGAAACCCCAGGAACCGTTAATAAACTATTACAAGAAGCGAATAATCCAATATACTTGTCTCCACGAATCCGATAAATTACATCTTCGGGTTGTTCTCCTTCCTTTAAGGCCGCTCTGGCGTGAATGTCCAATCCGCGAAGCAGCATAGTTTTTCCACAACCCCTCATCCCCGTAATTATTAGCGGCCCTGATGCACTAATACGTTTAATCCACAATCCATCAGGATCTACAAGTAAGGATGGCACATACCAAGAATCCAATAGACCCGCATTAAACGAATCATCGAATCTTACTAATTTCAAAGGCTCCTTCCATGTAGATCTCCCTCTTGAAAAATAATCTTTAACAATTTGGATAAGTTGTTCCTCGGAAGGAACTCGTCCAGAATTTCTTGCAGGTAACAAAAAATAAAGAATCCTTTCGAAGGCCTCGGCAATTCTATTGTCTGAATCATCTAAATCGTCTAGGTTAGTTTCATTCTCGCGCAATCTATTCATCATTCTTTGTAAATGTCTGGCCAGCCAGGCTTGGTCACCATACCTTTCTTCAACTAAATCACTTTTACTGGCATCAGAAACTGAACCCAAATCAATCGCCACGGCTCTAATCGTCTCATCCATTGCCTCTGCACGTCGTGCATCCTCGCGTAAGAATTGGATAAGAATATTGTTTGCATGAAGATCGTTGTGATATTTTTGCTGGTTTGTAAACTCTTTTCTAATCCGAAACAAATCAACAGCAATTTGTGCCATACTCCTGGCAGAAACTTCTTGATCTTTGGCTAAATAATCTTCAAGGGTCTCTCCAATAATGTTCTCAAGTACTGCAACATAGCATGGTATTTTTATATCGCCAAAGCTTATAGTTTCTTCAAAATAATCTTCAATGGGAACAATATGCTCGGTATCCTGTGAGACACTCATATGTATGCGGCATTCTTCATCAAAATCCTTCTCGAAAAAAGAATAGATTTCTTTACTAGCCACTTTTAAAACATACTTTTTGTTTAAACGGCCCCTCTCACAACGATATGTTGCACCATAGAAACCTCTCCCAATTGGCTCAATTACTTTATAGTCCCCTATCATTTCTGGGCTCTGTTCCAGCACAAAACCGTAAGTGCGTCCACATTTTGGGCATTTAGAATCCAGCATCTTTTCAGAATAATCGTTTTCCGGGTCAATGAAACAGCAATATTTTCCTGATTTATTCATCACTTACCTCCTCAAACAATAATCCCTTCTTGGGGTAAGGTCTGACTCTAATTGTTGCATCGAAGAGCTTAGTTGGATCAGTATATGATTTTTGCGTAAATCGAATTGAAGCTATTTGTTCTCCTTTATTAACATATTGGCCGGGTATTTTTACAAATGTGATACCACAAGGATCAGGGAAAAGGCTCAAATTATTTAAAGCTTGAGCCTGAATACTAGTAATGATGTCCCTTATCATATCAATATTCACTTCTAAGAATCCCTCTTCCTGTGCCTGAAGGTCAAAAGTCGGTTCCTTTTCAACCTGATCCACTCGTATTTTAAATGCTTCAAATGATGTTCCTTGATTATGAAGATTGTTACTAAATAATGTTAAGATATCCGAACGCGATGGGTAGCTGGTAGCTTTTAGATTAGCTCTATTTGCCAACGATTTTGCCATCGCATAGCACATATCAATATGGTTCTTAAGCCATATCGGGGTTTTGCCTTCAAAATACCTAGAAACAGCCACCAATGCTTCACCACGACCGATGTATGGCTGCGGCGGTATTGTGTTATCCGTTAAAAAACAGACACCATTACAATCAACCAAAGCTGCCACTCGGCAGAAGCATTTTGCGTTTTCTCTCGCGGCTTCCCATGAGGAGCCAAAATTTCCATGAGGAGCTACTCTTACATCTAATCCGGCAAATTGAACACCTACTGCTATTTTCTTTGCTAGTATACTTGCAATGACCAGTGGAGGGTATATTAACGCTCCGTGTTTTTTTCTATATTCGAACAGTTTTGCATCCAAAGGGGCATATTTAGCCGAAGCCAAGAAGTGAACATATCCTCCCTTTGAAAGAATATGAACAATCTCCTTCTCTTCCAAATCATATCTGTACCCTGGTATCTGAGCCAAAACATCAATACCACCAGCTGGTCTTCCAGGAACACCCAGTTTGGGTATCGATAACCCGAATGCATTAAGAAAAAGTGGAGTAAAAATGGTTGTCAGTGACCCCGGACCTCCAGTTGAAGCAATATCCGCTTTGACCGGCCCATCTTTTTCTCGTAACATTACTCCAGATTGAGCCAATTTTTTTGCTAAATAAGCTATATCTTGCTCCCCAGCCTGGTTGTACTTAAAGCAATTAATAAGCTGCTCCATGCTACATTCTGAAGATTCATTGATAAAACTATCAACAACATTTTTAATAGAATTCATAAATATTTTTCCTTAGATTATCATTTTTTGTTCCACCAAGTATTGCACGATCCAGGCTAGGTTGCTCGGATAATATTTTAACTTACGTCAAACCAATTTTCCATTTCATAACATATCCAGGATGTCCTTTATTCTTTTAATGTTTTGTATCCTATAAGCTTAGGAGTTACCAGCAGGTTTTTCACTTATCTACCTGAATTGGAGACATAAGTTACTGAATATATCGTTATAAGCTGAAAATCCCCCTACTGTTTTGATCATAACCGCCGAAAATCACTTTTAATGAGGTCGTGTCTAAGCACCTCAATGCTCATTTAATCATTTATCTTCTCTCTTACTTTACCTCCATTAAATACTCAACAACTTTCACTGCATGTCGTCTAACCATTTCCGGAGGCAAAGCGTTACCAATCATAACTGCAGCATTACCTTTCCCTTGGTTTAATGAAAAACTGTAATCTGGTGGGAAAGACTGCAAAAGCGCTGCTTCTCTTAGGGTAATGGCCCTGTTTTCCTCTGGATGAAGGAATCGCCCTTTTGATGGATTTGTACAGCCGCTGGTTATGGTCGGTGCGACATCATCCCATTTCATTCTTCCATATACATCCTTAAACCCATCGCATTTTTTATGACATTTAAGTTGTAGTGTTTTATCAAGATCTTGCCTTCCGCCTCCATTTTTTGTGATACCGGCAATTCTCTTCCGAACAATATCCGTCCTATGCTCTGGTAAATCATGAAGAATATCTCCACTCTCACCAGCAGGCAGAAGATCTGTGATTGTAGCACGCACAGTTCGATGATTGAAATCGATTTCTGCAAAATCCGCAATTCCTTTTAGACCAGCTATTAATATCATTCTTCGCCGGCGCTGCGGAACACCAAAATCAGCTGCATTTACTATTCGAATTTCATATTTATAGCCATATTTTTTGAGTCTTCTACATACTGTGTAAATCCTATCATCCTTGGCTAAAGAGGGAACATTCTCCAACATAATTGCTTTTGGCCGCAATGCACGGACAAATCGTAAAAAATCAAAAATCAGTTCATTTCTCTCATCCGTAATGGTTCGCGATCCGTTTAGTGTTTTTAATGTTGAAAACCCTTGACAGGGTGGGCAGCCCGCTAATAGATCCAATTCCTCGGGCTCAATTTTTAACTCAGTCAATACATCTTTCGCTTTTAGCTTTCTAATATCTTTTTCCCATAGTTTTGTTTGGGGATGATTGATTTTATAGGTTTCAGCAGCCAATTTATCAATTTCAACAGCCCCTATAACATTGAATCCTGCCTGCTTCAAGCCTAGAGTCAATCCTCCACATCCGCAAAATAAATCAATTGCAGTTAAAGCATCATATATATTTCCTTTATTTATAGCTTTCATATTTTCCAACAAACATACCCCCAACTTATATTAATTTGAGATTGTGTAAAAAAAATCCTGCCAAAAAAGGAGAAATTTTAGCAGAATTTCCTCGGGATATATCTCTAATTTATTATTGTTTCGCATTAGTCATTGAGTAAAAGATCCCGAGTAGAGCCTTTTCTATGGGCAATATATTCGATCAAATTGTTTCATACGGCTATACGATTATCCAAGGCTTCATTCTCACTCTTAATATAATCCAAAACATCTCTAATTCTAAGTAAATAGACAAAATTTTGGATGACTCTGCTGAATCAATTGGGTCCGTCTGAATCATGATCATTTCGTCGCTAAGCTGATTCAGGTACTGGTTCATGATTCATGATTTGTTCGTATAGACCGAAAGATAACATGACAAATATACAACAGCATGTTTAATTAATAAATGGAATCATACTATGTGCAACCCTTTCAAAAACAGGAACAACAACTGAATTCCCAAATTGTTTGTATGCCCGAGTATCAGATACAGGTATTATAAATGAATCATCATAACCCATAAGTCTTGCACATTCACGCGGGGTTAGTTTCCGGGGATTCAGCTCAGGGCCCTGATCAACAAGAATTTCTGATCCGTCTTTATAATATCGGGCTGAGAGTGTCCGGGCAATGGAATCGCCATTTACAAGACCAAAACCGAAACCATTTCCTTTAGTTTTGTGTTTTTCCGCGTAACGTTGAAGATATTCCCAAAGATTATCAGTCAGAGTATATTTTCCGAGTACGCAATTCCTCTTATGATCGAAATAATGATCAGCGTCATGCGGGATAAAAGGCTCAGTTCCGTCAGTTTTATGCAGGATGCTGCTCATTTTAATTACGCTCTTTTGTGGCAGATTTAAAATTTCCCATGAAAAATCAACTTTTTTGGCAAAACCAACTATAACAATACGTTCCCGGTGCTGGGGTACAAAATGCTGACCATCGATAATCTGTGTATATACATTATATTTAAGATCATTTTCGAGGACATTCATAATTGTTCCATAAGTTCTGCCTTGATCATGTGAACAGAGGTTTTTTACATTTTCCAGAACAAACGCCTTGGGTTTTTTAGCAGCAATAATACGTGCCACATCAAAAAATAAAGTTCCCTGGGTTTTGTCCAAAAAACCATGTTCCCGGCCAAGAGAGTTTTTCTTTGAAACGCCGGCTATAGAAAATGGCTGGCAGGGAAACCCGGCAAGTAAAATATCATGTTTTGGTATTTCCTCGATTTTTTCAACAGTTATATCACCGGCAATTGGTTCATCAGAAGGGAAATTAACTGCGTAGGTTCTTTGGGCATATGTATCCCATTCACTTGTATAAACACATTTGCCCCCTTCTTTTTCAAACGCCAGACGGATACCTCCAATTCCGGCAAACAGGTCAATAAAAGTGAAAGATGAAAATAAATCTGATTGTGGAATTATTTCGTCAAGCATTTTGGTGAGATTAGGAATAATATAATCCTTTGGCCTGCAATTTCCGTTAATCCAACGACGTACAGTAGATTCATTGACTCCGATTTCCCTTGCTATCTGGGCTTTGGATTTGTACTGACTAATAGACTTAAGAAGATCAATTGCTTCCATATGTTGCTGCCTCCACGGGAAATATATATGCATTATGCATGAATAATTCCCAGATGTCAATAAGAAAAGAGAACAATAGTTCCCTTGTTAATCAATGCGTTAAATGATAAATTTTACTAAAAATCATGTATTTAAGGCATATCAATGGAGGAATTCGTTTTTGTTTGATGATAAAGAAAATCTTATAAAGTTTATGACCGCTCATGGTGCTGATAAAATTCTGTTTAAGTGTCTGGCTGAAAATGATAACAGTAAACAGCAGATTTATCTGGGTGGCAGTTTTGAAGCTTTAAATCAAATTCCATTTGGAGAAGTAATTGCCGATAATATTAATGGTAAAGTACCAAATTATAAAGCATCGTTGAATTTCTATTGGATTAGCAATGAAGGGCAAATTAAACTGGCTCCCGGAGCAAAGCTGATATTATATCCTAAATATCCGGAAGTAAGATTATCTGGATTTCTACAGGGGTGCAGCATTGCACCCAGTGAATATCTTCAGCCAGTATCGGCAGGGGAGAGAAAAAAAAATAATAATAAAGACGGGCGAGTTCTTGTATTGGGAATACACAGAGATGGGCAAATTCTTGCTTATCTTGTTCCTGCCGGGACACCTTTGGCAAATCAGTTTCTTTCAATAGCCGATGATGAAAATATATTTACAAGAATTGATGTAGTATCAGGCCTTGCTACTAAAGCTGAACTTCTGTCAAAAATAAGGAGTATACAGGAAAGAGGATGGATTCCCGGTTGCAGAATAAATTCAAAAGGGTTATTGGTAGATTACAAGGCAATAAATGGAGGAGGATATACCCTGGAGGCATGTCTGGGTATAATTCCTAATGGCAGAGCTGAACCGGACTGGAAAGGGTGGGAAGTCAAATCTTATGCAGGTAACAGAATAACACTGATGACACCAGAACCGGATGCCGGATACTACAACGAACACAAGGTAGGCGCGTTTGTAGTTGAATATGGGCATATCAGTGAAAAAGGAGAAATCTATTTCACTGGTGTTCATAAATGGGGGAGAATGAATGCAAAGACAGGTATGAAAATGATCATTGATGGGTATAACGAAGAAACAAACCGTATTGTAAAGGTAAATGGCGGGTTAACTTTATTGGATTCAAATGGTAATCCGGCAGCTATATGGACTTTTGCGAAATTAATTGAGCATTGGGGCAGAAAACATGCCCGTGCAGTTTATATTCCTTACTTAAGAAACACTTCGGATACGGGTTATGGATATAAGTATATAAATCCTGTCATTTTAGGAGAGGGAACAGATTTTGGTAAATTCCTGAATGCATTTAAAAATGGACTTATTGATTATGATCCCGGATCAAAACTTTTCGTAAATGACAAGGGTAATTATCAAACAAAAGCCCGGAATCAATTCAGAATCAAAACTGTAGATTTAAAAGCGCTATATCATCAGTACTCAATTGAAACTCTGATTTAATAGTTAAGCAAAGTATAGAGGTATTGCAATGGATGTTCACTCAAAGAGTATTCGCAGTTATAATATGTCGCAGATAAAGGGAAAAGATACCAAACCAGAAATTATGGTCAGAAAGTATTTATTCTCCAATGGTTTTCGCTATCGTATTAATGATAAACGTTATCCGGGGCACCCTGACATCATTTTGCCAAAATATAAAACAGCAATATTTATTAATGGATGTTTCTGGCATGTACATGAAGGTTGCAGATACTTTATCTGGCCGAAAAATAATAAGGAATTCTGGAGAAAAAAGCTTCTCTCAAATGTTGAACGTGACAGAAAAAACCATGAGATACTGAGTGCAATGGGTTGGAAAGTAATAATTATCTGGGAGTGCGAATTGCGTAAAGATAAGATTGAAAATCGACTGGTTGGACTTGTGGATGAATTGAAATCCGTAAAATGAAATTGCTTAATTAACATTAATCTGATAATCCCCAAAAAAAGCATCACATATATTAGGTGATGCTTTTATTGAAGGTTAAACTCAATCATTCGTTCATATGTGGTTTTATGAGTTTTTCAAATATCTCACGTCGGTCACCATTTCCTTTATCCTGAAAATCCACTGTATTATACCAATTAATTAAATAATTCTTATCATATTCATTGCCATCAATATACATAAACACACCTGCTAGATAAGTAACATAATCGATACGGCTAGGTTTTGGCAGATTATTATCTTTTATGAAATCAATACTTTTTCGTAAACCTGTTAAAGCAATTAAGAATAATGTTCTTAAATCCTCAATTTCCAATTTACTAATCATTGAGGCTTTAACATCTGATGGTATCGGGCAGAAATTAGTCTTGTGAGGTCTATTTTGTAAAACTTCGAGGGCAGGATTCAGTACAGCTAAGGGAATAGAAAGTTCGGTAGATTTTTGAACTAAAAGATCAGCAAGATTTGCACCATCTAAATGGTCAATGAATTTAGCAGCATACTCGGTATAGTAGTCTACTCCTTTTACTAACATTTCGGTTAACTGAACTTGAACACCAGTTACTCTTGTTCCTGCTAAATTTAGCACTTCAAACCATTCAAGTTGCTCCTCTTCAGTTAAATCATTCGCTATATTGACCGTATAATAATAACCCATAAATTTGTTTCGCACTTTTCCTAACAAATCACTGATTTTGAAACTTTTCAACTCTGGTCTTTTATCAATATATTTTGAAAGCACATCTGAATTTTTATTATATAAAATGCCAACTGGAATTTGACTATCCTTTAAAGATTCATAATTTAAAAGAAACCGACCCGATGTAATATCAAATACAATATTCTTAAAATCAGGATGATTTGAGTAAGCTTTATAATTACATGTCAAACGTTGCTGGCCATCTACCACCGATTGTTTATTAAATAACTCATTCTGTGGAATGGGCTTTCTATATATGAAAGTAATTTGAGTACCAACTTCTCCTCCGATTTGGTTTATTTTGTTGATTGAAATAGGAGATACTGCAGCTTTTCCTCTGAATTGAAAGTTTAACAAATCAATCGATTTTTCAATTTGCCAACGAATGTAGGTCTGAAAACTTGGAAGGAGAATATTCTCCTTTTCAATATCATTACATAGATCTCTTATTGACCTTGGATGAGATTCTTTTGTTGGGTCAAAGTCAGCATACTTAATCAAATCTCTATTAATTCTAACTACCAATATTATCCTCTCCCTTCATAAATAAATATAATTCAAGCAATCGCAATTGTCAATATAGGAATATTAAAAAATAACAAGCAGCTATATAAATTTAGAACACGAAAAATAAATATAATGGCTGTTAAATGGATATAATATTTAATTATAAAAAATAGCAGCTAAAATAAGCTGCTATTAATACACCGTCTTGTAAACGAAAGAGCTATATACTTTTAAAAATTTTATTATCACTGCTTGATTCGAATACAGGATTTAGTTCCCCATTTGCTTTCTTATATATACTCCTATATGCTTCATCCACCGTAATGACCAGCTAAGTTCTTAAACTGAAAAATCTGGAGCTTTCTCGATAAAACGTACAATTCAGAGTTAGGTTTTTGCCTTTGTTCGCAGTTTTTCAATACCCCCGCTTCCCCGGTATGACTCCTCTTACTCCGCCTTTGGGGTTGTCGAGACTAATTCGTCAGATGGCATTTTTATCCTGCTATCCGGTCTTTTTCCATTATCTGTAAACAAATATCAAGCTGTTTAAACCAAAGTTTAAACAGGTTACCGGTTAAGAGATACGGGACAAATTGCTTCTGAATAGAACTGCCGATAATATCGGCCCAAGCGTCATGACTATGCCGGCAAAACCCGCATCTATTAATACCAGAACCAGAGGCAGTTCAACAAGCAGATTTGTGAAAATAAGCAATCCCGATATTCCTGACGCAATAAAAAGCCAATGGATCCGGCGTTCAAGTTTCCCGTGGCGGAAAACTTTTGCAGCACAGAGAAATGATAAACACATAAAAAGATACCCGACCCCTTCCAACGCTCCCGGAATCGAATATGGATAATAGTCGGCGTAAAGCCATAATGATATCCCGTCAGTCATGTTATAAATAAGGTTATGCCGCACTACCGTCATCTGTATATAGTAGTTGGTGCTTAATATGGTTGTGTAAATTGCCGCAAAAACCAGGGCAAAAAGACTCCATATTTTATTTTCCTCTTCTGCCAATGAGTAAATTGTAATTATCATAGATAAAAATGCCAGTGTCAGTAAAAAGCAAGGGATCACCCAGGCTAAGAACGGCAGCTGCTTAAAAGATTCAGCATAGGAATCAATACCGTTCCAGGGAGCATAAAGAATTGGCTGATAAATAATAAAAGCAATCAGATACCAAAGGTTTAGAATTGCAGTCAGTAAAGAAGACCAGAAGCCAAGTTTATATAAATCACGGTTCTTTTCATTAAGGCTTGAAAATGTACTCATTAGTATCTCCTCTCTATTGCCCGGCTTTTATTGATTCCAACGCGCTTATTTTCCTGACCCGCCCGATAATGAGCGCCAGGATCGAAACCAGTAATAATATACATTTATCCATAATCACACCGCTAAATCTTATTTCTTCAGCAGAAGGTCATATCCTGCCTGCACTACCATATATATGCTCGGATTCACTTCATACCTTGCCCGGCAGGCCCATGATCTGTGCGCCCGGGAGTTAACTTATTTCATAAGTATAAATAAACGTAATTTTCAAAATAATAATTATGGAGTGCCATGAGTTTTTTCTACTATGTGAGAACAGAGTATCTTTATACCACAGAGTATGTGCTTTAGAAAATGGGACTGGCAACGGTTGGAGTATGCCTTAGTAATGAAAGACACCAGAAGAGGAGTACATATAAAATGAAAAAATCTATTCTGCCGGCACCAGGGGATATTGCCGGCGAAGCCCTCGAGATCGCCAAAAACTGCAGACATTACGCCATGTGCAAGATTGATTTTCTCGGAAGCGGCATATGTGCATCAGGGCTTATATATCAATATGTAAGTTTCTTTCCCCAGGGCAGAATGGACTTATATGCGGCTATCTGTGAAAATATAATCCCGGTCACGGAACAGTGCGTTGAAATTGCGGCTACTTGTAATTTGTGCGGTAAGTGCGATTATCAATGCTACTATGTAAATGAGATGCGTCCCTCGAAAGTTATGAAAGCACTAAAAGATTATGTTGACGATTATTTGCTAAATGGCGGTGAAATAGTTACTGTGCCGGAGGACCGCATTCTTGCGGAATTGAGAAAAATTGTCGGCCCCATCTGGGCTGACAGCGACCCTGCCATCGGGATAGCTTATCATCATGATATGTGTCCCCATGTAGATTTCAAGATGCCGCAGTATGTTGTCATGCCCGGTTCCAGGGAAGAGATATCTTCCATTATTAAACTCTTAAATTACCATCAGATTCCCTATGTGGTGCGCGGTAATGGTGCATCCACTCATGGTTTGACGTTCAGTGAAGGTGCGGTCCTGGACCTTCAGCGGATGAAGACGATTGATTTTGATGAAAAGAATTGGCTGGTGAAAGTGGGGCCGGGTGTAGCAGCATTTGAGCTTCAGTCGGCAGCTGCCGGGCGAGGCTATAGAGTACATACGGCTGAACCGGCAGCTCTGGTTTGTGCCAATCTCATGACCTCCGGTTTGCTTTCCACGTTTTCCACGACCTATGGTATAGCGGCTGATAATTTCATCGATGCTGAGTTTGTAGCCCGGGATGGATCATTTTTCTCTTTGAATGACATTCATTCTCCTAATCTTTTTTCGTACCAAAATTTAATAGCTGACCATGAAGCTTTTGCCATATGTGTATCTGTAAGCATGAAACTCCATCCGGTCACGGATGACGAAGGGGGAGTTCTGGTACCTTTCGAATCACTTGATAATGCTTTAGGTTTCGCCAAAGAATGTTCAATCCGGCATATTGGCCTCGCTATCGGCATTCTTGGGGAAGAGTTCATGTCTTCTTTTGTTGCCCCGACCAAAAAGCTGGCTGCCGAAGCCAGAGTTACTTTTACCCAAAAAATGGGCGTGCCCTATCTTGTACTTCTCATAGGAGATGTATATGCATTACGTTCGGTCGGTGAGATGGGGTATTCGGTTATCGACCAGAAACTTTTCAAGACCTTTTATCAGGGATTGCCGTCACTTAACTCCGCTGAATGGCTGGATTTACTGGGTGAGCTAACAGACGACGAACCATTTTCTTACCTTAAACTGGGGCAATTCGGTGAACTGGCTGAAATAGCTCTGGCTCCTTCTCCCGCTCAGGCGACGATGGACATAGACCCGGATCTGCGCCCTTTTTTCGAGAAGCTTTACTTGAGGCCGGAAATGAACGATCTCGTCTGGCTGAATACATTCAGGATACAGAGCGCGCGCTATAACCGGGAAAAACCTAGTGTAGGGTTAGTTGTTTATCTCCCTGTCGACACTTCCTTAATTACTGAAATTCAGGCGGGGCTGCAGGATATCGCCCAAAAAAACCATTTAAAAGGCCGGCTCGGGTTTATTACACCCTTTGATAATGGAAAAAGATGCGTCTGGGAGTATGATTATTATTTTAACCACAATGATCCCGACGACATCGCCAGGATTAGGCAGGCGACCCATGAAGCCGGCGCCCTGCTGGATGAGTATTCCGAAAAAACAGGTACGGTAAAGCAGGTCCGTTATGTGGTTAATCGGGGCTGCTGCAGAAAAGAAAATCTGCTGTATACATAAGTGAGGAGGGATACTATGCAGGATGAGTCAGGACGTTCAATTATTCTGACCGGTGCAACCGGGTTTTTAGGTGCTTTTCTGATGGCGGGACTTCTGGAACGAGGATATCAGGTTACGGTATTGGGGAGACCGTCCGGGGATATGAGTCTGTCCGACAGGCTGTCACGCCTGACCAGTTGGTTCAGTATTGAGCCCGGGGAAAATTTGTCTGCCGTTGAGGCGGATTTTTCGAAAAAGCATCTGGGCCTCGATGATAAGGCATATAGCAATCTGTGCGCCAACTCGGGTAAGATCATCCACTGCGCTTCTGACACCAGCTTTGCGGAGCGAAACCGGGAGCGGGTTATGAACACCAACGTAAACAGCCTGTCCTCACTACTTGATCTTGCAGCTGATTCCCGGGCGGAACATCTTTACTACGTAAGCACAGCCTATGCCTGCGGCCGGCGTGAAGGCATATGTATGGAGACGCCGATTACTGCTCAAAGCTTCAATAACGTCTACGAGGAAAGCAAGGCACAGGCTGAAGAGATCATCAGGCGCAGCTGTGAAGACAGTGGAGTGCCGCTTTCCATTTTACGTCCGTCTATCGTATACGGACACTCGAAAACAGGTAAAGCTCTGAAGTTTAACGCATTGTACTACTGTGTAAAATCAACCTTCTCTATGCGGGATATCGTTGTAAATGACATCCGGCAAGGAGGGGAGAAGTCCGGGAAGTGGGGATTTAAGCTGGACGATGACGGCGTATTAAATATACCGCTCAGGATCTGCCTGCCTAACAGGGGATCTGTGAACTTGATACCAGTCGACTATTTTGTTGAAACCGTTCTGTGCATTATCGAGCATTCCGGAACGGATGAAATATATCATATAACCTGCGACGATCCACCGGACATAATGACGCTGACTGAGTACACGCAGCGTTATTTGGGTGTTCGGGGTACCCAGGTACTGTGGAATCAATCTGGCAAAATTACCGATCCCAACCCGGCTGAGGAGTTGTTTGAAAGGTTATTTGAGCCGTATCGTCCCTATCTGTCTGATAACAGGATTTTTGACCGAAGCCGCACCCATGACATCACTAATGGAGCATCTGCTCCCCCTTTTACCTACGAAATATTTGAAAATTGTATGGACTATGCAGTGGCATGTGAGTGGGGTAAAGCAGGCCTGCCCAATTAAAATACCCTTACCCTTTAAGAATCAAGGCCAGGTTTTTAAGCAGTTGCTCTTTTCCAATATCTGTTAACAAATATCAAGCTTATTAAACCAAAGTTTAAACAGGTCGCCGGTTATTGAACTTCCGGCCGCAATCTCATTAAGGCTTGAAAATGTACTCATTAGTATCTCCTCTCTATTGCCCGATTTTTATTGATTCCAATGCGCTTATTTTCCTGACCCGCCCGATAATGAGCGCCAGGATCGAAACCAGTAATCCGGAAATTATGAACAGGAAACCGATGCCCCGTCCTTGCCCGGTGCCGATGATTTGCCCGACAGTTTGGGAGAGCGCCCCGTCAGAATAAAACAGGGGGTTAAACAGGTGATCGGCTAAAAAACCGGCTGACCCGAATGCCAATATGTAACCTGTCTGCGAAATAGCGGAAACCATGGACCATATCCGGCCCTGCTTTTCATTATCTACATTACTGCGAATACCGTCAACCACTTATTCTCCACCGCTGTGCGGCTCTGCCAGATGGCATTTTTATCCTGCTTTTTACCTTAATGTGGCAGGATATCCTATCAACCTGTCGAATATAGAAAATTATGGGAATAATATCATAAGTATTGTGAGAATTGTAGTTAAGCAGATAAAAGGGCATTTTTAGTTTCATTCAAAATTATTTAAGCATAGTTATATAAGAAAAATATAACCTATAAGTAATATTAAACTTAATAAATGTATTGAGAATATAACCTATGGGTAATATAATATAGTGAGGTCAATACGATGAGTCAATTAGGGAAAATAGTATATCCTGAAGTATTTAAAGCTAAATATATAATGACTCATTGGGATTTTGAAAATGATTTAAAGGATGTTCTGGAAAGAAGCGGACAAAAAAATGATTTTATTGGAAAATACAAACAGAGGCTAAGGTTCCTGGATGATCGACGGGATAAATGCATTTTAAAACATGATTGGTTTGAAGAATTAAAACAGGCTGATGGGCTATATTCAATAAAATTTAATAATACTCAAAAGAATATCCGCATAATTTTTACTTTCATAGAATACAACGAACATAAATATGCTTTGTTACTTAGTGCTTTTGCAGAAAAAGATAAAAAGAAGATGAGCCAATACAGCTATAGGAAACATATTCCACTGGCTCAAAGACGGCTCAGGGAGGTTATTGAAAATGATTAATATTAAAAAACTGCCGGATGCGTGGGAAATGATTGATCGATTGAGTGAAGAAGACAATGAAAAGGATGAACTGTATGATATTTACTATAGGATTTCGACTGCCCTTTTTGACTATAGGCTGAAACACGATCTATCACAGAAAAAACTGGCGGAAAGGCTGGGCGTTACTCAGCCTATGGTGGCCAAACTTGAAAGCGGTGACTATAATTATACGATCGAACAACTGTGGAAGATTGCCGGCAAACTGGGTTTTAAGTTCAATATAGAATTTAAAGAACTCGAGCAGGAATTTTCGGTGATATCACAGCCGGAGTATGAGGACAATATAGGCGATTATAATGATTATATGGTGGTGGGAGCATGAACAGCAAAGAGGTATTGGCTGATTTTCAAATCCTGGGTAGCAGAGTCAGTAAATTAATTTTGGATACCAGAATTATAGATGAAAAAGGGCGGACAGATATTTCCTTTGATTTTGATTACAAAACAGATGAGGTGGAAGAGGATAATAATCGCCTGTTGGGCGTCCTTAGTTTTATTGTACAGGTAAAAGCTAAGGTGAAAAATAAAATTCTTTTCAAAATTGAGCTGGAAATGGAAGGGCTGTTTGCTGGCAATAATGAAAGGTTATCTCGTGAAAAATTCATTGAAATGCTTGAGATAAATGGACTGGTCAACTTACTGCATTTATCCCGCGCTTATCTGATGAGTGTTACAGCTCAATCCGGTATTAATCCACCCGTTCGGCTGCCTATGATTAATGTATTGAAACTGCGGGAAAAGAAGGCTGAATCAAGCATTGAGGAATAGGCGCAAGGCTCATTACCATTATCTGTAAACAAGTATAAGCTTGGTTAAACCAAAGCTTAAAAGGGGTGCTGATTATTTTTCCCAATTAAAGATAGTGTAAATGAAACAAAATGCGCAAGTCAAGAACCGTCCCCGGTGATGTAGATTGTCCCACACGGCAGTTCCCCCTTTAATCTATTTAAGATTGATTTAAGCTTGAAGTCATATCATCATTATAAGAATACTTGTAATTATCAAAATGCAAGCGAGGGGAAGTGTAATTTTTTATATGAATAGTATTGAACCTGGTAAAAAGAGAAAGCACCTTATGGTACTGGTAATTATTCTTTGTTTATCTATCAGTTTAGGAGGACTGGCAGGCTGTAGCACTACTAAATCAAGTACAGCCCAAAGCACCGGTGACACCTCGGAATATACTGAAAAAATATTTGGAGATGATATCATCTCCCTTGAAATTATTGCTGATGATACCGAGTGGCAAACGATGCTCGATAATGCTGCAGAGGAAGAGTATATCAAGGTGGATGTTGTTGTTAACGGCACGAAGTTTGAGGATGTTGGTATTCGTCCCAAGGGAAACTCAAGTTTGACACAGGTTGCTTCCACAGATAGTGACCGTTACAGCTTCCGTTTGAAATTTGACGAATATGTGGAAGGTCAAACCTGCTTTGGTCTGGACAGCTTTGTTGTCAACAACATGCTGGGAGACAACACCTATATGAAGGAGTATATTTCTTATGACCTTATGAAAACAATTGGTGTTGACTGCCCCTGCTTCGGATACTCCGATATCACTGTAAACGGCGAACCATGGGGCTTATACCTTGCGGTTGAATTATATAATGATAGCTATGAAGAAAGAGTTTATGATGATACCTCCGGTATGCTCTATAATGTAAAAATGAGTATGGACAATGCAGGCGGACCTGCCGGCAATAATCAGAATATGCCGCAGGCACCAGACAGTCAAAATAAACAAAATGACAATACCCAAAGTACCATCCCTGACATGGCTGATAATGGAGAACCTGCTCAAGGCAAAGGCGGTAACATGGGTGCAAGTGATTCCGGCGGTTCATTGCAATATACAGATGATAATTCGTCCAGCTATAGTGCTATTTTCGAAAACGCCGTTGGCAAGAGTGAGGAATCTGATTATCAGCGCGTAATAACGGCACTAAAAGCTTTATCAACCGGTACCGACCTCGAAAAGTATTATGATGTAGACGCTATTTTAAGATACCTTGCAGCCCATACCATCGTAGTAAATCTGGACAGCTATTCATCATCTATGGCGCAAAACTACTATATTTACGAGAAAGATGGAAAGATTACCATTTTGCCGTGGGACTATAACTTAGCCTGGGGCGGTTTTCAAAATAGTGATGCCTCTTCAGTTATTAACTTCCCGATCGATACACCTGTCAGTGGTGTAGAAATGGCAGACCGTCCGCTTTTGGAAAAGCTGTTTGCCAACAGCGAATATCTGGAAAAATATCATCAGTATATGCAGGAGCTTATCGACAGCTACTTTGCTGATGGAAAATTTGAAGCTAAAGTTCAGGAATTGAATACCCTGATTGCTGATTATGTAAAAAATGATGCAACGGCCTTCTGTTCATATGAAGAATACGAAAAAGCAGTTGAGTCATTTATAACCCTGGGAAATCTTCGTGCGGAAAGTGTAGAAGGACAGATTGAAGGTACTGTTCCCAGTACAACTGCCGAACAAAAAGCCAGCTCTGATAAACTGATCAGTGCAGGGGACTTGAATATAAGCGATTTAGGATCAATGAATGGCGGCAAAGGAGGAGCTCAGGACGAATTTGATAAAAATGGGGGCAATCAATTTCCTGGCGGCAACTAGTTGGAAATGGAAACAATGCAAAAAGCAATGAAAGCCGTGCATGATGCAGGGGGCACAATATAGGTAAATGAAACAAATTGCGCAAGTGAGGAACCGTCCCGATTGCTTCACTTGCGCTCTGCGTTACTGGTTATCGAATTTTCCGCGCAGGTCCCGCCAGGATTCATCCCGTCCCTGCAGGAGCTCGTCAAATTTTCTATTCCGGTCTTTGGCCCGCATTAGCAATGCCTGGTTCAGCCAGATGGTCACTTCGGTCAGATCCAGATCCGTAAAAGCAAGGTTATCCTCCAGGCAGTTGAATAAATACATGCAGACGTTGGTCATGGTGGGCGGAATTATATCAAAGGGATAAACATCATTTATAATGGTGCCGTCATAACGCAGCAGGGTCGATTGGATCACCTGGAGAGCCTGGCCGTCATTTAATGCTTCCTGCTTGTCTTCCGGGGCCGCAACCTTGATCCTTACCTCCCAGGAATGACTATGCATGTATCCGCTGGAGTCTGCATAGCATTTATAACTAAATGGTGCATCCAGGCGCAGTGTGGATTTGCCTGATTCCATCGAAAAGTGCTGCGTAACATCTGTCTTCAATTTCCCGGCTTCGAAAATAATTTCCGGGATCTGCATCCTGATCACCGACTCACTCTTATGAGTCGGACTGACGGCTGGAATTACTTCAGAAGGAAGTATTTCCAGCAGTTCCTCGGCGGGAAACGTAAAATCGGCTGCAGCGGTTTCGAGTTCTTCAAGCCCGGTTCCTGCGGCAGGAAGTATTCCCGGCAGTTCCTCAGCGGGAAACGTGGTATCGCTCGCAGCGGCTGTAATTTCCACGTGCGTTGGTTCTGCAGCAGGAGGTATTTCTGCAAGATTGTCCGGGGATGCCTCAAAGTTGACTGCAGCAGTTTCGAGTTCCTCAGGCCCGGTTCCTGCGGCAGAAAATATTTCCGGCAGTTCCTCGGTGGGAAACGTAATATCGGCTGCAGCGGTTTCGTTTATAACAGGTGCTTGCTCCCGGCCGGGTGCGGGCTTTGATTCCAGTATCCGGGTCAGTTCGGTTATTTCATTTTCGATACGGGCGATGAGATCCTGCTGCGGCTTGACGTTCTTGTTGGAAACGGCCATTATGTTTTCAACTCTGAGTTGTGCATTGCGCAGCAATTCAGAAGCGATCCGCTGTCCTTCGGCCAGAGATGCTTCAAGGTATTGCTGCCGGGCTTCGAATGCAGTAATTTTGGCAGATAAGTCTGCTTCCATTTTTGCAGTTGATTCATAAGAGGCCAGGATATCGTTGAGTTCACCGGATAAGGTATTTAAATAACTATTGTCCGTAAGGCCGGACTCGATTGAATTGTTAAAGTTGTTCATGCTGCTCTCTCTCTTTTTAAGCTTATGAAGGGTCAGCCGATGAGCTTCTGGCTGCTCTTTTTGTCATTGGTTACTAATGTGGGTGTAAAAGCAGTTTCTTCATCAGGATCGAATGATCTCTCCAGCGATGATTTGTATTGATCGATACGCTCGCTGATATCCTGTTTAAACAGCTGCACTTTGATCCGCAGCAGTTCCAGTTCCTTGTTCTTGCGGCGCAGTTCCTCATCAGTATTCTGCTGCAGGAGTTCTGCCCGGCTCCGGGCTTCAGCTTCTATCTTTTGGGCGCTGATCTGTGCAATTATCATTACTTCTGCGATCTGGGTCTCTTTTTGCTGATATCCATCCAGCTTGTTCTGCAGCTTGAGTATTCTGTTTTCGGCAGCCTCCAGTTTTTCCCGGGCCTGCCTGATCTCGGCCTGCAGAGCTTCGAGTCTGGACTGGGCCTCATTGTTGAACTGGGCCTCATTATTGCCCCGGGCTTCTTTATTGACCTGAGCTTGCTTCTCAGGTGCTGTTTTTTTGTTTCTGAAAAATGGGTTGCCCATTACAGTCCTCCCTTTTTGATTCCAGGTGTTGTAAAAGTCGGGCCGGGGTCAAATTGAAGCCGTATACAAAAACAATAACCTGCCTATGCATGTTGCATTAACAGGCCGATAAAACTATTTCAAATAAAGTTCATTTCAACTCATCACCCTGGCAACTGGCTGTCATAACCTGGCAGCCCTGGACCCCTGACTTTGCGTCCCGGTCATTTTAACGAGGCTGCCTTGATCCGGATATATATGTGTGTGTAAATATATTAATAGCTTTCCTATAATATGTCAAGTATTTACAGAATAACATTAATATATGAAATTGTGTTGATGTGATTTTTGAAGCGAGGTCATGAGTGGTCCGGGTATATTTTGTTCATTACTGGTTATAAAATTTTCCGCGCAGGTTTCCCAGGATATCATCTCCGCCCTGCAAAAGCTTGTCAAGCTCGGCATCGCGTCTGTTTACCCGCATCAATAATGCTTCGTTCTGCCATATGGTCACTTCTGTAAGTTTCAGGTTCATAAAGGAAACGTTGTCATCCAGGCAGTTGAAAAAATATGTGCCAATGTTGTTCAGATTGGGGGAAATGATATCGAATGGGAAAATGTCGTTTAAAATGGCTTTGTCATAACGCAGCACAGTCGATTTGATCGCTTGGGGGACTTTGCCGTAGCGCACAAATTCATAATTATCTTCCGGGATCGTGATCGCAATTTTTATCTTCCAGTAATGGTTATGCAGATATCCGCTGTTCTTGTCTGCATTCTGGTAGCATTTGAAATTTACATCTACATCCAGATGAAGTGAAGATTTGTCTGCTTCCTCCGGCAAGTATCCGGCAACAGCACTGTCGTTATCCGGATTCCTGTCCCCAGCAAAGACAGCCGGGGGCTTGGTACTGATTGCCGGCTTGGTCTGAGGGTTGCTGACAGCCGGATCAATGGCAGCAGGAAGATGGACCCGGGGTTTTTCCATGGGCAGTTGACTGCCGGTCACCGGCACTGTGCTCATAACCGGTTCGGACTCCCGGGTCGGAAGCTCTGTCTGCGGTGGGTTGGCCATCAGTTCACTGTCAGTCACCGGAGCTGTGCTCATAACCGGTACGTACTCCCGGGCCGGAAGTTTTCCATGCAGTGTATCAGCCGAAATCCCGGTATTGTCCGCTGTTGTTCCGGATTTTTCCGGATTGGTCTGCTCGGCGGCTGCGGTCAGTGATGCCAGTAGTTCAGTCAATTCGGTTATTTCATTTTCGATGCGGGCGATGAGCTTTTGCTGCGGGATAATGAGCCGGTTTGAACCGGCAGTTATATTTTCAACTCTGAGTTCTGCATTGCGCAGCACTTCAGAAGCGATCCGCTGTCCTTCTGCCAGAGAGGCTTCAATGTATTCCTGCCGGGCTTCGCAGGCCGTAATTTCTGCAGTTAAGCCGGTCGATTTCTGCAGGGTCAATTCATATGCGGCCAGAATATCATTCAGTTCACCGGACAAAGTTATTAAATCAGTACCGGAATGGAGTGAATTGTCAGGATCGTTCATGCGATTTCCCCCCTTTTTGACTTACAAAGACGGGCTAGCCGATGAGCTTTTGCTCGGTCTTTTTATCTTTGGGTACCAAAGTGGGAGTGAAGGCAGCTTCTTCATCAGGATCGAAGGTTCTCTCCAGCGATGATTTGTAATGATCGATACGTTCACTGATATCCTGTTTAAACAGCTGCACTTTGATCCGCAGCAGTTCCAGTTCCTGATTTCTGCGGCGCAGTTCCTCATCCGTCTGTTGCTGCAGGATCTCGGCCTGGGCCCGGGCCTGGGCTTCTATCCTCTGGGCGCTGATCTGGGCATTTATCATTACTTCTGCGATTTGAATTTCGCTGCTGTGGTACTCATCCAATTTATTCTGCAGTTCGACCATCTTGCTTTCGGCAGCTTTCAATTTTTCCCGGGCCTGCTTGATTTCAGCCTGTAAAGCTTCAATTTGGAGCTGGAATTCATTATTGGCCGGCTCCGTCTTGTGATTCGCTTCCTTGTTACCCCCGAAAAATGGTTTGCCCATAATACAGTCCTCCCTTTTGATTCCGCGTGTTTTTAGCGGTACGGCCCCTGTCGAAGCAAGACCGTATATAAATAAAAAAACCTGCATAGGCAGGCTGCACTAAAGGTCGATATACTGTTTATATCACCCCGGCAACCGGCTGTCATAACCTTGCGGCCTTAGACCCTTGGCTTTGCGTCCCCGCCTTTCGACGAGTTTGCCTTTATCAAGATATATATATTACTATCATAAATGCTTTTGCCATGATTGGTCAAGTACCGGCAAAAATAAATTTCGACAATATGCTTGACAGCTGAAAAATCCTATAATAGAATGTTTTTGAAGGCAAAAATAGTTAAATAATGGCAAATAAGTCGAAAGAGGGTGATACAAGGCTGAAGGGCTAAGGTGGAATTATCTGCTGTGCCGCCCAGCTTAAAAAGACATACAGATAATTTTGCAACAACCGAAACCTTAGTACAATCAAGCCCAACTGAATAAAGGCAAAACCTTTGAAAAAGGGTGACGCAAAGCTAAAGGGGCTAACGCGGATGATTGCCGCTATGCCAGCCAGTTGCCGAGAAGGGATATTATAATATCATACTTCATCCTGTGAACCACTCGTCAATTGCGCATGTGGTTTTTTGCGTTTTAGCAGAAAACCACGATCCAAAACGAAGTGAAAAATTATTAGGAAAGAAGGAATGAAAATGAATTTAATGATGAGATTGTTTAATGAAGAAGAAGGCCAGGGTATGGCTGAATATGCACTGATCCTGGCACTGATAGCAGTTGTGGTAATTATTGCTCTGGGGCCGATGGGAGATGCCATTGCGCTTAAATTCGGTGAAATAACCACCGCACTATAAGAGCGCGAAGTGTTTGGAAATGGATTTGCTGATAAGTCTGCTCAGAGGAGAAAGCGGTCAGGGTATGGCCGAATATGTACTGATCCTGACCCTGATCGCGATGATCATCATGGCTGCCCTGGGTCCCCTGGGAGACGCGATCGCACTTAGATACGGCGAGATCACCGCTGCCATATAGGCTGTACCGGTTGTCTTTTCGTTTTTTAAACAAAGCATACAGATAAATTCATCCTGACAGGCGGGTCTGTCTGGCCGGAGGACAATTTATGCAGGATCTGGTTTTGTTATTGATACTATTGATCTGTGTGATCACTGATTTAAAAGAACGCAGAATTTATAATGCCGTGCTCCTGCCGGGCATGTTTTTCGGCTTTATTTATAATCTGACGGCAGGGGGATGGCAGGGATTAACGCAATCCCTGCTGGGACTCCTGCTGGGCCTGGGCATTCTGATCATCCCCTTTGCAATAGGTGGCATGGGGGCTGGCGATGTTAAACTGCTGGCAGTTGTCGGGGCGGTTAAAGGCCCGCTGTTTGTATTTTACAGCACCATGGGAATGGCCCTGGCCGGGGGAATGATTGCCCTTTTGGTTTTGATTTATAAAACCCGGATCATCAGTGATACTGTCAGGTTTTTTCAGGCTTTGCGGCTGATGCTGACCAGCGGATTTAAGATCATTGAATTCGATTTTATAAATAAAAATATCACGATCCCCTACGGTCTGGCAATTGCCGCTGGCGCTGCAGGTGCTTTTTGGTGGATGAGGTGATTTTAGATGTGGTACACGAAAATTAAAGCTCAGCAAGGCCAGGCTCTGGTGGAGATGGCGCTTGTATTACCGATTTTACTCTTAATAGTATTCGGCATTATAGAATTTGGCCGGGTATATACGTACCAGCTGGAGATAAACAGTATTGCCCGTCAGGGTGCCCGGACGGCTGCCGTTAGTTCAGCAGCAAATTACGGTGACGTTGCCAACAGTATGATGGATCTGATACTTGAAACCAGTGAAAGCCGTACGGCGGTTGACGGTTCGGTAACCGTCCCCAGCACCGGCAGTGTAGGTGCCATTATAGTCACCAGTATCAGCCGGGATAATTCTGCTCCGCCCAATGTTGTAAGTACTGTCACTTTGCCGGTCAGGATCTATGCGCCGGTTATAGCTCAGATTACCGGAGACCCGGTCATTCTTAGCGCCAGCGTTACAATGCGGATTCAATGAGGAGGGGCGGCCTGTGGTTAAATTGCTTGCTGAGGAAAAAGGCAGTGTAATAGTTATCGTGACCCTGGTTTTGTTTGTGACTCTTGGCATGGCGGCGCTGGTGATCGACAGCGGCTCGCAGTATGTAACCAAATCAAAACTGCAGAATGCTGCTGATGCGGCAGCTCTGGCAGAAGCCCAGGATATAGCGCATGCTATGGTAGATCTGGAGACGCAGGGTGCGGCAGCCATGAGCGGGATCACTCTGGCCCAGGCGGAGGCACGGATAGACGATTATGCGGTATTAAACGGATTAACTCCTGACAACCTTACAGCTGCAGACTTCATTTATCTGAATGATCCTTCAAATCCGTTCAACGGTATCCCGGTCGGGATCAGGGTGGATGCCGGCCAGGAAGTAAATTTCGGCCTGGCCAGGATTTTTGGACCAGCCAGCAACGTGGTTACTGCACATGCCGAGGCTCAGGCCGGAGTGGTGGTAAGTGCATTTAATGCAGTCCCTCTTTCAGTTCTGGATGGTCAGGATGTAAACGGCAACCGGGTGGATATGATAACCAATAATCCGGTCAATAGCAGCTCAACCGAAGCGGAGCTGCAGAGTCTGGCCAGCGGATGGTTCGGCTATCTGCAGCTTAGTGACAAAATCGGGACTTCCTTTTTAGCTGATCAGATTTTAAATGGTGTTGATACAGAATTGTCTGCGGGAGAAACGGTGGGTGGTATTCCCGGTCTGAAGGCCGCAGATTTAAATGACAACAGTGTGATCGGCACTCTCCGTGATCAATGCCTGTCCGAGTGTGATCATGCGTTATGTTCTTATGCGGGCGGGTATGATGAGGACTGTCCCCGTCTGAAACTGGTTCCGGTGGTGGACATTTTAAGCGGCAGCGGCAGCAATACGCAGCTTTGTATTTTAGGTTTTGCCCTGTGCCTGCTGGACCCGCCGGCTAAATATGACAGCGGCTGGGCCCTTGGGGCTACATATATTCAGGGTGTGACCAACTGTGCAACTGCAATCGAAGTAAATGCCATCGGCACAGAAAGTGACTATCATGCTTACGGCTATCTGCTGACTAAATAACTCTTTAGGGGAGAAGATAATGCGCAACAAATTGATTATTATAATAGCCATAATATTCGGCTTACTGGCAGCATTCCTGGCTTACGGTTATTTAAACAATGTAAATGAAACGGCTGCCAAAAAGCAATATTCCCAGGTAGTTACCGCCGCTCAGGATATACCTGCCAATACTGCTGTCACCAGGGTCATGCTGGAAACCAAACCCTTCCCGACTGAACTGAGAAACGGCAAAGAGATCGTGGAAGTGGATGAAGCGGTGGGAAAGATTTCTCCTTCTGCGATAAATAAAGGCGAAGTATTGCTTGAGAGCCGTCTGATCGATCCGGGTGAAAGTATGGATCAGCTTTCCTATGTGATCCCGAATGGCTTGCGGGCCATGTCGATACCGGTAAACGAAGTTACCGGGGTTGCCAATATGATCGCCAGAGGAGATCGGGTCGATGTTGTGACAGTAGTTCCGGCCGCCGGCGAAAATCCTTTCCCCTATGCGGTGACGGTTTTGCAGAATATTGAGGTGCTGGCGGTTTCAACGTCAATCTCGCCGCCCAAAGACACAGAAAAAGTTATTCCGCCGGAAACCGTTACAGTTGCGGTTGACCCCCAGAGTGCACTGAAACTGAAACTGGCCATGCAGACTACCAATTTCAGTCTGGTACTGCGTTCGCCGGTGGACAGAGCAACAGCTGAGACCGTGCCCTTTGCCCTGAATCAATTTTAGTTTATTTGCGGCAATATAGCTTAAGCAGGTCAGCAGTATATTTTTACGTTTTAGCAAATATAGTTCTGCCTGAAAGGGGAGCACATTAACGATGGACAAAATCAGAATATTGATCGCCAGCAGTTTACCGGGCCACTGCAAAGATTTAGCTGATATCCTTTTAAAGGAGCAGGACTTCATTATAATCGGGGAAGCCATGGACGGTCCTAATGCGGTCAAGAAAGCCGGGCATCTTCTCCCGGATATCATAATAATGGATGTGTCACTGCCGGTTATGGACGGGATAGCTGCTGCGGAGGCAATAACTCTGGCTCATCCCAATACGGGGGTTATTCTGATGGATGACCATGATGACAGCAATAATGTCAAACAGGCAATGCTGGCCGGGGCCAGGGATTTTATACTTTGGGACGGGTTAAAGGCGGATGAAATATCCCAATCGGTGCGGCGGTTATTTCAGGCGGGCAAAACCCGTTCAGCCAGTTTCAAGACTATAAAAACCGATGAAAAAGAACTGAAATTCAAGACACCGCAGGTGGTCACGATTTACGGGGCCAAAGGCGGAACCGGAAAAACGACCTTGACGGTCAATATGGCGGCCGCCATTGCCCAGGAAAGAAAACGCCGGGTGGTGATAATTGATCTTAACCTGCAGTTTGGCGATGTGGCAGTATATATGGATGCCAAACCGCGGCGGACCATAGCGGAGCTGGTGCAGGAACGCACCCAATGGGATATTCAGCTGCTTAACAGCTATTTGATCGAACACGGTTCCGGGGTCAAAATACTGCCGGCGCCGCTGCGCCCGGAAGATGCCGAATTAGTCAGTTCCGAACACGTGGAAAAGATAATTGCCATTCTGAGAGGAGCCTATGATTACATAATTATCGATTCTTCTCCCTATATGTCAGATGCACTCCTGACCGCCCTGGATACCTCCAATCAGATCATTTTCCTTATGACTATGGATCTTCCGGGAGTCAAGAATGCCAAACTGGGCCTGAAATTACTGGGCGGTTTAAACCACAGCGGCAAAACCAAACTGGTTATAAACCGCGGGTCGAAGCAGTTCGGGATCGATATTCGTGATATTGAAAAAACCATAGACTTTCTGGCGGCGGCAGAAATACCCAGTGACGGCAATACGGTAGTCAATGCAGCCAATAAGGGCATACCCTTTGTGAGCAGCCATCCGCAGTCGGCAGTCAGCAAAGCGGTGGCCGGTGTGGCCCGGCTGGTGGTGGAGGACAGCGGTTATCAGAGCGATCTGCGCACCGGTAAGGAGAAGGATACTAAAAGCCTGTTCAAACGTAAATTGTTCAGATAGGAGTGAAGCATATGTCACTGGCCCAACGTCTGCAAGGCAGCCAGGCTGCGGTGATAAATGAAAATCTGCCGCCAGATCTGCAGGAAACCAGCATAACCGAAGAAAAGAGTGACAAATATGCTGCTTTAAAAGCCAGGATCCATTTGGAAGTCATTGATAAAATCGAGCATGACCTGAAACAAAATGACCTTACGGGCGAGATGCTGACCCGGAAAACCAAAGAAGTGGTGCTTCGCTTGCTGGAAAGGGACGCGGTCAATCTGCCCTTTTCCGAACGGCAGATAATTGCCGCTGAAGTTATGGACGAGGTTTTGGGCCTGGGACCGATCGAAAATCTGCTGAAAGATAATGAAGTTACAGAAATAATGGTCAACGGGCCCCGGCAGGTATATGTTGAACGGGGCGGCCGGCTTTATTTGACTGAGGTGGTATTCCGTGACGACGAACATGTGATGCACATAATCGATAAAATTGTTTCTCCGATCGGCAGGAGAATCGATGAAGGCCAGCCGATGGTGGATGCCCGCCTGCCGGACGGTTCCCGTGTCAATGCCATTATTCCGCCTTTGGCGCTGAAGGGGCCCAGTATCACCATCCGTAAATTCTCCAGCAACCCCTATAAAATCAAAGATCTGATCAGGTTTGGCACCTTAACTCCGAAAATGTCCAGATTATTGGAGGCAGCAGTAAAAGCGCGGCTCAATATTATAATATCCGGGGGGACCGGCAGCGGGAAAACTACCCTTTTAAATGTTTTGACCGGCTATATACCTGAAAATGAGAGGATCGTTACCGTGGAAGATGCGGCAGAACTGAAGCTGAGCCAGGCGCACGTAGTCAGCCTGGAATCACGGGCGGAAAATATCGAAGGCAAAGGGGCGGTCACTATTCGCGACCTGGTGCGCAACTGCCTGCGTATGCGGCCTGACCGGATCGTAGTGGGAGAGGTGCGGGGCGGAGAAGCCCTGGATATGCTGCAGGCGATGAATACCGGGCATGACGGATCACTTACCACCGGCCACGCCAATTCACCGCGGGATATGCTGGCCCGGCTGGAAACCATGGTATTGATGGCTGGTATGGATCTGCCGATAAAAGCGATACGCCAGCAGGTATCATCAGCTATTGATCTGGTGATCCAGCAGAGCCGTATGCGTGATGGCAGCCGTGTAATAACTCATATTACAGAACTGCTGGGTATGGAAGGCGACATTATCCAGCTGCAGGATATATTTCTTTTTGAACAGAAGGGCGTGGATAAGGACGGCAAAGTCATCGGCAGTCACTATGCTACCGGTATAACGCCCAAGATCCTGTCCAGGATCGAAGCGGAGGGGGTCAAACTGGACAAGGAAATATTTCAGCCCGATATAAGATAACTGAGGGGAAATTATCTATGGAAACCATGATCAGTATGCTGATATTTCTGGCAACAGCCTTGCTGATAATCGGATTGCAGCGACTGAGTGCCGAAAAACAGGAACATATCAACAAACGGCTGAACAATATGACTGCAGCACTTAAGGAAGGTGCTGCGGAAAATAACATAGTCAGGCCCAGGCTGGAGGCGAAAGCGCTTTTAAGCGTCATGGGCAGGAACTTCGTCTCTCTGTCTTTTACCAGAAAGATCGAAGGTGAATTGGCCAAAGCGGATATATTGATGCGCAGTGAAGAATTTATCGGTCTGAATATTTTGACCACGATCCTGGGCGGCTTCCTGGGTTCCTTAATATTCGGATTTGGCTCACTGGTATTCATAATGGTGCTTTTAGGGGTGTTCAGCCCCTGGGTGTATTTATATTGGAAAAAGCGGCAGCGGGCAGCGTTATTAAACAGCGAAATTGCGGAATCCCTGACCGGCATGTCCAATTCCCTGCGGACCGGATACAGCTTCCAGCAGGCCATGGATATGGTCAGCAAGGAAACCATCGGGCCGCTGGCGACGGAATACCGCCGTACCATGCGCGAGATCAATCTGGGCGTTACCACCGAGCAGGCATTGCAGAACCTGATCCAGCGGGTCGGAGATGATGATCTGGAGCTGATGATCGGGGCAGTTTTGATCCAACGGCAAATCGGCGGGAACCTGGCTGAAATATTTGACAACATTGCTGATACCATCAGACAGAGGATCCGCATGCGGGGGGAAGTGAGGACCCTGACCGCGCAGGGCCGGATATCCGGATGGGTCATAGGGGGCCTGCCTATAGCCCTGGCTCTCATATTAATGGTCGTTAATCCGGATTATATGAATGTGATTTTTGCAAGTGAAAAGGGCTGGTACATTCTCGGCGGAGCAGCCGTGTCTGAGACAATAGGCTTTATTATCATAAACAAAATCACTGATATCAAGCTGTAAGGAGGCGAGCCGATGCTGTTCATTTTACTGGGCGTATTTTTAAGTGTATTCTGTTTGACCCTGGCAGTATCAGAACGTTATCTGGCACCGGTGCTCGACAAGAAACGGCGTCTTAAGGACATCAAGCGGCTGACTTCGGTTCAGATCCAGGGCGGGTTCCAGGAAGAACTGCAAATGAACATCAATGAGCGTATCTTTAAGCCACTGCTGGCCAAAATATCAGCGCTGACTCAGAAGTATACCCCGGTAAAGCAGACCGGCTTCATAGAACAAAAGCTGAACTATGCCGGGCACCCTTTCGGCTGGGAAGCTGCTGATTTTATTGCGGCACAGTATGCAATGGCGATCGGGCTGGGGATTTTAGCCGGGCTGGCCAGTGTATTTATTTTCTATACCAGCTTGCCAAATGGTTTTATGGCTTTATTACTGGGATTCGTTTTTGGCTATTTTATCGTGGATATTATTTTGAAAAACCAGATCAGCAACCGTCAGGCGGCTATCAGTCAGGAACTGCCGGATGTCCTTGATCTGCTGACCATCAGCATGGAGGCCGGCCTCGGGTTTGATGCCTCGATACAGCGAGTGGCGATGAAATCAAAAGGGCCTCTGGCGGGAGAATTTAACCAGAGCCTGCAGGAACTGCGCATGGGGAAGACCCGGCGCGAGGCTTTAAAAGACCTGGGCGAACGCAATGGGGTAGATGATTTGAGCAAATTCACCGAAGCGATCATCCAGGCCGACAAGCTGGGAGTCAGCCTGGGTAATGTTTTGCGGGGCCAGGCCGACCAGATGCGGGTGCTGCGCCGCCAGCGGGCGGAGGAGAAGGCCATGAAGGCACCGGTAAAAATGTTAATACCCCTGGTAGTATTCATTTTTCCGACCATCTTTGTAGTCATCCTGGCTCCGGCCGTAATTCAATTAATGGGTGCATTTTAGTCATGGCGGTTGGTTTCCGGCCGCTTCAGCAAGGGCTGATCCGGTGACGTACTTAATACGGGAATAGTCATACAGATAATGGAGATATTGTAATGATGGGCAAAGTCTGTTGCAGGGTTTATAAAGCGAAAAACAAAGCCTTGATCGCTTACCGTGTCGAAGCAGCCGTCAGTTTTATCTCCCGGCTGCGTGGTTTGCTGGGGAGAAAAAATATGCCGGCCGGCTGCGGTTTGCTCTTGCGGCCTTGTTCATCCGTTCATTGTTTCGGCATGAGATTTCCTATTGATGTGATTTTTTTGGACCGCCACAACCGGGTGATCAATATCAGGGAAAAGATGAACCCCGGCTCGTGGGCATCCGAAAGTCAGGCTTGCTGTGTTCTGGAACTACGTGCAGGCGAGGTCAGAAAACATAAAATTGATGTCGGCGATCAATTGCTGCTTTCTTTTACATCCTTTGCATCCTCCAGTGAACATGGCTGATCATAGGCAAGTAGGGACGGTTCCTGACTTGCGCAATTATCTCATTAAAAGCCCCTTACCCCGCCGATTAAAAAATATTCTGATACTGTTGGCCTGATATCGCTCAGGCGATCGGAAATAATGAAGAGGAGTTTGGTATTGTGATTTCATGTGGGATTATAAGAAGGTTGGATAATTTAGGACGTATTGTGCTTCCGGTCGAGTTAAGAGAAACATTGGGAATCAAGGTCAAGGACGGGCTCGAAGTCTTTATCGACGGCAGGAATTTTGTGCTTAAAAAGTATTCACCAGGCTGTGTTTTGTGTGATAACGCAGAAGAGCTGATGTTTTACAAAGGTAAGAAAGTTTGTAAGCACTGCATCCAGGAAATATCTGAAATCCAGTATAGTAATCTGGTTTTATAAGAGCTTTGCTCCTGAAAAACGAAGATCAAAGCAGAAACAGCAGACCGGTTTGTCGCACAGTCTGCTGTCCCTATGTCACATTATCACAATTCTGTACTGCTTGAAGATCGTAAAAAACAAATCGGGCAAAGGTTTACTAAAAACCTTTGCCTGATTATTAAGAGGGGGGGGGAATGTGGTATATTTAAAATTATTTCTAATTTTAAACAGCTGTTTATCTGGACTTGAACTCCTGTGTTAATGAAGCAAGCTATAATAAAACCGGGCAGTGAAGACTGTATATTTTATTGCTGGTCCTTTTATAAACCTTGCTTAAATCATTGATGCGATTATATTTCATATCCTGCTGCATAATTTGCTTTGAGTTTCTGCAGATAAATTTATATTTTGCTTTAAATACTGGTTGATCATTGACTGCGCTTATTATTCGTTGCTTTATATATTGCTGCATTTTCACTGCCCGGTTGAATTATTGATTATTTCCAGTCCACATCATGGTTTTCTTTTACACCGCATAGCTTCTCTGCGCATTCTTTGCGGTAATTAAGATCAACCTGACGGGCGATCATGATCCTTTGTGCCTGTGGTGAACCTGCACCATGCATGGATTCGGTAAGGTAACCAACTGCTGCCGCTCCCTGGGTCAGGTTTTCAATAAGACGGCACATTCTCTGGCGATGTTCTGCCGGGATATCCTGATTGGCTGTCGCATATTTTTTAACCAGCGGTCCGATTTCCGGATGGGCAAAATCTTTTTCTGACGGCATGGTCGCAAAGAATCCGCCGGCGATATCCTGAGCCAGTCTGGCAATCTCATATGGAAAGCGGGTAACATTCTGTTTGCATATATTGGCCAGCAGGATATCGATCAGATAGTTGCCGGCCGCAGTTTTTCTTCCTTCGGCGGAACATGCGATACCGCAAGCATACAGAGTCTCATTCAGGTGACACATTTCCACGATCTTATCTTTAACATGAGAAGCTTTGGCTGCGCCCTGATAATCGGCAATGGCTTTGGCAGCACCAATCAGGCAGTCACCTACGCCTACTTTACAGCCGCCGTAACTCTGGCGGTGATATCCGGCAAAGCGTTCTACCAGCATGGTGGTAAAATCAGTTTCACCGTTCATAAAGATTTTTTCATTTGGTACAAATACGTTGTTAAAGATGGTCATAACTTCCTGTCCGCCAAAATAGAGGTTGCCGATATCAATGTTGCCGCCTTCCATTTTGCGGGTATCACTCGCCTGCCGGCCATAAACATAGACCATGCCGGGTGCGTCCAGGGGAACTGCACAGCATACTGCCCAGTCTTTTTCATCGTCTTTGAGAGTATTGTTCGGCATGACCAAAATTTCATGTGAATTGATCATTCCGGTTTGATGCAGTTTACAGCCCCGTATCACGACTCCGTCTGCTCTTCTTTCCACAACGTGTAAATATGCATCCGGATCAGGCTGCCCGCCGGGAGTCCTGGAGCGGTCACCGCGTGCATCTGTCATACAGCCGTCAACTGCCAGGTCATTATCCTGTACAAATTCCATCCATTTTATGAAGCGTTGATGATAATCGGTGCCTTTAGCTTCATCTATCTCATAAGTAGTACTGAATACGGCATTAAAAGCATCCATACCTACACATCTCTGGAAGCAGCAGCCGGTTTTCTGCCCCATCAGCCTTTGCATTTTAACTTTTTTCATCAATTCGTCAGTGCTTTGATGTAAATGAGTGAAACGATTGATCTTATTGCCGGTCAAACTGGAAACAGCTGTCATAAGGTCTTCATATTCAGGCTCCAGCGCCAGTTTATAAGTCATAGCCATAGCATTGACAGACGGTCTTATTATTGGATGATCGACATAGTTTTCCACCTTTTCGCCAAACATATAGAGTTCGATCTTCATATTTCTCAGATCATCGATGTACTCCTGAGGTTTCTTCAAAGCCATTAATTATCACTCCTTTGTTAAAATATCTATCATAGTTAATATTGATTTCGTATTTGGTCAATCATTAATGCAAAATGCATGCCAATAAACTTAATGTCAGCCAAATTTATGTTTTCTTGCATTTATGGAGATATCATTGGCGGTAAAAGTGCAAAGCCGCATCGCAATAATAGTGCAGATGCGCACTGATCAAGCTGGTGTTTTAAGTTCAGGATCAGTGAAAACGCGGAGAACCATCAGAATTGATCAGCTGTTATTGGCTTAAAATAGTTTGGCATGAGAATTGCTATATAACAACAATAAGGAGAAGTAAATCTATCGGTCACAAAAGATTTATAAACTTAATTTATTTTATGTTTCTCTCCTCTTTTTATAAAACAGGCAGGTGTCTCACTAAATTACCGTTTAAGGGAGACACCTGCCGATACATTTTACTTCTTCTGATCAGTTATTGGTTACTTATAATATCTAACATTGCCAAGGAGGTAGAAATAGTGGTTATAACAGGTTTGATCATCGTATTGCTTCTGGTTCTGGCCGTACCGTTTATCAGCAGAACTGTTGAAGAAAATCTGGAACCTTTCCTATTTATTATGGGGCTGGCAGCCAGTATCATATCCGGAATAATGAGTAAAGATTTGGCGCTTAAAGCACTTGAGGAACCAATTATGATTGCATCGGCGGTTTTTATTGCCGGAGCTTTATTTTACCTGCTGCATGATAAATTTCAGACTTTCATAAATCTGATCCTTAAAAGAATCCCGCTGGCCGTTTTTGTATTTTTGACTATCACCCTGCTGGGTATGCTTTCCAGTGTAATTACAGCTATCATAGCCTCAATCGTTCTGGTGGAAATCATCTACCTGCTGCCGCTGGTGCGGAAGCAGAAGATAGTCGTCTGCATAATCGCCTGTTTTTCCATTGGCCTTGGTGCGGCCCTTACACCTATCGGCGAACCGCTGGCCACTATAGCTATCTCCAAATTGGATGAAAGCTTCTTTTATCTGCTGGACCTTTTGGGTAAATACATTTTTCCGGCTTTGATCGCTTTCGGGATTCTGGGCGGGGTTTATGTTGCCCGCTCCAACAAAAACAGTAAACAGGAAGACAAAACTTCAGATGCTGCTGTACAGGAAGAGGAAGTTGAGCAGGAAACCTGGAAAGGCATAATAATCAGGGCTTTAAAGGTATATCTTTTCGTAATGGCCCTGGTTTTCTTAGGGGAAGGATTTCAGCCGCTTATCGATAAATATGTACTGGGTCTGTCGCCCCAATTGCTCTACTGGGTCAATATGATTTCAGCCGTATTGGATAACGCCACTTTAACTGCTGCTGAGATCAGCCGGCAAATGACTGATACCCAGGTCACGGCGATCATAATGGGCCTGCTGATAAGCGGCGGCATGCTGATCCCGGGTAATATTCCCAATATCGTATCGGCATCCAAATTAAGGATCAGCAGTAAGGAGTGGGCGGTGTGGGGAGTTCCCCTGGGCCTAGTAACTATGCTGATTTATTTCGTTATATTGTTTTAATAAGCTTTACTGACATAAAAATAAATCTCCGCACCATCTTTGCCGGTAGCTATAATTCCGCTTAAAAAGCTGCTGAAGCAGTCAATTTAAGATTAAGACTCAAAAAGCTCTCTCTTTTAAAGAGAGAGCTTTTGGGTTATTGCTTAAGAGCTGTATTTTCCGTACGGAGTTATCAGCCATTTGTATATTATACGGGCATATCTAACTATTGATCTTTTTCAGCAGCCAGGCCATATTCTGCCCCAATACCTGCATGGTCTGCATCCCTTCAGTATCAGATTCAACATCGCCTTTTTCCCGGCCGATGCCGATATTCCAGTAACTTGAGCCGGGTATGATCATCTGGCTCATTAAGAACAGATGGTTGATGGAATCAAGGGTGTGGATGGCACCGGCCCTTCGTACCGCTGAAACTGCTGCACCCACCTTGCCTTTTAATAACTCATCATTGCCCCTCGATACATAACCGGCCCGGTCGATCAGGGCTTTCATTTCAGGAGTCATATCGGCAAAATAGGTGGGGGATCCCAAAATGATACCATCTGCGTCCAACATCTTTTCAAAAGTCTTATTAAACGAATCATTGTTGACTGAACAGCGTTTGTCTTTATTTTCCCGGCATTTGCCGCAGGCGATGCATCCTGTTATCTTCTTGCCGGCCAGTTGGATCAATTCGGTTTCAATGCCTTCTTTTTCAAGTTCGGCAAATACTCTGCGGATAAGAATGGCTGTATTCCCATCCTTCCGGGCACTGCCGTTAATACCGGTAACTTTCATTAAATCTTCCTCCTTTTCAACCAGGTATCAGTGTGATTTTCCGGAGCCGGATCATTATTGCTCTTTTTAATCAGATTATGTTGAAGGCTACTACTTGTCCTGGTACTTGTCAATATCTATCAGTCCCGGAAGGTTGACCAGGGACGCCAGGTCGAAGGGGCAAAATACGGACTTACGGATACAATGGGCGCAGACGGCGTAGTAGCTAACATAATCTTGTCAGCAGAGTAGAGAGGAGGGACCGTAATGGAATACAAATTACCTTTTGAAGAATATAGCAAGAGTTTAAAAAAAGGTAAGCTAATGGGTTTAAAATGTAATGATTGCGGGACAGTTACTTGCCCGCCGACAATGGCTTGCAGAGAGTGCGCCAGTATAAATAATGAAGTCACGGAATTAAGCGGCATGGGGGAAATTGTTACCTTCAGCATATCCTATGTCGGAGCGGAGGGCCGTCAGAATGAACACCCGGTAACCATTGTTCTGGTCAGACTTGACGAAGGGCCATGGATCATGGGCAATCTGATCGATATTGAACCGCAGAAAGTCAACATGAATATAATTGGGAAAAGGGTCAAAGCCGGTTCCAAAATGTTCCCCGGCGATAAGTATTCTGTGGCAGCAGCCAGGCCGCTGTTCAGTTTTGTATGATGTAATGCCTGCGGCACAACAGGAATTGATCTGATTTTTAAAGAGGTTTTTTAAATGCTGAAATTATCTGGCAAAGTTGCTCTCGTTACCGGGGCAGCAGGAGGGTTGGGACGGGCACAGGCTGACGCACTGGCTGCTGAAGGAGCAAATATCGTCGTGAGTGACCAAAAAAAACCTGATTTTGCCCCAAATGCCCGGGAATTGATCAATGAGCTGAAAAACAAGTATGGCGGTGATCATATCAGTCTTGCCGGGGACGTATCCTCGGAAGAAGATGTTCAGGCTATGGTTCAAAAAATCATTGCTCATTATGGGAAAATAGACATTCTGGTAAATACCGCCGGGGTCTCAATAAACCATGTTTCCTGGGATTTCCCGCAGGAAGACTGGCAGACTGTTATAGGAGTAAATCTTAATGGCGTTTTCTACTGTATGAAGGCAGTACTTCCTTATATGAGAGAAAGAAGTTTCGGCAGGATAATAACAATGTCTTCAGTGGTTGGACTTTCAGGAGCAAGAGGTACGGCTGCGTATTCAGCAGCGAAAGCTGCGGTGATCGGGTTATCCAAAACTGTTGCCAGAGAAGTGGCTGCCCGGGGAATCACAGTCAATTGTATTGCTCCCGGTTATATTGATGCAGGGTTAATGGCTTGCATGCCTCGGAAATATCTTAACGAAGAGGTTATGCCTTCCATCCCGATGAGGAGACTCGGAGATGCTTCCGATGTCGCCCGCGCTGTAGTATATTTGGCGTCTGACGATGCCAAATATGTTACCGGGGAGGTACTGCGCGTTGACGGGGGCTTTTGTATTTAATTAATTGTTGCAGTATATATAGAATTTGAACCTAGGAGGTCAAAAAATGAAGTCAAAGAAACAAATATCGATTCAGGAGGCGGCAGCCGAAATAAAAAATGGTGATACCGTACTTATTACAGGGTTTTGCTTTTGGCGGAAGCCCATGGCTATTGTCTATGAAATGGTGCGGCAGCAGAAACGGGATTTGCACTTGCCAACAGTTAATCCAGGCATTGATATCGATGTTCTTGTCGGCGGCGGCTGCGTCAAAATATGGGAATCAAACTATGTAGGTATGGAGCTGTACGGTAAAATTGGCAATAACTTTGCGCGGGCGGTCAAGGAAGGCTCGATCATTTGCGAAGACTATAGTCATTACCATGGGGTGCTGCGCCTTCAGGCCGCCGCTATGGGACTGCCGTTTCTCCCCTCTTTTGCGTGCCTTGGAACGGATTTACTCAACCCTGAATATGACATGTTGGGACAGGCCGGCCTTAGAGACGGCAGCAATCCCATGATACCAAGGGAGAAGTTTAAAATAATTAAAGACCCTTTTTATGGGGATGGCAACATGGTGCTTGTCCCGGCTGCGCGGGCTAATGTGTGTATTGCCCATGTGCAGAAGGTAGGCGACGAAGGAACTGTTCGTATTGATGGACAGCGCTTTGCTGATGTAGAGGCTATGCAGGCAGCGGACAAACTTATTGTAATGGCAGAAGAGATCGTTCCTGAAAGTGAACTTAGACTGGATCCTGCAGCTAATGTATTACCGGGTTTCAGAGTTGACGCAATTGTAGAATGCCGGTACGGCGGCCATCCTGGCGGCGTTTACGGGTGCTATGATACGGATGGCGATTTCGTCAAAGAATACGTTGAACGTGGGAGCAAAACTCAGGAGGACTTCGATAGATGGGCTGATGAGTGGATCTATGGTGTCAGGGATCACGCCGAGTATCTTGACAAAATAGGCGCTGCAAGACTATTAAAAATACGGGCGAACAGTGTACTTAAATGGAGCCCATCAGTAAAAAGAGGGGTGAGATAAAATGACTAAACCGAACTATGCCAAAATCGGAGATTATAGTCTGGATGCATTGATGGTAGTAGCGGCAGCTCGGGAAGTAAATGACGGAGAGATTGTATTTGCGGGAACCGGCTTACCGATGTTAGGGGTTATGGCCGCTATGAATTTTCATGCTCCCAATGCCAAGCTGGTGTATGAGGCAGGAACGACGGATTCGCAGCCCATATCACTGCCTTCTTCAGTGGGAGGACCGCGCTGCGGATGGGGGTCTTCAGTTATTTCGGGAATGACCGACGTCTTTGCTATGTTGCAGCGTGGCTGGGTTGATTTAGGATTCCTGGGCGGAGCAGAAGTTGATAAATACGGTAATGTGAATACTACTTGTATCGGAGATTATAAGCATCCTAAGGTTAGATTGCCAGGTTCTGGCGGTAACCCTGATATAAATAGTTTAGCTAAGCGCACAGTTTATATTATGCCCCAGCAAAAGAGAAGGTTTAACGAACAGGTGAGTTATGTAACAAGTCCAGGCTGGCGGATCAAGTGGTGGAATGAAGACGGTACCATGGAATGGGTCAGCCGTAAGGAAATATACGGTACAAGATACCCCGGCGGGCCCCACGCAATAATTACAGATATGGCAGTTTTGCGCTTTGACAAGGAAACAGGATTAATGTACCTGGATACTGTTCATCCTGGGCGGACGGTTCAAGATGTCCTGGATAATGTTGGCTTTGATCTTGATGTATCGCGTGTTGCAGGAGAGACTCTGCCTCCTACTTATGAGGAGTTGGATTTGCTTTATAACAAGATCGACCCTGAAGGGATATTCCTGGCTTAACAATATGCCTGGCCTCCAATTGCTTCGGCGCGCTTTTAAGAGATTAAGGAACACGATATTTTAAGGAGTGAATGGGATGAGATTTGATGGCAAAAACATAATTGTTACCGGCGGAGCCGCGGGATTTGGCCGCCAAACGGCCATTGATGCTGCAAAGCGCGGTGCCAGCGTAATTATTATCGACAGAAACACTGAAGGACTGCGAGAAGTAGTTGAAGAATTCCCGGAATACTCCATCAAAGCATACCAGTTGGACATTGGGAAAACAGCGGAAACCGAAGAAGTGCTGAACGAGATCATTGATGAGTATGGACAGATACATGTTCTTATCAACAATGCCGGTATTCCCAGTAAAAATCCGATTGAGGAAATATCTGAAACAGAATGGGATGCGGTTATAGATGTCAATCTAAAAAGTATTTACAATACTTGCCGCATCATCGTGCCGCACATGAAGAAATTCCGCTACGGCAAAATTGTAAACATGTCTTCTGTCGCGGGCAAAATGGGCGGAGGGTTGCTCGGCACTTGCGCCTATGCTGCGTCAAAATCCGGCGTCCTTGGTATCACAAAATGTCTGGCCAGAGAATGCGGCCCCTTTGGTATAAACGTCAATGCCGTTTGTCCCGGCAATTTCGATACCGCCATATCCAAAGAAATGACCGGTGAGCTGCTGGAAAAATATGTGGCAGGACTTTGCCTGCGCCGCCGGGGCAAAATCGAAGAAGTATCCAATGTCATGTTGTTCTTGGCGTCCGATTTAGCCAGTTATATTACCGGCGAATGCACTGACATTGACGGTGGACAGGTGATGGACTAAACATATATAAAGATATATAAATCATTATTTGATGTGGATGTAAATATGAAGGAATGCCAGGAGGCTGTCCCGGTTCTTAAATTGATCAGGGGCAGCCACTTTTCAATTCTCTGCTTTTTTGTAGAATTCGATCTTCCACTGGAGCATCTGCAGGTTATTTTCCAATTCTGCCAGACGAGCTTTTACCTGCTCTTCATGTTTTTCAAGCAATTCACGCCGGGCGGCAAGGGTAGACTCCCCTTGCTTACGCAGCTGAGCATACATCATCATTCCCTGTATTGGCACACCCGTATCACGCAGTCGTTTAAGGAACTCCACCTGCCGAAGATGATCCTCCGAATACTCCCGGTAGCCACTGGCATTGCGGGGAACAGGATCCAACAGGGCAATTTTTTCATAGTAACGCAAAGTATGTACACTCAGCCCGCTGATTTTGCTAAATTCTTGTATGGTAAATGATTTCATGGCTGAATTATATACCTTTGAGCTGCTTAAAGGCAATCCCCCTTATTCCACGCCAACCATTCCAGCCTGCGGATAACGTTCTCCTCTTACCTGGCCGGCCGGTAAAGCGTCCTCTAATGCGCTTATCTCTTTATCGGTCAGGGAAACCTCGAGGGCATTGATATTGTCCAATAAATGATCGATCCTGGTGGTACCCGGAATCGGGAGAATATCATCGCCTTTAGCCAGAACCCAGGCTAATGTCAGCTGTGAAAGCGGTACCCCTTTTTCCCGGGCCAGACTTTCGAGCCGGTGCAGATAAGTTTGATTGACATCATAATTGTCACCCTGAAAACGCGGGAGCATCTGGCGATAATCACCCGGTTCCGCTTTGGTCAGATCCAGCTTGCCGGTAAGAAAACCCCGTCCCAGCGGACTGTATGCCACCAGCGCAATTTCCAGTTCACGCATAACCGGCAGTACTTCATCTTCCACATGCCTGGTCCAGAGTGAATACTCGGTCTGGACAGCAGACAGCGGATGAACTGCATGGGCTCTGCGTATGGTTGCCGCTGAGGCCTCTGATATTCCAATGTACCGCACTTTACCCCGGGCGACCAGATCAGCCATGGCACCAATCGTATCCTCTATAGGAACACTATGATCAATGCGATGGATATAATAAAGATCGATTACATCTCTGTGAAGTCTCTTCAGGCTGGCTTCACAGGACTTTACCACATATTCAGGCCGGCCGCAGATGGTCCGCTCATACTTGCCGGGCTCTCTTACAATGCCGAATTTGGTGGCAATAAAGACTTCATCATGCCAATCTTTGAGCACCGAGGCGATCAGCTCTTCATTATGCCCAAAGCCGTACTGGTCAGAGGTGTCGAGCATGGTAATGCCATTTTCGAGCGCTGTGCGGATAGTATCTCTGGACTGGGCATCGTTCCTGCTGCCGTAAAACTCACTCATTCCCATGCAGCCAAGCCCGATCGCTGATACTATCGGCCCGTTCTTACCCAGCTGTCTCATTTTCATAATCTGATTCTCCTCTCTTAAGTTGCTTATTCTGCTGAATCGTTGTATGGTAAATGTTTTCATAGCTGAATTATATACCTTCGAGTGCACTCTAAGGCGAGACATTTTTAAAAAAAGCTGCCGGGAAAATAACCGATTATATAGCGAAGGAATTGCGGGAACCGGCTGCCGCAAAAAAGCTGGTCAATAAAATAAAAGAGCAGGTGCTGAGCCAGGCAGAAATGCTGCCCGTCATGTGCCGGTCGCTGATCTCAATATGGTATTAATTTGATCTGCCGGTCATGGCAAAGGCATCAAAATATAATGCGGCAATTTTCTCAAAATCGTATTCCCGGGTCAGGGTATTCTTAATGTGAAGCAATTCGGTTGGGGAGGGAGTGTTTTTGATAAGCTTCAATATTTGCGCTGCTAATGCATGGGGGTCATCGGCAGGTTCATAATAATTGACCATATTCCTCGTTATTTCCGGGATGCTGGTGGTGCGGGCCGCTAAAACCGGTATGGCAAATAATGCTGCTTCAACCGGTGTCATTCCGAACCCCTCATGCAGTGATGGTGAAATAAAGATATCTGCATTTTGATACAAATAATTTCTCTGCTCATCTGATACATAACCGGTAACAATCAGCTTTTTAATTTTATTCTGAGCCGCATATTGGGCGGGATCAATGCCATCAGATGTTATTGCTCCGGTCAGTACCAGGTAATGGTCGATCTGATCTTCAATGAGCTGAAAAGCTTTAAGTAATGTAATAATATTTTTATGCCTGCGGATGGAATTAACACACAGAAGATAGGGCTTTTCTACGGGAAATTCCGCGATTTTATTATAATCGATCAATACCGGATTATTGATAACCGTGATCTTTTCAGGGTCTGCATGGGGGTAGTATTTTAAAATATCCTGTTTTACAAATTGTGAGGGGACAATAATATGTTTGCTGTTATGAATTAAATCTTCATATCTGTATTTTAAATATATTAAATATTTTCTGTTGTGGTTACCTGGGAAATTTCTGAAGTATAAGTCATGTATGGTGATCAGGGTCGGTACTTTATGGCTCATATGATCATTTGCGGCGTTAAATGGATGAAACAGAAGATCATAGCGGTCTTTTTTCAGAAAATGCGGCACCAGATATTGGTCTATATACAGGGATTTTAAAAAACGATGATATTTATTTAAATTATGAAAGTCACCCATGGCTGCTATAGGGACGATCCTGGCTTCCGGAAATAAACGCTGCGCTTTTTCAGAGAAAGTATCAAAAGTAAATAGATGAAAATTTTCATCCAGTTTACCAATGGCCTGCAGACCTTTAAAAAGGTTAAGTGTAAATTGGCCAAGGCCCTCCAATTGGTTTCCAGCCATAAAAAAAGTAAGGTTGACAGCGATTTTCATTCCATCATTCCTTCGAAAAATTCATAATAAGTGCTGCTGATTATCATATAGTCATAGCACGCCAGATACTCGCTTCTGATGGCGGCAAGTTTTGATCCGGAGGGCTTGGTCTGCAGGATCTCCAACATTTTCTCCGCCAGAACTTCATAATCATCGGCCGGTTCATAATAGTTTAACAGACTCCGGGTAACCTCCACCGAAGCCCCGGCTGCAGATAATAAAACCGGAACGTGTCTGATAGCTGCCTCAATGGCGGTCATACCGAAACCTTCAAAAAGGGAAGGATTAACAAATAAAGCAGACCTGGATAATACCTGGTTAAGTTCCTCATCGTCCAGGAAGCCTGTGAATTGAATCCGGTCTTCTAAATGCCTGGCTTTTACATAGGTTTTAAGGAATTTGGTCTCATGATTGACGTGGCCGATTAAAAGCAGATTATGCTCAATTTTCCCCATAATTTTTTCATATGCTTTGATTAAAGTAAGCGTGTTTTTATGCACGTAAGCAACATTTACGGCACAAATGTATGGTTGGGTGACGGGGCTGTCTGCAGCTGGATTTGAAAAATCAGTATCGATCGGGTTATAAATTCTTTTGATTTTTGACTGGTGCTGCGGATAGTACTTCTCAATCTCCCGGGCATCATAATCGGAAATTGCGATGATCCTGGTTCTCAGCTTAAAATCCCAATAATATTGTAATCCATTTATGATCCTTGTCTTCAGGCCAAACCGGCCGGGATTGCTGATGGCCTGGATATCATGCGGCAATACGACCGTAGGTATTTCAAACTTTTTAAATCCGGTATTATAATAGGGGAAAAAGAGCAGATCGATCCCCTGCTGTTTCACCAGAGAACTCAGCTTGAAAGTCTTATTATAAAGGTCCGCAATCATCTTCTTAAGAAAAATTTTATTATAAGGAATAAAGGTAAAGGTGGCATCAGGAATCAGACTCTTAAGCATATCCGCTGAATAATCGTAAGCATAAACATGGATATCCCCGGCTTTACCAAGAGCCTGAAATCCCTTTAATAAATTAAATAATACCTGTTCTTTCCCGCCGCTGTGAATGGTATTTAAAAAGAAAGCTTCAATTCCCAGTTTCATTTTTCACTCCCGGTAAACCTTTCCCGCCATATAATATTGTCTGCGCATACAAACAAGTCTTTGATCACATGTATATAATAACAAATGTATCAGTTCGTTGATATGATTTCTATATCGACCTTTTTTAATATTCTCTTCCCGGTCCAGGAATCTGCTGCAGATAATAATACAAGTATAATCTGACCTGGCCGGGCAGGCAATTAATATTAGTGATCACGGAGGCATCTGCATTTGCGCCTCACGCTGTTCCTTTTCTGCTGCGATTCTGCAAAAGGAAGGATAACCCTGCATACATGTAACCAGTATTTTATTAAAGTTAAAAAAAGACCAGGCTGCCTGACAACGCAGCCTGGTATCCGTTGGCATACGGGTTTTTAGTCATCCCTTTCCTTGTTTTGTTCGATAACCAGTCCTTCTACGTGGTGTTTGCCCATGATTTTTCTTTTTTTACGGTTCTCTTTGGTTTCAAAAAGGATATCCATGTCGTAGTCTTCCGGATACAGATCCTCACGGTCAATATGGAGAGTCAGGCGTTTTTGGTTTATGGAGTATTTCTTGCCCCTCACCATGACCACCACCTCACCCCGGCTGTTTTCTTCCTCACATACTATGCCGGTGTGTTCCATGTTGCTGATACAGACCCGGTCGCCGCGCTTCAGATCCGGTTTCACATATTGCCTGCTTCGCTCCCGCTTCTCCTTTTGTTTATAGTATTCATCCTGCCGGTGCTGCTCCGTGATCAGCTGCTGGTGCTCGTCCTGACCGGCCATGTGGTCTATATATCGATCATAGCTGCCATCGTAGCTTGCTTTTTCTCCATAGGTAACCTCGTGGGCCCGTTCAACAATATGTCTGTCTATCCCTAACCGCAGCGCAATCAGGAAGGCGTTGCTGTTTCCCCAGTTGCCGATCTGCAGTTTATAGAGCGGCCGGAGGGTTTTGATGTCAAAGGCCATGCAGCCGTTTTCAAAACCTGGCGTATTAAGGGCATATTCCTTTATTTCACCGAAGTGGGTGGTGGCGATTATGGATGCCCCGCGTGCAAAGACTTCCTCCAGCACCGCAACGGCAAACCCGCGTCCCTCTGCCGGGTCGGTGCCGGCCCCCAGTTCATCCATGATGACCAGGGTGGAAGGACCACAGGTTTTTAAAATCGTTTGAATGTTTTTCACATGCGATGAAAAGGTACTTAAGGATTGCTCAATGCTCTGACCGTCACCGATGTCGGCAAGTATACCGGAGAAAACCGCAAACTCGCTGCCTTCTGCTGCCGGCACATGCAGACCGCTTTGAACCATCAGGGTCAGCAATCCCACCGTCTTTAATGCCACGGTTTTGCCGCCGGTATTGGGACCGGTTATGACCAGGGCCCGGTAATCCTCACCGATAGCAAGATCCAGCGGAACTGCATTTGGCCCCAGCAGCGGATGCCGGCCCTGCCTGATCAGGATCTTATTTAAACGGTTGAGGCTGACCGGCTTCATATCCATGCTGCGGCTGTATTTGGCCTTGGCGAAAATGAAATCATAGTTGGCCATTGCTTCCATATTTATAGTCATTTGCCGGCGCTGCTCCTTTACCTGCCGGGACAGATCGGTCAATATCCGGTAAACTTCATTTCTTTCTTCTATTACCAGCAGATTTAACTCTGTCTGCAGCCTGGCAATCGCAGCCGGTTCCATGAACACCGTTGAACCGGTAGAGGACATGTCAACTGCCTGACCGGGGAATTTCTTCATGTCCTGGCGCCGTATGGGCACCACATACCGGCCGCTCCTGCTGCTGACAATGGAATCCTGCAGCATGCCCTTGAAGGCGGGGGAACGAAGGATATCGTTCAGTTTTTGCTTGATCCGGTCCTCTGTTATCATTAGCCTTTTGCGGATCCGGGCCAATTCACTGCTGGCCCGGTCATCGACCCGGCCGTTGACGATACAGCGGCGGATTTCTTCTTCCAGCCCGCTTAAGTCATACATGGATGAAGCATAAGCTGCGATCCCGGGGCCGATCGACTGCATGCTGTCCATGTACTTGCGGACCCGCTTCACCCCTTCCAGCAGGTTCAGACAGGAGATCAGTTCTTCAGGGGTAAGGAGCATTTCCTTCTCTGCTTTGGCAAGGATCGCTGCTATACCTTCCATGGAAATCAGCGGCACACTTGAATTGACTGCCAGCATCGCAGCAGCCTCAGTAGTTTCAGTCATAGCTGTATTAATTATGTCGATATCTTTATACGGCTGAAGTTCAGTGATCATCTGCCGGGCTTTTTCCGTCATCGCATAATTCTTTATTTCCTCAATTACCTTGTCAAACTCGAGGATATTCATCATATACTGATTCAATTTATTTCCCTCCAAATCTTATAAAAACAGGGCTGTGAAAGAACACGGCGGTTCCTGCACAGCCCTTAATGGCTAATGGCTTCTATATCGCTGACCAAGCTACAAAAATACCGTGCACAGGGCACGGTTCATTATTGACATGCCGCCGGTGTTCATATCTCCTGATCCGCACAACAAAATAAAGTACCTATAATAGCGGCACCGCTGCTTACGAATCAAGAGCTCCATATCAAGTTCTGGTTAGTTATGAACTACCCCGGACATACATTCATTCCTTAAATTTAAAATTTGTTTGCTATATTTAAAAAATAGCTTAAAAGCGGGAAAATGTCAATCTGTTGAGACCGATAATATTCAGCAGGAGAATACCGGCCGGTTCATTTTTTATCGCGCTGGTTCGAACATCACCGATCACAGGCATGCTTCCGATAATATTTTAATTTGAACGTGACATTTATCCACGCTGCGCATTATAATTGCTATATAAAGCAGATTTAAGGCAAATATTGCAGCAGGAGTTATTGGACATGCAGATAAAAGCTGAGAAAACCTGGCTTGCACCGGGTCTGCGGCGACTACGGCACCGCGGTACAAGCAAAAATTATATATTGATATCGCTGCTCTTATGCTCCTGGTTTTTAGCAAGTTATATAAGTGTTCTAAATACCGCTGCCATTATCTCTTCAGATGTGAATGCAGCTGCTGTTTCCTCCATGAGCGGAGGAAATGGTCAATCGTCAATGAACGGCGCAGCCAATACCAGGCATCTTGATTATATGGCTGAAGATACTGTTATAAATTTTTTCATTGCTTCATTGAAGCAATCCCGGGATAAGGCTGCAAAAACTGGTTTTAACACCGTAACCGTAATCATTGCCGCGCTGGTGATCTGCTTACTCTGTGCTTCAAGGCTCTCCGGGAGCATTTGTTCACAATTCAGCTCCCTTAAAATAACCTTCTTTCTCCACAAAAAAGACGGAATGAAATGACATGATTCAGTTCATGACGGGACTATTAAAATGTCCCGTAACGGTCAAGTGCGCTTAAAAATGCGCTTATCCGTGACATTTTATCCGTCAGGGCCGCGTCACCTTAAGGTATGATGCGTACATGACGGGGCATAATTGGAGGAATATTTATGAATTCTAAACGGGTGTTTTTTGTGACCGTTTTAATAACGGCTGCTTTGTTTTGCATTGCTGTATTCGGAATCAAAATCGGTAATTTTGAGATCAAAGGCGCAGACCAGATGCGTTACGGAATAGATATACGCGGTGGGGTGGAAGCCACCTATGAGCCCAAGGATCTGGGGCGGGTGCCGACGGAAAATGAGCTGGAAGCTGCCCGGGCAATCATTGAAACGCGTATGGACGCTAAAAATATTACTGACCGGGATGTTACTGTAGACAAGAGCAATGGCAAGGTAATTGTCCGCTTTCCCTGGAAATCCGATGAAGCGGATTTCGATCCCCAGAAGGCGGTGTCCGAGCTGGGCGAGACAGCCCGGCTGACCTTCCGGGATCCGGACGGCAATGTTATCCTGGAAGGTACTGATGTGACCAAAAGCGCAGCCCAGTTAAGCCCGCAGGATGGAAAACCGGTGGTCACGCTTGAACTGTCGGGGGAGGGCGCAGAGAAATTTGCCCAGGCGACCGGCCGGCTGATTGGACAAACCATCGACATTTACATGGATGAGACCCTTATTCGTTCACCGATCGTCGGATCAAAGATCACGGGGGGCAATGCGGAAATAACCAACCTGGAAAGCGTGGAAGATGCAACAGCGCTCTCCAATAAAATCAATTCCGGCTCTCTGCCGTTTTCATTGACTGTAAAAAACTGCAATATAATAAGCCCCGCGTTGGGCAGCAACGCCCTGGCGGTAATGGTCATGGCCGGAAAGGTCGCCTTTGTGCTGGTTTGTTTGTTCATGCTGCTGTATTACCGGCTGCCCGGTCTGGTTGCATGTATAGCTTTGGTTTTACAGGTAACCGGCCAGTTACTGGCCTTGTCCGTACCGCAGTTTACCCTGACCCTGCCGGGCATCGCCGGTTTGATTTTATCAGTCGGTATGGGCGTAGATGCCAATATCATAGTATCCGAACGGATCAAGGAAGAGCTTAATACCGGCAAAACTTTGCTGAGGGCCATCGATACAGGCTTTGAAAGGGCCTTTTCCGCTGTTCTGGACGGCAATATTACCGTCATCATCATAGCCGTCATTCTGGTTATTTTCGGCTCCGGGTCCATGCTGTCTTTTGGTTATACGCTGGTATGCGGCGTTATCATGAACTTCATTGCCGGTGTTACGGCATCCCGTCTCATGATACGTTCACTGGGCAATTTTAAAATATTCCGCAAGCCGGAGTATTTTGGCGCAAGGAGGACAGCACAATGATCAGATTTTATCAACACCGGTATATCTATTTTACGATTTCGATTTGTCTTATTCTGTTCGGTATTGCTGCTGCTTTTATAAACGGCATTCAGCTGGATATCCAGTTTAAGGGCGGTACTATACTTAAATATACCTATTCTGATACCATAAACGCCGAACAGGCAGAGAAAACCGTTGAACAGGCGGTGGGAAGAACCACCAACTGCCAGCTGCAGACCAATATGGCCAGGGACGAGCAAAAGCTTATAGTCAGCCTGGCCGGCAATGAAGCGCTTACCTCACAGGAACAGGAAATGGTCACTGCCGCGCTCAACAATGCCTATCCGGAGGCGCAGCTGGCTTTGTCCGAATCGCTGACTGTTGAACCCTTTATAGGCAGGCATTTTCTGACCAATGGCATGATCGCGATCGCGCTGTCATTTCTGCTTATCCTATTATATGTGGGATTTCGCTTTAAAAATATCGGCGGGTATTCTGCAGGCACCATAGCGATCATTGCCTTGTTTCATGACGCGTTTATCGTCACCGCGGCCTTTGTAGTCTTTAAGATCCCGTTAAACGACTCGTTTATTGCAGCTATATTGACCATCATCGGTTTTTCCATCAATGATACAATCGTTATTTATGACCGCATCCGGGAAAATGAACGGCTTTTGGGCAGAAAAGTTTCGGCGGAGGAACTGGTCGATACGAGCATCAACCAATCCATGATGCGCTCGATCAACACAAATATTGCGGTCTTTGTGAGCATTACAGTCATATATATCTTTGCCCAGATCTATGATATCGGATCTATAAGGGCATTTGCGCTGCCCATGATGTTGGGTACGGTTTCCGGCTGTTACTCCACCATCTGTATTGCCGGACCGCTGTGGACCATGTGGCAAAATCACAAAAAGAAAAGTGCCGTTAATTCTGCTAATGCATAAACATCCGGGAGCCGGCCACTGAAGTTCGCTTTCTGCCGGCTCCTGCTTTCTACCGGGCGCTGAACCATTCAATGATATCCCGACAGGCGCTTTCATCCATGCCTTTGACCTGGACAACAGCTGCACCAAGGCTGGAGGCGGTATCAATGCGCAGGGCTGCAAGGCCCAGCCGCTTCTGGAAAAAATTCTGCGATAAAGATATTGATTGAATTTTTCGGCGCGGGATTATGGTCGTGACCCGGCCCAGAGTTCTGGTTCTCAACACCAGCCTGTCCGTGTCGGTCAGCCAGCCGGCTGCACGGTATTGGGCATTTCCCAGCCAGGCTGCCAGCGGGACGATAATAAAGGCCAGATATCCCCAGGGAAGAAAAATGGCGGGCAGGATTGCAATGAGCAGCGCCGGCAGGGTGTTGATGATCAGGTAACGACGCCGGGCTCTTGCCGGTAATCCTTTAATATCATCCGTAACGGCAAATTCAGGGAGCATCTGCTGCAGGTAATGAGGGAGCCGGGAACGCTGCAGCAGGGGAAAGAGCACATTGCCTTCATCTTTGGCACCGGTACTGTTGCTGATGCTTTCAACCTGAACGCTCACCATGCCGAAAGGCTGCCGCAGAATACCTTCCACCACCCTGATGGCCTGGATACGCTTGACCGGGAGAGTAAGCTGCTGTTTTTCCAGCAGACCGCGGCTGATTTTAATATTATCTCCCTCCCGGGTCAGACGAAAACCGGCGAAGCGGATGAGGCTTCCCGCCAGTGATATCAGCCAGGCCATCAGAAAGAGGATAATAACTCCTAAAATAATCATGCTGATCTTTCCGGCCACCAGGTTTTCCGCATATTGGCCGATTTTTACCCAGATGTCAAGTTCGGAAAAGAAATCGTCCAGCTGGGAAGCAGCTGCCAGCAGGGCACTGAGAACAACGCCGATTCCATTGGAAGTACTGGCCAATAGCAGCAGTCTGCCGGGAGAAAGACGGTATTCCACGGCTGTGGGAGCCTGCCCGGCCTGATCCGGTATATTGCGGCCAGCCTGTAATATTTCGCGCAGTTCTTCAGCCTTCTGCCGGGGAAGGGCTGAAAGCACGAACTCTGCTTCATTTCCGGCTCCGGCTGTTTCCACCTGGATTTTGACCAGCCCTAACAGGCGCTGCAGGACTCCGGCGGATATCTGTACACTTTGGATCCGTTCGAAAGGAATATAGCGCTGCTTGCGGACAAACACCCCGTATTCCAGGCGCAGTTCCTGCCCATGCAGATAAAATACATAACGCAGCCAGTAGAGTACCCCATAAGCAATAAAAAGAATAAGTAAAAAGGGGATCGCCAGCAGGAACCATTTGCGGCTGCCGGCTTGGGCCACTGCAAGCAGGAACAGAGGCAGGAGCCCCTTCAGCATTGAATAGATATGCCTGATCAAATAATCCAGAATGCTTAATGGATGAAGCCGCTGCGGCTCATACATCTTCGTCCACCACCCGTGCCAGATCGGAGATCCGGTCCCGCAAGATGTCGGCAACCGCATCAGCCAGGGCAGGAATATCGTGGGTCCCGGCTGCCGTAGAAATCGTTACTGTGGATAGTCCGTAATGTCTCAACAGGGGGCCCTGTTTGGTATCAACATGCTGCACCCGCGCCATTGGGATCAGGGTGCGAGTTTTGACAAATACGCCCCGCAGCAAATCGATTTCCTGTTCCGATACATCATAGCGCCAGGTTTTCCATGTGATTTCCGGCTTGACAAAGATAAAAAATGCCGCGACAGCCAGTACCATGATCAACAGTACCGCTGTGATCCAGACCGGCCAGTGCCATAAGCGGGTCACCCCGTAATAAGCAGCGGGGATCAGAAACATGAATAAGCTGTTGATCCCGGCTGACCAGCGCCAGTAGGATACGGCCCGGGAATCGATCTGTTGTTCGGGGATCTGCCGCAATTTTACCACCTCGTTTTATTCTTCGCTGTGCGATTGATTTCAGTATGCCGCCCGGCCTTTAAAGCTGATCATTATCAAATAGATCCGCAAGGACCTTTTCCCGGTGCTGCAAAAAATACCTGGTGATTTGATAATGATCTGTCATTTCATATTCTGTTTCTTCGATCCTGCCGTTATCAAAACTTAATATGACAGAATCAGGATATCCCATCAGTATAGGGGAATGAGTGGCAATTATAAACTGTGAATTTCCCTGGCCGGAAAGATCATGCAGTATTCTTAAAAAAGCCAGCTGCCGGGAAGGGGACAAGGCTGCTTCAGGTTCATCCAGCAGGTAAATTGCTTTTTCTTTAAAGCGGTTCACAAACAATGACAGGAACGATTCCCCGTGTGATTGCTGGTGGAGTGAACGGCCGCCGTAATCTCTGTAACCTGTGTCATCCACAGCGTCAATGTGAGTGGCAAAACTGTAAAAAGATTCGGCCCGCAGGAAAAAACCGCTGGTTATCTTGGGCATCCATGAAAGCCTGATATAATCTTTTAAAGCTGACCCGGCAGCATGTACTTCATAAGCGTTGTTTCTTCCGCCGCCGGCAGTATTAAAATTGCACTGCCCGGCGATTGCTTCCAGCAAGGTCGATTTCCCGGAACCATTTTCCCCGGCGAAAAAAGTCACTTTACTTTTGAATTCTATTTGATTTAAGCTTTTGACAGCCGGAATAGAAAAAGGATAAATGTCAAAGGATGCTATTTTTTCTCTTTGGAGTATAACCGATTTAAGAAACATATATATCACCTGATAAAAAGTATAGCGGATTTTTAAAATATTAACAAAGTTCTGATATTGCCTTTCCCGGGAGGGAAAGGCGGTTATCAAGTAGAAATAAAGTATTGATGCGTGAAAAAAGGAGGTCATTTATTATGGAAGAAACCAGAATGCCAATGACGCAGCGGTTCTGGAAGGTCCTGGCGGCTCCGGGGGAGGCTTTTCAGGCTATTGCCGAAGATCCTCGTATTTTGTGGCCGGCGCTGATCATCATAGCAGTCTCGGTCCTGTTGACAATACTGGCCATTCCGGAAACCAGACAGTTTACAGCCGAGACTTTGGCCGCCAGCGGGCTGACCCAGGATCAGATTGCCCAGGCCATGAAATTTGTATTGCCGGGCGCGCTGGTTGGGACAATTGTGGCCATGCCGGTGCTCTGGCTGGTTCAGGCGGCATTGCTTGCCCTCTACAACCAGTTCAGCGTCGGCGAGGCAGGTTTTAAACAGTTGTTTGCCGTGGCGGTTTTTGCCGGGCTGCCATCAATTATAAAAGCGGTGATCTCCACCGGTCTGATCAAAGCCATAGGCTACAAAGCTGCCTTGCAGTTCAATACCAGTCTGGCGCTTTTTATGGGCACTGCCGATCAGACCGGCTTTCTTTACCGGTTACTGGGGCAGTTCGAGTTGTTCAGCATCTGGGGGCTGGTTCTTTTGATTCTGGGCGGCTCCATCGCTATGAAAAAAAAGACCGGGGGTTTGGCCGTCTACTGCAGCAGCATCTGGCTGATTTATGCAGTTGCATTGACGTTGCTGGTAAAAACCCCGGCAGTTTAAGCAAGCTTTTCCCAGAATGAGAGCAAGAGGAGTGAAAATTTTGACACAGCAAGTATCACCTGATTCCGGTGCTGAAACAATTCAAGCAGCCAGGACACCTTTTTCCCTGAAGAAGAAGCTGCTGATAGCTGGTGCCATCCTGTTGGTGCTGGCCATGGCCGGTTTCAATGTTTACCGAATAATGAATAAGGATGTTGTCGCGGTGTCCGCCTCCCGGGTGACTGAACAGCACCTGGTGGAAAAAATCCCGGCCTCAGGCACCGTTGCAACTGATGACAAAGAGATCATTTACAGTGAAGTGAGCGGAACGGTAAAGGGAATCAATGTGCAAATGGGCGACAAAGTAACGGCCGGGCAGGTCCTGCTGGATCTGTATATCCCCAATGCCGAACAGAGGCTGGCCGAAGCCCGCAGTGCCCTGGCTGCTGCAGAGTCGTCTTTGTACCAGGTTCGTTCTGCCGGCAAGACCTCCGATCTGGTTGCGGCCGAGTTCGCTCTCAGTCAGGCCGAAAGCGCCTATAACATTGAGAAAGCTGATTTACAGCGCCTGCAAACCTTGTATGATGCCGGGGCCATATCTAAATTTGACCTCGACCAGGGCCAGGCTGAATTCAATACCAGTTCCATGGCTTATGACAAAGCCCGGGCCGATTTACAGCGCTGTCAGGAAGCGGCCCCGTTTTATCTGCAATCGCTGGAAGCTGCAGTAGAGGCGGCCAGATTCCAAATGCAGCTGGTCGAAAGACAAACCGCTCAGCAGGGCCTGGTTTGTCAGCGGGATGGACAGATCCTTTCCATCAGTGTGAAAACCGGGGATCAAATCACGGAGAGTGTTCCGCTCCTGACCATTGGCACGCTGCAAAATTTTACCATACAGGCTGAAATTACGGAAAGTGAAGCCGGGAAGATCAAGGTGGGACAGCCCGTCAGCATCACCGGCAATGCTTTCTTAGATGAAACATATGAGGGGGAAATTACCCAGGTGGGGCTGGAGGTATTGAACGATATCCAGGGTGAGGATTCTTACCTGCCGGTCATTGTAACGGTTAAGGATGCTCCTCTTTTACTGCCCGGGTACACTGTCGACCTGGAAATAACAGTCGCCGACAGCCAGGCTTTGGTGGTGCCTATTGAAGCCCTGGTGGAAAAGGATGAGGGCAACAGCATCTGGATCATAAAAGATGGATCAGCCACGCTCATACCGGTGAAAATCGGTATCAGTGACGGTATAACCGTGGAAATTAAATCGGGAGCGGCCAAAGACGACCAGGTGGTTCTAAACCCGCCGGCCCAACTCAAGGATGGAAGCAAGGTTCGCGTGCAATGATAACAATAGATAATTTATATAAAACCTACGATACCGGTATTGTTAAGGTTCAAGCCCTCAGGGAAGTCAACCTTACTGTGGGAGAAGGGGACTTTGTGGCGGTTATGGGCCCGTCCGGCTCAGGAAAATCCACCCTGATGAATATCCTGGGGCTGCTGGACCGCCCTACGGATGGTACTTATCTTTTGGATGAGGTCGATACCCGGAGCCTGGATGAAGACCGGCTGGCGGACCTGCGCAACCAAAAGATAGGATTTGTCTTTCAGAATTTCAATCTGCTGCCCCGTCTCAATACTCAGCGCAACGTGGAACTCCCGATGCTTTATGCCGGAGTTGGCAGCGCAGAACGGCAAGCACGTGCATTAGCGGCTTTGGAACAGGTGGGGCTGGCCAGTCATAGAGCCCATCGTCCCAACGAGCTATCCGGAGGCCAGAAACAGCGGGTGGCCATAGCCCGCGCCATGGTCAACCGGCCCAGCCTGCTGCTGGCTGATGAGCCGACCGGTAATCTGGACAGCTGTTCCAGCTACGAAATCATGGAACTGTTTCAGGAACTGCATCGCCAGGGCAGCACCATTATCCTGGTAACCCATGAACCGGAAATTGGGCGCCATGCTGAAAGGATAGTACATTTCCGGGACGGCCGCCTGGTGAAGAGCGAAAAAGTGGATACGCCTTTGGATGCACGGCAGCTCTTAAAAGAATGGCTGGAGCAGAAGGGGGAGCTGGAATGAAATTTAAAGAAATGATTGCGGTTGCCCTGGAAGGGATATGGGTCAACAAAATGCGTTCCGCCCTTACTATGCTGGGGATGATTATCGGTGTGATGTTTGTTATCATCATCGTCACCATGGGGCAAAGCTTAAATGAGCAAGTTGCCCAGGAAGTTGAGGGGCTGGGAGCCAATTCCTTTACTCTGGTGCCGATAGCCAACGATGACGGGCAAGAAGGCAAAATGACCCTGGATGATTGTAAACTGCTTGAAAATTCCGTGGACAGCATTGACTTTGTGGTACCTTTTAAGTACTTGCCCAATACTGCAGTATTTGAAACCGTGCGCGATAAAAAAACCAACATGCTTATCGGCACCAGCCCGGATTATATGAAAGTAAGCCAGATGGGTTTTACCCAGGGGAGATTCTTTAATGATGCAGAAAATCAGATCGGCCGCCGGGTAGTAGTTATAGACCAGAACCTGGCTGATGAACTGTTCGGCCAGGGGAATACGGCTGCAGGCAAAACCCTGCGTATCAATCACATTCCTTTCCAGGTCTGCGGGGTGACCAAACCTGAGGCAGCGGTAATGGGTATGCAGCAAACCTTTACCTGCATTCCGATCAAGACTCTGATGGAAATGGCTGACGACCAGGAAGTCCAGCAGACCGTTATAAGGGTAAAAAGCCAGGAACAGCTGGAGTCTGCAACCAAACAAAGCGTTGCCATTCTGGAATTGCGCCATGCCGTGAAGAAGGGTTATATTGCCCAGACCAATGAACAAATGATGGAACAGTTCAGTTCCATCCTTACCGTGATAACATCAGTTTTTGGCGCCCTGGCGGGGGTTGCCTTGCTGGTAGGGGGGATCGGCATCATGAATATTATGCTGGTCTCGGTCACCGAACGTACCCGGGAAATAGGGGTGCGGGCAGCCATGGGCGCGCGGCGCCGCGACATACTGATGCAGTTTTTGGTGGAAGCGGCTGTCATTTCGGCATTGGGCGGCAGTATAGGCATGCTGCTGGGTATCGGTATTGGAGCGGTCATTGCCCTGGTGTTAAATATGCCGGTAATCGTTTCATTTGGTACTATGCTGGCTGCTTTTGCCTTTTCGTCCGCCATAGGGATAATTTTTGGCCTTTACCCGGCCAATCGCGCCGCCAGATTAAATCCTATCGATGCGTTAAGATACGAATAAAGTGACAACCGGATCTTCCGGTTGTCTGGTTACGGTACCGCTCTATGCCAGTCCTGATTTCGGCATTTGGCTTTAATACCGCGAAAATATCCCTCCATTATCGTTATTATCATAATCATATAGGAGGACAGCGAAAATGAAATATACCTGCACTTTAATTGCGGTAAAAGATATGGAAAAAGCAAAGCAGTTTTATCACGACGTCTTAGGGTTAGACGTTGTTGCTGATTTCGGGGCAAATGTTGCTTTGACAGGCGGCATTTTTCTGCAGACTGTTGAGTCCTGGAAAGGCTTTATTTTTAAGCCGGATGAAGAAATTATTTTCGGCAACAACGCCTGTGAGTTGTATTTTGAAGAAGATGACATAGAAACCTTTGCAGCAAAATTAAACAGTATGAAAGGTATCGAATATGTTCATCCGCTCTTTGAACATTCATGGGGGCAGCGGGTAGTCCGTTTCTATGATCCGGATAAACACATGATTGAAGTCGGAGAAAACATCCGGATAGTGATTCAGAGATTTATCGACACCGGGCTGTCAATTGAAGAAACAGCGGTGCGTATGGATGTGGCGGTTGATTATGTTAAGTCACGCTTGGATGAAAATTTAAAATGAGCCATATTGAGATAGGAGTGGGATGTCGTGAGTAAATATAATGCTTTATGGGAATATGTGCAAAAGAATGGCATCCCGTCAATAAAACTGTCTTTTGCTGAAATACATGATATTGTGGGAATTGAAACAGGATGAATGGCAGAAGCTTGCTGCCGTTTCTTCTGCTGCATGCGTCAATGAATTCAACAAACGATTATTTGCCGAGGACAGCCCTGATACAGTATATTTTGCTTACTGTTATAATTATTGTTATGGTGTTCGCAGACCGTATGTGGAAACGGCTGCCGGAAAACCGTCCCCACTTGCATTGAAAAGGAGATGATCGTTTATGGCCGGTAGTTATAAAATAATTGATGTAACAGATTGGAAACGTGCTGTGCACTGCCAGATATTCAGAAATAGCATAGAGCCAGCGTATTGTGTGACCTTTGAATTGGATATCACTAATTTTATGAACAAGGTACGGGCAAAGAAGTATCCATTTTCTATGGCTCTGATTTTTGCTGTTTCCGAATGCGCCAACGGCATAGAGGAGTTTCGATACCGCTTTGTCGATGGACAGATTGTACTTTATGATAGAATTGATACAGCTTTTACATATATAAATAAGGAAACGGAACTTTTCAAGGTGGTTAATGTGGAGATGCAGGATACTTTAGAAGAATATGTTGCTATAGCCACCCAAAAGGCGGAAAGTCAAAAGGAGTATTTTACTGGACCCCTGGGTAATGATGTATTCCAGTTTTCACCGATGCCGTGGGTATCTTATACTCATATCTCGCATACAAACTCCGGTAAAAAAGATAATGCTACACCTTTATTTGACTGGGGGAAATTTTTTGCAAGAGATGGCAAACTGATTCTTCCGTTTTCCGTTCAGGTGCATCATTCGTTTGTTGATGGGATACATATCGGAAAGCTGGCTGATTCTCTGCAAAACTATCTGAACAAATTTTGAACAACTTAAACCGTTCCAGTTTGCCTATGAAGAAAGGATGTTTTAAAAAATGGACAAAAAGAAAGGTGTTTGGCTGCTGGTGCTTGTTCTGGCATTGACTGCAGCCTGCCTGCTGATGGTTCGCAATAATCAACAGCCAGGCACCAGCAATGGAAAGGAAGACCCCCTGGGCAAGCCGGACAGCTATGCCGAAGAATTATACCAATATCATGGAACATATACCGGCGATAATTCAAAGGTTGGCGCAATTGTCAACACACTCAATTACACGAACTTGCCTTTTAAATCAATCGAGCTTAAAACGGACAGTGAACCATATGGAATTACGGTAAATTATATGGTCGACAGCAGGGCCAATTACCGTTTCCCGGAGAGTATTATGACCGGCTGGAATAAGAATGCGGCAGTTATGTTTAGCTTGATTCCCAATGCCAGTGAGATTGCGTTCAGGATTTTTGATGAATATGGCGAATTTACCGGAGCCTATTATGAGCGGGGAAGCTTAAACGAACACTACGGAATGGAGTATTTTACATCCGATAAGATTACAGATGCCGCAGGCAGCCTTGCTTCCTTCACAGATTACCTCAACAAGGTTTCCGCTATAAAGAACTGGGATGATTCTTACAGTGATGAACAAAAACTGAATATTGAAAGAAGCAGACAGATATATTCTGTCATCGGAGATGACTGTGAAATCACAATAAACAGCGGGGTAAATATTCCGGTAACGTTAACAGACGAGATTGCCGCCAATCCTCCCATTAAAGAACTGATGGCTCAAAAAGATATTCTCGCGCAATACAGTGGTAAAAAGGTAGAGTTTTTGATCTATAATATCAACAATTTCAAAACAAACTACGGGACATTTTATCTGTTTGCTTTTGATGGGAAACAAATGATTACTTATGCTGATTTAAAAACAAGTGCCGCCGAGCAAAATGCCATTGCCGAATTATTAAAGGCAAGTGGGGAAGGTTCTTGACTTGCGCCTTGCATGGTCCTGCGCACTTGTTTATGGAAAATTGCAGCATATATTGGGGGTACAATCGATTGGAATCATTATCTGAATGCAGTAAGATCTGAAATTAAATCAGCCGCGCGATACTTCTTAGCGACAGAAAACCGGGAGAGAAAACATGCGGAAAATAAAGCGCTGTTCTTTACTTATTTTAATCATAATATTGAGCATGTTTCCAGCAGGCTGCACAAATCCGACTGCGCCAAAAGAAGCTGTTACCCAAAGTACCAACAATGTACAGAAGGAATCAGCAACATCGGTGAACACAGCTGCAACCCCGGTATCCGGAAAGCTGATCGTGCATTTTATAAATGTTGGCCAGGGCGATTCTGAACTGCTGCAGCTGCCGAATGGTCAGAACATACTTATCGATGCCGGCACTAATAAAGCTGGTTCAGCCATAGTTGACTATCTGAACAAACAGGGTATAAAAAAAATTGACTGCCTGGTAGCTACCCACCCCCATGAAGATCATATCGGCGGCATGGACAATGTTGTGAAAAGCTTTGCTATCGGCAGTATTTATATGCCCAAAGTCACGACTACAACCAGGTCTTTTGAGGATGTTTTAAACGCAATAAAAGACAAAGACTTAAAGATAATCCCGGGCAAGGCCGGTATGACAATATTGGACCAGGACGGTTTGAAAATCAGCTTTCTGGCTCCCTGCGGGACTACCAATCAGGAATTGAATAACTGGTCGATCGTAACCAGGGTACAGTTTGAAGATAATATATTCCTGTTTACCGGCGATACCCAGGAAGAATCTGAAAACCAAATGCTGGATTCAGGGGCCGATCTCAGCGCTGATGTGCTAAAGGTTGGACATCATGGCAGCTATAGTTCTACATCACTGGCATTCTTAAAGGCGGCTGCCCCTGAATATGCAGTAATCTCAGCAGGCAAGAACAATGATTACGGGCACCCCCACCAGATCACCCTGGATAAATTGTCAGCAGCCGGAGTGAATGTATACCGGACGGATCAAAACGGGATCGTAGTTATTATTTCAGATGGCCATAACTTGTCGGTAAAAACGTCGGATAATTAACTGCAGATGCGCGCTCCCCATGCCGTGGCAGTATTTGCAAACCTTAAGGAGGCGGGATAATGATTATTATTGACCGTTTTGAAAATGACATTGCAGTTGTTGAGTACGAAAAAAGCACTTACAGCATACCAAGGAAATGGCTGCCCGTTTCGGCCAAAGAGGGTGATGTAATTATATTAGAGGCAGCCATCGATGAGAAAGAAACCGCCCTGCGCAGGGAACAGATCGGGAAGATGACAGATGATTTGTTTAAGTAGAGGCCTAGTTAATAATTCCATTAATGAGTAAAACCAAGATAGGGTAATAGCAGCGAAAACGCTGCCCCAAGGGCATGACAAAAACCGTTCCCCCTTGCCCGTTTGGGCAAGGTGATTTATCAATGACCTTTAAAAACAGTTATCGTCAATTATTTTCTTGATCTGTTCTGCCACAAAAGGTAATGCTTTGCGGGCTGTATCCCAAACTATATCCTGGTCAACACTGAAATACTCATGTGCTATAATATTGCGCATTCCCTTCATCTTGTACCATGGAACGTCCGGATACATTTCCTTAATACTATCAGGGACATGCGAGACCGCCTCTCCTATAATTTCAAAATTCCTGACAACGGCATCAATGACCATATCATTTATTTCAAACTCTTCAAGAGTAAGATTATCAGTATATTTTTTAACTTTCTCAATTGAGTCCACTATATCCTGAAGGTATAAACGGTCATCACGTGTCAAACGTACAGCACCTCCCTAAGGATCCGGTCTTTTATCAGCGGTTTCAAGGCTTTGGGTGTAACGAGATCCACTTTGCGCCCCAATATTTCAGCGAGACGATCCTGAAGTTCGATGAAATGAAACAAGTCTACTCTCCGGTCAAATTCAACGAGAATGTCAACATCGCTTTCTTCAGTAGCTTCACCCCGGGCAAACGAACCGAAAACCCCTATTTTTGATACAAAATAGACATCACGTAATTCACCAATGTGCTCTTTTATAATTTCGTTCGGGTTCATAATACGACCTCCGATTAAAGTCCTCTTAAGTGATTCAAGAAAGCAAGTCCAAGCGTTAAAAAACATCTTCCATGCTTATTATACAATAAATAGCTTTAAATAATATAAATATAATTACCAGTAATATACAAAAATTACTGCAGGCAAGTGGGGACGGTTTGGCTTGCGCCCCCTTACTCTTGCTTTTTCCCAAATGGACAGCACAATGTCGACTCATTTAACCATGTTTGGTAAAATATGATGTTGATGTCATGCGAGAGGGGGTGCCCGATGAAAAAGCTGACTGAAGAAGATATTAAATTTCGTTTCATTACTCCAGCTTGCGCCTATAGCACGCGGAGAAAAAAGAATTTATAGGAGTGGGATGTTATGAGTAAATATAATGCTCTATGGGAATATGTTCAAAAGGATGGCAGCCCGTCAATGAAACTGTCTTTTGCTGAATCAGATTATGATGATAAGTGTATTTAAAAATACAGGACGGGAATATGGACGGTTGGCAGAAAAGAAGAATGGCTGGTGCAGGTTATCTTTTCCGGGAGGTTCGGATATATTAGTACAAGAGAAAGAGTAAATATATCTGACAGTTGAAGAAGAAGTAAGGGAAGCAAGGAAACCAGAGGAGACGGTTCATGCCGGCCTGCAAAAAAATCTCTTGACAAAAAAGTAATGCGAACTTAACATATAGTAAAGCTAGCATTACTTTTTTATGTTCTCCCTGGCCATGGAGTGCTGCAAACCTGATTGTCCGGCGGAAGCGTGATCTGAAAACCTGTTTGCCCGCCTGGGTCAGACAAAAGATCTGTGCTGCCGACAGTTTAATACGGGAAAGGAGTTATCTTTATGGTGATTACTGAGGAAAAGTGGAAAGAAATAGTTAAGTATTTTGGCGGAATGAAACATACTTCAATGATTGGGTCTGTCAGCAATACGGGCCAGCCAAATGTTACACCGATCGGTTCATTGTTGTTAAAAGAAAACTGCACAGGATATTATTTTGACCTGTTTACCAGGGAATTGTCGGCTAATCTGGACCAGAACAGCAAGGTCTGTGTTACGTTTATACAAACAAGCAGCCTATTTTGGCTTAAATCACTTTATGCGAATAAAGGCACGAAACCGGCGGGCATAAAATTGGTGGGTTCTGCCGGGGCCAGGCGCAAAGCCACTGCTGAGGAAATTGAATTATTTAGAAATATGACAAAGTCAATTAAAATGTTAAAGGGTTATAATACGCTCTTTGGGAATCTGTCCTATGTGCGGGACATTGAATTTACAGATTATTATGCGATCAATACTGGCAAAATGACCTTTGACCTCTGATTCTGACAAGTTTTTATATACTAAAGAAGGAATTGCGTGACATTAAAGCAGTAATAACTTATATATTAATTGATCTATATTACAGTATTTTTTAAGGGGGACGTATTCTGCATAAGGTAGGCAACAAGCTCAGACATATACGACGCATGCATGATTTGACCCAGGAGGAACTGGGTATTGCTCTTGGAGTCACCAGGCATACAATTATGGCTCTGGAGAACCGAAAATATGAACCTTCTATTGCCCTTGCATTAGCCATTGCCTGGTTTTTTAAAGTGCCGGTGGAGGAGATATTTTATTTGGAGAATGAAGAGGAGGGCCGGTAGATGGGCAGGAAAAACATGTTAGGATTAATTCCCGGGTGGGCTATGTTGACAGCTTTGGCCATTACTGTTGCTGCGGTGAGGATCATAACAAAAAGCCCTTACCATATATCATTGATCATTGCGGTACTCATGCTTATCCTGCTGATATATTTGTTTATTCTTCGAAAAATCGACGGAACTTCGTTTATTGATTCGGTGAATGATGAACGCCTCCGGCAAATTTCTGTCAATGCGCAAAGGAACGCGTTCTGGTTTCTGTTCATCAGTATTTGGGGCATGGCAGTTGCCCTGGAGTTTTTTGATCCCGTAATTCTAAAGCAGTATATCAGCTTGTTTCTGGCAGCAATAGGAACGATTGGCCTTTTTATCTATATGCTTTGTTTCGTTTGGCAGAAATACAGGGTAGATGATTAGTATCACTGATTTCATTTGACCTGCTTCGTAAAAGAAATTTTTGTAATTCTTATTGAAGGACAGCGAAATGAAATATAACTTTTAATTGCGGCAAGAGATATGGAAAAAGCAAAACAGTTTTACCACGACGTTTTAGGCAAGTGGGTTGTCACACAGTCTGCCGTCCCCACTTGCGCCCACTTGCTAGGCCGGATGCCCCCCGGCTTCCTTATACTTCATTCCAGAAAAACTTATGCATGCTTAATTTGCGTTTTATATGTAAAGGGAGCTTTGACTCGTTCATCCCGAGCATGTATCCGAAGTATTTGGCAATAGTCAGCCAGATCGCATAAGGAATCCACCTGAAGTGCCTGTTTTTTGCCAGATAGGACAGCTGGCTTTCAAAGTACTTATAGCCTTCAATTTCGGCGCGTGCATACTCCAAGATCCAGCGGTTCCGGTTAAATGAAACGCCGATATCAAAATTGCGCCTGAATTGTTCCGAAACGGTGTAATCGTGGGAATGCCACACCTGAGCATCACCTGAATAAGCAATTGCGTATCCGTTCAGGATCATGGATGCAGCTAAACACATATCCTCGTTTAAAATTATTTTCTCCGGGAAACAGCCCACTTTATAAAATGCCTCTTTGCGTACCGCCGAACAGACGTCGCTGAAGAAGAAGGTTTTTATTCCCAGCTTTTCTATATCGTTCTTTTGTTTCAACTGTGATGTTTCAGGATAATTGAAATTACGGGTAAAATATTCGATGGGATCGGCGTCATGCCGGGGTACCTGCCTGGCAAATGCGGCACCGGTCATGGAATCGGCGAAGCATTTGGTGAGGTTTTCGAGTAAATAAGCATTCACCGGCAAAGCATCCTGGGTCATAAAAACGACGATGTTCCCGGTGGATTGCTTAACGCCGAGATTTCTGGTTCCGCCGTGATCAAACTGGCTTTTTGGTATAACTGTCACTTTGCAGCCTGAGTCTCTGGCTATATTTATCGTGTTATCGGCTGAAGACGAATCGATAACGATTATTTCGCCGGGCGGCAGTGTCTGGGCATTTAACATACCGAAAAGTCCGGGCAAAAATTTTTCCGCGTTAAGTGTTGGTATTACCACTGAAATATTGAATTCATTGTTTTTTACAGCCATTTTATTAAACCTCCAAAAGGCATTGCAGATCCGGGTTATAATGGGAACGGACCCACCGGGCTCCTATTTGGCCAAGCTCAAAACAACGTTTGGGATCGATCAGCAAAGAACATACTTCATTGGCAAAGCTGTCGATATTTCCGTCTGGTACAACAATAAGCCCCTCATCTTTGGAAGCATCAATGCCTTCTGCACCGATGTCAGATGCTATAACCGGCAAACCTGCCGCCAGAGATTCAATGGTCTTTGCTTTTACACCGGCTCCTGTCAGCAGGGGAACAACAGCCAGTTGTGCCCGGGAAAAGTATGGGCCGGGATCTTCAACGAATCCGGTAATTATGATATCCTGTCCGGCCAGTTTTTTTACGTTATTGGTTGGTGCATTACCAACAATATATAATTTGGCATTTGAGACCCGCTGTTTTATTTTGGGCCAGACATTTTTTACAAACCATACTGCAGCCTGTTCATTTTCGACCCGGTTCATTGCGCCCCAGAACATTATCGCTCCCTCTTCCGGCTTGCGCTCACTATGTGTAAATGTCTGGAAATACAGCGGCAGCACATTTAATCGGGGTTCCAGGTCCTGGTTTATTGCCAGCAGTTCTTTTTTATCTTTTTCAGAAGGTACGTACACTCTGTCAAAATAGCGTATATAGTAATATTTTTCCCATGCCGCCGACTTTCTGTAATCATGATAGAATATCATTTTATTGGCAGGATTTTTTGATGACATGCATCTGCGTGATGCCCACTGGGTCAGCACATCGTGCAGGTAAATGGTTTTTACCGGAATACCTGACAAGACTGGTGCATAACATGCCATTTGGCCGTATTCACAGTGTAAACGGTCAAATTTATATTCTTGTATAAGACTTTTGAGATGATCTTCAGCTTCGCGAAAATAACGGACGCTTACAAGCAAAGGCAGAGACGGGTTTTTGCATACCGCGCCCAACCTCATGCTGGTACTGACATCAAATATTCTGATCGAGCTGCAAAGCTGCTGAAGTTCTGTAATATCACATTCGGTCTCATTCTCGTTCCGGAATGCAGTGAGATATATTTCATACTTCTGAGCCAGGAGCTCAAGATTCCTGAAAGCTGTTTTCTGGCCCGCTTCCTTTGCATCGGCGGCAGGAAGGTGGGCAGATAAAAAAAGCAATTTATCCATTAATAAGTCCTTTGTATTGTTATTTTATCATTGATCCAAAAAGAAAATCGAAGCTTTGGTTATTGACGCATATTTTGTTTACAAATATTTGGATATAAACAAGTCTACATTATAAAAGTCATTTATGCTATTGCTTAATTTTTCTTTATCCCAATCCCACCACTTGATTTTCATGAGTTTTTCAATTTGTTCCTGAGATAATCTATATTTTAGTACTTTGGCAGGAACTCCCGTTACAATTGCATAAGGTGGAACATCCCTCGTTACGATCGCGCCGGCGCCTATAACTGCCCCATCGCCAACAGTTACTCCTCGTAAAATCACTGCGTTCGTTCCGATCCAAACATCATTGCCGATGATTACCGGGTCCATGGGCGTGGGATTTATATCTGCACTGATATAATCATGCTTTGTTAATCCATATTCTTTATAAAATATAAATGGATGTGTCGTAGCTACATCAATGGAATGATCGTGCAAACCTATTTTCACAGCAGCTGCGATGGAACAGAATTTCCCTATCTGACTATCTACTATTATGGAATATTTACCTATATACGTTTGATATCCTATAGTTGATTTTTCATCAATATCTGCTCCATTGTTCTGAATCAACCGTATAACTTTCCTGATTTTTTTAAACATTGCTTACCTCTTTATATTTTTGTGATTGGTTCAAACCTGCTGCGGAGGCATATATTCCCCAGATCGACCAGATCCAGATGAAACTGATGTAACTGGAATTGAAGCTGTGCCCGATAAATGCAGCGCCATAAATGAGCATGGCATAGTAAATGTACTTATAGTCGTTATTTTTAACTTTCATTTGCTTTAACAGATAAAATACCATAAAAAACCACCCGGCCAATAAAAGGGTCCCGACAATACCAGTCTCGGCAAGAAAAAGCACCAGTAATGATTTGGGGCTCATGTATTCTCCTTCAGCAATATATTCAAGGACTTCGTTATTATAAGCCCACCACGGGATGTATTCTGCAAAAAACAATTCGGAATTCCCCAGGCCTACTCCGATAACCGGATAATCAAGAAACATGTCAAAACCCGCTGCTATAAACCCTAAACGGGTATTGGTTGAATTATTCCGTATATCAAATATTTTCGTAATGCTGGTTGAAACATTAACGGATTCATTGACTCTGAAGGCACCTGTGCCATATACAATGGTCAGGATCAATATAACGGATGATACGAAAACTATCATGGATCTTTTGGAAATGCGGCTGTTTCGAATCATAATGGCGGTCATAACTACTGCCTGCCCAATAAAAACGATGTATGCTGCTGATGAATAAGTACAAAAAATAAGCGGCAGCACTAAAATGAGCAGCCATTTTTCAACTGACAGGCCCCAAAACCTTCTTAATGATATTGATTTTTTGGTAATGACGGCTGCCATCAAAAAAGGCAGGAACAAGCATTCGAGCAAATGTCCGGCTTCTGAAGCTTCCGGTGTGGTAAGATTTATCCTTCCGAATAAATCAACATATGAAATTAATGAGTTTACTCCCCAGCCGCTGCCCAGCAGATCCGATATGCTGTTTACAATAACAGATGCCAGGCCGGAAATATGAAACTGCGCTAATATCTGGATATAGCCTAATATGATCAATAAAAACAAAGCGCAGTATAATATGCGCAGTGTATTTGAAAAGTCTGAATCAGAACGGATGTAATATATGGGTATGTATATCGAAACAAATATGATCAGACAAGTCAAAAACCTGAATATAGCTGGTTTAAGCAAAGAATCCGCTGCTATCGTGCCGGCAAAATAAAACAACATTATCAGATATGACAAATAGATAACAGCAAGCACGATCAAAAGGAAAGTTAATATTTTATGTACGTTGCCGGCGCCCGGGAATATTTTTTTATTCAGCACTGCTGTTATTATAATAACGACAGAAAGTATAACGAGAAAGTATACCGAGGCATTCACATGCCAGCCTTTAAAAATATTATTTAAATATGGCAGAGTAGTTATCGGCAGTAAAAAAATAAAAAGAATATAGGGCAATCTGTATAAATATTTACTCATGGTTTAACCTCTTTAAGGAAATTATCCGTTCTGTATAATCTGGCAAAGTTCTCCCGGGCCGGTCCATAATCAAATTGGTTGTCAATTGCCTGCAGACAATACCCGGCAAACAATTCCGGCGAATTTGCAGAAGGTATATATTCTTCCAGGCCTGAACCAACGACTCCTTCATAAGTTGAGACGATTTTTTTATTATAATACAAGGCCTCTATCAGCTTTACTTTTACACCGGCCTTGCTATTGGTCAATATCAATACCAGATCTGCAAGTTTGATAAAGGGTTTGGCTGATTTCACATTACTGAATATTTTTATATGACCGGAATCATATTTTGCCAGGTATTTATCCGCATCATAACCGGCTATATGGAATATGATATCCGGTTTATTTTCTATTAAGCCCGGCAGTACATTTTGAATAAACCATTCGGCTGCATTAACATTGAATCTGTTCTGGAAATTGCTTAAAAACAGCAAAACCGTTTTGTCTTTATATGTATTCCGCAGATTTACGTACTCTGTCATTTCCTCTTCGGAAAGCTCAGTATCAGGTTTGAATAAAATCGGGCACCAGACTGCCCTGGTTGAATATTGCTTTGAATCATTTATGTATTCGGTTTCAGTCTTCGATAAACACAGGATTTTATCTGCATAATTGGCAACGGATCTTTCATATCTTTTCATTTTGTGCATTTCAGCCAGATTCAGATATTTCCGGGGCGAGAACACCGGCAGGTCCCTGGCGAAGTATTCGTAATAATCAGCTTCGATATTATGCATTCTGTATATGATACGGGGACCAATATCCTGTCTGGTTTTCAATTGGCCGATTATGTATTTTGCCGCTTCAAAGACCTGGGGATGATCCATTATTACCACATCGATTTGTTTATCAAGGCTGGAAATAAAATTTGCCAGTTGATTCCTTTCAGTCCGGTTGGGACGATTGGATGCTGCATAATACGGCAATGACGGATGAAGTAAACTGACCGGATTCTTTTTATGCTTTATAAATATGATCTTATCGCAGATCGATTTTAAGAAGTCCAGCGAATTTGCCAGGTTTTCTTCGCCATTATCGACAAAAACCAGGTATATGTTCCAGTCATTTCTCTTCATTTCCAGAAGACTGTAATATATGTCCATCCTGCCTGCACGATTGGGAGGATAAGGAATTTCCGGGCTTAAAAACAAAACATTCATTTTTTAAAGTCCTTTAATTTCGCATAAGATAATGGATCGATACGTTTGCCCATATTGCCTGCCAGGCCGTCTGAAAACCCTTTTAATAATAATTTTATCCGCATCCCTTTGTACGAATCGTAAATGCATATGCCGGCTGTTTTTCTTATAATTTCAAATAAGATCAGGATCACCAGTAATACGTATTTATCCTTATAATGCTTTCTGCAAAAATATAGATGATTGCGAATATCATAATAGCCAGTGATAACGAACCTGCTTAAGGAAACCCGGCAGCTCTCCCGGCCCAGAAAAGTCCGGATATGACCTTGGCCGCTGCTGCCCCCTTCTTTATGCCATACTTCGCTTTTGGCGCAATACATGAGTTTCCAGCCGCGCCTTCTGGCCCTTAGACACCAGTCGCTTTCTTCATTCCAGACAAAGTAGCTGTCATCCAGAACGCCTATCTCATTGATCACCTGCTTTTTGATCAAAAGACTGGCACCGTAAACATATCCTTCGATTGCAAAATTATCATCCGTACAATCCTTGATATGCATATTCCTGCCGATATGCCTGCCGCTGCTTCTCCAGCTGATAGAATCGGTGCCGCCCAGAGACTGGATGATTTCCGGCTGATGATAATACATCACCCTGGAGCCGACAATACCAATATCCTGAGAACTCTCAGCCAATTCTACCAGCGAATTTAAAGCCTCTGTATCGCAGATCGTATCATTATTAAGCAGCCACAAATAATCCGCTGACTGCTCAAGCGCATACGATATTCCTAAATTATTGCCCCCGGTAAAACCCGTATTTTGTTTTGAACACATTAAGTGAACAGTAAACCTGCCGGGCTCTGCCAGCGTATATTTAAATACAGTTGTTTTTTCATTTTTATATAAATAAGACGTCTCGCTTAAACTTTGAACCGGATGGTTTTGTATCCATTCCTTGATTCTTCCCAATGATTCATCCCGGGAACCGTTGTCAACTAAAACTATAAATTTGTTGTCATAGCTGATTTTTTCTACAGATTCCAAACATTCGACAGTGTCTGCCCATCCATTCCAGTTTAATATAATTATAGCTGCCTGAGGATCTGAGCTGTGCATACAAAAAATGCTTCCCCTCTTGATGGATTCGCTGACTTAAGGATATACCGTCCCCGCATGAACCGTAAATAATTACATGAAAATTATAACATATCTTACACACCTGACCACGGGCAAGGGCAACCCGTAAATTTAAAAACTGCTTGTAATATATATTGATTAATGTTACATATATTATATAACAAGTGTTATATAATTATAAAAATAAGATTGAAAAGAGGGAAACGAGTGTTTAAAAGAACTAAATATCTGACATTGGTTGGTTTTTTGATTGCCTTTATTTTTACTTTATCTACAACTGCTGCTTTCGCAGACAACATTCAGGATACCAGTCTGGAAAGTTTTTTTGACAACACCATGAAATCTAAAATGGAGAAATACCATATTCCTAATGCAGCGGTATCGGTGGTGAAGGATGGCGAAATTGTATATAAGAAAGGATTCGGCCAGGCAGATATTGAGAAGAATATCCCGGTCGATCCCGATACTACTCTTTTTCGTATTGGCTCTACTTCAAAATTAATCACCTGGACGGCGGTCATGCAGCTGGTTGAAGATGGCAAGCTGGATCTGAACACCGATATTAATAAGTATTTGGATTTTGAAATATCACCCCAGCTTGAAAAACCTCTGCGGAATGCGAATACAGGACCAATAACCATGACCCATTTGATGACCCACACGCCAGGCTTTGAAGATTATGCCGAAAAACTTTTCCGACTTTCGGAAGAGGAACTTCTGCCCCTCAATGAATATGTGAAGAAATACCAGCCGGCCAGGATATTTCCCGCCGGAGAAGTTGCTGCCTATTCAAATTATGGTACTGCTTTGGCAGGCTATATGGTAGAAAGAGTATCTGGTATACCCTTTTCAGATTATGTTGAGAAAAATATTTTCACACCGTTGAATATGAATAACAGTACCTACCGGCAGCCTCCTACGCTGGACCCGCCTGCCCATATTGCGAAACCCTACCGATTTATTAATGGGTCCTATACCGAAGCAGGTTTTGAATACATCATGCTCGAACCAGCAGGCAGTATGAGCAGTACCGCCGCGGATATGGCCAATTTTATGATAGCCCATTTATCTGGCGGCGCTGGTAATGGAGGACGGATCCTCAGGGAAGAAACAGTCAAAGAAATGCATGAGCAGCACTTTACCTATGACCCGGCGTTAGGAGGCATGACGCTTGGCTTTATGGAGGGGGTTTTTAATGGCCAAGAGGTGCTTTTTCATGGTGGAAGTACGATGCTCTATAACTCCGGCCTTTATTTGATACCGGAAGAGAATACCGGAATTTTTATTTCCTGCAGCGGAGGTAATCATCTCCTCCATACCGAGATCTTTCAAGAGTTTTTGGATCTTTACTATCCCATTACAGCTACGATAAAGGCAGTGCCTGGTGAAGGCAGCCGGGAAAGGGCTGAGGGTTTTACCGGCGAATACCAGATGAACCGGAAAAGTGTTACCACTGAGGAAAAGATCCTCAGCATATTAGCCGGGGGGATTATTAATGTTAATGTAAATGTAAATGAAGAGGGATATCTTCTGGTGACCCATGGCGGAGAAATCAATAAATTTGTTGAAATCGAGCCGGGTATGTATCAGAACCTTAGAGAAGGAAGGACCCAGGATTCCCTGGGACAGTTTCAGAAAATTATTTTTAAAACAGATCCTTTAGGCAGAATAATGCTGACTACTGATGGCCCTATGACCTATTCGAAAGCGCCGTTTTATTCAACGATGAGTTTCACAGCCCTGGCTGCCGTGAGCATAATGTTGATCATAATAATTTCGCTTATTTACTGGATAATCAGAATGATAACTGGTTTGTTCAAAAAGGGGAAAAATAAAAACTCCGGGTTTTATGCCATTGCTTCCTGGGTTGGGATCTTTACCAGTGTCACCGTCTTACTTTTATTCTCCACTTTTTTCTCTTCAGGCGTTGATCCCTTATACCTCTTGCCAAAAGAAGCGTATACGACGATTGTAAATCCGCCCTTACATGATATACTGCCGACCCTTTTATGGATCTTCAGCGGTTTACTGGTGTCGTTTACGGCGTTTGCCTGGTGGAAGGGACTGTGGAGTCGGATCTCCCGCGTTCATTATAGTGTATTTACCCTGGCTGTTATCGCACTGATGTGGATGCTGAATTATTGGAATTTATTAAGTTAATGATATTTTAGAGGGACAAGGACAAGTGATGCAAAATACCGATCAATAGCATGACGTGAGTTACACAACTACGTAATATATCAAATAATACACAAAGGATGGTATTACTATGGGACCAAAAACTAAATTTTCCAAAGAGCAGATCATTGATGCAGCTTTTGAGATCGCCAGTACAGAAGGAATTGACAAAATAACCATGAGAAAGATCGCGGAAAGGATGGGCAGTTCTGTAGCCCCCATCTATGTGAATTTTAAGAATACTGATGAACTGATGGAAGCTTTAATAGAGAAGATCATAAGTATAAGTCAACAGCTTTTCATCGAAGAAAGCCAGGGAGACCCATTCCTGGACATGGGGCGGGCAAGTCTGAGGTTTGCCAAGGAATACAGCGTGCTTTTCAGAGATCTGATACTGAAGAATAATGACTACATGCAGGAATACGATGAAAAAATGGTGCCTGAATTAATTAAAGAGATGCAAAAAGACCCGGAGCTGGAAGGGTTTACGGCAGATGAGTTAAAAACAATTTTGCTGAAAATGAAAGTATTCCAGTTAGGACTTTCGGTCATGGCTGCCAACGGTTTACTTCCCAAAGAGTATGCCATGCAGGATCTAATGGACATATTGTCAAGCGCAGCGAATGATGTGATACAGTCAGCCAGGCTGAGCAAAAAGGGGAGCAGGCGAGTAAGCGGATCACTAAAAAAACGTAAGAGATATTAAATGAGTTTATGGATAGGCTGCAGCCGATTATCCATGAAAAATTTAAGTAAAGGCAGCGGGTGTGCGATGAAACGATTTATATCAGGGTTAGTAATCCTCACAGTGATGTTGGTACTAAGTGCCTGCCAGGGTGAGCAGAAGGTTCCGGCAGGAAAGGATGTCCCGGTGAATCAGCAGACTGAAAAAGAGCCTGGCCGGGAAAACAAAATCCAAAATCAAACCGGGGATCAGACAGCCTACTACTTCACCGACGGGCTTCTACTGGGCAGTTATGATAAAAGCGGCTGGCACAGCTTAAGTGATATCAACGAGGATTACAGAGCCGGGGCGGTGAATACCTCCGATTTTTATGCCAAAGATCTGCTGGCAGTGCCTGTTTACCATGTTTACAAGGAACAAACCCTGATCGGTGATGCCAGGAGTATTATCTGGCAAACCGAAGAGGACTTCGGCCTGGGCAGCTTTGAAGCAGAAGGAATCAAGGAGAAGTTTTCCCAATATGGTGAGCTCTATCATTTTGAGGGAAACAGCTACACCAGTCACCGGATAATTTCGCTGCCCACCACCCTGGGCAATGAGCTTGCCAGCCTTAAGATCCCTCAATATTCTTTCTGGACCTATTTCCCCATCGGAGAGAATTGGAGCCAAAATCAAAATCAAGGCATTTTAGTGACCAACTCCAATACTATCAACTTCCTGTCCGATATGAAAAAGAATGTGCCCGCTAAAACCGAGGTGGAGAGTGCACTGAAAAAGCTGTTTGCTGATGCCGGTATGGGAAATACTGTTTTTAATTTTACACAAGGCTTCAAAGGGGACTTTGACGGTGACGGCAGAGAAGAGTATGTATTTGCGGCCAATCACCCCAATCCGGAAGAAAACGACTATTGGCCCATCATTGAAGGAGAGGGAACCAAGAATGATGTAGGAACATTTTCCGTCCTTCTCTATCAGGATGATGACGGGAAGATACAGATCCTGCACAGTGATCTGCGCCGTTTTAAAGCGGGCCCGGTCACCTTCAGCGAGGGACAGTATGGCATTATGGATATCAACCATTGCCATACCCTGAAAGTGACAGATATCGCTGATCTGAATGGAGACGGAAAATATGAGTTTATTATAAAAATTGGCCTCTGGGAAGGCGGCTATGACCAGGTATACGCTCAAAACCATGAAGGGGCTTATGAGGTGGTCTTGCGCTCCAATTCAGGGACGTAGCATTAAATTATTATTTGGCCGCAGAATTTGTGATTTCCTGAAATTGTGGCAGTAACAATCATAGAGCAGAATATAGATTCATTTTGCGCATTTTAATAATAGCTAGTAAACAAATACTATATCTTGTTTCCTTTCAAAGCGGTATGGTTAATTAAGCCTAATACTATTAGGGGGGATACTGGTTGAAAAATACGTTTCTCAAAAAGGCATGGTTTTGGGCAGTTTTGATCCTGATCCTGGTTATTGGCTACTATTCGCTCGAAGTAATAATTGCACGGACCCATACTATTGAAACCGTAGAATATTATTATGATACAGGTCAGATAAAAATGTCGGCCGGGGATCTGTCGCCACGGCAATTGGAAATACTCCTTAAAGTCGAGGACCCCAATTTTTATGGCCATCATGGGGTAGATTTCAAAACTCCCGGCGCAGGCTGGACTACCATTACCCAGGGTCTGGCCAAGAAACTTTATTTCAAAGAATTTAAATCCGGAATCATGAAAATCAAACAGTCTCTCTGTGCCAGGTGTGCCCTGGATCCTCTGGTATCTAAAGAAAGGCAGCTCGATCTTTATATCAATATAATGTATTTCGGTAACAAGACTTATGGCTTAGAAGACGCTGCAGAATTCTATTTTAATAAGGATATCAATGAGCTTGAAGAAGATGAATTTATCGCTCTGATCGCCTGCTTGATCAACCCCGAGCAGCTGAACATAAAAGATCATCCACAGGAAAACGCGGTCAGAGTACAGCGAATCAAAAAGGTTTTATCCGGAGCTTATAAGCCGCAGGGTCTGTTTGACATTACTTATGAAGGTGCCGAAAAAATTTAAAGCTGCGTTTCGGAGTCATTCCCTGATTAGGATATCATTAGGAACAGAAAAAATGTATACTTCCTTAATGGAAGGATAGGAATAAGTTCATTCCTGCAACAACGATCCTATTTGCGGCTTCCACCGAACCCTCAAGTTTATTCAAGCCATCAGCATTATCATCAAACAGACTTAAAAAATTTAAAAACTGCGTGGAATATGTTTTATTATGTTGCATATTTTCGGGGGAAGGCTTCTGTTTATTTTAAGCGTTTTTGCAAAGCATTCTGACGCTGCAAGCCTATTGCATTTTTATTGGATAATGTAAAATATAATCATGCTTTTTAGAAGGAACAAGCGATTCCTGCGGGTAGCCGAAAGCGTGTGCCATGAAGACGCAGAGCTTCACTGCACACCCGATGAAAAGACCAAAAACCGAACGTGGGCTCGTGCCCACAGACATTCCGACCCGCCCATGAATACTGCTGAGATGATCAGGGGGGAAAATATGTCCAATAACGTCATAATCGATGCAGTAAGACGCCATATTGATACCGTACTGGAGCTCGGGGCGGACCGATGGCGTGTGCCGCCATCGCCGCTGCTGGCCGATTCGATCGATCTCAAAGCAGGTATTTGTGTGCCGGCCGCAGATGGTACGGTGTCAAGCAACCTTTCATCACAGCAGAATTTTCTCCGGGCCCTGAGCTTATATGGCAGACTGACGGGGCGGAGGGAATATCATGCGCGGGCTGTAAATATCTACAAATACCATTTTTCAGAACTTTTACTGCCCACCGGGCTATTTCGCTGGGGTGGACATCGGGCGGTGGATCTTCGTAATCTCTGCGATATTGGAGACAAGCAAAGAAGACATGAGTTGAAAAACACATTTCCTTTTTATGAGCTGATGTTTGAGGCCGATGCGCTGCGCGCTGACGAGTTTATTCGGGCCTTTTGGAGGGGGCATATCAAGAGCTGGACGCCTCTGGAGATGAACCGCCATGACGTCGGTGCCGACAGCTCCCGCATGAACCTGTGGCCAGCCTTTGCCGGTCCTTTCCGGCCGCTTAGGCCCCGGGATGGACTGTCGTTCCTTAACACAGGAAACGATCTGATGTTTGCCGCGCTTGCGGAGTACAGAATGGCGGGGTCAAAAGCCGCGCTGCGTTGGGGAAAACGGCTGTTTAACGCTTATATGTCCTGCCGTAACAAAGACACCTGTCTGGGGGCCTATATGTTTTCCGTGCCAAAGAAGAAGAAACAGACCAATGACCCAGGGGTGACCGAATCATGTTACGGTGACCGAGCCAAACGTCAGCTTGGACCGGAGCTTGGCGCCGCGGCGTTTGAAGCAAACATATTGTTGGCACACGAATGTGAGAGCATTTATGCGGTCCTGCCGCAGATAGCGGCCTTCTATGCGCAGTGTGGCGTTGCCGGCGGGCAAAGGATGATCGGTCAAGCGGGAAGCGGTCTGGCAGCATGGGTGAGCTGGGCGTATGTGGACAGTGACAATAGCTTTCGGCCAATGCTGGCGGATGGACAGGATCTCACCGGCTTTGTCCCTGCTCGCCCCGGCTATTATGCAGCCGAAGCCTTTGCTTCGTTTACAGCCGATGGACGCTATCTTCTCAGCATCCTCAAGACGGCTCTCCTGCTGAAGGATGAGACCCTGTGGAACACGGCGCGCAGAATCGCCGCGGCCTTAGACTTGGGGGATATTGGGGCTCCATTCGGGGTCGGCGCAGCCTTGCGGAGGGATTCTCGATGTGACAGCGTCCCGGCGGCGATGGCCATGCTGGAGGTGTATGCCTGTCTCAATGGACCGTTTTTGAATATGGCGGAGAGAATCGCAAACAATATTCTGGCCAGGCAGACACAGTGTGGTGTATTTCCCCTCGCTGACAGTGAGGGCAGCCCGTACATCCGGGAGGAAGTTACCAGGATCGACAGTCAGGCTCCGCTGATGCTTCTGTCTGTTGCGGGTGCGCTGGAGAAATCTTCTGTAGATCTGCCGATGACGGTATTTGTTTGAACGCAATGGAATTTGTTCGGAGATGGAGGCCGCAGGAATGAAACCCAAAAAAATTGCTTTGATGTGCGGGAAAATGAACGGCGGCGGCGCGGAGCGAGTCGCAGGTATGCTCTCAAGACGCCTTGAGTCACTGTACGATGTATATGTGATGCTGTTGGACATCAAGGACATCACCTATGACCACGGAGGAAATCTCATTCCGATCATGCCGCAAAATAATACGACGCCGGTGCTGTTTTTTATCTTCCGCTGTGTGAGGAAGAGCCTGGTTATCAGTGCGCGTCTCTTCGGGACAAACAATGTGGAGACCATCTTCACCAAGTGGCAGAAGCGGCGGCATGGAATTGACTGCTGTATCAGCTTTCTTGAACATTACAATTGTACGAATCTGAGGTCGCGAGGCAGGGAGAAGGTGATAATCTCGGTGCGCAACACGCTTTCCGCCATGATCGATATTCCGCTGCAGGAGGAGTATCTGGGCAATGTGAGAGGGTTATACGACCAAGCCGATCTCATCGTGGCGTGCTCGGAAGGCGTCCGGCTTGATCTCACGCAGAATCTGGGGGTCCCCAAGGAGAAGTGTGTTACGATACATAATTTCTGCGATGTCGAAAGGATTCGGGCTCTTGCCGGAAAGCCTCTTGACGCCGAGATGGACAGGTTCTTTTCGGGGCATCGCCTGATCGTGACGGCAGGGCGATTGGAACCCCAGAAAAATCAGGAGAAGCTGCTGTACGATTTCGCCCTTGTGTATCAAGCCTATCCCGATGTGCGGCTTGTAGTCATCGGTTCGGGGACATGGCGGGAAAGACTCGGCGCGCTTGCGACGCAGCTTCACATTGCCGACGTCGTGCTGTTTTTGCCGTACCGGGAAAATCCGTTTGTCGTATATACAAAGGCATCCATGTTCGTCCTGTCGTCATGGCATGAGGGCTATCCGAACGTGCTGTTGGAGGCCATGGCATGCGGACTTCCTACGGTCTCGGTCGATTGTCCCTCCGGTCCGCGGGAAATTATCGCCGGCCGCAGTGATTACCAAAACCCCATTAATGACTACGAGATCTGCGAGAGAGGGATCCTTGTATCCGCCTCCAACGACGAAATGACCGGAAAGACACATTATCTGGCTGATGCGATGAAGTGTCTGTTGGAGGACAGGATGCTTAGCGAAAAAATCTCGCGCGAAGCCAGGCAATATACGGACACATATCCCAATGACCATATTCTTGAGCAATGGATAGATGCCATAGAAGCGCGCCAGCGATAAGAGTGTTGTATAACGAGCGTTAGAGAAAATGTTATAAGGTTTCCCCTTCTGAAAAAACAAGCTGCAATGATGTATTCACCAAGGCTGGCACGGAAATATGCAGAAGCTAAAATGACCTTAATCCTGAGATTCCACCAGCTCAATCATCTTAAGGATGACCCGGACGGCTTTTTCCATTGATTCCAGGGGGATAAATTCATAACGGCTGTGGAAATTGTGGCCGCCGGTAAAAATATTGGGGCAGGGAAGGCCCATAAAGGAAAGACGCGCACCATCAGTGCCGCCCCGCACCGGACTTATCAAGGGCTCGATGCCGTTTTCCCGCATGGCTTGTTCAGCTAATGTAACGATATGAAAAAACGGCTCGATCTTCTCCTTCATATTATAATACTGATCCCGCATATGAAGCTTAATGCCGGCGCCACTATATTTCTCACTGATAAAATCAACACAGGACTGCAAATAAGCCTTCTTTTGTTCAAACTTCTCACGGTCATGGTCTCTTATGATATAGGTCATTTTCGCGGCTTCCACCGAACCCTCAAGCTTATTCAGATGGTAAAAGCCTTCATGATCACGGGTAAACTCGGGGCGTTCATTGACCGGCAGCATCCCGTTCAGTTCCATGGCTATGAGTAAAGCATTCTGCATGCGCATATAGGCAGTGCCGGGGTGGACATTTACCCCTTTGATATCGATATGGGCAATGGCCGCATTAAAAGTCTCATATTCAAGCTCTCCTAAAGGGCCTCCGTCAACGGTATAAGCAAAATCAGCGCCAAAAGCTTCCACATCAAAATGATCTGCCCCCTGGCCGATTTCTTCATCCGGGGTAAAAGCGATAGCGATCTTGCCGTGTTTGATGTCCGGGCTGTTCTGCAAATGGGCAAGAACCGTCATGATCGCAGCGACCCCGGCTTTATCATCTGCACCCAGCAAGGTGGTGCCATCACTGGTAATGATGGTCTGACCAATATAATTTTTCAGTTCAGGATAGTCCTGGGCTTTGATTACCAGCTGTTCCGCCTCATTGAGAATCAGGTCACTGCCGTCATAATCATGGAAGAGCAAAGGGAATACATTTTTGCCGGACACATCGGGACTGGTATCCAGGTGAGCAATAAAGCCTGTTGCCGGAAGATCTTTATCAGTATTGGCCGGAAGTTCTGCCATCAAATATCCCTTGTCACTAAGCCTGATATTCGTCAGACCCAATTCCTGCAGCTCTTTTTCCAGCAGGCGGGCTAATTCCAACTGCCCGGGTGTACTGGGATGAGCAGCCGAATCCTCTGCAGACTGGGTATCGATTTTAACATATCGCAAGAATCTGTCCAGCAAGGTGTCCATCCTTATTCCTCCAGTTAAATGATCTGCTGGCTTAATTGTATAATGCGGCGGGTTGATTATCAAATGAGATCGTGACCTTATGGTTATACAGCAGGATTTTATTTTTTATCAATAGAAACATTATATAAGGAAGTTTTATGTCAAAGGAGAAGACATTTTTGGAAAATCAATCATCGCCCGACATTTCTTTGATCGCTCCATGTGGGATCAACTGTGGATTTTCCAGATGCCAGTTAGGCTAATAAAAGGAAGCCCGGATATAACTCATGGTATATTAATTATTTATACAACACGCAGATAAACAGAAATTTCGAGGAGGCAGGAGGATGGCATTTTCGGAAATTAGTATTTATCAGGTAAAACCAGATAAGACGAATGAGTTTGAAGCTATTATGAAAGACGCTGTTCAAATGATGAAAGTAATAGACGGTTGTCAATCTCTTCGACTTATACAGCGTACACACTATATAAAGGATATGAAAACTATTAAGGATGGGCTTCAACCTGACAAACTTACTCGTATTGTAAAATGCGTTCGCTATGCACTCTACTGGGAATTCGATACAGATAAAAATTATGGTAAAGCTCAAAAACAGTTATATGAAACTCATTGGAAAGCGATAGAAAAGTGCTTGATTGTTCCGCATGATAAAATCTTAGGTGAAGTAATCATTTAACAGTACATATTTCAATTTAAGGAGTGCATATTTACGCCTGATACAACTAATATAATACTATTGCTGCTTTATCTCATTATTATAAACGTCATTGGCCTGGCTCTTTTCGGCCTGGATAAACGGCGCGCAAAAACGCACGCCTGGAGGATCAGAGAACGGGATTTGTTCCTGGTGGCTATTGCAGGCGGTTCCCTGGGTGGATGGCTGGGGATGTACTTATTTCGCCATAAGACCCGGCATCTGAAATTCAAATTAGGTTTTCCGCTGATTATCCTGCTGCAGCTTATCCTCTTGTTTTACTTATACCAATAATGACAGGACTAATAAGATCTTACTGTTCACCTTTCATTTTCGATATGATTACATACATCATAGACTTGACTGAAATATAGCAGGTTGTTCTTGCGCCGATTTGTAACTTTTCTTTGAATCCTATTGACAGGCATTATATGTTTGGCCATAATGTACTCGTACGATAAGTACACTTATGATAGGACGGAGGGCTTATATGGAAATTATCATTAGCAGTAATACGAGCAAGCCCATTTATGAACAGATAACCTCGCAGATTAAAGCAATGATAATGAGTGGAGAATTGCAAACAGGCGACCCTATTCCATCAATGCGTTCTTTGGCTAAGTCAATTCATGTTAGTGTGATTACCGTGCAAAAGGCTTATGAGGATTTACAAAGGGATGGGTTCATCGAAACAACAGTGGGACGTGGGAGTTTTATATCGGCTCAAAACAAAGATTTTTATCAAGAGGAGCAACAGCGGCAAGCGGAAGAACACTTACAAGAGGCGGCTAATATAGGCAGAACAAGTGGCATTCCTGTCGAAAAACTTGTAGAACTATTGCAGCTGTTTTATCTGGAGGATTTAAGATGAAAGATAATGCTTTAATTGTAAAGGGACTGGCAAAGAAATATCAGGGCTTCATTTTAGATGATGTTTCGTTTAATGTTCCTAATGGGGCGATTGTTGGATTGATTGGCGAAAACGGTGCTGGGAAAAGTACTACAATTAATGCAATTCTCGGTTTGATAAAAAAGGACGCAGGGACAATCTCAATTTTAGGCAAGCAGGAAGACGAAATTGATAACGATATTCGCAATCAGATTGGGGTTGTTTTTGACGGCAGCAATTTTCCAGATGTGCTGTCAGCAAGGAAATTGAACCATGTCTTCAAAAACATATATAGCACATGGGAAGAAAATAAGTATTTCGCTCTACTGCAAAAGATGTCATTGCCAACAGACAAAAAAATCAAAGAGTTCTCCAAAGGTATGAAGATGAAGCTGTCTATTGCGGTTGCTTTTTCTCATCAGTCTAAACTATTGATTTTAGATGAAGCGACAAGTGGGCTCGACCCGGTTGTACGCGACGATATTTTAGATATGTTTTTAGATTTTGTGCAGGACGAAAGCAACGCCATTCTGGTATCATCACATATTACAAGTGATTTGGAAAAGGTGGCGGACTATATAGTCTTTATCCATAACGGGAAAGTGGTCTTCAATAAAACAAAGGATGAATTAAGATATAAATATGGAATTGTCAAATGTGGATCGGCACAATTTGATGCTATCGACAAAAATGAGGTGATTGCATATCGTAAACAGGATTATGAATGGGAGGTTTTAGTTGCCGATAGAGCCGCCGCACAAAGAAAATATCCTAAAGCTGTCATTGACCCGGCAACGATTGACGAAATTATGCTGCTTTATGTGAAGGGAGAAATAAAATGAAAGGGTTATTGTTGAAAGATTTTTATTTAACAAAATCTGTTCTTTGTATTAACTTAGCGATTTTTATAGTTATTGGTGTCGCCTTGTCTTTCTTTACTTCAACATGGGTCTTAACTGTTCTTGCAGCAATTATGCTTGGAACGGTCTCCGTGTCTACAATCAACATGGATAAGACATCAGGGTGGCGCAAATATTCTGGCGTTATCCCTGTTCCCAAAAAGTCGATTACAGACAGCAAGTATGCCCTATATATACTGTTGAGCGGGGCTGGCTGCATTTTGGGCGTGGCGCTTGGAGTTGTGACCGCTTTACTAAAAAAACAGTTGGACTATGATACCATGTTTATATTCATTTGCATTAGTTTTGCTATAACGCTAATTTCGGGAAGCATAACTATACCGTGCAATTTTCTTTTGAGTGAAGAAAAAAGCACTATAAGCGTAGTTATTTCACTTCCTCTATCTGCTATAATCTTTGCCGGAACTTTTCTTTTGTTTGATAATAAGCAAGTTGCTTGTGGTACTGCGGCGCTGTTAGGAATAATACTATTTGTGCTTTCTTGGAGAATTACAAGAAGATTTATTGCTGCCAAAGATGTGGCGTGATGTATGGAAAATAATGAAGTATATGAAAGATTTGCATGCGTTCGCAGATAAGAATTGCAGCAAATATGGAGATGCTATTATAGACATTGTTAAGAAATATAAATAAAGCTTGGGACGTTCCTGGAGAGGTCTAATACTCGTCAACGAAAGGAAATAAGTTATTGTATCCCGGATGCCTAAAGGGAATAACCGGCAAATTTTTTGAAGACGCCGCTTACAATGTACGTGACGAACTGGAATTATTTGAACAAACAGTTTCCCGCCAAAGAAAAGAAAGTTACTGATACCCGGATATTTTAATGATTCTGTCCATAATCCGCACTCGTCAGAGTTGCCTCACCATTTTTTACATACCATCCAAATGAATATTTGATTTTTCGTTTTTCTTTTTCAAAAAAAACAGATTGAATATATATTGTATTTAATATGTATTTAATATTGTATTTAATATGTATTTCCGTCTGCCTCTTCGTCCCATTTCTCTAAGAGCGAAGTGGTCACAAGTGTGGTAGTAGAGAACCACAGTGGTGTGGTAGTAGAGAACCACAGTGGTGTGGCAGTAGAGAACCACACTGGTGTGGCAGTAGAGTGCTACAGTGTGACACGGGGATACCCTATATATAAACAGCCAGGCTAAATTTATTCAAATCTGTATAAATAATATGATGCAGTGGTTCAATGTAAGCGAGGACAGGTTAAAGCTGAAAAAGAAATTGAAACACCCATCGGACAGCACTCTACTGGGATTATTACTGCTATGTAAAAACTCACCCTATTGATGCTTGGAATAAACCTACCGCGATTCTCTGCGGTTCGGATGACGACATTTCTGAATCCGATGTGGTTTCTGAGTTTGCGAAAAAATACCGTTGCAAGCTGCAAGTCTTGGAACATGGTGAGCATTATTTCCATACAGACCAACAACTGCACTATTTTAAACAGTGGCTGAGAAATAACGTTTCATATAGTCTTCGATCATAGCAATGAGACCTTGGGCTCTTTTCTCATGGTCCTACGGGCAAGTCTTGTTTTAAAACCAGCAGTTCGCGAACATTTTTTAAGACTGCTTCGCTTTCCACCTTTATCATGAGCCATTTGGTGCCGTTAAAGGGGCGAGCCGACCTTACTATATCCAGAACTGCCGGTTCAAATTCGTTTTTCATAGCTTCAACGATGGGAACCAGATCCAGTTTAATAACAATCAGTACAATGAAGCTTTCCCTATCCGGATAGAGAGTGCAGAGCGATTTGCCGGACTTTTGATATTTGACATTCCAGCCTCTTTGCATGGAGCATTTACTATAGCTCATTTTGGGTTTGGCTTTATATTTATTCTGCAGAAAAGAGTTGATATCTTTCCACCAGCTTAAAGCGGGTTCTTTGATGTACCCGGAAAGTTCTTCAAAGGCAAGGTTATGGCTGGCGTCAAATATCAAATCATTGTCGTTCATTGCAAACTCCTTTTATTTTAAAAACATAACTATTTTGGTCAGCAATTCGCTTTCGGGAGTATTGTCGGGATCGTTAAGATAAAATTCGTAGCATGTACCTGTCCAGGTATAGTTGTTCACGGCAATATGCTCCATAACAGCGTTGTAAGCCGGTTCGATTTGGCTGTAAGGGCCTTTGTACAAGCAGGATAACTGTTTGCCGGCCGGAATTGTACTGGGTTTGATTTCACCCTTTTCCACTGATGGCACGGCAACAGGAAAGCCCACCTCAATGTCCAGATCTTGTATGTCCATATTAAAATAGCCCACAAAGGGTGCTCCCAATGCCTGAACCCCGGTTTCATTCATATAATTCATAAGCGCATCAAAAGCCTTGCCCAGTACTTGCGGCAGATCCGAGGCTGCACTGCGGGTGCGTATGGCTATGGTGTTTTGGGCTTTCTGTTCGGATAATTCGAATTCATATGTCATTTCATCGTCCCCCTAAGTTTATTTTTACTAAATTATACTACTGGTAATATGACAACTATATGGCATGTTCAGGATGTGTATAATTTAATAATTTCCGCTGCTATGTTGGCGAGCATAATTTTTACGTGAGGAGGGTTTAATACTTTAAGGCCGGCCCCAAAACTTAGTAAATAACCATATATCCAGTTATTATCGGGCAGCGTGATCTGCACCAGGATGCTCCCGTCATCTTGTTGATAATAATCTTCCCCAAAGCATTCTTCAACAACATTTTTCATCTCCGGTATAAAAAGCAAGTCAAGCTCAACCAGGTCAGTGTTGGGCAGCCATTCGTTTTCCAGTTTGATCGAATCGGCCTGATCTTTTCTTGGTTCGAAGGCCTGGTCTGTGATCTGCATTTCCTTTATCCTGGTCAGTTTAAAAAGACGATAATCCTGACGCAGCAGGCACCAGCCATGAAGATACCAATTCTGGCCTTTCCATAACAATGAATACGGCTCCACCAGACGCTGGGTAGTGGCCCCGTTGGCATCACGGTATGAAAATGATATGATTTTGAAATCCTCAATAGCCTTGCGCAGCAGAGAAGTTTTTTCTTTCATTTGCTCATTTCCGCCCCAGGGCGACATATCGATTATCATCTGCCGGGTCTTTAAATTAAGCATTTCAAGCTGGGATGAAGAAAGGGGATATTTCAGTTTTCCCATTAATACATCAAAGCGGTTATCCGGCAAAGTGGTGGCTACTCCTTTGAGGCTGGCGATGATAGCGGCCATATCATCCGCAGTGAGGACACTTTTATCGATGCGGTAACCTTCTGCTATACCTATGCCGCCTCCTGCCCCTTGGTAAGTCACGATTGGGATCCCGGCAAGATTGATGCTCTCGATGTCGCGCAGGATAGTTCGAACCGAGACATCGAACATTTCAGCCAGTTGTTTGGCCTGAACACGTTCTCTCGTGAGCAGGACTACGATTATGGAAATCAATCGATCAATTTTCAAATCCATGACCACCTGTCTGCAAATGTCTGGCAGCTCTGCTGCTTACCAGGAGCCATAATGCGTGCAAATATTTGTCCTGTTCAACCTGGGGATCATCAGGATGCAGTTGTCTGTATAAAGCAAAAAGATCCTGCAGCTCATTATAACGAATGCGTCTTACTGATGGGGACATGGTTACCACCTTAAGTATAATTTTATTATTTAATTCTCCAATACTCGCTGCAATCCTTCTCATTACAGGCAAGGCGGGACGGTTTTTGACTTGCGCGGAATCGATTTGATTTAAGCCGTTATTAGTGATAGATTAAAATTGGAAGTCGGTTTGGAAAAAACAGGCTTTTTGATCATGGTTACTCTCTCACGTTGGGAGGAGGAAGGTTGCCGTACATAGAATTAGCGAAGTATCATCCTGCAAAGCTGAAAATCGTGATTTACGCGGAGGGAAAAGGATTGGAGGGTGATAATATATGCTAAAAATTCTGAGCAAAGACTTTCAGGGGGAATTTTATCCCGCAAAAACAAAAGGCAAGGCAATGATTGTTGTCAGCGGAAGTGAGGGCGGAATTAAATGGGCAAGCAAAATTGCCTCGGTGTATTCTGCTTATGGAATGTCATCGCTTGCTGTCGCATATTGGAAAACGAAATACACGTCGCAATCTCTTGAGTTGATTCCGGTAGAAATTATTCAATCTGCTGTGCTTTGGTTAAAGGATAAAGGTTATTCAAAGGTTGGTATATATGGCATTTCAAAAGGTGCAGAGCTTGCTTTGATTTCAGCAAGCTTGATCCCTAAGATTGAATTTGTTATTGCCGTTTCACCATCCTGTTGTGTTTTTGAAGGAATTGCCAAACCAGCCTACAGTAGTACTTCCAGCTGGACATGGGGCGGTCAGCCGTTGCCGTATGTTTCTCTTAATGATATTCCGGTAAACATGTTAAAGGATACTTTAAAAAACCGTGAATTCGGCTTTGTAAAACAATATATTGAGGTTCTTGCGACAAAGAAAAATGAAGAAAACACGATCAAAGTTGAAAATATAAACGGCCCCGTACTCTTGCTGTCGGCAAAGGAAGATGCTCAATGGCCTTCGGCGGAAATGGGAGAAATGATTTGCGACAGGCTTATGGAAAAGAAGTTTCCATTTTCATTTCATCACGAGGTCTTTTATCCTGCCAGCCATATATTATGTCCGGTTAAAACCAAAATGGGGCTTGTGTATCGGATGGAAAGACAGCACAGAAAAGAATGCGAGATGTCAAGAAAACGGGCTCTGGATATGTCTTTGGATTGGCTGGCAGTGTTATGAGCATACTGGGTATTTGAAAAATAACAACTAAAGCGTTACATAATCCATTTACCCGGTAGGCTAAGCATGGCTGTGGGGGTCAAACGAAAGGAGAGATTAAAATGAGTATTAAAACAGATTGGAAGCAGTTCTACCTTGGAGGAAAATGGGTTGAACAAGGAGGACGCGACACTATAACCGATAGAAATCCTTTCAATGATGAGATAATTGCCCAGGTGCCGGCAGCAACGATCGAAGATGTGGATAACGCTTTTGAGATCGCAGCAGAGGCTCAGGCCAAGTATGCGAATCGCTTACCTCAGGAAATGGCCCAACCAATCTTGGAAGCAATCTCGATTATTGAGTCCCACTGGGAAGATATCAGCCGGCTTCTTATGATAGAGTCAGGCAGTACTTTGGGAAAAGCAATATTCGAGGTTCAGCAGGTTGCGCTGCCAATGATGCATGAGGCGACCAGTTTTCCATACCGCGCTTTTGGAAGCCATATGCCTTCCGTTATACCTGGAAAAGAAAATATTGTTAAACGAATTCCGGCCGGGGTAGTAAGTGTTATATCTCCCTGGAATGTTCCCCTGCATCTTTCCATGCGCGCTGTGGCTCCGGCCCTGGCACTGGGCAATGCAGTTATCCTTAAACCTTCCTCTGATACTCCAATAACAGGCGGTCTTTTACTGGCCTGGGTTTTTGACCAAACCAGTTTGCCCAAAGGACTTTTAAGTGTTTTGCCGGGAAGAGGCGGGACAGTTGGAGATCGGGTTGCTTCGCACCCCAAAAACAGAGTAGTGGCTTTCACGGGTTCCACGGAAGTAGGTGCAGGGGTGGCCGGTAAAGCTGCCTCTGTAATGGCCAAACCAGCTATGGAACTGGGGGGTAATAATCCGCATATTGTTTTAGCAGATGCCGATCTGGATCGTGCCGTTGCCGGCGGCATATTTGGTTCATTCTTCCATCAGGGCCAAATCTGTATGCGAATCAACCGCCATTTGGTTCATCGTTCCATCTACGAAGCTTATGTAGCTGAATTTACTGAACGGGCTTCCCAGCTGTCATTTGGCGATCCAACTGACCCGCAGACAATTATCGGCCCCGTCATCAACAAGTCACAGAAGGATCAGATCATGGATTTTATCCAAAAATCTATTGAGCAAGGCGCGGTTTTAACTACTGGAGGCAAAGCCCATGGACTGGTCATAGAACCTACCGTTTTACGCGATGTGACCAACGAAATGCCAGCAGCCTGGAATGAGGTATTCGGCCCGGTGGCTCCAATCATTCCGTTTGATACCGATGAAGAAGCCATTCGTTTAGCCAATGCTACATCCTACGGTTTGTCAGCATCTGTACACAGCAGCGACCTCGAACATGCTCAGCGGGTAGCTTCTCGTATTGAATCCGGAATGGTTCATATCAACGACCAATCCATCCACGATGAACCGCATATACCATTTGGAGGCGTGAAGATGTCGGGTACGGGGCGTTACAACGGCGAGGCAATCCTGGAGGAACTAACCGAACTTAAATGGATATCCATCCAGCACGAACCACGGGAGTACCCATTTTAACGGAATAGGGACTCATTTTGGCGGGCTTAAGTGAATTAAGGATAAGCAGAATTGTGCGCGGATAAGCAAGTCAAGAACCGTTCCCACTTGCTTACGGCCGTCAACCAGGCTGCTTTCCATGCGAATGCAGCCTCTGGTTTCAATATTTTATTTTGTATTATTTTGTATTATTATAAAGGAAAAAGATGGGGAGGTTTTATAATGTTATCATTACCGACTCCATATCTTGCCTGCCTGCTGCTTTCCGGTTTCTGCTGGACTCTTACCTACATTCTCATCATCCGCCGGGGACATATGGATAAGGCCCACGGAATGCCTCTATGGGCGTTGTCCCTGAACTTCGCGTGGGAGTTTAATTATTCATTCATAACTCCTGCTCCGGCACCGCAGCTTTATGTTAATATTGTGTGGTGTCTGGCAGATATGGTGATCCTCTATCATTTTCTCAAGTATTGCAAGATCGATTATCCGAAACTGGATACCAAGAAAATGTATGGGCTGGTCTTCCTGGCATTTGCTGTATGCTGGCTCTTCGTAGTTGCATGTCAGATGGACTTCTGGCCTTATGCTTCAGCAGATTATCCCCTGGGAATGGGCCGGGCTTATTCGGCTTATGCAATGAATGTCAGCATGTCGATTCTGTTCGTATACTTTATCCTGGGAAGAGACAATGTTCTGGGGCAGTCTTTATACATAGCAATAGCCAAATGGCTGGGAACTATCTTTGCCTGGATACCTTTTGCCATATATGCCGGCGTTGTTCCTGGGACTCCTGATCCTTCTTCATGGTTCTTCCCGCTGACATATGTCACGATATTTATATTCGATGTCATTTATATATTCCAGGTCTATTACAAAACAAAAGAACTCGGAATGAATCCCTGGAAACGAATATAGCGAGCAGAAGGACGTAAGCTGTACGGGCGCACAGTGTGCGCCCCGTTTGCCGCCAAATCATTTGGCCTGCCGGGGCTGCGGATTCACATAATAGTATCTGGTCAAAAACAAAGAGGCCTGCAAGCCTCTTTATCTATGATAATTATTATGGGATCAATTTCGACAGCAGATCCCTGCTGAGAAATCAACCTTATTCGAATTAATCAGTTTCTTTATTTTCTGTGAATTGGGCTACTGTTTTAGCTTGAACCTGTAATGCTTCAGCGATTCCTTTCATTGATTCTGCTATTGCTTCATGGGCTTTCATTGCTCTCCAGGCGGCTATTATAAAGAATACTGCTGCTGCTATGCTTCCAAACAAAAAAATTAACCAAATCACCATTAATACAATGCTAAATCCCTGGGCCATCTGCATGTACGCTTCACTCCATTCCTTTTCTTATACGATTCGTCAAAAAGGAAGGACTTTCCTGCCTGTTTGGCAACAAGTATTTTTCTTAAGTTAACAGGTCGGTCGGTGCCCGGAAGGGATAGCCGCGGTGCATCCGGTTAAAGCGACAACAGTATCTTCCAGCTGTCTTGTTACTGTGTAGCTCTAGCACAGTCTTGATTTCAGCATTTTCAGCCATTTACTCTCCCACCATTTAATCTGTAACCGCTATTTGCTATTATAATAATGTTAAAAAAAAACAGGAGAATTACCATGTATGAATTGATACAAGCCGGTGAGCGCACCTGGTACATAAACAGCCCGGCCAAGATGGGGATTTTTAAGATCAATGAGCAGGAGGTCTGTTTGATCGACAGCGGCAATGACAAGGAGGCGGGGCGGAAGATCAATAAGCTGCTGGAGGCCAACCATTGGACTTTAGCGGGGATTATAAACACCCACTCCAATGCTGACCATATCGGCGGCAATAAATTTCTGCAGCAAAAGACCGGCTGTAAAATAATTTCCACTGATATCGAAAATACTTTTGCCCGGCACCCGATATTGGAGCCTTCTTTTCTATACGGCGGTTATCCCTTCAAAGGGCTGCGCAACAAATTCTTGATGGCTCAGCCTTCAGAGCCGACTTACAATATCGACGATCATCTGCCGGAGGGGCTGGAATATTTCCGGTTGGGCGGTCACTATCTGGATATGATAGGGATCAAAACTGCAGACGATATTTGTTTCCTGGCCGACTGCGTCTTCGGCGAAAACATCCTTGACAAATACCATCTGTCCTTTGTCTATGATGCAGAGGCGTTTTTGGCCACTCTGGATTTTGTGGAACAGCTGGAGGCGAAATTATTTGTCCCGGCCCACGCGGAGGCTTGTGAGGATATCCGGCCTCTGGTGAAAGTCAACCGGGATAAGGTATATGAGATTATGGACCGTATACTGACTATCTGCAGTATGCCGCTATGCTTCGAAGACATTTTGCAGGCAGTTTTTGATCATTATGAACTGACCATGGACTTTAACCAGTATGTACTGGTTGGCAGCACGGTGCGTTCCTATTTGTCATATCTGTATGACCAGGGGAAAATGACCTGCGAAATCAAGGATAATAAAATGCTGTGGCAGACTATGGCTTAATTCAACTTTATTTACAGCGTTTAAAGAAATCTTTTCCGGTAGAATTACAAGCTGTAAGCTTGGTACTGAGTTGCACCAGACGTACTGGCTGTTTTTACTGGTGACGGCTATGGGCCCTCGGATGAACTTTCACCGTAATAATCAGCCAAATGAACCAGGTCACTCAGATCTACGGCCTGGCTGCTGTCAAAATCTGCTGCCTGCAGGTAATTAGCCTGACCAAAGCTGGAACCGTAGGCATCGGCCAGCAGCACCAGATCACTTAGATCTACCTGGCCGCTGCCGTCAATATCTCCGGCCCTCATAACAATAGGATCACTTGCTGTTGAAATCTCGGTCAAAGAGCTTGTAACCGATATATTCTGCAGCACGGTTTTTAAATGACCCGGCAGTGTGAGTTCCAATGTATAGATACCATCAGGCAGTGTCAGTTCAAATAAGCCGCTGCTGTCGGTAGTTGTGGTATCGATCTCACTGGTGCCTGATTTGGCAGTAACAGCAATACCGGAATAATCGCCATATGTATTTTGATAGCGGGCGTAACCTTTTACATTTACGGCTGGTGCAAAGGAATTGATCACATCAGCCCTTCCATAGCCAAAAATATTATCATAGCCTGAGCTGCCAAGGTCTACAGCGCCGGTCATAATTTTGGCTCTTACCTGATCAGCCGTCTGATTCAGATCCTGTGACCAGCCTAGGGCTGCAATAGCTGCCACATGAGGTGCTGCAGCACTGGTACCGTAGAAAGGATTGGAAAAACCTCCCGCACCGGTTACCGCTACTCCATCGGCACCGCAGATGTCAGGTTTCTGACGGGTACCAGTCAGCATAGTCACCGGACCCCGGGAAGAATAAGGCTCTATCGTACCGGGATCAGAGGCTTCTACTGCCCCGCAGGCAATGACTTCCGGAACTGCTGCATGGCCGAAGATTGAGTCGCCCGGGGTTCTGTTATTAGTATATACACCGGCACCATTAGCCCCATATACATACATCTCCAGTATTTTCGGTGATGCCGCACCGTTATAATTATAGACTGCTAATTCTCCATCCAGCTCATCTCCGGTATTGTTGGTGTAATTAATAAACTCCAGGGGATCTCCACTCCCGCTTTGGGAATTTCCACTGTAAGCAAGGATATCTCCTGTATCAGCATTCCATAAACCAAAGTCATAATTATTGGCTGAGTAGTCAAACCTATCGTTCCACTGCAGAACTGCTCTGACACTGGCAGCCGCGGGGAGATTTACATACAGTGATTTGTTATGAAAGTTATTGCCGTCATTAACGTATGTTCCCTGATAGTGACTCGCTCCGTCATTGCCGGCGGAGGAAGCATAGATAATATTATAAGTATCTATTACAGATGCTACATGTTGTGCGATTACCCCATCTTCAAAAAAGGGCTGGGTGATCCATCCTACATCATCACAGATAATATTACAACCGGCTTCCGCCAGCTCGGTGATTGCTTCATTAAATGCCAGAACATTATTGCCGCAGTCATGAAAATACAGTTCTGCACCGGGAGCCAGATCATATACTATTTCCAGCATGGCAGTCCCTTCGTCACCGTCAATGGAGTTGCTCCGAACATGCAGGTTAGTCGGCAGATTACCGCTATTCCGTGCAGTGGTCCAGTTATCCACTCCATCGGATATTATTCCTATTTTGATCCCTGTACCATCTTTTCCGGTTTGGCTGCGGAACAGGTCTGCCCGGTGGACAGCGTCACCTTCACTGGTCACTGTGCCGGTATTATGAACAGGAGGCTCTACTATACTGATACTGCTCACCGCGTCCAACCCGGCCAGGTTTTCCAGCTCACTGACCTGAACCCAGGCAGCGGCCAGGTTATATTCACTGCTGCTGTTTACTACTTCTGATACATAGGAATCAATTTCGTTCATATCAGTACCAGGTATCAAATTAATATATACGAAAGCCTGAGCGGAAAGAATTCCTTCCTCAGAACGGGTAATATAAGTTTCATCGGAAAGCTGTCCCTGATCCTGCATTTCCCGGATCAGATCATTTTTAGATTTCCCCGGGGGAAGGAATTCTTCATTTAATAACTGCAGTAATCTGGTTTCAAGTTTATTCTGGGCGTAATTCAGTTTAGCCTTTTTTTCATTTAGCTGTGCAATGTCTGACATAAATATCTGCTTAGGGTCATTTACAGTTTGAGTCACAATAACTTCAGGCTGTTCAGGGTTATCGCCGGAATCCGGCGGCAGGAGTTCATCAGGATTATCAACGCCGGGGGTATCATCACCGGGAAGGGCTCCGCCTGGTGTGTCATCACCAGGTATTTCGTCACCTGGAATGTCTCCGTCGGGAGTCTCATCACCGGGAGTGTCGCCGTCACCCGGAGTTTCTCCGCCTTCAGGATCTTCGCCTTCGCTGGTTCCGCTGGAATTCTCGTTATCGAGATCTTCGCTGTAATTATCTTCGCCTTCAGCCGGAACAGCAGAAACATCTTCTTCAGCAATACGGAGGCTTTCCAACTGCTGAAATTCACTGTCAGCAGAGATTACTGGAATATTTAAGTCTGTAACCCTGGTTCCGTAAATAGCTGAGATTGCTCCTGGACCGGTAAACATCGCTGCCAGCATCATCGTAATCATTAAAAGGGTAAATAGTTTTCTTCTGTTTTTCACCAAGAACGCCTTCCTCCCGCAAAAATCCCAATGCCTAAATCCCGTACAATAATAAAATTCGACAATAGGAGAAAACATCCTTTTTTTCTAAAATTAATCACAATATTTTTTAAAATCGTCACTTGGATTTCAATTGGTTTAAAGAGGTGGCAGGCCTACAATTTATTTATGTAATCAGATAGTTTATCTAAAGAGGGGGTAAGTACCGGTGTGGACCTCGCCAGTGCTTGCAGCTCCTGCGCCAGCTGCTGCATTTAAGAAGCCGGGCGCCGCAGAAGGATCCCCTCTGCTGGCGCTCTTTCAAGGTTTCAGCACTTTTTTCATTGGCGCCTCTTTTTAAGCAAAATAGGATTTTCATAAACTTTTGGGTCATTTCCTCGTCTTCAGCTCTAACAGAAAATATAATAAATGTACCTTCTTAGCCCTGATCAGGGCACAGACTGTATTTCTGTAGCGGGAATCAAAGCGTTTGCTGGCACAGGCTCGCTGGACTTCCTCCCGATCAACAACTTCCTTAAGCCAGCCCAGCCGCTCTTTACGATCAAAATTCATCTTGGGATGAAAGGATAATTCCAGTGCGCGGAACAGGCGCTGGGTATATTCTTCCCGGAGAAGATCAAAAGCTGTTTGGTTATCAGGGTTCCAGGCAGCAAACAGGTCCATGCGCAGCCGCATGGTCCTGCTGATCTCGTCGATATAGTCCACCGGTAATTTACCCAGTATCTTTTGATAATCATCTTTATTGTAAGTATAGAAACAGCGGTCGATAAAGCTCACTCTGTCCGCGATATCCAGGTATCGGGTTACAAATATTTCCTCAGCATGCCTGCGGACGTTGGGAAACCTGATATTATGTTGTTTGATCTTATTTAAAACAAACATCTTGTTCCAGACAGCCCGCTGGATGGTGTAAATATTACGGTCATCTTCTTTGCCGTAGTTCCGGCGGATCTCGCCGGCGTCCACGGTGGCGCTGGCATAGCTCTTGCTGTAAAATACCCGGCCTTCAGAGTTGACAGACTTATGCCCGCAAATAACCAGATCGCTGTTATCCCGTTCCATGGTATCCACCATGACCTCGATCGCATCTGCTTCGAGATTGTCATCTGCGTCCATGAAATAAACATAATGTCCGTCGGCCTGTTCCGCACCGGTATTACGAGACATGCCGCAGCCCTGGTTGTCAGTATGCACTACTTTGATGCGCTCATCCCGGCGGGCAAATTCGTGACAAACTTGCAAAGTGTTGTCAATGGAGCCGTCATCCACCAGGATGATCTCAATATTGGGATAAGTCTGGGACAAAAAATCGGCGATACATTTTCCCAGGACCTGCTCAAGATTGTAAACCGGTACGATGATGCTGACCTTTTTCATATGGCAGCCTTCTTTCCTTTAAGTCCCTGCTCTCATCCAATATTCTAATGATTCACTATATTCTGTCAGAATCCACTTTTCGCATGGGGATATACGCGTAAGGCGGGCAGGCTATCCCAGCATGGCCGCCACGTATTCCCCAATGGCCAGACTGGCGGTGAGGCCGGGGGATTCGATGCCGATCAGGTTTATCCAGCCGGGGTATCCCAGTTCGCTTTCCTCTTTGATCACAAAGTCTTTCATTGCTTCACCCGGGCCCTGCAGCTTGGGGCGAATGCCGGCGAAATCCGGCAGCAGGTCTGCTTTTTGCAGGCCGGGGATGTAGCGGCTGGCCGCCCGGAAGAACTCTTCACCATGGCTTTCATCTACGCTGTAATCCAGCTCATCAACATAAAAGGCATTGGGGCCCAGGCGCAGGCCGCCGCTGTTATCCATGCTCAGATGAATGCCCAGACTGTTGGCAGCGGGGACTGAGTAAACCAAATGTTTTATGGCCATTTTGCGCTTGATTTTGAAGTATTCTCCCTTGCAGGGGTGGATCCCGTAGCCCTGCTCTTTCGTTTTGATGCCGATCAAGCCAGCGATCTCTTCAGCACCCAGGCCGGCGCAGTTGATTACCTGCCGGGCATGGATGGTTTCCTGCCCGGTGACTATTTCATAATCACTGCCGGTATAAAAGGCTGCTTTGATCATGGTGCCGAACAGGTAGATGACACCAGCCTGCCGTCCTTCATAATAAAGGGCCTGCATGTACCCGGGCGCGTCTATCGTCCCGCTGTCCGGGAAGTAAAGCCCGGCAATGCCAGCGATCTCCGGTTCCATTTCATTGATCTGCTTTTTGGTCAGGTGCCGGACGGATACATCATTTACCTGGGCATTATCATACAGCCGGTCCAGTTGCGCTGCTTCGGACTGATCGAGCGCCACCAGTATTTTGCCGATTTTTCCGTGTGATACCTGCCGGGGGGCGCAGAACTCATACAATAGTTGGTTGCCGCGCACGCAGAGCCGGCTTTTGAGCATTTCCGGATGATAGTAAAACCCAGAGTGGATTACTTCGCTGTTGCGGCTGGATATTTCCTGGCCGTATTTGCGGTTGCGTTCTATTACAGCTATGGTGAGCCCGGGCTGCCCGGCGGCCTGCAGGGCGGTAGCCAGTCCCACTGCTCCGGCACCAATAACGGCTATGTCGACTTTGGTCATGTGCTTCTCCCTTTATAGAATTTGTCTGTAAGGTAATATAAGTATAAATGCCCGGCGTCGGCGGAGCAAGTGAATATCCGGCCGCAGCCGTATGCAGGTACTTTTGTAATTCAGGCAGGATTTGCCACATTTTTGGCGAAATAAAGGTTGTGATATTTGAAGCCCGGGAGAAAGGGGAAAGCCGATTGATTTCCCGGACGGCTGTATGTGCGGATAAAAGGAGAGGATGGAATTGCCGAATCGATTCATGTCCGACATAATCGGCGATCTGAAACATAAGGAACAGATCAGTTGGACGGAAATGAAAAAAGAGCTGGAGGACAAGGAGTATCTGAAGATATATAACATATTCTCCAGGCTGCTCAGGGAAGAAGATTTCATGTTCCCTTACGGTATCCACGGCATGGCTCATACCAAAAGGGTTTTGATGCTGGTGCTCTGCCTGGGGCTGAAGCTTGAAATCGGCCGGGAGGATTTGCTGTTGCTCTCGCTATGTGCATTAATTCATGATATCGGGCGTATTGATGACAGCGTGGACCCGGAACATGGACAGGCCAGCTTTGCCAAAGCCGCACCGATCCTGGAAAAGACCGGTTACGATATGGAACTGATGCGCTACATTATTGAAAATCATTGTGTCGATGACAAAAAAGGCCACGCCAATGTGCAGAATTACGATTTATCTGATCAGGTAAAAGCCTGGCGCCTGCTTAATATTTTCAAGGATGCCGACGGTTTGGATCGCCTGCGCATCAACGCTCTGGATCCGGGTTGCCTGCGCCATGACGAGGCGCGGGGACTGATACGGGTAGCCCGCGAGTTATTAAGGGAGATTCGCTGATTTCTCTGATTAAATTTTTTATATCAAATTTATTTTTGATTCCTGATTTAAAAAACATAAAACTTGCTCCTTCCCTGCAGGAAGACTATACTTTATTTATCTTTTTTTCTTTAAGTGCGATCCGGGGAGGTGGATTTACTTGCAGGAATCACCGAAAGTATCTTATTTATTTGTAATAATAGCCTGTATTTTTATCAGCTGTCTGCTGCTCAGCAATATTATTGCCGGCAAACTGATCACCATCGCCGGCGCGGTACTGCCCGGGGCAGTGATCCTGTTTCCCCTGGCCTATATCCTCGGCGATGTTCTGACTGAGGTTTACGGTTTCGGCAAGGCCCGCCTGGTTATCTGGGCGGGGTTCTTCTGCAACCTTTTAATGGCAGGAGTGTTCTATCTGGTACTGGCCCTGCCTTCCCCGGAATTTTTTACAGGCGGCAGTGCCTTCGCATTGGTTTTGGGCATGGCTCCCCGCATAGTTCTGGCCTCGCTGCTGGCTTACTGGGCGGGAGAATTCGTAAATGCCATGGTGCTTTCCAGAATTAAGGTCTTCACCCGGGGACGATTCCTGTGGCTGCGGACCATCAGCTCTACCCTGGCGGGGCAGGCACTGGACACCATTATCTTTATAACCGTTTCCTTCTGGGGGACGATGCCCAATCAGGTTCTAGCCCAGATGATTTTATATCAGTATCTGTTTAAAGTAACTTACGAAGTCGCCGCTACGCCTGTAACTTATGCGGTGACAGGCTGGCTGAAAGCCCGGGAAGGGCTGGACACTTTTGACGAGGGAGTCGGATATAATCCTTTCCGCCTGCTCAAATCCCGTTGAATAATAAGGTGAAAAAAATGAAGCCCCTGCCGTTTAGGCAGGGGCTTCTTTAGTTCTTAATGAAATCTACCAGTCCAGTCCTCTCAGCAGGGTCAGCAGCAGGGTCAGCGCCTCACTGCGTTTGATGGGCTGGTTGGGGCGCAGGGTTCCGTCCGGGTAACCGCTGATTGTACCCTGGGCTACCTTACCGAATGCCCAGGAGGGTATATCGGCAGAGTCAGTATAACCGCTAAGGTCGGCTGGGGTACCGAAACCTGGTACATCCTGCAGGGCATTGGAAATCATGATGGCAGCTTCGAGCCTGGTCATCTGGTCATTGGGAGCAAAACTATTGCCTTTACCATTTACCAGGCCGGCTTCAGTCATGGCCGCTATATAGGGGCGGGCCCAGGCATCAATCTGCTCAGCGTCGGCATATTTGGCCTCCAGGATCTGGTCGTTTTCCGAATCAGTCATATAGGTTATAGTCGGATACAGATGGGTATCACCCGGTGAAAGTCCCAGGATCCTGGCTACGGCTGCAGTCAGCTCGGAGCGGATGATGATTCTTTCCAGCCCGGCCGGACGAATGAGGCTGCTGGGATTTGCCGGGTCAGGATAACCTTCCAGCAGTCCCAGACCGTTCATACGGTTGGCGATTTTTTCCGCCCAATGCCCGCTGGTATCGGTAAACTTAGGCTGGATACAGCCCATGACTACGAACCAGCCGCTGTAATTGCCGTCATTTAAAGCGTTTACTTTACCGGCAGTTACCGGGTAACTGGCCAGGGCTACCCATTTCTGGTATGTATCGTTCCAGTAAAATACCTTGGGATAACGGTTGGGGTTGCTGTCCATCAGGCTCTGGTTATAATTCATAAGGAACTCATCTCCGGGATCACCAAGGTTTTGCGGTGCACACAGGGTGATATACCCGGGCTGGCGGTCGATCATCTTGCCTTCGGGCAGGTTTTCGGTAGGAGGACTGTCCATAACTATCAGCTGGGCTGTGTCACTAAGGCTGGCAGGGATGGAACTATCGTCCGGGGAATATATTGCTCTGACGGTACTTTCACCCTCGATTTCGCCTTTGAACAAACCCTTATCTGTGATGTCTGCTATATCATCAACAATGCTCCAGGTTGATTCATCAGTTACGTCCAGGGCGGAATCTTCGCCGGAATTATGCAGTATGGCCTGATACTGCTGCGTATCTCCAACGCTGATAGTAGCGGATTCCGGAGTCACCTCCAGCCATATTTTTACTGCTGTTTGCTCAACTTTCAGGCGGGCCTGGGCGGTAAGGTCAAGATTAGCTACTACAGCGACTAAGGTATTGGAAGTGGTTTCATAATGGGCGGTGATCGTGGCAGCTCCGGGCTCTGTGCCTTCGAAGAGACCGTTGCCCGCCAAATCAGCAATCGGTTCGCTGATCGACCAGTCACACTGGTCAGTTACATCGGTGTTAGGATAGTCACTTAAGGTGTTACGCAGGTAGGCGCGGTACTGCTGGGATTCGCCCACTTTTATTACAGATGAAATGGGCTCAATGACCAGTTTGGGGTCACCATTGGCAGTAACGGTCAGATTGGAACGGTTGCTCAGCAGGTCCCGGGCTTCAACAGTAGCCCATACCTGGGTAGTGCCGGCGCTAAGGCCCCTAAAATCACCGTCGCCCAGGTTGGCGGCGATACTGGCGGCATTAATGTGCCATTCGCAGCTTTCGGTGTAATCGCGCGATGCCCCGGCAGCATTATAGGCTGTACATTGATATGAAGCAGTATCACCAATAACAACAGACTGGGAACCTGGGGTTACTTCAATACTGACAGGGACAAACAAATCGGGGATGATAATGCCGGGGTCGATGCCCGGGCCAATGACAGCGGCATCTGCACACGCGGGAGCAGCCAGGCCGGAGGGTGAAAACAACATAGCCATCATCGACATTATAAGGAACAGTGATACAAAAAAGGATTTCTTTTTCATGGCAGATAAAACACCTCCAATAAGTAAAAATAAGCTTCCAGGACGGGATATGACTGTACAAAGAATAGCAGCATTTTTTAGATGACAGTACAGTATGCGTATTATTACTTTCATTATATATGCATATCAGGGAAATTGCTTATATTTTCTAAAAATAACCACAATATTATTCTCGGGTCTCCGGCAGCTTTTTGCGCCAGTTGCAGGAATTAAAAATATCTGCCGGTGTTATGATTATTAATAAATATACAGTCAGAGGGACATGGTTTCCTGCATGCTCCTGACTGCAATACTGGCTTTAAACGCAGAGAAGGCCTTAATGCTCATGATAACGGCAGTTGCATTTGCAGTGAAAACAATCAGGGAAAATATGGAATTATTATTGAAATATTTAATATATAAAATTAAGATTATATAAAGCAGGGAGTTATGACTTGTCAAATAATAAAGGAATTGAATAATATGGACAACAGCAGACTTTCAGAACTTAATAATGAAGTGGAAATACAGGAAGAACGCATCCGCACTATATTGGAAGCACTGCCCGACTTGATTTTTATTCTTTCCGAAGCGGGAATCATTGTTGATTGTATAAAAAGCCTGCAGCAGGAAGATATTATTGCGTCAGGTATCGCGCCCGGCAGCAGATTAGCGGATGTTTTCAACCTGAATATTGCTGATGCGATTCTGAAAACTCTTCATGATGCCAGATTGTCTGGAAAAGTTCTGATCAATGAATATTGCCTCAGGCCAGAATGCCAGCTTTATATTGAAGTCAGGCTGATACCTCTGTCCGATGGCTTTTATATGGTTATAGCCCGTAATATATCAGAACGCTTTCAAGTCCAGGCCGCATTAAAAGAATCTGAAAGCCTGTACCGGACTATTTTTGAAACTACCGGCACAGCCAGCTTTATTGCTTCTATGGATACCACTATTATTATGGCCAATCAAAAATTCTCGCAATTATCGGGTTATACGATCGAAGAATTATTAAATGAGATGAGCATTAGAAATTTCTTCGTGCCCGATGATTTACCGCTCATTTATAAATACAATTATGATTTGCGTTTTCCGGGCGAGCATGTGAATGATTCCTGTGAAGCCAGATTTGTTGACCGCTGGGGCCGGATAAAGCATTGTATCGTTTATGGAAGTATTATTCCGGGAACCGATAAAAGTGTTGCCTCTCTGGTAGACATTACCAGCCGCAGAGAATATGAAGAAAAAATAACCTATTACAGTTTTCATGACAGCCTGACCGGATTATATAACCGCCGGTTTTTTGAAGAAGAACTGAAACGGTTGGATACGGTACGGAATTTTCCCCTGACCCTGATTTTGTGTGATGTTAATGGTATGAAACTGCACAATGATACTTTTGGGCATTTAGCTGGCGATAAACTGCTTAAAAAGACGGCGGAGATCATTAAAAGGGGATGTCGCAACGATGAGATCATTGCCAGGATAGGTGGAGACGAATTTGCCATTGTGCTCAGCGGTACCGGAACGGAAGAGACCGGGCAAATTGTTAAGCGTTTGCAGAATCTTATCAGCACAGAAAGAATAAATGATATCCCGTTGTCGATTTCATTCGGCTGGGCCAGCAAAACCAAAATTACTGAGAGTCTGGATGAAATCTTTAAGCTGGCGGAAAATATGATGTATAAGCATAAGCTTTATAATTATCCCAGTATACATACTGATAATTTAAACAGCATTCTGGAAATAGTATATGAAAAATTCCCGGGAGAAAAAGAGCATAGCGAACAGGTGGCTGAAATAAGTGAACTGATGGGGAAGGGACTGGGCTTTAACCAAAGACAGCTGAAAGAAATCAGGGCCATCAGCTTATTGCATGATATAGGCAAAGTGACTTTGAGTGGGGTCAATCTGTTTAAACCTGGGAAGCTGGATGAGATCGAATGGATCGAATTAAAGCGCCATCCGGAGGTCGGGTATCGTATTCTGAGCTCCAACAGTGAAGTAGGGAAATTGGCGGAATATATTCTGACTCATCATGAAAATTGGGATGGCAGCGGTTACCCGGGCGGGCTTAAAGGCGAGGAAATACCGCTGCCGGCCAGAATCGTCCGTATTGCCGATGCTTATGTAGCCATGACTAATAACCGCTGTTACCGTAATGCTTTGAGCCGGGAACAGGTAATCGGGGAACTCAGGAACAATGCCGGCGTTCAGTTCGACCCATTCCTGGTGGAAGTTTTTCTAAATGAAACTCTTCCGCAGCTACCATAATTTTACAAAAGTTAAAATAACTAAACAAAAGATTAAACAGTATATGGGAGGGACCGCAGTGGAGCCTATAATACTTGATCCCGTGGGCCGGGTGATTTCATTAGTAGCCGACAGCCGGAAGATGCCGCCGGGTGGAGTGCCGGCCATGATCGAAATTTATCCCCGCTACGAGCAGGCTTTGCAGGGTTTGGAAGAAAACTCGCATATCTGGGTCCTGTCCTGGTTTCATCAGGCGGACCGCAAAAAACTGATTGTTATTCCACATATCAATACGGAGCTCCCTCAATACGGGGTGTTTGCCATACGGGCAGCCAGCCGGCCCAATCCCATAGCTATGTCGCTGGCCAAATTGCTCAGACGGGAGGATAATCTGTTATATCTGGAACATCTGGATGCGGCGGACGGAACTCCGGTGCTGGATATAAAACCGTATTTCGAAAATGACATCGTATTTTCTCCTCGTACTTCCTACATTCGCGGCAAGGATCGGGAATACCGGCAGAACCAGATGCTGCGCCGCGCCTTGACCCATCATCAGGAAGAATGTCTGCATCTTAAGCTGGCAATCCGAATGGCCCTGATTGCTGAGGAGGTTTTCGGGCATCTTAATACTCCGGAACTGCTGGTATCTGTTTACGGGTCAGCCTGTCTGGCTGATACGATCCAGGGCTTAAGCCGCGCCCGTCTGGCCAACCCGCCCCGCTTTGCCTTCATTCCAGCCGTCCGGCAGCAAACCGTCTGGCAGCATTCCGGCAAAGGTACCCTTACCCTGACCTGGCAGGGAAATCAGGATGTAATGGAATGTGAAGATGAAGAACTATTGATAATCGATTTCGACAAATAAAAAACCAACCGGTTTGTACTTAACAGGACTTAAACGTGAAGACTGGCAGCAATATTATTAAATGAGGTGTAATGATGATAACCAAAGAAATGGTCGAGCGTATAAATGAACTGGCGAGGAAAAAGAAAACGGCAGGTTTGACGGCAGAAGAGCTGGCCGAACAGAAGCAGCTTTACAAAAAATACCTGGAATCAGTGCGGAAGCAGGTGACTACGCAGCTGGAAAATGCCGGCATCCACAAAAAAGGCTCTGAGCACCATGTTTGCCGGGACGGCTGCTGTGAACACCATCATCACGACCAGGATCATGATCAGCACTGACAAACGGAAGCAATAAATAGGTCTGCCAACTTCTTGACAAGCAAAAGCCGCTTTTATAGCGGCTTTAAGTAATTATTTTACCAATACAACATTAACGGCTTTGATCAGGGCGGTGACTTTGCTGCCCACTTTAAATCCGGCTTCTTTAAGTGAATCGATAGTCATCACCGAAGTTACTACATGTTCTCCTGCTTGAACGATGACTTCAGCCATTAAAGTACCTTGTTTGATTTCAATAATTTCCCCGGCAAATTGATTGCGTACTCCAGCTTTCATAATTTTTGCCTCCTTTATGTTTGTTATGCATAACATATCTGCATAATCGACAATTGATTAATTTCATTATAATTTATTATTACCTTAATTTACATATTAAATATAAAAATAAGTAGAAAATATAAATTTATATTATAATAAAGTGTTTCATTTTGTTTATCTTAAACTCCAGGCAGATTGCTTCTGGTATTAACAATGACAGCTTAAGCATATTTTTACGTAGGATATGTTATTAAGAGAGGATATTTATTGGGAGGGAATTATAATGAAACGCCTGCTTCAAGTGCTGGCAAATCTATGGCAGCGGGCATTAAAAACTGTCGCCCGCTTTCCGCTGACTGTAGTCAGCCTGATTTGTGCCGTCAGCCTGATTTTTTATATGATTTCCCATGACCAGGCAAGTCAAAGCCCGGAAACGATGGTGGAAAAACTGATGTTTACTTTCCTTCTGGGAGCATTTTTGGGGGTTGCTGCCCAATTTTTGTGTGAACGCTTCCCGGCTGTATCAAGGCGGCGCTTACTTGTATATCTGGTTTCAGTACTGCTTACCGGCGGTTATTATCTCATTCTGTACCCGGCTGCCGGTATCAGCTTTGAAGTTTCGGTCCGCACTTTGGTAGCTGTATTTGCGATGTTTTGCGCTTTTATCTGGCTGCCTTCCTTTAGGGAAAAATTTGATTTCAATATCGCTGCCCTGATCCACTTGAAAGCCGCCTTTGTAGCCGTGCTTTATTCCGCTGTCCTGAGCATGGGCTGTTCAGCGATCATTGCTGGCATTAACATCTTGCTGTTTAAAATCAACAATGATGCTTATGCTTATGTAATGACACTTATCTGGGTCTTTTTTGCCCCGGTTTACTACTTGTCGCTTTTACCGCGTTTTAATTCGGAAGCAGAAGCCGACCGGGAAGAAACTATAGAGGCCAGCCTTTATCCCAAATTCCTCGAGGTTTTGGTATCCTATATCGCCATCCCTCTGGCAGCGATCTATACCCTGGTTTTTGCCGCGTATTTTTGCAAGATCCTGGTTACCCTTAACTGGCCTTCCGGTCAGTTAGGCGGCATGGTATTAGCCTATGCGGCAGCCGGGCTATTCATCTATATTCTGGCCAGCCCGATTGAAAATCGCTTTACTGCTGTTTATCGCCGCCTGTTTCCAATATTTCTTATTCCTATTGTAATAATGCAGCTTATCTCAGTGGGGATACGGCTCAATGCTTACGGCATTACGGAATCCCGCTACTATGTGGCCGGATTTGGTGTATTTTCCATAGTCTGTGCTGTCTCGCTGATTTTAAAGCCGGTCAAAAGAAACGGCATTATCGCTGTCCTGGCAGCAATGCTGGCGATTATTTCTGTGATGCCGCCGGTGGATGCTTTTACCGTATCCCGGATAAGCCAGATCGACCGGCTGGAAAAGATGTTGATTTCCGAAGGAGTGCTGGCCGACGGCAGAATCCAGGTAAAAGACAATGTACCGCTCAAGGTCAGAGAGGAAACTACCAACATCCTCAACTATCTGAATAATCGCGATTATATCAAATATGTCACCTGGCTTCCCGAAGATTTCAATGCTTACAATGATATGAACAAAATCCTGGGGTTTGAACCTGCTTATCCGCAGGCAGAGGAGTATGAGGAAAAAGAATACTTTTATCTTAGCAGTGATATGCAGGAACCATATATAATCAGCGGTTATGATATAATTTATGACAGCTATTCAGACAGATGGGCGAAAGATTATGCTGAGGAATATGATTTAACAGTTCGCGGCAAGCCATACAAACTCGTTTTTGAACGGATTTCAGAGATGGAATTGCAGATAAAAGTAATGGATGCTGCCGGGCAGGAAGTGATCAGCACCGGTCTGTATGAGTTTGTTAAAACGTTGCCGCTGCATAGCAGCCCGAATGGCAAAGGTAATATAGAGGCTGAAAAAATGACCCTTGAAGTGGAGAACGACGGTTATAAATTACGGGTCATGCTGCAGAATATCAATGGCTTTTCAGGAGAAGGTCAGGATAAGGGTATTGACTATGATTTTATTGTGATGTTTGGCGCACCGGAATAGAACAGCCATTTTTTAAGCCAGCGTTGTTTACCGCTGGCTTTAATAATTAATTTGTTACGGGTTCTCTCTGCAGCCATTTCCTGCGCCGGTAAATGACTGTAAATACTATTGCCCGCAGCAGCCAGTCGGAAACGAATACCATCCAGGCAAATTGAATGGGCAATTGGAGGACGCGGATAACCAGATACAGCATAGGCAGGCGGTATACCCAGGTTGCCAGTACCGTAATTATCATAGGAGTTCGTGTATTGCCAGCGCCTCTAAGAATTCCTCCCAAAACCATGGCAATGGCGATAGTCAACTGCTCCAATGCGGCGATCCGCAGCAAGAGGCCGGCGATGGCGATTATTTCCCGGTCAGTGGTGAAAAGCGAGGCTACATTATACGGAAACAGCGCAAAGACCAGGCCGAAACATCCCATTACCAGCAGGGCAAACTCCATCGTGCCCCTGGCCATTCGCTGTGCCTCACCGTAATCCCGGGCTCCGATGCTCTTTCCCACCAGGGCAGTAGCCGCGATGGCGACGCCGATACCGGGCATGAAAGAAAGAGACTCGACGGTGACTCCGACCTGGTGGGAGGCAAAAGCCAGCGTACCTGCTGATACCAATAAGTATACCGATATGATAGTGCTGAAATTGTTAAAAAAATGTTCGGCCAGGCTGGGCACACCCAGGGAAAAAATTTTCCTGATGACCTTTAAATCAAAACCACTAAGCAGGTCCCGGGGGATTTTTAGTTGTCCCTTGCCGCGCAGCAAAAAGGTTACTGCTATTATAAAACCCACTACATGTGCGGCTGCTGTTGCCCAGGCGGCCCCTGCCACTCCCAGTTGGGGGAAGCCCAGTTTGCCGTACACCAGAATATAATCGCCGACACAGTTGATTATATTGACAACCAGGGCGATGTACATAGGGATCTCAGTTCTTCCCCAACCCCGGTAAACGGTGCAGATCATGTAAAAGGTCAAGGCCAGCGGAGCTACCCAGAAAGTAATGCGCATATAGGCTGCTGCCTGTGAAAATACTGCCGGCTCCACATCGAACAAGCCGACGATAGCTTCGGTAAAAATAAGCCCCAATGCTCCAGCTATAATTCCTATTATCAATCCCAGCATAACAGTCTGGCCGGCGATCCGGTCTGCTGCTTCGAAACGTTCTGCGCCTTTGGCCTGGGCGACCAGGACGGCCGAGCCGATCCCCAGAGCCTCCAAAATCAGCACCGATCCAAAAAATATTTCTGCTCCCAGCCCCACAGCTGCCAATGGGGCAGCACCTAAACGACCCACAATGGCCACATCTACTATGCCTATCAGCATATAGAGGATCATCTCCATCATCGCCGGCAACGCGGTGCGAAAGATAGTTAAACGAAGTTGTTTGTCCTGTAGAATCAACATAAAGCTCTTCCTTTTTTAAATTTATAATGAAACATAGTAAGTATAGCAGCAAAAACAGAGGATATATATCCCCTGCCTTGTGCTGATCGTATTTTGCTTCCGGCCAATAAGCACCTGTAAGTCGAAACCTGACCCGTGAAAACAGTTAACTAATGTAAAAGTATTATCTAACCAGTTACAAGCGGTTAAAAAGGCCGGATACTTTAAAAGCAGCCGGCCTTTTTAAGGAAGCGCTTCGTTAATTGCGGATCAGCAGTACCGGGCAATAGGCATGATGGCTTACAACATTGCTTACGCTGCCCAGCAGAATTTCGCTCAGCCCGGTTAAACCGCGGCTGGCTATTACAATTGAATCATAGCCCTGTTTGGATCTTTCAATAATTTCGGAAGCGGGATTGCCCATAGTTACTTCGCTGGTTATGACGACATTGCCCTTATCAGCCATATCCTTAAGGCTGTTTTCAAAGTTACTGATAATTTCACCGGCGCTTTTTTGTATCAAATCCAAAATATCAATTCCGGTAAAAGAGTAATCAGAAGGACGAATAACATGCAGCAGATGGATCCTGCCCTCGTGTATTGCAGCTAATTCCACAGCAATTTCCGCGCTGTGCAGGGATTCATCTGAACCGTCGACCGGAACCAGAATGTTTTTAAACATAATATACCTCCTCGTATTCAACTTGTTCCGTCAGGGGAGTCTGGCCTGAGCATTTTAATATTATGAAAATGGAATTTCTAACTAAATTATACTGAATATAAAGGATTTGTACCAGCTTTATACTTATGAAGATCGCGTCAAGATACTTTATAACTGATAAGAAGATTCGAAATTACGTCTGATAATAACAATGCCAATTATTATATGCTATAATATATCAAACTGAAATTTACAGCCGGAAACAGTACATGATTGGAATATAGCGCATTGTAGGGGGTGAAGTGGATTAATGCGCTTTCCGTCCACAAGAAGCAACAGGAAAACGTTAATTAAATTATAAAAAATTTATATGGAATTGAGGGGGACTCAGTTCTGAATTGGGGGAAAAAATAATGGCGTCTAATTTTGCTTATTTGAACACTCGTGATTTTGAATTTATAGCCCAGGAATGGCTGCCCACTGATCAGGTATTTGCTTATAAGGAATTTGCTGATTACTACTCCAAAGACGATGTCAAATCAATCCTGGAACCTTTCCGCAAGATGGTCAAAGAAGTCATCGAACCCACCAACGAAGATGGCAATTCCAATCCCTGCTCTTTTGCCAACGGCAAAGTAACTACTCCGCCTTCCTTTGGCCCGCTGTTCCACAAACTGCAGGAAGATGGCTGGGGAACTGCCAATATCGGCTATGGCGAAGATGCTATGACCATGCCTGCATTTCTCTTTGCCTTTTGCACAGAGATGATTGCGGCTGCCAACCCAGCTTTCATGCCTTATATCGGCTTGACCAGCGGCTCCGCTGAATTGATCGAGGCCTTTGCTGCTGAAGAGCTGAAGGAAAAGTTCCTGCCCAAGATGATGGACGGGACCTGGGCTGGAACCATGTGTTTAACTGAAGCTACTGCCGGGTCTGATGTTGGCGATATCCTTTCCAAGGCTTATCCGACTGATGAACCTGGTATTTATAAAATCAAGGGCAACAAGATATTTATAACCGGTGGTGACAATGATTTCACCGAAAACATCATCCATCTGTACCTGGCCAGGATCGAAGGCGCCCGGGAAGGCACCGGCGGAATATCACTGTTTATCGTTCCGAAATATTGGGTGGAAGAAGACGGCAGCTTAAGTGATAATGATGTTCAATGCACCGGTATCGAACATAAAATGGGACAATTCGGTTCGGCTACGGCTTCTCTGGCCATGGGTGAAAATAACAACTGCCGCGCTTATCTGATCGGAGATCCTCCGGGAGAAGACGGCAAAGGCCAGGGCATGGCACAGATGTTCCAATGCATGAACTTTGCCCGCCTGGGAACTGGTCTGCTGGGTCTGGCTTGCTCCGCAAATGCGGTTTACAATGCTCGTGAATATACCAAAGATCGTATCCAGGGACGTCCTCTGACTGATATGAGAGGCCCCCGTATTCCAATCATTCAACATCCGGATATCCGCCGCTCTCTGTTAAACGGCAAAGCTCTGGTCGAGGTAATGCGGGCTATGATCATGAAGACTTTCTTCATGTTTGATATCCGCGCCAAGGATCCGGATCCGGAAAAGAGACAGGCAGCCAACGATTTCATCGAAATCGTTACACCAATGACCAAGGCTTATCCTACCGATGAAGTTTGGAATCTGTGCTGTGAAGCCATCCAGTCTTATGGCGGATACGGCTTCTGTGAAGAGTATCCGGTTTCCCAGATCGCCCGTGATTGCAAAATCTACTCCATCTGGGAAGGAACCAACTATATTCAGTCCTTAGACTTTATTGGCCGCAAATGGACCATGAAGAAAGGTTCCGTATATGCGAAATGGTATGCAGAAGTTAAAGCATTCGCAGATGCCAATAAGAATGCCGCCGGATTCGAAAAGGAATTCGAGAAATTTGGCAAAGCAGTTGATGCCCTGGCAGAACTGCAGGGAGCTGTTATCGGATTCATGGGTGCAGGAAAAATAGATATGATGCCTCTGTATGCCCGCCGGATTCTTACTGCCAGTTCCATCGTATATGGCGCATGGTGTATTCTGGAACAAGCCATGATTGCTAAAAAACGGGCTGAAGAAGTTGGACCCGAACATTACGATTACGACTTCTATATCGGGAAAGTATACTCAGCAAGATACTATTTATATAATGTGGTTCCTCAGGTTTGGACCATCGCTGACATCTTAAAAGAAGGCGACGCTTCCGCACTGGAAATTCCTGCTGGAGCATTTGATTACTAAAATTGATTTATGGATATTAAAAAAATTGCTGGCCTTCATGGTCAGCATTTTTTTTAGTCAGCAATTGACTTTTAATATCGGAAAGCTTATTGCGAAACCTATTTTTCATGGAGCTGAATTTTCAGTGCCGTTATGTATACTTATTGAAAATTTAGCTTGAACTAAGTTATAGTATGTTAAAATATTATGAATATAACAGTTGCGTGGGCAGAGCGATTCCAAAGGCGCAGCGAAGGAGGGCAGAACGTGGTTGAGATAATGAGGAAAGAGACGCTGGCGGAAGGGATCAAACTCTTTGAAGTTTCAGCGCCTGAAATAGCAGCCAAAGCCAGACCCGGGCAGTTTATCATCCTGCGCACCGATGAACAGGGCGAAAGGATCCCGCTCACTATAGCGGATTTTGATCGGGAGCAAGGTACATTGACCCTGATTTTCCAGGAAGTTGGAAGAAGCACAACAGATATGGGCAGAATGGAAGCGGGCGACAGGATACTTGACATGGTAGGGCCGTTAGGAAGAGCTTCCGAAATAGAAAAATACGGGCGGGTAGTCTGTATAGGCGGAGGTGTGGGGATAGCTCCGGTATATCCGATTACCAGAGCTTTAAAAGCAATCGGCAATGAAGTTATTTCTATAATCGGAGCTCGTACAGCCGAGCAGCTGATACTGAAAGATGAAATGAAGGCGGTCAGCGACCAAATTTATATAACCAGTGATGACGGAACTATTGGAGAAAAAGGTTTTGTAACCGAGGTGTTGCAGAAACTGCTGGCGGAAGGAGCCAAAGTTGACTTGATAGTAGCCATAGGACCGCTGCCGATGATGAAAGCAGTATCTGAGACCAGCAAACCTTATGGAGTAAAAACCACTGTCAGCATGAACCCCATAATGGTTGACGGGACCGGGATGTGCGGAGCCTGCAGGGTAGCAGTAGGAAATGAGACCAAATTTGCCTGTGTAGACGGGCCCGAGTTTGACGGGCATCAGGTCGACTGGAACTTAGCCCGGAACCGAAGCCGTATGTTCCTGGGAGAAGAAAGAGTTGCCAGAGAGCACAGTTGTTCAGGAGGTGAATGCCAGTGCCAAAAGAAAAAGTCAGAGTAGAAAGGCAGGCCATGCCCCATCAGCAAGCAGCAGCAAGGGTAGAAAACTTCAGCGAAGTAGCTCTGGGGTTCAGCGAGGAACTGGCACTGCTGGAAGCATCCCGCTGCCTGGACTGTAAGAAACCGACGTGTATGGAAGGCTGCCCGGTAGAGATAGAAATACCTGAATTTATCAAACATATAAAAGCCCGGGAATATCAGCTGGCTATTGATACCATCAAAAAGAAAAATAATCTGCCGGCCATTTGCGGGCGGGTATGCCCCCAGGAAAATCAATGCGAAAAGTACTGCGTGCTGGGCAAAAAGTTCGCACCGGTTGCAATAGGACGACTGGAAAGATTTGCTGCCGACTGGGAGATGAAGCAGCCGCTTAAGACAAAAACAACCGGCATGAGCACAAGCGGGAAAAAAGTTGCCATCGTCGGAGCAGGACCGGCCGGACTCACAGCTGCTGCTGATCTGGCTATGCTGGGGCATGAGGTGGTAGTTTTTGAAGCACTGCATACGGCAGGAGGCGTATTGGTTTACGGCATCCCGGAGTTTCGCTTGCCCAAAGCCATAGTGGAGAGAGAAATAGAAGGGATAAAACAATTAGGTGTGCAAATAAAAACCAATATGGTCGTCGGAGCGGTCAATACAGTCGACGAACTGCTGGCGCAGGGGTTTGATGCCGTATTCATCGGAACCGGAGCCGGGCTGCCATATTTTATGGACATACCCGGGGAAAATTTTAATGGTGTATATTCAGCCAATGAGTTCCTGACCCGGACCAATTTAATGAAAGGCTATCTGTTCCCCGAATACCTTACTCCCATAAGGATCGGCAAAAAGGTGGCGGTAATAGGAGCCGGCAATGTCGCTATGGACAGCGCCCGTACTGCATTAAGGCTGGGAGCCGAGGAATCATATATAGTGTACCGCCGTTCAGAAAAAGAGATGCCAGCCCGGCAGGAAGAAATCGAACATGCCCGCGAGGAGGGGGTACAATTCAGGTTGCTCACCAGCCCGGTTGAAATAACCGGCGATGAGAACGGCTGGGTAAAAACCTTGATTTGCCAGAAATTTGAACTGGGGGAACCGGATGATTCGGGAAGGCGCAGGCCAGTTGCCATAGCCGGATCAGAATATGAAATGGAAATGGATACAGTAGTAATGGCAATCGGGCAAGGGCCTAATCCGTTGGTCCCCCGGACCACCCCGGACTTAAAATTAAACCGTAACGGTAATATAATAGCAGATGAAGTAAGTGGTCTGACCAGCAAAAAAGGAGTATTTGCCGGAGGAGACATAGTAACCGGTGCTGCGACTGTCATACAGGCAATGGGAGCCGGCAAGAAAGCGGCCCGTGCTATTAATGAATACCTGAATAACGCTTTTTAAAGAAAAACAAATACCATCCTCTTTGCTTAGGGGATGGTATTTTTATGGATATGTAACCTGTGCTAAATGTTAAAGAAATTCCCTCTTACACTTTTAATTTCATCGGTTTGCCGCAGCATACCAGCTGACCTTTGCCTTCTTCTAAAACCTGGACTACATTACCGCATATTTCGCATTCATAGACTTCTGATACTTTAGTCATAAAAAACCTCCTTTTTATATTCAGTCGATTAATCCGTCTTGATTATAACAAATTTTAAGGTTCGGTAATAGAACTGTTGCTCCCGCTTACAGTATGCCTTTTTCAGCCAGTTCAAGACTGTGTTCGGCCAGAAACAGGGCATAATTTTCAGCAGCTTGTTGCTTTACGGCATTTTTATAACTGATTTCGCTGTTTAGAAGCGTAAGTTTTGAAATCTGCCCTAGCTCGTAGCGCTTTTTATCCCAGGTGTATTGCTGCTGAGCATTCTGGCAGCTGAGTTGGGCTGTTTTATAGTCTTGCTGCTGTACGGCTATTTCATAAATTAGATTATCAACTGACTGGCTAAGTTCCAGTTCCAGATCCTGTAAGGCCAGCTTTTTTTCCTGAATTTCAAGAGTCAGGATCATGCTGCTGTAGAAATCATCAGTATCTTCTAACTCATCTTCGGCATCTTCAATAGCCTGTTTAGCATCTTTAAGAGCCTGGTAACGGGAGAGTGCCTTATCAAGCAGGGTGCTGTATTCCAGAGTATTGAGGGTCGATGTCCAGACAAAATCGGCCAGTTCCAAATCTGCGTCATAATCACGCCCCATTATATCGTTTAAAGTTCCCTTGGCAGATCTTATGTTCTGCTCAATACTGGTAATATTCTGCTCGCAATCGGTTAAACTCCGGCTTTTTTCATATACAGTGCTTTGGGTACTGCTGCCCAGTTTAAGACGGGTATTTTCCATCTGTAGTTCAATTTCAGCAACCTGCTGCTGCAATTCTGCCGTTTCCAGACTTATGATCTGGTTTAAGACAGAAGTATATAATTTTTCCACTTCATAATCCAGTTTCTTTTTGTAATTAGCTTCGGAGATTTCCTTATCCTCATAATTATTTTCACTGTCTTCCACAGAATCGTTGGCAGAGGAGATACTATCAATTTGCGAGTCAATACTTTCTTCCAGTTTATCAAGCTGCTCCTCAAGTTCGCTGATAGCCTGAGTGTTATCGCCTTCAGCTTCCTGTAAATCTGCTATCTGTTGCTTTATATCCTGATATTGATCAAGTATACTGTCCAATATACTGCTGGTTTCTGTCTGCTGCTGTTCAAGCTGATCGATTTGGTAGGACGCTTTTTTAGTATTCAGCTGGTATTGGGCTAAAGTGCGGCTGTTAGAACTGGCCAGCGCTTTAGCCTGGTCAATTGTAATAACTTCAGCTTGAGCGGGCAGGCTGTAAAGCCCCGCTATAATAAACCCCATAGCCATTAAAACTGTTATTTTTTTTAAAAAACTCATTTCCTTTACCTCCCGGTTATTCATAGCGCAAGGCTTCAATGGGATCAAGTTCTGCCGCCTTCAGGGCCGGATAAAATCCGAAGAAAACTCCGGTAACTACTGAGAAAACAACTCCTAAAATCACTCCGTTAACTGACGCCTGGGAAGGCAGGTCAAAATATTCCAAAAGAGGCATGGCACAAAAACCCGCAACTACTCCAATCAAACCTCCGGCCAGGCTGATAACCACCGCTTCCATAAGGAACTGGCTTAAGACTTCGCGCTTTTTAGCGCCGATAGCGCGCAGTATGCCGATTTCACGGGTTCGCTCTTTGACAGTCACAAACATAACATTCATAATGCCGATACCGCTTACTATAAGGACTACAACTGCCACCGAAAGCAGCAACATGGAAAGGGTACTGGCTGATTCCTGGGCAGCCACCAAACTGCTGCCGGCATCCATGATGCGAAACTGGTCAGAGCCCCCTGCCCGGTGGGTATCGTCCAGAATATACTCGATATCAGTCATGGCGGCTTCAACACTGTCAAGGTCTTTGGCCTGCACTACTATAGTGGGATTGGCCCGGGTACCCAGGAGGTATTTTTCAGCTACCGAATAGGAGATAAGTGCAGCATTGTCATAACCCATCATGGAAGCACTGTCGCCTCTGCGCTCATTCACTCCTACTACTTCAAATTTACGCCGGCTGATAGTAATGTTTTTGCCCACGATTTCCAAAGGATTTCCGTCAGTTAAAGTATTGGCCAATTCATAGCCCAGTACTGCTACCTTGTTCTTTTCAGTCTCATCTGCTGCTTCCAGTCCGCGGCCTTCCTGGACCGTCAGATGGTTTACAGTCTGGTAATCGGAGCTGACAGCTGAATAATTGCCTTGAGTAGAATAGTTTTCATAGGTTATATCTCCCATGCCCTGCAAAACCGGGAAAGCATATTCAATATAATCGCTTTCCAGGAATTGAGCTGCATCTTCAGCAGTCAACGGGTCAGCAGCAGTACCCCGGGAAAAGGCGCCAACTATTATGGTGCCGACATTTAACTGCGAGTACTGTTCATTTACCTGCTCCTCGGCCCCGGTTCCTATGGCGACAACCAGAAAAATGGTGGCAGTGCCGACGATAACGCCCAGGGTAGTTAAAAAGGTACGCACTTTATTTTGATAAATATTGGTTATGACCAATTTGATCAGTTGTTTGATCTGCACAGTTCCACCTACTTCTTTGTGTAAACTATAGTTTCATTTAAGTCAAGGCCTTGTATTACCTCGACATCAGTGCCGTCACTGAAGCCGGTTACAATTTCCTTATCAGTCTTTTGACCGTTTTCACCTGTTACAGTGACCAGCTGTTTGCCGTTTTCCATCCGTACTGCCTGGTAAGGTATTAAGAGGCAATCGGTCACTTCTTTATTAACAAAAGTTATGGTACAGGTCATTCCGTCCCGCAGTTCAGCCGGAGGATCATCTATCTGGACTTCCACCGCATAATTGACCAGCCCGGTGGAGCCACTTACCGGCAAGGCATCAACAGCAGTGACATGACCGGTAAATTGCTGCTCTTCCAATGCTTCAGCAGTTACATATACCTTCTGGCCGACTTCGATCTGGCCGATATCATATTCGATAACATTGGTAGCTGCCTTGACGACGTTATTTTCATGAATTACAGCAAAGTCTTGGTCTTCTGATACACGCTCCCCAACTTTATTGGCCAGGCTTAAAACTACGCCGTCGGCCGGAGCAGTCAAAACTGTATCCTGTAAATCTTCCAAAGCCATCTTGACTGAAAGCTCATCCTGGGTGAGAGATTTGTTCTGCTCGATCTGGAACTTGTTCTGTAAATTTTTGAATTCCAGCTCTTTGTTTTCCAGTTCCAGTTTCTCTAAGCGTAATTCATTTGCCGGGTAAGCGTCAGGCAGGGACTCCATTTCCTGGTATGTATCACGCAGTTTCTGCAGTTCCATCTCGGCACTTTTAAGTTTCAGCTCCTGGTCCAGCAAACTCGTTACCTGAGACTGCTGGGCATCGCTGAGGTCAGCAACGCTCAGTTCATACTTGTCGCGGTAATCGCTGTCTTCCAGGCGGGCTATAATATCACCGGCTTTAACTTCGTCACCAGCGGCAACCAGGATCTCAGCAATGGTGCCGTCAACCCCGAATCCCAGGTTGACCGTGGAATAACTGATGTTGCCGTCTGATTCAAAACCTATCATTATATTTCCGCTGGTTACACGCGCATTCAATTCAGTGCTGGTTTCCACCAGCTGGCTGTTGTGTTTGAAATGCCACAGGCTGCCGCCTGCAGCAGCCAAAAGAACAATTAAAACTATAACAGGCCATTTTTTATTCATAAGCTTATTCTTCAGGTCTTTAGTTTTCATATACTTTACCATCCCTTATATAGATTACCTTACCTGTCTGCCTGGCTATATCCTGATCGTGGGTTATGACTACAATGGTATGACCCTGATCATGCAGTTCATGCAGGATTTTCATGACCTCCTGGCTGGACTTGCTGTCCAAGTTGCCGGTAGGCTCATCAGCCAGTAAAAGATGAGGATCAGTTACCATAGCCCGGGCAATAGCCACTCGCTGCTGCTGCCCCCCGGAAAGTTCATTGGGATGGTGCTTCAGTCGATCCTCCAGGCCCAGCCGGCTTAAAGTTTCCCTGGCTTTTTGCAGGCTGTCCTTTTCACTTATCCCCCGGTACAGCAGGGGCAGGCTGACATTCTGCAGCGCACTTAAGCGGGGCAGCAGATTGAACTGCTGAAAAACAAAACCAATTTTATAATTGCGGATCTCAGCCAGTTCATCATCTTTCGCCTCCAGCACATTAAGGCTATCCAGATAATATTCACCGCTGCTGGGTTTATCCAGGCATCCGAGAATATTCATCAAAGTTGACTTGCCTGAACCGGAAGGGCCGAGAATGGCCATGAAGTCTCCCGGATAAACCTTTATACTTACATCATTTAATACGGTCAGTTCTTCAGCACCATTCTGGTAAATCTTATACAGGTTGCGGGTATCAATAACGTAATTATTTTCAGCCATATTAACGTCACCACCTATAAACCCTGGGTTATTCCTGAACCGCCGCCCATGCCGGGAGGACCACCACCGCCCATGTCAGGACCGCCAGGCATCATCTGTTCGTTTTCGGTTTCGGTTTCTCGGGTTTGGGTGGCCTGACCTCCCATTATCTGTACCATGGTGATGGTATCACCGGTTTTCCATACCTTTATCATTGATCCAGTGCTGATATCAGAGAGAGAAAGCAGGGAAGCGCCTTCCTGACCTGTACTCATACCAACGATCTGTGCACCGGCAGGAATAAGAAAAGTCGTAGTCTCCTCCGTTGCTTCAGTGACTGGCACATCAGTCAAAGAGGCTCCCTCCTGCACGGCAGAATCGGTTTCAGTTCTTACTGATTCTGCAGTTACCTCATCCAAAGGTTTTTCTCTGACCGGGGGAGCAACCTGGTTATTGCCGGGGATGGCAGGGCTGCTTTTATCCTGGGCATCCATCCGATTATCAACAGGAGCAGTCATTTCATAAATAGTTACTTCGTTGCCGGTGATTTCTTTTACTCTGCCGGTCAGAGCAGGTTCTTCGCTGGGGATAGCGACTGTCTCTGCGGCTGTATTGACGGTGCTGCTGGCTGTTTCTGCCGTCTGATCGCAGCCCGCCGGCAGCAACAGAAAAGTTAACAGCAGAAACAAAGCTGGTATCTTTTTATGCATATATACACCTGCTTTTCATTTTGTATTTTATTAATCATATAAGAAAAAGATGGAGAAAATGTGAAAGGAATATGAACAATTAGTGAAGTCTGGCAGGAGGGGAACAATTTGGACAAAGTTTCTGCCAATGGTTTAGTTGGCTGGTTCTGTATTTACGGCATCCAGTTCGAACCAGAAAGATACACCACCGCTTAAGTTATCAACTCCGTAAAGATTACCGCCTTTTTCCTGAATAGCCCTTACTACGGCCAGACCAAGGCCGCTGCCTCCGTCGCTTCTGGTACGGGCCTGATCGACTTTATAGAAACTGGCAAATACCTTGTCGAGTGCATCGTCCGGAATATTATTACCGGAATTAAACAGGGAAACACGTACTTTATCCTCCCGGGAGGCTATGGTCAGCTTAAGCTGTTTTTGGTCATCCAGGTGGGTAAGAGCATTGTTCAGATAGTTGGTCAGGAGTTGCTCGGTGCGTATGGTATCTGCATTTACCAGCACTTTTTCCGGTTTAATGATTTCCGGCTGAACTTGTTTTTCATCGAAAAGAGGCTTATACTTAGCGGCTACTTTATCCACCAGCATTGCCAAATCGAAAGGGGTTTTTTCCAAACGGAAAATACCGGCTTCCACCTGGGAAAGGTCCAATAATTCCTTGACCAGGTTATTCATTTTATTAGCTTCGTCAATGATGACGCTGCAATAAAAATCCTTTTCACTTTCATCCTGAACCACATTGACTTTCAAACCTTCTGCATAACCCTGGATCAGAGCAATGGGGGTTTTCAACTCATGGGATACATTGGAAATGAATTGCTTGCGCATCTCATCTATCTGCCGCTCTTTTTCAATATCTTCCCGCAGCCTGGCATTGGCGTCCTGCAGCTCTTCAATTGCTTTGCTGAGCTGAACTGACATGGAATTGATACTTTGACCCAAATCACCCAGTTCATCCCTGGTGGTGACAGCATAGGTTTGGGAAAAATCCAGGTGAGCCATATGCTGGGCTATATTCTTCAGTTCCAGTATCGGACGGGTAAAGCGGCGGCTGAAAGCAAATACGAACAGGATAGCCAGAAGCAAAGTGGCAATGCCGGTATACAGGAAAAAATTATTGGCAATAGAGGCACTTTCCTGGATAGGAGCCAGAGGAGTACTTAAAATCAGATAATTGCCGTTTTTCAAGCGAAGGGCCAGATCCAGCGAACGATTGTCACTAAACGGATCGATACTGATTTCTTCCACAGAATCACTGCTGCCCAGCTGTTTTATACGGTCCAGAACCATTTCAACACGAAGATTTGGGCCCCGCCGGCTGAAGGTGGCATATTGAAGCTCCAGAGAACTATTTAAGAACAGGATACTGATATTTTCATAGCGCTCCATCAATTCCAGCTCCAGGTACAGGTCATCCGGCTGATCGTTAAACAGAGTTCCGATTTCCTCAGCATTATCACGCAGCTGGGAACTCTTTTGCGATAAATAATAGCTTTCCAGGTAATTGGTGTTAAGTATCCAGGAAAAGACTACAAAGAAAATAATCAAAAGACTAATACTCAAAAAAAGTTTTTGCCGGATGGAATGTATCATTATTTAACCTCAAATCTGTAGCCTATACCGCGCACAGTCTGGATGTATTCACCCCGGGACCCCATTTTCAGACGCAACTTTTTTATATGGGTGTCAACAGTGCGCGGGTCACCATAAAAGTTATAATCCCACACTGCATTTAATATCTGGTCGCGGCTGAGAGCCCGGCCTTCATTTTCTGTCAGGTAAACCAGCAGTTCAAATTCTTTCAGACTTAAAGTAATCAGCTCTCCATCTGCCCATACATGCCTGGCGTCAGAGTCGATTTCCAAACCCGGCCAGGACTGCAGTATGCGTCCGACAGCATTGCTTCTGCGTAATAAAGCATTTACCCGTGCCACTAAAATCTGGGGACTGAATGGTTTACTTATATATTCATCAACACCCAGTTCGAAACCAAATAGTTCATCGGTCTCTTCACCCCGGGCGGTAAGCATGATGACCGGCAGTGCAGAGTTTTTGCGGATCTCCCGGCAGACAGCCCAGCCGTCATATTCCGGCATCATTACATCAAGTATTACCAGACAGATCGACGGGTCTGATTCTATGGCACTCAAAGCTTCACGGCCATTGGATGCTTCCAAAGTCAGATAGCCTTCTTTTTTCAGGAAATCGCAGACCAGTTTGCGCATACGTTCTTCATCATCAGCTACCAGTATCTTCTTCATTGACCTGTACTCCTTTTATAAAACACTACAATTATTATAATCAAAATATATAATAAAAACATTCAAAATGGCTATTTGCCCATTTTGTGAATGTCTTGCAGCAAAATAAATAAAGCTCTTCAATTATCAATTAAGGCCTTGGAGTTTGTTCAAGGCCTTAATTAATAGAAAAGAGGAGATGTAGTTAAAGAAGAGGCTTATTATGTTTTGTATTGTCAGTTTAAATAACAATTATGTTCGTTTTGTGTTCAAAAAGTGAAACCTGCGTGGAATCGATATGAAATTTTTAAAAAATTTATTTCATCAGTTCACATATATGATTTGTGAATTCTACCGGGTCTTCAAGCGGCAGCCCTTCGATCAGGAGAGCCTGGTTATATAGCAGACTGGTATAAAGGTCGAGTTTGCTTTTATTATTTTCCAATGCATCTTTTAGAGCATTAAATACATCATGTTTGGTATTGATCTCCAACACTTTGTCTGCTTTGACATCCTGCTCCACCGGCATGGCATTGAGCACTTTTTCCATTTCGATGGTGATTGCACCTTCATTGGATAAACAGACCGGATGGGTTTTTAGTCTTTTGGAAGCCCGCACATCCTTTACTTTACCTGCCAGTTTTTCTTTCATATAGGTAAACAACTCCTGGTTTTCAGCCTTCTCTTCAGCAGGTTCGGTTTCTTCAGTTTCGATTCCCAGATCGCCGCTGGAGACGGATTTAAATTCTTTGTCTTTATAATTCATCAGGATGTTGATGGCAAATTCATCAACATCGTCAGTCAGGTAAAGAATTTCATAGCCCTTTTCCGCTACCAGTTCGGTCTGGGGCATTTTGGCAATTCTTTCGTTGGTTTCGCCGCTGGCATAATAAATGAATTTTTGCTCTTCCGGCATTCTGGCTATATATTCATCCAGGGTCACCGGTTTTTTCTCAGTTGAAGAGTAGAAAAGCAACAGATCCTGCAATATATCTTTATCCATGCCATAATTGTCATAAACCCCGAATTTTAACTGGCGTCCGAAAGATTTATAAAACGTTTCATATAGTTCTCTTTCGTCATTAAGCAGAGCAAGCAGTTCGTTTTTTATTTTAGTCTTGATATTTTTGGCGATTATTTTCAGCTGCCGGTCATGCTGCAGCATTTCGCGGGATATATTTAAGGACAGATCCTCCGAGTCCACAGTGCCTTTAATAAAACTAAAATAATCAGGCAGCAGATCGGGACATTTATTCATGATCAGGACTCCATTGGAGTAAAGCTCCAGGCCCTTTTCATATTCCCGGGTGTAATAATCAAAAGGTATCTTTTCCGGGATGAATAATATGGCGTTATAGCTTACAGCCCCGGCTGTGCTTACATGAATATATTTAATGGGCTTATCAAACCCGAAACGTTTCTCCATATAAAAGTTTTCATAGTCTTCCTGGGTCAGTTCATTTTTATTTTTGCGCCAGATAGGGACCATGCTGTTGATGGTTTTTTCTTCGGTATAATCTTCGTATTCATCTTCACTGCCTTCTTGCAGCCGGGAACTGGTAGTGTCCATCCTGATGGGGTAGCGAATGAAATCAGAATATTTTTTGATGAGAGTGCGCAGACGGTACTCTTCCAGGTATTGGTCAAAGTTTTCCTCATCGCCGGATTCCTTGATTTTGATTATTATATCTGTCCCGGTCGCATCTTTTTCACAGGCTTCGATAGTATATCCATCCGGGCCTTTTGACTCCCATTTGTAAGCTTCATCGCTGCCCAGGGCTTTGCTGATAACGGTTACCTTGTCTGCCACCATAAAAGCCGAATAGAATCCGACTCCAAACTGCCCTATGAGGTCGTAATCTTCATCCATTTCAGTCTCTTTTCTAAAAGTCAGGGAACCGCTGCGGGCAATAACACCGAGATTATCTTCCAGTTCTGTTTTGGTCATGCCAATGCCGGTATCAGATATAGTTAAAGTGCGGTTTTCTTTATCCGGGGTCACTTTTATATAATAGCTTTCCTTGTTGAAACTCATATTTTCATCAGTAAGGGCGCGGTAATATACTTTGTCAATTGCATCACTGGCATTGGAAATAAGTTCCCTTAAAAAAATCTCTTTATTAGTGTAGATCGAATTGATCATCAGGTCCAAAAGCCTTTTGGATTCAGCTTTAAACTGTTTTTTTGTCATTTGAAATTACCTCCGCATCATTTATTGTATATACCATTGTATTTTAGCACTCATGACCTGCGAGTGCTAATTATTATCTATATATAATAATTAAATTTTTATGTCAACCCCCCCTGTAACGAAAACTCGGGCAGGTATAGAAAATTTTTTATTATAAGCGGCCTTTCAAATCGTTAATAAACTGACGGGCGCTGCGGCCGGAACGTCCGTGATATCTTAGTTCCCACTGCAGTGCCAGGCGGTCGAGCAGTTCCTGTTCTATTTCAAGGCCCTCTTTTCTGGCCATTTCATTAACCATTTGCAGATATTCATCTTTAAGCGGGGATGTATAGGTCAAGGTCAGGCCGAAACGGTCGGCAAATGAAAGTTTTTCCTGCTGGGCTTCGCGTTGGTGTACTTCACCGGCATGATTGCGCTCATCCCAGGTTTCCCTGATCATATGGCGACGGTTAGAAGTTACGTATAGCCTTGCATTTTCGGTCGGAGCCTGCAGGCTGCCTTCGATATGACTCTTTAAATATTTATATTCCACTTCAAAATCTTCGAAAGACAAATCATCTATAAATATGATATAGGAACCGCTGCGCCTGCGCACTAAATCAATAATGCGGTTTAAGTCCGCCAGTTGCCGGCGCTGCAATTCGATGATACGCAGGTTTTCTTCAGCATATTCATGCAGAAGAGCTTTTATGGAGGAAGATTTGCCGGTACCTTTATCACCAAACAGGAGAACATGGTTACCGCCGCGCCGCGCTAAAAAAGCTTCAGTATTTTCCTTCAGGGACTGTTTCTGGCTCTCATAACCGATCAAATCTCTTAAACGCACGGGATCCGGACAGGCTATCCCGACCAGAGCGCCATCCCAGCGAAAGGCCCGGTAGACTGCTATATCCCCGCAGGCATAGCGGTGATAAAAGGAGAAAAACAATGACGGAAGGTCTTCAGCCTCATTGAATCTTAACGCCAGTTCCTGCAAAGCCGAGGCATAGACCCGGTCTACATCACCGCTGCCGTTATTATTCAGACGGGGCACAAACCAGGATTCAGCAGGAAGATCCAGTAACTTTCCCTGGGCAGTCCAGTCAAAACAAAAAAGATGTCTGAGCAAGTTGAGATCATACCCGCCCGCTTCCAGCAGAGCAGGCCTGATGCTGCTCAATTCTTCCCGCTCACAGGCTAAAGCAAAAGGGTTTTCGTCAGCGATTATTTTGCCGAGGATATAATTCTGCCACAGGTTATCCAGTACCGGCATCCGGTCGTAATAATCAAAAAGATGATAACATGCTGCACAGTATAATTCAGTTTTTCTATTATCAGGTATCCCGCATTCTATTTCCCGGCAAAGCGAAATCACCGGGTCATTCAACAGTTGGCGGAAAAGAATCAACTGGTCTGAGATTTTAAAAGTTTTATGCAAAAAAATCACGCTCCTCATTGCATACGCTAAAAATACTTTACATCAATTTTTTGCTGCTGAGAAGCAAAACCCGGAGGATATGCTTTTAACACAACAATAAACAAAAATTCATGATAGCAAAATAAAAAATGTTATGGTGATTGTAATATTATGGATTTATCATATCAATGGGATGAAACAGGCAGGTATATTTTGGTATTTGTTGAAGTACACCTATAAGCAAAAAAGGAGGAAATAAAATGCTGACCTATTTTTATAATATGGCAAAAAAAATTGACAAACTGTTGGAGGCCATAATAGAAATGAATCGTAAATACGATTTGCTGCTGGAGAAACTTGATAAAATAGAAGAACTGATGAGGGAAAAAAAATAACCTGCAGAGGCATGTTCAAAAAGGAGGTCTTAAAATGGCGGACATCAAATTTGAAGTCAAAAGGGAATTGGGAGTTTTGTCGGAAGGCTCCAAAGGCTGGAAAAAAGAAATCAATCTGATCAGTTGGAATGAACGTAAACCCAAAATCGATATTCGCGATTGGGACGGGGAACATGTTAAGATGGGCAAAGGAATAACCCTGAACCAGGATGAACTGCTGAAACTGAAAGAGATTTTAAACAGCATCGATCTGGAAGAAATTGAAATGGAGTAGTTTTTTGGCCGGAGCAGTATGATTTTACTAAATGCAAAGGAGAACTATACGGATGATAAGCAAAGAGATGCTGGAATTACTCTTCCGCCCGGCCAGTATCCAGCGCTGGAATGATCATATCAGGCCTCATACCGGTTTCAGCGAACTGGACAAACAGGCGCATAAGATGGTTTTTGCCTATGTATTAGCTCGTACAGAAGAGGATGAACCGGGGAATGTGATCGATTGGCAGCAGTTGATCGAAGGAGGATTGTTCGAATTCCTGCAGCGCAGTATCCTGACGGATCTTAAGCCAGATATCTTTCATCAGTTGATGGAACAAAAAAGCTATGAACTTAATGCCTGGGTCATTGAGCAGCTTCAGCCCAGTGTTGAAAGTATCAAGGGGGATTTCTGGCAGAAACTGAATGACTACTTCGGTACTCCTGAATACTCAGCAAAGGAAAAGCGAATATTAAAAGCTGCCCATTACCTGGCTACCAGTTGGGAGTTCAATATTATTCAGCATATGAATAAGGGTATTTATGGCCTGGAGGAGACCCGCAGCAATATTGCCAATGAAGTGGAGGAGTTTTATGATTTATCCGGTGTACAGAAGTATGTGCTGGGCATGAAAAACCGCAATTTTATGGATCTGGTCGGACAGCTGCGTTTCCAGCAGAGATGGGCTCAGTCACCCCGGGTACCGCAAACTTCTGTTTTAGGCCATATGTTGATAGTGGCTGTTTTAACCTACTTATTTTCACTGGAAACGGAAGCTTGCAGGAGTAGGATCTATAACAATTATTTTGCCGGGCTGTTTCACGATTTGCCGGAAGTTTTGACCCGGGATATCGTTTCTCCGGTAAAGCGGGCGGTGGAAGGGCTTGAAGCAATTATAAAAGAAATTGAAAAAATCCAGTTCGATGAAAAAATTCTGCCCCTTTTACCCCGGGAGTGGCATCAGGAGATGATGTATTTTCTGCAGGATGAATTTCAGAATAAAATGATAGTGGACGGGAAGGTGCAGATTTGTTCTGCGGAAGGGATCAGTCGGGAATATAATCAGGATTGGTATTCTCCGCTGGATGGCGAATTGGTACGGGCCTGTGACCAATTGGCGGCTTATATAGAGGCTTCGCTGTCCATAATTTATGGAATTAAGGCACCTGATTTATTGCGGGGCAAAGAGCAGATCTATTCCCGTTATGCAGATACAAAGTTTTTGGGAATAGACTTTAAAACCTATTTTGACTATTTCCGGACAGATTAAACAGGTATTAACGGGCTGGACCAAAAGTTTGAAAAAGGGGGCTTCTTTGCCAGAAGCCCCCTTAATATGCTTTTCTTATGCAAAAGCTGCCTGCAGAGAGGCGCGGATAACATCATCGGGCAGGGGATAGAATAATCCGGAAGGATCAAATTTTATCGCCCAATACATCAATTCTATGGTGCCATCATCCAAAGTCTGTTCAAACTTCTGATTGACGCCGCAGAGCTTCTGTAAGTCGCGAACCCGATCAGCTGCAATGGCAATAATTTCTTCAGCGGTTTTTCCCTGACTTGAGAAACCGAAAGCATCAGCCAGGACTTCGGCACTGTTTGAATAATGCTTGGGGAATTTATCCATCAGGATCGGAATCAATATTGCATTGGCTTCTCCATGTGCAATACGCAGTTGCCCTCCAACTGCATGGGCAACGTTATGGATGGGATAAAAGAGGCCGGACATGGAAAAAGCCATGATAGCCATATTGCTGGCTACCAGCATTTTAGTGCGGGCTTCAAGATTTTTACTGTCCGCAACTGCAAGCGGCAGGTATTTAAAAATAAGTTTTACGGACTGAATGGCGATAGCGTCGATCATGCAGTTGGCTCCTGGTGAACTGATGGCTTCGATGGCATGTGACAGAGCATCAAAGCCGGTAAAAGCCGTCATCTTAGGCGGCAGTCCTACGGTATAGTCCGGATCCAAAAAGGCATAATCCGCCGGCAGATATGGGTGAAGAAGGTCGCCTTTTATTTTAGCCTCGGCATTATATATAACGGCTATGGGTGATGATTCTGAGCCGGTGCCGGCGGTGGTGGGTACAGCAATATGCGGTATATTAAGCGGTTTACCCATGGGATGCATATAGGGGCCGATATTACCGGGCATAATTTCAGTTATATCGGTAATTCCCATCCCCAGCATGGCTTTTACCCCTTTTACCGAATCAAGCACGCTGCCGCCGCCTACGGCCAGCAGCCCATCAACTGCCAGTTCCCTACACCAGCGGGCACAATCGTTGATCCTGGTGTTGACTGCATCCGGTTCAATCTGATCATAAATGCCGGCAATTTTAGGACGGGACTGCAGTTCAAAAATAGTTTTGATATCATCGATCAGTCCTGCATTAACGATGCCTTTATCAGTAATAAGAGCGATCCGTTTGCAGCCCATATCCACAAATCTTTGGGGGATAAAGGTGCGACATCCTGCCCCTGCTTCTACAATGCTCCTGTAATCCCACAGGAAATATTTCGGTATAGTCATAGTATAGCCTCCCTTTCTCTCCCTTTATTTATTGGAACCGATAAGTAGATTCATCAGTTTGTCATTGCCGTCCGGGGTCAGATCCTGGCAAATATGTTTTACTTCACTGTAAGCCAATAATGAGTGATAGCAGCACTCCCGGCCATAACCGCTTTGCTTGTAGCCGCCAAAAGGTGCATCAGGACGCAGTACATGCCAGGTATTTATCCAGACGGTACCAGTGCGCAAACGTCCGGCGACACGCTGAGCGCGGGCCACATTTTTGCTACAGACACCGCCGCCCAGGCCGTAAGAGCTGTCATTGGCAATGGCGATCGCTTCTTCCTCATCATCATAAGGGATAACACATTGTACCGGGCCGAAGATTTCCTCCCGCACCTGGGTCATCTGGTTATTGCAGTTGACGAAGATAGTGGGTTCAAAGAAGAAGCCTTTTTCATAAATGCCCTCGGTCAGACGATTACCGCCGTATGCGAGCTGAGCCCCTTCATCTTTACCTATCTGGACATAATTCATAATGGTTTTCAGCTGTTCATTACTGGCTATGGGGCCTAAATCAGTAGCCAGATCCATTTGATCCCCGATGATCATTTTCTTGATTTTTTTGATCATAAGCTCAACCAGTTCATCCTGCATATGACGGGGAACCAGGAGCCGGGTTCCGGATTCGCATACCTGGCCGGAGTGGAATAAAAAGCCTAACAAACACATGTTGGCAGCTACTTCCATATCAGCATCATCCAATACCAGTATAGGAGATTTACCGCCCAGTTCCAGAGTGGTCCGCTTGATAGAATCGGCAGCCAGGTGAGCAATCGATTTGCCTACCACGGTAGAACCGGTAAAGGCGATTTTGTCAACTTCAGGGTGCCCGGCCATATAATTGCCCATTGAAGAACCGGGACCGGTAATTACATTGAATACTCCGGCAGGGACTCCGGCATCAAAAAGCAGTTTGCCCAGTTCCAGAGTAGTTACCGGGGTTATGCTGGCCGGTTTCATTACCAGGCTGTTGCCCATTACCAGAGCCGGAGCAATTTTAAAAATAGCTAAAATCAAAGGAAAGTTCCAAGGGGTAATACCGGCGCAGACTCCTACCGGTTCACGTTTCCAAAAGGTGTGCATCGGTGCAACCCAGGGAGGGGAGAAAAAGGAATGTTCCACCATGGGCAGTTCCTTGGCTATCATACCTGTCAGCAGCAGGGTAGCTGATACTTCCGCGGCATCGACCGTAGTTGTGCGGCGCATAGTAGCTCCGGAGGTAATTGATTCCAGATAAGCCAGCCTGTCCTTGTTGGCTACTGCGAGCATGGCAGCATTCATCAGCACAGCAGCCCGCTCTTCGATAGGTTTGTTCGACCATACACCTGATTCAAAAGTTTCCCGGGCATAACCCAAAGCATCGTCCACGTCTTCCCGGGATCCCAGGGGAACGGTAGCTACCACCTCCTGGGTACAAGGGTTTATGACTTTCATCATTTCGCCTGTGTGTCCCGGTGTCCATTGACCATTAATAAACATCTGGTATTCCATGATCTGACTCATAATCAATGATACCTCCTTTTAAAAAATTTTAAGCAAAAGGGGATATCACATGTTTGGATATCCCCTGGGGAAAATAAGCTGTAATGTTTACCGAAGCAACATATAATGCTGTATTACATATATTCGTATTGTATTTTTATATTCCTTGTTTAATTATACAATATTCTTTTTTTTATTGCTCTGGCTGGCTTTCAGGGCAGCAAATATGGCCGGCAGCATACTGGCAAAGAGAATGCCGAAAATGCATAAAGTGAAATTCTTTTCCACCTGGGGTATATTGCCGAAAGTATAGCCGCCCAGCAAAAATACCAGTACCCAGCATATACTTCCTGCTCCATTAAAGATTGAAAAGGTGTGTTTGTTCATTTCCCCGATTCCGGCTACGAAAGGGGCAAAGGTTCTGATTATGGGGAAGAAACGGGCGATAAAAATAGTTTTGTTGCCGTACCGGGCGAAAAAATCCCGGGTGCGATACAAGTATTCTTTTTTTAAGCAGCGAATGTTTTTTTCAAAAACTATTGGTCCTAAATATCGGCCGATACGGAAATTGACTTCATTGCCCAATACTGCCGCAGCCATCATCAGCGATGCTATTGCCAAAAGATTTATTTCACCGCTGGCACCCAGGGCGCCGATAATAAAAATCATCGAATCACCCGGTAAAAAAGGGAGGACGACCAGGCCTGTCTCACAAAAAATTATCAGAAAAATAATGAGATAAGCGATATTCCCATAATTCTGTATTAATAAAATCAGGTAATCATTCAGATGCAATATTATATCCCAAATTAAGGGCCAGGTTATTTCCAATGGTATTTCCTCACATAAAAAGTTTTCTTATAGTATAGCATACAATAAATTTAGCGGCTGCAGGAGAATAAAGCAGTTCAGTGGGCCGGATTTATTTGGCCAAACATGTGTATGTTTGCTGGCAAAATGTCAAATGATATTAAGTATATCAGGTACTTAAGCAAAACAAACAGTAATAAGAAGAAGGAGGATTATTATGGCCTTGCTCGGGAACCCCTTTATAGCCAATGTACCAAGACAAATGAACAACAGCGAATTGATTCAGGCTCTGCGGGTTGATATTGTCGGAGAAATGGAAGCCATCATAGGCTACGAAGCCCATGCCCAAGCTACCCAGGATGAAAGAGTAAAGAAAACCCTTTATCATATTGCTGATGAAGAAAGGCGCCATGTCGGAGAACTGCAGCAGCTGCTGTTTATGCTCAATCCCACTGATCAACAGTTTTTTGATCAGGGGCTGCAGAAGATCCAGCAGCAGATCAATCAGAACTTCCAGCAGCCATTGCAGTAATCTAAAGCGATAAAAACGGCCAATCATTGCGTTAACACGAAAGTACCGCTCCAATCGATGTACCTTATGTACATCTCGATCGCGATCCTTTCATGCTGTGCCTTACATTCTTGCTAAGACCAGCAGCATCAAAAGGTAATGGCAGGCGCTGCCAGCCAGGACAAACAGATGAAAGACTTCATGAAAGCCGAAGCCGGGCAGGTCAATTATGGCAGGCTTGACCCCGTAAATAATTGCTCCGACTGTATAGAAAAGCCCCCCGGTAAGCAGCCAGACAAAACCAGCCACGGGCAAAGTATGGCTCAGCGGGATGATAGCCGCCAAAGCCAGCCAGCCCATAAAGATATAGATACCGGTAGTCAGCCAGCGGGGAGCGGAAAAATAGAAAAGAGTCAAGAGGATCCCGCCGATGGCGATGGCCCAGACTCCTGCCAACAGAGTGGTTCTCCATCCTCCTGACAGGCCAATAAGGCAGATAGGAGTATAGGTTCCGGCTATAAGCACATATATCATGGCGTGGTCAAGCTTACGCAGGGCCAGAATGCCTTTTTCACTTATTCTAAGCCAATGATAAAGGGTGCTGGCCAGGTAGAGCAAAATCATTGAAGCTCCGTATATCCCAAAAGCTGTTGCGAACAATATTCCGCCTGCCTTATAGCCTGTCGGCAGCAGATATATGGTGCCGATAACTGCCAGCAGCAAGCCTGCCAAATGGGTGACTGCCGACCAGAGGTCACGGGCTGTCCAGTCCCAAACATAATGATTCCGAATCATAAAAAAATCTACCTTTCTGCAAAAAAAATTGGCTGCTGATAAATAGCTATTTCAGTTTAACCTAAAAGAACGGTATTGTCCTGAGTCTTTTTGCCAATTATTTTTCCCATCTTGACTTACACAACAAAAGTAATTATCATAATAGAACAAATGTTCTGCACAGGAGGGAGTCCTGAAACGATGGAGCGGGTTATTTTGCATGCGGATCTTAATAACTTTTATGCTTCAGTAGAATGTCTGTATCGTCCGGAGATTCGCAATAAGCCGGTGGCGGTTTGCGGTGATCCGGAGGCGCGGCACGGAATCGTCCTGGCCAAAAATTATCCTGCCAGGGCGACCGGCATCAAAACTGGTGAAGCCATATGGCAGGCTAAACAAAAATGTCCCGGTCTTATTGTGGTCATGCCCAATTTTGCTCTTTATCTGCGTTTTGCCCGTCTGGCCCGGGGGATTTATGCTGATTATACCGACCAGATCGAACCTTTTGGCCTGGATGAAGCCTGGCTTGATGTAGCCCGCAGCAGCATATGCGGCAGCGGCATACAGATCGCTGATGAAATCAGGGAGCGGATCAAGGCGGAGATGGGAGTAACTGCATCAGTGGGGGTCAGCTATAATAAAATATTTGCCAAGCTGGGCAGTGATATGAAAAAACCTGATGCTACCACTGTCATCACCCGGGATAATTATAAAGATGTCGTATGGCTCCTGCCTGCCGAAGATCTGCTTTATGTGGGCCGTGCCACCAAACGTAAGCTTTGGCGTTATGGTATCAATACTATCGGCGATATCGCCAATGCCAACCCTGAGTTTCTGCGCTCCAGGCTGGGCAAGTGGGGGGAAGTCTTATGGTCTTTTGCCAATGGGCAGGACGATTCCCCGGTTACCCGCCTGGGGGAAGAAGGGCTGATAAAAAGCGTGGGCAACAGCATCACAACTCCCCGCGACTTAAACACCAATGACGATGTGCAGATGATTTTTTATGTCTTGAGTGAAAGCGTAGCGGCGCGTATGCGGGAACATGGATTCAAGTGCCGCACTGTCCAGATCCATATCCGGGACAATACGCTGTTCAGTTTTGAAGCCCAGGGCAAATTTCTTAAACCGACTAATGTATCCACAACTTTGGCGGAAAAGGCGATGCAGATTTTTTCAGCCAAATATGCCTGGGACAAACCGATTCGCAGCGTGGGGGTGCGCGGGTGTGATTTGATCGCTGCCCACAGCCAGGAGCAGCTTTCGCTGTTTGAAGATGAAGAAAGGCGGATGAAACAGGAAAAGCTGGAAGAAACGGTCGACATCTTGCGACGCCGTTTCGGCCATTTTTCGGTTCAGCGGGCAGTCCTGTTAAAGGATGCTGATTTAGGCATCATAAATCCCAAAGAAGAACATGTTATCCACCCAACGGCATTTTTTAAGGGAGGCAAATTACCGTAATGAAGGAAAAAAGCTATAATAATCCTAATAAAATATACCTGAGCGTTAAGGCAGTTTTTTATCCCGATGGCGGATTTAAACCTGTTTCCCTGGTATGGGAAGATGGACGGGAGTATGAAATAGAACGGGTTACGGATATCCGCCGGGCAGCCAGCCTGAAAGCGGGAGGAACTGGTATACGTTATACCTGTAAAGTAAGCGGCAACGAGGTCTATCTTTTCCTGGAGGAAGACCGTTGGTTTATGGAAAGGAAAGGTGGTTAAAATGTGCGGCCGTTATTTGATTTCTGTTGAGGAAGAAATTATTGAAATGCGGGAAATCATACACGAGATCAATCGCCGTTATGCCGGCCAACCTGAACTGGGACAAATGAAAAGCGGCGCAATCTTTCCCACTGATATCGTTCCGGTCATTGCTCTGGAGGCAGAACAACTGCGGCCGTATTTATTTAGCTGGGGCTTCCCGCGCTGGCAGGAGAGCGGGGTAATAATAAATGCCCGCAGTGAAACGGCGGAAGAAAAGGGGATGTTCCGCCAGGCCCTGCAGAAGCGGCGCTGTATAATACCTGCCAGCGGTTTTTATGAATGGCGTCATGAGGGGAACAAGAAGCACAAGGATAAATATATCTTCAGCCGAACTGAAACACCGGTGCTCTATATGGCCGGAATATATACTTTCTATAAAAAGGAAGGTTTTGAACTGCCGGCCTTTGTTATTCTTACCACTGCCGCCAACCGCTCGGTGCAGCCGGTGCATAACCGAATGCCGGTCATCATTGCCGGGGATGAACAGGAAATGTGGCTTAAGGACGAAGTTTTTGCCCGACATGTACTGGAGCGAGAAGGCCCACCTCTTAAAATGATAAGCTGTCTGTGAGCGGGCCGAAAAGATAGCTGCCAGGTATAAAAATAAAAAGTCTCAAAAAGTCCTTACCGGTTGATTCCTGAGCAAATTATTCCTGATTGTTTTTAAAGTCTGCGGCACTGTTATTAAAAGCAGGATTTAAGGCACGTTGCTTTTTAATTGCTTATAAAGTGACCTGGTCTCGGCCGGGTCTTTGAAATTTAATATAACTGCTTACGCTTCATTTTGTCGTTCAATAATGATTACCGGGCCTTGTTTGGAACTCAGGAAAACTAATGATTTACTGCCGTCGGCCAATTTAAAATGGCCCTTGGCAATTGGCCCCAGTGACACACCATTAGTTCGCAAATTGAATTCAGGTATTTCATCTTTAAGCTCAAGTCCGGTAATTTCATGGTATTTAATATCCACTCCATAGGCGCCTGCAATTTTTAACTGCTCACTTTCCAAACTGAATTCAGGCGGCATAGCTGTCCACGCAACTGCAGCAATAACTGCCACAGTAATGATTATTGAAAATAATACACCAAATTTGGCCCGGTTATTCCTGACATGGGGCGGAATAAATTTATTGGTTTTGACGGCCGTATATAAGGCCATTATTGCCAACAACCCGAAACCGGTTTCCACTCCCCATATAAACCCGGCCTTTTTCAGCAGATAACCCAGCAAAGGCATTACTGACATAACCATCAACTGCCGGCCCGAGAAATCCCCCAGGCTTTTCGCATCGACCTGCGCTTTTACTTCTTCCGGCAAAGTGTTATAACCGGAAATCAAATTATAAATCTTAAAATATTTTATTAGGGCACCCAGACCAAACAGCAGAACTGTAATAAAAATAACTATCAGAAGCTCTTCCAAAAGCCTTCGCTCCTTTCCTGGTCAAACTTTAAAGACCATAACTTCCGTTAATTTTAGTTTAAAAATGCTTCAGATGCAAACAAAACAGGGAGTCGTATGGAAGCAGTTCTTTTTTACGGTATGCTGCTTTAATTCATGGGCTGAAAATTTAACCGGCAGTTTTAACCGTATACTTATTAAGCATCAGCACAAGCTATAATAATACAAATTTGCTGTGCAAGGAGGGAAATAATGGATTCAGATGTATATGGATTTAAGAGCGGTACCGAACCATACTGGCTCGATTCGGTCAAAGTAAATGAATTTCCTCAGCTCAAGGAAGATATAAAGGCTGATGTTGCTATAGTTGGCGGTGGAATGGCCGGGATAACAGCAGCATTTCTTTTAAAAATGCAAGGCTTAAAGGTAGTGATAGTCGAAGCTGACCGTATACTGCAAGGAACTACCGGCCATACTACCGCAAAAATAACTTCGCAGCATTCTTTGATCTATGCCCGGATAAAAAAAGAAATGGGGGAAGAATTGGCTCATCAATATGCTGATGCCAATGAAAGCGCTGTTCATATGATTGCCAGCCTGATCGAGGAGCATGGTATTGACTGCGATTTTTCCTGGCAATCTGCCTATTTGTACACTAATGACGATAAATATATAAAAGACCTGGAAGATGAATATCAGGCAGCCTCAGGTTTTGGCATCAGAGCTTCCCTGGAACCCAAGCTTGCTATGCCTTTCCCGGTAAAATTGGCTTTGAAGTTTGACCGGCAGGCTCAGTTCCATCCTCTAAAATATCTGAAAGTACTGGCTGAAAAAATACCGGGTGAGGGCAGTTTTATTTTTGAAAATACTGCTGCAGTAAATATTAACGGAAAGTCGAACCAGGTCATTACCCGGCACGGATATACCATTACTGCAGACAAAATAATAATTGCCAGTCACTATCCTTTCTTTGATGGGGGCGGTTTATATTTTTCCCGGATCTATGTTGATAAATCATATATTATTGGAGTAAAAGCCGCAGAAAAGTTCCCCGGGGGAATGTATATAAACGCTGAAAGTCCTACCAGATCACTGCGCTCACAGTACTATAAGGACGGGGAAATGATACTGATCGGCGGAGAACACCATAAAACCGGCGACGGAACTGATTTAAACCGTCATTATCAGAATCTGATTGATTTCGCCAACTACAATTATGAGGTTCAGGAAATTTTATACCGCTGGTCTGCCCAGGATTGTATGACTGCTGACGGGGTACCTTATACAGGCATTTTGACCCAGAAATACCCCAATATATATGTAGCGACCGGATTTAGCAAATGGGGCATGACCAATTCAACTGCTGCAGCCATGATAATAAGCGATTTGATTACCACAGGAGACAGTCCCTGGGCTCCGGTTTATAATCCCAGCAGGTCTAATCTGGCAGCATTTAAAAGTGTTGTCATTGAAAGTGTAGACGTAGCTAAAGAATATATAACCGGAAAACTGGGAGATCTGCCAGAAGATGTGGAACTGGCTGAAGGTGAAGCCAAAGAGGTCCTGATTAATGGGCAAAGAGTTGGGGCATACCGCGATGATCAAGGTGAACTCCACATGGTGGATATAACCTGCACTCATTTAGGATGTGAGCTGAAGTGGAATGACGCTGAAATATCCTGGGATTGTCCCTGCCACGGTTCCAGATTCAGCCCTGACGGTGATATAATCGAAGGGCCGGCTTTCAATCATTTGCAGGAACCAGGCAGCAATAATCATATAGAAGCCCGCATTTTTAAGTAAGACCGATTACCGGCATACAAAGTAAAATAAAGGATTTTATCTGTGCTGAAGCGAATATGTCTGGAAAATCGGAATTATAAAAAGCGGGGAGCATAATGAATTACTGGTGGCAGTTAAAATATATCCGCCGGCGCCGTGAAATTGTCAAAACCTTTGTCCGCCATGGACTGGGCTTTTTTGTGCAAAGAGCAGGATTGGGCGACCCGGCTATTACCGCTCTGGGCAGTACTTTGCGACAGGAAAAAACTGACAGTTATCTTTTGGCGGTAAACCTGCGCGAAGCATTAATGGAACTGGGGCCGACTTTTGTCAAACTTGGCCAGCTCTTAAGCACCCGTTCTGATATTTTGCCGCCCATATTCATTGAAGAACTGGAAAAGCTTCAGGATAAAGTAACTCCTATCAGTTACGAAGAAATATCGAAGGTTATAACTGAGGAATTAGGCTCGCTGGACGCTGTTTTTTCATATTTTGATCCTGAACCATTGGCTGCCGCTTCTATCGGACAGGTTCATCGTGCCTGCCTGAAGAGCGGGGAAGATGTAATAGTCAAGGTTCAGCGTCCTGCCATTGAGGAGATTGTCAGAAATGACCTGGAGATCATCAAGGGTCTGGCACGTATATCCGAGCGCCGCTCTGCTGAAGCAAGACAGATCGGCGTTAATGCTGTAGTAGAAGATTTTGCCAAAACTCTGCTGCGGGAACTTGACTATGAGCGGGAAGCCCGTAATACTGAGCAGGTATTCAATAATTTTGCCGATGACAAAAGGGTCATGATTCCTCGTATATATAAGCGATACAGTACTCCGCGGGTTCTGATTGAAGATTATATTGAGGGTTATAAGCTCAGTGACATTGAAAATATAGATCGACTGGGCTGGAGCCGGTATAAACTGTCAAAGTTAGGGACGGAAGCTTTTCTGTCCCAGATTTTATTGCACGGTTTTTTCCAGGCCGATCCTCATCCGGGCAATATCCTGGCGGTCAACGAACATACTATCGCTTTTATCGATTTCGGCGAAATAGGCTATCTGGGTGAAAGACGGCTGATGTTTATCGGTGAATTGCTGATGGCAATCAGCAAAAAAGACCCTTATCGTGCGACCTCGGTTCTAAGAGATATGGGCATTCTGGAAAACATTGATGACATCGAAGCTTTTTCTGAAGATCTGGGAGAACTGCTGGATGGATTGATGAACCGTACTATCGGGAATATTGATATTAAAACTATGCGTACTGACATAATGGATCTGGCTTACCGTTATCAGCTTAAAATGCCTCCTTATCTTACTTCGTTAATGAAGGCCCTGATCACTGTGGAAGGGTTAGGTAAAAAACTCGATTCCAATTTTGATTTCAGCGAAGTAGCAGGTCCGCTGGCCAAAAAAGTATATGCTGAGCGCCTGAAACCGAATAGCATTGCCCGCTATATTAAGAATCACTATTACCAGGATATCAAACCACTGACTGACCTGCCCATGAATTTTAATAAGCTGTTAAAAAAGACTGGTGACGGCAGGTTAAGTGTAAATCTTCAGATGGAGTTCACTCCCAGGGCTAACCGCAAGATAACCCAGCTGGTAAGCCGTCTGGGTTTTGCGGTGATAACTACCGGGGCTTTGATAGGTTCGGCACTGGTATTGCAGACTAATCATTCCCCGGCAGTTGATGAATTCGCGTTTCTTGGAATCATAGGATTTTCTGCAGGAATTATAGGGTTAATTGTGTTTTTAATCAGTTCCTTAAGAAATTAAAATTATCATTTTTTCATTTGCTGGCTATATTAAGTACCGCTTTAATTTTGCCTAAGACTCCTTTACCTACCATCTGCTCGGCAGTTTCCAAAATGCGTCTTATCAGCAGCAGAATATCTTCCTCTCCTGCCCAGTGCTTTAAAATCAATTCCGGATCAGTTTCATTGAGCAGGATGTTTAATACCAGGGCACTTATTATCAGGTCATCAGTAAAGCCCAAAGGGCCAAGCAGCATCTCGGGGATAATATCTATCGGGCTTATAAAATAGGCAAGGGCGATACCTAATTTGGCTTTGTTCTTTACCGGCATTTCAGGATCCGAGATCAGTTTTGCCAATAGATAAAACATGTCCGGTACGATCAATATATATTCCAACCATTTATTTTTCTGACCTTCGGGTGATGCTGCCCACTTCACAACTCTTTGGCGCAGATTATGATAATACCCTATATTGTTGTCATCCATAATAATACCCCCTTACTTTGTAGTAGTGGTTATTTTATAATACTTATTTTTCTTAAATTTTGCCAATCTATGCAGGGCTATCAGGTTTAAGCCATTAGTATTGCTATATTATTATACATTTTTAATGGCCCGCAGACACTAAATATGGTTTAATTATGGGAAAGTAACATTTAGCCGGCAGCCAATAAAGGGGTGAAGTCATGCACATAACCAAAGAACGGGAAATAAGAGTTTATGATCAGGGTAAATGGTCGGTTGTTAAAGACTATCTGGTGACCGAAGAAAATCTGCAGATTATATTAAATGGGGTTGAGCTGGTCAATATTGCCTGTTCTCCGGAGAACACCACCCAACTGGCGGTTGGATATCTGCTCAGTGAAGGTTATATAAAAATACCCGGGGATATAAGATCGATCAATGCGGACAATCCTTGCTGCATTAAAATAGAAACGGAGTCTCATCAAGATTTAGCTGCTGCTTCGATCAGAATAAACACCTGCCTGGGGCGGGGGCGGGCTGGTTTGCCTTTGCTGCCATTGCCTGCAGGGGATGACTGTGTGCATTATACTCCCGCCCATATGCTGAAGGTTATAAATGAACTGGACGCTGCCTCCTATACTTTTCAGCGTACCGGCGGAGTTCATAGTGCCGGGTTGGCAGATAACCGGCAATTGCTGTTCCGTTTTGAAGACATCGGCCGCCATAATGCAGTTGAAAAAGTCATCGGCCAGGCATTTTTGCAGCAGATCGACCTTAGTGATAAATGCCTGCTGCTCAGCGGACGTATAGCAGCAGAAATTTTAATAAAAACCGCCCGCAACGGGATCCCCTTTGTTTTATCACGTTCTGCGCCTACCCTGATGGCAGTGGAAACAGCTGAAAAATTGGGTTTAACAGTAGTTGGGTTTGCGCGGGGAGGGCGTTTTAATCTTTACTGTCATGGTGAACGTATTTTGATTGATCAATGATTTAAAAATATCAGCAATCATTGATGGTGGAATAAGGAGAATTTATGAAAGCTTTAGTTTTAGCGGAAAAACCAAGCGTTGCCCGTGAAATTGCCCGGGTATTAAACTGCCAGGCCAAAAACAAAGGCTATATTGAAGGGCCTGAATATATAGTTACCTGGGCTTTGGGCCATTTGGTAACATTATGTGAACCGCATGAATATGATGAGAAGTACAAGCAGTGGCGCCTGGAAGATTTGCCGATGCTGCCGGAAAAGATGAAACTGAAAACTATCAAACCAACCAGTCACCAATACCGGGTAGTCAAAGATCTGATGGGCCGAAAAGATGTAAATGAATTAATTATTGCCACCGATGCCGGCCGGGAAGGTGAGCTGGTAGCCCGCTGGATAATTGAAAAAGCCAATTGCCGGAAACCTGCTAAACGTCTGTGGATTTCCTCCCAAACTGACGGTGCCATAAAGGAAGGCTTTTCCAGGCTTAAGCCCGGTGCTGAATACAATAATTTATATGCGGCAGCCGTCTGCCGGGCGGAGGCTGATTGGCTTATCGGATTAAATGTAACCCGGGCTTTAGCCTGCAAATATAATGCCCAGCTGACTGCCGGGCGGGTCCAGACACCTACCCTGGCCATGATCGTTAACCGGGAAAAAGAAATACAGGTCTTTAAGCCGGTTGACTACTGGACACTGCGAGCTGACTTTGGCGATTATTTTGGTGACTGGCGGGATAAAAAAGGGCAGGGCCGTATTTTCGATGAGGCCAGGGCCAGGGAAATTGCCGCCCGCTTACAGGGAAAAACCGGGCTTATCAGTGAGCTTAAAATAAGCAGCAAAAGTGAAGCTCCGCCGCTGGCATATGATTTGACCGAACTGCAAAGGGATGCTAACCGGAGCCTTGATTTTTCCGCCCAAAAGACATTATCGGTTCTGCAGGATCTATATGAACGACATAAATTAGTAAGCTATCCCCGTACTGATTCCCGCTATATCAGTTCTGATATTGTACCGACTTTGCCGGCGCGTTTAAAAGCTATGGGAGTTGGGCCTTATGCTGAATTTGCCAGGGCACTGCTGCAGAAAAAATTGAATCCTGGTAAACGTTTGGTGGACAACAGCAAAGTCAGTGACCATCATGCTATAATTCCAACGGAACAACCTTTGAATCTGGCTGCACTATCGGCAGAAGAGAAAAAACTGTATGATCTGATCGCCAGAAGATTTTTGGCAGTCTTGTATCCGCCGCATATTTATGAACAGGTGACCCTGATTACAGTTGTTAATGAAGAAGAATTTCATTCCCGGGGCAAGCGCACCATGGATTTGGGCTGGAAAGCAGTGACCAGGGTGATTGCGGAAAAAAACGAAACTGATGCGGAAGAAATACCGGAACAAAATTTAACTGCTCAGCAAAAGGGCGCCCGCAAAGAACTTAAGTCTGTCAGAATAAACAAAGCTAAAACTGCACCTCCGCCTCGTTTTACTGAGGCATCTCTGCTGACAGCCATGGAATCACCAGGGAAGTATATAGAGGATGAAGAACTGCGCGAAACTATTAAAGGAAGAGGCTTGGGAACACCAGCTACCAGGGCTGAAATAATAGAAAAGCTGGTCAATTCTTTTTATATCGAACGCCATGGAAAAACCCTGATACCTACTGACAAGGGTATCCAATTAATAGCTCTGGCTCCGGATTCGCTGCGTTCGCCGGAAATGACTGCCGAGTGGGAACAGCGTTTGAATAACATTGCCAGCGGCAAAGGCAGCAGCAGTGAATTTATTGCCGGTATCCGCCATAGTACATTGGAAATGGTACAAAAGGTAATTGCCGATGATGCCAGTTATAAGGCCACTAATGTCAGCCGCAGCAAATGCCCCGCCTGCGGTAAAAATATGCTGCTGGTGAATGGCAAAAAAGGTAAGATGCTGGTTTGTCCGGATAGGAACTGCGGGCACCGTCAACCGGAAAAGAACGAAGATACAGATATTTTTAAAAAGGGCCGGGGTGCCAGTCACTACGAGCAAAAACTTATTGCCCAATATAGCGATAAAGAAGAAATAAGAACTAATTTAAGCGATGCATTTAAAGAAGCACTGGCTAAGAAAGAAAATAAATCCAAAGATAAAAAATAGCCAACTGCTTGAACGTTACAGCAGTTGGCTTTTGGTAATAATTTAATTATTTTTTAGCCCCCATGTTACCTTTACGTACTGAATACTTGCTGATGCAAATATTCTTCTCGTCCAAATAAGCTATTTCCGGGCTGAAATTTTTTGATTTGTCACCTGAGGAACGGGATATTTTATCAGCAATACGGATTTGGCTGGGGGCCAGATTTAAGGCAAAAACTACGCTGTCTTCCCGGCCGAAACACCCGGCATGGGCAATCCCTGCCAGCTTGCCAAGTACAATTATGTCACCGCCTGCAGTTATTTCAGCGCTTTCGTTAACATCTCCCCAAATAACCAGGGAGCCGTCAGCATGGACTTTTTGTCCGCTGCGGATATGACGGTTGAGAAAAACATCCTGCCCGGCCGGCGGCGTTGGCACTGTTTTCTCCCGAACCGTTTCATTTTTGAGGGCAATTTTTTCCGGCTCATTATTATTTAAAAGCAGGCCGTTTTCCAGACATAATTTCTGCAGGGCAGCTATTTCCTGATGAGAAAGATTTTTGAGCCCGTCACCTTTGAAATAAACCGAAGAGCCGGCAAAAAGAGCATTGTTTTGGGCTAAATGACTGGAGAGATACGTAAGGTATTCAGCGCAGGTTCCCGGCCCAAAAACAAAAACCAAATTACCGTTGACCCCTTTTATTTTTATCATGCAGCAAATTACCTCCCTTTAATAGGGATATTTATATCAAGGGCGGCATGACGACCTTCAGTGATCAGGTTAACTTCAGGCGATCCTTCGATATCAAAATGACGGGCAATGACTTCAATTATTTCTATTTTCAAATCATTTAATACCTGGGAAGATACATTCATCCGGTCATGGGTCAAAACTACGCGTAAACGTTCGTTAGCTTGATTGCGGCTGGAAGTCTGGGATTGGGAAAATATTTTCTTAATTAATTCTAACATGTTCTTACCCCCTTACATTTTGGTAAAAAAGCTTTTCAGCTTATGCCAGACAGATTCTTCTTCGACAGCAGGAAAAGCAACTTCCTCACCTCTTAAGCGCAGGGCAATATTGTTAAAGGCATTAGAAGCAGCAGATTTTCCATTTAGTATAATGGGTTCACCCTTATTGGTTGAAATTATAACGCTTTTATCTTCAGGTACGATTCCTAATAGTTCTATACATAAATGTTCCACCAAATCGTCAATGGAAAGCATATTTCCCTCTTTTACCATTTCCGGACGGATACGGTTTACTATTAAAGAAATGTCATTAAACTGGGCTGACTCCAGCATGCCGATTATCCTGTCGGCGTCACGGACTGCTGAAACTTCCGGATTAGTCACTACTATTGCCTTGTTGGCAGCAGCGATGGCATTCTTAAAGCCTTGTTCAATTCCAGCCGGACAGTCAATAAATATAAAATCATAATCAGGTTTAAGCTGCGCACAAACCTCTTTTACCTGTTCAGGGGTAATATCATCTTTATTCCTGGTCTGTGCCGCCGGAAGCATATGTAAACAAGGAAAACGTTTATCCTTTACCAGAGCCTGTTTTAATGTACATTCTCCTTCAATTACCTGAACAATATCGTATACTACCCGGTTTTCCAGGCCGAGCAGCAGATCAAGTTTTTTTAGCCCGATATCCAGATCCATTACTGCTATTTTGTAACCAAGCCTAGCCAAAGCAGAACTTACATTGGCAACAGTAGTAGTTTTGCCGACCCCCCCCTTACCTGATGTTACAACAATAACTTTACTTTCCGGCAACCTTTTCTCCATTTTTTATAATCCTCCCCAAATTCTATTAAAAAATTTGTGTTTGATATATAGCAGGACAAAATCAGACATCTATTTTTTATATTGTAAAGCAAATACCATTCTTAATAAACTGCTATTTTAGGTAAAATAAGAATCAGTTTAAGAAAATTCCCAGAAACTAAACATGAGCCCGGGGTGGGCTCATGTGGAGAGGGAATGTGATGGAATATTAACTATATGTTGGGGGTGAAGGTTAATATTATTATGCCATGCAAAATTCATTTTGGCAATAGTCTGAATATTAAAAATATAATAGAATTGCAAAATATTTGAGACAAAATACGACAGAAGTATGCAGATATAATAAACTCATTGATTGATTTATAGTTAAACTGGAGATTAACGGCACCAATTGTCATAATCAAAGTAAGAATTATTTAAACTGAGACTTGTAAAATATGGTGAAAGAGTAATACTGTTTATAATGCAAAAAAATAAAAGCGGTCAAGAGGTTATTTTATGAAGCAAATCCTTAATAAAATCGGTACCATTTTGGGTGGTATTATTTTATTTTTTATCTTTTTCATGGTTGGAGCAACAATCACGGATGCTACACCAAAAATACTCCTCTATGCAACCGGCATTAACAACTGGGAGTACCAGCCGCGCGGGCAGACAGTTGTTTATTACAGCGACGGGCAGGAGATGACCCGGCTTGGTTATCAGCGTATCTTCAGTGAAGAATTTCCCCAATTTATTAAAGATGCGGTTGTTGCAGTTGAAGACCGGCGTTTTTATGAACATGCCGGTTTTGACGCCAAGGGGATCGGGCGTGCTATATGGGTCAATATCAAAGCTGGTTCCAAAGCGGAAGGCGGCAGTACCATAACCCAGCAACTGGCCAGAACAATGTTTTTAGGTAATGAAAAAACCTACACCCGCAAGATAAAAGAAGTGCTGATAGCAAGTGCTATTGAAGAAAAGTACAGTAAAGATGCTATTTTGAATATGTATCTTAATGAAGTTTTTATGGGACGCGGTTCATCAGGAATCGCTACCGGGGCAAGGATTTATTTCAATAAGGATGTAACGGGCTTGGATGAAGCAGAAATGTCGCTGCTGGTTGGGATGATCCAGGCGCCTGAGTTTTATTCGCCGGATACTAATTATACAGGTTTGAAAAAGCGGCAGGCAGTGGTTATCGATACCCTTATCGGGCAGGGTATAATAGATAGTGCCAGGGGTGAGGCTATCAAAGCGCAAACCGTTTATTTTCGCTCCTATAAGCCGGATTTTAGCCAACACCCTTATCTGGTGACATACTTAACCTACCTGCTGGAAGAGCAATTGGGGGCAAAATATTTATATATGGGAGGCTTAAGTATTCATACGTCAATAAACCGAAATATGCAGTCTGCTGCAGAAAATACTGTTGCATCGCAGGTAAGATCCCTGAGCAGCCGCGGAATCAATGCGCAGGATGCAGCTCTGGTCTCCGTTGAACCTGCTACTGGTGCCATAAGAGCTTATGTTGGCGGGGCTGATTTTAACCGCAACCAGATCAATATGGCTAACCAGCCGCGTCAGCCAGGGTCGGCCATTAAACCTTTATATTACGCCGGGGCTTTAAATGAAGGCAAGATCTATCCTGATACCAAACTTAACAATAAACCACGCCAGTTTGGAGAGTTCCGCCCGGAAAACAATTCGGCTTCTTCCCCGGAAACGACCGATGTGCGGGAAGCCCTGATCAACTCTTATAATGTTGCTTCAGTTGAAGTTTTAAACCTCCTCGGGCTTGAAGAAGGGGTGGATTATATTGAAAAGTTTGGTGTGACTACTATAGCTGAGGCAGATAAAAACCTGGCTTTAGCCCTGGGAGGTATGAGCAAGGGTATATCTCCATTGCAGATGGCGGCTGCATTTGCCGTATTTCCCAATCAAGGCGTTTACCAGGAACCTTATATAATAAAAACTATAACGGATGTTAACGGCAAAATCATTTATGACCGTCAGCCGCAGAGCCATATAGTCATTACCAGAACGGTTGCCGGACTTATGAACGAAATCCTGCAGCAGGCAGTACGTTATGGCACCGGGAGCAGTGCCGCAATTGCTGTTGCCAGTGCCGGTAAAACAGGAACTACCACTGACAGCCGGGATTTATGGTATGTAGGTTATATCGATGAACTGGCGACGGCGGTTTGGGTCGGCAACAGCGACAATACGGCGGTTACTGGTTACAGAACCTATGGCGGTGCTGTTGCAGCTCCAATCTGGCGTGATTATATGAATAAACTCTATTACAATTACTGGCTGGAGCAAAAACCTGTGCCGCAGGAAGTTACAGAACCGCTGCCCGAAGAGAATGAAGAGCCGGAAGAAAACCCGGAAGAAACAAATGAAGAAACCAACCCGGAGAACCCGGAAGAAACACCGGATAACACCGAACCTGAACTGCCAGGTATGCCCGATGAGTCAGAAACAACAGCGCCCCCTGCCGAAACAGAGCAAACCACTAATCTGCCTGCCCCGGAACCAATTATTCCCCGAGAGGCGGCGGGATTTTAAAATCATGTTTCAGGCGGCAGTATTTGCTATAATCTAAAAGAAACAGGGGAAAAGTGAGGTAGATAATCCATATGCGCTATGAAGGCAACATATTCAGACCATTCAGTGAAGCCAACAGCTATTTGCTGCAATGTACCATCGGTTGCTCACATAATAAATGTACCTTTTGCGGTATGTATAAAGATAAAAAATACCGTGTGCGCAGTTTCGCCGAAATCAAAGAAGATATAAAAATGGCAGGCGAATATTATCACGATGTGGAAAAAGTATTTCTCTGTGATGGAGATGCTATAGCTATTGAAACCGAGATGCTGCTTAACATACTGGCAGAATTATTCGGCACTTTTCCTTCCCTCCGCCATGTTGGTACTTATGTCGGGCCGAGCAGCACCTTGAGCAAAAGCATATCAGAATTAACTGCCCTTAGAGCTGCCGGACTAACTAAAGCTTATCTGGGCGTGGAGACCGGAGATGAGCAGTTACTGAAGGAAATAAGAAAGGGAGTAAATTACGGTCAAATGCTTAAGGCCGGGCAAAATCTGATTATGGCCGGCATGAATTTATCAGCTATGGTATTGCTGGGACTGGCAGGGCCCGGGGAAAGGTCGGCAGAACATGCTTGGGCTACTGCAAAAATATGCAATGAAATGAAACCGCAATATCTGGCGGCGCTCACTGTAACACCGGTGCCGGGAACAAAACTATTCCAGCAGGTGCAAAACGGTGAATTTAAAGTATTGAATCCTTTGGAAACATTGGCGGAAATGAAAATATTACTGGAAAACATCGATGTTGATAAGCTGAAATTTGTGGGCACCCATGCTTCGAACTACCTGCCTTTAACAGGGGAAATACCAAAAGACAGACAGAAGATGCTGGATCAGATTGAATACGCAATAAGGACAAAAGATCCACGCCTGCTGAGAAATGAAAAAATGCGAGGACTATAATCAAGTAGGGATCGAACTCACATTTTATCCCACCAGTTGGTATTATTAAATAAGAATACACCAATAACAGTGGCGATTAAACCTACACCCAGGCATATTAATAAGACTAATGCTAAGATGTCACTTTCCTGCATAATAATTCACCTCATAGTTCCCCCATTTATAATAATAGCTAAATTGAGCCCGTTGGTCAATTTTAAAATCAGCAGCTTCAAAAGTCATGTGATGGTGATTGATACCCGTATATTTTTCTGCCGGCCAGGAAACAAATCATTTGCTCCTGCTTAATATAGAGCAGAGAGAGGTGATGTTATGAAATTATTTGGTCATGGTATCGGAGCAGTTTATAAGCATACCCTGTCGGAAAAGCAGTGGGCACCGCCGGGGGTATCATTAATAGCCGCACGTAAAATGTGGCCGGTTACAAGTGGAGAAAACTGTGTAGTGGCAGTGCTGGATACCGGAATCGATTATACTCACCCTGATTTAGCCGGAAATATTATAGGTGGTATAAGTATGATTGCAGGTGAAAAAGATTATCGTGATGAAAATGGACATGGTACTCATGTGGCAGGCACTATTGCTGCCAATGGGAAACTGCTGGGAGTTGCGCCCCAGGCTAAACTACTCGCAGTCAAAGTACTGGATAAAGATGGTTCCGGCAGTTATGCCAGTATTAGTCAGGGTATAGCCTGGGCACGCAAATGGCAGGGACCCGGAGGAGAAAAGGTAAATGTTATTAATATGAGCCTGGGAGGTCCGGTACCCAATAACAGCTTGCATAAAGAAATAACCCTGGCTGTCCAGGCTGGAATATCGGTAGTTTGTGCGGCAGGTAATGCGGGTGACGGTGATCCCGACACCCCGGAACTGTCTTTCCCGGCTTATTATGAGGAAAGTCTGTCAGTGGGAGCTATCGATTTGCAGGTTGGGCTTGCCAACTTCAGCAATTCCAACGAGCGTATCGATATAGTAGCCCCAGGGGTAGATACTTATTCCACCTATCCTGATAACAGGTATGTCGAACTTTCAGGAACATCAATGGCTGCACCCCATATAAGCGGTGCCCTGGCCCTGATTTATTCCCGCTGTTACAAAAGATTTGGCGTTTATCCGACTCCTGAACAGATAAGAAAATTACTTCATTACCAGGCTATAGATTTGGGAGAAACAGGTTTTGACAACTTGGCTGGCTTCGGTTTATTTAGTTTTAATATTGATGGCGGCAAATCAATTAAGCTTTATATAAATCAGAAGGTTTATAAGGTCAATGCTCAGGAAAAAAGCCTGGCCAATGCCCCTTTTATGCAAAATTCCATAGCTTGTGGTTCTATTGAGGAAATAAGCGATCTGCTGTCAACAGATACATTGTATGTGCCGACTGATCAACAACAAGAGGGAGCGATTCTGATCTGGAGTTAATCATTTCCTGTCCCGTCTGCCGAAAAAAAAAGGAAATGTATTTGTAGTTGTAGAATAATTATTTTAGATACATTGGATATAAATAGCTTCAGTAGAGGGGATGGTTTTTATGGCTGATAAATTACACATATTTGCTGTATCTGACTCAGTGGGGGAAACTGCGGAAAAAATAGCAGTTGCATCAGTATTACAATTTACCATAGCAAGAAGTATCACTCGTTTTTCCCGGGTTACTAAAGAAGAACAAATATTGAAGATCGTCGAGCAGGCTGTTGAGGAAGATGCAATAATTATCTATACGATCGTTAAGCCTGAATTAAGCAGATTCTTAGATGAAAAAGCCAAAGAAAAAGGAGTAGTTCCGGTCAATGTTATGGCTCCTTTATTTAATGCTATTCAAGAAAAAACCGGCTTGAAACCAGAAGGTATTACTGGTCTTACTCATAAAATGGATGAACAGTATTTTAACCGTATGCAAGCCATTGAATTTACCCTGGAGCATGATAATGGACAGAATCTTGATACTATCAATGAAGCGGATCTGATTATATTTGGGTTGCCCCGTACCTCCAAAACACCGTTATCGATGCATCTGGCTAATCTGGGAATTAAAGTGGCCAATTACCCGATTATGCTGAATACCGAAATACCGGACCAAATAATGGCTCTGCAGGGTAAAGTTCCTATGGTAGGCTTGACTATTGATATCGAGACCTTGCTCAATTTGAGACGGGAAAGATTGCGCAGTTTCGATGTGCCAGAGGAATTTGAAACTATAGATGATTTGGTTGCAGAAGAAATAGATAATGCGTACCGGATCTACGCCAAGCTTAAATGCCTGGTTATCGATGTTACCCTGGAAAATATTGAAGAGATCGGCAATACTATAACGCATAAGTTTAATCTGCCGCTCAGGGTGACCCATCACAGATTTTAAATGTCTTATATAAAGATGAAACGGGGCTGGACCCCGTTTTCAGACCGCCAAAAAAAGCGAATCTCATTGTTGCATCACAAGCCCCGCTCAGTCGCCGTACCTCAGTACGCCTCAATCGCGGGGCTTGCTCGTGCCTCGATATTCACTTTTTTTCTTCGGTCTGCCAACTTATTTGACAAACTGGCAACGGGGCTGAACCCCGTTTTTTCTGTTTATATAGCTTGAAGGAGGAGCAACATGCCTTATGTCTATATTTTAAAATGCAGTGATAATACTTTATATACCGGTTATGCGCTTGATGTGCAGAGAAGGATCGAACAGCATAATCTGGGACTGGCCAGCAAATATACCCGGGCCCGACTGCCGGTCAAACTCGTCTATCAGGAAGAAAAAAATACGGTCAGTGAAGCTTTGAAAAGAGAAATCGCAATAAAAAAGATGACCAGAGAACAGAAGCTCAATTTGATTAAAAGTTGTGGATAAACTTTTACATAAAAGACTATATAGCGGGGAAAATAAAATAACTCGGTATATAGGAGGTAATATAAATTGCAAGTCAAAAAAGGACAAATTGTTGATAAAAGTGCGATCATCAAACAAGGCGAATTCAGCAAAGAAGAATATGAAGGATTGATAGCGGCATCTGACAGTGAAAACGGCATCTATAATATTGCCTTACAATTAAGCGAAAATACAGTATTGATAGTAGATCAGACAAACGACAGCGATGTACATGACCGTTATCATCAGATAGCTCCCCATATTCAGGACATGAAAAAGCAGCAGCAGAGTAATCACGAGAGTTTGAAATATATATAGGAGGAAGCAAAAACATGGGTGATAGAGTCAGCTATGAAACTCCTGTAATGAGTATGGACGAATTTAATATCGGATTACTGGAAAAGGACCAGATACCTGGACTGATGATTCGCTCCGATGAAAATGGTTATTATCAGATCGGCATTCAAATCAATGATACCGAAGTGGTAAAAGTTGATTCGGCTGCTGAAGATGATGCAGTCAAAAAAATTCAATACTGGGCTGAAAAAGTTTCAGCCATTCAGGACAGATATAAAGAGCGAGAACCGAAGCTTAAGCTGTTTGGGGGGGGATAGGCCCCCTTTTTATTTTCAAATAGGCATAACTGACCTTCTTTATTATATAATTATTCTTAAGGAGGGATTTTAGTTATGGACTTGGCTGCGTTTTTAAAATTTCCCCTGTCAGATAAAGACTGGGTCAAAAAAATAATAATAGGCTGCGTAATTACCCTGGTCCCGGTATTAAATCTGCTTACATTGGGATATTTGCTGAACTGTTTACAATTAGGCATGCAGGGCCGGGCAGAATTACCTGAATGGCAGGATTGGGGAGAGCTGATTAAAGATGGTTTTTTTGTACTGCTGATAATTATTGTCTACCTGCTGATACCATTGATCCTTTTTCCCTTATTAAGCTTTATACCGATTATTGGCACAATAATAGCTTCGATATTGTTATTGCTGGCCGGGTTATTGCTGCCTGCGGCATTGGCCAGCTATAGTATAAAGCGCGATTTAACAGATGCTTTGCAAGTTAAGGTTATATATGAGCAGACCACGGCAGTAATGCAGTATTATCTGCCGGCATATGTAGCCATGGTAGTCGTTTGTTCATTTTGTTTTTTGATTACAGGCTTCATTCCCTTAGTATCGTTCATAGGTGTTTTATTGCTTTTTTACGCATCAGTCGTTTTTTTCAATCTGATCGGACAATTGTTTTATGGATCAAGATATAACTGATGAATGATATTTATTTATTGATTATCGGGTGATTTTTTGCTATTATATTACATGCGTGTCGGGATGTAGCGCAGCTTGGTAGCGCGTCTGGTTCGGGACCAGAAGGCCGCAGGTTCAAATCCTGTCATCCCGACCATTTAATTTTGAAAAAATCTTAATACTGAAGGACATTACTTACATGCTTGATCCAATCTATCGCTAATTTTCAAAGAAACATATTAATTACGGCTATTAACTATAGACGTGGTATGTTATGCATTTGAATAATGGTGAATAGCGGATAAGTTGTGTGGCAATGCCTTATTGCATCTACACACTGTTTTGGTGTGTTTTTGTATTCATACAACTTCAAAAACCACAATTCATACTAAATTGAGGAAATGAGGTTTTATGATGTTTGATATTAGAAAAATCCAGGAGCAGGTAATTTTCAGTGCCATAAAAGCTGCCAGCGATGATGAAACAGCAACAAAAATTGTATATGGAGAACACCAACTGTCTTCATCAGAGGATAATGCGATATGGGTTAAATCCACTATGAACAGACTAGGAAACCATTTTGACAAGTCTGCCGTTAAGCAAATCAGAATGAACTGTCAATGTGGATATGGGATGGACGAAAAATTAGCGCTGGTGAAAGAGCTGGTTGAATCATCGTCTGATTTAGAAGAATTCGCTAACCAGGATAAAGCAAAGGCAGCCGGCCTGTCTTGTACAAATGGGGAACTCTATCTGCAATTTCCGTTTTGCCCTTGTCCTATGCTTGCCGAGGTGGATAAGTTAGATACGGATACCTGGTGTCAATGCACTATAGGGTACAGTAAAGTCCTTTTCGAGAAAGCCTTCGGCTGTGAGGTCGATGTGGAATTATTGAAAAGTATAAAAATGGGCGATGATATATGTCATCAGAAAATCATTCCTGGTGATTCTATTTGGAAATAAGCAAATAAGTTGCGTTATTTAAAATTCATTTTATCGCGTACTATGTATTTCAAAGCGGTCTGAATCAGGCCGCTTTTTCTATCATAGATAAAACCTTTATGTTTCCGGAACAGGAGATTATGATACTCTGCAGTTAAAACTTTTTATAAGAATGACGCGGTACATCCCTCATAAATCCTCGCCATATATCCGCGGGTATCTCTTTTCTTCAAATTTACCGCGGAGGCAGGTTTGTGCTTATTCGGTTGGGCAAACTTATGGTTTAAGTCACACTATTGTTAAAAAATATATTTGACAAACATTCGGTTATTGGAATAGAATTTAAAAATGATAAATGCCATGACCGGGAAGTAGTAAGTCTGCAGAAGCCTTTTAAGAGAGTTGGCGGAAGGTGCGAGGCCGATAAGGATAAGCATTCTGAATTCATCCCGAGAGCAGCACGCTGAAATCATGTTTGAGTAGGCAGTGACGGTTTCGCCCGTTATAGCGATAGGGTATAAGCAGTTGCCGTACCCGATGAGGATGCTTTTCGCAAGAGGGCATTAAAATAAGGTGGTACCACGGGAAGTAGTATATACAGCCCGTCCTTTGTGTAACAGAGGACAGGGCTTTTTTTATTGTCTGGTCCTCGAAAAATTTAATTAATGGAGGTAAAAGCAAGAATGAAAACAAGACCAATAGAACACAGAATTTATAATCCCCAAATTGAATGTATGAACCGTGATGCATTACGCGAATTACAAACCAAAAGACTTCGTGAGACAGTAAAGCTTGAGTATGAGAATGTACCGGTTTATCGTGCACGTATGGATGCCAGGGGAGTTAAACCAGAGGATATTCAGACATTAGAAGATCTGAAATTTTTACCGTTCATTGAAAAAACCGATTTGCGTGATGAGTTTCCATTCGGGTTACTTGCAGCACCAAAATCAGAAATTGTTCGTATACAGGGGTCATCCGGATCTACAGGCAAACCAATTGTATCGGGATATACACAAAATGATGTCGATATATGGACAGAGATGGTAGCACGAGCCATTACTGCAGCCGGAGGCGGAAAGGATGATATTATTCAAGTTGCATATGGATATGGATTATTTACTGGTGGTCTGGGTGCACATCAGGGAGCAACAAAAGTTGGTGCCATGGTTGTACCACTGTCCAGCGGAAACACGCAGCGCCAGATTCTGATGATGAAAGAACTTGGAGTAACCATGCTTTGCTGTACACCTTCTTATGCCACGTTCCTGGGAGAGACGGTTCGGGAGATGGGGATCAAACCGGAGGAATTGAAATTGAAATCAGGCTGTTTCGGAGCTGAGCCATGGTCGGAAGAGATGAGAACCAATTTAGAGGGACTTTTAGAAATAGATGCATGTGATATTTATGGTTTGACAGAAATCTGTGGGCCTGGGGTCGCATTTGAATGTCTGGAGAAGAATGGGATGCATGTCAATGAAGATAATGTTATTGTAGAGATAATAGATCCTGTAACTGAAGAACCACTGCCATACGGAGAATCAGGAGAGCTTGTATTTACAACCATTACGAAAACAGGCATGCCGATGCTTCGATATAGAACCCGTGATATTTGCAGGCTGAATGTTGCTCCATGTCAATGTGGACGTACTCATGTCCGGATGGGAAGAATTACCGGGCGTACCGATGACATGCTGGTTATACGCGGAGTCAATGTATTCCCCAGTCAGATTGAATCTGTATTGGTCGGTTTGGATGGCGTTTCTCCGCACTATATGCTGATTGTAGACCGGGTGAAATCTACGGATAAATTAGAGGTGCAAGTGGAACTTACGGAAGCAATGTTCTCTGATACAGTAGCAGAAATAGAAAAATTAAGAGACGGGATCAAAGAAAGAATTAAATCAGTGGTTGGAATTGCTGCCAAAATACAGCTGGTACCGCCCAAATCCATTCCCAGATCTGAAGGAAAAGCGAAAAGAATCATTGACAAGAGAAATATTTAAAAAGGAGGCATCGATATGTTTATTACACAAATTTCCGTATATTTAGAGAATGCCAGAGGAACATTGAGAGAAATGACCAAATTATTGGCAGAAAATGAGATTGACATTATGGCTCTTTCTATAGCAGATACGTCAAACTTTGGCATTGTTAGAATGATTATCAGGGAAGCATGTATAGACAAGGCTGTAAATTGTATGAAAAACGCTGGTTTCATGGTTAAGAAAACGAAGGTATTATGCGTTGGGGTGCCAAACAAGCCAGGAGCCCTGGATAATATTTTAGCGGTTATTGAAGAGACCGATATTTCAATCGAATATCTCTATTCTTTTAACTATAGTGTTGATGGTGATGCCTTATTTGTTATACGTTTATTGGACAGCGAAAGAGTCATAGAACTTTTTAAAGCAAGAAATATCAGGTTGTACTCACAGGAGGAAATCAACAGGCTATAGATGTTTTAAATATGAAGCATTTTTGCATTTCAGAAAATGAAAGAGGCACAGATGTAAAAGGAGCATTCATTAGGAAGCTCCTTTTTGCATCCGAGATTTATAGGCTTTAATCGCACTAATGACAAAAGATCAAATTAAAATAACTGGCAGATAAATAAATTTAGAAACAGATGATTATTTTGGTAATAGATTTGGGATATGCTATACTTATATATGAAGATGGTACCAAAGACAAATATTATAAGGAGGTTTTTTTATGCAGCTAAGTGCTCGTAATGCCTTAAAAGGGAAAATTGTAAAAGTAGTTGAAGGTACAGTTAATTCTGAAATTCATATCCAGCTATCTGGCGGGGAGACCATAGTATCTGTTATTACCAAGGAATCTGCTGAAAAGATGGGACTGGCAGCAGGCAAAGAAGCATATGCAGTGATTAAAGCTTCCAGTGTTATGGTAGCAATCGACTAGGTAAATAATAAAGCGGGATCATTGATGAACTGTGGCTGAATAGCTTAAAGTTCAATCAATATCCCGCTTTTTTTATCTGAATATATTATTGCGCATCTTTCCGGTTTTTACGTTTGTTCCTTATATAACGGACTGCATAATAGATAACTGCCAGAACTATCAGCCAGGGCAGGATGGTTACTAAAAATACGACCAGATCACTACCAAAATCGATCAGATTATTTATGCTGTTTATCAGTCCCTGCCAGGCTTTCCCTGTTGTGCCCTGGGGGGCTTTTATCTGGCCTGCCGCAGTCTGTTTTAAGTCTATGTTGATAGTGCTGTAGGAGGTGGAATTGGTCAGGTACTGCAGACGGCCTTTGATGACTTCAATTTCACTGCGAACATTTCCCAGTTCATTTTCGACAGCAACGATATCCGGGATATTGGCAGCTTTATCCAGCAAGGCTATCAGCCTGGCTTCTTTTGCTTCGAGAACTTTTAACCGGGCCTGGGAGTCATAATACTCTTCAGTTACATCTTCGGTAGAGGTATCATTATTAGTCACTTCACCAAAATCACTGATAGTATTTACAGTATCGTTTAACTTTTCTTGTGGTATTTTCACCGTGAGTGAGGCTCTGTAGCTGTCTTCCTGCTTGTAAATACTGCTGCTGACTATATAACCATCATTTTGACTGGTAAGCGAGATAATTTTATCCATCACCGTCTGGACATCATCAACCATAATGCAAAGATTGACATTCTGAATGATCTTTCTTTCAATATTGCTGGGGGTGACCGGCAGGCTCAGTTTCATTTCACTGGTTTGATCTCTGACAGCTTCAGATTTACCGGTGCTCTCATAAGCAGCATTGTCTGCTGTATTCTGGCTGCTGCCGCACCCTGATACCATTTGCATCGTCAGGATCAGGATAAATAACAAAATAAAGAACCGCAGTCTGTTTTGTTTTAAAAACAAGCTTTTAGTAATCATTAAGCAATCATCCCCTTTAAAATATAATCAATTTTATGCGCATGGCGGCGTTTGAATAAATACTTATCATTTATACAGTAATAGAACAGTTATTCTTACAGATCAACATAATAATAAACATCCCAAAACATTGCTTAAAAGTACTTGCCAGAATTTCAAGAATTGTTGAAATTTTATCAATATTCAAGATATACTAAATATAATAATTATAAAGAACATAAATTTGCGGGGGTAGCCGAATGGAAATGAAGTGGTATGGAACTGCTGCTATTTCTTTGACCACTGCTGATGAAACAATAATTTTTGATCCATTTCTTTCATTTAATGATGCAGAAAAGCATATCTCACTGCAGGAAATAGCGAATATTGAGCATATTTTTATTACTCACGGCCATTTTGATCATACCATGCATATCCCGGAACTGCTGGAAGCATCACTGGCAAGAGTTTACTGTCATGAAACTGTAGCTGCCGTGCTTCAGAAGAAGGGAGTTGCTGCTAAACGGATAGTCTGTATTAAACCGGGCGATGTCATTAACCTGGATAATTTTGAAATTAAAGTCTTAAGAGGTGAGCACATATCATTCGATTGGCGTCTTATAATGAAGACTATATTCTGCCGCCGGGTTTTAAAATGGCTGAAAAACACAGGCAAGATAATAAATGGATTTATTAAATACCCTAAAGGACAGGTTTTGATCTATCATATTAAGGCGGAAGGACAGCAAATCCTACACATGGGAAGTATGGGAATGTGCTTTGACGAAGATTACCCAAGCGATATAGAAATTCTGACCTTGCCTTTTCAGGGCCGGTCGGATATAGATGATTTCGCCATGCATTTTATCAGACGCATAAATCCTAAGGCAGTATTTCTCCATCATTTTGATGATTCTTTTCCTCCCATATCAAACGAGATTGACATAACCGGATTCCTGCACAGAATAGTTCACTTGTTTCCAAATGTTAAAGTCATCAAACCCGATCATCTTAAAAAACACAGTATTGCTTGAGGAATGTAAAGGCTTAATGGGTTGAAAAATCAAAGCTGCTATAACTCTTCCGAATAAATAGAGCGTAAGAGTTATACGATGATTTCAGGTTATTTTTTGGCGTATTCTCCTGAAAATGTTAAGATAGATATAATTATGTTTAGTGGAAGGGTGGACTTTTTTATGTGGGAAACATGTAAATTTGAAGTTAAGGAAAATGGAATAGCTATTTTGACTTTTAACCGGCCCAAACAGCTTAATTCAATTATCCCGTTACTGACTAAGGAAGTACCTGCTATATGCAGGATGGTCAGGGAGGATCCTGATATTAAGGTCTTGATCATTACCGGTGCCGGGTCTGCGTGGTCGGCAGGCGGTGATGTTTCAACGCTGGCCGGGATGAACAGCCCGATAAACTCCAAGGCTACATTTGATATTTCAACTGATATTGTAAAAGCAGTTTATGAACTGGAAAAACCGGTTATTGCTGCCGTTAACGGACCTGTTGCCGGGGCTTCTACTGCCACTATGATGGCTTGTGATTTGATCGTTGCTGCTGATACAGCCAAATTCGGTTTTAATTTTATCAACCTTGCTTTTACTCCTGACAGTGGCTGTTCATATTTTTTGACCCAAAAAGTTGGCTACCACAAAGCTTTGGAAATACTATGGTTTGGTCAGGTTCTGGACAGCCGGCAGGCTCTGGAGTATGGTCTGGTAAATAAAGTAGTACCTGCGGAAGAAGTTATGGCTGCTGCAGAAAAATGGGCGGAAAAATTGCTGAAAGCACCGCTTTACACGGTGTGGATGGATAAAAAACTGGTGCGTGCCGCCTTGAAAAATGATTTTTTGCATCAGGCGGAACTGGAGAGCCTGGATCAGGTTCTGGCCTGGTCATCGGATGATTTTAAAGAAGGGGTTGCAGCTTTTAGTGAAAAGAGGCGACCGGAATTTAAAGGCAGATAAAGGAATTTTTAAAGGCCATCTGGTTAAATATCAGGTGGCTTTTTAAATATTAATTACAGGGAGTAGAATTATAAAAATGGATCTTGTATAATACCCTTATAGGGTATAATGAATTGGCAAAGGAGGGATATTATGACGGCGTTGCAAATCAAAGATGATATTTTTTATGTAGGAGTACAGAACCCGGACTTAAGAATATTTGATATTGTCATGGTTACTGAATATGGAACAAGTTATAATGCTTATTTAGTTAAAGGCAAAGATAAAACTGCGCTGATCGAAACAGTCAAGGAAATGTTTTTTGACGAGTATCTGCAAAAAATTCAGGAAGTGGTTAATCTAAGTGAGATCGATTATTTAATCATGAATCATACCGAACCTGATCATGCCGGTTCGGTGGAAAAGCTGTTAGGCAAGATACCCGGACTGACAGTCCTGGGCAGCGCTACTGCGCTGGATTTTCTCAAAGAGATTGCTAACCGTTCTTTTAAATCACGGGCGGTTGAACATGGAGAAGAACTTGATCTGGGCGGCAAAACGCTGCGTTTTATCAGTGCCCCTTTCCTGCACTGGCCTGATTCCATGTATACTTATGCGGTGGAAGATCATATTCTGTTTACCTGTGATTCATTTGGCAGCCATTATGCTGATGAGCGGGTATTCAATGACATAATCGGCGGCGATTTCTATGATGCTTACAAATATTACTTCGATAATATTATGGGGCCATTCAAACCGTACGTGCTGGAAGCGCTTGACAAGATAAAAGATCTGCCGATCGATATTATATGTCCCGGTCATGGGCCGGTCTTACGGGAAAAGCTGGATTACTACATGAATTTATACCGGGAGTGGTCAACTCCCCCGGCAGCGGCCCACGATAAACCGCTGTTAGTAATGGCCTTTGTAAGTGCTTACGGGTACACTGAGACATTGGCAGACAGTATCGCTGAAGGTATAACTGCTATGGGCGAATTCGAGCTCAAAAAGTATGACCTGGTTTACACACCGGTGGAGGAAGTGCTGCAGGAAATATTATATGCGGATGGATTATTGGTCGGTTCACCTACCATCAACGGTGATGCCCTGCCGCCGGTATGGCAGTTGATAACCTCCCTTTCTCCCATAGTTCATGCCGGTAAAACAGCCATGGCTTTTGGGGCTTATGGCTGGAGCGGGGAAGCAGTACCGGCGATTGAAAATCGCCTGCGGGCTCTGCGCATGCAGGTGCTGCCTGGTTTGAGAGTGAGGTTTAAACCTTCACAGCGAAGTTTGGACGATGCCTTTGCGGCTGGCAATGATTTTGCCCGGGCGATACTGGATAAAAAGCAGGATAAATCCAGAAAAAAATGGAAATGCCTGATTTGCGGTTATGAACATACCGGAGAGGAACCACCGGAAGTTTGCCCGGCCTGCGGGGTCGGCAAAGAAAACTTTGTCCCGGTATTGGCGGAAGACGAATTTATCAACGATACTACTGAAAAATTTGTTATCATCGGCAGCGGTATTGCTGCTCTTTCGGCTGCTGAAGCTATTCGTAAACGTAATCGCAGCGGAGAGATCACCATGCTGACCGAGGAAGAGTACCTGCCTTACTTCAGGCCGGCATTATCTGATTTCCTCAGTGAGGATCTAAGCGATGAACGCCTTTATGTACATCCTGCCCGGTGGTATGAAGAACAAAAGATCAAAGTGAAGACTGCCTGCAAAGTAACGGCAGTTGATACAAAAGAAAAACTGGTCAAAGCCGGCAGTGAAGCATATAAATATGATAAACTGATCATTGCCAGCGGGGCGCGCAGCAATATACCCCCGATTCCCGGAGCGGAAAAGGCAGGTGTTTATGCTTTGAGAAATATGCAGGATGCTATCGCTCTGAAGGCAGCCATCAAGAAAGCTAAAAAAGCTGTGGTAATAGGCGGCGGAGTACTGGGACTGGAAGCGGTATGGGAAATGGTGAGCACAGGTTTGAAGGTTTCCGTAATAGAGCATAACGACCGCCTTATGCCCAGGCAACTTGATGCATCTTCTTCACAGCGCCTGCAGGATATAATCCTCTCAAAAGGGGTAGAACTGTTATTGGGAGAATCAACGGAAGAAATTACAGGTGCTGATAAGGCTGAAGGGGTAAAGCTTAAAAGCGGGAAATCAGTGGCAGGGGATTTGATTTTGCTTTCCACCGGAGTTAAGCCTAATCTGGAATTAGCAGTGGAAGCTGGGCTGGAGATCAAACAGGGTATCGCAGTAGACAGCCAGATGAGGACCAGTATTTCTGACATTTACGCTGCGGGGGACAGTGCGCAGTTTGGGGAAAGATTGATCGGCTTGTGGCCGGTTTCCACTGAAATGGGACGGATCGCCGGAGCTGCTGCTGCCGGTGACTGGATCGAATATTCTCCTCCGGCTCTTACTACCATGCTGGTAGCCTTTGATCAGGAAATATTCTCTATGGGGGATGTAAATGTCGATCCCGATGAATGCCGGGTAACTGAAGTTATCGATCCGCCGCAGGGCTATTACAAAAAGAGCTTTGTCAAAGACGGCGTCCTGGTGGGGGAAATAGTGATTGCCAATAAGATCGATACCAGCAGTACTATAGAAAAAATCGGACGTGACCCGGAAGGCAATAAACGCTATAATAAATGGCAGTGCCGGGTTTGCGGATATATTCATGAAGGGCCGGAACCGCCGGATGAATGTCCGGTATGCGGCGCAGCAAAAGATATGTTTGACCCTGTCGAATAGATGTATTGATAACTTCCGGCAGAGTTGAACTGCCGGAAGTTATTTTTTTTGGTAGGATAAAGTATGACAGTTTTACTGAGTATAATTATTGGTATATTAGCAGGAATTTTAGGAGCAATTTTAGGCATTGGCGGCGGTGTAATAATGCTGCCCATGTCGGGTTTATTACTGGGATTTGAACCGGCTGTCGCAGTGGGAACGACTCTTTTTGCCGTATTTTTTACGGCTGTTTCCGGTGCTTACGGGCATTATAAAAACGGTAATGTAAGAATCAAAGACGGGTTGTTAATCGGAGCAGGAGGCGTTATCGGACTTCTGCCGGCTTCCTGGCTGTTCAAGCACTATTTGAGTACTGATACAGAGCTGCTGGAAGCTTTACTGGGTCTTTTATTTTTGTTTTTTACTTTCAGAATGGCTGCGGACCTTGTGAAAGAATGGCAGGGGAAATCTGATCCACGGGGGGAAATAGCGCAACAGCAGTATAATTATATAAAACCTGTTTTATTGGGGAGCATCACCGGGGCGTTTTCAGGTATCCTTGGTATAGGCGGGGGATTTATTATGGTTCCCGGTTTATTGCTACTTATAGGCAGTACACCTATACAGGCAGTTGGTACTTCATTATTTGCCATGATAGCGATAAGCGGTATAGGCGGGCTGATAAAACTAAACCAGGGTTTTGTTGTTTTGCCGGTGGGAATACTATTAGGAGCGGGAACAATTATTGGAGCTCAGATAGGTGTGAGAATTTCAAATCGGATAAGACCGGTTATATTTAAAGGATTGTTTACTCTGCTGTTTTTATGCTTAGCGGTCACTTACCTTATCTAAACAAAATTGAAGTAGTTTATTAATCTTATAAAAAAGGAGAAAAAACTATGATTCCACTGCGGGACAGTACCCCGGGGCAATCTTTCCCGTTAGTTACCGTAACCATAATCGCGATTAACCTGGTAATATTCTTTTACATTTCACAGCTTAACGAAGCAGGAGCCCAGCAGCTTTTTTATACGCTTGGTCTGGTTCCGGGATATTATTCGGAATATGAAACAGTTCTGCTGGATTATTTGCCCTTTTTATCTTCCATGTTCTTACACGGCAGTTGGATGCATGTCATAAGCAATATGTGGATATTGTGGCTGTTTGGCGATAATGTTGAAGACCATATGGGTAAATTGAAATTTTTGTTGTTTTATCTTCTGTGCGGTATTATAGCGGCTTTAACTCATTTTATCATTTATCCATATTCCAACGTTCCGGTAGTTGGAGCTTCCGGAGCAGTAGCCGGTATTATGGGAGCTTATTTCATTATGTTCAGGCATGCTTCGGTGCTGACCTTTATTCCGCCTTTCTTCTTATTTAATATACCGGCCTGGGTCTATCTGGGATTCTGGATAATATCACAATTTTGGGGAGGAACAGTAGATTTATTTATTACCGAGTCATCTGAGCAAATAGCCTTCTGGGCTCATGTTGGCGGATTTGCTGCTGGTGCCTTACTATATCGTTTTTTCCTCAGGCCCCAGCCTGCACTTCCGCAAAATGATGATTAGCTTTTAACAGCATTATGTTTATGATAATCAGTATTAAGCAGGTTATTTACCTGTTCACTTAATTGACCAGTATCAACTCCTTCTTTACGCAATAAATGAATAGTGTTTTCGATCCGTATCTGGCTTTCTTTTATTTCTGCCCAGTGACGTTCTTCTTCGTAAAGATTCATACATTCCTGGATTTCACAGGCTCTGCCGGTTTCCAAATAATATTTAAATAAGATCAATGAATCAAAATTTTGATAGTCTGTATGAACGTAAGATTTGTTTAAAATATTTCTATATATGACTAAACCTGCCTTGGCTGTTTTTAGTTTAGCTTCGAAAGCAGCTATATCCTCAAAACACTTGTCAGTTAAATTCCACTTATGGTTATTCCAATCAGCCAGTACCTTTTTAAAGCGCTCCAGCGATTTTTCGAATTCCCGGTAACGAATCAAATAAACTTTGGTATCATGGCTAAAGTGCCCAAAAGTTTCGGTATATTTCTTTCTCCAGGTGCCTGGCAATATAAAATCGACCAGATTATTGTTATCGCTGGGGGGAAAAATCATTTTTTCCGGTTTTTCCGGTTGGTTATCCGGTTCCTGAGGATAGAAGTCTTCCTGTTCTACGATCTGGTAACGTTGCTTAAGGCATTTTTCAAGATAACTGATATGCTTTTCCAGTTTTTCGATTTCAGTAAGTGCTGACATGCACATGGAAATATCTTTTATAAGTTCTTCAATACTTCTTTGCTTTTTAGAATCCCGCCGATTTTTCGAATAACTTAGTATATCGCGGCTGATTGGCAGGGCAGTACCCAACTCAATAAGCAGGCTGATATCAGCAGCAGTGATAATTTCTGACGGCAGAGAAGATTTGGTAAAATAAAAACGGCTGTTGGTACCAGGATAGTAATAAGGGCCGATGGTATGTAAAAATTTTGATTCAGCCAGAGCTGAAATGTCAGCTGTTATCTCCAGTTGTTCGTCAAAAAGCTCCAGCCAGGCAAAAAGAGGTGCTTCCAGCTGCCGTTCTTTTTTAGCCATCTGGTTTAATTCATGGTAAACTGCCAAAGAAATCTTGAGGTAGGAATTATAATAATAGAATAAAACCTGTTCCGGATAATAAGCCAATATTGTACTTAAATCAATAAAGTGCCACTCTGCTTTATTTATGAAAGTTTTAAACATATCAATAACCGACCTCCTATAAAATGTTGTCATTATATCTTCTATAAATTTCCAGAAAATCCTGCTATTATTAAATTAAATAAATATAGACTTTCTTTTAGTTGAAAATCGGGTTAATATTTTATTCAATGTTAACTAGCTAAAAAATTTGAATAAATTAAATGGAGAAAGAATGTTTAAGGCAGTTTTATTTGATTTGGACGGTACTTTACTGAATATTGATATGCAGCAGTTTATACCACGTTATTTTCACCAGATGATGATTATGGCAAGGGAAGAAGGTATTCCTGACAGCGGCAGGTTAGTTGAGCAGGTTTATAAATCTACCGGGGTCATGATTGCTGACAAAGACCCTGACACAACCAATGAACAAGTTTTTATGAGCGATTTCTTGGCTCAAACCGGTTGGGAAGAGGCGCCGATGCTGGATTTCTTTAATAAGTTTTATGCCATTGGGTTTCCCCGCCTGAAAAATCACAGCAAGCCTTTTGCAGGTATTCCAAAAATGATGGAGACTGTTTTAGCTCAGGATATCAAAGTAGTGATCGCTACTAATGCGGTGTTTCCTCTTACAGCGCTGGAACAAAGATTAGCCTGGGCGGGACTTGAAGATTTTGATTTTGAATTGATAACCTCATATGAAATCATGCATTTTTGTAAACCGCATCGGGAATATTATGAGGAAATTGCCCGGATAATAAATATCAAACCGGAGGATTGCCTGATGGTTGGCAATGATGTGGGAGAAGACCTTCCAGCCGGAACTATAGGCATGAAAACTTTTTTAGTGGAAAATATGCTGATCGATAATGGAGCAGCTTTTAAGCCCGACTGGCGCGGTGATTTACAGGAATTTTACCGCTTTGTCAAAAGCTTTGAATAATAGAATGCTGCTTAAGCGGGCAAAGTAAGGAAAATATTTATGGGAGGTTTCCTTAATTTGAAGTCTGCATACGGGCAAAAGCGTCAAAAATCAAAGGTGCTTACGGAAAAGGATTTATTGAAAATAGAAATAGTTCAGGAACTGGGCTTATGGGAACAAGTCGAAAAGGAAGGATGGGGTTCTCTGACTAATGAAGCCTGCGGGAGGGTTGGAGGTTTGCTCAATAAAAGGCTGAAAGAAAACCGGGGAATCATACATCAATAAACTTATTTAAATGTAATCGGTCTTTTAAAGGACCGATTTTTTTTATTCAGCAGATAAAGCGGCAGAATAAAGTTATAATAAAGGGGATGAATTTTTTGCAAGAGAGGTCATAGCGGTGGATAAAATTGAAAAAGTAAGGAAGTATTTAAAGAGCAAAAATCCGGAGCTTAAAATCATTGTTCTGGAGGACGATACCAGCACTTCATTTTTAGCTGCCCAGGCTTTAGGTACTGAAGTTGGGCAAATAGCCAAATCTATTTTGTTTAAAACCAAAGATGAAAATTTTATGATGATAGTTTCTGCCGGTGACGCAAGAATTGACAATAAAGCTGTTAAGGAGCTTACTGGTTCGCGGGTACGAATGGCTAATGCTGAAGAAGTCGAACAAGTAACAGGTTTTAGTATTGGCGGGGTCTGCCCCTTTGCCTTGCAGCAGGAAGTGCCTATATTTTTAGATGAAAGTCTGAAACGTTATGATGTGGTATATGCGGCTGCCGGTACTGCCAACACTGCTTTGCCGATCAGTTTTGAAGAACTTTGCCGTATAACGGGTGGCCAACCCTGTCGGGTATCATTGACTGCTTGATTTTGGCAGAATTTTAATACAGAGGAGAAAAGTATGGCTCAGTGTTTCGTACATTTACATAACCATTCAGAATACAGCCTGTTGGATGGTGCCTGCCGTATTGAGGGAATGGCTGCACATTGTGCTGAACAAGGAATGCCGGCAGTTGCTGTTACTGACCATGGGGTTTTGTATGGGGTGATAGATTTTTTCCGGTGCGCGAAAAAAAGAGGCATAAAACCGATTATAGGCTGTGAAGTGTATATAGCGCCGCGCAGTCGTTTCGATAAACAACCTAAAATAGATGATAACCTGGCTCATTTTATTTTATTGGCTAAAGATGAGCAGGGTTATCAGAATTTAGTTAAGATCGTAAGTTATGCTTTTTTAGAAGGATTTTATTATAAACCTCGGGTTGACAGGGAGCTACTGGAAAAATACCATGATGGTTTAATAGCCATGTCCAGCTGCCTGGCCGGAGAAATACCCCAGTTGCTGCTGGCAGGCAATTATACTGCAGCAGTTGAAACTGCCCGCTATTATGATAATCTGTTTGGACGGGGAAATTTTTATCTGGAATTACAGGATCATGGGATCCCTGAGGAAAAAAGCGTGTGCCTGCAGTTGTGCAAGATCAGCGATGAAACCGGGATACCGGTAGTGGCAGCCAATGATGCTCATTATATCAATCAAAGCGATGCGGCGGTGCACGATGTCCTGTTATGTATTCAGACCGGAACAGTAGTATCCAATGAACAGAGGATGCGCTTTCCCGGCAATCAGTTTTATCTGAAAAGTGCGGCCGAAATGTCGGAGCTCTTTAACTGGCGTCCGGATGCGATAACTAATAGTTTGGTGATTGCTGAGCAGTGCAATGTGGATTTTGACTTCAGTAAATTTTATCTGCCATATTTTAATCTGCCGGCTGGGGATACAGAAGAAGCTTATCTGCGCCGGTTGGCAGAGGAAAAATTTGTTTTGAAATATCCGGATCCGACACCGGAAGTTAAAGCCAGACTGGATTATGAATTGCAGATTATTATAAATATGGGCTTTGCTGCTTACTTTTTAATTGTATGGGATTTAGTTCGCTGGGCTAAGGAGAATAAAGTGCCGGTCGGCCCAGGGCGGGGTTCTGCAGCGGGCAGCCTGGTTTCCTATCTGCTGGGCATAACTGCTATTGATCCTTTGAAATATAATTTATTGTTTGAACGCTTTCTTAATCCGGAAAGAGTTAGTATGCCCGACATAGATATAGATTTTTGCTTTGAAAAAAGAGACCGGGTGATTGAATATATTATTGAGACGTACGGCAGTGACAAAGTTGCCCAGATCATTACTTTCGGTACCTTGGCAGCTCGGGCTGCCATTCGTGATGTTGGCCGGGCGCTGGATATCCCATACGGTGAAGTTGATAAAATTGCCAAGATGATTCCTGAGCAAATCGGGGTTACTATCGATAATTCACTGAAAATATCTGCAGAGTTAAATGATTTTTACCAGAAAGATTATAACGCCCGAAAAATAATTGACATAGCCCGGGCTATTGAAGGTATGCCCCGCCATTCATCCATACATGCTGCCGGGGTGGTAATAGGACAGGAAGCATTGACTAATCTGCTGCCTTTGGCAAAAACAGCTGATGGTCATGTTATTACCCAGTTCACCAAAGAGACAGTTGAAGATATCGGCCTGTTAAAGATGGATATACTAGGTCTGCGCACTTTAACAGTGATCGATCGTGCAGTTGATATAATATCCAAAAGCCGAAGCATAAACATTGACATTGACAACTTGCCGCTTAATGATAAAGCGGTATATGAACTGCTGTCAGCAGGCGATACCGTCGGTGTCTTCCAGTTGGAAAGTGAAGGGCTGCGCCGTATATTAAGTGAGATGAAACCGAGCTGTTTTGAAGACATAATTGCTGTTATTGCCTTATATCGCCCCGGCCCTTTAGGCAGCGGCATGGTGGAGGATTTTATCAGTCGTAAACATGGAAAACAGACTATTGAATATGGGCATCCTTCCCTGGAATCCATCTTAAAAGAAACTTACGGGGTAATTTTATATCAGGAACAGGTAATGAGCATAGCCAGTGTCATAGCGTCTTTTACCATGGGTGAGGCGGATGTCCTGCGCCGGGCAATGGGCAAGAAAAAGCCCCAGGAACTGATTGCCCAGCGGGATAAATTTATCAACGGGGCTGAAAAGAATAATGTAGACGCTGGTGTAAGTGCCAGGCTGTTTGATTTAATGGAAAGTTTTGCTGGCTACGGATTTAATAAGAGCCATTCAGCTGCTTATGCCATGATTTCTTACCAGACTGCCTGGTTGAAAGCACATTTCCCGGCTGAATATATGTGTGCCTTTTTAACCAGCGTAATTGATAATCAGGACAAAGTAGTATTTTACCTGCGTGAATGTCAGCGTTTGGGGATAGAATTCATGCCTCCTGATATAAATGAAAGCTTTGAAAATTTCACTGTTGCCAGTCAAGGCATTCGCTTTGGCCTGGGTGCTATAAAAAACGTGGGCTTAGCCGCAGTTAAAACTATTGTACGGGAAAGAAAAACTGATCCCTTTAAATCCCTGTTTGATTTTTGCTGCCGGGTCGACCTGACCCAAATAAATAAGCGGGTAATGGAAAACCTGATTTTGGCTGGCTGTTTTGATTTGCTTGGCATGACCCGTAAACAATGTTTATCGGTCATGGATGAATGTATAAACCTGGCTATGCAGATAAAAATTAATGAAAACAGCAATCAATTGTCGCTGTTCGGTGATAATGAAACTATGATCGAAGCACCTGTTCCCGGCGTTGCAGGAGAAATGGATATTGCAGATTTGCTGCGGCTGGAAAAAGAAGTCTTGGGATTTTACGTTTCGGCTGACCCCCTGGATGAATTTAAACAAGTATTGCCTTTGGTAACTACCTGTCAGTTTAATGATCTGAATTTGGCTGCCGATGAAGTCTACGTTAGAGTGGCAGGAACCGTTATAAATCTGGAAAAGAAACGCAGCCGCAAAGGTGACTCCTATGCCCGTTTCTGGCTGGAAGACAGCGGAGGCAGAATGGAAATGATACTTTTCCCGTCGGCGTTCAGCAATAATATTGATTTACTGCAATCTGAACGGGCAGTTATCATCGAAGGATATTATGATAACCGGGAAGAGCAGCCAAAAATAGTTGTACGCAAAATATTTCCTCTGAACAAGAGCATTGAAGAACTTCACATTCGCTTAACTGATAACTGGAACAACCAAGACCGTGGCAAAATGCTGCAGGTTTTGAAGAAACACCCGGGTGAGGTGGATGTGATATTACATTTGCCGGATAGAAGGACTATCGTTCTGAATGATGAATATAAAGTGGAAGCGGCAATAATTCTGAAAAATGAACTGAGTACCAGATTGGGCAAACATAATATATGGTTCAATTAAATTTAAGAGGTGTATATTTGCATGATTGACAGTTATTTAGGAGAAGACTATATAACATAATAGCCGGTTAAGTTTCAGTGATGTTTTACCGGCAGCAGGAGGAAAAAGTGAAGAAAGTAGCAGTATTGACCAGCGGCGGAGATGCGCCGGGCATGAACGCAGCCATAAGGGCAGTAGTGAGAACTGGTATTTACAGAGACATGCAGGTTTTTGGTGTAAGTCAGGGGTTCGAAGGACTAATTGCCGGACAGCTTTCGAAAATGTCACTTGGTTCTGTGGCAGATATTATTCATCGTGGGGGTACTGTTTTGAAAACTTCCCGCTCTCAGGCATTTATGACTGACAGCGGGCGCCAGGCAGCTTTGGAAAACCTGCAAAAAAAAGATATTGGGAATCTGGTAGTTATTGGCGGCAATGGCAGCATAAAAGGAGCTTATGAATTTTCCAAGCTGGGTATAAATACAATTGCTATCCCGGCTACTATTGATAATGATATAGTCTATACTAAAGCTATAGGTTTTGACACTGCAGTGAACACTGCTCTGGAAGCAATCAATCGTATTCGCGATACTGCAACCAGCCATGGGCGGATTTTTATTATCGAAGTGATGGGACGTGACTGCGGAGAAATTGCCCTTTCTGCTGGAGTAGCCGGCGGAGCGGAATCAATCCTGATTCCTGAAATCGAGCCTGATTTGAATCAAGTTATAGAAAAAATAGAAATGGGAATAGGCCGGGGAAAACTACATAGTATTATAATCTTAGCCGAAGGGGTCTATCCGGTTATGGAACTCAAGGAATTTATTGAGGAACGCACTGGACATGAAACACGTATAAGCATTCTTGGGCATATGCAAAGAGGAGGTATGCCAACTGCTGTTGATCGTATTTTAGCCTCCTGTATGGGTAAAGCGGCTATTGATCACATAGCAGAAGGCAGGAGCAATGCTATGATGTCCGGGTTTGATATCAGGATAAGGCCGATCCCACTGCAGGAAATAATTCATGGCAATAAAACTTTGGAATTGGATCTTTTTGAAATAGCCCGTATACTGGCAAGATAGCAAGAAAGGTGAAAAATGAGAAAAACTAAAATAATTTGCACAATAGGCCCGGCCAGTGAAAAACCGGAAGTCCTGGATAAAATGATTGAGGCAGGAATGAATGTAGCCCGCTTGAACTTTTCACATGGCACATATGAAGAACACCTGATGCGGATAAAAAATCTTCGTCAGGCTGCAGCCAGAAAGGGCAGGCCACTGGCTCTCATGCTTGATACTAAAGGACCGGAAATACGGACTGGGCTCTTAAAAGACGGTAAAGTTTTATTGCAGACCGGACAGCGATTTATACTGACCACCCGGACAGTCCCGGGTGATGACAAAGAAGTCTTTATTAACTATCCTGATTTGCCCCGGGAAGTTAAAAAAGGTATTACAATATTGCTGGCTGACGGCTTATTAAGCTTGATGGTGGAGGATACTACAGATACTGACATTATATGTTCTGTTATAAATAGCGGTGAGCTAGGCGAAAAAAAGGGGATAAATGTTCCGGGCGTGAGGACCAATATGCCATTCTTAAGCCAGAAGGATATAGATGATATAAATTTTGGTATCGACAATAAAGTTGATTTTATTGCAGCATCTTTTGCTACCACTGCCGAGGATATTTTAGATATAAGGCGTCTGCTGGAAAATCGTCACGCTGATATCGAAATAATAGCCAAGATAGAAAGCCAGGCGGGAGTAGATAATCTGGATGATATGATTAAAATTGCCGATGGGATTATGGTAGCCAGGGGAGATTTAGGTGTAGAAATTCCCGCAGAAGATGTTCCTTTGGTGCAGAAAATCATTGTGGATAAGTGTCACCCGACTGGCAAAATGGTGATCATTGCCACCCAGATGTTGGATTCGATGATTGTAAATCCCCGCCCCACACGGGCTGAAGTGTCTGATGTGGCCAATGCTATATTTGATGGTGCTGATGCCATAATGTTGTCCGGTGAAACAGCAGCCGGTAAATATCCGGTGGAGGTGGTGCAGACTATGGCGCGTATTGCTAAACGGGCTGAAGAAGCACTTCCATATGAAGAAATTTTGCGCAAGAAAAGAACCCGGGGCAACTTGTCAGTAACAGATGCCATCAGTTATGCTACCTGCGCTACTGCTATGAGTCTGGAAGCGGCAGCTATTATTTCTGCCACCCGTTCAGGTTATACAGCTAAGATGGTGGCTAAATACAGGCCTTTGTCTACCATAATTGCTGCTACTCCTGACGCCAGAATCTATAATAAGCTTTCGCTGGTCTGGGGGGTATATCCGGTAATTATTCCCGATACTCCAGGGACGGATGAACTATTTGACGTGTCGGTGCAAAGTGCGGTAGGGTCGGGGTATATAAAAAATGGTGATCTGGTTGTGCTTACCGCAGGGGTCCCGACAGGGTTTTCCGGAGCAACCAATTTGTTAAAGGTACATGTAGTGGGAAAAATTTTGGTCAGAGGAATGGGAATCGGTTTAGAACCGGTTTCCGGACGGGTCAGGATAATAAAAGATGTGGATGATCTGGAGAAAATAATGCCGGGAGAAATTATAGTTACCCGGGGTGCTGACCGGAGTTTAGCACCATATCTGCAAAAAATTACTGCTATAATAGCAGAAGAAGGTGGGCTTACTTCTGATGCTGCTATAATGGGGCTTAATGCTAATATTCCGGTTATAGTAGGGGCTAAAGAGGCTACCAGCCTGATGGCTGATGACATGGAAATAACTTTGGATACCCAGCGCGGAATTGTTTATGAAGGTAAAGCCATGGTACGCTGATTCTTTGTGCCGGCAACGTTATTAGTTTGCAAAGCGAACATCGGGAGTGCCCCGGAGTAACCTTTTTAGTTCGCTCTGTTTTTTAAAAAATATAAGGAGGGCTTTTGCCCCCCTTTTATTTTTGATAAGTATTTTCTCAAGACTTAAACCATTAAGTATGAGAATTCAGTGCAGGATAAGTGAGTGGTTATCCCTGGCCATACTAATGTCATTAAGTCTGATAAAACCAAAATTAGAATTGGGTAAATGTAGCTTTTCTTTTTTCTATAAAAGCATACATGCCTTCCTTCTGGTCAGGGCCTGAGAACAGCATCGACCAGGCTTTTTGCTCTGCCCGGCTGCCGGATTTGATATCAACATTCATGGAATTATTAATGTTCTGTTTAGCATACCTCATAGCCACTGGCGATTTGCGGGCTAATTTTTTAGCCATTTTGCGAGCCTGATCCATTACTTCTGCCGGAGGCACTACCATGTTGATGAGGCCCATCTTTTCAGCAATAGCGGCTCCAAAGAATTCACCGGTGAAGATATATTGTTTGGCCTGGCAAATCGATGCATTGCGTGGGAATCTTTGGGTTCCGCCTGCACCCGGGAATATGCCGAGATTAATTTCCGGCATGCCGAAGGTAGCTGCATCTCCAGCAATTCTGATATCACAAGCCATGACCAGTTCAAGGCCGCCGCCCAGTGCCAGCCCATTAATAGCAGCAACGATCGGTTTGCTGTTATCCTCGAGCATAAATATGACTTTATGAACTTTGTCAAGATAAGCATGCGCCTGGAAAGCGTTAAGATCTTTAACTGCCATGATGTCAGCACCGGCAGCAAAAGCATTGTCATTACCGGTAATAATGATTGCTCTGACTTCCTGGTCAAGATCCATGCCTTCGAGGACCTCATAAGTTTCATCCAAAAGTGTTTCATTGACTGCGTTGAATGCTTTGGGGCGATTGATTTGGATGAGACCAATATTTGGTTCTTCGAAAGTAACGATAATCGTTTTGTACTCTTTATCTCTATATGACATACCCTTTATCCCCCTTATACACAATTATTTTTTACTGTAATCATAAAATCCGCGGCCGGTTTTTCTTCCCAGCCAGCCAGCCCGATAGTATTGTTTAAGAATTCCAGCCGGGCGATACTTGGGATCCCCAGTTTCTCTGAAAAGAACATTACAGACTTCCAAGCCGATATCAATACCTACCATGTCACAGAGTGTGAAGGGGCCCATCGGCCAGCCGGCACCCAGTTTCATAGCTTTATCGATATCTTCTACTGTGGCAAGGCCTTCCATTAATATAAAGGCAGCCTCATTCATTCCCGGAATCAGGATTCTGTTTACAACAAATCCCGGACCTTCTTTGACCTTAATAGGTTTCTTGCCTAAGGCTTTTGAAAGTTCCATAACCGTTTCTGCTGTTTCTTCTGAAGTCTGGACAGCCGGGATAACTTCAATCAACGGCATGACCATCGCCGGGTTGAAGAAATGCATACCAACTACCTTGCCTGGGTCAGTATAAACAGCAGCAATTTCTGTAACAGAAAGTGAAGATGTGTTGGAAGCCACAATTACTTCCGGTTTGAGTACTTTTGCCAGATTGGCATAGACTTGTTTTTTGATATCCATATTTTCAACTACGGACTCAATTACGAAATCAACATCAGCCAGGTCTTCCATTTTTTCAGTTCCGGAAATTTTACCCAGAACGAAATCTTTAGCACCCGCGGGGGCCTGTCCTTTTTCTTCGGCTCTTGCAAGTCCTTTGCCTATACGGGCTATAGTTTTATCAACTATTTCCTGTTTGATATCATAAAGTATTACTTCTTTACCTGCACCGGCAACTGCCCAGGCAATACCCATGCCCATTGTTCCTGCACCAAGAACTGCAATTTTATTAATTTCCATTTTTATGCCTCCTGTCAAGTTATTAGTTGATATATACTGCTGCGACTGTAATTCCTGAAATGTTTTCCCTATACCACCTCCCCAAAAATCTGAACAGTAACCTTCACCGAATTAATTATTTGCTATGCAATATTTTGTGGTTACTTTATTCCAATTCTATATATTACTAAGTAATTTAACTTCTGCATACAAAAATCCTCTTTCCAAAAAAAAATATCCTGTCCAATAATTTATTTTAGGATATCGAACAAGATATGCTGTATAAGCATGTAAAAAAAGTACTAATTTTTGGTATCCTTGATTATACTAACATCGGTTGATTTAAAAACCGCAAAGACTTCATCACCTTTGTGTAAATTTAATGCCTCAGCTGCACCTACTGTAATAGTTGCTGTAACCGGACGGTCACCAATATCTAATATTACTTCAGCCATATCCTGTCCGGATTTAATTTCCATTACTTTGCCCACCAATTTATTAGGATCACTGATTCTCATAGAATTGCCCCCTTTCATTGGTATAGGTTTTACAATTCTAAAAAAAATATTACAAAATGTCTTTTAGTAAATCGGACTGCCAAAGACTTTTAGCTGATTAAACTATTCATATATTAGTTATCGGCACCTGTTAACTTTTTTTGTTCCAGCATTTCGATAAACTGCTCAATTAAATAAGGGTCAAACTGGATGCCGGCACATCTTTTAAGTTCTGCTACAGCATCATCATGAGACATCGCCTTACGATAGGGACGATTACTGGTCATAGCATCATAAGCATCGGCAACAGCTAATATTCTGCATTCCAGGGGGATGTCGTACTGCGCCAGGCCTAAAGGATAACCGGAACCATTCCACCATTCATGGTGTTTTAAAATCCAGTCAGCAATATGGACTAAATCCGGTGAGGATAAAGCAATCCGATGCCCCATTTCAGAATGCCGCTGCATTTCCTTTCTTTCCTCAGGAGTTAATGCTTCTGGTTTAAATAGTATTCTGTCCGGCAAACCAACTTTGCCGATATCATGGAATTGGGCAAAAAGCCGTAAATCAACAATATTTCTCCCTGACAGCCCTAACTTGACCCCTAAATCACCGACCATCACCTGCAGCCTTTCTGCATGGCCTTCAGTGATAAAGTCCCGTGCTTCAAGAGCTTTCATTAAAGTCTGGACAATGGCGCTGCGGGCACTTTGACTGCGGTATAACTTCTGGCGGTACATATTATTATCAGCCTCTTTATAAATGTCAGTTAAGGGAACAGAGGGATTGGTGCGTATAGCTGTACCAATTGACAAACTTAAGGGTATCCCCTGCCAGGATAACTCGGATTGATTAGCTGACTGTTGTAACCGGTTATATGTACTTTCCAGTATTTCCGGAGTACAATTGGGAAGCAGTATGGAAAATTCGTCTCCTCCTACCCTGGCAACTACATCATTGGAACGGAAACAACTTTTGATTATATTGGCAGTGGCCAGCAATAAAGAATCGCCGTTATCATGCCCCATGGAATCATTGATCAACTTCAGACCATCAACATCACACATTATAATGCCGACGTTACCAGTTCTTTCAAATGACAGACGCCGCATCTCTTCCTCAAAATATGTACGGTTATACAAACCGGTTAACGCATCGTGCAAACTAAAGTAAGCCATTTTTTCTTCTGCGGCTTTCCTTTCAATAACTTCAGCCTGCAATTCTTCATTGGCAGCTGCCAGATCAGCGGTTCTTTCGATTACGCGCTGCTCCATCTCATTTTTTTGCTGCTCAACAGTTTTTCGTGATACGAAATCACGAACCCGCAAACGGTAAAAAACCAACGAAATAGAATAGGCTACAAGCACTGAAATAGTACCATTTATGTATTGAGCAACCAGCCTTTCAAAATCAGATTGAAAATAAGCTATTCCAAGTAAAAAGAATGTCAGTGATATGGCATAGGCGGCCAGAAATTGCAGAGGTGAAAATCGGGTTGCAACTGCTGCTGCATAGCAAACCATCATATAAACAATTATATCTCCGTGAATCAACTGATCTACTGATGATATAGATGCTGCCCAGCAAAGCAGGAAAGTCATTTCGAGCATCAAAGCAGCTTTGTGAATAAAAGTAAATCTATTAACCATAGCTTTGTTCTGCCAGCGGCAAAAAAGCAAGAATATGACTTGTACTGGAATCAATATATAATACAAATAATTACGATATAGATAGCCAAGGTGTAACTGCTCACTTGAAGGAGATGATTTCCATAAACTTATAAGAATAAGACCAGATAACACTAAAAGACCGGCAAATACTTGTAAGATTAGCAGGCTGGCGTTATACTGTTCCTGCTTAAAATCCTCCTTATTCATTTTATATAATTCATTTTTTTCTGAAGCCCAAAAACTAAATATGTTCATTGCTATTTCTCCCACTATTTCAAAAAGTTCAATCAATTTTGTTGTTGTTAGTCAAACCTGATTTATCGTAACTTATAAACTCAACAAACTCCATATACTTTAATACTTTAACCAAATAGGGTATATCCGGTTTCGGCCATTTAAAACCCAACATATGCAAATATTTTTTTGTTTTTGTTGAAACAATCATGGGGGATTCAGACATACCGATTGTCCTATTGATATTGACATCATTGATTATTCCGGTTAAATAATCCCTTTTTACCGGGTCGAGAAAGATCTTCTGTACATACTTGTCATATGACCTGCCCTTTTTAATTTTCAGCCTATATCCGCATATTTCGGCTGCTTTGATTAATTGTGGCAGTTTGATAATGTTGTGATTATAAAGGTGAAATATTTGCCCCTGCTCAAAGTTGATACCCGATAACAGAACTATAGCTTTACTACAATAGTCTATAGGGGTCAACTCAATTTCCATATCTATAAAATCCTGGGGTATTACTTCGGTCAGAATAATTGATCTGATCCGGTTATACATCGCATTATCCTTGATATTCATCTGGAAATGGCCATCGGAATATCGACCAGCTAATACACCCAGCCTGTATATTGCAGCCCTTAATCCCAGTTGTATAGCTTTCAGGATAAGGTTTTCCGCTTCAAACTTACTGCGTACATATACATTATCATAAAAATGCTGTCCGATATAGAAGTCATTTTCGCTGAATATGGAATTTTCTCTGTCCTGTATGACTAAATATTTACCGGAAACACTGATTGAAGATATATAGTGGAGCATTTTATCATTATTAAGACAAAAGCCTATTATTTTTTGCGTGGCCCAAACATTAACTTTTTCAAATTCACTGTAACTACCATAATGCGATACTTTAGCTGCTGTATGAAAAACGGTGTCGATTATTTTTTGCAGCTGATTATATTTTTTAACCGACAACCCCCACATTTCTAAGTTAATATCACCATGAACGATTTTTATACGTTTGCCGATTTCATCAGACAGTTGATCGGGAAAGTGGAAATCAAGCACCTTTTTCAGGCGTGTTCTGGCATTAGCTGCAGAACTGCCTCGAACAATACAATAAATATTGGCATCAGTATCCAGCAGTAAATCTTTAAGCAGATGAGCGCCAAGGAAACCGGTTGCTCCGGTTAAAAGAATATTATGCATATTATTAACTGTGCATTCAGATAATTTACGCTGCATTTTAACGGAATTCGGTATAACAGCGATATCCTTCTTTAAATAATCTTCTTCCTTGTAGCTGTCGATTCCACCTTTTATCTTTTCTGATAATTTTCTTATGGTCTGGTATTTATAAAAATCACGTGCAGTCAAATCCCATTTATGAGGAAGAAGGGCAACCAATATTCTAACGATTTTCAGAGAATCGCCGCCTAAATCGAAAAAGTTATCATCTATGCCTATATTATCCCGATTAAGGATTTTGCTCCATTCAGCGGCCAAAATAAATTCTTCTTCATTGCGCGGTTCAACAAAGATGGTTTGCACTGACATAAATTCATCATTATTTATAGCTGCCAAATGGCGGCGATCAATTTTCCCATTTGCATTAAGGGGCATTTCCTCCATAAAAATATAAGCAGTTGGAATCATATATTCGGGAAGGATTCTGCCGGCAAAAAAACGTATATCACTTATATTCAGATCGCCATTGACCTTAAGATAAGCACACAGATACTGATCATGATTTTCATCTTCCCGGTCGATAACCACAGCTTCTGTTATCTGTTCATGCTGCATAAGGATACTTTCAATTTCACCCAGCTCAATGCGATAACCGCGAATTTTTACCTGGTAATCAGCGCGTCCTAAAAATTCGATTTCCCCATCGCTGTTCCATTTAGCCAGATCGCCAGTGCGGTATATCCTCTGGCTGGGATCGAGAGGAGAGGGGATAAACCTTTCCCCGGTCAATTCCTCCTGATTAAGGTACCCGCGGGCCAACCCGGCACCGCCGATATATAGTTCACCTATTATATTGGCAGGTAGCAGATTGTGATTTTTATCCATTATATAGGCCCGGGTATTGGCAACTGGTTTGCCGATAGTTATTTTGTTCCCATCGGTTAAATCTTTAAAAGTGGAATATACCGTAGCTTCGGTAGGGCCATAACCATTTATAATACGGGCATTGGTGATTTTTTTCAGCTGTTCTAAAAGGCTCAGCGGGAAAGCCTCGCCTCCCAGTATGATATCGGTAATATCAGCAAAAGAAGGGCGCAAACTGTCGTCCAGCAGCAATAACTGCATACGTGAAGGTGTAGTCTGAATAATGTTGATCCTTTTTTCCATAATTAAGCGACATAATTCCCCGGGGTTCAACTGCTGGTTCTTATCGGCAATGATGACCGTATTGCCATTTACCATGGGATAGAAAAATTCAAAGACAAAAATATCAAAACAAACTGTGGTTACAGATAAGACCCGCTTGTTTTGCAAATCAACCTGTCGGGCCATGGCGGTAAAAAAGTTGCAGACTGATTTATGTTCGATCATCACTCCCTTGGGTTTTCCGGTAGAGCCGGAAGTATAAATTACATAAGCCAAATCAGAGGAAGTTTGTTGTACAGACAGATTAGTGTCTTTGAAAGAGTCAGTGATTATTTTATCTGCCAGGAGGCAGGTATAACCTTTAACTTTTTCTTGCAGGGATTCGCTGGTTAAGACCAACAGAGAATTACTGTCTTCTAAAATATACTTGATCCTGTCAGATGGATAATCAGGATCAAGCGGCAGATAAGCACCGCCTGCTTTTAAAACTGCCCATATACTTATTGGCAGATCACAGGAACGTTCGAGCAGTAAGCTTACAATGCTGCCGGGTTTCACCCCTTGTGCCTGAAGACAGCGGGCTAAACGGTTGGCTTTTTCATTTAATTCCTTATAGGTGAGTTTTTGTTCATTGAACTCGATTGCAATGGCATCAGGTGTTTTTATGACTTGTTCTTCAAACAGGGCATGTACCAAGGTATTGTCGCGATAACTGATTTTAGTGTTATTCAAAGTGTTTAGCACATATTCTTTTTCCTTATTGCTTATAAGAGGAATGTTAGCAATAATTTCGGCAGGATTTCTCAGAGCAGTATCAATGATGGCAAAAATACAGCTGTACAAAGACTCTATTTCCGCTTCTTCGAATAAAGCAATTTGATAGTCAACATCAACATATAATTCGCCGATATTATCTCTGTCACTGATGTGGAAACAAATAGAATTAGCTTCACTGCCACTCGCAGAATAAAAGGTTTCAAAACCAAGATTTAAATCAAAGTGGGCATTTTGAAAGCTAAGCATAATATCGTAAAGATTGGAAATCAATTTGTGTTCTTTCCTAATATCTTCAAGCAACAGATTATAAGGATATCTGTGATTTCGCATTTCCCGCCAATCCTTTGCAACCTGAAGAATAAATGCTTCAAAAGTTAAACTGCTATCAACTTTCAGACGAACAGGTATGGTCTCAATAAACATACCCATGGTAGTCTTTTCTTTAATAGTTGGCCGGTTTAAGAGCGGAGTGCCAATTATTATATCATCGCTATCCAATATCTTTTGCAGACAGATAGTTAATGCAGAAAGGAATAAAATAAATAATGAGACACTTAAATCCTCTGAAAACTGGGTAAGCCGGATAGTAAATTCCCGTGAAATAGTAAACGTTTTTCGATTTGCCTCGCAGGAACCGAATGCTTGTTTATTAGGACGCAAGGTAGTTAATTCAGGAACAGTATTAAACCTGTCATTCCAGAAGCGGCGGTTTTCTTCAAAAATTGCCGAAGTGCAAAACTTTTGCTCGCTTTCTATATAATCTATATAAGATGAATAATAAGATGCGATAGGTTCGGTGCCTTTCAATAATCTAAAGTAATAATCATTAATTTGATTGCCTATCAATATCATCGTCCAGGCATCTGATATTATATGATGGGTTTTAAGAAAAAAGCCTCCATCACATTTTCCCAGTTTAAAGATAACAAACTCAAATAAATCTGAATTATTAGCTGGAATCGGAATGCGTCTTTCTTTATCTACCCAGTTGAAGAAACTGGTTATACTATCATCTGCATTACTAAAATCAAGCATTCTGATTTCATGTTCGAAATGATCCGCTACATATTGCACGGGTCCGGTGGGCAATTCGCAAATTCTAATACGCATGCTGTCATTGTTAGCAATAATATAGTTTATAGCTTCTTTCAAGACATCAAAATCTAAGCCTTCGTTAAGACGCATAACACCAATAATATTAGCAATACCTGTACTTGGGTAGAATTTTTCCGTATACCATATTCCTTTTTGCGGATGTGTTAGAGGATAAAATGTCTTGCTTTTCACAATATACCTCGTCTTGTTGGGAAATATTGATATCCAGTTTTAAATTCTACATCAGGTAATATAATCCTTCAATTGTGCAACAAATAATATAGAATTCCGACAAAAACGTTCATGAAAAGATAAACATTCTTATTAAATTTTCAGAATTTATTATATTGATATGCGGGGCAAAACTTTTTTCCCGGGCGCAGACTGCCAATTTATAGTTATCGTGCAGAGCGTAATTTCTGAAATAAAACTTATTCGGTTTATCGGTCAACAATTGCGGATATCCTGTTTTGCCTTCTAATTGAACACTGAAAGAAGTCAAATCTGCCGATAACCCTTGACCAGTCATTTTAATATAGCTTTCCTTCAGAGTCCATATCCGAAAAAAACCATCGAGCTGCAAAGCTGGAGGAAGACTGTTTAAATACCGGTTTTCATAAGAAGAAAAGAAATGCTCTGCGATAGAGAGATCGAGCGGAACAATCTGTTCAATATCTATTCCGACTTCATATGTTGAGATCGCCATAACTACCCAATTGCCGGAATGCGATAAGTTGAAATGAAAATCTTTCTTATGAAGCAGGGAGGGCTTACCATAATCATTGTAACAAAATTCAATTTCATTGTTTCTCCAGCCCAGTTTGTCACAGACAACAGCTCGTGCCAATAAATCGCTGGACAGAACCTGTCTGGCTGAAACCGGATCTTTTATTTTTTCAAGTCTTAATTGTTTTTCGGGTGCCAGTAAGTAACTCATTTGATCCAACCGTGATGTATCAGTAATATTTAAGGCGAAAACTTCAACCATAGTTATTAACCTCCGAAATTAATACGGCCTGATTATAAAACACTGAATACTCATAATAATATTATATTAATTTTTTATTACATGGTAAAAAACAGGGCAGGTTACCTTAATTATTCCAGTTAAACGGTCTGAGGATTAACTTGAAAGCAATAGCTGGCGATTAAGCAAGCGGTATTACGGACAGCGTTAAATAATGTTTTAAGCATAACTTAGTTCATAAAGGAGGAGTAAGGTTGATCTTACTCCTTTTCTTGTGCCTTAGCTCGATAACAGAAGGTCCTTTTTTGTCTTATGTTTATATAATCTAATCAAATCCACAACCTGAAAATTCTCTGCCTGTCTGGATGGATCTACTAATTTTTTTCATGCCTGATTTAGAAGATAATACCAAAAAATTTCCAAAAATTAGGTAAGTTTATGTTACTATATTATCATTATATGAATCCTGTTATCAGTTTAAAGAGGGGGGATAAATCATTGCTGCAGTGTTGATGCAATTAAATAATGTTTCCCGCACTTACTTGATGGGCGAGGTCAAAGTACAGGCGCTGTTCCCGGTCAATTTGGAAATTTATCAGGGAGAACTACTGGTCATCCTGGGACCAAGTGGCTCAGGAAAAAGTACAATGCTTAATATATTGGGGGGAATGGATACACCTGACAGCGGCTGTGCCATATTTAAAGGATTGGATCTGGCCAAAGCCAATGATAACATACTGACTGAATATCGCCGCCGGGAGGTTGGGTTTGTATTTCAGTTTTACAATTTGATTCCCGATTTGACCGCCCGGGAAAATGTTGAGCTGGCTGCCAATCTGGTTGAAAATCCTTTACCAGCAGCAAAGGTTTTGGAACAATTTGGTCTGGGGGACAGAATGGATCATTTCCCGTCACAGATGAGCGGCGGTGAACAGCAGCGTGTGTCGATCGCCCGGGCGCTAGTGAAGAATCCGAAACTGTTGCTTTGTGATGAACCAACCGGAGCGCTGGATTTTGAAACCGGCAAAAATGTCCTGTCACTTCTGGAAATGGTCAATCGGGAATGGGATACTACAGTAGTCATAGTGACCCATAATACGCCTTTGGCTGATATGGCAGGCCGGGTGATCAAAATGCGCAGTGGCACGATTATCGATATTACCAGGAATCAGGTGCCGCTAAGTCCCGAGTTGATAGAATGGTAAACCAGGCACTGTTTTATAAACTGATGCGAACCATATGGAATACCCGCGGACAATTTATTTCGCTGGGGTTAGTAGTGTCTTTGGGTATTATGACTTATATCTGTATGTCTGCTACTTATTTTAACCTGGAGAATAACATGGCCAGATTCTACCGCGAATGTAATTTTGCCGACTACTATTTCCAGGTAGCCAGTGCCCCGGAGCAAATTATAAACCAGATCAGGACAGTTCCGGGCGTTGCAGCGGTTAACGGCAGAGTGATTAAGGATATTAAAGTGATCAAAAGAAAACAAGAGCAGGCGACTGTTCGTATAGTGGGATACCCGGTAAATGCAGGTACAGTGATCAACCGATTGCATTTGTATGGGGGCCGGATGTTTGAAGATGATTCTTTCTCGAATGGAATGGAGACCATTCTTGATCCTCAATTTTCGGAGGTAAACCGGCTGACTACCGGATCCGAAATAATGGTGGTTGCCAACGGTAAAGAGGTGCCGCTTACTGTTCGGGGGACTGCCACCACTCCGGAATTCTCTTATCCGGTAAAAAATATTACTACGATGCTCAATGATCCCACCAGCTTTGGCGTTGCAATAATACCTCAATATCAAGCCCAAAAATTATTGAATATGGGAGGACAGATCAATAGTATCATTATCAAAATAGCCCCGGGCAGTAATGAAAGGTATATCAAGGAAGAAATCAAAGCTATTTTAAAACCTTACGGTTATCAGGGGGACTATCCTAAAAAAGACCAAAACAGCAATTCCTTTCTCAGGGATCAGTTACGGCAATTGAGAGCAGAGACCCGGGTGATACCAACCATATTTCTGCTGGCAGCAATCGCAATTCAGTTCGTTATGCTGGGGCGGATGATCAAGAGCCAGCGGCTGCAGATCGGAATCATGAAAGCACTGGGTTACAAAAGCAATCAAATCATTTGGCATTATACCAGCTATGCTCTTATTATTGGACTTTCCGGGACGTTAATTTGGATATTAGCAGGACTTTTCCTCTCGGAATACTTGACCGATTTGTACTTATCTTTTTATAATCTGCCCCATTATACAAACAAAATCAGCGGCGAGGTAATACTTATCTCTTTAATGCTGGGAATTGGGGTCGGATTATTATCCGGATGGCTTGCTGCCAGGCGTATCGTATTTATTAATCCCTCCGAATCCATGCGGCCGGAACCGCCGATTCAGGGAAGAAAAATTTTCTTTGAAAATTGGACTGCCTTATGGAGCAGGATAAATTCTTCCTGGAAAATGTCCCTGCGTGGAATTGGCCGCCATCCTACCCGATTCTGGGTGACGGTAATGGGGGTGGCCTTTGCAGCCGCCCTGCTGGTAGTGTCAATGTTTTTTCACGATTCCATCGGATACATCGAAAAAAAAGCTTATTATATCGATCAAAAATTTGACTTACTGGCTCAGTTTAATACTCCACAGGATATAAATAACAGCGATTTGATCACCGGAATCAAAGGAGTCATTCTTACTGAACCGATCATTGAAGTTCCGATAAAGATCAGCCGTGATCAGAAGTCTTCCAATGTTATTTTGCAGGGGTTCCCCGCAGACAGCCGGATGAAAACGGTGGAAGGTACGCATGGCCAATCATTACCTATACCCACTGAAGGGATCATAGTAGGTCTTAAAACTGCCGAAAAGTTAAATATACAGGTGGGGGATCTGGTGAAGATCGAAACAGAACTGGGGATAGGATCCAATCAGGAATCTGTTATCCGGGTAGTAGGGATTTCACGTCAGGTTGCCGGCAAAAATTCCTTTGCATCAATAGCAACGGTCAATGATTTATTAAGAGAACATAATCTCATTACCGGGGTGATGATGAAAGTTGATCCGGTTTTTTCTCAGGCAGCAGAAGTCGAATTGATTGAAATGCCAGGTGTGGCTGATATTTTGAGCAGGGAGAAAGAAGTTGAAAACTTTAACCGGAATATGGACAGTCTTGAAGTAGCCATGCAGGTCTTAACTTTATTTGCCATTATGCTGGGATGCGCTATTTCCTATAACTCATCGGTAATTAGTTTTGGAGAGAGGCTCAGAGAATTTGCCACGTTAAGAGTGATTGGTATGAAAAACTCCGAAATTGCCGGAATACTTGGGAAAGAGACCATTTTACAGGGGGTATTGGGATTATGCCTGGGACTGCCTTTAGGCAGGCTGTTGGCCGGAGGAGTGGCTGGAATGGTCAGCAGTGAAGTTTACGAATTTAGAGCCATTGTTTATCCCGAAACGTATTTGACCAGCATATTACTTACGGCATTTTTTGTTCTGGCCGGATATCTTATTGCTATCCGTGGCATAAGCAGGTTGAATCATTTGGAAATTTTGAAAAACCGAGATTAACGGGGGTGGAAATTTTGAAGTGGAACAAAAAAAACATATGGCGCGGATCAGTAATTGCAGCATTGCTAATTGGAGGTGTAATGTCCTTAGGCTTGATGAACAGACCATCAGTGGAAGTCCATCAGGTAGGGGAGGAAAACTTGGTATCTGCCGTTGAGGAGACAGGAGTAGTCAGGGCGTCTAACAGCTCGGACATATATGCGCTGCTCTCAGGTCGCATTATTGAAGTGCCAGTTAAGGTAGGGCAGGTAGTTGAACAGGGACAGGTACTGATAACTATGGAAAGTATTGATCTGCAAATAGAAATGGAGAATATCCGTTCACAAATGGCACAGGCCAGCGCAGCTGCCAATGGGGTGCGTGAAGTAATGGTTAATACCAGATACGAAATTGAACAAGCGCAAAACGACTTGGAACGAAAAATTGCTTTGTATGATGCGGGGGCAGCATCAGCCGCTGAAGTTGATAACGCCAAGGCACGGCTCAATGCAGCGCAGAAGATGCTCAGCCAGCAAAATACCAGTCTGGAAAGCTACAATGCACAAATCTCCAGCGCAGGCAGTTTGATGAACCAGCTGGTCAGAAAAGATGATCAATTAAGTCAGGTTAGTCCGGTTTCAGGCATGGTGCTTGATCTTCAGGTTAAAACTAATCAGGTTGCAGCTTTTGGCACTCGCCTTTGCTCAGTGGGCGATCCTGAATTCATGGAAATCAGGGCTGAAATAATAGAAGACGATATGCGTGACATAAAAGTTGGTCAGAAAGTGGTTATTACTTCTCCGGTTTTGGAACAGGATTATCTAAAGGGAAAGGTTAAGGAGATTTACCCCCAGGCGGAAGAAACCGCTTCGACCTTGGGAGTTGTGCAGCGTAGAGTTCCTGTAATAATCGGCCTGGAGAATCGCGGTAATCTTAAACCGGGTTACGAGGTAAGGGTAGCGATCGAAACCATGCGGCAAAATAACGTAATGGTGCTTCCGGCGGAAGCCATTCGAACTTTGGAAAATGGGGATAAACAGGTCGCTGTGGTAGAAAATGGCCGAATTCGATTCAGTAAAATTGAGACTGGAATAAGCGGCAAATATCAGGTTGAAGTCATCAAAGGTTTAAAAGTCGGCGACATCGTCGTACGGGATGCCAGTCAAAATATTGCTGATGGGCAAAGGGTCAGAGTAAAATAGTATGGCGGTCGTTACAGACTAAACATTGCTGAGTTGGGATGATACTCTCAGCAAAGTTTTTTCCAGGCGACCACCATAGGCCAGCTTTTTTGCCATGCCCATAATCAGGTCAATATGATCTGTACTGCCGATTATACCTAAGAAGAAGGGTATGTTTTCCATGCCTATAGGTAACCCGAAGATGTTTGTAGTCACAAAACCGCCTCCGGTAAACTGTTCTAAAGGAATTATCCCCACATTTGAAATAATACCTGAATTTCTGTAAAGCCCGGTGTTGTGTTTGGCTTTGATTTCTTTTTTAAGTGAATTTTCAATAATTGCAAGAGGGAAATATCTTACTAACCGGTCACACCAGTAAAGCATACCATCACTTTTTTTTGCCAACTGGGTTTTTAAATCCTCGGTAATGGTTTCAGGTGTTGAACGGGGTGTCACATCCAGATAAATAAGATTGCTTAAATTTCCTGTAGAATGTATGTTATTGCCACGGGGCCGCATATTGACCGGAACTGCAAACCTGACCGGGCAGTCCGGGTAGTTAGACAACCAAATTTCGTTGGCCAGGATCCATGCGACCTTGGGGAGGATTTGGCGGATTTTGCCGTTCACAGTAACCCGGAGCCATCGCCAGCCTGCTTCATCGCCAACCGTCTTACCAGTTATAGCGGGGAAATGATGCGGGGCAGGAGTGCGTCCGTGCTTTTGAAAACTTTTGGCCAGACGGTATTCCGTTAATCTGGAAGGATATCCTACCAGAGTTTGCCCTCTTAAAGCTCTGAATATATCCTGCATCCATAAAATTGTTCCCATTCCATCCATGACGGCATGATGAGACCGGAAGGCGATTCTTAATGGCTTGCCTTTAATAAGAACTACTTCACACGTCGGGCCTTTTTCAGCATACAGTGGTTTTAGCATAAAAGGTGCATTTTCTGGAGAATACCCCGACCACGATGAACCATCCACTTCTGTTAATCCTGGAGGTCTGCCCGAGTCTACCCAATGACCAAAACATAGCGAACCTTTCATTACTAATCTGGAACCGGGGTTAACCTCCCCCACTTTGCTGATGGCAGCGAACCATTCCTTTTTGTCCAACTCACCGGTTCCCTCCAGAATAAATTGATTAACACACGGCGGCGAGACATGATCACTGGCTATATATATCTTTTCAGTTGAAGTAAGTTGGCGGGTAAATGCCATATTAAGCCCTCCTTAGCAATTTTTTAATTTAGTAGTTAAGTGATTGGCAACAGAATTTAACCTGCCACCTGTTGCCAGCATCTTGGGAGCTGCAATCATTAAAGATATTTCATTATAATAACCGGCTAAGACCATAGAAAATGGAGCATACTCAATACTGGGCGGTATGGCCCAAACTTTTTTTATTTCGAATTCATTGTTGGGGAATTTCTCAAGAGGGATTATGCCGAGATTTGATATAAAACCGGAAATACTATAAAAACCGCGTACATGTCTGGCATTGATCATTTTTCGCGCCTGATGGCTGATAACTTTTATAGGGACAAAACTATAAAACTGATCTTCCCAGGAGAGCATGCCCTCTCGTTTCTCCCTGAGTTGTATTGCAATATCTTCAGATATCAATTCCGCGGTCGTTCTCTGATTAACTTCAAGATATATACAATATGACAGGTTAGCAGTTGAGGTCAGATCAGGCCGGTGTCGCCGCATATCGACCGGAATACCAAAAAGGAGGGGCCCTTCAGCATAAGTCCAGGCTTCCTCAGCTAAAATCATCACAATTTGCGCCAAAATTTTAGGGATAGATCCCGCAATTTCAAATCTGAGCCATGTCATGCCTGGTTCGTCACCAATCGCTTTTCCGGTTGGAGCTATAAATTTTTTATTTATTGGTTGGCGAAGTTTCTTCTGAAAACTACGTGCCAGCTCAGAATCTGTAATATTTGATGAAGAGCCAATCGGAGCCAGGCCTGCAAGAACCCTTAAAATATCCTCCATCCAAAATAGGGTACCTCGTCCATCCATAACCGCATGATGAGTTCTGAAAACTATGCGCAATCGGCTGCCATTCTCGGTCGGATTGCCGCGTACCAGGAGAACTTCACAGGTCGGCCCATTTCGAGGGCTCAGAAAAGTATTCAAAAAGGGAGCTCCTTCAGGGCTGTAACCATCCCAATTTGAACCGTCAACTACTCTGACCGGCGGACTAATTTTAGAATCCAGCCAATGACATGAGCCTAATAATCCCTTAAGGACCAGACGACTTCCAGGATTTGCCTGGGATGCCTGATCAACCGCAGATTGCCACGCGGCCAAATGGTCTGCCCCCGTTCCTTCGATTATAAACTGGTTTGTCACCGGATAAAATTCATCCAAAGCCAAAAATGTTCTTTCATTCACAGAAAGCTTGCGTTGGTAAACACCTTTCATATCATAACGTCCTTTGCATGCTGATTTGATTAAACCATATACAAGAGATCAATCCATATTTGCCAGCCCCGTAATAAAGTAACTAAGAATTTCTCCCAAACTGCTTTATCCTTTTATAATCGGGTCTTCCCGGTTTTGGGACCAGAGTTGTTCATCATTTTCAAATATTTATTTAAGGCCATCATAAATTGTTCATCATTCTACTATATTTATTTGACTGGATTAAAATAGGAGATGATTATAAAAAAATACAATAAATGGAAAAAATATGAGATAATTTATTAAAAATAAATCAAATCGTTCGTGGAAGTTTATTTTGCGATTAGGGGATCAGTAAATCGAATTGTAAAATATTGGTTATGAATAATTTTATTTTAAATTTAGGAATCTTGGTCATACAAGTTCATATTAACAATTTGCTTTCTCACCGGTTACTTTTACGAAATGCGGAAAGGAGAGTAATTGAAGAAGTACAAATGGCTTATGCTAATGTACCCTATTACCGTTTGAAATATGATGAGTACGGGGTAGACATTAAGAGCATTAAGACTCTGGCAGATTTGCAGAAGCTGCCGGTAATTACCAAGGATGAAATACGCGAGCAATTTCCCGATGGGATAGTATCAAAAAAATATGATATCAATAAGTGCCATTACTCTGCAACAACTGGTTCAACGGGACGATCTTTGCCTTTCATTTTCAGTGAGTCAACTTTTGCTTTTTACATTGCAACAGGTGTTCGTATGTATACCATGATTGGCTACCGGCCGTGGCACAAGCTGGTATATATAAAATATACCCCTTTGGATTATCCACGGTTGGGCCCGTTTTTCCGCACAGAACATATACCTTCAACTATTACGGTAGATGAGCAGATTACAATGCTGCGAAGAATGAAACCTGATTTGTTGATCGGGTATGCATCTCTGATTTTTGAAATTGCTCTGAGAATGACTCCGGAAGATTTGAAATTGATCAGGCCAAAATTTATTGGATTAAACTCGGAATTATCGAATAAAGATCAGCGAGACTTGATTTCCCATGTTTTTAATTGTCCGGTTTATGATGAATATTCTACAGAGGAGACCTGGATGGTCGCATCACAATGCAAGCATGGCAAGTACCATGTTTTTATCGACAACGTATGGGTAGAGTATCTGGATATAAACGGGAACCCGGTCAAACCAGGGGAAGAAGGAGAAATTTATCTCACAACTACCAGAAGCCCGGCCATGCCATTCATACGCTATCGTATTGGAGATCTGGGCAGAGAAAGCTTGGGGACCTGCTCATGTGGTTTGAAATATCCAATAATAGAGGAGTTTAACGGCAGGGCTGATGATAGTTTCATCCTACCCAGCGGCAAGTATTTATCTTCTTTGAAAATTTTGAATACATTTACCAAGAATATTAAGAAGCATCTGCATTTGATGGAAGAATTCAAAGTGATTCAGCAAGAACCCGGTTTGATTGTGATCGAGTTTATCAAAGGCAAAGAATACAGCAACCAGCATCTTGATGAGTTGGTTGATGCACTCAAAAAGGTTCTTGGGGAACCGGTTACTATCAGGGTCGACTTTGTTGATCAAATTGCCAGTAACAGTATAAAACGCAAAGCTATCGAATCTCGGGTAGGTAAAAAACAAGTTGGATAAATTAATTACAGTCCATGAAATTTCAGACCATGAAGTGAAACCCAGGAAGGGAAAAAACATATTATCAAAGTTGATTCCCTGGGTTATCGGCAGTTCAGTTTTGGTTTACTTGATTTGGCGTATAGAACCCCAACCATTGATTGAAGCACTCTCATGTGCCCGGCTGATGATATATATTCCGGCTTTAATAGGTTTTGTTTATTTCTCTTTTTTGATAGATACTCAAAATCTTCAAGCCCTAATGAATAACTTTGGTCATGTATTTTCATTTGCCGAAAGTATAGTCATCAGAGGTGCATCTTACCTTATTTTAGTGGTTGATTATACCCTGGGGATGGGCAGCGTTATCTATTTCCTGAAAGAAACCAGGCAAATACCATTAATGCACGGTACTGCAATCATGATCTATTACAACTATATAAACCAGATTGCGTTGCTGCTTTTAGCAGCTGCAGGGTACCCGTTGCTGGGATTGTCTCTGCCCTGGCTGATTCAGGGCATAATTGTATGTACTGTGTTGGTTTGCATTACCTTTATGGTCATTGGACTCCTGAAACATTCGGATAACAGTTTGGTAATAAAAATCAGAGAGACTGCTCTGGTACAATCATTTATCGAGTCCTCCCTGAAGGTATACTTGCTGAACATTATCTGCCGAACCGGGTACTATTTTTCTTACATTCTGTTTTTTTATGCAGCTGTCCGGGCCTTTGATATGAATATTCCTTTTACTGCGTTAATTGCTTATGTACCTATAATTTTACTGGTCATAAGTATCCCGGTTTCCCCCTTCGGTTTGGGGACTTCGCAGGCAACCATGCTTTTCCTTTTTAAGGATTTCGGGACACAACCCCAAATTCTTGCTTTCAGTTTGGCCTATTCAGTATCTGTCCTTATGCTTCGTGCACTTATTGGCGCTTATTATTATTGGGTCATTGCAGGAAGGATCACTTTGAATAAAGGATTGGGTGAGGGGGGTTATAAGACTGAAAGAAAAGCCGATTGTTAAAGAACTTGAAAAAAAGCTGGGAGAACTCATTCCATTAAAGCATTTCCTCGTAACTGCCTTTGCGAGAAATGCATTTTTTCTTCTCATTAAAGCATTTGGCTGGGAGAAACCTGCTGAAATAATAATCCCTGCTTATACTTGTCCCGTAATTAAACATACAGTTGAGGCGGCAAATGTAATTCCAGTCCCGGTCGATGCAGAAAAAGCCGGACTGAATATTGATCCGGATTTGCTTGAAAAGGCTGTTACTAAATATACGAAGGCTGTATATGTTGTTCACACTTACGGAACTCAAGCGCAGATCGATAGAATTTGCAGCATTGCCAGGGAAAAAAATTTAGTTGTAATTGAAGATTTGGCCCATTCTCTTTTTACCACCTATAAAGGGAATCAGCTTGGAACTTACGGTGATTTTGCGGTCTTAAGCTTTACCAAGCAAATAGTTGATTTTGAGGGTGGGGCCATAGCCACAAACAATACCGCCATCTATCAGAAAATGCTGGAACTAAGGGAACAATATCAACAGGAGGGCAATTTTTCATTTAGCAGTCTGATCGACAGTTATGTCCGCATGGTTGGTTCATGGTGGGAATCTGGTTTTTCTTTACCAGCTTTATGCTTTATGAAGTTTAACGACTGGATAAACAATGTTATTTATAAAGGTTCATATGGTATCCGGATTGATTTTTCCAAGTTCTATATAAGTAATATGGGCAGCCATTTAGCATTATTGCAATTGGAGAGACTCTATAAAAGGAAGAAAAAGTTAAGTTCAAGCTGGAGTGATACTGGGAAGTTTTTTATTGATAGCGGTATTAAGGATCATTCTATTGCAGTATCGCCCTACAATACCAGATTGACTTCAGACCAGGATATTCTCAGCAGACAGCTTTCGTTTCGGACCTGGCACAATCCAAACCAGATTGCGCTTTATCCCAGATCAGACTGTCTTTACCGGCAGCTAAGGATTTTCTCAAGATCAAGATCTCATTTTCGGGAACAATCAAAAGTAATTCCCGAAATTCAACAATAAGATACAAGGAGGAGTTAAGTATAGTGGGTTATGTAAGAAATCAAACAACACAAATCCCGATTATTGCAAAAGAAAACTTGATTGTAACTAATAAGGGTTTTAATTATTACGCCGTCGATTTCAGGCAGGTCAATGTCCAGCAGGTTTATGATATAATCGCGGGGCTGGAGGCGGTTGAGAAAGATACCTGGATAGCTCAGGAAGATTTTTGGCAATACATAAGGAAGTGTGACTTTGTAGTATATGCCGAAAAAAATGGTCAGATTGTTGGTTTTAATCTGGTTTCCATAATGTATAAGAATGAATTCTGTATCTACACTATTGACGAAGCCATGGTACTCAGAGCATTTCAGGGCAATAACATTGCCCGTAATGTAGTGATTATTGGTTTATGGTGGTTTATGAAAATGAATTGGTTGGACGATAGGATAAGAAGATTCGTTTTAGTCTCAACATCATGCAATCCAAAAGTAGTAAACAACTATTTTAAGAATAAGTATGTTACAAAGATCATGGATAATTCATTTAAACCTTCACAAGAATTAATCGCAGTACATAATGAATACGTGAAAAAGTATAATTATGAACTGGTTGACAAAGATTATCCCTTTTGCCTGAAAAATATGTTTCCGGGATCTAATCAGTTCGAAAAATATGATAAAATTCCACAGTATCTTAATGAAGTAAGAAGTAAAATGCCTCCGGAATTTGATTATGTTCAACGCGGAGATGCCTGGGCTTTTATGGTTAATACCAGCAAAATGACATATTATATGTTTGCGGTGGCCACGTCGCTGACGTTTATTGGCAGCAAAGCCTTGCTTAATAAAAAAATCGGTTTGCTCAAAAGGAAAAAACCTGATGCCATTTGGGAGCCTACCCAAGTTCCTGAGCGATTGACTGGTTATTTTTCTGCCAAGGACGTTTTGAACTGAACAGTCAGGGATTTTGTAATCGGCAGTAGAAACGACAGTTTGTTAATCTAATGAAACCTAAAATAACTAAAGGGGCCGTATAGCCCCTATTTTTCTTGCTTGGTCAGAGGTGGGAATTAAACCCGCACTCCCAAGTCATAAGATTTTGAGATTTGTCTGCAAAACTCACAGGAGGGCAGGTTTTTCTTTCTTCTGTAAAGATTAAATTAGGATTACATTATATTATTTTTATATATATGTAGGGAATCTCAAATAAATAGCGAAGTTTAAGTGAGAAACTGGAAACCAATGGAGGAAACTTCGTGTCCGATTTTATTTATCAGGAAGCACCTGCAAAAGAAGCTATGATTCCTATTGTTATCGGGGTTACAGGTCACCGGGATCTGCGTGCAGAAGATGCTGAAAACTTGGGCGGGGCATTAGATAAAATTTTTAAGGAATTCAGGAAGTTGTACCCTGCCACTCCTTTTATATTGCTTACTTCCCTGAGTGAGGGAGCCGACCAGTTAGCAGCCAAGGTTGCTATTGAAAATGGTGCTTCGGTCATCGTAATTCTCCCTTTTCCAGTAGATGAATATAAGAAAGATTTTACAACCAGGGCTTCTATCGAAGAATTTGATGAAATTCTGAATATTACCCGGAATTGGTTTGTGGTGCCGCCCGGGGCTGGAGCTATGGATGATGCTTATGGTATGGCAGAACGAGTGGAAGGTTATACCCGGGCGAGTCAATATATTGCTGGTCACTGTCAGGTATTAATAGCCTTATGGGATGGTGAGGAGAAAGGCTTAAGGGGCGGAACCGCCTACACCGTTAAGTGCAAGTTGGATGGAAACTTCGAAAAATCCGGCCATATTTACGAATTGCTGAGTTGGACTGATCAAGGCCCGGTATATCACATTGTTACACCCAGAATAAGCAATCCTTCACCTGAACAAACTGCCTTTACACAAAACAGATATTTCCCTGCCAGTTGGGACGATTCGAAAGCTGAAGAGTTCAGCAATCTGGTATTGGGTAACATAAATTCATTTAACCAGAAACTGATCGACCTTTTCCCGACCATAGAAGATCAGATAAAGACCAGTAAATCATTTATAATTCCTCCGGATGACCTGCGCTTAGTACCTGCTCATCTGCTGTTTCTTCGTGAAGTATATGCTGCTTCAGATATCATGGCGCTTTGGTTTCAAAAAAGGAGAAAACACACCATGATCAGTCTGTTTGTTCTGGGTGTTTGTTCCCTGTTGTTTTTTGAGTTATATGCACATGCATTTTCCAATCTGCCCTGGGTACTCGCATTTTACCCGGCTACCCTGGGTATTGCCTGCCTTTTGTTGGCGCGGGCCAAACGTAATCATTATCAAGACCGGCATCTTGATTACCGCACTCTGGCTGAAGGACTGCGGGTTCAGCTGTATTGGCAAATAGCAAGGTTGAATGAGAGCGTTTCTGATTGCTACCTCCCAAGACACCAGGGTGAACTGGTATGGCTTCGTTATGCTTTGAGAAACTGCGGCCTCTCAACTGCTGGTACCGAAGATTTTACTTATAAACCTACCTTTGATGATTTAGGGTTTGTTAAAAATAATTGGGTGAAAGATCAAGCCCAATTTTTTAGTAAGGCCTACTCTCGGGATAACGCCCTGCATGATCGACAAAAAAAATGGGCCATGGCCATGTTTTCAGGCGGTTTGCTTCTGGCCATTGTATTTATTTTTATGAGCAGCCTTGGGCCTCACAATCATTTTATCGAAACCATGCATGCTCCGCTGATTATTATCATAGTCCTCTCCGCTGCCATTGCAGCTGCCATTGAAGGGTATGCGGAGAAAATGGCTGTTTCAGAGCAGGCCAAGCAATATCACCGGATGAACACCTTGTTTAACGATGCCCTGGAGAAGCTTAATTATTTGTTGGAGCAAAATAATTTGATTGGTGCTCAAATACTCATCAGGGAACTTGGACAGGAAGCCCTTAGAGAAAACGGCGACTGGCTGTTGATGCACCGGGAACGCCCAATGAAAGTACAGATAAACGGTTAAGACACGTGATGCCGGTGAAATGAAAAATCAATAAGAAAGATTGGGCGGAGAAAATTATCGAGGAGGACACAAGGCTTTTTAAGTAACGTAACCGATGAAAACATGCCTTTAAAAGTGTGAACCATGATATTTTCAATGGGTACATAAGACTTCTGAGAAAGGGGATTAGACATGGAAGTATATAGGGTTTTTATCAGCTACTCGCATAATGACATGGCTGAGGTTAAAAAGATCGTTGACGTTTTGACAAAGAATGGCTTAAAACCGATGTGGGATGAGAACTTTGCTTTTGGTTTCGGTTTTCATGAACAGATCCAGACCTTTATAACCCATGCCCATGTTTTTATGCCATATATAACCAAAGATTCCAGCTCGCGAGGTTGGGTACATCAGGAGATAGGCTATGCCATGGCACTTAACATCCCAGTGCTGCCGGTTACCAGAAATATGGTACCGGGGGAAATGCTGCAGCGGCTTCATGCAGTTTGTTTCGGAGAAGAATTAAACGATTTAGAGAACCGGTTATCCTGGCAAATGTTTGATAACCTTATTAACGATTTTCAGAAGACGGAATTGGCACTTTACAAATGTGCTGAACATGCCGATGATCGAACCATGATGATGGTCAATTATGCCAACAACATATTAAAATTAAAAGAGTATGGCTATGTAAGGCAAAAAGGCGGGCTCAGTTCCTTTAACATTCCTGATAAAGTCGTTGGGAATCCAGTATGGAGGGAACGGTATTATCCTGAAACACGATCGGATTTCCATTGCCGGAATCAATTGGAAGAACGTATTGCTCTGCAGAAACATGTGGAAGCCAAAGGCTGCCGATTGATTATAAATCCCATCATACAATCAGATCAAAGAAGTGCCAGGGCTCAAATAGTGAGGCTGCGAACCTTGCTGGATTTCCTGCAGTCTATGCCCGATGATAAGATGCAAATAGTATTCAACTATGAGATGCCTATCCAGGAAAGCCTGACAATAGTCGGCGATTGGTTTGCTGCCGAATCGGTTTCCGGATCGGTAAACCAGGGATTTAAGCAAACCATCTTCACCTGCCATGCCCCCAGTATGCGGAGCCGGATTGAACTGTTTGACTGGGAATTCGATGAACTATTGCAGAGGGCTGGCTGGACTAAGGATACATGCCAATCAGCAGCGATTGAAAAAATTCAACAGATAATTACTAGTTTACAAAACAACCTTTGAGTTCAGTATTAAGCAGATTTAAGGAGGCGAAAAAATGGCAGGGAAATCCCCAGGCAAAAAAGTGATCGTAGTTACTGGAGATGTGACTATAGACTGGAATATCGCCCGTTTAAAAAGGGAGAAAGATACGGGCAAGGCATGGAATGACAGCGACATGGTGCAAATAGGTTTTAAACCGGGCGGGGCAGCCATGCTGGGATGTGTTATTCAGAATTTGGTGAACAAAATGGATACTATTACCGGAGGATCTTATGCGGTTAAACAGGTCTCCCTTGCCGGGGATGAGATAAATGCTGCTGACTGCAGGTTTACGCGTTCGCATACTATGTGGAAGCCTTTTCCGAAGAGTACTGGATCCAAAGAGCAGGTATGGAGGGTAGAGGAATTTTTAGGTCTGGATACAGCGGCTCCATCAGAGCAGACTGTAAAGGATTTAATGCCGGACGATCCCAGGAAAGCTGATATAATGATTCTTGACGACGCTGGGTTGGGATTCAGAGACAACCGCCAATTTTGGCCCCAAACCATGCTTAAACCTGAGGGGTGTGACTGGATTATAATAAAGATGGCCAGCCCCGTAGCGGACGGTCCTCTTTGGGAGCACCTGGTCAGTTTCCGTCCTGATCGGACCATTGCCCTCATGACAGTAAATGACCTTAGACGGACCGAAGCCCACATCAGCCGTGGGTTATCTTGGGAAAAGACCGGTCAGGATCTTTACTGGGAACTGGTATATAACCCGGTGCTCAAAGCCGTTTCTGCCTGTGCCCATGTAATTGTTTCTCTGGGTACATCGGGAGCCCTGCTGTTGTCAAAACCTGAAAAGAATATGCATAAGTGGGAATGCACCCTCTTCTTTGATCCACAATTTTCAGAGGGGAATTGGGAACATGATTATCCCGGCGGTATGATCGGATATACAACCTGCCTTACAGCAGCAATTGCCCGCCAGCTTATGGTCGATCCTCAACAGCCCAGATTAGATTTGGCTATTCAAACGGGGATTCATGCTATGCGTTGTTTGCATATACAAGGATTCGGCGGCCAAAAGCCTAATGAGGCCCTTATGCCCCCGATATTCCCAATAAACCAGGTTATCGATGCGATCTGCAGTGATAAACAGCCTCTATACACAGCCAAAGTTAAAGACCCGGTTGGCTTTATTCCTGATAGCCTTAAACCAGAATTTTGGACCATTCTTGATGATATCTCGTCAGTCCCAACTGACAATCGGCAATCGTTATCAGAACGAGCCAAAAGAATCGTTGAATATGGCAACGATATTGGACTACAGGGACTGCCTTTAGGCAAGTTTGGCAACTTGACCACCGCTGACCGGCATGAAATAGAGGGATTTAGCAGCATCCAAACCCTTATTATGGAATACTGCCGCCGTTCCAAGGATAAACCACTCAACCTCGCAGTTTTCGGGCCGCCTGGTTCAGGCAAATCCTTTGGAGTGAAACAGGTTGCAAAATCCATTCCCGATGTTGAGATCAAGGATTGCACTTTTAACTTGTCTCAGTTCACCAGTGCCCGGGATTTAAATGATGCATTCCACCAGGTAAGAGACATATCTCTTTCCGGGAAGATGCCCCTGGTTTTCTGGGATGAATTTGACACCAGGTTCGAAGGGCAAAACAACGGTTGGCTGAGGTATTTTCTCGCTCCCATGCAGGACGGGGAGTTTCAGGATGGACAGATAACCCATCATATCGGCCGGGCCATATTCGTATTTGCCGGTGGGACCTGCGCCACCTTCAAGAAGTTTGACCGCCATTATGACCAGGAAGATCTGTTAGCTTTGGAAGAAAGCAAGAGGGATGAAGCCAGGCAGATATCAGATAAGTTCAAAGAGGTAAAAGGACCGGACTTTGTCAGCCGGCTGCAAGGATTTGTCAATATTATGGGGCCCAACCGGCTACAGGGAGTCCTGCCCGTAGAGGACAAGCATTTCTTGATTCGCCGGGCCATCGTTCTGCGCAGCTTGCTTGAGAACAATGCGCCATGTTTGTTTGCAGAGCCCAAAGGCAAAGGCCGGCTCTATATTGATGCCGGGGTTTTACGGGCATTTCTGCAGGTATCCAGATATAAACATGGGGTAAGATCAATGGAGGCAATCATTAATATGAGCAGTCTCGCCGGACGCAGCAGCTTTGAACGTTCTTGCCTGCCACCCAGGGAACAGCTTAACATGCATGTAAACGGGCTGGAATGTTTATCATTGGTACAGCAACCGGATTTTAATGATCCTGATCTGCTGGATAAGCTGGCCCGGGCCAATCACGAAGTGTACACTGTCAGCCTCAAGGATAAGAAAGATGCACCCCGGGAGGCACTTTTAACCTTTGACGAGCTGAGCCCTGATCTGCAGCTGCAGAATATCGAAAGTGTAAGGGACATACCCAACAAACTCAGCGTGATCGGGCACATTATTATCGCGGCCCGGAGCGGAGCCCCGGCATTTATTTTCCCGGGATCCTATTTGGAAATGTTGTCAGAGATGGAGCACGAAAGATATTTAGAGGCCAAGGCAGCAGCCGGATGGAAGTATGGACCGAAAAAGGATCCTGGAAAGAAGGAAAATCCATCCTTGCGCCCCTGGCGAAAATTAACTGAACAACAGCTTGCCGAGCTGCCTCCGGCAGTAGCTGCTGCTATTCAGAATGAAGAACTGCCGGAAAATGAAAAAGACAAGGATAGGGAAATCGTAAAAGGGATGCCGGAGCTGCTGCGAAAAGTAGGTTTTACTATTGTTGATATGAATAAATCTTAATTATTGCTCTTTATTATACTCCAAACCTTGGGATATTGGTCCGTATTTTATGCACCGATCTTCGTGTTTGCTTATTTTCTTTTGTCTCCACATATATTCAAGGTAGGCCCGGGTATCTGCCCATGAAACTCGCATTTCCTGCAGTACCCTGGCACGGACATTGATGGTCTGGCATAGTTCAGGCAGGGTGAAATCCCTCTGCAGCAAGTTCAGAACCTTGTTTAGCCTTCGTTGGAAAAGGTTTTCTATTTCCACTATGCGGGATGGAATACCTTCGAAAATTGGGCCGTGTGCGGTCAACACCACACCTGGATCCTTTTTGGCCAGTTCCCGCAGTGCATTTAGCTGCACTTCCAGTGGATTATCAAGCACCGAATATGGCCAGTCGCTGATTTGGGATACCCGGTCAAACAGCATACTGTCTCCTGACAGAACCCTTTTCTGGTTGAGCCCAACATACATGACGTGCCCGTCTGAATGACCTGGTACCAGAATAAATTCATACTGGTCATCCCCCATCCGGAAAAGCTGTTCTGATTCCAGAGGCAGGACCTCAGCCAGAGGCCATGAGAATTGTTTTATGATCTCAATATCTTTAACAAAGGAAGTTATAAGATCAACGGGAATGCCATATGGCTTCATATCCTGGAGCAGCACATCCAGCTGTTCCTGCTGCGGCAAGCTGTATTTTCTTTGGGTGTTAATATCGGCGGATGACATGTGGACTATTGCGCCCGATTGGTGCTGCAGCCAGCCGGCCAGCCCATAATGGTCGGGATGATTGTGGGTAAGAAAGATGTGTTTTATATCTTTAAAACCAATACCGATACGTCTCAATCCGGCTGTCCAGATCTCCTGGGCCTGATCAGTTCTTACTCCACAATCGACTATCGTCCAGCCGTCATCTCCTTCGCCCAGATAGCAACGGGTATCCCCAGTCGGGAATATGGATGGGACCATTATTGTGTAAAGCCCTGCCTTTTCGGGTAAATCGACCTCTTTTATCATCAGTTAATTCTCCGATGCCTTATTAATTTAGTATTGGATTCTCCTTGCAGTTATTTACCATTATTTACTTTAAAAAATTAATGTAGTAATCTTCTGGAATTTATTATTAATCCCTTTAATTTTTCGATTAAATTTTAGCAAAGGATTAAAATTGACTCAGAAAAGGAAGAAGTCAGAGCAAAAATTTGCCCTGACTACATAATGCATAGTATTGGTGCCAGAGGTGGGACTCGAACCCACACGCCAAAGGCACACGATTTTGAGTCGCGCTCGTCTGCCAATTCCGACACTCTGGCTAAAAATCAGCTAAAGTAAGCAAACATAATTATAAATAGCAGTGGGTTAATTGTCAAGACTAGCGATGACGACAAGGAGACGGATCACGATGATGGCAACAGTACTAATTTAATGCAACAGTGCTATAAAAAGGCGACAGGAAAACAAAAGGATTTTGATATTATAATAGCGAATTATTTTTAATGATTGTCAAACAATATTTAATGAAAGGAGATCTGACTTCACAGCAGGGGAGAGAATTTTTATGCTTGCCGAAGAAATACTGGTAAAGCAAAGTCTTCAGGGAGATACAATAGCTTTTGAAGAACTGATTTTGCCTTATCAAAATAAAATATATGCTTTAGCTTATCGATATATGGGAAATGAAGAAGATGCATATGATATGACCCAGGAAGCTTTTTTAAAAGCTTTCAGGTCCTTGCGAACATTTAAAGGGGATTCGAGTTTCGGGACCTGGATTTACCGGGTGGCGACTAATGTATGTCTGGATGAACTCAGGAGGCGAAAGCGAAGAATTGTGCCGCTATCGCTTGATGAACCGCTGGCTACCAGGGATGGTGATTCAGTAGATAAAGAAATAGCCGATATGCAACCGACTCAGGACATAATTATCGAACAACAGGAGTTAGCCCAATACATACAGAACCTGGTAGGTCAAATGAAACCCGAACATAAAAATGTAATAATTTTAAGAGATATGATGCAATTATCATACGAAGAAATCGCAGAGGTTCTGGATACTTCTATAGGAACGGTAAAATCGCGTCTGAGCAGGGCACGAAATATATTGAGAAAAAAATTAGACAACAGGGAACATTTACCTTAAGCTGCTCGTCTAAGCAAACAAGAGGAGGTATGGTGTTATGAGATGTGAGCAAGTACGCGAATTGCTTTCGCCGTATGTTGATCAAATGACTGACGCAAAAGAGAATAATGCTATCATTGCTCACTTAGCAACATGCCCAAATTGTTGTGAGGAACTAAAAAAGCTTGAAGCTATGACGGGAATGATGCATGGTCTTTATACTCCGCAGCTTCCGGATACTTTTGCCCTGGATCTCAGACAGCGTCTCAACGATGAAAAAATAAGTATTCTTAAACCCAAAGAGTTAAAAACGCCAAGTAAAGCAGGCTGGATTGCTGCTGCTGTAGCTGTAGTAGCATTGGGTGCAGGTGTTTTCACCAGCAATTATTTGCCGGTGGATAATATAATTGCTTTTCATGATAACCAGCAAACCGAAGATAAAACGCAAAAGCCGTCGATGTCGGTGGAAGATATCCTTAACCAGCTCAATATCTGGGACGATAAAGAAGCCGATGATGTACAAGTTGATGTAGCAGAAAACGCAACTGACACTAAAACACCAGGTCAGGATACTTCAGTATCTTCATCTGATGTTGAAGAGACACCTGCTGTATCAGCAGAATCTGGTTCTGACGCGAGAATTGCTGACATTTATTCTGCGCAAGTAAAGGTAGACAGTACCGAGAAAGCAGTTGATAAAATAATCCAGATTGCCCAGGCAAATCAGGCTGAGTATGATTTGAATGCTGCCAGCAGTATAGTTCAAGCTTTTTCCGCCGGCAGTTCTCAGATGGTGGAAATGAAAGTTGCTCCTGATAAGGTTGACGGGATTATAAAAGAATTGGAATCTATGGGTATGATTGCTGCACCGATGCATGATGAAACAGTTCTGACTGATGAGTATGCAGAGGCTCTTGAACAAATAAAGGTTTTAAACGAAAAAATAGCAGCAGCCAAGGCCAATAATGATGAGGAACAGCTTAAACAGTTAAATCAGGATCTTTATACCTGGACTTCCACAAAATCTGTTATAGATGAGGAAATAAAACTGGCAACGATCAGGGTTTATTTGGTCGAGGAAATAAAACCTTAATGCCAATAAAAATATAAATAAAGTATAGAATAATCAGCAGGAGCATATCCTGCTTTTTTGTTTAATAAATGCCTGATAGAGTTATCTTCATGTTATTATTATAAGAATAAAAACTATTATAAACATTGGGTGGTTGATTATGTTTGATTTAAATCAAAAGCTTATGCTGGTGGATGGCAACAGCTTGTTATACAGGGCTTTCTATGCGCTGCCATTACTTCATACCAGAGAAGGCATTTACACTAATGGGGTTTATGGTTTTCAGACCATGATAAACCGGGCTTTGGAAAATGAAAAGCCAACTCATTTGATCGTTGCTTTTGATATGGACAGAAAGACTTTTCGTAACGAGCTCTATACAGAATATAAAGCCAATCGCTCTGCTCCTCCAGATGAATTATGCGGACAATTTGGCCTGCTGCGCGAACTGCTGCAGGCGCAGAATATAGATTATCTCGAATTCTCCGGTTATGAAGCAGATGATATTATCGGTACCTTAAGCCAACTGGCAGAAAATGATGGGATACCGGTTATTATATTAACTGGTGACGGAGATGCGTTGCAGTTGGTGTCTGAGACTACCAGAGTATTAATGACCAAAAAAGGTATCTCTGAAATAGAAATCTATGATACAAAAAAAGTTAAAGAGAAATGGGAAGTAAACCCAAAGCAGATGGTGGAAATTAAGGCATTGATGGGTGATGCTTCTGATAATATCCCCGGGGTTCCAGGTGTTGGGCCAAAAACAGCAGTCAAACTGATCAAACAGTTTAATGATATAGACAACCTATACAGTAATGTCGAAGCAGTGGAAAGTCAAAAACTTAAGGAAAAGTTGATTGAATACCGGGATTTAGCTTTTATGAGCCGGGAACTGGCAACTATTGACCGCCATATGGAGATACCCTGTAAGATAAATGATTTTAGCCGGAAAGAACCGCAGCGGGAGAAATTGGTTGATTTGTACAGGCGACTGGAGTTCAATAATTTTCTCCAGGCTTTGCAAGTTCAGAAATCCGGAGCAAGCGAAACCGCGGAGGCAGAAATACTGATTAACCCGTTATCGACCGAAGATGAGACTGCTGCATTTATTATGGGGCTGGATCCAAATGTACCAACAGCACTTTATTTGGATGCTGATTATCGTCACCCTATGTGGGCCAAGTTAAGAGGTATCTATCTCGAAGCACAAAATGAAGTTTATTATTTGCCGGTCAGAGATACATCCAGTTTCAAACTGGAATGGATCAGGCCTTTTCTGGAAGCTGATCATTATAAAAAATATCTTCATAATGCCAAGTTTGCCCAGGTAGTCCTGCTCCGCTACGGAATTGAACTGCGGGGAATAGCGGGCGACACGCTGTTACTCACGTATGTAAACGATCCATCCTTCGAAGGAGAAGAAATAAATAAACTGATGTTTAAGTATTTAAACATTAATATTGACCGAAATAATTATGCGATGCTGGCAGCTAACCTCAATAAGCTTTACACAAATCTCTGGCAGCAGACTCCGGAAGAACTGAAGAACTTGTGTCAGGAAGTTGAACTACCCCTTTCCAACGTATTAGCCCGTATGGAATTCTGTGGGATACAAGTGGAAAAACCAGTGTTATCAGTTATTTCAGCCGAGTTAGCGCAGCGTATTGCTAAAGACGAAGCGGAAATTTATCATTTGGCGAAGCAAGATTTTAATATTAATTCTCCCCGACAATTAGGTAAAGTTCTTTTTGAAGATTTAGGCCTGCGTACTGTCAAAAAAACCAAAACCGGTTATGCTACCGGTATTGAGGTATTGGAAGAGTTATACGATGAGCATCAAATTATTCCGTTGATTATGGATTACCGGCAATTGACCAAATTGAAATCAACCTATGTAGATGCTTTACAGGAATTGATCCATCCCGATACCGGAAGAGTGCATACTATATTTAAACAAGCCCAGACTTCTACCGGCAGGCTTTCCAGCGTGGAACCCAACCTGCAGAATATTCCGATCAAAGACGAAGAAGGACGCCGTATTCGTAAAGCTTTTACTGCCCGTAATAAAAAATATTATCTGGTTTCCGCGGACTATTCCCAGATAGATTTAAGATCTCTGGCCCATATAAGCAAGGATGATACTTTGATCGATACTTTTCAGCAGGGGATCGATATTCATACCCGAACTGCGGCGGAAATTTTTAAAGTGCCGCTGGACAAAGTGGACAGCAAGCTGCGTGGCCGCGCGAAGGCAGTGAATTTTGGCATAATTTACGGTATCAGCGATTTCGGCCTGGCCAGGGATACCGGGGTGTCACGCAAAGAGGCGCGCCAGTATATAGATAACTATTTGGACAGTTACCCGGGTGTACGACAGTATATGCATGACATAGTTGAATTCGGTAAAGCAGCCGGTTATGTTGAGACAATATTACAACGGCGCCGATATTTGCCGGACTTGAATGCTAAAAATAAAATGGTGCAGGCCTTTGCAGTGCGTATGGCCTTAAACACTCCTATTCAAGGCACATCTGCTGATATTATAAAATTGGCCATGCTGAAAGTGTTTGATCAGCTAAAGAAGCGGGAACTGAGAGCGGAAATGTTGCTGCAGGTTCATGACGAACTGGTTTTGGAAGTGCCGGCGGCAGAACTGGAGGAAGTAATAGAGTTACTTAAAGATTGCATGGAAAATTGTTATCAGTTGATAGTGCCTCTGGAAGTATCGATAAAATATGGCCGTGATTGGTATGATATGTCGCCGTGGGTCAAACAGACAGAATTATTTTAGCGGAGAGGAAGAGGAATTTATTTGCCTGAATTGCCGGAAATTGAAACAGTCAAGAATTCACTTGTGGCCAATCAAGGAGCCAAAATTGAAGCAATAGAATTAAGACGCATCGATATAGTGCGCAGGCAGGATTTTCCCATAGAGCAATTAAACTATAAAAATATAAAAGACTTTACCCGGCGGGGGAAATACCTGATATTAGTTCTGGGGCACAGTTATAATCTGATAGTCCACCTGGGTATGAGCGGCAGGTTTTATCAGCTTAATGCGGAAGAAGAGATTACTGCCAAACATGTACATGCAGTTTTCTCTCTTGATAACGGAAAAAAACTGGTGTATGAGGATCCGCGCCGTTTCGGCGGCATATATCTGGTAAAAAACCGCAAACAATTTTTTGCCCGGATGGGAGTTGAACCGCTTTCAGAGCAATTTACTCCTGAGTATTTGAATAAAATTACCCGAAACAGGAAAATTGCCATAAAGAGCTTGCTGCTTTGTCAGGACCAGGTTTGCGGGATCGGAAATATTTATGCTGACGAAGCTTTATATGCTGCCGGTATAAGGCCGGATCGACCGGCCGGTTGCTTAACTGCCGGCGAGAACAAAAAATTGTGCCGGGCTATCAAACAGGTTTTGCAGCAAAGTATCGACTTACACGGTACTACATTCCGTGATTACCGCGACGGTTTTAATCAGCGGGGCAACTTTCAGGACTTCCTGAAAGTATATGGAAAAGAAAAGGAGAAATGCCCTCACTGCGGGCAATTTATAACTAAAGCAACTATAGGGGGAAGGGGAAGTCACTTCTGCGAAAAGTGCCAGAAGTAGGATAACCAGTACTATTAAGGCTGGGCACATTTCACGATTTCTATCCATATAGTAGGTATATAACTACGAATTAAGGATAGGAAAACATTTTGCAAGTATTACCGGTACTTTTCTTTGCCCTGGCAGTAAGTTCGGATGGTTTTATTGCCGGTTTGGCTTACGGAATAAATAAAATCCGCATTGCCTTTTTACCCATGTTGGTTATCGCAGCAGCTTCCGCATTGGCAGTCAGTTGCTCAATGTTGCTGGGACAGGGAATTGCGGCCATATTGCCTGCCGGCAGTGCCGGCAAGGCAGGTGCCATATTATTGATTTTAATGGGCTTGTTTTTTTTGCTTAAAGCTTCGCGTGACCTGCTTAATAATTTACCGGCCAATGAAAATGAACCATTGGTGACCCTTAACTTAAAATCGCTGGGTATAGTAATTAAAATATTAAAAGAACCGGCTGCTGCGGATATGGACGCTTCAGGAGAAATTAACTGGCAGGAAGCTTTCTTTTTAGGTTTGGCTTTAGCAGTAGATGCTATGGGAGCTGGAATTGGAATTGCCATGGCTGGTTATAATATTTTGTTTACAGCCCTTACAGTTGGTGTGTTAAAATTTATATTAGTTAACAGCGGCATTAAATTAGGAAAACGCATGAAAAATGAGGCCATACGCGGTATAGCATCATTTATTCCCGGCATTATTTTCCTTGTTATTGCTATTTCAGAATTTCTATAGGTCGGTGATTGAAGTGAAAATTATTGGTTTGACGGGCGGCATTGCAAGTGGTAAAAGCACAGTTACCAGAACCCTTGAAAATCTGGGTGCGGTAATCATTGACTCCGATAAACTGGCTCATAGTATTATGTGTCCGTATAAACCAGCCTGGAATGATATTGTCAAACTCTTTGGCTCCGAGATTTTAAACAGCGACGAAACTATCAACCGCGACCGTCTGGGACAAATTGTTTTCGATAACCATAATAAACTTAAGGAACTTAATCAAATTACCCACTGGCGGATAGCAGAAAGATATAAAGAAGACCTGCGGGTTTTAAAAAAAGAGAATCCGGATGCAGTGGTGGTGATGGAAATACCGTTGCTTTATGAGACCCATGCGGAAAGAATATGCGATGAGGTTTGGGTAGTTTGGGTAGACCGGGAGACCCAGATTGAAAGGCTGATGAAGCGCGACAATATAAGTCAGGAAGATGCCATTAAAAGAATTGAAGCCCAAATGGATCTGGATGAAAAAGCCAGGCTGGCTGATATTGTAATCGACAATCGCCACAGTATCGAGGCTACTATTGAAACAGCAACCAAAAATTACATCGAAAGAATACAAACATAACCCACATATATATTTAATAGCTTACTGCTGGGGGTTTTTGACTTGGTATTAATAACTAGAAAAAAACTTATAAAAATAGCCTGGTTATTTATACTGGTCTTTCTTCTTATCGTAGTAACCTTTCCCAAGTGGATAACAGTATTTTATCCGCAGCCACATCGGGACCTAACTATAAATGCTGCCTGCGAAAATGATGTTGATCCCTATCTGGTTTTCGCTATCATCAGGGCAGAAAGCAAGTACCAGACTACTGCTGAATCACCTTTGGGGGCAAAGGGACTTATGCAGATCATGCCCGAAACAGGGGCCTGGATTGCTGAGCAACGGGGGGTAGAAAATTTTAGTCCGGATATGCTCCACGATCCGGATACCAATATTCAATTCGGCTGCTGGTACCTGAATAATCTAAGCAAGGAATTTGAAGGGCGTCTGCCGATTATTATTGCAGCATATAATGCCGGGAGAGGGCAGGTTAAGCAATGGATGATCGATGGTACCTGGGACGGGACCTACGAACAGCTTGATAACGTACCCTTTGAAGAAACAAAAATATACACGCGAAATGTTATGAGAAACTACGAGGCTTATCTGGCTATATACGATTAGAACAGACGCGGGCAAAAAGCCCGCTCAGACCGATAAAAAAAGCGAATCTCTTTGTTACTTCACAAGTCCCACTCAATCGACGTTATATACGGGGACATTCCCTTTAAGGGTGTGTTTCCATACCTCTATTTAGCCTCAATTGTGGGGCTTGCTCGTGCCTCGGCCTCCACTTTTTTTCTTTAAGTCTGCCAACTTCTTTGACAAACGGTGCGGGCAAAAAGCCCGCTGTTTTTTACTGTTTTGTTTTGCACTCTCCCTTAAGCAACATCAGGAATATATTTGGTGCCTGTCTAATATAACTAAATGGAACAGTTATTAAACAGGGAGGGGTTGGAGTGTATTTGACTTTCCGCAAGATAGCATTGACAGGATCCATAATAGGGTTGCTTATTCTGATTGCCATCCTTATATATATGTACAATCTGGCTGTCTACACTGCCAGTATTGATACCCGGGTTTTCAAGGCCGGGCTGACAGGTTCCATCACTGCTTTTGATCCTGCCCTGATAACCGGACATGAAGAAAAGCTCATTGCCTCTGCGTTGTATGAAGGACTGGTATATTTTGATGAGAAAAGCGGCGAGATAAAACCACTGCTGGCAAAAAGCTGGAAATTCTCCAATGATGGTAAAACTTTGACTATAAAAATTAAGAAAAATGTCATGTTTCACAATAACCAAAAAGTAACTGCGCAAAAGGTAAAAGACGCCTGGGAAAGAAGCTTATCCTCCGCCAAGGATTGGAGTATGATCAATTTATTTCTGTCTATTGAAGGTGTCACTGAGAGGCTAAATGGCAGTCAGAAGATGATTACGGGTATTCAGGCAGTAAATGATTCTACTCTTGAAATCACCTTTACAAAACCAAACTCGGCTTTTCCCTGCATGCTGTGCAATTCAATATTCTGGGTTTATGACGTTGGGCAGGAACCTGAAAAACTGTATTCCGGAACCGGGCCATTCACCTTGGCAGAGAACAAAGATAACCGACAGATTTTATTAACCAGTAACACAAATTATCATCGCGGGACACCACACCTTTCAGCCATAGAATTTAACCTTTTTGAAGATGAGAGCACCGCCTGGCAAAGCTATCAGGAGGGTAAACTGGATTACCTGGATGCAGTACCCCTGGCAGAGATTACAAATATTAAGACCAGCCAGCAGTTAAAGAGCCTGTTTATTGAAAAACCTTTGCTGGAAATATATGCGCTGGGGTTCAACATGAACAAAGAACCCTTTAATGGTCAATATATGCTGCGCCGTGCTTTTAACTACGCTATTGACCGCAGTCAGATAATTGAAAATGTTTTTGGTGAAGGTTATCGTACCAACAAAGCTATAATACCTCCGGAAGTGAAAGGTTATAATCGCGACATGCCCGGCTATATTTTTGATGCTGATAAAGCTGCGCAGCTGTTGGAGAAAGCAGGGTATCCGGAAGGAAAAGGCCTTAAAACCATCACCTTAAGCTATAACAGTGATGAAGGACACCAAATGGCAGCAGAAAATATTGCCGCGCAGCTGTTACCCCTGGGAATAAACATACAACTACAGCCTATGCACTGGGAATACTATAAAAAGCAAATGGAGCAGCAAGCACTAACTTGCTTCAGAATAGGGTGGGCGGCTGATTATCCCGATGCCGACAGCTTCTTATACGGATTATTCCACAGTTCCATGGCCGGGCGCGGTAATTACACCGGATATAATAATCCCCAGGTCGATAAGATCCTGGATGCTGCCCGGGCTGAAACAAAAAGTAATGAAAAGAGGCTTGAACTGCTTGGAAAAGCCGAAGAAATAATTGTTGATGATGCTCCCTTCGTATGGCTGCTTCAGAAAAAAACTGCTGCTATAACCGGAAGTCAAACCAGAGAGATAAATATTAACAGAATGGGAATGATCGACTGGTTTGCAGCAGAGCTGGTGAAACCTGAATTTACCGAAGAAAATATCAGCCAGTAACGGAGAGGATTGCTGCGCCGCACGCCGCCGTAATGCAATTGACATCGCTCAGACAACTATTGTATAATTCCTATTGTCGGATGTGGACTGGTCAGTCTGACATAATTATATGCGGCGGTGGTGGAACAGGCAGACACGTACGTTTGAGGGGCGTATCCGCGAGGGTGGGGGTTCAAGTCCCCCCCGCCGCACCATAAAAAAATTAAGTCTTTGCAGAAATACAAAGACTTTTTTGTTTGCCTTGGTGGTCGATGGCCAGGCCTCCAATAAAAGCGAAAATCATTGCTTGATAATCAATTTCCACTGATTGACCTCCATGAATAGCCTTGGCCGCGACAAAACAATATAATTATCCACGCATAATAAACAGACTAAAATAATTATTCCATGCAACTGTTTAATGTTTAGAATTTAATTGCTGATAATCACCATACAATGTAATATATGGTCGTAGCAACGCCCAAAGAAATCGCCAGCCAAAAAAGAGTTCTCAGTAATTCCCTTTTAACTTGCGCAGTTAATTTCCCCATTTCCATTCTCCCGACCTCCTTTAGATAAGCAAATAAAAAATGGATAACCTATTAATAGACTACCCACCCTGGCATGCCGTTTCTCACAGAGAAAACCATATTCTACATTCGGGAACTTAGGTTTTTCTCCTCCGCATTGCTGACTTTCATCAGCTCGCTTTGACCGCAAAATAATATTAATTTAAACAAAGATAGCATAAATATTTTGAAACTTCAATAATTGTTGCGTCACCATAAAAATATAGTTATTCAGGATTTTTAACATTAGACACACTTGAATAAAATGATTATTGGCCCTGACAATCAGGTAAGGGGAGAAACATAAGGAACCAATGGCAGAATCAGTACGCTTACTTTTCACACTTGGTGACCGTATACATTAGAATTGCTTTTTTTAGCTGGTAATCTGGCGGCAGTTTGCTACTCTTTGTAAAAATTTCTGAAGTTGGGATCGGCTATGTTTAAATTTAAAAACTCATAAAATAAGCGAGGTAATGATGGACAAGAATTAAATAATATCAATGATCGAATTGGAGATATTATCTGTGTTTTTGCCATTTTTTTAATGCTGCTGGTCGTCGTACAAATGTAGGGACTTTGCTTCATTTAGATTTCCGGGGCAGGTTCAAAACGGGAGTAATTGGGAGGCATTGGACCTATTTATAGGTAATGGCAGGATTATTCTGTTCATATGAGGACTCAACTTGTGACTTCGCTGAATACAACCGCTCAGCTTATTTGGGAAAATAAGTATTATTAGCTATACTATTACTGCACAATAACAAATAAATGCTGTTCTGTTGGCGCCGAGTCTTATACACAGAATAAGAGCGGGGGAACCATAATCGGGGTGAATCTCATCAGTAAATAGATGAGTAGGGCTACCTTTTAGCCCGAATCCGTCAGCTAACTTCGTAGGCGTAAAAAGGGGAGAATAGTGCTTTTCTGGCCCATCTCTTCGGGCTTTTTCTTTTTTCCCCCAAGAAAATAATATATTGGCCAGTGGAACTGCTTTGCAAATGGAGGGAGGGAGAATAAAAGCTATTTGCTCTTTTGTGAGCAAGATTATTCCTAATATGTATTTAGACAGGAGGAAAAAGAACATGAAAAGGACCAGAAAGCTTTCTATAAGTTTACTTATATTGGTATGCTTTAGCTTTGTATTGATAGGTTGCGGTCAGAAAGATCAAACAGATAATTCACTGCAAAGAGTAAAGGATGCAGGAGAGATTAGTTTTTCTATGAGCGGTGGTTATCCGCCTTTTAATTATTATAATGACCAGAATCAGTTGGTAGGTTTTGATATTGACGTATGTAATGAAGTTGCAAAAAGGTTAGGAGTAGAATTCAAACCGGTTCCCAATGAATGGAGCGGGATAATAGAAGGACTTCGTTCAGGAGTCTATGATGGGATTCTGGGTAGTATGGCCATTACTGAAGAAAGAGAAGAAGTTGTTAATTTTTCCATACCTTACTATTATTCCGGAGCACAGTTGTTGGTGCATAAGGATAGTTCCTATAATGCACCTGAAGAACTTGCGGGAAAGGATGTCGGTCTGGTTACGGGAACCACATTTGAAAATGATGCAAACAAACTGAATGCTGAGATAAAGCTTTACAAAGATGATAATCAGACATTAATGGAACTGCAAAATAAAAATCTTGACGCTGTTATTACAGACCGAGTGGTAGGAATAAGTGCTATAAACAATGGGGAGTTTGATATCAGGCTTTTGGGGAATCCTCTGCGCAGCGAAGATATTGCTGTTGCTTTCAGGCAGGAAGATGATGCTTTGAGAGAAGCAGTTAATGAAATACTGCAGGAAATGCATGACGACGGGACATTGACTCAGCTCAGCACAAAATGGCTGAATGTAGATATTTCGGTAAAATAATGATGGGGTTGGCAGAAAGTTAGAGGAGCAATAAAAAAATGGAGTTTATCAATGACTTAATTAAATATATACCTTTTTTTCTGCCGGCAGCATGGATGACTTTAAAAATAACTGTCCTGGGGATACTGATCGGGTTGATTTTAGGTTTAGTCATGGCGCTGTTGAGGTTGTCCGATAAATGGTGGATCAATCTGTTGGCCCGGGTCTATATTTATGTTATCCGCGGGACACCTCTCCTGCTGCAATTATTTTTTCTGTTCTATGTATTAAGACAGGCGCTGGGACTGGATTCTTTCACAGCTGCATTTTTAGCTTTGGGGGTTCATAACGGAGCTTATATCGCAGAAATCTTCCGCGGAGCCATCCAGTCGATTGAATCAGGACAGATGGAAGCTGCCCGTTCACTGGGAATGACATACTTTAAGGCCTTGAGAAGGATTATATTGCCGCAGGCTTTAAAAAGATCCATTCCGCCGCTTGGCAATCAATTCATCATTGCCCTTAAGGATTCATCCCTGGCCAGTGCAATAACCATAAATGAAGTATTGCTGCAGGCGCAAAGACTGGCGGCAGCCAATTACAAGATGCTGGAGATGCTGACGGTAGCAGCTATATTTTATCTGTTTTATACGAGTATTTTTACTTTGGTAGTAAACCGGCTGGAATTCCGTCTGGATGTTGATAACAGGTTAAGGGGGCAAGAAGCATGATCAGAATTAAGAATCTGCATAAATCATTTGGCAAACTGCAGGTATTAAAAGGAATCAGCCTGCAGGTAAAAAAATCTGAAGTGGTGGTGATCATTGGTGCCAGCGGATCCGGTAAAAGCACACTGCTGCGTTGTATAAACTTTCTTGAACAGCCGCAACAAGGAACGATAGCAATAGATAATAAAATAATCGATAAGAATAATGATCATGAAATCAATTTAATGCGGATTCAGGTAGGTATGGTTTTTCAGCACTTCAATCTTTTCCCTCATATGACGGTGCTTGCTAATGTTATGGAAGGGCCGGCCCAGGTCAAAGGGATCAATAAGTTTGAAGCTCGTAAGATCGCCCAGCATTACCTTGAGAAAGTAGGGTTAAGTGATAAAGAGAAGTGTTATCCTTCCGTTTTATCCGGGGGACAGAAACAGAGAGTCGCTATTGCCAGAGCCCTGGCGATGGAACCATCAGTGCTTCTGTTTGATGAGCCTACATCAGCTTTGGATCCTGAACTGGTAGGTGAAGTGCTGGCAGTTATGAAAGAACTGGCAAAAGAAGGCATGACAATGGTGGTGGTAACGCATGAAATGGGGTTTGCCCGAGAAGTTGCCGATCGGGTCATATTTATGGATGATGGGAAAATAATCGAAACAGGCACTCCGCAACAAGTTTTTGATTCTCCCCAACACCAGCGCAGTAAAGAATTTTTAAGTGCTATAATCTAGTTTATTACTGAAGGCTCCTTAGGGGGTCTTTTTTTCAACCCGGGTAATTTTACGATGGAATGTACTCTGTCAATTATTGTTGTAATCCACTAAAATATTTATATTAAATTTAAAAAAGTGAGGAACCTATGAAAGGAATTGAAACAATATCACTGATCGGATTGGGAGCATTGGGCAGCGCCTTTGCCAGTCAGATAGCAAAGTTTTTGCCATGGGAAAACATTAGAGTGATTGCCGGCGGTGAACGGGCTGAACGTTATAAAACAGAAGGAATAGATATTAACGGAGAAAATCTCAAGTTTAATGTATTTGCCCCTGAGGAAAAATGTGAACCGGCTGATTTATTAATATTTGCAGTGAAATTTAACCAGCTTGATGAAGCAATTGAACAGGCGAAAAATCATATCGGTAATGATACAATAATTATTTCTTTACTAAACGGTATTACCAGCGAGGAAATAATTGGCTCGGTTTATGGTATGGAAAAAATGATCTACTCGGTTTCCTTTGGCATCGATGCTGTAAGAAAAGGTAATTCGGTAAATTATCAGAATTTAGGTTCAGTTGCCTTCGGGGAAAAAATAAATATACTTGATCGTTATTCGGATAAAGTGCTGCGACTTAAGGAGTTTTTTACCAGGACACAAATAAACTATTCAATACCTGAAGATATGCTGCGTACTTTATGGTGGAAATTTATGCTCAATGTCGGTATAAACCAGACTTCAGCAGTGCTGCATGCTCCTTACGGGGTATTCCAGAGTGTGAAAGAAGCTAGAGATATTATGATCGCTGCCATGCAGGAGGTGATAAACATCTCGGCAGAGGCAGACATAAATCTGGGACAGGCCGATATCGAGGAATTACTTAAGGTTATCGGCGGTCTTTCTCCCACTGGCAAGACTTCCATGCTGCAGGATATTGAAGCCGGCAGGCAGACGGAAGTTAATATATTTGCCGGCACAATGGTTGAATTGGGAAAAAAATATGGCGTTCACACACCGGTCAACCAAATGCTTTTGGCTGTTATCCGTGCTAAAGAGGAGATGTTTGAATACCTTTTGCATATGTCTGACTAAAGCTGACTAAAGCTGACTAATAATCACACATAGTATTTGCTTGAAAGCATTCTCAACTTACAAATATTTAAAAACATATGTTAATATGTGTTAAATATACCGCGGTAAATTTTCTCGTAAACCGGCGGTATTTTTTGCTGACAAATCGTTGCTCATTTCGCAAAATCAGCCTTAATAGCAAATTAGCAGCTATGCAAATAATCTTTGACTAATATTGACTAATAAAATAATGGGTATTATAATTTAAAAAGGAAGTTAATTTAACTGCTGAATAAGTTGGTTTGACGAAAAATAAATTCAGCTGTTTTTAGCTTATTGAATCAAACTGACAAGGAGGTTATCAAAATGGCAAAAGCTTTAGGTATCGATCTGGGTACGACTAATTCAGCAATTGCGATCATGGAAGCTGGCAGTCCTGAAGTTATAAATAATGCTGAGGGTGGCAGGACTACTCCTTCAGTAATTGCTTTTAAAGGTGAGGAAAGACTGGTGGGTCAAATTGCCAAGCGCCAGGGTGCCCTGAATCCGGAAAACACTTTTTATTCGGTGAAAAGATTTATCGGCAGAAGATTTTCAGAAGTTGCTGACGAAAGAGCACTGGTTCCGTATAAAGTAGTGGCAGGCAAAGATGATGCAGTGAGATTTCAGGTAAATGACAAGCAGTATTCTCCCGAGGAAATATCAGCTATGGTATTGAAAAAACTGGTCGAGGACGCTTCCCGTTATATTGGGGAAAAGATAACTGATGTAATTATTACCGTTCCTGCCTATTTTAATGATGCCCAGCGGCAGGCCACCAAAGATGCTGGCAGAATTGCCGGGTTAAATGTGTTGCGTATTATTAATGAACCGACTGCTGCTGCTTTGGCTTACGGCCTGGACAGCAAGAGTAATCAGACCATCCTGGTCTTTGACTTGGGAGGCGGTACCTTTGATGTATCGATCCTCGAAGTTGGCGACGGGGTTTTTGAAGTAAAATCGACCAACGGCAATACCCATCTGGGTGGTGACAACTTCGACAAACGGGTCGTAGACTTTCTGGCAGATGAATTCAAGAAAGATTATGGTATAGATTTGCGCAAAGACAAGCAATCATTGCAGCGTTTAACCGAAGCGGCTGAAAAAGCCAAAGTGGAATTATCAAGTGTAATGGAAACACAGGTCAGCCTGCCCTTTATCACGGCTGATGCTGACGGCCCCAAACATCTGGAACTGAAGCTTACCCGGGCAAAGTTTGAAAACCTGATCCACGATTTAGTTGAGGCATTGAAAGCACCGGTTGAAAACGCTTTAAAGGATGCCCGTCTGACCAAACAGGATATCGATGAAGTGATTTTGGTTGGAGGTTCTACCCGGGTACCGGTTGTACAGAAATTGGTCAGGGAACTAACCGGCAAAGAGCCTAACATGAGCGTAAATCCCGATGAAGTTGTGGCAGTCGGAGCAGCTATCCAGGCCGGAGTATTGTCCGGGGAAGTCAAAGATGTTGTGCTGCTGGATGTTACCCCGCTTTCTCTGGGGGTCGAAACAATGGGCGGTATAATGACCAAAATAATCGAAAGAAATACCACTATTCCGGTGCGAAGGAGCGAAGTATTCTCAACGGCGGAAGATAATCAGCCGGCGGTCGATATTAACGTACTGCAGGGGGAAAGGGAATTAGCCCGAGATAATCGTTCACTGGGACAGTTCAAACTGGATGGGATCCCGGCGGCAATAAGAGGAGTTCCGCAAATAGAAGTTACTTTTGACATTGATGCCAACGGCATTTTAAAAGTCAGTGCGCGGGATAAATCAACTGGCAAGGAACAAACTGTTACTATCAGCAATTCGTCCAATCTGGATAAAGCTGAAATTGACCGGATGATAGAAGATGCTAAAAGGCACAGCGAGGAAGACCGCAAGCGCAGGCAGGAAGCAGAAGCCCGCAATAATGCGGATTCAGTATGCTATAATGCCAGCCGTCAACTTGACGCTATGGGAGAAGCGGCGGGAGCTGATCTGGAAAAAGCCCGCGAAGCAATAAACAGCTTGCGTAAGTTGTTGGACGAAAAAGCATCGATCGAGCAAATCGAAGCCAAGGCAGGAGAGCTGGAAGCAATTATGCAGAGTCTGGGAAATGTCGGTGCCGGTGAAAGCCGCAGTGAAGCTGCAGATGCTGAAGTAATTGATGCCGAGTTTGATGAAAACTAAAGTTGTTAATAGGTTAGGAGGCTTGAAATATGGCAGTAACCTTTCGGGATTATTATGAAATATTAGGAGTTCCCCGTGATGCTGATGCCAAAAAAATAAAGGCTGCATACCGGAAGCTTGCTCGCAAATGGCATCCTGACCTGCATTCCGGCAAGGACAAGGAGCAGGCGGAAGAAAAATTCAAAGAGATAAATGAAGCCAATGAAGTTTTAAGTGATGCCGAGAAGAGGTCTAAATATGACCGTCTCGGCAGCAACTGGAAAAATGGTGATCAGTTTGACCCTGGTGACATGGGCAGTACCTACTATAACAGCAGGGATTTTAACCCTGCTGATTTCCAGGGTTTCAGTGATTTTTTTGCCAGTATTTTTGGCAGTAAGCCCGGAGGCCGCAGAAGCAGCAGTTATTATGAAGGGCCGCTTAAGGGACAGGACGCTGAAAGTGAAATTGAACTGACCCTGGAGGAAGCATACCATGGCGTTACAAAATCTTTGCGCTTGTCAACCGGCAGTATATGCAGTGAATGTAATGGACGCGGGATAAATGGCCGAACGGTATGTACCCGCTGCGGAGGCACCGGCTCGACTCCCATACAAAAAAATATTGAAGTAAATATACCGCCCGGGGCAACCGAAGGAAGAACTATAAGGCTTAAAGGGCAGGGCGGAGAAGGTTTCGGCGGCGGCGAACGCGGTGACCTGTACCTTAAAGTAAAACTGTTAGCCCATCCCTTGTTTACCGTAAAAGGCAAAGATGTGGAAAATGTTTTGAATATCAGGCCGGATCAGGCAGTTCTGGGCGATAAAGTTGCCGTTCCCACGCTGGAGAAAAATGTAATCGTTTCTATTCCGCCGGGAACTTCCAGCGGCAAAAGGTTAAGGCTGAAGGGACTGGGCTTGCCGGGATACGGAGGACAGAAGGGCGACCAGTTTGTAAGGATAAATATTGACATCAAAGCAAATATCAGCGAAGAAGAAAAAGAACTATACCGTAAAATAAAGACAATTTACGAAAAGCAGGGGGGTTGATTTATGAAAATGGTACGAGTAGTTTTCCCGGCCGAAGAAAACTGGCTGCCTGTATCCTGCCTTCCTGTTCATCCCGGAATCCTGGAGATCCTGGAGGAACTGGGAGTAGTAGAAGTAGTAAATGAAAAAGTTGCATGCAGGGATTTATACAGGATAAATAAGATCAACAGGCTGCGTGATTCGCTGGGCATTAATCTCAGCGGGGCGATTTTGATATGTGATTTACTGGAAAGAATATCGGAATTGGAAGATGAAGTTCGCCAGCTAAAGGAAAAGAGGTAAGAAAACATGGATATGGAGAGACTCACGCAAAAATCCCGCCAGGCTTTGCTGGATGCTCAAGAACTGGCGGCAGAAAAACATCACCAGGAAGTAGGCGGAAAACACCTGATGATGGCCTTGCTGGAACAGGAAGGCGGAGTAACAGTGCGCTTCCTGGAACAAGCGGGGATAGAGATATCATCATTTAAAGACGGCTTAAATCGATTGCTGGAAAAGATTCCTTCAGTATATGGTTATGAAGGTTCGATATATATGAGCGGGACAGTATCACGCATTATAACCCAGGCAGAAAAGGAAGCCCAGAGCTTGAAAGACGAATATGTCAGTGCAGAACATCTGATTTTAGGCATTCTCAGCGAAGGCGAAAATGACCTGAAGGAATTTTTGACCCGTAAGGGTTTGAGCCGGGAAAAACTGCTCGGTGCCATGCGCAGTGTGCGCGGTTCGCAGCGGGTGACAAGTGACAACCCGGAAGACAGCTACGAAGCGCTGGAAAAGTATGGGCGCGATTTGACCAGGATGGCGGCAGAAGGCAAACTGGACCCGGTTATCGGACGGGATGAGGAGATCCGACGGGTTATGGAGATATTGTCCCGGCGCACCAAAAACAATCCGGTTCTGATTGGTGAACCAGGTGTAGGTAAAACGGCCATAGTCGAAGGCTTAGCCCGCCGTATTACTGCGGGAGATGTGCCCGAAGGCTTAAAAGGCAAGCAGTGTATTGCCCTTGATATGGGTTCACTGGTGGCCGGAGCTAAGTACCGCGGAGAGTTTGAAGAACGCTTAAAGGCAGTATTAAAGGAAGTTGAAAAGTCCAACGGGCGCATCATTCTTTTCATTGATGAATTGCATACAGTAGTTGGTGCAGGTGCTGCCGAAGGCGCAATGGATGCCAGCAACCTGTTAAAGCCGATGCTGGCCCGGGGAGAACTGCGTGCCATTGGAGCCACAACCCTTGATGAATACCGTAAACATATTGAAAAAGATGCAGCTTTGGAAAGAAGATTCCAGCCGATAATGGTAAACCAGCCTTCAGTGGAAGATACCATTTCTATTTTGCGTGGTTTAAAAGAACGTTACGAAGTACATCACGGGGTAAGGATCCAGGATGCTGCTCTGGTAGCGGCAGCGGTTTTGTCTGACCGCTATATCTCTGACCGGTTTTTACCGGATAAAGCAATTGACCTGGTTGATGAAGCAGCAGCCAAACTTAGGACTGAAATAGACAGTATGCCAGCTGAACTGGATGAAGTGACCCGCCGTATCATGCAGCTGGAGATAGAAGCGGCAGCTTTGAAAAAGGAAAAAGACGATGCTTCTCAGGAACGGTTAGGCAATCTTTTGAAAGAACTGCAGGATCTGCACAGTGAATCAGATGCCATGCAAGCGAGCTGGCAGGCAGAAAAACAGTCGATCGCCCGGGTACAGAAAATCAAACGGGAGATAGAAGAATGCCGTACTGAAATGGAAAGAGCGGAAAGAGAAGTGAATTTAGACCGTGCTGCTGAATTAAAGTACGGTCGCATAAATGATCTGGAACGTAGACTGAAGGCCGAGGAAGAGCATTTGGCCGGCAAACATCAGGCCAGCCGTTTGTTAAAAGAAGAGGTCGATGAAGAGGATATAGCCAAAGTAGTAAGCCGTTGGACCGGCATCCAGGTCAGCCGATTATTGGCCGGAGAACGTGAAAAACTGATGCATTTAAGTGATATCCTGCATCAGCGGGTCATTGGACAGGACGAAGCAGTCGAAGCGGTAGTTGATGCAGTGATAAGATCTCGGTCAGGACTAAAAGACCCTAACCGACCGGTAGGCAGCTTTATTTTCCTGGGACCGACCGGGGTGGGGAAAACCGAGCTGAGCAAAGCTTTGGCAGAAGCGCTTTTTGATGATGAAAGAAGCATGATCAGGATCGATATGTCCGAGTACATGGAAAAACACAGCATTGCCCGGTTGATAGGGGCCCCGCCCGGATATATTGGTTATGACGAAGGCGGACAGCTGACCGAAGCAGTAAGGCGCAAACCTTATACGGTAATTTTGTTTGACGAAATAGAAAAAGCGCATAATGATGTATTTAATCTGCTTTTGCAGATACTTGATGACGGGCGTTTGACAGATGGCAAAGGCCGCACAGTCGATTTTCGCAATACAATTATCATTATGACTTCCAATATCGGCAGCCATGAAATTCTGGAATACCAGGCAACAGGTGGAGAATACGAGGAAATGAAAGCCCGGGTGACCGGTATGCTGAAAGGTTATTTCCGTCCCGAGTTTTTAAACCGTGTTGATGAAATTATTGTATTCCATGCCCTTGATCAGGAGCAGATCAAAGCTATTGCTGAAGTGCTCTTGAAAAACCTGGCTCTGCGCTTCCGCAAAAATATTGGTGCCCATCTGTGCTGGGATAAGGAAGCTTTGCAGTATATGGCTGAAAAAGGCTATGATCCTGCTTATGGTGCCCGCCCATTAAAAAGACTGGTACAGCATGAAATCGAAACTATGCTGTCCAAAAGTATAATCAGGGGAGACATTGAAGCCAATGATACTGTAACCTTGAGTGCAGAAGGAGGGCAATTAGTAATCAGAACCGAAAATAACGGTAATTGATTAAAAGTATAAAAGTACCATATTAAGTGAAATTGTTTGACATCCTCACAAGTATGAAGTACAATAAGTTTGCCTTGTTCTTAGTATGCCTCCTTTGCGGGGAAAAATAAGTCCAAGAGTTTACTCCTACAAAGGGGATGTTTATTAGTGGCCGAAGACAAATACCTAACATGTAAAGACTGCGGAGCCGAATTCTTATTTTCAGCTTCAGAACAAGAATTCTATGCAGAGAAGGGTTTCGAGAATGAACCCGGACGTTGCCCGGAATGCAGAAGAGCCCGCAAACAACAGCGCAGCGGATACGGCGGCGGCGGCGGTAACCGCAGGGAAGAACGTGTAATGCATAGTGCAGTATGCGCTTCCTGTGGAGCTGAAACCAAGGTTCCATTCGAACCGACTGGCGAAAGACCGATTTATTGCAGAGATTGTTTCCAAGCCAGGAGAAGCAACTACAGATAAAATGACGAGTTTACAGGGATCAGTTTTTACTGATCCCTTTTTATTTGGCTGCGAAAAAAACACCCGCCGGCAAAGGCTGCTTGCTTAGTTTTAATTGTCATCCATATCCTCAAACCTCCTGTTAGATTAATCATGTCAATTTAATTGAGTTTTACGTAAATGGTATATTGCCAAAAAATTTCAATATTTTCATAAAAAATAATTCGACAGTGATATAATAATAGATAAAATATTAAGATTAGTAAGATTATTTTGAAAATGGGGGGATCAACTAGATGAATACTTATATGGAGGAATACAAAAGGAAGTTAGTTACACCCGAACAGGCAGCAAAACTGGTGACTTCAAACAAAATTATTGACTACGGTTCTTTTGCCTGCAAACCGGTAGATTTTGACATTGCCCTGGCAGAACGTGTGGGGGATGATCTCCAGGGTGTTTCCATACGTTGTGCCGGAACAGTCCTGCCGGTACCTCAGGTTATACTTAAAGACCCGGAACAAAAAACCTTTCAGTATTTCAGCTGGTATTTCACTGCTATTGACCGCAAAGCCGGAGATTTTGGCCTGGTAAGCCACTTGCCTTTCAACTACCATGAAGCAACCATGATGGCATACAATCCTGATTATAAAAGAGCCTGGCCGGATATATGGGTTTGTCAGACTACACCTATGGATAACAGCGGTTGCTTTAATTTTGGTTTAGGTAATTCACAACTGCGGGGCATGGCGCTGGGTGCTAAAATCGCGATGGTGGAAGTAAATGAAAATATGCCGCTTTGCCTGGGCGGTAGTGATGAATACGTACATATCAGTGAAATTGATTACATTATTGAAGGCAGTAATACGCCAATCTTTTCTCTTCCCCAGCTTCCTGAAGCCTCACCCGAGGAAAAAAAGATTGCTGAACTGATAGTGGAGGAAATACATGACGGATCCTGCCTGCAATTGGGTATCGGATCTCTGCCCAATGCCATAGGTTATCTTTTAGCTGATTCTGACCTGAAAGACCTGGGGGTACAGGGAGAGATGTTCTGCGATGCCTTTGTTACTATGTATGAAGCCGGGAAAATTACAAACTCCAAGAAAGTCCGCGATTTCAACAAGAGTACTTATGCCTTTTGCCTGGGGACTCAGAAGACCTATGACTTTCTTAATGCCAATCCGCGTTGTGCTTCATATACGGTCGACTATACCAACAATCCAACCAATGTAGCATTAAATGATAATGTTGTTGCCATAAATAATATTTTGGAAGTAGATTTATTCTCCCAGGTGTGTTCTGAAACCTCAGGATTAAGGCAGGTATCAGGCACCGGCGGGCAGCTGGACTTTGTAATTGGCGCGTTTCATTCCAAAGGCGGTAAAAGCTTTTTAGCCTTTACCTCAACTTTTAAGGATAAAGAAGGAAATGTTCACTCCCGTATAAAACCGCTTCTTACGCCAGGTTCTGTAGTCACTGTTCCCAGAACGGTAGTTCACTATTTGGTAACTGAATACGGCAAGGTAGATCTAAAAGCCCACTCAGTATGGGGCAGGGCTGAAGCGCTTATAAATCTGGCCCATCCACAATTCAGAGATGATCTGCTTAAATCCGCCAGAGAAATGAAAATCTGGTCCAAGACAAATCGTATTCCCTTTTAATTTATAATTGTTTTGGAGCTGCCTTGCAGGCAGCTCTTTTTTTTACATATTTTATTTTAAAAGTACTTTTAATTGTGATATATTGGCTACAAAGATATATAGTTTAAAGGGGTGCTGAATGAATGAGCAAGTACCAGACTTATAAAGAAACCGTTTTAGAATACAGCCGATTATTATCGCAAAAAGGTTATACAGTTGGAACTGGCGGCAATACTTCCATGTTGATCGAAGGAGAAAACCTGGTAGCCATAACACCGACCAGTATGGATTATTTCGGAATTCATGTCGATGATATTTGTATTGTAGACTTTAATATGAATCTGTTGGAGGGCAAATTTAAGCCTTCCATTGAAACTGAAATGCATATAGAAGTATACAAACACCGCCAGGATGTTAATGCCATCATGCATACCCACCAAATTTATGCCAGTATATTTGCCCTGATCAATGAGCCTATCCCGGCAATTTTTGACGAAGTCACTTTCAATGTCGGGCATACCATTGATGTCGTACCTTACGGGTTATCAGGGAGTCATCAGTTATCGCACAATATAGTGCACCAATTAAGTAACCGCTGTAACTGCTATATCGTCCAGAATCATGGAGCATTAAGCCTGGGGTTATCAATGGAAAATGCATTTCGTAATGTTGAATTGCTGGAAAAGGCTGCCCGTACCTACTATTATGCTTTGACCACCGGCAGGCCTATCACCAGACTGCCGGAAATGGTAGTCAACGGTTTATGTGAAAAACTCTATGAGCGGCAGGACAATGAAATAGTCCGCAAGAAAGGCTTGAAGCTGGGGTAAGCTGAAAGTTGAAAGTTGATCCGTGTATGCATACGGCGTAACTGTAGGGGCAGACGACCAATGTCATAAAGCTTAACTTACACAAAATGGAATTGCCCCAAAAACACAATAAAAAAGTTACGAAATAGCTAAAAACACTTGACATTTCCAAAACCACCCCAAAATCAAAATGGATACCTTTTCATGGTATATCTTTTGATTGCAAGGTGTATGAAATGACAAAAAAATTAATGGTTTACCTGGATTTTGCAAAGAGTCATATTGAAACCCCCACCTTCTTGTTCGATAATCGTACAAAGAGTTCATTTTTCACAAAAGGATCAGCTAAAATGAATTTCAAGGAAGCAATATATTTCATTTTAAAAGGAATTAGAAAGTCATTGCAAATCGAATTAGATGAATGGTTCAACTTCATTCGTGGTGGAGAGAAATCTATGACTAAACAAGCTTTTTCCCAGCTTAGGCAGAAAATCAAGCCTGAAGCTTTTGTACAACTCAACGAGGGCTTCATCAGTTGGTTTTATGATGATGACAATTTCAAGAGGTATAGGAGTTATAGGTTGTTATCTATTGATGGCAGCATAACGGAAATACCGAATACCGCAATCAATAGGGATCACTTTGGCTATCATCATAACCAAAGCAATAAACAGCAGGCTAGGGCAATGGCAACTGTAATTTATGACATTGAAAACGACTGCATACTTGAATCCGATATTCGCACATGGAAAGCAGCTGAAAGGACTGTGGCCAAAGAACTTATAGAACGCCTTGGAAATAAAGGGTATAAAAATGATCTATTCATATTTGACAGAGGATACCCTTCAGACGATATGTTTGAATATCTCGAAAGTAAGAAATTAAAATATTTAATGAAGTTAAAGCAAATAAATTCAACTCAGAATTTGATGAAGCTAACGAACCTGATCAGGTTGTTACCCGTTTTTACCAAAACAAGACATTATCATTACGGATAATTAATGTTGCCCTATCTTCCGGAGAAACGGAAAAGTTAGTAACAAATATTATGGATACAAGTTTTATCCTTGAGGACTTTAAAACCTTATACTTCAAGCGCTGGGGTATAGAGGTTAAATATAATCAACTTAAAAGTAAATACGAACTGGAGAATTTCTCCGGAGCCAATCCAATAGCCATAATGCAAGACTTTTACGCGTGTATATATTTAGCAAATCTTATGTCGCTGGCCCAAGCGGAAGCCAATGAAAATGCGATTGTAAATAAGGAAGGTCGCAAATACGAATACAAGGTAAATATGAATATCCTTGTAGGTAAAATGACAAAAACACTAATCAGATCCTTGCTTGAAGATGATAGTCACAAGCGCCAAATGTTATTTGATAAGGCCATGGAGAGTATCACCAAAAACCTTGTTCCAATACGCCCAGATAGGCATTTCTCACGGAAGGAGCCTTCAAGAAAAAAGAAATATCCGGCTAACAAAAGAAGGGCATTGTAAAACATTGTAAGTTAAGCTTTATGACATTGGTATGCCGTCCCCGTGACAACTTGTCCCCGTGACAACTTGACGGGCTGGTCCAAATCATTGCCCTTTACGATCTGACCAGAGCCGACGCAGGACCCTTGTTGTTCCTTCGACTTGCACTTGTAATACTGCCAAGTGCCTTTACCGTAGTTCTGATAGACCATTGCCTTGCCACACATATATGCAAAGCCGAATTTGTTTTGTACAAAATTTTCGCTTGCAACCTTTCTCGACTATTTCATTAAAAGAATATAGGTTTTTGTCGGAATATTTGTAAAGGTATCCCAGGTGGTTTCTCCGAATTTGTATGTAAATAGAAAAGATTCGTTTTCTTTCATGTTAATGAATCGAAAAGGGGAAAATATTGTGAGAAAGTTCATTACTTTTCTGCTGATGTTAGCGTTACTGGCTATGCCTGGTACGCAAGGTTTGCTGGCTCAAGGCTCTAGCGAAAATTCGCTTCAAAGTGAGTTGACGCTACCGCAAATAGAGTCGAAGAACGATCAATTTGTCTCAAGTCAGGAGCAGGCTACCGATGAACAGGGGGAGATACCTGATGAACTGGGAGAACCCCCCGATGAACAGGGGGAGATTCCTGATGAACTGGGAGAACCCCCCGATGAACAGGGGGAGATTCCTGATGAACAAGAAGAACCCCCCGATGAGCAAGGGGAGATTTCCGATGAACAGGAGCCGACCATCCCTGATGATATCGATATGAATGAAGATTTAAATCTGGAGCAACCTCCCTTCGCTAAAAAATCACTGACCTTAGAAGAGAAAAATGAAGAAATCGACAAGATTCTTCGCGAAGTATCAGCAAATGCAGCCGTAACCGAAAGTACCTATGGTGCAGGAATTGCCGCTCCAACTGCAATGAGTGCTCCTATTTTAGTATGGACAGCTACTGATTTATACAATATAAGAGATGATCTAAGCGGGCATTATGTTCAAATGGACGATATAGACTTGTCTGATTATCCTAACTGGGAACCAATTGACAATTTTAATGGCACTTATGACGGAAATGGCTTTAATATTGCCAACCTGACAATTGACCGAAGTACCGAAGATAGAATAGGATTATTCGGAGATTTAAGTGATACAACCCATTGTTGTTTGCAGAACATCAATCTGACAAAAGTCTCAGTATCCGGCAGGCAGTATGTCGGCAGTTTGGCAGGCTTCACCGCGAGCAGCACCATTATAAATAATTGTAAAGCGGCAGGACGCATAACAGGCGAAGATTCATTTATAGGCGGGATAGCTGGAGTCAATGCCGGAGAAATGAAACAATGTAAGTTTGCCGGGGCAGGTTATATAGACGGGTTCTGGGGTGTTGGTGGTTTAGTGGGATTCAACACCACCTTCGGAACAATTGCACAATGTCATACCATTACCAGCGTATACGGTAGTGATCCGTATATTACCTATAGCGGAGGTCTTGTAGGTGTTAACGGCGGTGATATAAGTAACTGTTATTCTTTGGCCGGTTTTGTGACGGCACCCAGTCACTCAGGCGGTCTAGTTGGCCATATGGTTACCAATGGTGCCGTAAGATTTTGTTATGCTGCCAAATATGTTAATTGCCATTCAAACAGCGGCGGCTTGGTGGGAGATATTGTATCCGGTATAGTTTCTGATTCATATTATGATATGGAAATCGCCGATAAATACGATACTGGTAAAGGCGAGCCCCGCACCACCGCCCAAATGAAGCAACTATCCACCTATGTCAATTAGAATTTTGCCAATACATGGGGTATGAACCCCGATACAAATTTGGGTTATCCCTACTTGAGGAGTATCAGCGAGGAAATCATCCCGGTAATTGTTATCCCAGGTATCATGGGGTCGGATTTGTATGCTGTTGAAGACGATTACAAATGTTGGCCAAATGCTTTGCATATTAATGACGGTCTCGAACGGCTTCATATGAATGATTATGGCGAATCGGATGAAGATATCGAGGCCAGAAAACTAGTGGAATTTGAGTTGTTAATAACATATGAGCCTTATAAAGAAATAATCGAACAGTTGGAAGTAGCCGGTTTCAAAGTCATAGAATTTCCGTATGATTGGCGTATGGACAATAATGATACTGCAAAGCTTCTTAATGATAAGATCAATAGTACCTTACAGGAATATAATGCTGACAAAGTTGATATCGTAGCGCATAGTATGGGAGGCCTTGTCTCTAAGGCTTACTTAAATAAATACGGTACCGCAAATAAGGTGCGAAAACTGGTTACGATTGGTACCCCTCATCTGGGAGCACCTAGAATGTTCGGTGTTTGGAAAACAGGCCAGCTAATTCCAGATAAAATGCTAGTCGAAAATATACCAAATAATGATGTTGTCAGATACATCACCCGAAATTTCAGCTCAATTTATCAGTTATTGCCCAGTAAGAACTATTTCGTTTATGGCGCAACTGCTTATTACGAGGAAGGCTTCGATACCAATGATGATAGAATTATTCAGGGTCATATTTATGATTATAGTGGTATGAAAGAATGGTTCTATGGTCGAGATGCGAGTCCCCGATATAACGACATTAACAGAGCTATGCTGAATAACGCGGAAGCCTTCCATGATGCGATTGATCAAATGATTATTACTGACAATAACCTGGTCGAGGGATACATGATTGCCAGCGACCGGCAGGCCACACCAGTACTATTACGTGATTACATAGGCACGCTTGGAAAGAAACACGAAAATAAAGTTGAAAAGCTGGAAGCTGGCGACGGAACCGTCCCCACTGTTAGTGCCACCAACGGACAAATTCATCATAGTCAGATTTTTTATGTAAATGATGGTACTCACATGAGTGTGTTGAAACTAGCTCCGGTTATGCAAAAGACCATCAATATCCTGAACGGTGATCTGAATACGCCGGTAGATGGAATTCGCAGCGGCGAGCCTGCCGAACTGAACGGATATTACGCCTACGCAGCCTGCCCGGTGGACCTCTATGTCACCGATTCTGAGGGCCAAGTAGCAAGTCCCGAAACATGGGGAACCAGTATGATAAACTACTGGATTACCGGTGAAAGCAAACATGCTTTTATACATGACAACAATTTTGAAATAGCGTTGAAAGGAACCGGCCAAGGAATAGCCGACCTGATTATCGAAAGGTATGAAAACGGCGAGAAAACCGAACGGTATTCCTATTTCGCTATCCCTACCGCAGAGGGAAGTGATGTCAGGCTAAATGTTTCCGGCATCCCGCAGAACCTGTTGATAGATGCTGACGGTAATGGAACCTATGAAACCACCGCTGCACCTGATAATGTGACTTCTGGTGCGGCCCTTGAGGATACAACCGGTCCCATTGTTACCTGCGACTTGAACGGCTCCTATTTTAATCAGGATGTAACTGTCAACATCACCGCAAATGACCAATCAGGCATAGAAAAGATCATGTATACCATCAACAGTGGTCCCTGGTCGGAATTAGAAGGCAGTTCGCTGACCTTCAGCCAGGAAGGCGAATATCAAACCTCGCTATGCGCCCTAGATAAGGCAGGTAATTGGTCTGATCTGCTTGAATTTACTATCTTTTTAGATAAGACTGCGCCGGTTATCTACACCAACCTTGATAACGGAATGGAAATCGAGCGCTTTGGCTCCTTTGCCATATCCAATTCTGCCGATGACTGGCTATCCGGTATTGCTCAGCTTTCCACTGCCTTTGATGGGCAAATAATTAATAATGATGGTTCCATAGATGCCGAAATCTTGTCATTTGGCAACCACACTGTAACAATTACCGCTGTTGATAAAGCTGGCAATATTGCCAGCCGTCAGGTTATAATTAAGATTACCGCCAGCAAGTCTACCGTGGGCAAACTGGTGGATCGCTATTATCAGTCCGGGGAGATTAACAATAAAACTGTCTACCGCAGTCTTAAGGCTCATCTCGACAACAATATTACCCTGTTGCCGTTTATGTTTGAGGTTATAGCCGTGCGCGGCATACATATCACAAGGCCTGCCGCGGATAATTTGCTTGATTATTGTGAGTGGATAATTAAAGATAAGTATTCGTGCAAACTATAGGATTTGGTAAACCGGGGAGGGTACCGAAACCCCTCCTCGGTTTAACTATGAACCTTAACTTGGGAGGAGAATTTACGATAATGGATTGGTGTTTGCTGGAGACCTTAGGTGTGCCAAATATGAGTTTTTCAGTTGGAAACTATGATTTTTATATCTATTGTGCAATTCAGGCAACTACATTATTGATAACCTATTTTCTACGGAAAAAAGGAATTCTCCCCTCCGGTTTTCCTCATATGCAGTATGTATTAGCATTAATCATTGGACATCTAGTATATCTTGTTAAAGCGTGGATTGTGTTAATAATCTTTATCTCATGTTGGCCAGTTATATATATTTTGGACGGGTATTTTGATGTTTTGTATTTTTATTGTGCAATTCAGGTAATTGCATTATTACTAACCTATTTTCTGCGAAAAAAAGGAATGATCATGTCCGGCTCACCTTTATTAGGTTTTATCATTGGACATTTAATTTATGTTGCTATCTGTGTCTGTCTCTTGGCCTGGTCATTGTCAAATCTCCCCTTTTGATCACTATTTGGCCAAAATATATTTTTGGTCTGTTTAAGGAGGCACCTACGATGTTGGAATTGATTCAATTAATAATTCTTATCTCATGGTTGCCATTTATAGGGTTTCCGGATGGAGAATTCGGTTTCTTTGTTATTTATTGTACGATTCAGATCATTGCATTATTGATAACCTATTTTCTACGAAAAAAGGAGATTATCACTTCCGGACCGCCTTTTGCGCATTATATATTAGGCTTCATCATCGGACATGTAGTTTATATTATCATTGTCTACTGGTTATTTATAAAAACACTTACATTTTTTTAATCGCATAATTGAAGTAAAAGCATTATTGGTAAATCTATGTTCTGCAAAAGAGCAATTGTCACCTCCGATTTATTGACTGATATAATAGTTAACATGTCACGGGGACGGCATACCAATGTCATAAAGCTTAACTTACAATGTTTTACAATGCCCTTCTTTTGTTAGCCGGATATTTCTTTTTTCTTGAAGGCTCCTTCCGTGAGAAATGCCTATCTG